>Ga0308157_10000064_pt1 | contig 447149 bp, 415 predicted proteins | sample PhyBR1_FD_201035 | JGI IMG/M metagenome (GOLD analysis project Ga0308157, IMG submission 201035) | Phyllosphere microbial communities from UC Gill Tract Community Farm, Albany, California, United States - DLSLB.R1 | ecosystem: Host-associated > Plants > Phyllosphere > Unclassified | place...
GTGCCGACTCCGGCTTCGAGAAGGCACCCATACGCCCGTCGTCCGATGTTCGGGTCTGACGACGACGGGCGAGGGGTTGCGCCGCTTGGGGGCGGCGCAACCCCTCGGATCTTCGTCATGCGATCCAGAATGGCAGAGACGGGCACTGCCCGAGACGACGCCGGGGTGCTCAGTCGGGGGCGACCAGCAGATTCGTGATCCGCGCCGTGGCGATGAGACGGTCCTGGTCGTCGACCACGCGGACGTCGTACGTGGCCAGCCGGCGACCACGATGAGCAGGGGTGGCTGTGGCGTGGATGCGGCCCCCGGTCGCCCCGCGATGGTGCGTGATGTTCAGGTCGACGCCGACGCACACCATACCGAGGGTCGAGGCGTGGATCATGGCCGCCCACGACCCGACGGCCTCGGAGAGCGCAGCCGTCGCGCCACCGTGCAGGCGTCCGAGAGACTGCGTATTGCCCTCGACGGGCATCCACGCGCAGACCCGGTCGGTCGACTGTTCCGTCACGGCGATGCCCAGCCGGTCGTCGAGGGCTCCGGGAACGATGGTCCAGGGCGTCATGGGGGCTCCTTCCGGCTCCTCTTGTCGGGGGCGCGTCCCTCTGACACTATTACTGAACGCTCGGTCGGTAACAGATTCGGATCGAGTCCTCACCCCCTGCCCCACAGAACGACGGAGTTCTCATGGCCTCGCTGACCTCGGCATCCGCCCCTGCCACCGGGATGAAACGAGAGGAACGGCGCGTTCTCGCCGGCACCCTCGTGGGCACCTCGATCGAGTGGTACGACTTCTTCATCTACGCCCAAGCGGCCGGGCTCGTGCTCGCGCCGCTGTTCCTCGCCCCCCTCGCCCAGACCGACCCGGCCATCGCTCAGGTGCTGTCGTTCGCGACGATCGGCATCTCGTTCCTCTTCCGCCCGCTCGGCGCCGTCGTGGCCGGCTGGCTCGGCGACCGCCTGGGCCGCAAGAAGATGCTCGTGCTCACCCTCATCATGATGGGCGTCTCGACGGCCCTCATCGGCGTTCTGCCCACCTACGCCGCGATCGGGGTGGCCGCCCCCGTCTTGCTCATCCTCCTGCGCGTGCTGCAGGGCTTCTCGGCCGGTGGTGAGTGGGGCGGCGCAGCGTTGCTCTCCGTCGAGCACGCCCCGGTGAACCGCCGCGGTTACTTCGGTGCGTACCCGCAGATCGGTGTGCCGGTGGGCATGATCCTGGCCACCGCGACCCTGTGGATCCTCACCTCGTCGATGTCGGCCGAAGCCTTCCTCGCGTGGGGCTGGCGCGTGCCGTTCCTCTTCTCGATCGTGCTCATCGTGGTCGGATACGTCATTCGCCGCGCGGTGGAGGAGAGCCCCGTGTTCGAAGACCTCGTCCGTCGCCGCAAGGAGTCGTCGGCTCCGCTCGGCCAGCTCTTCCGCAAGAACTGGCGCCAGGTCGCCCTCACGGCGTTCGTCTTCATCGGCAACAATGCCGCGGGCTACCTGCTCATCGCGTTCTTCGCGACCTACTCCGTCTCGGCGCTGGGCATGGACCGCCCGACCGTGCTGCTGGCCACGACCCTGGCATCCTTCGGCTGGCTCGGCTTCACCCTGTGGGGCGGCCGGCTCTCGGACCGCCTCGGCCGCGTGCGGACCTTCCAGCTCGGCTACCTGCTGCTGGCCGTGTGGGCGGTGCCGATGTGGTTCCTCATCGACACCGCGAACATCGTCTGGTACTTCGTCGCGCTGTTCGTGATGACGCTCGGCCTCGGCCTCTCGTACGGACCGCAGGCGGCGCTGTACGCCGAGATGTTCCCCGCGAACGTGCGGTACTCGGGCGTCTCGATCGGTTACGCGCTCGGCGCGATCATGGGTGGAGCCTTCGCCCCGATGATCGCCGAGGCCCTGCTGCGTTCGACCGGAGCCTCGTGGACCATCGGTCTGTACATCGCCGTCGCCGCGCTCATCTCGCTCGGCGCCGTCTCGCTCATCACGGAGACGAAGGGCGTCGATCTGAGGGCGTGATCCCGGATGCCACGGAGGGGCCCCGCGCTGAGCGTGGGGCCCCTCTCGGTTCATGCGGCGAGAGCACTCGAACCGCTCGGTCAGGCGGTGCGCAGGCCGTCGAGGGCGATGCGCACGATGTCGGCGCCGAGACGATCGCCGTCGACTCCGCCGCCGGGGCGGTACCACTCGACCACGGAGTTGATCATGCCGAACAGCAGGCGAGCGGCGACCGCGGCATCGACGTCGTCGCGTACGCTCCCCTCGGCCTGGGCTTCGGCGACGAGGCTCGTCACGCGATGGTCGAAGACGCGGCGACGCTCGAGCGCGGCCTGCTCGACGGCGCTGTTGCCGCGCACCCGCAGCAGCAGGGTCACTGCGGGGAGCTGCGCGACGAGCACGTCGGTCGCCCCCGTGAGCACGAAACGCAGGCGATCGAACGCCGCGCCCTCGCGAGCGCCGGGCTCGTCGAGGACGGCCTCGAGACCGCCGAGTGCGGCCTCGAGGGCCACCGCCAGCAGCTCTTCCTTCGACGAGAAGTGGTGGTAGAGCGCCGACTTGGTCAGCCCGAGGCGTTTGGCGAGGTCGGCGACACTCGTGGCGTCGTACCCCTGTTCGTTGAACAACTGCACGGCCACGGCGAGCAGCCCTTCGCGGTCGTAACCCGGGCGGCCCCGACGCGCGGGGGCGTCGTCAGTCGCACCCGAGGTGTCGGCGGTCTGCGGGGTCGTCACGGGATCGGCGGGCACGGATTCAGTGTGTCACTCCAGCAGGGCGGGGGAGTCCGCGTGCAGCAGAGCGCGCGCCGCGTTGCCGATCACCGCACTGTAGGTGGGGTACGCGAAGCGCACCCCCGCGAGCGTCGACACGTCGATGCCGGCCGCCATCGCCGTGGTCACCGACTGGATGACCTCGACGGCGTTCTCGCCCACCGCGTGCGCACCGAGTATCAACTCGCGGCGACGGTCGGCGATGAGCATGAGGAAGCCGCGCTCGCGGTCGTCGATGACCGCGCGGTCGAGGTCGGCGAAGCGGACGGTCACCACGACGCACGAGGGGTCGCGGTCTCGCGCCTGTTCTTCGGTCAGGCCGACACCCGCGTAGTCGGGGTCGGTGAAACCGCCCGCGGGCAGCAGGTGATGGGGCGTGCGCCGGTTCGCGCCCAGAACGGCGTTCTCGGCCGCCGCCTCGCCCTCGAACTGCGCCGCCTGGACGAGCATGTCGCGACCGTTCGCGTCGCCGACGGCGAGGATGTGCGGAACGATCGTCCGGAAGTAGCGGTCGACCGGGATGGCCGAGCGCTGCACGTCGACACCGGCGTTCTCGAGGCCGAGGTCCTCGACGTCGGCGGGCCACCCGGTCGCCATGATGACGACGTCGACGTCGACGGTCCGAGCGGAGCCTTCCTCGCGCCAGGCGAGGGTGAGCGACCCGTCGGCGACGCGGTCGATGCGCTCGACCGTCTCGATCCCGGTCCGCACGTCGACGCCGTGCTCTGAGAGGGAGTCGGCGATCACCCGGGAGACGGCGGCGTCGGATGCCATGAGCACGCGCGGTGCGACATCGAGCAAGGTAACCTCCGATCCGAAGGAGCGGAACACCGTCACCAGCTGCGCGCCGGTGTTGCCGGCGCCGATGACGGCGACGCGGCGGGGTAGCTCGGCCAGGGTGAGCACGTCCTCGGGGACGGTGGCGAGCTCGGCTCCGGGGATCGGCAGGCGACGGGAGTGCCCGCCCACGCAGACCAGGATCGACTCCGCGCGGATACGGCGGCCGCTGTCGAGCACGAGAGTGTGGTCGTCGACGAAACGCGCCCGGCCCTCGTGCACCAGATCCACCCCGGCGTGCGCGAAGCGCTCGGCTTCGCGCTTGATCGAGCGCACGGCATCCACTCGCTCGTGCACCCTCGACACCACCGCCGCCCAGTCGACGCGGGGCTCGTCCACGACGATGCCGTAGTCGTCCGCGGAGCGGGTCTCGCGCATGAGGCGCGCGGCCTTCGCGAGCACTCGTGTGGGAACGCAGCCCGTGTTGACGCAGGTTCCGCCCACACGGCCGGCTTCGAGAACGACCACGGAGGCGCCGAGTTCCGCCGCGCGCAAGGCTGCGGCTGTGCCCGCGGGGCCCGCTCCGATCACGGCGATGTCGTAGCTGTCGGCGTCGTGGCTCACGGCGGTCCTCCCGGGGGATCGAGGAGTTCAGTCAATCCCGTCGCGAAGGTCGGGCCGTGGGGCTTGCGTCGACGGTCAGAACCCCTCGTAGATCTGGGTCGCCGTCAGGCGCGTTCCACCGAGCGCGTGGACCCCGGGGGCGGGGTGCAGCTCGAAGCTCTCTCCGTCATGGAGGAGCACGGCGGTGTAGTCGCCCCGCGTGTCGAGCTTGAGCTCGAATCGTCCCGTGTCGATGAGGCGGAGGGTGACCACCGCCCCGCTGCGCGCGACGAAACTGACCTCCTTCTCGCGGGCGTTCGGGAGGGGGATGACCGGCTCGTCCGCCGCGGGCGTCGGCGAAGCGGGGGGAGTCTGTGCGTCGGCGTCCATCCGGCGAGTCTGTCATGCGTCGGGACCGGGTGCTGTCGCACCCGGATCCCGGTATCAGCGCGCGTCGCGCCAGGAGTGCTGCGGGTCGAATCCGAGCAGGCGGCGGGCCTTGTCGATCGACAGCAGCGTGGTGTTCTCACCCAGGTCGCCGTGCGTGGCGACTCCGGGGAACACCTCGGCGACCAACTCGGCGTTGGAGCGCGTCATGACCGTGTCGGCCGCAGCGATGATGAAGGTGTCGAAGCCCGCGGGCGCGGTCTCGAGGGCGCGCTCCACCGCCTGAGCGCCATCACGCGCATCGATGTAGCCCCACAGGTTCCACTTGCGGGTGCGGGCGTCGTCGTCGAAGGGGAACTCCGCGTAGTCCTCGGGGACCATCACGTTCGAGAACCGCAACGCGGTGATCGACAGCTCGGGGTTCCAGCGCACGAGCTCCACCGCCAGGCGCTCCTCGAGCGTCTTCACGAGCGAGTAGACCGACTCGGGTCGCGGCGCGTACTCCTCGTCGACCGGGATGTACGGGGGCGGCACATCGAAAGGAAGGCCGAGGACGGTCTCGCTCGACGCGTAGACGATCTTCTGGATGCCGAGACGCGTCGCCGCCCAGAAGACGTTGAAGGTGCTCGCCATGTTGTTGTGGAAGGTGGCGATGTCGGACCGGATGCCGGGGGCCGGGATCGCGGCGAGGTGCACGAGGGCCTCGAACCCGTCGTGCTGGTCGTTCACGGCGGTGAGGGCGTCGATGACCTGGCCGTAGTCGGTGAGGTCGACCTGGACGAAGCCCGGCCCGCGTTCTCCGCGGACGTCGAGGCCGATGACATCGTGCCCGGCGGCACGCAGCTCGCGGGCGACGACCGAGCCGAGCTTTCCGGACGAACCGGTGAGGGCGATGCGCATGAGTGTCCTTCGGGGTCGGGGATGAGCCGACAATAGCGGTGGCCGCCGGCAACCATCGAGCGGGTTGACGGCCCGCGACGACGAAGGCCCGCGGGAGCAGGTCCCGCGGGCCGGGGCGGCGTCAGTGGACGCGTGCTTCTTCGTCGTCGTCGGTGTCATCGCCCGGGATGAAGACGTCGACGACGGTCACGTTGATTTCGACGGCCTTCATACCGACGATCTCGGTGATGGCCTTCTCCACGGCCGAGCGAACGTTCGCCGCGACCTTCTGGATCCGCTCGGGGTACTCCACCTGGATCGCGATGTCGGCGGCGACCTCGGTTTCGCCGACCTCGACGCTCACACCCTGCGCGTGGTCCTTGGCGCCGACGGCCTGGCGGATGTTGCCGATGACGCGGGCTGCTCCGCCGCCGAGGGCGTGGACGCCGGGAACCTCGGCCGCGGCGATGCCGGCGACCTTGGCGACGACGGCGTCGACGATGACGGTCTTGCCGCCGTCGGTACGGGTCGAGGTGGGGAGAGGGGAGTTCTGTGCCATGAGAAAGGTCCTTTCGTCAAGATCCCGGAGCATTCCGCCCCCGAGGTGTTTCGCTATGTGGACGAGTCCGGTTCGTGAAACGTCACGAGTCGAGCCTGAGTGATTGCTGACAGGAACCTCGATGCCCTCTTTGTCCTCCGCCACCGATGCTTTCCTCGCGTCGCGCGCGGCCGACGGCGACCAGATCGCCTTCGGGGTGCTGGTGCGTCGGCATGCGCCGTTCCTCGTCGCCTTCGCGACCAGGCTCACGGGCTCGCGCGCCGACGCCGATGATTGCGTGCAAGAGGCCCTCATCACGGCGTGGCGGCGTCTTCCGGATCTCACCGATCCCGAGAAGGTGCGAAGCTGGTTGACGACCATCGTGTCGCGCAAGGCCACCGATCGCTTGCGTTCGCGCAAGATCTCCGAAGAGATCGACGAAGAGATGGTCTCGGGTCGCGACGACCCGGAGCGTGCGGTTGTGGCATCTTCTCAGATGGACGCGCTCAAGAAGATCCTCGGCGAACTGCCCGAGGACCTCCGCGTGGTGTGGGTGCTGCGCGAGGTCGGTGGGCACAGCTACGACGAGATCGCCGTCGAAGTGGGCGAGTCCGCCGCCACCGTGCGCGGGCGCCTCGCGCGAGCGAGGAAAACGGTTCTGGAACGCATGGAGGAGTGGAGGTGACCCCAATGAGCGAGAACAACGACGACATCGGCGGGTCGGGATACTCCCTCGAAGACCTCTCCGCGTACCTCGACCGCGGACGCATCCCCCGTACCCCCGCGATCGAGCGCAACGCCGAGTGTCAGGCGATCCTGGCGTCGATGGAGCGGATGGGACGGCTCTCCCGCGAGATCGTGGAGGAGCAGGCGGCCGAGCCCATCTCGGAGTCCTGGTACGACAACATCATGCGCGAGGTCATGCGCGAGTTCCGAGCCGGCCGCGACATCCCCCTCGCGCGCACCGACGACGGGACCGAGCTGGTCGTCACCGAGGGCGCGCTGTACGAGCTGATCCGCACGGTCGGGGACGGCATCGAGGGCCTGATGGTGGGGCGAGTGCGCCTCGACCAGCCCGAACCCGATGCGCCTCTCGATGTGCGCGTCACCGTCAGCGTGCGTTTCGGACGCGCGATGAACACAGCAGTCGACGAGATGCGCGACGGCATCCGCTCGGCCATCGAACGACACGGCGACCTTCGGGTCGGACGAGTGGACGTCACCGTCGGTGACGTGCACCTCGACGAGGGGGAAGACCGATGACGACCATCTCCGCAGCGGAGCTCGCGCCGCGCATCGATCTGGCCGTGACCGCCGTCGAGGGCGTGCGGGAATGCTATTCGGCCCGCCCCGTCGTGGCTCGTGCGGTCGAGCACGTGGCCGATGTCGAGGGCTCCCTGGCCGAGGTCGAAGAGGCCGGTGGTGTGCGAGCCATCACCGTCTGCATCGGCGTGTCCTCCGACGACGATGCGGCCCTGGTGGCCGCCGCCGTCGCGACGGCGGCGCGGGGCGCGGGTGACGACGAGGTCCCGTCCTCGGTCCGCGTCCGTGTCGCGCGACTGGTCGCACCCCGCTCCTGAGGCGTCTCTCGGCCGAGAGGCGGCGAACCGGCTTACGCTGGAAGCACCGCCCACTCGTCCCCGGAGGCCGAATGTCCACGCCGCCCGTCATCGCCGTCACCGGATCCACCGGAGCTGTGGGAGGTCGGGTCGCGCGAGACCTCGCCGCCCGTGGCATCCCGCAGCGTCTCGTCGTGCGCGACGCGTCGCGTGCGCCGTCGCTCGAAGGAGCCGAGGTGCACATCGCGCGCTATTCCGACGCGGATGCCGCCCGCACGGCCCTGCGGGGAGTCGACACGTTGTTCATGGTGTCGGCCTCCGAGACGGCCGACCGCGTCGAGCACCACCGCACTTTCGTCGAGGCCGCCGCGGAGGCGGGCGTGCGCTCGATCGTCTACACCTCGTTCTTCGCCGCCGCCCCGGACGCCGTCTTCACCCTGGGGCGCGACCACGCCGCCACCGAGGAGATCATCCGCGGATCGGGGATGCGCTGGACGTTCCTGCGCGACAACTTCTACATGGACATGATGGAGCTCTTCGCCGGCGACGACGGCGTCATCCGGGGTCCCGCGGGCGACGGGCGCTGCTCCCTCGTCTCGCGTGCCGACGTCGCCGCCACGGCGGTCGCGGTTCTGCTCGATCCGGCCGCGCACGCCGACGTGTCGTACGACCTGACCGGGCCCGAGGCGTTGACCATGGCCGAGGTCGCCGAGAAGATCTCGGCGGTCCGCGGCCACCGCGTGCGCTTCGTCGACGAGACCGTCGACGAGGCGTACACCTCGCGCGCCGCGTACGGCGCCCCGCGCTGGCAGGTCGACGCGTGGGTGAGCACCTACACGTCGATCGCGAGCGGCGACCAAGCCGCCGTCTCGGGCGATGTCGAGCGCGTCACCGGCCGCCCCGCCCAGAGTTTCGAGGAGTTTCTCGGCGCCGTGTCGTGACGCGGGCTCCTCGGGTATGCTGACGGCGTGCTGACCTGTCGCTGTTGTCGCTGAACGCCCCCGCGTTCTTTTCCGACGACCCCGTCAGCCGCGCCCGCCTCGGGCGCGCCAACCTCCAGGACTCCCACGTGCGTTACGCCCAGAGCGTCGCCGACCTCGTCGGCAACACCCCCCTCGTCCGCCTCTCCCGCGTCACCGACGGCATCGCCGCCACAGTGCTCGCGAAGATCGAGTACTTCAACCCCGGCGGCTCGGCCAAAGACCGCATCGCCGCGAACATCGTCGACGCCGCCGAGCGCGACGGCCTGCTGCAGCCGGGCGGCGTGATCGTCGAGCCCACGAGCGGCAACACCGGCGTCGGTCTCGCCCTCATCGCGCAGCAGCGCGGGTACCGCTGCGTGTTCGTCGTTCCCGACAAGGTCGCCGAAGACAAGAGGGCGGTGCTGCGGGCCTACGGCGCCGAGGTCGTCGTGACCCCCACCAACGTCGAGCCCGACGATCCGAACTCGTATTACAGCGTGTCGGACCGGCTCGTCCGAGAGATCCCCGGAGCTTTCAAGCCCAACCAGTACGCCAACCCGAACGGTCCGCGCAGCCACTACGAGACCACCGGTCCCGAGATCTGGCGCGACACCGAGGGGCGGGTGACCCACTTCGTCGCCGGCGTCGGCACGGGTGGCACGATCACCGGCACCGGCCGGTACCTCCGCGAGGTCGCCGGGTCCTCGGTACGCATCGTCGGGGTCGACCCCGAGGGCTCGATCTACTCGGGTGACGACATCCACGGCTACGACGTCGAGGGCGTCGGCGAGGACTTCTGGCCCGCGGCCTTCGACCCGACCCTCGTCGACGGTTACGAGCGCGTCTCCGACGCCGAGTCGTTCGCGATGACCCGCCGCCTCGCTCGCGAAGAGGGGCTGCTCGTCGGCGGCTCCAGCGGCATGGCCGTCGTCGGCGCCCTCCGCATCGCGCGGGAGCTGCCGGCCGATGCCGTGGTCGTCGTGGTCCTTCCCGATCACGGTCGCGGCTACCTCAGCAAGATCTTCGACGACGACTGGATGATCGAGCGCGGCTACGACGTTGCACCCGTGGCATCCCTTCTTCCGACCCCTTCCGAGGAGTACCCCGCATGAGCACCCACGACGCCGCCCGCGGCTTCGACAGCCTCGCCGTCCACGCCGGTCAGGAGCCCGACGAGAGCACGGGAGCTGTCATCCCGCCGATCCACGTCTCGACGACGTACGCGCAGGACGGCATCGGAGGGCTCCGCGGCGGCTACGAGTACGGCCGCAGCGGCAACCCCACGCGTACGGCGCTCGAGACGCAGATCGCCGCCCTCGAGGGGGGCGTCCGCGCGCTGTCGTTCGCCTCGGGTCTCGCCGGCGAAGACGCCCTGTTGCGCGCGGCCCTGCAGCCCGGCGACGAGGTGCTGCTGGGCAACGACGTGTACGGCGGCACCTACCGTCTGCTGGCCCGCGTCTTGGGCCCGTGGGGTGTGAAGCTGCGCGTGGTCGACATGAGCGATCTGGATGCCGTGGCATCCGCGATCGAAGAGCGCGCGCCGCGCATGGTCTGGGTCGAGACGCCCAGCAACCCGATGCTGCGCATCACCGACATCGCCGGGCTCGCCGCCCTCGGCCACGCCGCGGGCGCCCTCGTCGTGGTGGACAACACCTTCGCGTCGCCGGCTCTGCAGCGTCCGCTGGCGCTCGGCGCCGACGTCGTCGTGCACTCCGCGACGAAGTACCTGGGCGGCCACAGCGACGTCGTCGGGGGAGCGCTCGCGTTCGCCGACGACGACCTCGCCGAGAAGGTGAAGTTCCTGCAGTTCGCCGCGGGGGCGGTGTCGGGTCCCTTCGACGCCTACCTCACCACGCGCGGCATCAAGACGCTCGCAGTGCGCATGCAGCGGCACAGCTCGAACGCGCAGGCGGTGGCCGAGCACCTGCTCGCCCACGACCGCGTCACGAAGGTGTATTACCCCGGCCTGCCCTCGCACCCCGGTCACGAGCTGGCGGCGCGGCAGATGAGCGGGTTCGGCGGCATCGTGTCGCTGGAGCTGGCCGACGGCGCCGCGGCCCGCCGCTTCGCCGAGTCGACCCGCCTTTTCACCCTCGCCGAGTCGCTGGGAGGGGTGGAGTCGCTCGTGAACTACCCGGATGCCATGACGCACGCCTCCGTCCGCGGCACCGAGCTCGCGGTGCCCGAGACCATCGTGCGCCTGTCGGTCGGCATCGAGTCGGTCGACGACCTGGTCGCCGACGTGGACCAGGCGCTCGCCGCGCTCTGAGATCCGCCCCGATACGACGAACCCGGCCTCCCGCAGGTGCGGGGGCCGGGTTCGTCGTATCGGGCGAGTCCTGCATCTCGCGTGAGGCGCCATTTTCTGTCGCTTCCGCGTGCCCCGGGGCGACAGAAAATGGCACCTCGCGCGAGAGGGGTACGCGGGTCAGCGCTCGGCGCGAGCCAGGTTCTGCTCGAGCTCGTCGCGGTTCTGACGCACGACGTACGCGGGCTGGTCGCGCTCGACGCGCCAGCTCTCACTCAGGGGACCGACGTTGACGGTGTCGAAGCCGAACTCGTCGTAGATGCGCGTCACCAGGGCGACGGCCTCGTCGGAGTCGCTCGAGGTCGCCAGGGCCCGACGGTTCTCGGTACCGGCGGGGGTGCCGTCGGTGAGGATGTCGGCGGCGGGGATGTGGTTGAACGCCTTCACGACGACCGACTCGGGGAGGTGCTCCTGAAGCATCTGCGAGGTGGTCGTCTTCTTCTCGTCGAGCTCGGCGATCCGGCCGTCGCGCTCGAAGTAGTAATTGTTCGTGTCGAGGACGGTCTTGCCCACGAGCGGAGCCACGGGCACGGCGTCGATCGCCTTCAGCGGCACCGTCACCACGACGATGTCGCCGGCCTGCGCGGCCTCCTGCGCCGTCGCCGCGCGCACCTTGGCACCGACCTCGGCGACGAGGTCGCTCAGCGTCTCGGGACCTCGCGAATTGGCGATGACCACGTCGTAACCGTGATCGGTGAAGCCCTTCGCCAGGGCCGAACCGATGTTGCCTGCTCCGATGATTCCTACAGTCGTCATGGAGGGGAGAACCGCGGCATCCGGTGGCTCATTCCCGGGAGCGGTACCAAACCTTCAGCAGCCTAAATAATTAGCACTCCTAGTAATCAGTGTCAACCGGTCGGGTTCGTGGACGGCGTCCGTTTATCGTCATTCCTGTCGCACCCTCACGCGAGTGGTCGCAGTCCGGTGTTCGGGTCACCGTCCTGCTTGACCTGTGAGGGCGACGGCCCCCGGTGGACGCGGCTTCGGACCACCGGGGGCCGCTTTCGTTTCCGGGCGAATCACCTCGTCGGAGCGCGTCGCGGACGGTGAAAGACTGGATTCCGTGACCCTCGAGACCCGCCCCGCGCGCTCCGCCCGCTTCTTCCTCGTCTGCATCGGTGTCGGTCTTCTCGCCGGTCTCATGTCGGGCTTGTTCGGCGTCGGGGGCGGAACCGTCATCGTGCCGCTGCTGGTCCTGCTGCTCGGCTTCGACCAACGGCTCGGGGCGGGCACCTCGCTCGCGGCGATCGTGCCCACGGCATCCGTCGGGGTCATCACCTACGCGATCGACGGGCACGTCGCGTGGCTCCCCGCGCTCATCCTGGCCGCCTTCGCGGTGGTCGGTGCCCAGATCGGCACGTGGCTGCTCCCGAAGCTGTCGCAGACCGCGCTGCGCTGGGCGTTCGTGGCGTTCCTCATCGTCGTGATGGTGAGTCTGTTCTTCGTCATCCCCTCGCGCGACGTCGAACTCGAGCTCACCTGGATCACCGGACCGGGTCTCGCGCTGCTGGGGGTGATCACCGGAACCCTGGCGGGCCTGCTCGGGGTGGGCGGCGGCATCATCGTCGTCCCCGCCCTGCTGCTGCTGTTCGGCACGAGCGACCTCATCGCCAAGGGCACCTCGCTGCTCATGATGATCCCCACGGCGATCTCGGGGACGGTCGGAAACCTGCGGCGCTCGAACGTCGACATCCGTGCCGCCCTGTGCATCGGGATCGCCGCGTGTCTCACCACCCCGGTGGGCGCCCTCATCGCGAAGTTCGTCGACCCGTTCGTGGGCAACGTGCTGTTCGCGATCTTCCTCGTCTTCATCGCCTCGCAGATGGCCGTCAAAGCGGTGCGCGGGCGTCACCAGCGCTGACCCACCGCAGCGGCGCGAAGCCGCTCGATAGACTGAGCGGGTGCCCGTGAACCCCGAACTCGTCGGTCGTGCCTTCGCGCCGACCGCTCCCTACCTGGTCGGCCGCGAGAAGGTGCGCGAGTTCGCCCGCGCCGTCTTCGCCGACGCCCCGCAGCACACCGACCCCGAGGCCGCGCGCGCCCTGGGGTATGCCGACGTGGTGGCCCCGCCGACCTTCGCGATGGTCGTTCAAGACCTGACGCTCCAGCAGCTGCTCGGCGACCCCGACTCCGGCATCGAGCTGTCGCGCCTCGTGCACGCCGAGCAGCGGTTCCGCTACACGCGGCCCATCGTCGCGGGCGACGAGCTCGTCGCGACCCTTTCGGTCACCGGCATCCGAACCATGGCCGGTAACGCGATGATCACGAGCGAAGCCGAGATCGTGGATGCCGACGGCGCCCACGTCGTGACGACGACGAGCGTCCTGCTCGCAGGGGAGGCCGGCGCATGAGCCCGTTCACCGTCGGCGAGGTCATCGCCGAACGCTCCGTCCGCCTCACGCGTGAGTCTCTTGTCCGCTACGCCGGCGCGTCGGGCGACTTCAACCCCATCCACTACCGCGACGACGTCGCCGCCGCCGTCGGGCTGCCGGGCGTCCTCGCCCACGGCATGCTCACCATGGGCATCGCCGTCGGCACGCTGGCCGAAGCGCTGGGCGACACCGGACGCATCGCCGAATACGGCGTGCGCTTCACCCGACCGGTCGTCGTCGACCCCGAGACCGGGGCCGACCTGCACATCAGCGCGAAGGTCGGAGCCGTCGACGACGAGACCGCCCGCATCGACCTGACCGTCACGTTCGCCGAGACGACGGTGCTCGGCAAGGCGCAGGTGCGGGTGCGGTTGTCCTGATGCCCGAGGTCGCCCCCGTCCCTCTCTCGCAGTTGACCACTCTGCGCACGGGGGGAGAACCCGCCCGTCTCATCGACGCCTCGACGCTCGACGAGGCGGTCGCCGCGCTCCGCGAGGTGTGGGCCGAGGGCGAGCCGTGGTTCGTGCTCGGCGGCGGCTCGAACCTGTTCGTCGGTGACGAGCCGTTCGAGGGCACGGTCGTGCGGCTCCGCACGTCGGGGATCGAAGAGCTGCCCGGCTCGCGCGACGGCACGGTACGCCTGCGCGTGCAGGCCGGACACGACTGGGACGCCCTCGTCGCCGAGACGGTCGCGCGCGGTTTCGCCGGTGTCGAGGCGATGTCGGGCATCCCCGGCACGGTCGGTGCCGCACCCGTGCAGAACGTCGGGGCGTACGGCCAGGAGATCGTGCAAACCCTCGTCGAGGTCGAGCTGATCGACGAGTCGACCGGTGACGTCTCGACCGTCTCCGCCGAAGAACTGGGCCTCGGCTTCCGCACGTCGGTGCTGAAGCGCCACTACGGTTCGGTGCCCGAGCGCTCCGCGGTCATCCTCTCGGTGACGCTCGAGCTCGAGCGCGTGGGCGGGGAGGAACGGCCCATCGCGGGCGAGCAGCTGCGCGGCGCCCTCGGTCTCGAACCGGGCCACGCCGTCTCGCTCCGGTGGATTCGCGATCACGTCCTCACCACCCGCGCCCGCAAGGGCATGGTCCTCGACCCCGAAGACCCCGACACCTGGAGTGCCGGGTCGTTCTTCCAGAACGCGATCGTCTCGGAGGCCTTCGCCCGCACCCTCCCGGCCGAATGCCCCAAGTGGCCCCTGACGCCGGTGCTCGATCCGGTGACGGTCATTCCGCTCGCCGCCTTCGACGGCATCCTGCCCCCGCCCCCCGTGGTGTCGCGGCAGGTGAAGGTGAGCGCAGCCTGGCTCATCGAGAACGCCGGTCTCCGTCGGGGGTTCCGCTTTCCGCGCTCGCGCGCCGGGCTCTCGACCAAGCACACGCTCGCCCTGACCAACCGCGGAGAAGCAACGGCGGCCGAGATCGCCGAGCTCGCTCGTTTCGTGCAGAACCGGGTGGCCTCGGAGTTCGGCCTCGTGCTGCAGCCCGAACCGGTCCTGGTCAATATCGAGCTGTAGGTCGACGCCCTGCCTCGCGTGAGGGGTCGTTTTGTGTCGCCTGCGCGTGCGCGAGGCGACAGTTCTTGACCCCTCACGCACGCGCTGGCGGGGCCAGTTGCGTGAGGGGGCGGTTTGTGTCGCCTGGGCGGCTGCGAGGCGACACTTCTTGACCCCTCACGCCCCCTCGGCGGGTGCACGCCCCAGGGCGAGGAACCGCCGGATCCGAGCGAGCAGGGCCGCGGGGTCGTCGAAGTCACGCGCGGTCACGCTCGTGTACCGGTAGCCGAGGGATTCGAGCTCCGCGCGTCGTCGCTGATCCCGGCTCCACTGCTGCGGGTCGCGGTGATGATCGCCGTCGTACTCGAGGATGGTCCGCGTGTCCCGGTAGAGCAGATCGACCCGCGCCACGAACCGAGGCCCGTCGTAGATCTCGACGTTGCACTCCGGCTCGGGAAGGCCCGCCATCACGAGGAGCACCCGCAGCTCGGACTCGCGGGGCGACTCGGACGCCTCGTTTGCGAGATCGATCGCGAGGCGTCTCGCCTTCGACCCTCGGCCGCCCAGGAACCGTCGGTGCGTCTGCTCGAGCTGATCACGCGTCACCAGCGGCATTCGGCGGGCGATGAGGACGTCCGACACCGCTGTCAGATGTGGAACCGGCAGCGTTTCCGCCAGTTCCGCCCACGTACGCAGAAGGGACGTGCATCGGATGCCGTCGACCTCGACGACGTCGTCCGCCTCGACGACCAGCCGTCGGCCGATGACGCCCGAGCGGCGGATCCGCGCGTGATCGTGCGGGACACCGATCACCGGAATCCGTCGGGCGCTCTCCGCGATGCGCGAGGGGAGAGGGAGCCCGTGCAGAAGAGCGGCCGTCGCGCCGCAGAAGAACGCGGCATCGGGGCAGGCGCGAAGGAGCGCGGCCAGCCGTGCGCGGTCATCGTGCTCGGGCGCTACCCGCATTCCGCGGTGGGGTGCCCGCCAGGCAGCCGAGCGCAACGTCGTCGGCGAGAGCCCGGCGCGCCGCCCCTCGGCGACCGTGAATGCGCAAGAGGGAGCGAGCGACGCGGGGGAGCGGGGAGTCGGCATCCGCCATTTTGTTCATCCATCCCGTCGTTTCGCTCCCGCTATCCACAGCCCTGCCGCGCGTGAAAGGTCACTTTGTGTCGCCCGGCGAGACTCTGGGCGACGAGAACTGACCCCTCACGCGAAAAGCCGCGCGGGCGGGGGAGCAGGGGCCGGAACGACCGCGGGGCGGCCACCGGGATCCCGGCGACCGCCCCGACGGACGTGGAGGGTCAGGCGAACAGGCGCTGGAGGCGCTGGACGCCCTCGAGCAGCTGGTCGTCGCCCAGGGCGTACGACAGGCGCAGGTACCCGCTCGGGCCGAACGCCTCGCCGGGCACGACGGCGACCTCGGCCTGCTCGAGGATGAGGTCGGCGAGCTCGAGCGAGGTGTTGGGCGTGACGCCGCGCCACGTGCGGTTCAGCAGACCCGTGACGTCGGGATACACGTAGAACGCGCCGAGCGGGTTCGGCACCTCGACGCCGTCGATCTTCGACAGCTCCGACACGATGAGCTGGCGGCGGCGGTCGAAGGCGAGACGGAACTGCTCGGACTCGTCCTGGGGTCCGTTGAGGGCTGCCGCGGCGGCGAGTTGCGCGACGTTGTTGACGTTGCTCGACAGGTGCGACTGCAGGTTGCCGGCGAGCTTCATGGCATCCGCCGGTCCCACCATCCAGCCCACGCGCCACCCGGTCATGGCATAGGTCTTGGCCACACCGTTGACCAGGATGGTCTGGCCCGCGAGCTCGGGCACGGCCTCGACGATCGAGACGGCCTTGACGCCCTCGTAGGTGAGGTTCTGGTAGATCTCGTCGGTGACGACCCAGATGCCGTGCTCGAGGGCCCAGCGACCGATCTCGGCGGTCTCTTCGGGCGTGTAGACCGAGCCGGTGGGGTTCGAGGGCGAGACGAACACCAGCACCGTGGTCTTGTCGGTGCGCGCGGCCTCGAGCTGGGCGACGGTGACCTTGTAGTCCTGGTCGGCCCCGGCGAACACCTCGACGGGCGTGCCGTCGGCCAGGGCGATCGCCTCGGGGTAGGTGGTCCAGTACGGGGCGGGCAGCAGCACCTCGTCGCCGGGGTTCACCACCGTCTGGAACGCCTGGTACACCGACTGCTTGCCGCCGTTGGTCACGATGACCTGCGAGGGCGCGACCTCGAGGCCGGAGTCGCGGAGGGTCTTCGCGGCGATCGCCTCGCGCAGCACGGGAAGACCCGCGGCGGGGGTGTAGCGATAGTTCTTCGGGTCCTGCAGTGCCTTCGCTGCGGCATCGACGATGAACGAGGGCGTGGCGAAATCGGGCTCGCCGGCCGCGTACGAGATGACCGGTCGGCCGGCGGCCTGGAGGGCCTTGGCCTTGGCGTCGACCTTGAGGGTCGCGGACTCGGCGATGGCGGACAGCTTGCGGGAGAGCGGGGCGCGGGAAGTCACGGTTCCGAGCCTACTGTTCGCGCCCGCCCGAGCCGAGGGTCGTGACGACTCCGAAACACGGCTCCATTAGCGTGTCGGGGTGACTGCTGAGACACCCACCCTGCTGCCCTCCCGTCGTCGAGGACTGGGCACGCTCGTTCGTCTGGGAGTCGCGACCCTCATCGTCGGGGTGGCGACCGGTCTCGCGGTCCTTCTGCTGGTGTTCATCGTCCACAGCCTCGAGCACCTCGTGTGGGGGCACGAGGAGGGGCCGTTCCTCGACGGCCTGGCGTACCCCTCGGCGTGGTGGCTGCCGATCGCGACGGTCGGCGGTGCGGGTGTCGTGGCCGCTCTCGGGTGGTACCTCCTGCGCCGGTTCGGGCGGAAGCTCGCCACCGTCGAGCAGGGCGTCGACGGGGCCCGGATGCCGTGGTGGGAGACCCTCGCCGACACCGTCATCCAGGTGGGCTCGGTCGCCATGGGCGCCTCGATCGGCAAGGAGGTCGCGCCGCGCGAGCTGTCGGCCATGGCGGGGTCGAAGATCGTGCGCTGGTTCGGCCTCGACGCGCGCTGGCGCCGCATCCTCATCGCCTCGGCCGCGGGCGCGGGTCTCGCGGCGGTCTACAACGTCCCCCTGGCCGGCGCGCTGTTCGCCGTCGAGATCCTGCTCGCGCAGTTCAGCGTGGGAGCGGCCGTGGTCGCCCTCACCGTCAGCGCCATCGCGACGCTGGTCGCGCGCCCGCTCGTCGGCGACGGGTCGTTGTATTCGGTGGGATCGCTCGAGGTGAACGCCTCGCTGATCGTCGCGGCCGTGCTCATCGGCCCCCTCATGGGATGGGGCGCGACGAGCTTCGCGACGATCACGAAGAAGCTGTCGCGCTTCCGCCCCCAAGGCTGGAAGCTGCTGGTGGTCTTGCCCCTCACCTTCACCGCGGTGGGAGCGATCGGCGCCGCCTTCCCCCTCATCCTCGGCAACGGTCGGGCGCTCGCCACCGCCGGCTTCGACCTCTCGCAGCCGGCCCTGCTGCTCATCGCGCTCGCCGTGCTGAAGTACGTCGCGACGACCGTGTCGCTCGGCTCGGGGGCGATCGGCGGGACGCTGCAGCCGTCGGTCGCGATCGGTGCGGCGCTCGGTGCGGCCGCTGCGGCGGGCTGGGCGTTCGTGTGGCCCGGCGCCGACGGCACGGCGCTCGCGATCGTCGCGGCATCCGCATTCCTCGCCTCGAACATGCGCGCTCCCTTCACGGCGATCGCGCTCATCATCGAGTTCACCAACACCGGGTTCACGCTGCTGCTGCCGATCTTCCTCGCCGTGGCCGGGTCGCTCGTGGCCTCCAAGCTCACCTCGCGCGAGAGCCTGCGCCCGTTCGCGCCGATGGACCCGGCCCGACCGTAGAACCCGCCTAGGCTCGACGGGTGATCGACTGGATTCTGGCCGAATGGATGCAGATCCTCGGTTTCGCCACGGGGGCGGCGTGCGTGCTGCTGGCTGCCCGGCGGAACGTGTGGACCTATCCCATCGGCATCGCCAACAACCTCGTCTTCCTCTCGGTGTTCGTGCCGGCCGGGATCTACGCCAGCGCGGGCCTGCAGGTCGTGTACCTGGTGCTCGGGGTGCACGGCTGGTTCCGATGGACGCGTCGCATCGAACACGATCGCGAGTACGTGGCCCGTACGCCTCGACGGGCGGTGCCGTGGCTCATCGTCGTCGCCGTGGTGGGGACCGTCGTGTTGACCTGGCTGCTCGACACGTACACCGACTCGCAGGTGGCGCTCGCCGATGCCGCGACGACCTCGGCCAGCCTCGTCGCCCAGTACATGCTCAATCGCAAGTGGATCGAGAGCTGGTGGGTGTGGATCGGCGTCGATGTGGTGTTCGTCGCGCTGTCGATCGCCACCGGACTGTGGATCATCGCCGCCCTCTACGCTCTGTTCATCGTCCTGTGCGTCGGCGGGCTGCGGTCGTGGCACCGGCTGCGGAACGAGACGACGGATGCCGACGACCTCAGCGCCGCGCGTGCCTGAGCGTCGTTACCGGCACGGCGTGGTGGTGGGGAAGTTCTATCCCCTCCACGTCGGTCATGCGCACCTCATCCGTTCGGCGGTGCGGGCGTGCGAGCGGGTCACGGTCGAGGTGATCGCGGCATCCGTCGAATCGATCCCCCTCGAGCGACGGGCCGCCTGGGTGCGCGAGGACCACCCGACGGTGCGCGTGGTCGATTTGCTCGACGACACTCCGGTCGACTTCGCCTCCGAGGCCGCGTGGGACGCGCACACCGCGACGATCGCGGGCCTGCTCGACGAGCCGGTCGATGTGGTCTTCACCTCCGATGAGTACGGGGCCGAGCTCGCGCGTCGTCTCGGCGCCGACTGGGTGCAGGTGGACCCGGGACGCCGGCTCAACCCCGTGTCGGGAACGGTGATCCGTGCCGATCTCGACGGTCACTGGCACGAGCTGTCGCCCGCGGTGCGGGCCGATCTGGCCGCGCGCGTCGTCGTCCTCGGCGCCGAGTCGACGGGCTCGACGACCCTCGCCGAAGCCCTCGCGGCCGAGCTCGGCACGATCTGGGTGCCCGAGTACGGCCGCGAGCTCAGCGAGACGCGCGAGGGGGGACTCGACGCCCCGTGGCGTAGTGACGAGTTCGATCTCGTCGTCGATCGCCAGATCGGGTGGGAACAGGATGCCGTGCGGCGGGCTCCCCGCTCGGTCCTCGTCTGCGACACCGACGTCCTCGCCACGGCGCTCTGGCACGAAAGGTACGTGGGCACGCCGGCGCCGCGCATCATGGCTCGGGCCGCGGAGCACCGCCCGGCGCTGTACATCCTCACGGGGGATGAGATCCCCTTCGTGCAGGACGGCATGCGCGACGGCGAACACATCCGTGCCGACATGCAGGAGCGCTTCCGCGAGGTGCTCGCCGCGCAGCCCGCGCCCTGGCTCGAGGTGCGCGGGTCGGTCGCCGAACGGCTCGCTCAGGCGCTGCCCGCCGTGAGCGACGCCGTGGCGCGCGCGACGTCGTTCACCCCGCCGATGGAGGGGCGGTCGCTCGCCGAGCAAGAGGAGCTGCGGCGACGGGCCGGACGTTAGGCTGGCGCGATGGCCGACCGCTGGCACAAGCTCTCCGAGTCACCCACGACGTCGAACGCCGCCGACGGGGTCGCCCCGCTCACCGCGGCCGACCTGTTCCGCGAGGCGCCTGCCCCGGCCGCACCACCGCTCGACGAGAAGCTGCGGCAGACGTACTACTGGATCGTCAACCGCGCGGTGATCTCGCCGTACTACGACGTGGAGTTCTCGTCGGGGCGCCCGCTCACGTTCGAGCTCGGCGACGCCGGCGCCGAGCTCACCCTGCCGAACGAGCCGTCGTATTCCTCGAACGTGCTGCTGCCGCTGCTGAGCTTCGCGGTGGGCGGCAAGTGCCTGCTCATCGGCGGGCCGGGCCGCGGCAAGACCACGGTGGCGGTGCTCATGGGAGTGCTCGCGGGTTCGACGCCCGAGGAGGTGCGGCGCGGCGTGCAGCAGGGGCAGCCGCAGCTGTCGATCAGCGACCTCGTCGGCATCCCTCTCCCGCGCGATCTGATGAACGCGTCGAGCCTGGCCGAGATCGGCATCGCGTGGCGCGAGTGGCTGTCGCGGCCCGTCAAGATCGTCGACGAGTACAACCGCATCCCCACCAAGACGCAGTCGGCCCTGCTGACGATGGTGGCCGAGGGGTACGTCGAGAGCCACGACCAGATGCGTCGCACGGCCCCCGCATCGGGCGTGGAGAGCTGGTTCTTCACCGCGAACGACGACGCGGGCGGAGGGACCTTCCCCGTCATCCAGGCGCTGCGCGACCGCATGGACGTCACCGTTCCTGCAGCGGGCTTCAACAGCCGCTTCCTCGACGAGCTCGTCGCCCGCGTCGAGGCCGGAGAGAAGCCCGAGGAGCACGTGCCCGCCGAGCTCGTGTTCGCCCCCGACGAGCAGTCGGCGATGCGCGCGGCGATCCGCGCCGTGCCCGTGCCGGCCGAGGTGCGCCGGCGGCTGGAGTTCTTCCTCAGCCACTTCGAGTTCGTGCAGGGTGGCGGGCGCCGGTTCGAGTACCGCACGAAAGACACGGTGACCACCGCCGGAGGCCGGGTCGCCGAGGCGATCGAGGCGAACTCCGGAGCCGACCTCATGACCGACCCGGGCGCGCAGACCCTCAACGGCCTGTCGGTGCGGGCGCTGCAGACCCTCATCGTGTACGCCAAAGCCGTCGCCTGGTTCCGGGGTCGCGACGCGGTGTCGGTCGCCGACGTGGGCGCGATGCTGCCGTTCGTGCTGCGGGGAAAGCTGCTTCCCAATCCCACGCATCCCCGGTTCGACGTGGGGGCCGAGCGCGAGCTCAGCACCGACGTGATGAGCTGGCTCACCGACCTGTTCGCGGAGTCGTGCCGGCAGTTCGACGCTCTCGGGCGAGGGGGCGACGACCCGGTCGGCGCGCTGCTCGCGCAGCTCGAGGCGGGCCTCGACGGCGTCGGGGCGGTCGAGGCCGGCCGGCGCCTCACCGAGATCGAGGCACGGCTGCGCACGGTCGCGGGGACCGGCAAGCTCTACGGGCGCGACTTCGACGACCTCATGGCGCTCAAGTACCTGCACCAGCGCTACACGGCCTACCTGCGCTGGCTCGAGGGGCGCGCGTGATCCGACGCCCCGGCCACCTCGCCGATCGCACGCCGCCCGTGGGCACTCCGGTGCCGGTCGAGGGGCTCGACCTGGAGCTCGCGGGCCGAAACGTCGAAGCGGCGGGCGGCTCGGCTGAGCGGTTCGCGGTGTCGTTCGCGGCCGGGCGCGCGGTCGGCGAGGGGGTCGACCCGATCGCCGTCGCCGGCATCGCGGGCTGGCGAGCCGGCGCGCTCGGCCTGCGCGACGACGCCCTGCGCAGCATCGAGCGGGCGTGGTCATCCGGCGACGGCGCAGCCGCGGCGGCTGCCCTGGGGATGGATGCCGCCGACCTCGGCGTCTTCGTCGAGCGCCAGAGAACCGACCGGTACTGGTGGCCCGGCCGTCGCGAGGCCAACGGTTACGTCTGCGCGGTCGGGGGGTTCCGCGGTCTCGGCGGTGCGTGGACCGCGCCCCCGGTCGACGGTCGACCGCTCGGCGTCGACGGCGCGTTCGCCGTGCGCACCGGGGCGCGGTGGTGGCGCATCGACGCCGACGCCTGGGGGTCGCGCCTGAGCCCCCTCGACGAGGAGCCGGATCCGGGTGCCGCGGGCGCGGCATCCGTCCTCACGTTCGCCGACTCGTACCTGGCGTGGATCCACGTCGCGGAGCCGGCGTGAGCACGACGACGTCACCGGTCGGAGGCGACCTGGTGGCGTGGGAGGCGGCGCAGCGGCTGTGGGGCGTGCGGCTGCACCAAGCGCGCATGGCTCCCGGCGCGGGGGAGGAGCACGGCGCTCCCGCGTGGTTCACCTTTCCGCCGGTCGTCACGGTCGACCCGGTCATGGTCGCGCGTCTCGGGGGAGCCGACGAGATGGAGAGCGTGTTCGCGCACGAGCTCGGGCACCACGTGCTCGCCCCGAGCACGCGCCTGGACGCGCTCAAGATCCGCCATCAGATGGCCCGCGCGCTGCAGGCCGCGGGGGCTCCCGCCCTGCGCGACGAGGATCTCGCGCTGATGTCGAACCTGTGGACCGACCTGCTCGTCAACGCCCGTGTGGCCGTCTTGCAGCGACGCCGCGACGGGGTGGGCGAGCCCGGCATCGTGCGGTTGTCGCGAGAGCTGTACCGCGCGTCGCGCTCGACGCCGAGTCCGCTGTGGTGGGTGTACCTGCGCACGTACGAGCTGCTGTGGAACCTGCCGGCCGGAACCCTGTGCGACCCCGAGCCACCGGAGCCCGTCCGACGCCCTTCGAAGCAGAAGCAGGAACTGCCGTGGACGCGCATCGCCGCGGAGCATCGCGCCGCCGAGAAGGCGCTGCGCCAGGCGCGAAGGGCCGCCGAGCGCGTGTCCGACGAACTCGCCGAGGCGACGGTCACGCGTCCCGCCCTCGACGCCGACGTGCTCGCCGCGCTCGTGCGCACCTTCGCGGGCGACGCCGTGGCCGGGGCCCTGCGCTTCGGCGTCGTGGTGGCGCCGTACCTCATCGACCCGCGCGCCGACGGCGCGAGCTCGCTCCCCGGCGGCACCTGCGCCGCCGATGACGCCGCCCCGACCCCCTCGGAGCTCGGCCGGGTGCTGTCGGATCGGCGGCTGAGCGGCGCGGTTCCCTCCTCCGCGGGGGCCGCTGCTGCGCCGGCGGCGAAGGGCTCGGCCACGGGGCAGGCCCTCGGGATCGCGCAGACGCTCGAGCTGTACGCCGACGCCGACCCGGCTGCCGTGATCGCGGCGTGGTACCGCGCCGAGGCGACGCGGTGGGTGCGTCCGTTCACCCAGCGGTCGCCCCGCGCGGTCTCGGCCGACCTGCCGGGGCCGTTCGAGAGCTGGGAGACCGGCGACGACCTCGCCGACCTCGACTGGCCCGCGACGTTGCAGGCGGGCGGAGCGGTCGTGCCCGGGGTGACGACGCTGCGGCGCTCGTACCTGCCCGATGATCCGCCGCCCGTGTCGTCGAGCATCGATCTCGACCTCTACATCGACAGCTCGGGCTCGATGCCGCAGCCGCAGACGGGCTCGCCCGCCGTGCTCGCGGGCACGATCCTCGCCCTGTCGGTGCTGCGGGGAGGCGGACGTGTGCGCGTCACGAGCTTCTCGGGACCCGGCCAGGTCGCCGGCCGCGAGGAGTACTCCCGCGACCCCGCCCGGGTCATCGCCGATCTCGCCCACTTCTTCGCCGGCGGCACGACGTTCCCCCTCGACCTGCTCGACAAGAGGTACGCCGGACGGGGCACTCCGGATGACGCGCACCGCCGTCACCTCGTCGTTCTCTCCGACGACGGGCTGACCTCGCTCTTCGGCGACGGAGATCCCGCTCGCGCCGATGTCGCGCCCCGGGTGCGCGAGACACTCAGTACGGCGACCCTCGTCGTGCTCGATCGACAGCACCGGGTCGCGGAGCCGGCGCTGCGAGCGGGATACGACGTGATGTACATCGAACGGATGGATGACGCGCCCGCGGTGTGCGCGCGACTGGCGGAGGTGCTCGGTGGCTGAGGCGGACGATCTGCTCAGCGCGTGGTCGGCGATCGCGCCGCCCGAGAACACGGCGTGGGCGAGCGCCCTGCCCGGCCCCGGGGTCGACGAGATCGCCGCGCGCCTGTCGAGCGTGCCGCGGCCGTTCCTCGACGACGACGTCTCGCTGCGCGCGCTCGCCGGCGACGTGGTGGGCCGACCCCTGGCATCCATCGATCACGCCGACGACGAGCGGGTGCGCACGGGCGCGGCCATCGGCCTGTGGGTGGTGGCGAGCGAAGACCTCGTGCAACCGTTCGTCCCGTCACTCGCCGGCGGCGACGTGGCGCGCGCGATCGACGCCCTGGCCCTGCGGCTGGCACCCGTCGTGGATCCGCGCGACTGGCTCGCCGATGCCGAGCGGCGGGAAGAGGCGGCGCGCACCTTCCTGCTGTGGGCGGGCTTCCTGCCAGCGGGCGAAGACCGCGAGACCGCACGCGCCCTCCTCGACGCGCGCGACTCGCTCCGCCGCAACGCCGCGCTCGCCGAGGCCTACGCCGCGTACCGCCACCGTGAAGAGATCGCCCGCCGCCTCGCCGAGGCGCGTGCCCGGGAGGCCGCCGCGAGGTACTCGAGTGAGTGACGACGACCCGCTCGCCCTCGGCGAGTACCGGCCGGGGTCGGCGGAGGTTCTGACGGATGCCGAGCGGTGGCCGACCCTCGACGCCGACGGCGCCGCGCGGCTGCAGCGCTGGCGCACGCACCCGGCAGCCCCCGCGTGGGTGCACGCCACGGGGGACCGCCTCTCGGCCGACGCCGTCGACCGCGCGCGCACGCCGCTGCCGCTCGACGGGTGGCTCGAAGAGCACCTCGACACCGCGCGGCGACTTCCGTTCTATCGAGGCATGACCGGGCTGCGGACTCTCGACGACTTCCCTACGATCGAGCGGCGCGATCTCGTCGCCGACGTCTCGGCGTTCGTCCCCCTCGACGCCGACCTCGACCGCATGCTGCACGGCACGAGCTCGGGGTCGACGGGGGCGGCGCTGGTGATCCCCGACGACGTCGAGGAGGTGGCGCGCGGCTTCCATCTGCTCGTCCGCCTCGTGCGCGAAGCGGGCGTGGACTGGGAGCCGGATGCCGAGCGGCTCGCGCTCATGTGGGTGCTGCAGCAGCGCCAGGCCTTCACGTACGTGTCGATCGTCAGCGGCTTCGCCCAGCGCGCCATGGCGCGGGTCAATCTGAACGAGGGCGCCTGGCGGGCGGCATCCGATCGCTCGACCTTCGTGAAGGACGCGAATCCCCAGGTCATCTCGGGCAACCCGACGAGCCTGGCCGAGCTGCTCGACCCCGATCTGCGGTCCGTCGTGCGGCCGCTGGCCCTGTTCTCGGGCGCGATGGCCCTCTCGGCCCCCCTGCGCGCGGAGCTCGAGGCGGCGTTCTCGTGCCCCGTGTTCGACGTGTACGGCCTGCACGAGACCCGGCCGATCGCGGTGCGCACCGACGACGGCCCGTTCCGCGTTCTCGACCGGCGCGTGCACGTCGAGGTGCTCGACGCCACGGGGGAGCCGGTCAGTGACGGCGCGATGGGCGAGATCACGGTGACCGCGGGCGAGAACCCCCTGCTCCCGCTCGTGCGATACCGCACAGGTGATGTCGGTCGGCTCGTCGACCTTCCCGGCGGGGGCGTCGGCATCGCCGATCTCGAGGGGCGCGAGCACACCGACTTCGTCAGCGCCGCGGGGGCGCGCGTGCCGTCGGTCGACCTCACGCAGCAGCTGCAGAGTCACGGCGCGCACGGCTGGACGGTCGAGCAGCGAGCGGACGGCCGACTCGAGGTACGGATCGCGGGAGGAGACGGCGCGGCGATCGCGGCGGCGTTGCGCGCCCTGCTCGATCAGCCCGTGCAGCTCGAGCGGGTCGAGCGTCTCGCCGAACTCGGTGAGGGCAAGCCCCGACGCTTCCGGTCCGCCGCGCGCTGACCTCCCGGCGCACGAAGGGGCCGGGGCTCATGGCCCCGGCCCCTCGGCATCCGGTGATCAGTCGAGGTACTTCGCGTACGCCGGCAGGGTGAGGAACGCGGGGAACTCCTCGCGCAGCGCCACCTCGCGGAACACCGCGGCCGCGTCGTCGAAGCGGTCGCCCTCGGAGCGCTGCACCTCGGCGAGCACGTCCGTCACGAGACCCTCGACGAAGCCGCGGGTGATGGCGATGCCCTCGGCCGTGGAGTGGTCCTGGTGGATCCACTGCCAGATCTGCGAGCGCGAGATCTCGGCGGTCGCGGCGTCCTCCATCAGGTCGTCGATCGCGACGGCGCCCAACCCCCGCAGCCACGCCTCGATGTAGCGGATCGCCACCGAGACGTTGCCCCGCACACCCGCCGTGGTCACCGGCAGGCCGATGCGCACGTCGAGCAGGTCGGCGGGGTCGACCGCCACCTCGTCGCGGGTGCGCCCGAGCTGGTTCGGCTCGTCGCCGAGCACCGCGTCGAACTCGGCACGGGCCACCGGGATGAGGTCGGGGTGGGCCACCCACGTGCCGTCGAAACCGTCGCCGGCCTCGCGCCGCTTGTCGGCGGCCACCTTCTCGAACGCCGCCTCGGTGACCTCGGGGCGTCGGCGGTTCGGGATGAACGCGCTCATGCCGCCGATCGCGTAGGCGCCGCGCTTGTGGCACGTCTGCACGAGCAGTTCGGTGTAAGCCCGCATGAACGGCACGGTCATCGTGACCTCGCTGCGGTCGGGGAGCACGAAGCGGGCGCCGCGGCCGCGGTAGGTCTTGATGATCGAGAAGATGTAGTCCCACCGCCCGGCGTTGAGCCCGGCGCAGTGGTCGCGCAGGGCGAAGAGGATCTCCTCCATCTCGAACGCCGCAGGCAGCGTCTCGATCAGCACCGTCGCGCGGATCGTGCCGTGGGCCAGGCCCAGGCGCTCCTCGGTGAACGAGAACACGTCGTCCCAGAGCCGTGCCTCTTCGGCCGACTCGATCTTCGGCAGGTAGAAGTACGGTCCGCGTCCCGCCGCGATCAGCGCGTGCGCGTTGTGGAACACGTACAGCCCGTAGTCGACGAGCGATCCGGATGCCGGGAGCTCCCGCCCCGCGCGATCGATGAACGTCACGTGCTTCTCGGGCAGGTGCCAGCCGCGCGGACGCATCACGATCGTGGGGGTGCGCTCGGCGGTGACCTCGTAGCGCTTGCCCTCGGGGGTCGTGAACGACAGCTGTCCGCGGATCGCGTCGAACAGCGACAGCTGCCCGCCGATGACGTTGCGCCAGGTGGGGCTCGTGGCGTCCTCTTGGTCGGCCAGCCATACCCGCGCCCCGGAGTTCAGCGCGTTGATCGTCATCTTCGGGTCGGTGGGTCCGGTGATCTCGACGCGGCGGTCTTCGAGCCCCGGGCCTGCTCCGGCCACGCGCCACGACGGGTCGTCGCGGATGTGCGCGGTGTCGGCGCGGAAGTGCGGGTCGTCGCCCGTGCCGATCTCGAAGCGGCGGCGCAGGCGCGCGGCGAGCCGGTCGTGCCGACGCCGGGCGAAGCGGTCGTGCAGCTCGGTGACGAAGGCGAGGGCCGCAGGGGTGAGGATCTCGCCGTCGCGCCCGTCGAGGGGCCGTTCGAGGCGCAGGTGCGGGGCGGATGCCGGGGTGCTCGGCATCCGGTGTCCTTCGGCGTTCGTGCCGGTGGCGGTCGTCGAGGTCGGCGATGTCGAGGTGGTGGGCGGGGGAGAGGTGTCGATGAGGGTCATGATCGTGGCTTTCTGTGGCGCGTCCGCTTCTCGGACCATGTCCCGAAAATGGCGGCCTGGGGGTGGCCCAGGCGGCCGAAAGTGGGACATGTTCTGCAAGAAGTGGGACGGGAGCGGAGAGGGGTCAGTGGAACTGGGCGGTCTCGGTGGAGCCGGCCAGGGCGAGCGTCGCGCTGTCGGGGTTGAGCGCGGTCGAGACGACGTCGAAGTAGCCGGTGCCCGCTTCGCGCTGGTGGCGCGTGGCGGTGTAGCCGTTGGCTTCGGCGGCGAACTCGGCCTCCTGCAGCTCGACGTACGCGCTCATGGCGCGCTCGGCGTAGCCGCGGGCGAGGTCGAACATCGAGTGGTTCACGGCGTGGAAGCCGGCCAGCGTGATGAACTGGAAGGCGTAGCCGAGAGTGGCCAGGTCGGCCTGGAACGTGGCGATCTGCTCGTCGTCGAGGTGGCGCTTCCAGTTGAAGCTCGGCGAGCAGTTGTAGGCGAGCTTCTTGCCCGGGTAGCGGGCGTGGATCGCCTCGGCGAAGCGGCGCGCGAGCTCGATGTCGGGCTCGCCCGTCTCGACCCAGATGAGGTCGGCGTAGGGCGCGAAGGCGAGGCCGCGGGCGATGACCGAGTCGAGGCCCGGGCGCACGCGGTAGAAGCCTTCGCTCGTGCGCTCGCCGGTGAGGAACTCCGCGTCGCGCGGGTCGACGTCGCTGGTGAGCAGGTCGGCGGCCAGGGCGTCGGTGCGGGCGATGATCACGGTCGGGACCCCCGCGACGTCGGCGGCCAGGCGCGCGGCGTTGAGGGTGCGGATGTGCTGCTGGATCGGCACCAGTACCTTGCCGCCGAGGTGGCCGCACTTCTTCTCGCTCGCGAGCTGGTCCTCCCAGTGGATGCCGGCGGCTCCGGCCGCGATCAGCGACTGGGCCAGTTCGTAGGCGTTGAGCGGACCGCCGAACCCGGCCTCGGCATCGGCCACGATAGGCGCGAGCCAGTCCTGAGTGATCTGACCCTCGGCGCGCTCGATCTGGTCCTGCCGGAGCAGCGCGTTGTTGATGCGGCGCACGACCGCGGGCACGCTGTTGGCGGGGTAGAGGCTCTGGTCGGGGTAGGTCTGCCCCGCGAGGTTGCCGTCGGCGGCGACCTGCCAGCCGCTCAGGTAGATGGCCTTGAGTCCCGCCCGAACCTGCTGCACGGCCTGGCCGCCGGTGTAGGCGCCGAGGGCGCGGACGTACTCCTCGGTGTGGATGAGGTTCCACAGGTTCTCGGCGCCGCGGCGGGCGAGGGTGTACTCCTCGCGGACGCTGCCGCGGAGGCGCACGACGTCTTCTGCCGAGTACGTGCGCTCGATGCCGTCCCAGCGCGGATCGTTCTCCCACGCGACGCGGATCTCGTCGGCGGTCTCGGTCTGGTCGCCGGGGCGCAGGGGCTGCTGGGCGGGGGTGGCCTGGATCGTCATGAGCGTTCTCCTTCGGATGCCGGGGCTGCGGTGCCCCGTGGAGACCACTGTCGGCGAAGAACAACCCCCTCCGAGCGGATTACTCGTGTGAAGATCGCGCGATCTTCTGTTCCGGTGAGAACATGGCGTATGGACACCGGCGTCTCCGCCTCCTCGGCATCCCTCCCGTTCGACGATGACGAGGTGGACACCCTCACCATCGGCCGACGCATCCGCCAGCTGCGCACCGCGCGCGGCCTCACGCTCGACGAGCTCGCCGCGGCGGTCGGTCGTGCCCCGAGTCAGATGTCGATGATCGAGAACGGTCGGCGCGAGCCCAAGCTCACGCTGCTGCAGGCGATCGCACGCGCGCTGGAGTGCAAGCTCGAGCAGATCCTCGACGCCGAGCCCCTCGATGAGCGCGCGGCTCTGGAGATTTCGGTCGAGCGTGCGATGCGCGGGCAGACCTTCCAGGCGCTCGGCATCGAGCCGTTCCGTGTGGGCCGGTCGGTGCCCGACGAGGTGCTGTCGGCGATGCTCGCGTTGCAGGGCGAGATCGAGCGCCTCCGCGAGGAGCGCTCAGCGACCCCCGAAGAGGCGCGGCGGGCCAACGTGGCGTTGCGCCGGCTCATGCGCACGCAGGACAACCACTTTCCCGACCTCGAGCGCACGGCATCCGAAATTCTGACGGCGATCGAGCACCCCGGCGGTCCGCTCACGCAGCGCGGGGCGAGCGACATCGCCGCGCACCTCGGCTTCACGCTGCACTACGTGCCCGACCTGCCCTCGTCGACGCGGAGCATCGCCGACGTGAAGAACGGCCGGCTGTACCTGTCGACGAAAGTGGCGAAGGGCGACCCGCGCGCGGCGGTGCTGCAGGCGCTGTCGAGCCGCATGCTCGGCCACGGCGAGCCGACGAGCTACGACGAGTTCCTGCGCCAGCGCGTCGAGACGAACTACCTCACCGGGGCCTTGCTCATGCCCGAGGCGCACGTGGTGCCGGCGCTCCGCGAGGCCAAGGAGCGGCGCACGATCAGCATCGAAGACCTGCGCGACGCCTACTCGGTGTCGTACGAGACCGCCGCGCACCGCTTCACGAACCTGGCGACCGTGCACCTCGGCATCCCGGTGCACTTCCTGAAGGTGCACGAGTCGGGCACGATCACGAAGGCCTACGAGAACGACGACGTGAACTTCCCCACCGACCGCCTCGGCTCGATCGAGGGGCAGATGTGCTGTCGGCGCTGGACGAGCCGCGTGGTCTTCGACGAAGACGACCTCTTCAACCCGTACTACCAGTACACCGACACCGGCAACGGAACCTACTGGTGCACCGCGCGCGTGGAGCAGTCGAGCGAGGGTGCGCACTCGGTGAGCGTGGGCGTGCGCTTCGACGACACGAAGTGGTTCCGTGGCCGCGACACCCCCAACCGCGCGGTGTCGCGGCACTCCGTCGAGACGTGCTGCCGCCGGGCGCCCGCCTCGTTGGAGAATTCGTGGCGCGGTCAGGCCTGGCCCAACGTGCGCACGCCCCGCACCCTGCTGGCGACCCTGCCGACCGGAGCGTTCCCGGGCGTGGATACGACCGAGATGTACGAGTTCCTCGAGGCGCACGCGCCGCGCGAGTGATCGAAATGTGCAAGCTGCACAGCTCGGGTGCGATGTGAGGCGACATGCCCATGTCGCTCCTGCGGGGACGACGCCCAGAAGCACTGATTCGGTGCCGCGAAGCGGGGGTGCGCGCGCGCGTCCCCGGCCCTATCGCGAGGGGTGCGCAGGGGTTGCGGTAAAACCTCACACATGTATGGTTTTAGCTCAACGAGCTCCATCCCCCCCCCCGGAGCGCTTTCGATGAGGAGAGCAGTCATGAAGCACACCCTCGCGGCATCCACCGCGATCGTCGGACTCGTCCTGGGCGGCCTCGCCGCGGCATCCCCCGCCCTCGCCGCCCCGCCGGGACAGCCCGGTCCGCCGCCGCACGCCGGACCCCCGCCGCACGCGGGTCCGGGCGCGCGTGACCTCCAGCGCTACGCCACCGACACCTGGAAGTCGATGGCCGCGATGGCCCACGAGAACACCGGCCTTCCCGACGACAACATCGGCGGCGCGCTCGATCCGGCCACGGCATCCGGATACACCTCGCCGACCAACATCGGCGGCTACCTCTGGTCGACGGTGACCGCCCGAGACCTCGGGATCATCAGCTTCGACGACGCGCGCGAACGCCTGACCGCGACCGTGTCGACGCTCGAGACCATGGAGCGAAACGACGGCAGCGGCATGTACTACAACTGGTACGCGCCGGACACGGGGGCGAAGCTCGAGATCTTCCCCACCTCGGGCGAGGTCATCCACCCCTTCCTCAGCACGGTGGACAACGGGTGGCTCGCCGCGGGTCTGCGGATCGTCCGCGAGGCCGAGCCGACACTCGCCGACCGCGCCGACGCGCTCTACCGCTCGATGGACTTCTCGGCGTTCTTCGACTCCGCCGGAGCCGCGAACCTCCCCGCGGGCACCAACCGCGGCGGCTTCTGGGAGGCCCCTCCCGGAGACGGCTGCGCCGTCGAGGCCCCGATGTACAACGGCAGCGGCGAGCAGGCGTTCTACACCTGCCACCACTACGACACGACCGTCAGCGAGAGCCGCATCGCGACCTACCTCGGCATCTCCGAGGGATCGATCCCGGCATCCGGTCTCTACGGCACCCATCGCACCATGCCCGCGGGCTGCGACTGGGCGTGGCAGGAGCAACTGCCCACCGGCGAGACGCGCACCTACGACGGGGTCGACGTCTACGAGGGCGTCTACTCGTACGACGGAATGTCGTTCGTGCCGAGTTGGGGCGGCAGCATGTTCGAAGCGCTCATGCCCGACCTGCTCATCCCCGAGACCGAGTGGGGCCCCACCTCGTGGGCCGTGAACCACCCGATCACGGTCGAGATCCAGAAGCGTCACGGTCTCGACGAGGCGGACTACGGCTCGTGGGGCTTCTCGCCCGCGAGCAACCCGTTCGGCGGATACGCGGAGTACGGCGTCGACATCGCCGGCATGCGCTCCGACGGATACACCTCCGATGCCGAGAAGACCGACGTCGACGTCGACCGTCCCGGTTGCCGCGAGGGCACCAACCCCGACCCGACCTTCGGCGACGGCGTCGTCACCCCGCACGCGTCGTTCCTCGCGCTGCCCTACGACCGCCCGGGCGTACTGAAGAACCTGCGCGGCCTCGAGAAGATGGGCGCCTACGGTCCCGGCGGTTTCTACGACGCGGTGGCGGTGGGGAGCGGAACGGTCGCCGAACGGTATCTGTCGCTCGACCAGTCGATGATCATGGCGGCCGTCGGCAACGCTCTGACCGGCGACAGCCTCAAGGACTACATGGTCGATGACAGGATGGAGCAGAACCTCCGGCCCGCCATCGAACAGCAGGTCTTCGGTTCGTCGTGGGGCGATCGACGTCCCTGACGACGAGCCCGACCGCTGCCCGGTGCCTCGCGGAGGTGCCGGGCAGCGATGCGTCCGGACAGGGGAGGGATGCCGATGACCGACGCGACAGGGGCGCGCGCGCGTCGCGGCAGCTACCCGAAAGGCCAGCAGACCCGCCAGCGCATCGTCGACGAGGCCGTCGTCGTGTTCGGGCGGTCCGGCGTCACCGCGGGATCGTTGCGCGAGGTCGCGACGCGCGTGGGCGTGACACCCGCGGGGCTCATGCACCACTTCGCGTCGAAGGAAGAACTGTTCGCCGAGGTGCTGCGCCAGCGCGACGAGCGCGTCCGCGCCGCCGCCGGCGACCCGCGTGAGCATACCCTCGTCGAACAGATGCAGAAGGTGGTGGCGCACAACGCCACGACCCGCGGGCTGACGTCGCTGTACACGCTGGTCGTCGCCGAGGCGGGCGACCCCGCGCACCCCTCTCATGAGGCGTTCGCCGAGCGGTATCGCCGCAGCGCAGAGACGGCGGCCGACCTGTTGCGTGCGGGTCAGGCCGTCGGCGAGGTGCGGTCCGACATCGATCCCGCGTACGCGGCGCGGCTGCTGAGCGCAGTGATGGACGGGTTGCAGCAGCAGTGGCTCCTCGACGACTCCGTCGACATGTCGGCGTTGTTCGCCGAGTTCGTGCGCGGGTATCTCCGACCCCTCGAGTGAGGGCCGGCACCCGGTGCCGTTCCGCCGCGGCGGGTGTCCGTGGTGGAGCCGTCCTGCGGAGTCGGGGGTCGTGCCACCGGTGTCGAGGGCCGGAGGGGCGGCCGAGGGGAGGTCAACTCCGCAGGACGGCGGCCGGGCCGGGGCCCGGCGCGGCGCGGGCGGCGCCGCCGGGGCGGTCAGCGGAGGTGGAGGGCTCGCTGGACGTGGGCGTGGATCGCCTGCTCGACCGTCTCCCAGTCGTGTACGACCAGCGCGTAGTCGAACCGGAGGGTGACGAAGCCCCGGGCGGCCGCACGTGCGTCGCGAAGCAGATCGCGGTGCCGGTGTTCCGCGCTGCCGTGGTTCTCGACCCCGTCGACCTCGACGATCAGGCGGTCGCCGATGACGAGGTCGACCCGACCGACGGTGTCGATGCGCACCTGGGTGCGCACGGTCAGGCCCAGATGCCGCAACCGCCAGCGCACGAGCGACTCCAGTCCGCTCTCGGCGTCGCCCCGGGCGAGCGCGATCGCCTCGCGCGCCACCGATGACGTGTTCTTCGTGAGCCAGTCCAGACCCGATCGACCGATCTTGCGCGCGTAGAGGGCCGACTCGAGCGCGACGAAGAACTCCTCTGCGCCGCGGCAGAGGAAGATCTGCCTCAGGATGCCGTGGACGGGAGGGGGACGGAACCTGTCGTTCTCGTCGTGATCCCAGTGCTCGATACAGGTGCAGTCGTCGTGCGGGTGTCCATGGCCGTGCGGTCGAAGGGCGATGTGCGACGGGTCATCCGGTGACAGAACCCACAGCCCGAGGTGTCTCGCGGCGCTTACGCACGCGAGCGTTCCGCCGTGCTGCGCCGCGCGTCGCCGCGGCTCGCAGGTCCCGGCATCCGCGTACACCCCTCGCCGGAGGCGGACGAGGGATCCGTGCGCGATCGCGCGGTCGATGTCGTGGCGGCTGAGCCCGGCCCTCAGGAGGTCGAGACGTCGATGGATTCGGTCGGCCGGCGTGCACACGCCCCCATGGTCGTCGTCCTCGACCGGCGCGTCGCCGCGAACGGGCGGATGAGTGGATCCCGACGGCATCCGGTGCTCTGGGGAGGAAGGGCGCCTCGGCCCAGACGCGGCCGTCGTGCGGACTTCGCGTGCCGGGCCGGGGTGGGCCGTTCGCCGTCCTGCGGAGTTGCGGGACGAACGATCGAAATTTTCCCCGGATTCCGGAGGCCGCGCGGGGTCGACTCCGCAGGACGGCGGCAGGCAGCGGCTCCTCGCGCCCGCGGGACGGGGGCATCTCCGCAGGACGGCGGGGGTGGGTCGGCATACCGGGGACCCACGGGTTGCGGCACGGAGGTTATGCGCTTAAACTCACCGCAGACGTTCACACGAGCATCCGATGGAGGGTGCCTGGTTCGAGGAGGAACACGATGAAGAAGACCCGATGGAGCGCCGTGGCCGTAGTGGCCGCCGCCGCGATCGCCCTCACCGGCTGTGGGCGCACCTCCGACACCGGATCCGGCCCCGGCGAGGCGAGCACGATCGGCGACGCGAAGGCCGAGGGCACGCTCACGATGTGGGCGATGGGTGCCGAGGGTGAGGCGCTTCCCGAGTTCGTGAAGACCTTCGAAGAGGCCAACCCGGGCGTCACCGTCGACGTCACGCCCGTGCCGTGGGACGCGGCGTACAGCAAGTTCCAGACGGCGATCGCCGGCGGCAACACCCCCGACCTCGCGATGGTCGGCTCGACGTGGATGGCCGATTTCGGCGACGCGCTGCAGACCGTGCCGACCGACCTCTCCACTGACGGCATGTTCCCCGGGGCGGTCGACTCTACGAAGATCGACGACCGGGCGACCGGCGTCCCGTGGTACGTCGACACGCGCGTCCTGTACTACCGCACCGACATCGCGGCCCAGGCCGGCTGGACGTCGGCCCCCACCACCTGGGACGACCTGAAGAAGATGGCGGCCGACATGCAGTCCAAGGGTGGCGCGGACTACGGCATCCGCTTCCCCTCCGGCAACGATTCGTTCCAGGGCAACCTCTGGATGCCGTGGTCCAACGGTGCCGAGCTGGAAGACGGGTCGACCTGGACCCTCGACACCCCCCAGACCACCGAGGCCTTCGAGTACTACCAGAGCTTCTACACCGACGGCCTGGCCAACCCCGCCGCCGACCGCTCGGCCGGCGCGCAGGAGGCGGACTTCGTCTCGGGCAAGACCCCGATGTTCATCGACGGACCGGCGTTCATCGGACTGCTCGAGGAGCTCGGCGGCGAGGGCTTCAGCGACAAGATCTCGACCGCCGTGCTGCCGGCCAAAGAGAACTCGACCTCGTTCAGCGGCGGCTCCAACCTCGCCGTGTTCGACACCTCGAAGAACGCTGCGAGCGCCTGGAAGCTCGTGCAGTGGTTGACCGAACCCGAGACGCAGGCTGCGTGGTACGAAGCGACCGGTGACCTCCCCGCGGTTCAGGACGCCTGGAAGACCGACGCGCTGGCGTCGTCGAAGACGCTCGCGGCGTTCGGCACGCAGCTCGAGACCGCCAGATCGGTGCCCGCGGTCACGACGTGGGTGCAGGTCGCTGCGGCCGGTGACGCGATGCTAGAAAAGCTCCGTCTGGGTCAGCAGTCGCCGGCCGACGGGCTGAAGGAGCTCCAGTCCACCGCCGACCAGCTGGGTCTGGGCTGAGGCCATGGCTCAGGCAGTCGTGGGCGTGACCGGGCGGGCTCCGGCCCCCGGTCGCGCCCGCGCCGGCGGGGCGTCGAGCCGCCGTCGGCGCCAGGGATGGGTCGCGTGGGGCTTCGCCCTGCCGTTCGTGGTGGTCTTCGCGGTCTTCATGGTCGTGCCGATCGTGGGCTCGTTCGCGATGTCGTTCACCGACTTCACGGCCCGCGACATCCGCTCGCCGTTCTCGGTGAACGTCGTCGGGCTCGAGCAGTACGCCGGCGTTCTCGGTGACCCGGTCTTCCTCACCTCGATGGGAGTGACCGCGACGTTCGTCGTCGTCGGCATCCCGGTCACGATGGCGGTCGCGCTGGCGCTCGCCCTCGCGCTGAACGCGAGCACGGGGCGGTTCGTCTCGATTCTGCGCGTGGGCTTCTACGCCCCGGTCGTGACGAGCATCGTCGCGGTGGCGGTGGTCTGGCGCTACATCCTCCAGCCCGAGGGTCTGCTCAACTCGGCCCTCGCCATCATCGGCATCCAGGGGCCGGACTGGCTGAACGACACCCGCACCGCCCTTCCTTCGCTCATCGCGATGGCGGTGTGGCGCAACGTGGGCACGCTCATGGTGATCTTCCTCGCCGGGCTTCAGGCCATCCCCACCGATGTCAAGGAGGCGGCCCTCATGGACGGCGCCTCGTCGTGGCGGCGTCTGACCTCGGTGACGCTTCCGCTGCTGCGCCCCACCCTGTTGCTCGGCGCGGTGCTCATTTCGGTCGGGTTCCTCCAGTTCTTCGAGGAGGCCTTCGTGATGACGCAGGGCGGCCCGCTCAACTCCACCCTCTCGGTGGCCTATTACACGTTCAAGCAGTTCGGTTTCGGGCAGTACGGCACGGCCTCGGCCGCGAGCTACCTGCTGTTCCTCGCGATCGCCCTGCTCAGCCTGGTGCAGTTCCGCGTGCTGCGCTCGAAGGATTGAGGGCGGATGCCATGACTCTCACCACCCCCGCGGTTCCGGCCCCCGTCGCCGAAGCGACCGAGCCGCCGCGCCGTCGCCGCCGTTCCGAGAACCGCCTCACCCCCGGTCGCGCCCTGACCTCCGCCGTGCTGGTCGTGGGCCTCATCGTCTGGGTCCTCCCTTTCGCGTGGATGCTGCTGGGTTCGGTCAAGACGCAGCGCGAGATCCTGCAGCGCCCGCCGACGTGGTGGCCCGAGCAGTTCACCTGGGACAACTTCGCGACCTGGTTCGGCCAGCTGAACTTCGGCCAGTTCTTCGGCAACAGCATCGTCGTGGCGCTGTTCACCGTCGCCGGCAACCTCGTGTTCTGCTCGATGGTCGGCTACGCCCTGGCGAAGATGGACTTCCCGGGCAAGAAGGCGCTGTTCCTCGTGGTCATGGTGACGCTCATGGTCCCCGGCGTGGTCACCTTCGTTCCTCTGTTCGTGATGGTGTCGTCCCTCGGCCTCGTCGACAGTTACGCCGCGCTGATCCTGCCCTTCGTCACCACCCCGCTGGGCGTTTTCCTCATGCGGCAGTTCATGCTCGGCATCCCGGATCCGCTCCTCGAGGCCGCCCGCATCGACGGCGCGGGCGAACTGCGCATCTTCGCCCGGATCGTGATGCCGCTGTGCGGGCCGCCGCTGGCGACGCTCGGCATCCTGACCTTCCTCGCCTCGTGGAACAACTTCCTCTGGCCGCTCGTGGCGGCGCAGACCGAGGCGAAGTACACGCTCCCCGTCGCGCTCTCGTTGTACTCGACGGGGCAGAGCGCCACGAACTACGGCCTGCTGCTCGCCGGATCCGTGCTGGTGATCGCGCCGATCATCCTGCTGTTCGTCTTCTTGCAGCGCTACTTCATCCAGGGCATCGCCTCGACCGGTCTGAAGTGATCCGGGCCGCGCGCCCCTCGCACAAGACCCGAGCCCTCGAAAGGACCCCATGACCTCTCCCCGTTTCCTCACCGCGCCCGACGGAACGCGTTTCCGCGACCTCGACCATGACGGCGTGATGGCCCCCTACGAGAATCCGCGGCTCGGCGTCGAGGAACGCGTCGACGACCTGCTCGGCCGCCTCAGCCTCGAAGAGAAGGCGGGGCTGATGTTCCAGACCGTCATCGAGGTCGGCGATGACGGCGAGGTGCTCGAAGCGCCCGGCAAGATCTCGAAGTCCCCGACGACCACGGTGGTCGCGCACAAGATGATGAACCACTTCAACGTGCACGCGATCCGCACCGCCCGGCAGGCGGCGTCGTGGAACAACAACCTCCAGGCGCTCGCCGAGACGACGCCCCACGGCATCCCGGTCACCATCAGCACCGACCCGCGCCACGCCTTCGTCGAGAACACGGGCGTGGCCTTCTCTGCCGGTCCCTTCTCGCAGTGGCCCGAGGGGCTCGGGCTCGCCGCTCTCGACGACGTCGACACGGTGCGCGAGTTCGCCGAGGTGGCGCGCCGGGAGTACGTCGCCGTGGGTATCCGCGCCGCCCTCCATCCGCAGATCGATCTCGCCACCGAGCCGCGATGGGGTCGTCAGGCCCAGACCCTGGGGCAGGATGCCGAGCGGGTCACGGCCTTCACCGCGGCGTACCTGCAGGGTTTCCAGGGCGAGGAGCTCGGGCCCGACAGCGTCGCCTGCACGACGAAGCACTTCCCGGGCGGCGGTCCGCAGCTCGGCGGTGAGGATGCGCACTTCCCGTACGGCCGCGAGCAGGTGTACCCGGGCGGGATGTTCGACTACCACCTCGAGCCGTTCCGCGAGGCCATCCGCCGGGGGACCGCCGCGATGATGCCGTACTACGGCATGCCGGTCGGACTCGACGTCGACGGTGAGCGGATCGACGAGGTCGGCTTCGGCTACAACCGCCAGATCGTCACGGGCCTGCTGCGCGAGAAGCTCGGCTACGACGGCGTCGTCGTCACCGATTGGGAGCTCGTCAACGACAACCACGTCGGCGATCAGGTGCTGCCTGCCCGCGCCTGGGGTGTCGAGCACCTGACCGCGACCGAGCGCATGGAGAAGATCCTGGATGCCGGGAGCGACCAGTTCGGCGGAGAGGAATGCGTCGACATGCTGCTCGATCTCGTGCGCTCCGGCCGGGTGAGCGAGGAGCGCATCGACGACTCGGTGCGGCGCCTGCTGCGGGTGAAGTTCCAGCTCGGGCTGTTCGACGACCCGTACGTCGACGTCGACGAGGCCGAACGCATCGTCGGCAACGCCGAGTTCCGTGCCCTCGGTGAGCGGGCGCAGGCCCGATCGCTGACCGTGCTCGTGAACGAGGAGCGCGACGGTCGCCCCGTCCTTCCGCTCGAGCCCGTGGGTGCCGTGTACGTCGAGGGCTTCCGCGCCGACGAGGTCGCCGAGCTCGGTCGCACGGTCGCCGACCCCGCCGAGGCCGATCTCGCTCTGGTGCGCATCGGGGCCCCGTTCGACCCGCGCGACGACCTCTTCCTCGAGGCGTGGTTCCACCAGGGCTCTCTCGAGTTCGCGCCCGGACTGGTGTACCGCCTGAATCAGATCGCGGCGTCCTGCCCCCTGGTGATCGTCGTCAACCTCGACCGGCCCGCGATCCTCACACCGTTCGTGGGTCATGCCGCGGCCATCGTCGCCGATTACGGCAGCTCGTCGACGGCTGTGCTCGACGCGCTCACCGGTCGTGTGGCTCCCCGCGGTCGCCTGCCGATCGAGATCCCCCGGTCGATGGATGCCGTGCGTTCCTCCCGCGAGGATGTACCGTCGGACACCGGCGATCCCGTCTTCCCCGTGCACCACGGGCTGGACCTGGCGGGCGCGATGGCGACGGTGTCGCAGAGGGGCTAGGGCCGATCCGATGGCGGAGGAGCAGGCGACGCGGCGGCCGACGGTGTACGACGTCGCTCAAGAGGCGAACGTCTCGATCGCGTCGGTGTCGTTCGCGTTCCGGCGCCCCGACAAGCTCAGCGAGGCCACGCGCCAGCGCGTGCTCGACGCGGCGCGGCGACTGGGGTACGCACCCAGCGGTGCCGCGCGCGGTCTGGCGCGCGGGCGCACCGGCATCCTCGGCCTGCACGCCTTCGACCTCCTGCTCGAGCGCGCGGAGCCGCTGGCGCAGCCGCTGAGCGGCATGCAGTCGCCGGCGCTCGACACGGGGGGAGTGATCCCCTGGGACCAGACCGACGACGACGTGTTGTCGGATCCGCGGGCGTTCCCGCTCTACGTCGACGAGGTGCAGCGCGGTTTCGAGCTGGAATGCTGGGCACTCGGGCGGCCGGTGATGCTCAGCAGCGGATCGGATGCCGATGTCTCGGTGGCCGATACCGTCGGCCGTGTCGACGGGCTGGCGATCTTCCCCTCGCCGCAGACCGCGCCGACCCTCGCGCGTCACACGCCCAGCATCCCGATCGTGCTGTTCAGCGCCGCCCCGGCCGATGACCGGCATCACCGGGTGCGCGTCGACAACACGCTGGGAATGCGTTCGCTCGTCGCTCACCTGGTCGACGAGCACGCGGCGACCGACCTGGCCTTCGTGGGTCGCCTCGAGGCGGAGGATGCCGTCGAGCGGCGTGACGCGATGATCGCTGAGCTGGAGGCCCGCGGCATCCGTCCCCGCCCCGACTCCGTCGACGCGACCGTGCGCGGCGAGGACGAGCTCGTGCCGCAGGTGCGGGCGCTCCTGGCCGAGGGGCGGCTGCCCCAAGCGTTCGTCTGTGCGACCGACCAGAACGCCTTCACCCTGCTCGACGTGCTCGCCGCCGAAGGCGTACGTGTGCCGTACGACGTGATCGTCACCGGCTTCGACGGCACGCTGGGCTCTCGTCTGACCACGCCGGCGTTGACGACCGTCCGCCAGCCGATGGAGGCGATGGGTCGCGCCGCCGCGCGGATCCTCGCGGGCTCCGCCGGTTCGCCGCCTGCGAGCGGGGTGTTCGACGTGGTATTCGAGCCCCGCGTGCTCGTGCGGGCGAGCTGCGGCTGCTGATCGGCCTGTCGGACACCTGACCCCGTAGGGCGCGGGTCTCAGACGGCGTTCCACCGCAGCCGCGGCGCGCCGAGTCCCGACCGCACGACGGCCGCATCGGCCACCGGGAACATCGTGACGATGAGCCCGTCGACCGCGTAGGCGAGAGCGGTGGTGCCGTCGGGGAGCGCGTCGCCGAGCGCGATGCGGGCCGACCGGCCCTCGACGGCCTCGTCGATCGCGTCGGGGCGGGAGAGGAGGGACGCTGCGGCGTCGGTGACCCGAGAGAGCAGGGTGTCCGACCCGCTCCAGGGTGAGAACGCCCCGCGGGAGAGACCGCAGGCGAGGGCGAGGTCGTCGGCGAGCCACCGGTCGCGCTTGAGACCGTACGGGGTCGGTGTGGTCGACAGCAGGTAGCCGTAGACGTGCAGCAGGCCGGCGTTGCCCACCGGCCAGGCGGCCTCGAGCCCGGCCCGCGCGTGCAGCTCGTCGAACAGTGCGCGGGGGAGGACCGGCTGCCCGACGTTCTCGTCGACGATCGTCGAGCGGCCCCACGTGGCGAACCGGCCCGTGGCGGCGTCGTCGTCGAGGGATGCCGCGAGCCACGGGAGCGAGGCGATCGCTGCCGAGGGGTTTTCGCTCGTGAGGGCGGCGGCGGCGTCGAGGGCGGCGGGGGAGGTCACGGTCCCACGCTAAGCGGGCGTCGCGGGCCCACAGCCGCCGTTCATCCAGCGTTTACATGACGTGGACATCCCGTCCACATTCGGCATGAATCATGGACGCAACGTCCACGACAGGAGTTCCCCCGTGCCCCGCCCCGTCCTCATCTTCGACTTCGACGGTACCGTCGCCGTCGGCGACGGCCCCCTGCTGGCCTACGCCCGAGCGGTCGCCGTCCACACGGCATCCCCCGACGCCTTCGTCTCGGCCGTTTCCGCCCACCTCGCCGCCCCGACCACCGAGGTCGTCGACGGGTACGACGCCGTTCGCCGCCTCGCCCTCGACGCCGGGGTCGACGACGACGCCCTGGCCGCGGCGTACGCCCTCAGCCGCACGCAGCTCGGCAGCACCGACGCACCGGTGTCGACCGCCGCCGGGCTGGCGGAGTTCCTGGCGCAGGTGGATGCCGAGCGACTCCTCGTCACGAACGCCCCCGCCACCCGTCTCGACGCCGCCCTGTCCGGAATGGGACTGGCCGGCCTGTTCGACCGCGTGGTCACCGACGCCGCCAAGCCCGCCGGACTCGACGCCCTGCTGGACAGCCTCGGCGAGGGCGTGCCGGTGCTCACGGTCGGCGACGTCTGGCGCAACGACCTCGCCCCCGCCCACGCCCGTGGTCTCGACACCGCGCTCGTCGGCGGATACGTCGCCGCCGGCGCCGAGCCCACCTTCCGCGCCGACACCCTCGACGAGCTGCTGCCCGCGCTCGCCGCGTGGGTCGACGCCGCCCACGTCGACGCTCCCCCCGCCGCACACCTCCCGTCCCACGCCTGAATCCCACCCGAACCGCAGAGGAATCATGAACACTCGTCGCTCCCGTCTCGCCGCGGCCCTCGCCACCGCCGCTCTCGCCTCGATCGCCCTCGCCGGCTGCTCCGGTTCCGCCGGCGCCGACTCGGGCGCCCCTGCCGCCGACCCGAGCTCGCTCGTGCTCGCGCTCGTGCCCTCGCAAGACCAGGCCAACCTCGTCGACACCGCGAAGCCGCTCACCGACATGCTCACCGAGAAGCTCGGCATCCCGGTCACGGGCGTCGTGTCGAAGGACTACCAGGCCGCCGTCGAGGCGATGGGTGCGGGCCAGGCGCAGATCGGCTTCCTGCCCTCGCTGCAGCTGTGGCAGGCGAACGACCGCTACGGTGCCTCGGTCGTGCTGCAGACCGAGCGCAACGGCAACATCACCTACCCGGGCCAATTCATGACGAACGACCCCGACACGTACTGCGACACCCCCGTCGTCGAGCGCGACGGCATGTCGTTCTGCAACGGCGCCGACGCGCTGCAGGGCCCCGCCGGTCTCGACAGCATCACCAAGATCGCCGGCGCCAAGGTCGCCGTCCTCGGACCCGGCTCGCCCGCGGGGTACATCTACCCGATGCTGGCGCTGAAGGAGGCCGGCGTCGACATCGACAGCGGTTTCCAGAAGGTGCCGGTCACGGCCAACGACGCGTCCGTCCTCGCGGTCTACAACGGCGACGCCGAGGTCGGCTTCAGCTTCTGGGACGCCCGCACGCTCGTGAAGAAGGACAAGCCCGACGTGGGCCAGAAGGTCGTCGTGTTCGGCCTGACCACCGAGATCCCCAACGACGGCGTGGCCGTCTCGAAGGACCTGTCGCCCGAGCTGCAGAAGAAGATCTCGACGGCGCTCGCCGACTACTCGGCGACCGACGAGGGGTCCGCCGCCCTGAAGGCCGTCTACTCGATCACCAAGCTCGCCCCGGCCGACCCGTCGTCGCTCGACGTCGTCGCGCGCGCCGCCCAGCAGCTCGGACTCCAGTGACGACCGGATCGCTCACCCCGGGCGTCGAGGCTCTGGCCTCGGCGCCCTGGGGCATCCGTCTCGACGGGGTCTCGGTGCGCTACCCCAACGGCACGGTGGGACTGAAGAACGTCACCCTCGACATCGCGCCGGGCGAGCTCGTCGCCGTGGTGGGACTGTCGGGCTCGGGCAAGTCGACCCTCATCCGCACCATCAACGGCCTGGTGCCCGCGACCTCCGGTGTCGTCGAGGTCGGCGGTCGACGCGTCGACAACGCCTCGGGGCGTCGCCTGCGCGAACTCCGTGGTCACCTCGGCATGGTGTTCCAGAGCTTCAACCTCGCCGGTCGCACCACGGTCCTCAACAACGTGCTGGTCGGTCGCCTCGCGCACACCCCGCTCTGGCGCACGCTGTTCGGCGCGTACCGTGACGCGGATCGCCGGCTCGCCTTCGAGGCGCTCGACCGGGTCGGGCTGTTGCCGAAGGTCTGGGACCGCGCATCGGCCCTTTCGGGAGGCCAGCAGCAGCGCGTCGCGATCGCCCGCGCGCTCACCCAGCAGCCGCGCATCGTCCTCGCCGACGAGCCGGTCGCGAGCCTCGACCCGCCGACGGCCCGCGGGGTGATGGACGATCTGCGCCGCATCAACGTCGACCTCGGCATCACCGTGCTGGTCAACCTGCACCTGCTGGATCTCGCCCGCGAGTACGGCACGCGCATGATCGGCATGCGCTCCGGAGAGGTCGTGTACGACGGCCCCGCGGCATCCGCGACCGATGCCGATTTCGCGCAGATCTACGGACGCTCGGTGACCGCGGCCGACAGGCTCGAGCGATGACCGTGCTCACCGTTCCGCCCCGTCCGAAGGGGCGATGGATGCCGTGGACCGCCGCGGGCGTCGTCGTCGCGGTGACCGCGTTCATGTGCCTGCCGGTGGTCGGGGTGGGCCTCGACGTCGGCGCGATCGCGCGCAACTGGCAGCAGGGCGCGCTGCGGGTGGGCGAACTGCTCACCCCGGACTGGTCGTTCTTCCCGCGCACGGTCGGCCCGATCCTCGAGACGCTGCAGATGGCGGTCATCGGAACCGCGGTCGGGGCGGCGATCTCGCTGCCGGTGAGCTTCTGGGCGGCTCGGCCGACCAATCCCTTCATCCCGACGCGGGCGCTGGCGCGCGGCATCCTGAACGTGATCCGCGCCGTGCCCGAGCTCGTCTACGCGGCGGTCCTCGTCGCGATGGTCGGGGTGGGCGCCCTCCCCGGCATTCTGGCTCTGGTGCTGTTCAACGTCGGCATCATCGTCAAGCTCGTGTCGGAGTCGATCGACGCCACCGACGCCGGACCCCTCGAGGCAGGCCGCGCCGCCGGGGCGACCCAGACGCAGATCAACCGCGCGATCGCCCTGCCCGACACCTGGCCCGCGTTCGTGTCGCAGACGCTGTACGTCTTCGAGCTCAACGTCCGCGCCTCGACCGTCCTCGGCCTCGTCGGGGCCGGCGGCATCGGTCTGCTCATCGACGCCGTGCGCACCTTCTACCGCTACGACCAGCTGTCGCTCGTCATCGTCGAGATCCTCGTGATCGTCGTCGTTCTCGACACCGTCAGCGACGCGATCCGCCGGAGGCTCGTATGACCGCCCTCGCCCCCGCGCGGCCCGTGAGCCTCGCGCTGCCGCCGCGCCGGCGCAAGCCCCTGCGCACCCTGTCGTGGATCGTCGTCACCGTCGTCGTGATCGTCGCCTTCTGGTCGGCCGACATCACGTGGTCTCGGCTCGGAGAGCTCCCCGCCGAGATCGTGCGTTACCTCGGGCTGATGTTCCTCTCGCCCGCGTGGGAGAAGCTGCCCGAGGCGCTCTGGCAGACGTGGCGCAGCATCGAGATGGCGTGGATCGGCACCGTGCTCGGCATCCTGATCGCGACCCCGCTTTCGCTCGTCGCCGCGCGCGGCTTCGGCCCGGCGCCCGTGCGGACGGTGCTGCGCTTCGTCTTCTCGCTGGTGCGGGCCGTGCCCGAGCTGGTCTTCGCGATCATCATCCTCTCGGTCACCGGCCTGACCCCTCTGACCGGGGCGCTCGCCCTCGCGATCGGGGGGATCGGCACCCTCGGAAAGTGGGGCTACGAGGCGGTCGAGAACGTCGCCCCCGGGCCCATCGAGGCCGCGCGGGCGGCGGGCGGCTCGACCGCCCAGGTGCTGCGCTGGGGAGTGTGGCCCCAGGCGTCGCCCACGTTCCTGTCGTTCTGGCTGTACCGCTTCGAGATCAACGTGCGTGCCTCGGCCGTGCTCGGTCTGATCGGCGTCGGCGGGATCGGCGACATGCTCACCTCGTACACCCAGTACCGTGAGTGGTCGACGGTCGGCATGCTGCTGATCGTCGTGGTCGTCGTCACCGTCGCGACCGACGCGGTCTCGGGCCGCATCCGCCGCCGCATCATGGAGGGTCCGCGTGTCCGCTGAGGTCCCCGTGACCGCCCGCATCGCGGCCGTCCGCAACTCGCTGCAGCCGAGCGAACGTCGGGTCGCCGACCTCATCGTCGATGATCCGGATGCCGTGATCGAACTCACCGCGCAGCAGATCGCCGACCGCGTGGGGGTGGGCCGCTCCTCCGTCGTGCGCGCCTGCCAGACCTTCGGCTACCGCGGGTACCCGCAGCTGCGGGTGGCGCTCGCCGCGGAGCGCGGACGCCGCGTGGTGCCCCCGGTCGCGCAAGACGGCGTGCTCGGCGGCATCCGGTCCGCCATCGACCGCATCGCGGACGATCTGCGCGCGGTGACCAGCCTGCTGGACGCCGACGGGGTCGATGCCACCGTCGACGCGGTCGTGGGGGCCCGTCGCCTGCTGGTGGTGGCGAGCGGGTTGTCGGCTCCGGTCGCGACGGATCTCGCGATGCGCCTGACCGCGGTGGGACGCCCGGCAGAGACCCTGGGCGATCCGATCGGCCAGCAGATCGCCGCGCGCCACCTCTCGCCCGACGATGTGTGCCTGGTGATCAGCGGTTCGGGGGCGAACGAGGCGAGCCTGCGCGCGGCCACGGCTGCGCGAGCGGCCGGGGCGCGAGTGATCGCCCTCACCTCGTTCGTCGCCTCGCCCCTCACCGAGCGTGCCGACCTCTCGCTCGTGCTCGCCTCGGGCGGGACGTTCCGAGACGAGCTGGAGCACACCTCGCGCATCGCGCACGCGGTCTTCGCGGAGGCCTTCGTCGACGCGGTGGCCCGCGCCCGCGCAGGCGCCGCCGACCTCGCTCGCGAGCGCGTGCTCGAGATCCTCTCCGACAACCTCGGCGACGCCGGCTGACACCCGCTTCCGCGTCACGGCGGTGCGGTCGCCCCGTCGTGCGGATCGGGCGGGCGACGCGCGGGCCCGGGGGTGCCGGCATCCGGCGCATCGGGCCTCAGCTCCGCGCGACGGAGCCCGCGCTACTCGGCCAGCCGCAGCGCCGCCCACAGCTCGGCGCGCGCGGCGAACGACGACAGGTCGCGATCGAGCACGCGCTCGGCCTGGGCGACCCGGGCGCGCACGGTGTGGCGATGGATGCCGAGGGCCTGCGCGGTCGCCTCGTGCGAGCAGTCGTGCGCGAGCCAGACGTCGAGCGTCTCGAGCAGCGCGGACCCCTGTGCCTCGTCGTAGGTGCGCAGGGGAACCAGGGCGCCCGCGGCGACGGTGCGTGCGGCCTCGGAGCCGAGGGCGGCGAGAAGACCCGCGCGCGCGGTGTCGGCGAAGTCGGCGACGCCGGGAGTGGCGAGCCGATCGCGCGCGGTGCGCGCCTGGGTCAGGGCCGCCGAGAAGGCGTCGTAGCCGGTGGGCGCCGAGCACCCGACGACGATCTCGAACCGGTCGGCGACCTCGGCCAGCGCGTCGCGCGTCCCGGCGGGAACGACGATGACGAGCCCGTCGTCGCCGCGACCGAAGAACATCTCGCCGCGGCGCTCCTGCGCGCGCAGCTCGAGCCACTCGGCGAGGGCGGTGGAGCGAGTGGATGCCGCCGGCGTCACGGCCACCACGACGGGGGCAGCGGGCAGCGGGCCGAACAGGTCGCGGCCCGCGCGTCGGGCCAGCGCGGGATCGTCGGTCGCGAGCGACTGCACGAGACCGGCGCGGAAGGTGCCGATGGCCCGGCCGAGCCCGTCCTGCTGCTCGAGCGCGAGGGCGGCCATCGCGACCACGGCGGTCACCACGCTGCGCGCCTCGTGGTCGAGGTCGTCGGCCGCGAGCGCGAGCACGCCGCGAAGGTGCCCGCCGCGGCCCAGGGTCTGCAGGCTGACCGGGGTGTTGCTCGGGCGCACGGTGGAGGCCGCGCGCGTGCCGCGGCGGAGCATCGTCGTGACCTCCGCCGCGACGATGTCGAGGGCGGGCGCGCCGAGTCCACTCGCAGGGTGCGCGGCGCTCAGGGTGCCGGCCGCATCGAAGAGGCCGACCCAGCAGTCCAGCTGCCGCGACAGTTCGGCGAGGGTCGCCGACAGGCCGTCGGGGCGCAGCGCCGCGAGCGAGACCGCGCGCTGCGCCGCGAGAGACCAACTGCGCCGAGCGTACGACTCGGCGGCGATCGCTTCGGCGCCGGCGCGGGCCACGGCGATGAAAGGGGTGCGGTAGGGGACCTCGAACAACGGTATGCCCGCGGCGAGGCAGGCCGCGGCGAGACCGACCGGAATTCCGTCGCGCACGACCTCGGTGCCGAAGCCCAGGGCTCGAACGCCGCGGGCGAGCAGCCGCGACACGTACGCGGTGTAGTCGTCCGTGTCGGCGAACTGCGTCCCCGTGGTCAGCAGGACGAGCCCTTCGCTGAGGAACGGGGTGGGGTCGACGAGGTCGCTGGAGTGCACCCACCGGACGGGGCGATCGATGCTTCCGGCCGGGAGTTCGTCCTCACCGACGACGAGGCGCAGTCGCAGGTCACGGCGCGCGAGGAGGGCGCGCAGACTCGGCGGCGTGACGGCGGTGTCGAGCATGTCAGCTCCTGTACGACTCGTATATGACAGTGCCTGCGACTGTACAGGGGGGAGAATGCGCTGCGCGTCGCGGCGTCCGTAGCATCGCCGCCATGAGCCTCGACACCCTTCCCCTCGTCGGCGGTCCGACCCTTCCGCAGGAGCGCCGCCTCGTCACCGCCATCCCCGGCCCGCGCTCGCAGGAGCTCCTCGAGCGCAAGGCCGCCGCCGTGGCATCCGGAGTCGGCCACACCGTGCCCATCCAGGCCGTCGCCGCCGGTGGGGGAGTCATCGTCGACGCCGACGGCAACTCGTTGATCGACCTCGGCTCGGGCATCGCCGTCACCAGCGTCGGCAACGCCCACCCCGCGGTCGTGAAGGCCGTGCAGGATCAGGTGGCGGCGTTCACCCACACGTGCTTCATGATCTCGCCGTACGACTCGTACGTCTCCGTCGCCGAGGCGCTCAACCGCCTCACCCCCGGCGACCACGCCAAGAAGAGCGCGCTGTTCAACTCCGGCGCCGAAGCGGTCGAGAACGCCGTCAAGATCGCCCGCAAGTTCACCGGTCGTCAGGCCGTCGTGGCGTTCGACCACGCCTACCATGGCCGTACCAACCTCACCATGGCGCTGACGGCGAAGAACATGCCGTACAAGAGCGGCTTCGGACCCTTCGCGGCCGAGGTCTACCGCGCTCCGCTGTCGTACCCGTTCCGTGACGGACTCTCGGGACCGGATGCCGCGGCCAAGGCCATCTCGCTCATCGAGAAGCAGGTCGGCGCCGAGAACCTCGCCGCGGTCATCATCGAGCCCATCCAGGGCGAGGGCGGCTTCATCGTCCCCGCCGACGGCTTCCTCAACGCGATCGTCGACTGGTGCCGTGACAACGGCGTCGTCTTCATCGCCGACGAGGTGCAGTCGGGCTTCGCTCGCACCGGCGCGATGTTCGCCAGCGAGCATTTCGGCATCGTGCCCGACCTCGTCACCACGGCAAAGGGCATCGCCGGGGGTCTGCCGCTCGCGGCGGTCACGGGCCGCGCCGAGATCATGGACGCCACCCACACCGGCGGCCTCGGTGGCACCTACGGCGGAAACCCCATCGCCTGCGCCGCCGCCCTGGCCTCGATCGACGCCTTCGAGAACGAAGGGTTCGTCGAGCGCGCGCGCGAGATCGGCGACCTGCTGCTCGGCCGCCTCCGCGAGATGCAGCAGAGCGACCCGCGCATCGGCGACGTCCGCGGCCACGGCGCGATGATCGCCGCGGAGTTCGTCGACCCCGCCACTGGCGCCCCCGACGCGGCCCTCACCTCGGCCGTCGCCAAGGCGGCCATCGCCGAAGGCGTGATCGTGCTCACCTGCGGCACCTACGGCAACGTCATCCGGTTCCTGCCTCCGCTGTCGATCGGCGACGACCTCCTCACCGAGGGCCTCGACGTCGTCGCCTCGGCCCTGGCCCGCAGCTGACAGTCGTCCCGACGGCGGCGGAAGACCCGAGAGCCCGCCGCCGTCGGGGCCACCCCCGAATTCGCAAGACGCACGACAAGTAAGGACGCTTTCATGGACGAGATCACCCGCGACGTGGTCGTCATCGGAGCCGGCGCCGCCGGTCTCACCGCCGCAAACGACCTGCGCAAGGCCGGTCTCTCGGTCGTCGTGCTCGAGGCTCGCGACCGCGTCGGCGGTCGCCTCTGGACCGACGTCATCGACGGGGCCATGCTCGAGCTCGGCGGCCAGTGGGTCTCGCCCGATCAGCAGGCCCTGATCGACACCGCCGCCGACCTCGGCCTGCCGCTGTACAGCCGCTACCGCGAGGGCGACAGCGTGTACGTCGGTCCCGACGGTGAGACGAAGCGGTTCACGGGCGAGATGTTCCCCGTCGCGCCCGAGACCGAGAAGGTCATCGACGAGGTCACGGCGCGCCTCGACGCGATGGTCGCCGAGATCGATCCCGACCGGCCGTGGGCGCACCCCCGCGCCGCGGAGTGGGATGCGATCTCGTGGGACGCCTGGCTCCGCCAGCAGACCGACGACGATGAGGCGATCCGCAACCTCGCGTTCGCCACGGGCTCGGCGATGCTCACCAAGCCCACGCACACGTTCTCGCTGCTGCAGTCGCTGCACATGGCGGCATCCGCGGGCTCGTACTCGAACCTCGTCGACGCCGACTTCATCCTCGACAAGCGCGTGGTCGGCGGTCTTCAGCAGGTGCCCGAGCTGCTCGCCGAGCGTCTGGGCGACGACGTCATGCTGAACCAGCCGGTGCGCCGCATCGTCTGGGGCGCCGAGGCGTCGACGCCGGCCCGCTCCGCCGACAGTGCGACGGGACAGCGGGTCGACGACCTGCGCGCTCTGACCGCACGCGTCGATGCGGCGAAGTCCTCGACCGACGGCGTCACCGTGATCGCCGACGGAGTGACGGTCCGTGCGCGCTTCGCGATCCTCGCCCTTGCGCCGGTGCTGTACTCGCGCATCTCCTTCGAGCCCCCGCTGCCGCGCCTGCAGCACCAGATGCACCAGCACATCTCCATGGGCTTCGTCATCAAGGTGCACGCCGTCTACGAGACGCCGTTCTGGCGCGAGAAGGGCCTGTCCGGCACCGCCTTCAGCCCCTACGAGCTCGCCCACGAGGCCTACGACAACACCAACCACGGCGACGAGCGCGGAACCCTCGTGGGCTTCGTCTCGGACCACAACGCAGACGACCTGTTCCGGCTCAGTGCCGAGGAGCGTCGCGAGCGCATCCTCGAGTCGCTGTCGCATTACTACGGTCCCGAGGCGAAGAACCCCGTCGTCTACTACGAGAGCGACTGGGGTACCGAGGAGTGGACGCGCGGCGCCTACGCCGCGAGCTTCGACATGGGAGGTCTGCACCGCTACGGTGCGGACCTGCGCGAGCCCGTAGGTGCGATCCACCTCGCGTGCAGCGACATGGCCGGCGCCGGGTTCCAGCACGTCGACGGCGCCATCCGTCAGGGTCGCCGCGCCGCCGCCGAGATCCTCGAGCGGACGCGCGGATGACCGCGCGCCGCGTGGTCGTCGGGTACACCGCGACCGACGCGGGTGCCGACGCCCTCGCGCTCGGGGCGCGTCTGGGCGCGGCCCTCGACGCTCCCGTTCACGCGGTGGTCGTGCTGCCCTCCGCCGAGAACAACGTCTCGATCCCGACCGACGCCGGTTACGAGCGGCTCGTGCAGGACACCGCCCGCGGCTGGTTGCGCGAGGCTGTGGCCCCGTACCCCGGGATCCGCGGTCACGTCCGCTTCGCGCAGGCGGTCTCGGACGGTCTCGTCGCCGCCGCCGAGGAGTTCGACGCCGGCGTGATCGTCGTCGGTACCGGCGGGGGAGGGCCGCGCGGCCGACACCGCCTCGGCACCACCGCTGAAGAGCTCGTGCATTCCGCGCCCGTCCCGGTCGCCCTCGCCCCCGAGGGCGCGCGCGACGTCGACCCGGGTGTGGGGCTCCCGCGCATCACCGCCGCGATCGGCACGCGCCCCGGGGCCGACGTCCTGCTCGAGACGGCGGCATCCGTCTCCCGCCGGGCGAAAGCGCCGCTGCGACTCCTCTCGCTCGCGGGAGTCGACCTCCCCGGACGTGTCGACGCGTCGCTGACCCGGCTGACCGGTCAGGCCCACGCCGAGAGCGTGCTCGAGTCCGTCCGCTCCGCTCTCCCCGCCGAGATCGAGGCCGAGGCCCTGGTCGGCGCCGGATCCGACATCGAGGACGCGGTCTCTCGCATCGACTGGATGCCGGGCGAAGTCGCGCTGGTCGGCTCGAGCCGTCTCGCGCAACCGCGTCGCCTGTTCCTCGGTTCCACCGCCGGGCGCATCCTGCGCGCCCTCCCCGTCCCCATGATCGTGGTGCCCCGCACCTCGGAGGCTTCCTCATGACCACCCCTCGCAACGACGCGAGCCCCGCACCCGACAGCGCCGTCACCACCGGCATCTCCAACAAGGGACTCCGCGCCGGCTCGATCGGCATGATCGGCGCCGTCGTCATCGGCATCTCGACCATCGCGCCCGCGTACACGCTCACCGGAGCGCTCGGCCCGACCGTCTCGGCGGTCGGCTTCCAGGTGCCGGCGATCATCCTCGTCGGGTTCATCCCGATGCTCCTGGTGGCCCTCGGCTATCGAGAACTGAATTCGCGGATGCCGGATGCCGGAACCTCCTTCACCTGGGCAGCTCGCGCCTTCGGCCCCTGGGTCGGGTGGATGGCCGGGTGGGGTCTCATCGCGGCTACGGTCATCGTGCTGTCGAACCTGGCCGGCATCGCCGTCGACTTCTTGTTCCTGCTGATCGCACAGGTCACGGGCAACCCCGACATCGCCGAGCTCACACGGGTGGTCCCGATCAACATCGCGGTGTGCCTGCTGTTCATGCTGCTCGCGACGATCGTGTCCTACCGCGACCTGCAGACCACGCAGCGCCTCCAGTACGGTCTCGTCGGCTTCCAGATCCTCGTGCTGCTCGTCTTCGCCGGCGCCGCGGTCGTCGAGATGATGAACGGCGACGCCTTCGATGCGAGCCCGGTGCAACTGTCGTGGTTCAACCCCTTCGAGGTCGACTCGTTCAGCGCGTTCGCCGCCGGGCTCTCGCTGTCGATCTTCATCTTCTGGGGATGGGACGTCATCCTCACCATGAACGAAGAAACGAAGGACCCCGACAAGACGCCCGGCCGGGCGGCCACCGTGACGGTCTTCCTCATCGTGGCGCTGTACCTGCTGATCGCCGTCGCGCTGCTGATGTTCGCCGGCAACGGCACGGGGGAGCTGGGCCTCGGCAACGAGGACATCCAGGAGAACGTCTTCTTCCACCTGTCGGGGCCGATTCTCGGGCCGCTCGCGTTCCTCGTCTCGCTCGCGGTGCTCACCAGCTCGGCGTCCTCGCTGCAGGCGACCTTCGTGGGTCCGGCGCGCACGCTTCTGGCCATGGCGCACTACGACGCCCTGCCCAAGAAGTTCGCCGCGGTCAGCCCGCGCTTCTTCACCCCCGGCTATGCCACCATCGTCTCGGCGATCGTCGCCTCGGTGTTCTACGCGGTCATGCGTGTGCTGAGCGAGAACGTGCTGACCGACACGATCACGGCACTGGGCGCGATGATCTGCTTCTACTACGGTCTCACCGCCTTCGCGTGCGTCTGGTACTTCCGCAAGCAGTGGTTCGATTCGGTGCGCAACGTCCTCCTGACGCTGCTCGCCCCCCTCGTCGGCGGCGTGATCCTCGCGGTGCTCTTCGTCACCACTCTCATCGACAGTGCGAGCCCCGACTACGGCTCGGGCTCGGAGATCGGCGGTGTGGGCCTCGTGTTCGTGATCACGGTCGTCATCATCGTCGCGGGCCTCGTCCTCATGGTCGCGCAGCGCATCGCCAGCCCCGGCTTCTTCCGGGGTGAGACCCTGGGTCGGGAAGCGCCCGCCAGCGCCCGCCGCCGCCGCCGCATCACGTCCTGACAACGAAACGAAAAGGAGCACCATGAGCGACTACGCCGTCGTCAATCCCGCCACCGGTGAGACCCTCGCCGAGTACGACACGCTGAGCGATTCCGGGGTCGAAGAGGCCATCGCCTCCGCCCACGACGGATACCGCGTCTGGTCGCGCACCGCCCCGGCCGAGCGCGCCGAGGCCCTGCGCCGCGTCGCTCAGCTGCACCGTGATCGGCGTGACGATCTCGCCGCGATCATCGTGCGCGAGATGGGCAAGCCGCTCGAGGCCGCCCTCGGCGAGGTCGACTTCGCCGCCGACATCACCGAGTACTACGCCGACAACATCGACAAGATCACCGGCGACAGCCCTCTCGACATCCTGGGCGAGGGCACCGCGGTCATCCGCCGGTCGCCGCTGGGCGTGCTGCTCGGCATCATGCCGTGGAACTTCCCGTACTACCAGGTCGCCCGGTTCGCCGCCCCGAACCTCGCGGTCGGCAACACCATCCTCCTCAAGCACGCGCCGCAGTGCCCCGAGTCGGCCGAGGCGCTCCAGGCGATCTACCGCGACGCCGGGCTCCCCGAGGGCGCGTACGTGAACATCCGCGCGACCAACGACCAGGCGGCGACCATCATCGCCGACCGTCGCGTGCAGGGCGTCTCGGTCACCGGTTCCGAGCGCGCGGGTGCGGCGGTCGCCGAGATCGCGGGCCGCAACCTCAAGAAGGTCGCGCTCGAGCTCGGCGGGTCCGACCCCTTCATCCTGCTGTCGACGGATGATCTGGATGCCGCTGTGCAGTCGGCCGTCGACGCGCGCCTCGACAACAACGGGCAGTCGTGCAACGGCGCCAAGCGCTTCATCGTGATCGACGAGCTCTACGACGCCTTCCTCGAGAAGTTCACGGCGGCGCTCGGCGAGGCGAAGGTCGGCGACCCCTTCGCCGACGACACCGTGCTCGGCCCTCTGTCGTCTCTCGCGGCGGCGGAGCGCCTCGACGAGCAGGTGCAGCGCGCGGTGGCCCAGGGGGCGACCGTGGAGGTCGGCGGAACCCGCGACGGCGCCTTCTTCCCCGGGACCGTCCTCACCGGCGTCACGAGCGAGATGGACGCGTACGGCGAAGAGTTCTTCGGGCCCGTCGGTACCGTCTACCGCGTCTCGAGCGAGGACGAGGCGGTCGATCTCGCGAACGACACCGGCTACGGCCTCGGCTCGTACGTCTTCACGACGGATGCCGCGCAGGCACAGCGCATCGCGGATCGCATCGAGGCCGGCATGGTCTACGTCAACGTGGTCCTCGCCGACTCGCCCGAGCTGCCGTTCGGCGGGGTCAAGCGCAGCGGCACCTCGCGCGAGATGGGTCTGTTGGCGGCCGACGAGTTCGTCAACAAGAAGCTCATCCGCACGCTCTGATGCGCCTCACGACGACGACGGCGGCACCCCGGGGTGCCGCCGTCGTCGTCCGCGAAGGCCCGCGTCAGCTCGGCAGGGTGCCGCGCACCTCGGCTGCTTCGCCGTGACGGCCGAGCGCCTCGAGCGCGTCGCCGAGATCGATCGCGATCGCCTGCCGCAGCTGCTCCTGCCCGGCGGCGTGCTCGAGAGCGGAGCGCAACACCGCGGCGGCCTCCTCCGTGCGCCCCGCGTCCCGCAGGATGCGTGAGGCGAGGAGCTCTGATGCTCCCGCCTGGGGGATGCCCCCGGCGGCGACGAACCCGTCGGCGGCCTGGAGCGCGTTCGCGACCGCGTCGTCGATGCGGCCGGTGCCGGCGAGGATCCGCGCGCGCGTGTCGAGGAGATCGGCGACGAGCCATCCCGCCCCGTCGGCCCGACCGATCTCGAGTGCCTCGTCCAGGGCCGCGAGCGCGGCGTCGTCGCCGCGATGAGCCATGGCCTGGGCGAGGGCGTGAAGGGCGTCGGCGAGCATGCCGCGATCGTCGGGGGCGGTCCGCGCGGCTGCCACCGCTGTCGTCAGCGTCTCGAGCGCCTCGTCCCCCTCGCCGAGACGACCGAGCAGGTGCGCGCGTGCCACGAGCGCGGATGCGCGGCGTGCCGGCTCTTCGGCCTCGACGTGCAGGTCGGCCGTGATCTCCCACGCGCGCAGGGCGTTGCCCCACTCCTCGGCGTGTTCGAATGCCCGCGCGAGCAGCCCCACCGTGATGGCCCGCGATCCGGGCGCCTCGTTCGCCGCCGTCTCCCGCTCGAGAACCTCGTCGATCACCTCGATCGCCTCGTGCGGAGCGTCGGCGGCCAGGAGCGCACGGCCGAGCCCGTAGAGCAGTCCGGTGGTCGGCTCGCCCGCCGCCTCGAGGCGTTGCAGGGCGACCCGGTAGCCGGCGACGGCCCGGTTGTTCTCACCCGCGCGTTCCGCGAGCTGCGCGCCCAACGACAGAGCGCTCGCGACGGCGTGATCGTCGACGTCCCAGACCAGGAGCAGCCGCGCGGCTTCGTCGGCGTCGTCGGCTCCTCTCAGCGGCTCGCCCAGCGCATCGTGGATCAACGCGCGATCCATCAGCAGGCGCACGCGGCGTCCCGGGGTGACCGCGTCTTCGGACAGCACCGCATCGAGCACTTCGAGCGCACCCTCCGGGTCGTCCGCCGCCCGCCGCACGTCCGCCTCGAGGTGCGCCAGCGCGTGCGTACGCTCGACGTCACCCTCCCGCGCGTACAGATCGCGGGCGCGGCGGCTCGCGTCGAGGGCGTCGTCGAGCCGGCCCTCGACGAGGTGGCGGAAGGCGACGACCGTCAGCAGGTGAGCCGTCAGATCGGCGGGGGCGTCGGGGTGCGCGTCGAGCACCCGGCGGGCGACCGCGTCATCGACGCCGAAGAGGGCAAGGCCGTGCTCCGCCTCGATGTCGGCCCGGGCTTCTCGCCCCACCGCGCGCAGAGCCTCCACGCGCGCCCCGAGCACGGCGGCGGCGTCGCCGTGGCGCTCTTCGGCGACGAGCGCACGCAAGAGCGCGAAGGTCAGTGTCACGCGATCAGCGGCGTCGGCGTCGTCGAGGACGTCGGCGAGGGCGTCGATCGCGGTCGAGGTGCCGACGGTCGCGAGCACGTGGGCGCGCGCGATACGTTCGGCCATGTTCCGCTCACGAGGGGCGGCGGGCGGGGCGGCGAAGCTCGACGACGACAGCGGTACGTCGTATCGCTCCTGCGCGAGCGCACGCGTGCGCTCCATGCGGCGTGCGTGCGCGTCGGTGCCGTTGCGGCGATCGAACGCCTCCGCGATCTCGTCGGCCCGTGCCCAGCACACAGCGGCGAGTTCGGATGCCGTGAGCACCTCGTCGCGTCCGCCGAGCAACGGCACGAGCTCGGCGGCATCCGATCCCCGTACGGGGGTGTCGCCGTGGCCGGCGCGGGTCACGGCGTCGAGAGCCAGGGCGAAGGCGGCGAAGGCCTCCTGGTGCGCCTCGGCGTTGAGGCCGTCGTGGGCCAGCCATCGCAGGTGCTTCTCGACGAGGCTCAGCGCGCGCGCCTCATTACCCGTCACGGCGCAGAACACGACGTTGTCGGCGATGATCGTGAGGTTGTCGGGGTTCTCCCGCGCGAGGCGGTAGCTGCGCAGGTGGAAAGCGCGGGCCTGATCGAGACGGCCCGCTCGCAGCAGAGGCACGAGAGCGAGAGCGAGAGCGCGTTCGGGCTCCTCGCCGCATGTGAAGCCGCCCTCGACCATCTCCTCGACCAGGCGGATGGCCTCGTCCTCGTTCCCAGTCTCGATGGAGAACCCGGCGAACTGGCTGCGGACGCAGGCGTCACAGTGGCTGTAATCGTCACGCGGCGTGGCTTCGAGGCGCTCGCGGAGGGCGGCGGCCTCGTCGATGCGGCCGGCCGCCCACGCGTCCTCGAAGCGCGCCATCAGCGCGCCGCTCATGCCCACACCGGCGCGGAGGTAGTGCTCTTCCATGTCGTCGAGAACGGCGTCGATCTGCTCGCTCGAGAACTCGGGCGAGCCGCGCAGCGCACCGGCCATCCACTTGTACTGCCAGAGCAGGTCGCCGGCCGGCTCGAGCTCGGCCGGGAAGCGCTCGGGGTCCGCGTCGTGCTGGGCGAGGCACCACGCAAACGAGGTCAGCATGAGATCGGTGTCGCCCATCATGTTGGCGCTCGTGGTCTGACGCAGACGCGCCTCGTACTCCAGGCGCGTGTCACCGCTCTCCTGCGCGCGGGCCACGGCCTCGGCCACGAGGGCCCGCTCCTGCGGACCCCACGGCGTTCGGTCGATCTCGTCGAACAGAGCGCGGATGCTCTCGGCGGCGGCGGTCATGCGGGTCCTTTCGTGGCGGGGGCGGGGGAGGAGGCTGCCAGGTCGACCAGGTCGGCGAGGGCCGACGACATCAGCGCCCTGTCGCCCACCCCGAGGGGGTGGTGACCGGCCAGCAGGGCCTGCACGTAGAGCAGCTGTACGCCCGCGGTGAAGGCGCGCCCGTCGGGGGCGTGCGCCAGACGTTGGACGGTCGGGTTTGTCCAGTTCAGGCACAGGCGTGAGACGGGCGCGTCCTGCGCGGGATCGCGCCGCCGCGCACCGGCGCGCTCGGCGCGATTCAGCACTCCCGCCCAGAGCGATCCTCCCGCGCTGCGCGCTCGACCACGATCGAGTGCGCGCAGCACGTCGGGGTCGGCGACGAACAGGGCGGGCGCCTCCGAGCGCTCGAAGGCGCGCGTGACCACGTCGACCGTGCCGAGCGCGTCGCGGGCCCGCTCCTCGAGCGCGAGGGCGAGCACGCGCTGGTCCCACGGTGGCGGGGCGAGTCGATCGATCTCGTCCAGGACGTCGACGGCCTCGATGCGCACGTCCGGGAACACGTCGGGGAGCAGCCGGACGAGTTCGTCGTCGTAGAGGTAACCGCCGTTGACGAGGATCGAACCGGTCGGGGCGACGCTCGCGACCTGACGGAACGCCTCGACGGTCGCGGCGAACCGCACGGGGGCGGAACGCCCCACGAGGTCGTCGATGCGGAGGCGCCCGACGTTCGTCTCGACCGACAGCCAGGGCACGATGAATCGCGCCAGCTCGTCGTCGTGGCGCACCAGCGACTTCAGCGCCACCTCGTGCACGCTCACGACCTGGGCGAGGCGGAGGGGATCGCTCAGGGCGAGGTCGAGGATCCACCGGCGGATGGCGTCCCCCAGCTCGGCCCGGGTCTGCTCGAGCGCGTCGTCCGCCACGAGCCCCTCGCGGCTCGCCGTGGGATGCAGCCCAGCCGAGTCGACCACCGCCCGGACGAAGAACGCCCATTCCGGCAGGAGCCCCTCAGCCCGCTCGGTGAGCAGCATGCGCCGCAGGTACACCCGGGTGCTCTGACGAGCGGTGGATGCCGGGGCGAACGGCAACACGAAGGCGAGGCCGCGCGTCTGAGTGGCGGGGACGGCGAGCGGGATGATCGCGAGCGGTTCGGCGCCGAGCAGTTCGTGCCCGTACGCTGCCTGCTCCTCGCGGTCGTCGCCGAGGAACGGGGGAGCGGCGGTGACCGTCGTCTCACCGCCGCCGGGGAGGTCGATGCTCACCGCGATCGGGAGGTAGCGGCCGAAGGTCTCAGCCAGCTCGACGACGGTGGCGGTGCTCAGCAGCGCTCGGCTGTCAGGGCGCGGCCGCAGGTGCACGCTCGTGCCCACCGGCGTGTCGTCGGGGCCGGGTCCGACCTCGAACGTCCCGTCGGCGCGGCCGGTCCACTGCACCGGCGCGGTCCCACGGGCGTTGCGGGAGCGGATCACGATGTCGTCGCAGACCATGAAGCACGAGAGCATGCCGATGCCGAACTGCCCGAGGAAGTCGGAGCGCGGCAGATCGAACACGTCGCGTTTGGAGCTGCGCCCCACCGTTCCGAGCAGGTCGGCCACGTCGTCGGGCGTCAGCCCCACCCCGTCGTCGCGGAGGACGAACTCGTCGGATGCCGCGCTGATCGGGGTGATCCGAACGCGGCCGCCGCCGCCGTCGACCTCTCGGCGTGCGGCGATGGCGTCCACGGCGTTCTGCAGGAGCTCGCGCAGGAAGACGCGGGGGCCCGAGTAGATGTGGCGGCTCAGCAGGTCGATGACGCCCCGCAGATCGACCTGAAACTGCTGGGTGGGCGCGTGCGAACTCATCGGGGGGCTCCTGAACTCTCGCCGGTCGCCGGTGAGTCGGGGGCCAGAGTGGCGACCGTCTTCCAGCCTATCCAGGAGCCCTCGCCGCCGTCCGTTCGGGGGCCCCGTTCGTCGACGGTCCGCCCGATGCCGTACACTTGCAGTGCAGTCGAAATCTGCATTCTTTCGCCGTGCCCCCGGCACGCGGCATCCCTCCTCGAGGAATTCCAGGCGGAAGAACGTCGATTTCGCATCCTGGATCCCTCGGGATCTTAGGGCGGTAGCTCAATTGGCAGAGCAGCGGTCTCCAAAACCGCAGGTTGCAGGTTCGATTCCTGTCCGCCCTGCGCACAGCGCACGCTGGCACAGACACAGACCTAGGTGGTTCGATGACGCAGGACGAGGCGAAGGGCGAGATCGTCGCTGAGCGCGGCGCGCCCCGCGAGAAGAAGCTCAACTTCTTCGCGCGGATCGCCCTCTTCATTCGTCAGGTCTTCGCGGAACTGCGCAAGGTCGTCACGCCGACGCGGCAGGAGCTGATCAAGTTCACCGCCGTCGTCCTCGGGTTCGTCGTCGTCATGATGGCGATCGTCTACGGCCTCGACGTGTTGTTCGTGTGGATCACCACCGCCGTCTTCGGCGTCCCCGGTACCGCCGGCGCTTGACCGGCGTCTGGGTGGACGCGCGGCGCCAGGAGCGGCCGCCATTGAACGGAAGAGATCACAGTGTCTGAAAGATATGTCGACGACGCCGACTGGGCGACGGCCGCTGAGCAGTCCAGCGAGGACGACGAAGCCCAAGAGGGCAACGTGCTCGAGTCCCAGGAGCGCGCCTCCGACTCGGCCGAGCACACGGCCGTCCACATCGTCGACGACGAGACCGACACCGACGACGCCGACCTCGGCGACGTCGACATCACCGACCCGGAGGCGGACGCGATCGTGAACGACGCTCTCGAGATCGACGAGACCAGCGAGGCCGAGGCCGCCGCCGAGGTGCTCACCGACGCCCTCGCCGAGGAGCAGGCCGAAGAGGCCGCCGAGGCTGCCGACGAGGTCACCCCCTACGACGGCCCCGACGTCAACGGCGAGCCCGACGCTCCCGTGCTCGACGAGGACTTCGTCGACGAGGTCTCCGCTGCGGCATCCGTCGTCGACGAGGCCGAGGCGGCCGAGTCGCCGGCCGACGCCGCGACCGATGTCGACGCCGACGAGGACGCCGACCCGTACGAGGCGTTCCGCGCCGAGTTGCGCTCGCTCCCCGGCAAGTGGTTCGTCATCCACTCCTACGCCGGCTTCGAGCGCAAGGTGAAGGCCAACATCGAGCAGCGCAAGTCGACGCTCGAGGTCGAGGACGACATCTACCAGGTCGAGGTCCCGATGGAGGACGTCGTCGAGATCAAGAACGGCCAGCGCAAGATGGTCAACCGCGTGCGCATCCCCGGCTACGTGCTGGTGCGCATGGACCTGAACGAAGACACCTGGTCGGTCGTCCGTCACACCCCCGGTGTCACCGGCTTCGTGGGCAACGCCCACAACCCGACGCCGCTGCGTTTCGAAGAGGCCTTCAACATGCTGAAGAGCCTCGTCGAGGTCAAGGAGTCCGCTCCCGTCAAGGGTGCCGCGGCCAAGGGCTCGGCCACGACGGCCCGCGTCATCCCCGCCGAGGTCGACTTCGAGACCGGCGAGACCATCACGATCAAAGAAGGCTCGTTCGCGGGTCTGCCCGGCACGATCAGCGAGATCAAGCCCGAGAGCGGCAAGCTCACCGTGCTGGTGTCGCTCTTCGAGCGCGAGACCCCGGTCGAGCTGTCGTTCGACCAGGTCACCAAGATGATCTGACGCCAACCGCGTCTCTCGCGAACGCCCCGCACGGCTCCGGCCGGCGGGGCGTTCGTCGTTTCCGGGGTCTTCCCTGGGCGATAAACGCTCGCTGCACTGGCAAACGCACTCCGCGAGCGTTCCTGAGTGCAGCGAGCGTTTATCGCGGGGGAGGGGCGGTGGGGAGCGACCGGGCATTCCGGCCGATGGCGTGCAGACGCGCGGTCTGGGGCCGATTCACCTGAGGAACACCCGCGGCGAGAAGCGCGTCACGCAGACCGGTACCCCGCACAGCCTCGGCGAAGTCCCACCTGGCCACCGTCCAGCCGTCCCGTCTGAGGTCGTTCTCGCGTCGCTTCTCGGCTTTCACCACGCGCCGCGCGTCATCCATCGCGGTTCCATACTTCTCCCACCCGTCCGACTCGCCGACGACGCGGACATATGGCCAGGCGAAGTCGCTTCGGTAGGTCCGGCCCTCGATGACGTGCGCGTGTTGCAGCTGGGGTTCTGGAAAGCCCCACCACTCGATCACTGCGCGACTGACGGACTCGCCGACGGACTCCGCACGCGCATCGGCGCGGTCGACTGCCCAGTGGATGCGCGCTCGCCCTCGGATGTTGCGCCGCTGAGCCGAGAGCGCCCGCAGTCCGTCGGGGGTGACGGCATCCGGAAACGCGCGAAGTGCGGCGTCCACCACCGCGAGCCCGAAGGCGGCGGGCAGGCATCGGACCAGATCGAGCACGGTGTCGTCCGGAGAGGTGATCCGGAGCCCCCCATGCTCGACGAATGACCGTTCGTCTTCGCTCGTGTGCACGGTCACGTCTCCGTATCGCAGCGACCGTGAACGCCGAGCATCGAATACGTGCACGTCGCGGGGGTGCCCGAAGAGGGGCAGTCCCCATAACGCGGCCGCGGATTCGTGCGAGAAGACGGCGTCGGGTCGAGCCTGGGCCAGCGCATGCACGCGGATGAGATACCTCTCCCACTCCGCTGCCTCCTCCCATCGTGCGCGAGAGGTGTAGACGCCTTTGCGAACACGGAGCGCCGCGTCGCTCAGCTCGAGATGCACTCCCGCCTCCCGAGCGTCGCGCGCGTGGATGAGGGGCGATGGGCTGGGTGCCAGTTCGATAGACGGGGGCATCCTGCCATCGTCGAGGTGTCTAGAACGCGGGCGCGGCGATCTCGCCCTGATTGTGGACGTTCCCCGTCGCCCGGCACCTGTGGAGAAGTTCCCCTGCCACCCGGGGGGGGGGATAAACGCTCGCCGCACCGGCAAACGCCCGCCGCGAGCGTTTGTCAGTGCAGTGAGCGTTTATCGCGGGGTGGAGAAGCCGCGCGGCGCAGTGAGCCAAAGCGAGAGCGAGGGAGCGGGGGTCAGGAACGAGGGCGAGGGGAGCGGGGTCGAGTGAGGACGAAGAGGGCGCGGGATGCCGAAACGCCCGGCGTCGCGTACAATGGCAAGGTTGCGTGCGTCAGTGCGCAACGACCGCTGTCCGGAACCGCCGGATGCGCGGGAGAGAGGGAGCCGCGAGGCCCCCGCTCGAGAGAGGAAAAGGATATGGCACCCAAGAAAAAGGTGACCGGCCTGATCAAGCTCCAGATCAAGGCAGGCGCGGCCAACCCCGCGCCGCCGATCGGTCCGGCGCTCGGTCAGCACGGCGTCAACATCATGGAGTTCTGCAAGGCCTACAACGCGGCGACCGAAGCCCAGCGCGGCAACGTCATCCCCGTTGAGATCACGGTCTACGAAGACCGCAGCTTCACCTTCATCCTGAAGACCCCGCCGGCGGCGGAGCTCATCAAGAAGGCAGCCGGACTGGCCAAGGGCTCGTCCACGCCGCACACGGTCAAGGTGGGCAAGCTCACCAAGGACCAGGTTCGCGAGATCGCCACCACGAAGCAGCCCGACCTGAACGCGAACGACATCGAGGCCGCCTCGAAGATCATCGCCGGCACCGCCCGTTCCATGGGCATCACGGTCGAGGACTGAGGGAGATAACAATGGCTACCAAGTCCAAGGCATTCCGCGCCGCAGCTGAGAAGATCGCGGCCGACACGTTCTACACCCCGACCGAGGCCGTCGCCCTCGCGAAGGAGACCGGCTCGAAGAAGTTCGACTCGACCGTCGAGGTCGCGCTGAAGCTCTCGGTCGACCCCCGTAAGGCCGACCAGATGGTCCGCGGCACGGTCATCCTCCCCCACGGCACGGGTAAGACCGCGCGCGTCATCGTCTTCGCCAACGGCCCCGCGGCCGAGGCGGCTCTCGCCGCCGGCGCCGACGAGGTCGGTGGCGCCGAGCTCATCGAGAAGGTCGCGGCCGGCTACACGTCGTTCGACGCCGCCGTCTCGACCCCCGAGCTCATGGGCCAGGTCGGTCGCCTCGGTAAGGTCCTCGGACCCCGCGGCCTCATGCCGAACCCCAAGACCGGCACCGTGACCCCCAACCCGGCCAAGGCCGTCGAGGAGATCAAGGGCGGAAAGATCGAGTTCCGCGTCGACAAGCACGCCAACGTGCACTTCGTCGTCGGCAAGGCATCGTTCACCGCTGAGCAGCTCGACGAGAACCTCGCCGCCGCTCTCGAGGAGATCGTCCGCCTCAAGCCCTCGAGCTCGAAGGGCCGTTACATCCAGAAGGGCGCCGTGTCGACCACGTTCGGCCCCGGCATCCCGCTGGACGTCAACGTCATCGTCTGACATCCGTCACCGAAAACCCCGCCGTGCCCTGCGCCGGCGGGGTTTTCGCGTGTCCGCGGGATGCCGCGACTGCACGATCGTGCAACACGGCGTCATCCGGGAAGGTCCGCGCGCCCGATCGTGTTGTGCTGGAGGGCGCGTTTCGCGCCGATACTCCCGCGCCCGCACCGCGCGGTCCCACCTCACACGTCTGGAACAGCCATGCCCCGTCGCCGTCTGACCGTCCTCGCCGCCACCCTGGGTCTGAGCGCCCTCGCGCTGACCGCCTGCAGTGGCGGCTCCACCGCAGCGAACCCCGACGCGGGCGCCGACCTCGGCCTCGTCTCGGGCGGCACGCTGACCGTGGCCACCGAGGGGACCTACCGTCCCTTCTCGTACCACGAGGGCGCGGGCGAGCTGACGGGCTTCGACGTCGAGATCGCGAAGGCGGTCGCCGACAAGCTCGGCCTGCAGGTGAAGTTCCAGGAGACCCAGTGGGACGCGATCTTCGCGGGGTTGGACGCCGGCCGCTTCGACGTCATCGCCAACCAGGTCTCGATCAACCCCGAGCGCCAGGAGAAGTACACCTTCAGCTCGCCGTACACCGTCTCGCGGGGTGTCATCGTGACCACCGACAGCGACAACGCCATCTCGAGCTTCGCCGATCTGTCGGGCAAGACCACCGCCCAGTCGCTCACGAGCAACTGGTACGAACTCGCCACCTCGAGCGGCGCCCAGGTCGAGGCCGTCGAGGGCTGGGCCCAGGCGGTCGCCCTGCTCAAGCAGGGTCGCGTGGACGCCACGGTCAACGACCAGCTGACCTACCTCGACTACGAGAAGACGAACAGCCCCACGGGCCTGAAGATCGCCGCAACCACGGAGGACTCCTCCCAGAGCGCCTTCGCCTTCAAGAAGGGCCAGGACAAGCTGGCGGATGCCGTCGACGGCGCGCTCGACGAACTCCGCGCCGACGGCACCCTCGCGTCGATCAGCGACAAGTACTTCGGGGCCGACGTCACGAAGTAACCCGTCGGAGTAAACCCCCGCGGATCATCCGCCTTCCCGCCGTAGCGTGGGAGGCGGATGATCCGCTCGCGCGTGAGGAAGGAGGCCCATGAACGACATCTGGACCCTGCTCGTCGAGTCGTTCTGGCCGATGGTTCTGGCCGGGATCACGGGCACGATCCCGCTGTCCCTGGCCTCGTTCGCGATCGGTCTCGTGATCGCGTTGGCCATGGCGCTGCTGCGGCTGTCGCGGAACCTGGTGCTGTCGGGCGTCGCCCGGTTCTACATCTCGATCATCCGCGGCACGCCCCTGCTGGTGCAGCTGTTCGTGATCTTCTACGGTCTTCCCTCGCTCGGCCTCACGATCGATCCCTTCCCCGCCGCCGTCATCGCCTTCTCGTTGAACGTCGGCGGGTACGCGGCCGAGGTCATCCGCGCCGCGATCCTGTCGGTGCCGCGCGGGCAGTGGGAGGCGGCGCACACGGTGGGGCTGTCCCCGCGCAAGACGCTGACGCGCATCATCCTTCCGCAGGCCGCTCGCGTGTCGGTGCCGCCCCTGTCGAACACGTTCATCTCGCTCGTGAAGGACAGCTCGTTGGCATCCCTCATCCTCGTCACCGAGCTCTTCCGCCAGGCGCAGGCCATCGCGGCCTTCTCGTACGAGTTCATGGCGGTGTACCTCGAAGCCGCGCTCATCTACTGGTTGTTCTGCCTGGTGCTGTCGTTCGGGCAGAACGCCCTGGAAAAGAGGCTGGACCGCCATGTCGCCCACTGACACCGCCCCGCTGCTCGCCGTCTCGGGCCTGCAGAAGAGCTTCGGCACCAACCGCGTACTCGACGGCGTCGACCTCGAGGTCCGCCGCGGCGACGTGCTCGTGCTGATCGGCCCCTCGGGCTCGGGGAAGACCACGGTGCTGCGCTGCCTGAACGGCCTCGAGACTCCGGATGCCGGTGTGGTGGCGTTCGACGGGGGACCGGTCGTGGACTTCTCGCGCAAGGCGTCCAAGAGCGACCGCACCGCCCTGCGCGATCGCTCGGCGATGGTCTTCCAGCACCACAACCTCTTTCCGCATCTGACGGTCATCCAGAACGTCACCGAGGGCCCGATCCAGGCGCACGGCGTGCCCAAGGCCGAGGCGATCGCCCGCGCCGAGACGCTGCTGGCGCGCGTGGGGCTGTCGGACAAGCGCGACGCGTATCCGTCCGAGCTGTCCGGCGGCCAGCAGCAGCGCGTGGGCATCGTGCGCGCTCTGGCCCTGCAGCCCTCTCTGCTGTTGTTCGACGAGCCGACGAGCGCCCTCGACCCCGAGCTCGTCGGCGAGGTCCTCACCGTCCTGCGCGAGCTCGCGAACGAGGGGTGGACGATGGTCATCGTCACCCACGAACTCGGCTTCGCCCGCGAGGTCGCCGACGAGGTCCTGTTCTTCGACGAGGGGGTCATCGTCGAGCGCGGTGCTCCGTCGGAGCTCCTCCGCCAGCCGAAGAAGGAGCGCACGCAGCGCTTCCTGAACCGGCTGCTGCGTCCTCTCGACGGACCCGACCCCTCGGGCGCCGATCACCCGTGACCTCCGGTCGGGCGGAGTAGCGTCGAGGCATGAGCCGCCTCGAGACCCTGCTCGGCATTGACCTCCCTCTCGTCCTCGGGCCCTTCGGCGGGCTGTCGTCGATCGCGCTGACCGCGGCGGTGAGCGACGGGGGAGGGCTCGGCTCGTACGGCCTCTACGGGTACGCGCCCGATCGCATCCACGAGACGGTGGCGCAGCTGCGAGCGGCCACGCCGCGCCCCGTCGCGGTCAACCTGTGGCTTGCGCGCGGTGACGAGGTGGGTCCCGCCGACCTGGACGTGCGGCCGTACATCGACGCCGCGGCACCCCTGTTCGCCGCGGCCGGGGTCGAGGTGCCGGAACCCCCGGCATCCTTCCTCCCGCCGATCGCCGCGCAGCTCGACGCGGTCCTCGAGGCGCGTCCCGACGTGCTGAGCGTCGTTTTCGGGATCCCGGATGCCGACACCCTCGGCGCCGCGAGGGAGCGCGGGATCCGCGTGATCGGCACCGCGACCACGGTCGCCGAAGCCGTCGCCCTCGAGGCGGCGGGCGTCGATGCCGTCGTCGCGACCGGCTCGGAGGCGGGAGGACACCGGGTGTCGTTCCTGCGGGAGGCGTCGTCGTCGCTCGTCGGCACGTTCGCTCTCGTGCCGCAGGTCGTCGACGCCGTGGACATCCCCGTGATCGCGGCCGGGGGGATCGCCGATCGTCGCGGGGTGGCAGCGGCCTTCGCGCTCGGGGCGGAGGGCGTCCAGGTCGGGACCGCGTTCCTGCGCACCCGCCAGTCGGCAGCCACCGCGGCGCACCGCGAGGCGATCTCGGCAGCGGTCGACACCGACACGGTGCTCACGCGAGCGATGAGCGGGCGGCTGGCACGTGGCATCCCGAACCGGGCCATGCGCGAGATCGAGGCTTCGGGTCCGATCGCCCCCTTCCCGGCGCAGAACTGGCTCACCGGGGTGTTCCGCGCGGCGGCGACGGCGCGCGGTGACGGCGATCTCGTGTCGCTGTGGGCGGGGCAGTCGGCGGGTCTGTCCCGCCTGGACGACGCCGCGGACGTCATCGACGAGCTGCGGGCGGGGCTTCCCGGCTGACTCAGGCCGTGGGGCGGATCTCGAATCCGGATGCCGACTCCCCGGTGCCCTCGATCACGTCGACATCGTCGACGCGGGCTCCGGCCGGGCCCTCGTGCGCCCAGGCGATCACCGTCTCGACGGCGTCGGGGTCTCCGGCGAGGAACGCCTCGACCGAGCCGTCGCGGCGGTTGCGCACCCACCCGCCGACGCCGAGGCGCTCGGCCTCGGCGTGGAGGGAGTACCGGAAGCCGACACCCTGGACGCGGCCGCTCACCGTCATCGTCGCCGTTCGCATCGGCCCATTCTCCCCGAGCGGCGTCCGTTCCGCCGAGCGGGCGGTCTCGGCGGTTTCAGTGGGGGAGCACGAGCGAGACGGCGATCGCGCACATGACCACGGCGATGACGCCGTCGAGGATGCGCCATGCGCGGGGAGTGTCGAGCCAGCGACCGAGGTATCGAGCCCCGTAGCCGAGCGCCGAGAACCACACGATGCTCGCCGCGCACGCTCCCGCCGCGAATGCCCAGCGTCCGTCGCCCTGCGTCGAGGCGACCGATCCGAGCAGGAACACCGTGTCGAGGTAGACGTGCGGATTGAGCCAGGTCAGCGCGAGACAGGTGAATACGGCGGTGGCGAGCGTCGTCCGCGCCGGGCGGGTGCGTAGCGTCGTGCTCCCGGCGCCCCGAGCTGGAGGGCGTGCCGGGGCACCGCCGTCGAGGTGCAGCGTCGCGCCGCTGGGGCTCAGGGCGCGCCGCGCGGCGAGGAGGCCGTAACCGAGGAGGAACGCCGCTCCCGCCCACCGCACGACGACGATGAGCCACGGCACGGCGTTCAGCACCAGGCCGATGCCCGAGACTCCCAACAGGATCAGGACCGCGTCCGAGAGCGCGCAGACGGCGACGACGGCGAGCAGATGCTCGCGGCGGATGCCCTGTCGCAGGATGAAGAGGTTCTGCGCGCCGATGGCGATGATGAGCGAGAAGCCGAGGCCGAGGCCGGCGAGCAGAGGGGTGAGCACGTCTCGACGCTAGAGCGCTGATCTGCCGTAGGCCAGCTCAGGATTCTTCAGGACCATTAGCATTCCTTCATGTCGATTCCGCTCGATCTCGCCCGTACGCTCGCCATCGTGGTCGAGGAGGGCACCTTGGATGCCGCGGCCCGACGCCTGCACGTCACCCCCTCGGCCGTAAGCCAACGCGTGCGGGCTCTCGAGGACCAGCTCGGGCGGGTCGTCCTCGTGCGCAGCAAGCCCGTGCGCACCACCGAAGCCGGTGACGCGGTCGTGCGCCTGGCTCGGCAGCTCGCCCTCCTCGAGCACGATGCCCTCGCTGCGATCGGTGCGGAGGGTGGGGCGGTGGCATCCGTGCCCCTCGCCGTCAACGCCGATTCGCTCGCGACGTGGTTCCTCCCGCCGCTGGCGCGCGTGGCGGATCGGCGCGCCGTCGTCTTCGACCTCCACCGCGACGATCAGGACTTCACGGCGGGGCTGCTCGAGTCGGGGACGGTGATGGCCGCGGTCACCTCGCGCGAGGCCCCCGTCGCCGGGTGCCGCGTGCGCCCGCTCGGGGTGCTGAGGTACGAGGCGGTGGCCACCGCCTCGTACGCCGCGAGGTGGTTCGCGTCCGGCGTCGACGTCGCGGCCCTGAGCGCCGCCCCCGTGGTCGACTTCGATCGACGCGACGACCTGCAGACGCAGTGGCTCGCGCGCCGCGGAGTCCCCGCGGCGGCTCCGCCCCGGCACCGGGTCCCGGCATCCCAGGATTTCGCGACGGCCGTCCAGCTGGGACTCGGGTGGGGACTGCTTCCGGGGTTCCAGTCCCACGCGGCGCTGCGCGCAGGCGAACTCGTGCGACTCGGCGACGATCCGATCGACGTTCCGCTCTACTGGCAGCAGTGGAACCTGACCTCGCCCCTGCTCGACGAGGTGGCCGACGAGGTCGTCGACGAGGGGCGCCGGATGCTCGCGGGCTGAGCTCAGTCGTCGCTGACGCTGAGCACGATCTTGCCGCGGGTGTGCCCGCGTTCGAGCTCGGTGTGCGCCGCGGCGGCGTCGTCGAGCTCGAAGACGTGCTCGACGTATACGCGCACCGCACCCGAATCGAGGAGGCGGGTGATCGTGGCGAGGGCCCCGCCGTCGGGGATCGTCTTGTAATCGGTGGAGCGGATGCCGCGCTCCGAGGCCGCCTCGCGGAAGCCGGGCCAGGCTCCGGTGGGCACTTCGATGAGGAGTCCGCCCGGGCGCAACACCTCGAGGGACCGCGTCCCCGTGTCGTCGGAGACGTTGCCGATCAGATCGATCACGACGTCGACGTCGTCGACGACCTCTTCGAACCGCATGGAGGTGTAATCGATCACCTCGGCGGCCCCCAGCTCTCGGAGCCAGTCCAGGTTTCGAGGGGAGCCCGTCGCGATCACGTGAGCCCCGAAATAGGCGGCGAACTGCACCGCGAAGTGGCCGACCCCGCCGCTTCCCGCGTGCACGAGGATGCGCTGGCCCTGGTGCGCGAGGGCCGTCTCGACGACGATGCCCCACGCGGTGAGCGCGGCCACCGGGACCCCGGCGGCCTCGACGTGCGAGAGCGACGCCGGTTTGCGCGCGAGCGAGAGGGTGGGCACCACGACGTATTCGGCGTATGACCCGCTCGTGCGCGGCACGGTGGCCATGCCGTAGACCTCGGTGCCGACGGGGAAGGGGTGCGCGTCGAACGGTGCCCGCACGACCACGCCGCTCACGTCGAGACCCAGGACGGCGGGCCAGGACGAGATCGCCCCGGACAGACCGCGCCCGGCGCGGGTCTTCGCGTCGATGGGATTGATCCCGGCGGCGACCACCCGGACCAGCACCTCGCTGAGCACCGGAACGGGCACGGCGACCTCGGCGACGTGGAGGGCGTCGGCCGCGCCCGGGGCGTCGAGGACCACCGCGCGCATCGTCTCGGGCACCGGGGGGACGGGCTGGAGGGCGGTCTCGGGACGCGTCGATCGGAATCTCATCGGGCGCTCTCTCTCGCTGCGGTCGCTCCGCGGCGACCTCGCCGCGGTCCCCACAGTCAACCCCGGGATTGTCTCGGCGGTGTTACGCCTCGGTCACCGTGTCGCGAAGCCCGTGTCCGCGGCATCCGTCCCCGTCGTCCGGTGCGCAACGGCGAAGCCGCGCGCGCGGTCAGTCGCGGACGGGTACTTCGCCGACGGCGAGAGCGTGCAGCAGCGTGGAGAGGTGGCGGATGTCGTCGATCGTCCAGTCCGCGATCGCGTCGAACAGGCGACTCTCGTGGGGGGCGCGAGCTTCCGCGAGGCGCGCGTGGCCGACCTCGGTGACGGCGATGAGCCGCGAGCGGCGGTCGGTGGGGTCCGGCGTGCGGGTGACGAGGCCGAGGTCTTCGAGCTCGGTGATCGAGCGACTGAGGAACCCCTTGTCGGCGGCCAGACGCTCGGCCAGGGCCGAGAGGGTGAGCGGCCCGAAGCGGCTGACGACCGAGAGGGCCTTGAACGTCGCCGGCAGCATTCCCGGGCTCACGCGTTCCGCCGCCTCGGAGACGAAGCGGCGGAACACGGTCATGAGCTCCGAGAACGACGATTCCAGGGCCTGTACGGCCTCGCGGCGCTCGTCGTCCTTATCGCTCGTCACGTCAGCCATCCTCTCCCATCTCGGCCTCACGGCGTGCACGGCGCGGGGAGCCGGCATCCTGTGTCGGGATGGTGCCGGTGGCGGAGAGCGTCGCCATGGCCTCGGGGACGGAGACGGTGGCGAAGTCGGCCTCGCTCGCGGCGACCCGCTCGGTGGTCGTCATCCGGGTCAGGGGGCGATTCGGCAGGAACAGGATCGCGATGAGGCTCACCACCGCGACGGGCACCGCGATGAGGAACGAGTGCGCGATCGACTGGGCGTAGATGTCCTCGACGATGACGCGCACGCCCTCCGGGAGGGCCGAGACCTGCGGGATGGCTCCCGACTGCAGGTTCTGCGCGACCGCGGCTCCGTCGGCGCCGAGGGCGACGATGGCGGCCTTCAGGTCGGCGGCGCGGTCGGTGAACAGGCTCGTCGCCATGCTCGCCAGGGCCGCGCCCATCACGGAGACGCCGATCGTGCCGCCGAGGCTGCGGAAGAACGTCACGCCCGAGCTCGCGGCACCCATCTGCGACGGGTTGGCGGTGTTCTGCACGATGAGCACGAGATTCTGCATCGTCATGCCGACACCGGCGCCCAGCAGGGCCATGTAGAGCGACACGAGGGCGAAGTTGGTGTCGTAGTGGACGGTCGACAGCAGGAACGTGCCCGCGATCAGCAGCACGCCGCCGGCGATGAGGAACGGCTTCCAGTGGCCGAAGCGCGAGATGAGCGCACCGACGATGATCGACGAGACGAGCAGGCCGCCGATCATCGGGATGGTCATCACGCCGGCCTCGGTGGGCGTGGCGCCACGCGCCATCTGCATGTACTGGCTGAGGAACACCGAGGTGCCGAACATCGCCAGGCCCGTCGCGATCGACGCGATCGTGGCGAGGGTGAAGGTGGCGTCGCGGAACAGCGTCAGCGGCACGAGGGGCTCGGAGGAGCGCAGCTCGACGACCACGAAGAGGATCGCGGCCACGACGGCCCCGCCGACCATGAGGACGGTCTCGGTGCTGGCCCACTCGAAGGTGCTGCCGGCGTTGGTGACCCAGATGAGCAGCAGCGACACGGCAGCCGAGAGCAGCACGATACCGAGGTAGTCGATCTTGACCTTGCGGGCGGCACGGGCGGGCAGGTGCAGCGTGCGCTGTTGGATCAGCAGGGCGGCGACGGCGAAGGGGAGGGCGACGAAGAAGTTCCAGCGCCATCCGAAGGCGTCGGTGATGACACCGCCGAGCAGGGGGCCGCCGACCGTCGCGACGGCCATCACGGCACCGAAGAGGCCCATGTACCGGCCGCGCTCGCGCGGGCTGATGATGTCGGCCATGATCACCTGGCTGAGGGCGGCGAGGCCGCCGGCGCCGAGACCCTGCACCGCGCGGAAGCCGATCAGCATGTCGGTGTTCTGCGAGAACCCGGCGGCCGCGGTGGCGAGCACGAAGATCGCGATGGCGATCTGGATGAGCACCTTGCGGTTGAACAGGTCGGCGAGCTTGCCCCAGATCGGGGTCGAGATCGCGGTGGTGAGCAGGGTCGCGGTGATGACCCAGGTGTAGGCGTTCTGGTCGCCCGACAGGTCGTGCACGATGACGGGCAGCGACGTCGAGACGACGGTCGAGGCGAGCATCGACACGAAGGTGCCGAGCAGCAGGCCGATGAGGGCCGGGAGGACGCGCCGCTGGGCGGGCGCCTCGAGAGAAGAGGTTGTCATGCGGGAGCTCCACGAAAGGGGGACGGATGCCGCGACGACGATGGCGCGATTAGTTGACTGATGTCAACGATACGCCCATTGCTTGACTTCCGTCAACCATTAATCGAGGAGCGCGAGAGCGCGGTACCTCTCCGTGGGTTCCGGTGGCGCGGGGGCCGGCCGGCGGGCCTGCGTGGTGCGGCGGTAGAGCTCGTCGATCAGCGCGGTCGCCAATCCCACGAGCTTCGCGATCTCGCGGTCGTCGCGATCGATCCACTGGCACCGCGGTTCGTCGTGCAGGGGCACGAATCCGTCGTGCTGCTCCCAGGCGACGAGGGTGCGTTCGGCGCCCAGGACGTGCTGCTGCCACCAGATCTGACGCATATAGGTCTTCGGGATCGATCGCCATGCCTTGTTGGTCGTCTTGATCTCGGCGAGCACGATGCGGCCCTCGCCGTCGACGACGACGCCGTCGGGGGTCGCGAGATGACGCTTCTCGACGACCGCGTGATACAGGGCGGAGGAGGGGCGGATGCCATGGGTCGCCGCCACCCACGCGGCGATCTCGGGCTCGCGACGACGACCGTGCGCCGTGAAGGCGTTGCCCGAGAAGTTCGAGCCCATGAGCTTGGCATCCGCCGCCCGTGCGATGGCATTCGGGCTCGTCAGCGTCGCGACGTCGGTCGCGGTGATGCCCCGACTGCGCGCTCGGATCCAGGCGACGCGATCGCGCGAGTCCGCGACGATGCGGGCGTCGAGGTCGGCGCTGCGCGATGCGACGAGCTCGGGGGACATGCGTTCGACCCTAACCCCGCCCGGCCGTGGAGTGCATGCGAGGCGCGGCGCGTCGGCATCCGGGGCCTTGTGCGGCAGGTAAGGGTGACCTAAGTTGTCTGCATGGACCAGGAATCGTCCTCTCTGCGCCGCCCCGACGGGGGCCTCTGGCGCGACCTGCAGGGGGCGGTCCTGCTCGGCGGCGACGCCCGGAACATCGCCGAGATGCGTCGGATCGCCGGTTCGCTGTCGCCCCACGTGCACGCGACGGTGCTCGTCGAGGTGCGCGGCGCGGCAGAGATCGAACCGTTCGACACCGGTGCCGGCCGGGTGAGCTGGCTGGACCGGACGCTCGACGGTGACCTGCGCCCGCGCGGCGAGCGGCTGGCGCAGGCGATCCACGCGTGGTGCGCCGAGTGGGCCTGCGGAGACGCGCCCCTGTGCACGGTGTGGCTCGGCGCCCGCACGCCCTCGCGCATCGTGCGCATGACCCGCGCCCTGCTGCCCGAGCCCCGCGTCTCCTGACGCCGCCCCCCGCTGGGGTGTCGTCGCCGTCGCCGGGGGGTCGCCGCCGCCGGCATGCGGTCGCCGAGGACGCATTCGTCTGCCGACGACGTACCGCTTCGTCGCGCAACGGGTGCGTCCTGGGTAATCGAATGCGTCCTCGGTGGCGTGCGCCGCTCCTGCACAGGGACGGGCCTGTGGAGAGCGAGCGCGGGGGGATCGTCGAGGAGGGCAGGGTGGGCGGATGCCCCTGGAGTCGAAGGTCGTTGTCGCGCGAGAATCGCTGTTCACGCGTGCCGAACTGCGGGATCGTGGAGTGTCGGAAGCGGAGCTGAGGAGGGACGGTGGCCGGGCGGCGTGGACGCGCGTTCAGCCCGGCGTGTATGTCGCGCGCGACAAGTGGGTGTCTGCGCGGCCCGTCGACCGCCATCGCTTCGCCGTGCTGGCGGCTGTCGACAGGGCACGCGGTGCGGAGGGCGTCGTCTCCCACCTCTCCGCCGCGGTGCTCCACGGTCTTCCCCTGTACCGATTCAGCGAGCAGCGCGTGCAGATGGTGGTCCCCCGCTCTGCGCACCCGCCCAGCGGGTCATACGTCCGCCGGCACACGGATGCTCTGAGCGAGGACGACGTCGTCGAGGTCGAAGGCATCCGGTGCACCTCGATCGAGCGGACGGTGTTCGACGTCTCTCGGACCGAGACGCGTGAGATGGCCCTGTCGTGTGTCGACGGGGCTCTTCGTCGCGTCGCGGTGGAACGCCGGCGGTTTCTTGCCGATGTGCAGGACGATTGGCGTGAGCGACTGCGGGAGCGGGTCGCCCGTGCGCGGGGGCAGCGGGGGGTGCGTGACGCGAGCTGGGTCGTCGAGTTCGCCGACGGTCGTGCGGAGCTGCCCGGAGAGAGCGTGAGTCGGCTCCAGCTGCATCGGCTCGGCTTCCGCGACCTCGATCTGCAGGTGGCCGTCGCCGGGCCGCGATGTTCGGACTACTTCGTCGACATCGGGCTGCGTCAGGTCCGCACCTTCTGGGAGTTCGACGGCGAGGTGAAGTACCGCGACGTCGCGATGAGGCAGGGGCGCTCGATCGAGGACGTGGTGCTCGAGGAGAAGCGGCGCGAAGACTGGATCCGGGGCGTCACGCAATGGCGGTTGTGCCGCGGGGGCTTCGCGGACATCGCGACACCGGAGACCCTTGCTGCGCGCCTGTCCGCTTTCGGTGTGCATCCGCCGCGGTGACTCCCCGGCGGTCGGCGACGCCGCCGTCAGGACGCACTCGTCTGACGAAGGTGCATTCGTTTGCGGGCAAACGGGTGCGGCCTTGACGAACGGGTGCGGTCTCGACGCTCGGGTGCCGTCACGGTGCGGCGTCGGGGTGGCGGGTTTGGCGGGGCGCGGGGGATCGGGTACAGTAGGGGCCAAGCCAAAGACCGTCGGTCATCGTCGTGCTCGCACGTCGATCGAAGCGTCTGCTGAAAAGCAGAGGACCTACGCAGGTAAACGAAACTCTTCCGAGCTCCGTGCGCCTGCGCCGGAGCTCTTCTTTTTTGTCCGGACCCCGGTGTCTTCGGCCGGCGCCCCGTCATCGCGGAGCGCCTCGTACCCATCAAGGAGTGACCATGGCGCAGAAGGATGCATCGGTCGCCGAGCTCACGAAGAACTTCGAGAGCTCGAACGCCGTCCTGCTGACCGAGTACCGCGGTCTGACGGTTGCCCAGCTCAAGCAGCTGCGCAACAACATCCGTCAGGACGCGGACTACGCCGTGGTGAAGAACACGCTGACCAAGATCGCCGCGAACAACGCGGGGATCACGGCGCTCGACGACGACCTCAAGGGTCCGTCGGCCGTGGCGTTCGTGCACGGTGACTTCGTCGCCACCGCTAAGGCTTTGCGTGACTTCGCCAAGGCGAACCCGCTTCTCGTGATCAAGGGTGGCGTCTTCGAGGGCAACGCCCTCAGCGCCGCCGAGGTCGACAAGTACGCCTCCCTGGAGAGCCGCGAGGTTCTGCTGGCAAAGGCCGCGGGCATGATGAAGGCGACGATGGGCAAGGCTGCGGCCACCATCGACGCCCTCCGCGAGAAGCTGGAGACCGCCGAGGCTGCCTGAGCCCCGCACGGTCTTCACCCCACAAACCCCACCTATTAGGAGAAACATCATGGCGAAGCTCACCACTGACGAGCTGCTCGACCAGTTCGCTGGTCTGACCCTTGTCGAGCTCAGCGAGTTCGTGAAGGCGTTCGAGGAGAAGTTCGACGTCACCGCTGCCGCTCCGGTCGCCGTTGCCGGCGCTGCCGGTGGCGCGGGCGCCGCAGAGGCCGAGGAAGAGAAGGACTCGTTCGACGTCATCCTCGAGGCTGCCGGCGACAAGAAGATCCAGGTCATCAAGACGGTCCGCGAGCTCACCTCGCTCGGCCTCGGCGAGGCCAAGGCCGTCGTCGATGGTGCTCCCAAGGCCGTGCTCGAGGGCGCGAACAAGGAAGCCGCCGAGAAGGCCAAGGAGGCCCTCGAGGCTGCCGGCGCCACGGTGACCCTGAAGTAATCTCGCTTCGAGCGGTCGCTTCACCGCGATAAACGAAGGCCCGGATGCCATGGCATCCGGGCCTTCGTCGTTTCTCGTGAGCGCCGAGAGCGGTCGGCGACCGAGGGCCCGGCGACCGGACGCGTGTGAGACCCGGTTTCCTGCGAGGAGAAACCGATGTTCACCTGATCGAAATAAAGAAGTCTGGGAAAAGGGTATGGGGATCGTTTACGGTCGTTGAGACCCCCCGTCGATTCCCCCACCTCCGACGTCGCCTTGCGCGCGCCGGTACTTGGAGACCCATGCCTTCCGATGCTTCGCGCGTGTCCGCACGCCGTTTCACCACCGCACTGAGCGCCGCCCTCGGCGTCGCCCTGCTCGGCTCAGCGATCGTGCCGCTCCCGGCTTCGGCCGCCGTCGGCTCGAAGGTGGTGATCAACGAGGCCTACCTGAAGGGCGGGAGCGCCGGCGCCTTCTTCAATCAGAAGTTCGTCGAGCTCTACAACGCGGGCGACACCGCGCAGGATCTGAGCGGCTGGTCGTTGCAGTACCGCTCCGAGTCGAGCTCTTCCGTTCCCACCGCAGCCAATACTCAGCGGCTCAGCGGCTCGATCGATCCCGGCGGCTATTACCTGATCGGGTTGCCGGGGAACGGGACCCCCCCAGCCGGCGCGGCCCTTCCCGCCGCCGACCTGACGAGCACGCTCAACCCCGGGGGCACCTCCGGGCAGCTCTTCCTTGCCAACGTGCCCGAAGCCCTTGCCGTTCCGGCGGGTTCCGTCGCGGACGCTCGCGTCGTCGACTTCCTCGGCTATGGCAACGGCATCTCGTTCGAGACGGCTCCCGCGATCGTCGACGGAGTCAACAGCAAGCCGAACGCTCTCGTTCGCACCGACTTCGTCGACACCAACGACAACTCCAAGGACTTCACCAACACCACCGCGGTGACCCCGCAGGGTTCGGGCCGCACCACGCCCACCCCCGACCCGTCGGGCTCGGCGTCGCCGTCCCCCTCACCATCTGACACGGCGACGCAGGCGCCCCGGTCACGCCGGGTGCGGTCGTCCCGATCAGCGAGATCCAGGGCACCGGAGCCACCACCCCGCTCGCCGGCCAGACCGTCACCACGCGCGGCATCGTGACCGCCGCCTACCCGACCGGCGGCTACAACGGCTTCTTCATCCAGACCCCCGGTACCGGTGGCGAGATCGACCTCAAGACGCACACGGCATCCGACGCCGTCTTCGTCTACGGCTCGGCCGCGACCGCCAAGGTCGCGATCGGTCAGTACGTCGAGGTCACGGGCACCGCCACCGAATTCTCGGGTCAGACGCAGATCACCGCGGAGGCCGCGGGAGTGAGCGTACTCACCGAGCAGGCCGCCGCCGTGCAGCCCGCGAAGATCTCGTGGCCGAAGAGCGATGCGGAGCGCGAGCCCTTCGAGGGCATGCTCCTCGCGCCGCAGGGTGACTTCACCGTCACGAACTCGTACTCGACCAACCAGTACGCCGAGGTCGGCCTCGCTGCCGGCACCACGCCGCTGCGCACCCCCACCGATGTCGCGCGGCCGGGCACCCCGGACTACAACGCAGCCGTCGCCGACAACGGTGCACGCGGTGTCGTGCTCGACGACGGTGCGTCGATCAACTTCCTGAACGACGCCAATAAGGGCATCTCCCTGCCTTACGTGTCGCTGAAGAACCCCGTGCGCGTGGGCGCCCCGGCGACGTTCACGAAGCCGGTCATCCTCGACTACCGCAACAACACCTGGAAGTTCCAGCCGACGCAGCAGCTCACGGTCGACAACGCGAAGGACGTGCAGCCGGCGACCTTCGCGAACACCCGCACCACGGCGCCCGCGCCGGTCGGCGGCGATCTGAAGATCTCGAGCTTCAACGTCCTCAACTACTTCACCACCACCGCCGCGAGCGTCAACTGCACCTCGGTCTACAGGGACCGCGCGGGCAACCCCATCACCGCGGACACGTGCCCGGCACCCGGCCCCCGCGGCGCCGCGAACGACGAGAACCTCAAGCGCCAGCAGGACAAGATCGTCGCCGCCATCAACGGTCTCGGCGCCGACGTCGTCTCGCTCGAAGAGATCGAGAACTCCGCGAAGTTCGGGAAGAGCCGCGACGCGGCGCTGTCCACCATGGTTGGTGCCCTCAACGCCGCGCTCGGCTCGGAGCAGTGGGCCTTCGTCCCCTCGCCCGCGGCCCTGCCCGCGACGGAGGACGTGATCCGCACGGCCTTCATCTACAAGAAGGCCGTCGCCGCTCCCGTCGGCGACAGCGTCATCCTCGACGACGCCGCCTTCCGCAATGCACGCCAGCCGCTCGCGCAGGCGTTCGCCCCGGTCGCGTTCCCGGATGCCAAGATCCTGGCGATCGTGAACCACTTCAAGTCGAAGGGTGACAGCAACCCCAAGGCGACGGGCGACAACGCCAACGGCATCCAGGGTGCGTTCAACGGCGACCGGATGCGTCAGGCGGAGGCCCTCGGGAACTTCGCGAAGACCCGCTCGGCCGCGGTGGGCACCGACGACGTGTTCCTGCTCGGCGACTTCAATTCGTACTCGCAGGAAGACCCGATCCAGAAGCTGCGCGACTTCGGCTTCGAGCCGCTCGAGGCGGGCACCGGCAAGTACTCGTACTCGTTCAGCGGTCAGTCGGGCTCGCTCGACCACGTGCTGGCCTCACCCTCCGCGCGCGAGCTGGTGACCGGCACCGACATCTGGAACATCAACGCCGTCGAGGCCCTGGCCCTGGAGTACAGCCGCTACAACTACAACGCGCTGAACTTCTACGACACGACGCCGTACCGCTCCAGCGATCACGACCCGGTCATCGTGGGTCTCGACCTGTCTCCGACGACCCAGGTGAACCTGGTCGGCATCAACGACTTCCACGGTCGGATCGACGCCAACACCGTCCGGTTCGCCGGGACCGTCGAGCAGGTTCGCGCGCAGTACGGCGAGAAGAACTCGCTGTTCATCTCCAACGGCGACAACATCGGCGCCTCGGTGTTCGCCTCGTCGTACTTCGGTGACAAGCCGACCATCGACGTGCTGAACGCGCTCGACCTCAAGGCCTCGGCCGCGGGGAACCACGAGTTCGACAAGGGCGCGAACGACCTCACCGATCGCGTCGACGGTCTCGCCGACTTCCCGTACCTGGCCGCGAACGTCTTCAAGGACGGCAAGCCTCTGCTGCAGGAGTACGCGATCTTCGAGGTCGACGGTGTGCGCGTCGGCGTCATCGGAGCCATCACGGAGTCGACCCCGACGCTGGTCACGCCCAGCGGCATCCAGGGGATCGAGTTCCGCGAGCCCGTCGCCGAGGTGAACCGCGTCGTCGCCGAGATCGACGACCAGGTCGACGTCATCGTCGCCCAGTACCACGAGGGCTCCGGTGCCGGTCAGGCCACGACGACGCTCGAGCAGGCCGTTGCGGCAGGCGGGCCGTTCGCGAAGATCGTGAACGAGACCTCTCCCGAGGTGGATGCCATCTTCACCGGCCACACGCACCAGCTGTACGCGTGGAACGCGCCGATCCCCGGCCGTGAAGGCACGCGCCCGATCGTCCAGACCGGCAACTACGGCGAGAACGTCGGTCAGATCGTGCTCGACGTCGATGCGCAGGGCGACGTGGTCGACCACACCGCGCGGAACGTCGCGCGTCTCGGGGGCAAGGACGCGGCCGTCAACGCGGCTCTCGACGCGGAACTCGTCCGCACCTACCCTCGTGTCGCGGAGGTGGACGGGATCGTGAAGGCGGCCCGTGCCGAGGCCGACGTGGTCGGACAGAAGCAGGTGGGCTCGGTCAGCGCCGACATCACCACGGCCTTCAGCGGCGGCTCGTACGTCGACGGCGTCTACACCGGTGGCACGCGCGGCGATCGGACGAAGCAGTCGGCTCTCGGCGGGCTCGTGGCCGATGCGCTGCTGGACTCGCTCGACGATGCCGACCGAGGCGGTGCGGAGGTCTCGTTCGTCAACGCGGGCGGCCTGCGCGATGAGCTGCTTTACGGGACCGACGGTGGTGTGATCACGCTCGCCGAGGCGAACGCGGTCCTGCCCTTCCTCAACAACCTCTGGACCACGACCCTCACCGGGGACCAGGTGCGTCAGGTCCTCGAGCAGCAGTGGGGCGACTTCTCGAAGCGCACCGATAACGCGAACCTGTCGCTCGGCGTCTCGGAGAACCTCCGCTATACCTACGACGCGGCGCTCCCCGCGGGGCAGCGCATCACCGGAGTCTGGATCGACGGCGTGCCCGTCGACCCGGCGAAGGGGTACCGCGTGGGCTCGTTCAACTTCCTGCTCGGCGGAGGAGACAGCTTCTCGGTCTTCGCGAAGGGAACCGACACGCGCGACTCCGGTCTCATCGACCGCGACGCGTGGATCCAGTACCTGAGCGAGAACCCGGGACTGGCTCCCGACTTCACCGCACGCGGCGTGCAGGTGTCGGGTGCCCGCGCCGCGGCACCGGGGACCGATCTCACGGTGACCGTGTCGAACCTCGACCTCACCTCGCTCGGCGCTCCGGCCAACACGACGCTCGACGCCTCGTTCGGTGCCGAGACGGTGTCGCCCCGCGCGACGGCCCGGACGATGGCCCTCGCCGCCCCGTCGGCGCGGATCGCGGCGCTCGCCGCGCCCGCAGCGACCAGCGTCGCGGTGGTCGACGGCTCGGCGACCGTGACCGTGGGCGTGCCCGCGGACGCCGTCGGGACCCTGCAGCTGCGCCTGACCGCGCAGCCCACCGGGACCGCCGTGGTGGTGCCCGTGCAGGTGACCGCGGCCGGTGACGGTGCCGGCACTCCCGGTGCAGGCGCGGGCCAGGGACAGAACGGGTCCGGTCCGGGCTCGGCGTCCGGCTCGCTGCCGACGACGGGTGCCGACACGACGTGGATGGGCGCGGGCGTGCTCGCCGCGCTCGCGCTGCTGGGGCTCGGCCTCGTGGCTCGCCGACGGGCGACGCGTCGCGCCGACTGATCGGTGAGAGAAACGGAACCCCGGATGCCGCGGCATCCGGGGTTCCTTCTTTTCAGGACACGCGCGGGGGAGCGGTGGAGGCGCGGACGACGAGCCGGGTCTCGGCCTCGGTCCGCCAGGCCGGTTCGCCGGTGCCCTCGATCATCGACAGGAGCAGGCGGGTCGCCTCGACCCCCTGCGCCTGCGGGAACTGCTCGATCGTGGTGAGGGAGAACATCTCGGCGTAGTCATGGCCGTCGATCCCCACGACGCTGAGCTCGGTAGGAACCGAGATGCCCATCCGCCGCGCGGCGATGATCACGCCGATCGCGACCTCGTCGCACGCGGCGACCACACCGGTGGGACGCGAGGCCGCGTCGGCCAGGAACGAGGCGGCGGCCGCATACGCGTCGGTGATCGTCAGGGTGGACGGCACGCTGCGGATGCGCACCGCCAGATCGTGGTCGTTCATCGCGTTCCGATACCCGATCGAGCGTTCGTCCACGTCTTTGGCGGGGGCGTCGCTGCGGGGGGTACTGCCGACGAAGGCGATGTCGGTGTGCCCGAGCGCGATGAGGTGCTGGGTGATGATGCGGGTGATCGCGATGTTGTCGAGACCGAGGGTGGGGACACCGCTGAGGGCGTTGCCGATGCTCACCACCGGCTTGCCGATGTTCGCGAGGCGTTCGAGGTCGGCGTCATCCGGCTCGAGGGCGACGGCGATGATGCCGTCGAATCGCTTGCGGGCGAGGTAGGTGGAGTACAGGCTCTCGCGGTCGTTCGATCCCGGCTCCGCCACGTAGAGAGTGACGTCGTAGCCGAGGGGGATGAGGGTACGTTCTACCCCTTCGACGATCGAGCCGAAGTACCAGCGGTTCACTTTCGGCACGATCAGGGCGATCGTGCGGGTGCGCCCCGTCGCGAGGCTCACCGCGCTCGTGGAGGGGACATAACCGAGGGATGCCGCGGCGTCGGTGACGCGTTGGCGAGTGAGGTCGGAGACATAGCCGCCGCCCGTGAGGGCGCGGCTTGCCGTCGACTTCGACACGCCGGCCAGGCGTGCCACTTCGGCGATTCCGCTCATGCCGTGATCTTCCTCGTGATGCGTCGACGTCCGTGTCGACGTCGAAAAGAGTATCCGAGAATGACCCAAAGTGGAACCGGTCCCGGCCCGATTTGCCGGTCGATTTCCGCGTCTTTCCGCTAGTTATCGGTTCGTGACCTGCGGCCGGTTGCAACTCTTGTGGATTGGCTCTACGGTTGCCTGGAATCGGTTCCCGACGGGATCCGGTGCACCAAGACACTCAAAGAGGAGAGACCACATGGGTATGTCACAGCGGTATCGCCTGCTGGCGCCCGTCGGGCTGTTGGCGGTCGGTGCGATCGCTCTCGCGGGCTGCGCCGAAGGCGACAGCGGCGGCACGAGCGGTTCCGGAGGAGCGACGACCGTCCGCATCTCCGGCGGCATCACCGGTAGCGAGGCCGACCTGCTGAACCAGTCGTTCGACCAGTTCACCAAGGACACCGGCATCAAGGTCGTCTACACCGGCGACAAGAGCTTCGAGGGCAACATCGTCACCAAGGTGACCGGTGGAGACGCCCCCGACATCGCGATCGTCCCCCAGCCGGGTCTGCTCAAGACCCTCATCGGCACGGGCGACGTGAAGAAGGCGTCCGACACCGTGTCGTCGAACGTCGACCAGTACTGGGGCGAGGACTGGAAGTCCTACGGCAGCGAGGACGGCACGTTCTACGCCGCACCCATGCTGGCCAACCTCAAGGGCTACGTCTGGTACTCGCCGGCGAAGTTCAAGGAGTGGGGCGTCGAGGTTCCCAAGACGCTCGACGAGCTGATGACCCTCACGGCGACGATCCAGCAGAAGACCGGCGCCGCTCCCTGGTGTGCCGGCTTCGCCTCGGGCGACGCCTCGGGCTGGCCTGGCACCGACTGGATCGAGGACATGGTCCTGCGTCAGTCCGGCCCCGACGTCTACGACCAGTGGGTCGCCAACGAGGTCAAGTTCACCGATGCTCCGATCAAGGAGGCCTTCGAGGCCACCGGCAAGATCCTCCTGAACCCGTCCTACGTGAACGCCGGCTTCGGTGACGTCAAGAGCATCAACTCGGTCGCCTTCGCCGACGTGGCCGCCAAAGTCGCCGACGGCAGCTGCCCGATGACCCACCAGGCGTCGTTCCTGTCGTCCAACTTCCTCACGGTCAAGAACGCCTCGGGCGGTGACGTCAAGGTCGCACCCGACGGTGACGTCTACGCCTTCCTGCTCCCCGGCGTGACCGAGGGCAAGGTCGCGGTCGAGGGTGGCGGCGAGTTCGTCACTGCGTTCTCCGACGACGCGAACGTCCAGAAGGTCGCCGAGTTCATGTCGACGCCCGACTTCGCCAACGCCCGCGTCAAGCTCGGCGGCGTAATCTCGGCCAACAAGGGCGCCGACCCCTCGCTCGCCTCGAGCGAGTTCCTCCAGGAGGCCATGAAGGTCGTCCAGGATCCGAACACCACGCTGCGTTTCGACGCGTCGGACCTGATGCCGGCGACCGTCGGCTCGGGCTCGTTCTGGAAGGGCATGGTCAGCTGGATCGACGGTACGCCGACCGACCAGGTGCTGAGCGACATCCAGGCCGGTTATAACAACTAACCGCCCGCTGCACCACCGATGGGCCGCCCGCCACGCGGGCGGCCCATCCGGGTCCATACTTCTAATCCGCCCGCACGCATCACACGGGCACTCAACGATGAGCACGAAGGCGTGTTCGGGAGGGACGTCATGACCGATATCAAGAACGCGGAGAAGGCGCCGACGGCGTCACCTCCGCCGGGTGGACGAGCCGAGCGGCAGACGCGCGGCTCCGGCGCACGCAATCGGACCACCATGCTCGTGGTCCTCGTAGGGCTCATCCTCGCGGTGGCGCTCTTCCTCTTCATGGTGACGCGGGCTCCCGCCGACACCAAGCCGACCACCATCGGCTTCAGCCTCAACAGCTTCTTCATCTGGCTCGGAGGCCTCAGCCCCCTCGTCCAGATCCCGATCGTCGTCGTCGCGTTCGGCGCGGTCGTCGGGCTCCTGCTGCTGCTCATCGAGTACGCCCCCCGCTCCGGCAAGGGCTACTTCTGGCTGCGGCTCATCGCCTGCTTCGGCATTCCGGTGCTCGCGTTCATGCTGCTGCGCCCGTACCAGAACGCTGTCATCTACGTCCTCGGCATCGCGATCCTCCTCGGCGCGATCCTCTTCTACGCCGACTACCGCTCGCGCCAGGGCGCGGGTTACCTGTTCCAGCTGATCCTGTTCGCGGCTCCCGCATCGGTCCTGCTGCTGCTCGGCCTGGTCTACCCGGCGATCACCACCTTCTTCCAGTCGTTCTTCGACAAGACCGGTGACAACTTCGTCGGTTTCGAGAACTACATCTGGACCTTCACGAACCCCGAGGGCTTCTGGTCGGTCATCAACACCCTCATCTGGGTGCTGCTGGCTCCCACGATCGCCACGGCGATCGGTCTGGCCTACGCGGTCTTCATCGACCGCGCGGCGGGGGAAAAGTACCTCAAGGTGCTCATCTTCGCGCCGTTCGCGATCTCATTCGTCGGCGCTGGCATCATCTGGAAGTTCGTCTACGACTTCCGTCAGGGCGACCAGATCGGCGTCTTGAACGCGATCGTCACCGCGTTCGGGGGGCAGCCGGTCTCGTGGCTGGCCGCGTCGCCCCTGATCAACACCCTCCTGCTCGTCGTCGTCTTCATCTGGAGCCAGACGGGCCTGGCAATGGTCATCCTCTCGGCCGCCATCAAGGCGGTTCCGCCGGAGCAGAACGAAGCCGCCGAGCTCGACGGTGCGAGCGCCTGGGAGCGGTTCATCAACGTGACGGTGCCCGGAATCCGGTCCTCGTTGATCGTCGTCTTGACGACCATCGCCATCGGCGCCCTGAAGATCTACGACATCGTCGCCGTCATGACCGGTGGGCGCAACGACTCGACCGTCCTCGCCTTCGAGATGGTCAACCAGCAGCAGCGTTTCCAGAGCTACGGGCACTCCGCGGCGCTGGCCGTCGTTCTGTTCATTTTCGTGCTGCCGCTGATCATCTTCAACGTGCGCCAGATCCGGAAGCAGAGGGAAGTACGATGACCACTTCGACCGTGGTGATCGAACCCACCACCGACACCCGCTCCGCCCGCCAGGTGGCGCGCGACACGCGCAAGCACGAGGCGATGGCGCGCAAGCGTCTCACCTCGAAGGGCGCGACGATCGCGGCCATCGTGATCGCCTTCTTCTGGACGATCCCGACCTTCGGTCTTTTCATCACCTCGTTCCGCCCGGGCTCCGACACCCAGTCCTCGGGATGGTGGACGGTGTTCACCGACCCGTCGTTCACCCTGGAGAACTACCGGCTCGCGTTGACCTCGGGAGGGACGGCGCTCACGCTCGCGCAGTCGTTCCTGAACTCACTGGCGATCACGATCCCGGTGGTGCTGTTCGCCCTCGCGGTCGCGTCGCTCATCGCGTACGCCTTCGCGTGGATCGACTTCAAGGGCCGCAACTTCTTCTTCATCTTCATCTTCGCGTTGCAGATCGTGCCGCTGCAGATGGCCCTCGTGCCCCTGCTCAGCCTGTTCTCGCGCGGACTGACGATCAACGAGGTCACGATCTTCCCGGGCTTCGACCTGCGCGGCGTGGAGCACAGCTTCGCGACCGTGTGGATCGCGCACGTGATCTTCGCCATGCCTCTCGCGGTCTTCCTGCTGCACAACTTCATCGCAGAGATCCCGGCCGAGGTCATCGAGGCTGCTCGTGTCGACGGGGCCGGTCACGGTCAGATCTTCTTCCGCCTGATCCTGCCGCTTGCGGCCCCCGCGCTCGCCTCGTTCGCGGTGCTCGAGTTCATCTGGGTGTGGAACGACCTGCTGGTGGCGACGATCTTCGCGCCATCGTCATCGTTGCCCCTGACCCAATCGCTCAACTCGCTGTCGGGCACCTGGGGCGACCAGTGGTTCCTCCAGTCGGCGGGAACGTTCATCTCGATCCTGGTTCCGTTGATCGTGTTCTTCCTCCTGCAGCGCTTCTTCGTGCGCGGCCTGCTGGCGGGTGCCACGAAGGGCTGAGCCCGTCACGGCCCGAAGGGCGCGGCATCCGGGAGGATGTCGCGCCCCTTCGTCGTTCCTGCGGGGCGTGACGACCGCCCGCGCCCGGGTGCCGGTGCGCGGCGCACCAGGCCGGACGCTGCGGCCGGTGGAGCGAGCCCTCGCGTGCACGCCATCCCCGCGCAGACGGGTTCTTCGTCGCGGATCGCGCGATGCGTGGGGACGGAGGGGGCGGATGCCGCGTGACGGGCCAGCGCCCGCCTCAGGCGCTGCAGGACAGGCGCGACTGGATGTCGCGCATGGCGTCGAGTTCGGCCGACTGACCGGTCACGATCGCGCCGGCGACCTCTTTCACGCGCGCGTCGGATCCGAGCTCGATGACGGCCTGAGCCATGGGGATGGCGCCCTGGTGGTGGCGGATCATCAGGTCGAGGAACAGGCAGTCCGCGGGGCGCCCCTGATCGCTGCGCAGCTCGTCGAGCTGGGCGTCGGTGGCCATGCCCATTTCGGAGAGCAACTGCTCTTGCGTGAGTGCCGCGGTATCGCCGTGGCTGTGCTCGCCTGATTTCTCCATCCACGTCATGAGCGGCTGGTTCGAGGACTGGGGGAGGCCCCACTGCACGAGCCACCCGTACATCTCGCCGCGCTGGCCCGATTGGGCGGTGGCGATGTCGTACGAGAGCGTGCGGAGCTCGTCGTCGTCGGTCTTGCGGTAGATCTCCATCGCCATGAGCACGGCCTGCGTGTGGTGCACCTGCATGTCGCGGGCGAAGCCGGCTTCGGCGGAGTTCTCGCCCGGGTGCGCGGGCGTCGCCGTCGCGCCGAACGCCGTGAAGCGTCCGATCGCGAAGGCGACGGCGATCACGGCGACCGCGACGAGGGCGACGACGACCCAGCGCACCGCGGGACGCGCGACCGGGGCGTCGTCGCTCATCAGGCCTTGCCCGGACCGTCGATGGCGCCCGAGCACGCGGCGTTCGGCTCGGGGGCGTTCTGGCTGCGCCAGTACTCCGTGAAGAACTCCGCGATGCGCGGGTCGTTCGGGTTGTCGAGCTTGAGCTGGTGGTTCCACGCACTGACCGCGATGGGGGTGTCCATGTCGGGGTAGGGCGAGAGCAGGGCGTAGCTCGAGGGCATGACGGCCTTGAGGGCGTCGATGCCGGCCTGGTCGACCCGCGCGGGGTCGTAGGTGATCCACACGGCGCCATGCTCCATCGAGTGCACCGCGTTCTCGTTCTGCTGGGGCTGTGTGTAGACGCCGCAGTTGAGCCAGATCGGGTTGTGCGGTCCGCCGGCGGGCGGGTTCTGCTCGTACGTCACCGCGCCCTGCACGTGGTCGGAGCGGTTCTGGAACGTCTCGACGCCGCTGATCTCGCGGCCCGTGCTGTTGCCGGCCTGGTAGCTCGTGGGGGGAGCAGGAGCGAAGGCGAACGAGGCGACGACGAGGCCGATCACCGCGACGGCGGCCGTGGAACCCACGACCCACCACACGAGCTTGCCGCGCTTACGCTTCGCGACCTGCTTCTGGTACTCGGCCAGCTTCTCCTGGCGCTTCTGCTCACGCTGTTGCTTGACCGTGAGGTCGATCTGGGCCTGCTTGGCCGGGTTGCCGCTGGCTCGCTTGTCGGAGGGGGAGGTCATGCGCTGTGTTCTGTCTCTCTTCGGGGCGGGACACATCGGCATCCGCCGACGCCCCCAGCCTATGCGGGTGAATGGGCCGATGGCCTGGGAGGAACCCGCGAGCCCGGGATGGTGGGGTGCGGGTGGTCACGGTAGTATGACGATGTCGAATCGATTCGAGGTTCGACGATCCCCCTCTTTTCTCAGCCCGATTCCGTCGGGCTGTCCGTGTTGCGAAACGAAACCAGACGCGTGCTCGATACTGCCTCCCACCCCGTCATCCCCTCGTCGTCCCGCCCCCCGCAGACGAACACCGGCGCGATCCGCGCGATCGGCAAGAACCCCGCCACGGCGCCGATCGTGCTGCACCCGGGCGACGCCATCCCGGCATCGCGGCGGTTCCTGTACATCCTCGTGCTCGGCGCGCTCACCGCCCTGGGCCCGTTCACGATCGACCTGTACCTGCCGGCGTTCCCCGTGCTCGAGGCCGACTTCCAGACGACAGCGGCCGCGATCCAGCTGACTCTGACCGGCACGATGATCGGCTTCGCGCTGGGGCAGCTCATCGTGGGACCGCTCAGCGACAAGGTCGGGCGACGACTGCCGCTGCTCTCGGTCACGGCGCTGCATGTGGCCGCGAGCATCTTCGCGGCCTCGGCACCCACCCTCGAGACCCTCTCGATCGCCCGCGTGCTGATGGGCGCGGGCGCGGCCGCCGGTGGAGTCGTGGCCGCCGCGATCATCCGCGACCTGTTCGGCGGCCGCCGCCTCGTGGTCATGCTGTCGCGCATGGCCATGGTGTCGGGTGTGGCGCCCGTGCTCGCGCCACTCGCCGGCTCCGCCCTCCTGCTCGTGATGAACTGGCGCGGCATCTTCGTGGTGCTGGCCGTGTACGGCGCCGTCATGCTCGTCTCGGCGATCCTGTTCGTGCCCGAGACGCTCCCGCCCGCCCGCCGCGGGGGTCCCGGCGCCACCACCGTCTGGCAGCGCTACGCGAGCGTCTTCCGCGACCGCGTCTTCATCGGCGTGCTCATCATCGGAGCGATGACCTTCAGCGGGCTGTTCTCGTACCTGTCGGCATCCTCGTTCCTGTTCCAGGTGACCTACCAGTTCAGTGCGCAGGGGTACGGCGTGCTGTTCGCGGCCAACTCGATCGGCGTCGTCGTGGGGGTCCAGGTGGCCTCGCGCCTCGCCGCCCGCTTCGGGCCGCAGTGGGTGCTGGCCGTGTCGACGGCGGTCCTCGTGCTCGCCGGTGGCGCGATCGTGCTGACCGACCAGCTCGGCCTCGGGCTGTGGGGCACCATCGTGCCGCTGTTCTTCTTCATGACCGCGTGCGGGTTCACCTTCCCGTGCGCACAGGTGCTCGCGCTCGATCGTCACGGCAAGGCCGCGGGGACCGCGCAGTCGATCATCGGCGCGGCGAACTTCGGTGTGGCCGGGATCATCTCTCCGCTGGTGGGCCTGCTCGCCACCGGGTCGGGCATCACGGCCACGACCATGGCCTCGGTCATGCTGGGCTGCGCCGTCATCGGCGTGCTCTCGCTGTGGATCCTGGTGCGTCCGCGCACGGTCGAGCGTCTCGCGCCCTGACCGCCGCCGCGCGCGGAAGGATCCTCGACCCGGCTGGCGCGCCAGCATCGCGCCGAGGCGCTCGCGATCGCCGCAGGGCGGGATCGCCCCGCCGCGGTGGCCGTTCCCGGCCTCGCGCGGCGCACACAGTAGCAGAGCGATCCCCGGGGGACGCTCGCGGCGCCCACCCATTCCGTCGTCGTCTCGGAGGCGGCATCATGAGGCGATGGACGCCTCCGCGATCGACGACGTGCTCGACACGCGCCCGCAGCGCTTTCGCGCGACGGTGGGCGTGGTGCTCATCGCGCTCGCGTGCGCGCTGGGCGCGTGGGTGTTCTTCCGCGGGCCCAGTCCCTTCGCCATCGACGTGTGGTGGAACCAGCTCTTCGCGTCCGCGCCGTCTCAGCCCCTGCTGTTCTTCGCGATCGCGATGGACACCGTCGGCGGCCACCTCACCGCGGTGCTGATCGTGCCGGTGCTCGGTGCACTGGTGCTGTACCTGTCGCGCCGGCGCTGGTCGGCCCTGTACTTCCTGACCGCTTCGGTCGGGAGCGCCCTGCTCGTGCAGGTGGTCAAGCACACCTTCGGCCGCGCGCGGCCGGAGGACATCCTCATCGTCAGCGACTACGGATCATTCCCCTCGGGGCATACGGCGAACGCGGCGACGATCGCCGTCGTCGCGGCCGTGCTCTTCCCGCACCTCTGGGTGCGGATCGTCGGCGTCGCCTGGGTCGTGCTCATGGCCTTCAGCCGCACGTACCTGCACGCGCACTGGCTCTCGGACACCGCGGGCGGCGCGCTGATCGGCGCGGGCGCGGCGCTGATCCTGGCCGCGGCGTTCTCGCGACTTCGTGCGCGGGACGAAGACCGGCTGGCGATGCGGCGGGCGCGCAAGGCGGATGCCAGGGCGGCGGCCGCGTCTTAGGCTGTCGCGCATGAGCGAGCCCGGCGACGTGCCCTCCGTATCCTCCGACGAGCCCATGATGGCCGATGCCGAGGTCGCGCGGCTGCGCGCCGAGGCGGAGGCGGCCGAGGCCGAGCTGCGTCTCGCGCGGGCGCGCGCCGACCTCGCCGCGGCGGAGGCCGCCGCGGCGGCGGCGCGGGCTCGAGCGGCCCAGGGACCGGCGCCGGGCCCGGCGCCGGTGGTGCCGCCGGAGGAGCGCGATGCCCCGGCCCCGCCCGAAGCCCCGACCGCCAGCGAAGCCCCGACCTCCGCAGCCCCCGTCGAGGGCCCGCTCTCCGCCGCCCAGGTCGACAAGATCGCCGCGGGATACGCCGCCACCGGAGCCGCCCTCGACCTGGGCGTGCTCGTGAACGGCGGGCCGGTGGCATCCGTCCCCGTCCGCATCCCCCTCGCGATGACTAATCGGCACGGGCTCGTCGCCGGGGCGACGGGCACCGGCAAGACGCGCACGCTGCAACTGCTCGCCGAGCAGCTGTCCGAGAACGGGGTCCCGGTGTTCGCCGCCGACATCAAGGGCGACCTGTCGGGTCTCGCGGCCGAGGGCACCTCGAGCGAGAAGCTCCTCGCGCGTACCTCCGCCCTCGGTCAGGACTGGTCGGCGCGGTCGTTCCCGACCGAGTTCTTCGCCCTCGGCGACGATGTCGGTTCGGGGATCCCGGTGAGGGCGACCGTGTCGGGGTTCGGTCCGCTGCTGCTCAGTCGCGTGCTCGGGCTGAACGCGACACAGGAGTCCAGCCTGGGTCTCGTCTTCCATTACGCCGATGAGAAGGGGCTGGCGCTCGTCGACCTCTCGGACCTGCGCGCGGTGCTCACCTCCCTCACGAGCGACGAGGGCAAGGCCGAGCTCAAGGGGATCGGCGGGCTGTCGGCGGCGACCGCGGGTGTGATCCTGCGCGAGCTGGTCGCGTTCGCGGCCGTGGGCGCCGACAGCTTCTTCGGCGAGCCCGAGCTCGACGTGTCGGTGTTCCTGCGGACGGATGCCGCGGGCGCGGGCATCGTGAGCCTGCTCGAGGTGCCGAACGTGGCGGCGCGGCCCGAGCTGTACTCGACCTTCCTCATGTACCTGCTCGCGGAGCTCTACGAGGCCCTGCCGGAGGTCGGCGACGTCGACAAGCCCAAGCTCGTGTTCTTCTTCGACGAGGCGCACCTGCTGTTCCGCGACGCGTCGAAGGCGTTCCTCGGGGCGATCACGCAGACCGTGCGGTTGATCCGGTCGAAGGGCGTGGGTGTGTTCTTCGTCACGCAGACGCCCAAGGACGTGCCCGGAGACGTCCTCGCCCAGCTCGGCTCGCGCGTGCAGCACGCCCTGCGCGCGTTCACCCCCGACGACGCCACCGCGCTGCGCGCGTCGGTCCGCACCTACCCGGACTCGGGATACGACCTCGAGCGCGTGCTGCAGGAACTCGGAACCGGCGAGGCGATCATCACGGTCATGAGCGAACGGGGAGCCCCCACACCCGTCGCGTGGACGCGCATCTTCGCCCCGCGCGCCTCGATGTCGCCCATCCCCGCCGAGGCCATGGCGGCGGCGGTGTCGGCATCCCCCCTCTTCTCCACCTACGGCACCCCGATCGACCGCGAGTCGGCGCGCGAGATCCTCGGCGCCCGCATGCAGGCGGCGGCCGAGGCCGAGGCGGCGGCCGAGCGGGCGAAGAAGGAGGCCGCCGACGCCGCCGAGTACGCCAAGCAGAAGGCCGCGATCGACAAGGCGAACGCCGAGGCGCAGAAGAAGGCGCAACGGGAGTACGACCGCATCCTGAAATCGACCGCCGCCCCGCGCAGCCGGACGAGCGCTCCCGCCGCGGGCCTCGACGGTCTGCTCGGGCGCGGGGCGACGAAGAGCATCGTGAACGGCGTCATCCGCGGACTGTTCGGCAACGGCCGACGTCGCTGAACCCCGTACGACGGAAACGGGACGGGATGCCGATCACCCGGCATCCCGTCCCGTTTCCGTCGTCGGCGGTTACGGCCGGTTCAGCTCGAGGGGCATGGTGGACGTGTCGATCAGCGGATCGTCGTCCTGACGGGCGACGAGCGCCTTCGCCTCGGCCGGGGTCTCGACGGTGGGCACGGAACCGAGCAGGGGGCGCTTGGCCGTCTCGGGCATGGCCAGGAGCGCGATCAATCCCATCGCGGCGAAGAACATGATGTAGAACGCCGGCATGAGCGTGTTGCCCGTCCAGTCGATCAGCGCCTGACTGAACAACGGGGTCGTGCCGCCGAACAACGACACCGACACGTTGTAGGCGATCGCCATCGCCCCGAAGCGCGAGGCGGTGGGGAAGAGCGCCGGCAGAGTGGATGCCGCGATGCTCGCGTAGAAGGCCACCGGCACCGCCGCGAGCACCAGGGCGATCATGACCGCCCACAGCTCGCCGATCTGCATGATCAGGAAGGCCGGAACCAGCAGAACCAGAGCGGACCCGGCGGCCGCGACGTAGATGGGTTTGCGGCCCACCCGGTCGCTGAGCCGGCCGAAGATCGGCAGCATGGCCGACATCAGCAGAAGGACGGGGATGGTGGCGACGGCCGAGCCCACGTTCGAGATGCCGACTTCCCTCTCGAGGTAGACCGGCATGTAGCTGGTGAGGGCGTATCCCGCGGTGTTCGTCGCCGCGACGAGGGCGATCGCGATCAGCAGGGGCTTCCAGTGGTGGCGCACGATCCCGGCGAGGCCCTGGCGGGACATCGGGTCGTCCTTGTCGATCTCGTTCTCGGCTTCGGCCGCGTGCGTCTGCTCGAATGAGGGGGTCTCGGGGATCTTCAGCCGGAACCAGATCGCGACGATGCCGAGGGGGATGGCGAGCAGGAACGGGATGCGCCAGCCGTACTCGGTCATCGCGTCGGGGCCCGAGACGTTCGTGACGATGGCCGTGGTGATGGCCACCGCTCCGGCACCGGCGGCGAACCCGACGTAGGAGCCCACGTCGAGCCACGACGACCAGAAGCCGCGCCGCTTGTCGGGGGAGAACTCCGACACGTAGGTGGTCGCTCCGGCGTACTCGCCACCGGTGGAGAAGCCCTGGATCATCTTCAGCAGGTAGAGGGGGACGATCGCCCAGAGCCCGATCTGCGCCGAGGTCGGCAGGATGCCGATGAGCGCGGTGGCCGAGGCCATCATCGCCATCGTGAGGAAGAGCACCTTCTGCCGGCCGATCCGGTCGCCGAGGGGGCCGAGGACGAAACCGCCGAAGGGGCGGACGAGGAAGGAGATCGCGAAGCCGAGCAGCGTGACGAGCAGACCCCACGGGTCGGGCAGGTCGGAGGCGAAGACGGCGGTGAGCGTGACGGCGAGGTAGCCGTAGATGCCGAAGTCGAACCACTCCATGAAGTTGCCGACCACGGTGCCGCCGATGGCGGTGCGCACGCGCTTCTTGTCGACGACGATCACGTCGTCGACGTCGAGCCGAGGGGCTTCGGATGCCGAGGGGGATTTCTCGTTCATCCTTCTAGCGTTACCCCGATCCGCCTTTCGTTTCCAGTCCGGGTCGTGCGCGGGGCGGTCGTGCTAACGACGCGTCTCGGGTGATCGTCAAGCCCCCGGCGCCGTCACACCTCCGGCGTACCGTGGCGGGCATGATCGAGCTTTCCGCCCCCACCGGCCGCGAACCCGCGCTCGTCGCCCAGCCCCGCTCTGACGGGACGGCACCGAGAGCCCTGGTGCTCGGCGCCACCGGCTACCTGGGCGGCAGGCTCGTTCCCCGCCTGCTGTCGGCCGGGTACCGCGTTCGCGTGCTCGCCCGAGATCCGCGACGGGTCGAGGCCTTTCCCTGGGGCGACGAGGTCGAGACCGCCGCGGGTGACGCGACCGACGCCGAGGCCGTCCGCGCAGCGGTCGAGGGCGTCGACGTGCTCTACTACCTCATCCACTCCATGGGCAGCGGTCGCGATTTCGAGGCCACCGACCGCGTGGCCGCGCAGACCGTCGCCGACGCGGCGTCCACGGCATCCGTCTCGCGCATCGTCTACCTCGGGGGTCTGCACCCCGATGACGCCACGCTCTCGGCGCACCTGCGATCGCGCGTCGAAGTGGGACAGATCCTTCTGCACAGCGGAGTGCCGACCCTTGTGCTGCAGGCGGGCGTCGTGATCGGGTCGGGCTCGGCGTCGTTCGAGATGGTGCGCCACCTCACCGACGTGCTGCCGTACATGCCCGCGCCCAAGTGGGTGCGCAACCACATCCAGCCGATCGCCGTGCGCGACGTGCTGCACTACCTGCTCGGCGCCGCGCGCGTGGCCCCCGACGTCAACCGGGCGGTCGACATCGGCGGGCCCGACGTGCTGCGCTACGGCCAGATGATGAACGGCTACGCGATGGAAGCCGGATTGCCCCAGCGCGCGATCGCCTCGCTGCCGGTGCTCACGCCCCGCCTCGCCTCGCACTGGGTCAACCTCGTCACGCCGATCCCCAAGTCGATCGCCCGGCCGCTCGTCGAGTCCCTGCAGAACGACTGCGTGGTCAAAGACCGCGCGATCGACGACCTCGTGCCCCGCCCCGAGGGTGGGCTCATGCCGTACCGCGAAGCCGTGCGCCGAGCGCTGGGGCGCGTGAACGACGACGCGATCGAGACCAGCTGGCAGGATGCCGAGGTGTCGGGCGCTCCGAGCGACCCCCTGCCGAGCGACCCCGAGTGGTCGGGACGGCTGGTGTACACCGACGTCCGCTCGATGACGACGAAGGCGAGTGCCGCACAACTGTGGTCGGTGATCGAGGGGATCGGCGGAGAGAACGGCTGGTACTCCTCGCCACTGCTCTGGGCGATCCGCGGCTGGATGGACCGCCTGGTCGGTGGCGTGGGATTGGCCCGCGGCCGTCGCAGTCGGTCGGTGGTCACCGTGGGTGACGCCCTGGACTTCTGGCGTGTCGAGGCCATCGAACCCGGGCACCTCCTGCGTCTGCGCGCCGAGATGAAGGTGCCGGGCGGCGCGTGGCTCGAGCTCCGTGCGACGCCGGAGGGGGAGGGGGCACGGTTCGACCAGCGGGCCCTCTTCTTCCCGACCGGGCTCGCCGGACGCCTCTACTGGCTCTCGGTGCTGCCCTTCCACGGGCTGATCTTCAGCGGGATGGCCCGGCGCATCACCGCCGCCGCCGAGCACGTGCAGCGCGACGACCTCGAGCCGAAGGCGAAGGCCGGACGCATCGCCCCCGAGATCGCCGAGGTCGAGACGACCGCGGCCCCCTCGGCCTAGGCCGTTCGCGTCCCGAGACCGGGCCCACGCCACCGCTCGCGCCCGTAGGCTGAGCCGCGTGCCCCACCACGCCCGCGTCCTGACCGTGTCCGATCGCTCGGCCGCGGGCCTCCGTGAAGACCGCGGTGGCCCCTTGGCCGTGTCGTTGCTGCGCGAGGCGGGATTCGACTGCGCCGACCCCGTCGTCGTCGCCGACGGGGCCGACAGCGTCGAAGCCGCTCTCCGTGCTCTCGTCGCCGAGGGGACGAGGCTGATCGTCACGACCGGCGGCACGGGCATCGCCCCCACCGACCGCACGCCCGAGGGCACGGCCCGCGTGCTCGACCGCGAGATCCCCGGGATCGCCGAAGAGCTGCGGCGCCGCGGGCTCGCCGACACCCCGATGGCCGTCATCTCGCGCGGTCTCGCGGGGATCGTCGACCCCGGCACCCTGATCGTCAACCTTCCCGGGTCGACCCGTGCCGTGGCATCCGGGATCGCCGTCATCGCCGAGCTCGCCCCGCACGTGCTCGATCAGCTCTCCGGAGGAGACCACTCGTGAGCGCCGTCCGCATCGCCCGCCTGTCCGAGACGCCCCTCGACCTCGACGCCCACCTCGACGCGGTCGAGGACTCGTCGTCGGGAGCCGTCACCACCTTCGTCGGGCGCGTGCGCGACATCGACCCGGATGCCTCGGGCGCGGTCGTGGCTCTCGAGTACAGCGCCCACCCCGATGCCGAGCAGACCCTGCACCGCATCGCCGAGAGCGCGGCCGACGGCACCGACGCGATCGTCGCCGTCAGCCACCGCGTGGGTCGGCTGGGCGTGGGCGAGGCGGCGGTCGTGATCGCCGTGGCATCCGGTCACCGCGCCGAAGCGTTCGAGGTGTGCCGCACCGTCATCGAGACGATCAAGACCGACCTGCCCGTCTGGAAGCGCCAGGTCGAAGCCGACGGCACGACGGAGTGGAAGGGCCTGGGCGGCTAGGCGCCTCGGGCGGCCCGGCCGGGATCGGCCGCCGCTCAGCCGCCGGCGAAGGGCGGGAGCACGTCGACGTGGGTCACGCCCGCGAGTGGGGCGTCGTCGTCGTGGCGCGTGCCGTCGACGAGCACGGCGCAGCGATCCAGGATCTCGCCCAGAACGGGGTGGTCGGCGACGATGGCTTCGCGCAGCGCCGTCAGGGACTGTTCGGCGCGGTCCTCGGCATCCGTTCCCGCCGCCTCCGCCGCGGCGGCGAAGTAGCGTACCCGGACGCTCATGCCTCTTCTCCCGGCCGCATCCAGTCGCCCGACGTGCCGCCGGTCTTCGACGCGATGCGCACGTTCTCGATGACCGAGCCCTTGTCCATGCCCTTCACCATGTCGACGATCGCGAGGGCGGCGACCGAGACGCTCGTGAGGGCCTCCATCTCGACGCCGGTGCGGTCGGCGGTGCCGACGGTGGCTTCGATCTCGACGCCCTCGTCGGTGATCTCGAGATCGACCGAGGCGCGGTGCACCCCGATCACGTGCGCGAGAGGGAGGAGGGCGGGAGTGGACTTCGCGGCCTGGATGCCGGCGATGCGGGCCACCGCGAGCACATCCCCCTTGGGGGCTGAGCCGTCGCGGAGGGCGGCGAGCACCTCGGGAGCGCAGCGCACGAAGCCGCGAGCCGTGGCCGTGCGGACGGTGGGCTGCTTGAGGGTGACGTCGACCATGCGGGCGTGGCCAGCGGCATCCAGGTGGGTGAAGGTCATGGAATCAGCATGACATCGAGCGGGTCGCCCACCGACACGGTGGACACCTCGGCGGGGACGATGGCGAAGGCCTCGGCGCGCGCGAGAGAGGCGGCGAGGTGCGAGCTCGATCCGCCCGCGGTGGCGGGGCGCACGGTGCCGGCGACGAGGTCGATCGCCGCGGGGAGGTACTGGCGACGGCCGGGTGGGGTGGTCCAGGTCTCGGATGCCGTGAGCCGGGCGATCCGTCGGTCGATCACCGTGCGGCCCTGCAGGGCGAGGAGGGCGGGGCGCACGAACACCTCGAACGACACGGCCACGCTCACCGGGTTGCCGGGGAGGCCGAAGACGAGCCGTCCGTCGTCGAGCGCGCCGAAGGCCTGGGGTTTGCCGGGCTGCATCGCGACCTTCTCGAAGGCGATGCGTTCCTCGAGGGCCTGGCGCACGGGCTCGTAGGCCCCCGCGCTCACGCCCCCGCTGAAGACGATCATGTCGACGTCGGCCGCGTGATCGAGCAGGGCATGGATCGCGGTCGCGTCGTCCTGCAGGCTCGAGATGACAGTCACGTCGGCGTTGGTACCGGAAATCAAAGACGCCAGCAGCGTCGAGTTGGAGTCGGGGGTCTGACCGCGCCCCGGAACGACGCCGGGGACGACCAGTTCGCTGCCGGTCGACACGACGGCGACCCGCGGGCGGCGATACACCTTCAGTTCGGCCACCCCCGCGGCGGCGGCCGCGGCCAGCGCGAACGGTCCCAGGCGCTCCCCGGCCGACAGGACGATGTCGCCCGCGCGGGTGTCGCCGCCGCGTCGGCGGATGAAGGCTCCGGATGCCGCGGGCGCGCGCCGCACCTCGACGGTGCCGAGCGAGTCGGCGAGGCCCCCCGCGGTGTCTTCGAACGGCACGATCGCGTCGGCGTCGGTGGGCACGGGTGCACCCGTCATGATGCGCACCGCCTCGCCGGCGCCGAACGACGGGTCGTCGGCCGACCCTGCCGGCAGATCGGCGACGACGCGCAGGGTCACCGGGTTCTCGGCATCCGCCCCTTCGGCATCGGCGACGTGAACCGCGAAGCCGTCCATGGAGGAGTTGTCGAAGCCGGGCAGGTCGTGGGCCGCGTGGACCGGGGCCGCGAGCGTATACCCGGCCGCCTCCGCGAGGCGCACGGTCTCGACGGGCAGGAGCGTGACGGCGTCGAGCACGCGCGCGCGGTGCTCCTCGACGGTGAGCAGCGGGGTCATCGGGGCCTCCGGGGTCAGGACGAAACGGCGGGGCGGGCGGCGGGCGAGAGCGGGATCACGTCGTGGCGCGCGCGCAGGGCGTCGATCACGACGAGGCGGCCGAGCAGGGGGTCGCCGGCGCCGGTGACGAGCTTGATCGCCTCGGTGGCCAGCATGCCGCCGACCTGCACGCACAGCGATCCGAGTACGCCGACCTGCGCGCACGTGGGCGGCTCTCCCGCAGAGCCCGTGGGGAAGAGGTCGCCGAGCACGACGGGCCCGTGCCCCTCGGGCGGAGCCGACCAGAACACCGTCACCTGCGCGGCCCACTCCTGCACGGCTCCCCAGACGAGGGGGATGCCGAGGCGCTCGGTCGCGGCGGCGACGGCCTCTCGCGTGTCGAAGGTGTCGCTGCCGTCGATGACGAGGTGCGCGCCCGCGAAGAGCTCGGAGGCATTGTCGGAGGTCAGTCGTACCGTTCGTTCATGGACCACGGTGAGGGGCGACAGGTCGCGCACGGCGCGAGCGGCGGATGCCGTCTTGGCGGTGCCGATGTCGGTGATGCGGTGCGCGAGCTGGCGCTGCAGATTCGTGCGCTCGACGGTGTCGTCGTCGATGATCACGAGCTCGCCGACCCCGGCGGCTGCCAGCGCGAGCAGCACGGGGGAGCCCAGACCACCGGCCCCGACGACGGCGATGCGCGCCGCGGCGAGGCGGCGCTGACCCTCTTCGCCGATCGCGGCCAGTACGGCGTGACGGGCGGTGCGGATGAGTTCTTCGGGGGCGAGCGAGGCCACCGGTTCGACCAGCGGCTTCATCCGCCGATGGCGCTCATCGTGCGCTCGGGCTGCACGAAGTCGGCGCGCGCGAGTCCGACGCGGTCGGAGCCGTGGGCGCGGGGCTTGGCCCACATGGCCTCGCGCCAGACCTGCGCGATGCCGGCGTCGTCGGCTCCCGCGCGCAGGGTCGAGAGAAGGTCTGTCTCTTCGTGCGAGAACAGGCACGAGCGCACCTTGCCGTCGGCGGTCACCCGCGTACGTGTGCAGGCGGCGCAGAAGGGCTCGGTGACGGAGGAGATGATGCCGATGTGTCCGGCGACGGCGGTCTCTCCGGGGCGGCGCACCTCCCAGCGCTCGGCGGGGGCGGCCCCACGTCCGCGCGGATCGGGGGTGAGCGAGAACGCCGTCTCGATCTCGGCGCGGATGTCGCGCGCGGCGATGACGTTCGTCGCCGTCCACGACCGGTCTCCGTCGAGGGGCATGTCTTCGATGAAGCGCATCTCGAAGCCGTTCGTCACGGCCCAGTCGACGAGCGAGACGATCTCGGTGTCGTTGATACCGCGCAGCAGGACCGCGTTGATCTTGATCGGTCCGAGACCCGCGGCGCGCGCGGCCTGCAGCCCCGCGAGCACCTTGTCGAGGTGCGGGCGGCGGGTGAGCTCGGCGAAGGTCTCGGGGTGCAGGGTGTCGAGCGAGACGTTGAGGCGGGTGAGGCCCGCATCCTTGAGTGCCTGGGCGCGGCGATCAAGACCCACGGCGTTCGTGGTCATCGAGATCGGGAGGTCGGGATTGTCTTCGCGGATGCCCGCGATGATGAACTCGAGGTCCTTGCGCACCAGGGGCTCGCCACCGGTGATCCGCAGCTCCTCCGCGCCCAGCGACTGCACCGCGACGCGGACGATGCGGCGGATCTCGTCGGTCGACATCAACTGCGTCTGCGGGAGCCACGGCATCCCGTCGGCCGGCATGCAGTACGTGCACCGCAGGTTGCACTTGTCGATGACCGAGACGCGCAGGTCGGTCGCGACGCGGCCGAAGCGGTCGAGCAGTCCGCCGGACTGCGGGGCTCCGGTCGAGGACAGTGCGGTGGCACCGGAGGGCGTCAAGGGCGAGGGGCCGCCGGTCGCCGGGAGAGCCGTCGCGCGCGATGACGTCACGGTCGCGCCGAGGGGCACGGCCACCGGCCGTCGCGTCGGGTTCGCGTGCTCGGCATCCATGGGTCGAGCCTAGGTCAGTGCGGGAGGGGGGAGGGCGATGAGCCCGTGTCTCACGGGAGGGGTACGGTCGGGGGATGCCGAACACCTTCCGCATCGCGCAGGCAGCGCGTTTGCTCGGAGTCAGCGACGATACCGTGCGCCGGTGGATCGATCAGGGCGTGTTGCCCACGACCGGGGCGTCACCGACGGAGATCCCCGGGGCGGCGCTGGCCGAGCGAGCGGTGGCGCTCGCGGCCGAGCCCGACGACCCGACCGCGATCGCCTCGAGCGCCCGCAACCGCTTCGTCGGGATCGTCACCCGCGTGCAGATCGACGGGGTCATGGCCCAGGTCGACCTGCAGTGCGGACCTCACCGGGTGGTGTCGCTGATGTCGGCCGAGGCCGCCGAGGAGCTCGCCCTCGAGCCGGGCTCGCTCGCGGTGGCCTCGGTGAAGGCGACGGTCGTCACCGTCGAGGCCCCGCGCGGCTGAGACGCGGGATCGCCTCGCGGGCGGCTCATCCGTCGAAGCGGGGGCCGATCGCGTCGACGGTGAGCTCCCACAGGCGACGGGCATCGCTGTCGTCGCGGAACGGTGCCCACAGGTGCACGGAGCGGGCCGGGCCGCCGATGAGCCGCGACGGGCCGAAGAAGAGACCGTCCGCGGGCGGTGCGATCGCCGCGAGAACAGCCGGTTCGGCGGCGGATGCCACCGACCCGGTGATGTGCAGATGCGAGAGCACGCGGATGACACGACGGGCGCCGAGTTCGCGCTCACGGCCCGAGCCGGGCTGTGCGGCCAGCAGATTGGTGGGCGAGACGCCGGGGTGCGCGAGGGCGCTGGAGAGGTTCCACCCCTCGCGACGACTGCGCCGCTGCAGCTCCTCGGCGAAGAGACCAACGGCGATCTTCGACTGCCCGTACGACGCCATCGCGTTGTAGGTCGGAGCGTCGATCGCGCCCTCGTCGAGTCTGCCGCGACGGGCGGCGATGCTCGTCTGGTGCACGACGCGCGCCCGGCCCTCCCGCAGGAGCGGCAGCAGGCCCAAGGTGAGGGCCGCGTGGCCGAGGTGGTTCGTCCCCCACTGCAGCTCGAAGCCGTCCGCGGTCTCCTTCCGCTGCGGCGGGGTCATGACGCCGGCGTTGTTGACCAGAAGGTGCACGGGCCGGCCCTCGGAGCGGAGCCCGTCGACGAGCGCGTGCACCGAGTCCAGGCTCGCCAGATCGAGGGCGCGAGTGGATGCCACGGCATCCGGGACCTCGTGTCGGAGAGTCTCGAGGGCGCGGCGTCCCTTCTCGGGGGAGCGGACGGGGAGGACGACCTCGGCCCCGAGGCCGGCGAGACGGGTGGCGATGACGGTGCCGATGCCGTCGCTGGCGCCGGTGACGATTGCCAGGCGGCCGCGGAGAGGGGAGGGGGTGGGGGACATGGTCGGTCCTTTCGCATCGATGATCCGATGCTCCCGCGGCCTCGACGACCGGACCAGTGCCCGCTCAGCCGCTGATCGGCGATCCACCCCTCAGCGCGGGGCGACCGAGGATGAACCGATGACGGCGAGCAGACGCAGCTTTTCGGCGCTCTCGCTCCCGGGTTGAGCGGTGTAGACGAGCAGACGGTGCGAGTGGTCTGGATCGAGGAGGGTCTGGCACGAGAGATCCAGGTGCCCCACCTCGGGGTGGTGGAACCTCTTCACCTCCGGCGGGCGGGCACCGACCTCGTGGGCGTCCCAGAGCGCGGCGAACTCGGTGCTGCGCACCCGGAGATCGTCGGCGAGCTCTGCCGCGCGCGAGCGCGGACCGCGGGCGGCCACGAGCTCGCGCAGGCCCGCCGCGTAGAGCCGGGAGAGGACCGCGATCTCGGCCGGCGGATAGGCGGCGCGCGCGGCCGCGTCGGTGAACCAGCGATAGCCGACGCTCCGCGCCGGCCCCGAGCGGAGCGCCGCATCGCCGAGCAGGGCGATGCCGAGGCGGCTCTGGCGCAGCGTCTCACCCAGCTCCGTGACGATCTCGGCGGGGGTGTCGTCGAGACGGTCGAGTACGCGCAGCATCCCGGGGCTGACGTGCTCGGCCCCCGATTGTCGCGACGGCGGTTGGTGCCCCGCGAGCCGGAAGAGATGGTCGCGCTCGGCGAGGCTCAGGTGCATGCCCTGCGCGAGCGAGGTCAGCATCTGCTCGGAGGGCGTCGGGCCGGTACCCCGTTCGAGGCGCGCGTAATAGTCCGTCGACATATGGCTGAGCAGGGCCACCTCTTCGCGTCGGAGCCCCGCCGTCCGTCGCCTCACGCCGCGCGCGAGCCCGACGTCCTCGGGTTGGAGGGCTTCCCGGCGACGCTGAAGGAAATCGCCGAGGCTCGGCAGATCGCTCACGGTGTTCCTCGCATCCCCCGTTCCTATCGCGTCGACGGCCGTGATGCCAGGACTCGCCGGTCCACCCCTGAGCGCTGCTCGCCGTGCGAGGCGCGCGCGAGACGACATGTCGCTGACGCGTCGGCGTCGCCGTGCAGCCGACATGGCAGAGCGATAGAGTTTCAGTTTTCGCGGACACTGCGGCCCGGACGATCCGCAGATGCGGAATACTGGAGCGACAGCGAGCCGCCGGCGTCGCCGAAAGGACCGTCATGAGCCGCCCCCTCCGTCTTGTCGTCGTCGCTGCCGCCGCAGCCCTGCTGGCCGGCTGCGCGAGCGCAACGCCCGCGCCCGCGGCATCCGGAGACTCTCTCTCGGGAACCGTCGAGGTCTACGCCGCCGCCTCGCTGCAGCGGTCGTTCGATCAGATCGCCACCGCGTTCGAGGCCGCCCATCCCGGCGTCACGGTGAGCGCGGTGTACGACGGATCGAGCACCCTCGCGACGCAGATCGGCGAGGGCGCGCCGGCCGACGTGTTCGCGTCGGCCGACGAGAAGAACATGGCGAAGGTGAAGGAGCAGGCGCCCGACGCCCAGCTCTTCGCCGGCAACACCCTCGTGATCGCTGTGCCGAAGGGCAATCCCGGCGCCGTGGCCACCCTCGCTGACCTGGCCCGGGTCACAACGGTGCTGTGCGCCCCCGAGGTCCCCTGTGGCGCGGCGTCGCGGACCCTCCTGTCCAACGCCGGCGTCGCCGTCACGCCCGCCAGCTCCGAGCAGAACGTCACCGCCGTACTCACCAAGGTCGCCGCCTCCGAGGCCGACGCGGGTCTCGTCTACGCCACGGACGTCAACGGTCGCGACGACGTCGAGACGATCGTGCCGGCCGGTGCCGACGCCGTCGTCAACCGCTACCCGATCGCCGCCCTGACCGGTGCCCCGAACCCCGAGGCCGCGGCCGCGTTCGTGGCGTTCGTGCTCGGGCAGGACGGGCAACGCGCGCTCGCCGACGCGGGCTTCCGCGCGCCGTGAGAGCGACGGGATACATCCCCCGCTGGCTGATCGTGCCGGCGGTGCTCGGCCTGCTCTTCCTGCTGGTTCCGCTCTCCGCGCTCATCGCGCGGGTGGAGTGGGCGACGCTCGGGAGCGACGTGACGTCGGAGGCCGCGCTCTCGGCTCTGGCGTTGTCGCTGGGAACGGGGGCCGTGGCCACCGCGGTGTGCGCGGTGGTCGGCATCCCCCTCGCCCTTCTCATCGCCCGCAGTCCCGCGCGAACGGCGGCTCTGCTGCGGGCGGTCGTCACCGTGCCGCTCGTGCTGCCGCCGATGGTCGGCGGTGTCGCCCTGCTGTATCTGTTCGGGCGCAACGGTTGGTTCGGCTTCCTCGGCCTGCCGTTCACCACCGCCGCTGTCGTGCTGGCCCAGGTGTTCGTCGCCCTTCCGTTCCTCGTCCTCGCGGTCGAGGGGGCGTTGCGCAGTACCGGGGTCGAGTTCGAACGCGCGGCCGCCTCGCTCGGGGCGTCGCGCGCGACGATCCTGCGGCGCGTCACCCTGCCGTTGGCCGCTCCCGGCATCGTCGCCGGAGTGGTGCTGTGCTTCGCCCGAGCGATCGGGGAGTTCGGGGCGACCGCGCTGTTCGCGGGCAACCGTCCCGGTGTCACGCAGACGATGCCGCTGGCGATCTACACGGCTTTCAACGGAGCGGGAGTGTCCCAGGGCACCGCGGTGGCCCTGTCGCTGCTGCTGCTGATCACCGCCGTCGCCGTGCTGCTGCTCGTGCGCGGATGGCGACCGGGGGTGGGCAGATGACGATTCCGGATGCCGCTGAGCTCCGCGCCCGCATCTGCGTACAACGCCGTGAATTCGTCGTCGACGCCACGCTCGACGTCGCCCCGGGCGAGACCGTCGCCGTGATGGGCCGGAGCGGGGCCGGGAAGTCGACGCTGCTCGGCGCGCTCGCCGGGCTCACGCCGCTCGACGAGGGGGAGATCTCGATCGACGGGCGGGTCCTCGACCGCCCCCCGCGCACGCGGACCGCCCCGATGCACCGGGGGATCGTGCTGCTCGGTCAGGAGGCGCGCCTCTTTCCGCACCTCACCGTGCGCGAGAATGTCGCCTTCGGTCCGCGGGCGGCCGGGGTGCCGGCATCCGTCGCCCGCGACGCCGCCGAGGAGTGGCTGGTCCGCGTCGGATTGCCGGGCACGGGCGATCGGCGCCCCGCACAGTTGTCGGGCGGCGAGCAACAACGCGTCGCGGTCGCCCGGGCACTGGCGGCCGAGCCGCGCGTCGTCCTGCTCGACGAACCCCTCGTCGCGCTCGATGCGGTCACGGCCTCGGAGATCCGCGCGATGCTGCGGGAGCGGCTCGCGGGCCTCACAACCGTCGCCGTCACCCATGACGCGATCGACGCGGCCGCCCTCGCCGACCGCCTCGTCATCGTGGAGCGCGGGCGGGTGACGCAGCAGGGGCCCGTTCGGGAGGTGCTCTCGACCCCGCTCACCGACGTCGCCGCGCGGATCGCGGGTCTGGAACGGCTCGTCGGCGAAGCCCGAGGCGGGGCATTCGTACGGGGTGCGCTCCGGCTCGAGTCGGCGGATCCGGCCTCCCGTGCGCTCGCCGCGACGGACGGTGCCGCTCTCGCGGCGGTCTACCGCGCGACCGACGCCCGGCTCGGAGAGGGGACCCCGGTCCGGATCGTCTCGGTGCAGCCCACGCCGACGGGCGTGCGCGTGGTCACCGACGGGGGCGCCGCCGAGGTGGCGCCGATCGAGGCGGCATCCATCGGTCCCGGCGATACGGTGCTGTTGAGCGTGCCGCCGGAGCGCGTGCGGTTCGTCGCGTCACGCTGACTCAGGCCGCCGCCACGCGTCCGTTCTCGAGCCGCACCTCCCGATCGACCAGCCCCTCCGGCACCTCGACGTGCGAGACCAGGACGACCGCCCGGTCCCGTCCGACGGCACCGAGCAGGTCGACGAGCAGAGCGTCGGATGCCGCGGGATCGACGCCCGCGGTGGGCTCGTCGAGAACGAGCACCGGGAAGTCGCGCAGCACCGCCCGCGCGAGCGCGAGGCGCTGAGCCTGCCCGCCGGACACCAGCCCACCCCGGTCGCCGACCCGGGCGTCGAGGCCGCCGCGCTCGCGGACCCAGGGCTCGAGGCCGACGCGTTCGAGCACCGTCCACAGCTCCTCGTCGCTGGCGCCCTCGCGCGCGAAGAGGAGGTTCTGGCGCACGGACTCGTCGAAGAGGTACGGTGACTGCTCGATGATGCCGATGGTGCGGCGCAGATCGTCGCCCGAGATATCGCGGGCCTCGATGCCGCCGATGCGGTACGAGCCCTCGTAGTCGAGGAAGCGCGTGAGCACGTGCGCCAGCGTGGTCTTGCCCGCTCCGCTCTGACCCGTGACGAGGACGCGCTCGCCGGGCCTCAGGCGCAGGTCGATGTCCTCGAGACGGCCGGCGTCGCCGTCGACTCCACCGCGTGCCGGCCAGTGCGCGTGAACGCCGGCCAGCTCGAGCCCCGCGCCGAGGATCGGTGCCGCATCGGTCGCGGCGGGTTCGTCGCGGGGGAGTCCGTCGGGGACGGCCTCGGGCACGGTGTCGGCGATGCGTTCCGCCGCGGAGCGCACCTGGCGCCAGGACGCCAGGGCGAGGGGCACCGGTCCGAACACCTCGAACACGGCGATCGGAACGAGCACGACGACGGCGAGCCCCGGGCCCGACAGGGAGCCGCCGGCGAGCGAAGGGGCGGCGACGAGCAGGGCAGCGAGCGAGGCGATCCCCGCGAGCACCGACACGGCTCCCGAGGTGAGGCCCTGGGCCCCGCCCCGTCGGACGGCGGCCCGGCGCAGAGCGGCATCGGCGCGGCGGACGCGCTCGGTCGCGGCATCCAGGGCTCCGTACGCCGTCAGTACGTCGAGATTCGCGAGCAGGTCGTGCACCGCGTCGGCGACGGCGGCGCGGAGCGGCGCGATCGAACGCTCGGCGCGCGCGCCAGCGGCCCCGCCCACGACGACGGCGAGGGCGAACGCGACCGCCAGGCAGACGAACAGCACGACGGCCGCGGGCCACGAGACGATCGCGGTGAACACCACGGCGGCGAGCGAGGTGAGGACGGCGACCGCGAGGGGGAGCACCACGCGCAGGGGGAGGTTCTGCAGTTCGTCGACGTCGTCGACGACGCTCGAGAGCAGCCCACCGCGCCGTGCGCGCGCGAGTCCGTCGGGAGCGAGGGGGACGAGGTCGCGCACGAGATCGGCGCGTAGTCCGGCGAGCTGTTCCAGGGCGGCGTCGTGCCCGGTGAGCCGCTCGAGGTAGCGGAACACACCCCGCGACAGGGCGAACGCGCGCACCCCGACCACCGCCATCGACAGGTACATCACGAGGGGCTGTTCGGCGGCCCGCGCGATGAGCCACGCGCTCGCCGCGAGCAGGGCGATCGAGCTCGCCGCGGTGCCGAAGCCCGACAGCACCGCGGGCGCGAAGCGTCGCCGCGAAGGCATCGCCGAGCGCAGGATGCCGCGGACCCGGGCGTTCACGAGCGCAGGCCTTTCATCCCGGGTGAGTTGCCGCGAGTGGTCGCGTGTGGCGCGTTCGAGGCGGCGAACTGCGGCGTGTGAACCGAGCGCGCGTCGCGCGGGGCCGTCGTGACCGGGCGGGGTCCGTCGGCCGCGGATGGGTTGCCGCGAGTGGCCGCCTGTGTCGGGCTCGGGGCGTTCATCTCCGGCAACTGACCAGGGCCCGCGCCGCGCGGGCCCGCGCTCAGGCCCCCCTCACCCGTGCCCACCTCGCGCGCAACCGACAGCTCGACCACGTCGTCGGCGATCGCGCGGGCGGAGCGGCGGTGCGAGACGAGGAGCACGCCGCGGCCGGCGTCGGCCTCGCGGCGGAGGGTCTTCCACAGGTGGGCCTCGGCGTCGGCATCCAGGGCACTCGAGGGCTCGTCGAGCACGAGCGCCGGTACCGCGCCGACGCGTGCGCGGTAGAGGGCCCGCGCGACGGCGACGCGCTGCGCCTGACCGCCCGAGAGGCCCGCTCCTCCCGCACCGAGCACGATCCCGGGGTCGATGTCGGATGCGCCCGCGTCGGCCAGGGCGGCGGAGATGCGGCCGGAGTCGGGGGCGGACCCGAGCGTCACGTTCTCGGCGACCGTGCCCGACACCAGCCCCGGCCGCTGGCCCGCCCAGGCGACCGCGTCGCGGGCGTGCGGGACGGTGATGCCGTCGACGCGCACCTGGCCGTCGTGCGCGGCGTACCCGAGGAGAGCGGCGATCAGAGACGACTTCCCGACGCCGCTCGGGCCGGTCACGAGCACCACCCTTCCGGGACGTATCGACAGCGACACCCGGGGGAGCGCGTGTCCCTCGCGGTGCACGCGCACCTCGTCGAGCGCCACCGTCGATCCGAGCGCCGGGGTCGCGGCATCCGGACTCCGCTCTTCTCGGGCGGAGCGCGCGGCGTCGAGCGTGTCGAAGATCTCGTCGGTGGCTGCGACCCCCTCGGACGCGGCGTGGAACTGCACGCCCACCTGGCGCAGGGGCAGGTACGCCTCGGGGGCGAGCAGCAGCACGAACAGGCCGACGAGCAGGCTCAGATCACCCGAGAGCAGGCGGAAGCCGATGGTGACCGCCACGATCGCGACCGAGATCGATGCCAGGAACTCCAGCGCGAACCCCGACAGGAACGACACGCGCAACACCGTCATCGTCTCGCGCTTGTAGTCGCGCGTGATGGTCTGAATGGAGTCCGCCGCGCGGTGCTGTCGACCGAAGGCCTTGAGCGTGCCCAGACCCTCGACGGTGTCGGCGAAGCGCGCGGCCAGGCGACCGAGGGTGCGGTACTGCTTCTGCTGCACGCCGCGGGTCGCCAAACCGATCAGCACCATGAACAGGGGGATCAGGGGGATCGTGAGCAGAACGATCAGCCCCGACAGCGGGTCGGCGAGCGTGATCGCTCCGATGAGGATCGGCATGGTGATGGTGGTGGCGACCAGCTGGGGCAGGTACCGGCCGAAGTAGGCGTCGAGCGCCTCGAGACCGTGGCCCGCCGTGACCGAGAGTGACGCGGCGCTGCGGCGAGCGAGCCAGGCGGGACCCAGTCGTCCGACCGCGCCGATCACGGCCGCCCGCAGCTGCAGCGACGCCGCCGCCGCCCCCCGAGCCGACACGCGCTCCGAGGCCGCCCCGAGGAGCCCGCGGAGGAGGACGAGGGATGCCGCGACCCCCACGAACCCCCACAGTTCGCCGACCGGCGTGCCCGCGATCACGCCGACCAGGGCGCTGGTGAGGGCCCACGCGAATCCGATGATCGTGCCCGTCTGCGCGAGAACGATCGCCGCGGTCACCGCGAAGAAGCCGCGGGAGGCGGTGGCGTAGCGGAGCAGCCGGGGGTCGACGGGTTTCATGACGGTCTAGTGGGCGACGAGCGCGGCCTTCTCGATGCGGGCGCGGGTGACGCGCTTGCGGAACACCCAGTACGTCCAGCTCTGGTACGCGAGGATCAGCGGCAGGAAGATGAGCGCCGCCCAGCTCATGATCGTGAGCGTGTAGTCGGTGCTCGAGGCGTTGTCGATCGTGAGGCTCGAGCCCGCGGCGAGCGTCGAGGGCATGACGTTCGGGAACAGGGCGAAGAACAGGGCCGCGACGGACGCGACGATCGTCACGGCCCCGAGTGCGAAGGCGGTGCCTTCGCGATCACGAAGGTTCGCGACCCACGACCCGATGAGGGTCAGGGCGGCGACACCGGCCAGGGCGACGACCCCCAGCAGCAGGGGCGCGCCGGCGTTCGCGGCGTTGACGATCGTCCAGACGAGGAAGAGGGCGGCCAGCGCGATGGTCAGCACTCCCGCCTTCTTCGCGAGCGAGCGGGCGTCGGCGCGTACCTGGCCGTCGGTCTTGAGCGCCACGAAGTACACCCCGTGCACGAAGAACAGGGTCAGGGTCGTGAGCCCGCCCAGGATGCCGTAGGGGTTGAGCAGTGTCAGCACGGTGCCGACGTACTCGTGGTCGGCGTCGAGGGGGACGCCCTGCACGATGTTGGCGAAGGCGACGCCCCACAGGAACGCCGGGGCGGCCGAGCCGAAGAAGATCATGCGGTCGAATGCGCGCTTCCAGGTCGGCGAGTCGCGCTGATGGCGGTACTCGAACGAGACGCCGCGGGCGATCAAAGCGATGAGGATCGCGAGCAGCGGCAGGTAGAACCCGCTGAACAGGGTTGCGTACCACTCGGGGAACGAGGCGAACAGCGCCGCTCCCGCGACGATGACCCACGTCTCGTTGAGGTCCCAGACGGGGCCGATGGTGTTGATGATCTGCCGACGGGCGATGTCGTCCTTGCCGAGGAACGGGATCGACATGCCGACGCCGAAGTCGAAGCCGTCGAGCACGAAGTAGCCGACGAAGAGGAAGGCGACGATCCAGAACCAGAGGTATGCGAGGTCCATGAGGGGCTCCTAGTAGACCGTGGTCGGGGTGTTCTCGACCGAGTCGTCGTGCTCGGCGTCGGGGTCGGGCAGCGGCTCGGGGCCCTTCTGCGCGAACTTCACGATGAGGCCGAACTCCACGACGGCGAGGGTGGCGTAGACGAGAGTGAAGGCGATCAGCGAGATCAGCACGCTCCATCCGGGGACGCTGGGCGAGACCCCGTCCTGCGTGAGCATGAGCCCGAAGACGATCCAGGGCTGTCGGCCCATCTCGGTGAACAGCCAGCCGACGAGGCTCGCGAGCATGGGCAGGGGAGCGGCCCAGATCGCGACGCGCCACATCCAGGGCGCGACCGGACGGGTGGCCTTCTTGCGGGTGACCCACAGGCCCACGACGCTGACGAGCGCCGCAATACCGCCGAGGGCGATCATCCACCGGAACGCCCAGTAGGTGACCCACAGCACGGGGGCGAAGTTGCCGTCGACCTGGTCGGCGAACTGCGGGAACATCTGTTGGCTGTACAGGGTGTTGAGGTCATTGATGCCCTCGACGCAGCCGTCGAGCGAGTGCGTCGACAGGATGCTGAGCAGGAACGGTACGCGGATGCTGAACAGCTCGCTCGTTCCGTCGGGGGTGCCGAGCGTGAAGATCGAGAACGAGGCATCCTGCCCGCAGACGGTGTTGAACGTCGCTTCGGCCGCGGCCATCTTCATCGGTTGGGTCGCGACCATCACCAGGCTCAGCTGGTCACCGACGATCGCGACCAGCACGAACGACACGAGCGTCGACCACAGGCCGAAGCGGAGCGTCTTGCGCATCATCTCGGTGTTGCGCCCGCGTGCCATGTGCCAGGCCGAGACGGCGACGATGACCATGGCCGCGAACATCCAGCCCGCGAAGATCGTGTGGGGGAAGGCCGCGAGGGCGACCGGGTTGGTGAGCATGGCCCAGAAGTCGACGAGCTCGGCGCGGTGGCCGTCCGCCGACATCTGATACCCGACCGGGTTCTGCATGAAGGCGTTGGCGGCGATGATGAAGTACGCCGACAGGGTGGCGCCGATGCTCGCCATCCAGATGCTGGCGAGGTGTGCGAGGCGGGGGAGCTTGTCCCACCCGAAGATCCACAACCCGATGAAGGTCGCCTCGAGGAAGAAGGCGAGCAGGCCTTCGAAGGCGAGCGGGGCGCCGAAGACGTCGCCGACGAAGCGGGAGTAGGCCGACCAGTTCATGCCGAACTGGAACTCCTGGACGATGCCGGTGACCACGCCCATCGCGAAGTTGATCAGGAAGATCTTTCCGAAGAAGCGCGTGATGTGCAGCCAGCGCACGACTCCCGTGCGGTACCAGACCGTCTGGAAGATCGCCACGGCGAGCGACATTCCGAGGGTCAGGGGCACGAAGAGGAAGTGGTACAGCGTCGTCAACCCGAACTGCCAGCGGGCGAGGGCGAGGGGGTCGAGCCACTCCATCAGGAGCCTCCGATCGAACCGGATTGTGTGGTCAGACCACATGCTACGCCGGGGCTCCGCGGCGCGTCGGGGGATCCCTCGGCGTCGAACGATATACTCGGCAAGTCATTTCAGACCCGCCAGGAGGCGTCGTGTCCGTTCGTCTGAGCCTGCTCGCGATCCTCGATCGCGGCGCCTGCTACGGCTCGCAGCTGCGCGCCGAGTACGAACGGCGCACGGGGGCCCGGGTCAACGTCGGGCAGGTGTACACCACCCTCGAACGCCTCGAACGCGACGGCCTCGTCCAGGGCGCCGGCATCGACGACGAGGCACGCGTGCTCTGGGACCTGACGGACGACGGCCGCGCCGAGGCGCGAGCGTGGTTGTCCGGTGCGTCGCTGGTCGAGGGGCGCGACGACGTCGCCCTCAAGCTCGCGCTGGCGGTGACGCTCCCGGGGGCCGACGTCCCCGGCATCCTGTCGGTGCAACGTGACGCGATCCGCGCGGCGCTCGCCGAGGTCGACCGGGAGGGGTCGGATGCCGTGCCCGCGGCGATCGTGCGCGCGGCTCGCCGCGAGAGGCTCGCGGCCGACCTGCGCTGGCTCGACGAGGTCGAGGTGCTCGCCGCCGGAGCGGAGTCCTTCGATCTGTCCGAGGACCGTCCGCGCCGCGGGCGACCCGCGCGCAACGCCGTCTGATCCGGCGTATCGCCGTTTCGCGATTCCGTCAAGGGCGGAGCGGATCGGGGGTCGACAGCGCAGGGTGAGAACACCCCGGTACGACCCAAGGAGTTCTCGCATGGTCATGGAAGCACCCCTCAGTCGACCGGGATCGTCGAAGGCCGTCCGCGCGGCGGCGAAAGCCGGCGCGACACCGCTCGCCGCCCCATCCGCTCTCACCGAGATCCCGTGGACGCGCATCGACCTCGACCTGTACGAAGTCGCCCGAGAGGGGTACATCGTCGGGTACGTCGAGGTCGTCGGTGCGGTCTTCGTGGCGCTCGGTGGCCCGCGCTACGACCGCGCGGTCGAGGTGTCGCAGCACATGACCTTCCACGCGGCGGTCGACGCCCTGGTGCGTCGCGTCCTCTGATCCGCCTGCGCGGTGACGCCTGTCATCCGTGCGCCCTCGGTCAGCGGACCCGCGTGTAGCCCGCTTCGTCGATCGCGGCGCTCAGGGCGGCCTCGTCGGCCGCGCCCGTCGAGGTGATGCGCACGAGCGACGCATCGTCCGCGCGCAGGTCGATGTCGACGACCTCCACGCCGTCGAGGGCGTTGAGCTCCTCGGTCACCGCGCGCACGCAGTGGTCGCAGGTCATCCCCTCGACGCGGAGGACCGTCGACGCCCCCGCGTCCGCGCGGGCGGGGGAGGCGGGGGATGCCGCGGCCCCGTGGCCGCACCCGCATCCGTCGCCGCAGCCGCCGGAGGGGCGGGGCGAGGTGAGGCCGAGGTCGATGCGCTGTTCGGTCATGGGTTCTCCTTACGAGCGGACCAGCCGGGCGATGGCCTGGTTGGCTTCTTTGAGCTTCTCTTCTGCGACGGGTCCGCCCTGCGCGGCGGCTTCGGCGACGCAGTGGGAGAGGTGGTCGTCGAGCAGGGAAAGGGCGACGTTCTCGAGCGCTTTCGTCACGGCCGAGACCTGGGTGAGGATGTCGATGCAGTACTGGTCGTCGTCGACCATGCGCGCGATGCCGCGTACCTGGCCCTCGGCCCGTCGCAGGCGCTTGAGGAGGTCGTCCTTGTGGCCCTCGTATCCGTGCATGCCCCGATGATACCCCCACGGGGTATGCCTAGCACCGTCTCGGGCCCTGTCAACCCCCTCGGAATTCTCGGCTCCCGGGCCGATGGTCGAACCATCAGGAGGTCGACATGTTCTCTCGTCGTACCGGTGGTGGTCAGCGATGACCGCCGACCCCTTCCCCACCGGCCCCCATCGCCCCGTGCGCATCCCGCACCTGCCCCCGCTGCGCTCGCAGCGGCGAGAATCGAAGGATGACGCGAACACTGGCAGCGCTTCCGGGCGCCGCCCGGAGGCTGTGCCTCAGCCGAAGAAACGGCGAGATCTGCACCCGTGAGGACGGCCACCGCGGCCTTCACCACCGCACCGGTGGACGCCTGCTGTGGAACGACCTGCAGGCGGACCCGCCGGAGTGCGCCGCGGCCGGCGCCCCCGCCGAACCCGCCCCGGTCCTCGACGACGGATTTCCCGGCGGGCGCGCGCTGTGCCCCGTCTGCTGGGCGTTCGTGGCCCGCGACGACGAGGGGCTGTTAGAGCCTCACGACTCGTGGCGCGGCGACGAATCGCGCTCCGACGCCGATCGCCGTCGTGAGTGGTTCAACGCGTACGGCTGGTGACGAAGGCCGCCCGCCCGTCCGCGACCTCGACCATCTCGTCGAGGGCATCCGCGTGCACGAGATCGTGCGTCACCAACAGGGTCGCCGTCTCGCGCTCACGCGTCAGCCGCGACAACAACGCCATGATCTCGGCGCCCCGGGCGCTGTCGAGGGCGCTCGTCGGCTCGTCCACCAGCAGAACTCGCGGCTCGTGCGCGAGGGCGCGGGCGATCGCCACGCGTTGGCGCTGGCCACCCGAGAGCTGCGCGGGGCGACGGTCCGCGACGGCGCCGAGCCCGACGGCATCCAGCAGCTCGTCGACCCGCGAGCGCACGAGAGAGCGTCGCTCGCGCCGGCCGGGGCCCCCGAGTTCCGCCATCACCCGCACCTGCTCGCGGGCGGTGAGGGCGGGAAGCAGCTGGGGCTGCTGGAAAACGATCCCGATGCGATCGCGTCGCAGCGCCGTCGCTCGCGAGGCGCTGAGCCCGGTGGCATCCGTTCCGGCGACGATCACCCGCCCGGAGTCGGGGCGGATCAGCGTGGCGGCGAGGGCCAACAGGCTGGACTTGCCCGAGCCCGAGGGGCCGGTGATGCCGGTGACGATCCCCGGCCGTCCCTCCAGGGTGACGCGGTCGACCGCGGTGACGCGGGCGTCGCCGTCGGGGTAGGTGAGGGTGACGTCGTCGAGAAGGATCATCGGGTGCTCCCGAGGGCGGTGAGAGGGTCGGACGAGGTGACGGTGCGCAGAGAGACGGCCGCGCCGAGGAGGCCGAGCGCGATCATGACTGCCGCGGGCGCGAGGGTCGTCAGCGGACTCAGGACGAAGGGCAGGGTGCCGCCGGCGACGGCCCCGAGCAGGGCGGTCAGACCGATCCCGACACCGACCCCGATGGCGAGGACCACCGACGCCTGACCGAGGGCGTCGCGCACGAGGGCGGGGGTGCTCGCCCCGAGGGCTTTGAGGACGGCGATGTCGGCCGAGCGCTGCATCGTCCACACGGTGAAGAAGGCTCCGACCACGAGGGCCGAGACGCCGAAGAGCATCGCGATCATCAGGGCGAGCGACCCGATCTCGGAACGGAACGTCGACAGCGCCGTGAGACTCGCCAGGGGAGTGGATGCCGTGGTGCCGGTGTCGGCGGCCACGGAATCCCACGCGGGGGAGCCGGTGACGGCGAGCGCGGTCGGCTGCCCCGTCCCGCCCAGACGCTGGGCGAGGGCCGTCCACGCGGCCGTGCTGAGCGAGACGACGGGCGTGTGGCTGTACCACTCGTCGCCTCCGATCTCGGCCACGCGGTACGACGAGCCCGCGATCGACACGTCGTCGCCGACCGCCGCCCCGAGCGCCTTCGCGGCGCCCGCCGAGAGGTCGGCCTCGTCGTCGCGGCGCGGGGCGGCGAAGCCCCTACCCGCGTCGAGTCCGAAGAGGGCGACGGCGGTCGATGCGCCGGGGCCCTCGGCCCGCGTCTGCGTGATGCCGACAGGGGTGACCGTGTCGACCCCGGGCGCCGCGCGCCAGGCGGCGACGGTATCGGCGTCGATCGCCGAGTCCGCGAAGGTCGCGCTCGCGCCGTCGACCGGGTGCAGCACCAGGCGGTCCCCGGGGAGGGCGAGCACGCCCGAGACGTTCTGTGCGGCGAGGCCGCCCGTCAGCCCCGAGAGGAAGCCGACGAGCAGGGTGATGAGGGCGACGACCGCCCCGATGAGGGCGAATCGCCCGCGGGCGAACCGCAGATCGCGCCATGCGACGTACACGTCGCCTCCTTCCGCCGACGACTCTCGCCGGCACCGTTCCAGCCTCGCTACGGGCGGGCTCGCGGTCATCGGCGGGGTGGGCGAACTCTGTCTCCACCTTTCGGGTGATCCGCCGGGGCCCCGGCATCCGTAGCCTGGAGCGTGACATGAGCCATCGACCCCTCGCCCCCGTCTTCACGGGGCTGCGCGTGGGCCTGCACGCCCTCTTCGGGGGCCTGCTCGCCCTCGTCGTCGCGCGCGTCCTGCTGACGAACGGGTCGATGCTCGCCCTCGTGCTCGCCGGCGTGCTGGGACTCGTGTACCTCGCCGGGCTCTGGGTCGCCCGCTCGGGGCGCTCGCGGCGCAGCATCGTGTGGGCGGCGGCGCTCACGGTGGTGTGGGCGGCGCTGGTGTGGCTCGTGCCCGAAGCGGCGTACCTCGTGTTCCCCCTGTTCTTCCTGTACCTGCACGTCCTGCCCGGGGCGGCCGGGCCGCTCGCCGTCGTCGGCTCCACGGCCCTCACGATCGCCGCTTTCGCCGTGCACGGGGGGCTCACCGTCGGCGGGGTCGTCGGTCCCGTCGTCGGGGCGGGTGTGGCGCTGTTGATCGGCCTCGGCTACGGCGCTCTCGAGAGGCGGGCCGCGGAGCGCGAAGCGCTCATGTCCGAACTGATCGCCACGCGCGGCCGGCTCGCCGCTGCCGAGCGCGAGCAGGGGACGCTCGCCGAACGCGCGCGACTCGCCCGCGAACTGCACGACACCGTGGCCCAGGGGCTGTCGAGCATCCAGATGCTCCTGCACGCGGCGGAGCGGGCCGATGCCGACGGCCCCGGGGTCGCGCACGTGCGCCTCGCGCGCCAGACGGCCGCCGACGGTCTCGCCGAGACGCGTCGGTTCATTCGCGAGCTCGCTCCGCCGAGCCTCGATCGCGGTCTGGGATCGGCCCTCGAGCGTCTCGCCGCCGGGTGGGGCACCCGCGAGGGCGTCGACGTGGAGGTGGAAGTGGATGCCGCGGTCTCGCTGCCGATGGACGCGCAGACCGCTCTGCTCCGCATCGCCCAGGGGGCTCTCGCGAACGTCGCCCAGCACGCCCGGGCGCGGTGCGTGCGCATCCGACTCGTCCCGCAGGCGGGGGGTGCGCGGTTGACCGTGACCGACGACGGGGTCGGGTTCGACGCGAGCGGCGCCGAGGAGGCCGCACCCGGGACGGACTCCTTCGGGCTGCGCGCCATGCGCGAGCGCGTCGACCAGCTCGACGGCGTGCTCGAGGTGGACAGCGCGCCCGGCGCGGGATCGACCATCACCGTCGTCCTTCCGGGAGGGGCGGCGTGATCCGCGTCGTGATCGCCGACGACCACCCGGTCGTGCGGGCGGGCGTGCGCGCTCTGCTCGACGCCGAAGCCGACATCGAGGTGGTGGGCGAGGCGGCCACCGCCGACGAGGCCGTCGCCCTCGCCGAGCAGCTCGCGCCGGAGCTCGTGCTGATGGACCTGCAGTTCGGCGAGCGGGCGGCGGGAGCCGAGGCCACCAGGCGGGTGCGCGCGCTCGCCGCGCCGCCGTACGTGCTCGTGTTGACGAACTACGACACCGACGGCGACATCCTCGGCGCCGTCGAGGCGGGGGCCAGCGGGTACCTGCTGAAGGACGCCCCGCCGCACGAGCTCCTCGCCGGCGTCCGGGCGGCCGCGGCCGGGCAGAGCGCTCTGGCCCCGGCGATCGCGGGGCGTCTCCTCGCCCGCCTGCGCGAGCCGCGGGTGACCCTGTCGGTGCGCGAGATCGAGGTGGTGCGTCTCGTCGCGCGAGGCGCCTCGAACGCCGAGGTGGCCGCGCGCCTGCACATCACCGACGCGACGGTGAAGTCGCACCTCGCGCACGTGTTCTCGAAGCTCGGCGTTTCTTCTCGCACCGCCGCCGTCTCGGCTGCTCGAGCCCTCGGCATCCTGCGCTGATCCTCCACGCGGGTGCGCGGGCCCTTACGATGGCCACATGATCCGGGTGCGCGTCGTCGGGGTCGCCCTCGACCCCGCCCAGCAGCACGTCATCCTGCTCAAACCGATCGACGCGGCTCGAGGACGCGATCGCGTGCTGCCGGTGTGGATCGGGCCGCAGGAGGCGATGTCGATCCTCGTCGCGATCGAGGGCACGGGATCGCCGCGCCCCCTCGCGCACGATCTCATGACCGCGATGCTCGGCGAGCTGTCCGCGTCGGTCGACCGGGTGGAGATCACCCACCTCGACGAGGGGACGTTCCACGCGCGGGTGTTGCTGAACACCCCGGTCGGGCCCCGCGCCTTCGATTCCCGCCCCTCGGATGCCATCGCTCTCGCCGCCCGCGCCGATGCGCCGATTCTCGTGGCCGATGCCGTGTTCGACGAGGCCGGGGTGCCCGACGACGCCGTGGAGCTCGACGGGGACGGGGCCGACGAGGACCGCGTGGAGGAATTCCGGAGGTTCCTCGACCACGTCGATCCCGACGATTTCCAGGGCTAGCACCGATCCCGGATGCCCCCGCACGCTCCTAGACTCGCGGAGGGGCCGCGTGCCGCGGTCCGTGATCCACGACGAACGGGGAACCAATGCAACTCGCCATGGTCGGACTCGGACGAATGGGCGCCAACATCGTCCGCAGACTCATGAGAGACGGTCACGACTGCGCCGTGTTCGACGTGAACCAGGATGCCGTGGCCTCCCTGGTCGCGGAGGGGGCGACCGGGGCGACGAGCATCGCCGACCTCGCATCGAAGCTGCAGAAGCCCCGCGCCGTCTGGCTCATGATCCCCGCCGGTCTCACCGGAAAGGTCGTCGACGAGGTCGCCGAGGTGCTCGAGCCGGGCGACATCATCATCGACGGCGGCAACTCGAACTACCGCGACGACGTGCGCCGGGCGAAGAAGCTCGACGACAGCGGCATCCACTTCGTCGACGTGGGCACCAGCGGCGGGGTGTTCGGCCTCGAGCGCGGCTACTGCCTGATGGTCGGCGGCCACGACGAGGCCGTCGCGCACCTCGAGCCCGTCCTGCGCACGATCGCGCCCGGACCGGGAGAGGTCGAGCGCACGCCCGGCCGCACCGGCGACTACACGACCGAGGAGCGCGGCTACCTGCACTGCGGCCCCTCCGGCAGCGGTCACTTCGTGAAGATGGTCCACAACGGCATCGAGTACGGCATCATGGCCGCCCTCGCCGAGGGCCTCAACGTGCTGAACAACGCCGATGCGGGGCTGCACCAGGGCGAGCACTCCGCCGAGGTCGCGCCGCTCGAGGAGCCCGAGTACTACCAGTTCGACATCGACACGGCCCGGGTCACGGAGCTGTGGCGCCGCGGTTCGGTCATCTCGTCGTGGCTTCTCGATCTCACCGCCGCCGCCCTCGCGCAGAACCCGACGCTCGACGGCCTCGCCGGACGCGTGTCGGACTCGGGCGAGGGGCGCTGGACGGTCAAGGCCGCCGTCGACACGGGCGTGCCCGTGCCCGTGCTGGCGGCATCGCTGTTCGAGCGCTTCGCCTCGCGCGGCGAGGATCACTTCGCGAACCAGGTGCTCTCGGCGATGCGCCTGCAGTTCGGCGGGCACCAGGAGCTGCCCGCGGGCGACGTGCTCGAGGCCGGTCAGAAGAAGGCCGAGAGCGGCCGCAACTGACGTCGTCGACCCCGCCCCCGCCGCCGGTTGTTCGGACCGTCGGCGGGGGCGTCGTCGTTCGTGTGCGGCGCTCCGGGGGAGACTAGGGGGATGAGCAGTACCGAGTCGCCCGCGTCCTCCGACCGCTACGTCGTCGCCACAGACGGCGCGTGCAAGGGCAACCCCGGCCCCGCCGGGTGGGCCTGGGTCGGCGAAGACGGGCACTGGGCGGCGGGGTCCCTCCCCGAGGGCACGAACAACATCGGCGAGCTACTCGGTCTGCTGTACGCCATCACCGATCACTCCGACGTGCGCGAGCTCGTCGTGCAGGCCGACTCGAAGTACGCGATCGACACGTATTCGAAATGGATGGACGGCCACCGCCGTCGCGGCTGGGTCACGAGCGCGAAGAAGCCGGTCGCCAACCAGGGCATCCTCGAGGCGCTGATCGCGGCGCGCGACGCACGACGGGCCGCCGGACTCCCCGACGTCGTGCTCGAGCACGTGCGCGGGCACTCGGGCCACGTGCTCAACTCGTGGGCCGACGAACGCGCGGTGCGCGCGTCCCAGCACGCCGCCAAGGGCGAGGAACTCATCTGGACCTCGCTGCGCGGCCTCGACAAGCTCGAGGTCTCGTCGGCGCCTCCCCGTTCGGCAGCCGACCGCAACGGGCGCTAGACGCCCAGGATCTCCGCCTCTTCGGCGGGGGTGAGTCCCGCTCGGCGGGGACGGTCCAGTCCGCGTTCGCGCTCGTCGTCGAGCGTGCGGCGCATCGTCTCGGCGAGAGAGCGGCGACGGCCTCCGGATGCCACGAAGGCGGCGTCACGACGGCGCGCGAAGCCTCCTGCGCTCTCGGGCAGCCACAGAGGCAGGGAGCGCGGCCCGGCCCAGTAGGCGACACCCCGCGCGGCGAGGGTGTCGTCGTCGAGGGTGACGGTCTCGATCGCGGTTCCGGGTGCGTCGTCGGCTGTCGCGTCGCGGGCCGCACCGAGCACGGCGGCGAGGGGCAGCTCCTCGCCGACCGCGTTGATCGGCCCCGTGACGCCGGTGCGGCCGGCGAGTTCGATCCATGCGGCGAGGTCGTCCACGTCGATCGCCTGGACGTGACGACCGGTCGCGCCGGGTGCGAGGACTCGCCCGCCGCGGGCGTAGCGTGCGGGCCAGTAGCCGAAGCGATCGCTGGGGTCGCCCGGCCCCACGATGAGTCCCGCCCGCGCCAGGAGCGCCTGGCCGCCGCGGCGGGCCGAGGTGATCCGTTCGGCGTGCACCTTGGCATCCGCGTACTGTCCGAGATCGGTCGGCTCCACGAGCTCCGCCGTCTCGTCGGCGAGGGGCATGTCGGCGCGGGAATAGACGGAGACGCTCGAGACGAGGGTCCAGTGCGCCGCCCGGTCGGCGAGGGCGTCGAGAGCGGATGCCACGAACTCCGGGTCCCACGAGAGCTCGACGACGTCGTCCCACTCGTGTCGGACCTCGTCGTAGGCGCCGGGGTCGGTCCGGTCGGCGCGGATCAGCCGGGCGCCCTGTGCGGCGTCGCCGGATTCGCCGCGGGCGAGGCACGTGACCTCGGCGCCCTGCGCGACGGCGCGCGCCGCAATGGCGCGGCCGAGCCACGCGGTCCCGCCGAGGATGAGGATGCGTCTCATGCGGGCCAGCCAACCACCCGGGGTGGGGGAGGGGCGAGGGTGTTCGCGCTCGGCGGAGGGAGCGGCGTCGACTGGCGGAGAGCGGGGCGGTTGTGCCCGGCGGAGGGCGCGGTCGTGCTCAGAACGGCGGTGGGTCGGGATCGGGGTGAGGATCGGGGTCGGGCGCGAATGCGACCCGACGTTCGGGCGGGTCGGTGGTGCGGCGCCCGAGCGGGCTCGTCCACACGATGCTGCCGTCGGACTGCTGGGCGGCCGTCCAGGGTGTCTCGGTCTTGAGGACGTGGTGGCGCTTGCACAGGCACGCGAGGTTGCACAGCGTCGTCCGGCCGCCCTTCGCGTGGTCGAGATTGTGGTCGATCTCGCAGCGGCGGGCGGGCTGACGGCATCCGGGAAAGCGGCAGTGAACGTCGCGGAGGCGTACGAAGCGACGCATCGCCGGAGTCGGACGGTAACGGTCGACCCCGAGGACCACGCCCGTGACCGGGTCGGTGAGCAGTCGTTCCCACCCGGGCGCTTCGGCGAGCAGGCGGCGCGCCGTGTCGGCGTCGACGGGGGTGCACCCGTCGAGCATCGCGCCGCGCTCGCTCGCGCCGACGGCGGTCAACACCGGAATGACGACCGAGACCTCCGCCCGGATCGCTCCCAGCCCTCCCGGGAGGTGATCGTGCGTCGGGTCGATGACCGGTCGACCGCCGAGCACGAGGTCGCACAGTAGGTCGGCGCGCGTCTGGTCGATCGACCGGGTGTCGGTGACGCCGGTCTCTCCGCCGCCCGCGTCGACGACCCGGCGCACGGCGCGCGCCTGTCGCGTGAGTCGGTCGAACATCGCCCGGATCTTCGTCGCGCTGTCGATCACGCCGAGCTGCGCCATTCCGTCGATGTCGTCGTCGACCCAGACGCGGCGTCGGTCCACCGCGTCGCCATGACGCTCCGTGATCGAGCGAGGCTCGAGTTCCTCGGCGACCGCCCGGGCGAAGGCGCGAGTACCGGCGACCGTGTCGCGCTCGGCGCGGGTCAGGACGCGGCGCTCGAACTCCTGGCGGCTCACCGGTTCGAGCAGGGGCGCTCCGACCTCACGGATCACCTCGGCGTGCCGTCCCGTGATCTTCGCCTCCTCGAGCGCGGTCACCGTCGCGGGGAAGTCCTCGACCAGCGCGCCGGCCTCGGTAAGGCGTCGTTGCGCCGTGCGATCGTGCCACCGCAGCGCGACGCCCACCTCGGCCGCGATCGAGCGCAGGGCGACCTCGCGCTCCTGCACGGTGCGGGGCCGGTGAGCGCTTCGCCCCACAGCGACGGCGTGCGCGCGCGCCAGCTGTCGGAACCGCTCCGCCTCGAGCGCGGAGATCGTCGCCTCGATCCGTACGAGAGAGGCGACCACATCGTCGAGCACCGCGTCGTCCGCCTCGTGCGGAGAAGCTGCGGGGTGGCTCATGTAGACATGCTTCCACCAACCTCCGACATTGCCCTCTGGGGCGTCGCACGGTCCCGGCGGCGGGTGCCGCGAGCCCGTCGCGACTCGGGCCGAGAGCGTCGAATCATCCACAGATCACCCCGCATGGCGTTTTGGGCATGAACCTTCCGCTAGCTTCTCCGCCACGGCATATGTCCCCGTCGGGGGACCCGACGAAGGGGTGGGAAAGATGACGGACAACCACACGCAGCGGATGCTCGGTCGCCCGACCGGAGCGTTCGTGGGGGCCTCGTGGGTGGCGCTGGGGCTGGGTGCCTCGGTGTACTTCATCGGCCTGTACAACGCGCACATGACGCTCGCCGAGAAGGGCTTCTACCTCTCGGTGTTCCTCCTCGGACTGTTCGCCGCCATCTCGGTGCAGAAGGCGGTGCGCGACCGCGCGGAAGACATCCCGGTCACCGGCGCCTACCTCGGCGTCGCGTGGGGAATGCTGCTCGTCGCCCTCGCACTCATGTCCGTCGGGCTCTGGAACGCCGATCTGCTCTTGTCAGAGAAGGGGTTCTACGGCATTGGTTTCGCCATGAGCCTGTTCGCCGTCGTGGCGGTGCAGAAGAACGTGCGCGACCTCGCCGCGTTCCGCAACTTCCACACCGATACCGCGCCGATCGAGTACACCGGCTCCCCGGCCATCGGGTGAGGCGTCAGCCGACCGGCGTCCCCTGGTGGAACAGGCATCGCGGTGCGGGGTCGCACCGCCAGAGGGACGACCGGCGGCTGACGCGGTCCTCGAACCTCAGCAGATAGGTGAGCAGGACGGTGGTGGGTCCGAGCACCCGTGCGTCTCGCTCTGCGATGGCGGGCGAAGGGTCGGCCCCCGGTTCTTCTCGAAGTGCGGCGATGATCTCGTCCCGCGTCCATCGGCGACCGGACTGACCGATCTCCACGAAGTCGGGATCGAGGAGCCGCTTGAGGTCTTCCGCATGCGCGCGCACGGCCGGGTGAAGGAGCATCTCTTCGGCGGCCCAGGCCGTGGCGATGAGGGCATCGGCATCCAGAGCCCTCCCGTGGATGACATAGGAGCGCTGGATCCCCGCGGTCTCGCGTCCCCACATGCTCGTCGCGACACGGCGCTGGTGGGCGTCGAACGCGGCCTCGTCGACGAAGCGCTCCGACACCCGCCAGACGCCGTCGGTCTCGGTCGGGGTGACGTCGAATGAAAGGCACCCCGGCTCGGCCCGGGTGAGGGCGAGGTGTTCGTCGAGGTGGGCACGCACGCGCTCGGCCTCGGCGGCATCCGCGCACCGCAGCTCTCCACGCAACGTGATCTCGGGCCACCGTGGCACGGGGGTCGTGGTGCCGCTCGCCCAGTCGCGACGCAGGACGCTGTAGGCGACGGATGCCACGGGCTCACCGCCGTCGACGGGCCAGCCGTCGCGGTAGTACGCCTCGAGCACCCACCCGCAGCGTTCGAAGACCCGCCGCATCGCGACGTTGTCCTCGCGGGTCTGACCCTCGAGGCGGATGACAGCGGGGTGCTGGGCGAAGACGTGCTCGGTGACCATCCGAAGCGCGGCGGAACCGTGCCCGCGACCCCGGGTCGCATCGGCGAGGCGCAGATCGACCATCGCCGTGGCGTCGTCGAGATCGTCGAGACGCAGCACGCCGACGCGGCCGTCCCTCTCGTCGTCGATCCAGAAGGTCTCGATGTCGTCGCCCTCCCACGCACCCGCGCGGATGGCCTCGGCGACCTGCTCCGCGGTCGGACGCGTGCGCACGTGGAACGGGAACGTGTTCGCGGCGAGGAACGCCGTCAGCGTGGCCCGGTCGTCCGGCTCGGACAGGGCGGCGCGCGTCAGAGAGATACCCACCCGCCCACCGTAGACACGAACGCCCGGGGGAGTCATGTTGCGGCGTGGGTACGCTGGAAACGCCGATACCGTCCGCCTTCGCCGACGCGTCGGGTCCCTCCGCGCTTTCCGCCCCTTCGAAGGAGCATCCCATCGCCGCTTCGCCCTCCCCGACGAGGATCCGCGCCCTCCGCACCGCTTCGCTCACGACCGCCGGTGTCGGCGCCGCGATCACCATGGGCGCCTTGGGGCCGTGGTTCACCCCCGTCATCCTCCTCGTCGCGACGGCGGGAGCGTTGCTGGTGATCTGGCGTACCTCCGCGGGTGTCATCGGCGCCCGCGCGATCGCGCCGGTGCTGGCTGTCGTCGTCGTGCTGACGATCGCGGCGCTGCTCGGACTCATCGGCATCCTGCCCTCCGCGTGGGTGTGGGCCGCTCTCGGCGCGTACGCGGTGGCGTGGGGCGAGTACCTCGTGTCGCAGACGATCGCCCGCTCGCAGGGGCTGACGGGCTACCGGTGATCACGGTCGCGCGCGTCACGGTCGCCGACACCGCGCGCTGACGAGCCCGGCCTGAGAAGGCCGGCGCGTTCACCTCACCGCAGCTCGAGGCACCTGAGCCCCGGTCGCTCATCCCACGACGAGACGACCCCGAAGCCCGCGGTGCGGTACATCCGCAGGGCGGGCTCGCGCCACTCCCACACCGAGAGGAGCACCGGCCGCGTCGCTCCGCGCAGCGCGGCCGTGAGCAGCGCCGACCCGACCCCGTGTCCGCGGGCGTCGGGGGTCACCCAGAACCGGGAGATCTCGGTCACGCTTGCGGAGGACCCGACCGCCAGCACTCCGCAGTCGACACCGTCTACCGCGGCGACCAGCACGCGGCGGTCGGCGAAGACGGTGGCGGGGTCGTCGATCTCACGGGTGTAACGGGTGGGCATCGCGGCGCGCGGATCGACGAGTCCGTGCTCGGCCTTCTCGGCCTCGGTCCGTCGCAGATAGTCGCCGACGAGCGCGGAGACCGATCCTGCGTCGTGAGGGAAGCTTGCGGTGCGGACGATGACGCTCACCCGCTTACCGTACGAGCCGCCGGCGGTGTCCCGCGCGCGACGACGACGGTCGCGTCTCCCCGAAACGCCGAACGGACCCGGATGCCGAGGCGATCGGCATCCGGGTCCGTTCGAGGTTCGCTCAGACCGTCGCGAGCGTCGACTGCCAGCCGAGCGCGGGAGCGACGTGCTTCGCGAAGTTCTCGACCAGGCGCAGGTTGAACTCCACACCCATCTGCGAGGGAATCGTGAGCATGAGCGTGTCGGCGCTCATCACCGCGGCGTCGTTCTGCAGCTGCTCGACGAGCTTGTCGGGGGTGGCCGCGTACGTCTTGCCGAAGGTCGAGCGCATGCCGTCGATCACGCCGATCTGGTCGCTGCCGGCCGATCCGCCGAAGTACATCTCGTCTTCGGCCGTCACGATCGGGAAGATGCTGCGGCTGACCGAGGTGCGAGGCTCACCCACATGGCCTGCCTCGCGCCACGCGGCGCGGAAGGCGTCGAGCTGCTGGGCCTGCAGGAGGTCGAAGGGCGTGCCGTCGGCCTCGGTGAGCAGGGTCGACGACATGAGGTTCACACCGAGGCGTCCGGCCCATTCGGCGGTCGCCGTGGTGCCGGCGCCCCACCAGATGCGCTCGCGCAGGCCCGGGGAGTGCGGCTCGATGCGCTGCAGGCCCGTGCCGCCGCCGAAGGGGCTCATGGAGTCGCGCTCGGCGAGCCCTTCGCCGTCGATCGCGCGGAGGAACAGGTCGAAGTGCTCGCGGGCGATGTCGCCGCCGCGCGGGTCTTCGGAGCCGGTGTAACCGAACGCCTCGTAGCCACGGACGACCGTCTCGGGTGACCCACGGCTGACGCCGAGGGCGAGCCGGTTGCCGCTGATGAGGTCGACGGATGCCGCCTCTTCGGCGAGCATGAGCGGGTTCTCGTAGCGCATGTCGATGACGCCGGTGCCGACCTCGATGCGCGAGGTGCGGGCGGCGATCGCGGCGAGCAGGGGCATGGGGGCGGCCTGCTGGCGGGCGAAATGGTGCACGCGGAACGAGACGCCGTTGACGCCGAGGTCGTCCATGCCCTGGGCGAGGTCGATCGCCTGGAGCATCGAGTCGCCGGCGGTGAGCTGGCGTCCGCCGCCGAGGGGGCCGTAGTGGCCGAAGGAGAGTGTGCCGAAGGAGCGCATACGGGGTGCAACGCGACAGCGGACGATCTATTCCCACGCATACACCGCGCACGACCCCGGACGCGTGCAGGTGTGGAACCATTCAGGACATGGACGATGACGTGCGCGAGGAGCTGAGACTGCTCCGCGCGAGAGCGTACGGTCCCCATGCCGACATCGCCGACGACGCGACCGCCGTCGCGCGGCTGCGCGAGCTCGAGGATCTCGAACGGCAGGATCGCCTGCCACCCGCCCCGCGCGTGCCGCTGACCTCCGCGGCTGCCGCCGCGGGCTCACGGGCCGCTCTCGTCACCCCCGACGGCGACGGCGACGGTGACGGTCACGACGACGATCCGCGCGATCGCCCCGCCCTCGTGGGATCGAAACGGCGGCTCTGGGTCTGGGCGGCCTCACTCGCGGTGGTCGCCGCCCTCGCCAGCGCCGCGACGGCGGCGAGCCTCACTTTCGTCCCCGTGACCGCCGCGGCGGGCGTTCCGCAGGTCGACACCCTCGTGCCCGCTCCCGACGCCGCGGTCCCCCCGGTCTTCGGCCAGCGCACCGGCGCCGAACGCGCCTATGAGAACTACTACGGCGTCGCCGCCTTCACGGGCCGGGCTCCCACCGACGCGACCGACAACCGCAACCCCTGCCTCTACCTGCTCGACGCCGACGAGGTGGGCGCGGACGACACCCGCGGCTTCCGCGGCAACTTCGTCTACGGAGGGTGCGGAGCCGGTGTCTTCCCCGCGACCGTGCAGTTCGTCGTCGCCGACGGCATGCCCGACGCGTTCGTACAGCGGTTCCCGATCGGCACGAGCATGCAGTTCGTGTTCGACGGCGAGAACGTCGGCGTCTTCAGCGACCGCGGCTGACGCGACCGCGGCTGACGCGCTCCCGATGACGGCGGCGGCAGGGTCGGCGAGAGGAGAGGCCCCGTCCGCGGGGTCGCGGGCTCTCCGCGGATGAGAGGCTGGGGGAGTGACCCCCCTCCTCGAGCACGTTCCCGTCGGCGCCGATCCGGATGCCGCGTACCTGGGCTTCGTCGAGTGGGCGAACTCCCGCGGCCTCACGCTCTACCCCGCGCAGGACGAGGCGGTCATCGAGATCGTCTCGGGCGCGAACGTGATCCTGTCGACCCCGACCGGCACGGGCAAGTCGCTCGTCGCGGTGGCCGCGCACGCGGCATCCCTCTCCCGGGGTGGCCGCACCTATTACACCGCGCCCATCAAGGCCCTGGTGAGCGAGAAGTTCTTCGCCCTCGTCGACATCTTCGGCGCCGAGAACGTGGGCATGGTCACGGGTGATTCGTCCGTCAACTCCGATGCCCCGATCATCTGCTGCACGGCCGAGATCCTCGCGAACCTCGCCCTGCGGCAGGGGGCGGACGCGAACGTCGACCAGGTCGTCATGGACGAGTTCCACTACTACGGCGAGGCCGACCGCGGCTGGGCCTGGCAGGTGCCGCTGCTGCTGCTGACCCGCGCGCAGTTCATCCTCATGTCGGCGACCCTCGGAGACGTCACCGAGATCGCCGACGACCTCTCGCGTCGCACCGGCCGGCCCACCGCGCGGGTGACCGGCGTCGAGCGGCCCGTGCCGCTGCACTTCGAGTACGCGCGCACGCCCGTACACGAAACGGTGCAGGAGCTGCTCGACACGAAGCAGGCGCCGATCTACGTCGTGCACTTCTCGCAGGCAGCGGCCATGGAGCGCGCCCAGGCGCTGTCGTCCATCCGCATCATCGGCCGCGAGCAGCGCGACGAGATCGCCGAGGCGATCGGCGGCTTCCGTTTCACGACCGGCTTCGGCAAGACGCTCTCGCGCTACGTGCGCGCGGGCATCGGCGTGCACCACGCCGGTATGCTGCCGCGGTACCGCCGCCTGGTCGAGACACTTGCCCAGCGCGGCCTGCTGCGCGTCATCTGCGGCACCGACACCCTGGGCGTCGGCATCAACGTGCCCATCCGCACCGTGCTCATGACCGCGCTGACCAAGTACGACGGCACGCGCATGAGACAGCTCTCGGCACGCGAGTTCCACCAGATCGCCGGTCGCGCGGGGCGCGCGGGTTACGACACCGCTGGGACCGTCGTCGTCATGGCCCCCGATCACGAGATCGAGAACGCCGCTCAAATCCTCAAGGCCGGCGACGACCTGAAGAAGCAGAAGAAGATCGTGCGCAAGAAGGCGCCGCAGGGCTTCGTCAACTGGACCGAGCAGAGCTACGACCGCCTCGTCGCCGCCGAGCCCGAACCGCTGCAGCCGCAGATGAAGCTGAGCGCCGCGATGCTCATCAACGTCATCGCGCGCGGCGGGGACGTGTTCGGCAACGTCCGCTCGCTCGTCTTCGACAACCACGAACCGCGCGCCCGCCAGTACGAGCTCGCGCGTCGAGCCCTCGCGATCTTCCGCACCCTCGTGCAGGCCGGTGTCGTCGAGGCGGATGCCGACGGCATCCATCTCACCGTCGATCTGCAGCCGAACTTCGCGCTCAACCAGCCACTCTCGCCCTTCGCGCTCGCCGCGATCGAGATGCTCGACCCCGAGGTCGAGCTCGGGAGGGGTCCGGATGCCGCGCCCCCGGCGTCGTCGGTGGGCACGGGGCACTACGCGCTCGACGTCGTCAGCGTGATCGAGTCGACCCTCGACGACCCGCGCCCGATCCTGTCGCAGCAGCAGTTCCGCGCGCGCGGTGAGGCCGTCGCCGCGATGAAGCGCGAGGGCATCGAGTACGACGAGCGCATGGAGTTGCTCGAAGAGATCACCTGGCCCAAGCCCCTCGACGAGCTGCTCGCGCAGGCGTACGAGGTGTTCGCCTCGAGCCAGCCGTGGATCCGCGACTTCGAGCTGTCGCCCAAGTCGGTCGTTCGCGACATGTACGAGCGCGCGTGCTCGTTCGGTGAGTACGTCTCGCTGTACCAGCTCGCGCGCAGCGAGGGCCTCGTTCTGCGCTACCTCAGCGACGCGTTCCGCGCGATCCGCCAGACCGTGCCGGTGGATGCGCAGACCCCCGACCTGCTCGATCTCATCGCGTGGCTCGGCGAGGTCGTGCGGCAGGTCGACTCGAGCCTGGTCGACGAGTGGGAGCAGCTCATCAACCCGGCCGACGACCCGACGGCCCCGGTCGTTCCGCCCGCTCCGCCGTCGATCCTCACCAACCGGCGCGCGTTCGGTGTTCTCGTGCGCAACGAGATGTTCCGTCGCGTGCAGCTCGCCGCCCTGCAGCGCGACGAGGAGCTCGTCGATCTCGACCCCGATGTCGATTGGCCTGCAGCTCTCGACGGCTACTTCGAGGAGCACGACGAGATCGGCACCGGGGGAGCAGCGCGCTCCTCCGCCCTCGTCGTCATCGACGAGTCGTCCGCTTCCGATGGCGTCTGGCGCGTCGAGCAGATCATCGACGACCCCGCCGGAGACCACGATTGGCGCATCCGCGCCGAGGTCGACCTCGCCGCCTCCGAGGAGGAGGGCACGGCGATCGTGCGCGTCACCGAGGTGCTGCGGCTCTAACGCGCGGTTTCGCCGGTGCGGCGCCGGCCGACGACGCGGCGGAGGACCAGACCCCCCACGGCGACCACCACGGTCGTCACCAGCGGCGGAACGATGATCTCCGGCATCGTCGATGCCGAGACGAAGACCCGCGTGCCGAACTCGGCCATGCCGGGAAGGTCGCGAGCGAGCACGCGGGTCCCGGCCGCGGACGAAATGGCGGTGGTCAGCGCCGGAACGAGCCACACCAGCACGAGTCCGACGATGCCGGTCAGCACCCGCCCGACCGTCGAGACGCCCGTCCAGACGATCGCGAGTCCGACGAGCACCGGGGCGAGGTACGGCAGCACCGGCAGCAGCGCCTCGAACGGAGAGGTGTACGAGAACAGCGGAAAGAGGAAGGCGGTGATCCACGACCCTCCCGCCGCGGCCCCCACGACGAGTCCGAGACCGGCGCCGGCGCGCGGTGCGGCGGCGATGAGGACGCACGCGACCCACGCCGTGAGCGCCGCCAGCACGGCCACGGCCGTCAGCAGCACCAGGTACAGCACCGACTCGTCGCGCGCCTGCAGCACCGACCGGGTGGTCGCCGCCGTCTGCACGATCGCGATGACCTGCACGATCACGAGCCCACCCAGCGCGGCGAATGATCGGGCCAGGCCCGGACGCGACCGGCGCGCGCGGGCGATGATCCCGGCGAAGACGCCCCCGACGACGAGCAGCACGATGATCGTCGCGATCGCGTACTGACTGTAGGGCAGCATCACGAAGGGCCCGTCCTTCGCGGGGTCCTGTCCCTCGCCGAGGTTCTGCAGCGGCAGGAACGGCCCGGTCAGCAGCCAGGGCAGAAGGCCCGCCACACCTCCCGCGGCCCCCAACAGCACGAACCACGGCGTGCGGATTCTTCCGCGCTCTCGCGTGTCATCGTCCATGAGTCCCCCGTCTCGGTCGATGCTCCGACGCTATCGGAGGGATGCGGGCGCATCATCGCGCCGAGCCGTCACCGCGCCCCGGTGATCCGCCGCTCCACCCGCGCACACGAACGACGGATGCCGAGGCCCTGGGGCCCCGGCATCCGGTGTCTTCTTCGTCGCTTACGACTTGCGGGCCACGCGGTTCTCCGCGCTGACCATCCACGACAGCTGCTCGAGGCGCTCGAGCACGCCGTGCAGGATGTCGGCGCTCGTGGGGTCTTCGTCGTCGACGTCGTCGTGCACGTCGCGGACTGTGCCGACGACGGCATCCAGGCGCTCGGTGATGAGGTCGATGACCTCGGCGGTGTCGACCTCGCCCTGGGGGAACTCGGGCAGGGTCGTCGTCTCGGCGACGGTGTCGCTGCGGCCGTCCGGCAGAGCGTGCAGGGCGCGCATGCGCTCGGCGATCTCGTCGCCGAACTCACGGGCGGCGTCGATGATCTCGTCGAGCTGCAGGTGGGTGTCGCGGAAGTTCTTGCCGACGACATTCCAGTGGGCCTGCTTGCCCTGGATCGACAGCTCGATCAGGTCGACGAGCACGGCCTGCAGTGCATCGGTCAGCTGCTCCGACGCCTGAAAGCCCTTCTCGGCGTTCTGCTCATCGGTGGTCTCGGGACCGCTGCCTCCGCGCGCGGGGCGACGGCGGTTCTTCGTGGGGGCGTCCTTGGTGGTGGTGGACATGCGCGTTCCTTTCACTCACGGTCGATAGCGACGGTAGGCGTCGATCATCAACGCCCGACGGGGGTTGCGGGGGCGGCGGAGGAGAGGTAATCGCGCCTCCTCCGTAGCCGCTCGTGCGTGATCCGACAACCCCGCCCCCCGCGAATGGCGCCGTTCCTAGCGTGGGGACGTGCTCCCGACCCCTCCCGCTCCGTCCCGCCCGCTGCGCGACTACGCCGCGATCGGCGACGGCCGCACGGTTGCCCTCATCGGCCTCGACGGATCGGTCGACTGGCTGCCGCTGCCGAACATCCACTCGCGCCCGGTGTTCGCGCGTCTCGTCGACGAGTCCGCCGGCGGTTGCATCGAATTGGCGCCCGTCGGCGAGTACGAGGTGACGCGCAGGTACATTCCCCGCACCAACGTCCTCGAGACCACCTTCACCACCGCCACCGGAGTCGCGAAGCTCACCGACGCGATGGTCACCGGGATCGCCGGACGTCTACCATGGGCCGAGCTCGCGCGCCGGGTCGACGGGGTGAAGGGCGAGGTCGAATTCGCGTGGTGCGTGCAGCCGGGAACCATGCTGCGCTCCGCCGCCCCCTGGACCGAGCGCATCGACGGGTTCTCGATCATGCGCATCGGGCACATCTCGCTCGCGGTGACGGGCCATGAGCACGGCGTGCACGGAGAACCGGATGCCGGGAACGAGAGCATCGACGGAGGCTTCACCGCCACGGAGGGGTCACGGCACCTGCTCGTGATCGCCGCGACCGAGGGGGAGCCCCTGCGCATCCCCGACGCGAAGAACGTCGACCGCGGCATCGACCGCACCGTCGGCGGCTGGGAGATGTGGTCGGACGAGTTCTCGTACGACGGGCCCTGGGCCGACGACGTGCAGCGCAGCGCCCTCGCCCTCAAGCTCCTGCTGTTCAGCCCCACGGGCGCGATCGCGGCCGCGGCGACGACGTCCCTGCCCGAGAACCCGCGTGGCGGCAAGAACTGGGACTACCGCTACGCCTGGGTGCGCGACCTCGCCTACACCGCGCACGCTTGGGTCGGTTTCGGCCTGCGCGAAGAGACGCACGCCGCGATCTCGTGGCTGCTGCGCACGATCCGCAAGAACGGTCCCGAGGTGCAGGTGATGTACACCCTCGACGGCGACGGCGAGATCGGGCTCGAGAAGCACCAGGTGCCCGGGTGGAACGGCAACCAGCCGGTCGTCACCGGGAACCCCGCGCAGGGGCAGCTGCAGCTCGGCGTCTACGGCGACCTCATCGCCCTCTGCCGCACCTACGTCGAGGCCGGCAACCGCCTCGACATCCAGACCGGGCGTCTTCTCGCCGACGTCGCCGACCGCACGTGCGATCTGTGGCGTCGCGAGGACTCGGGCATGTGGGAGCTGCCGGAACTCCGCCACTACACCTCGTCGAAGATGGGCTGCTGGAAGGCCCTCGACGATGCGCAGTGGCTCGCCGCGGGCGGGCACATCCCCGACAACGGCGACCGCTGGCGTGCCGAGCGCGACCGCATCCATCACTGGGTCGACGAACACTGCTGGTCGGACGACCTTCAGACGTACACGCTCGCCCCCGGGAGCGAGGATCTCGACGCCTCGGTCCTGCTGCACGCGCCCACCGGGTTCGACCGCGGAGAGCGAATGTCGAAGACGGTGGATGCCATCACCGAGCGCCTCACGACCGAGAATCACCTCGTCTACCGGTACACCGGCATGGACCAGGAGGAGCAGACCTTCGTCGCGTGCGCCTTCTGGCGGGCGACGGCCCTGGCCTGCGTCGGCCGCCACGCCGAGGCCATCGAAGCGATGGATGCTCTCGTCGCCCAGGGGAACGACGTCGGGATCTACTCCGAGATGATCGCCGAAGCCGACGGCGCGTTCTGGGGCAACCTGCCGCAGGCCCTGAGCCACCTCGCCCTCATCAACGCCGCGCTCGTCATCCGTGAGGTCGTCGACGACGCCGAGCTCGGCGACCGCTGAATCTTCGCCGGGGCACCTCGTTCCGGCATCCATCCCCCTACGAAAGGACTCGCCATGAGCACGCAGTACACGTTCACCGACCCGTCGAAGCTGTACGCCGACATCGACCCGCAGTCGCAGGACCAGAAGGAGCCGGGCCTCGATGCCGAGCTGACGCCCCAGGCGAAGCTGGGCGAAGACACCTACGTCGGAACCGAGCGCCTTAAGGGGCGCAAGGCCCTCATCACCGGAGCCGACTCGGGCATCGGCGCCGCCACCGCGATCGCCTTCGCCCGTGAGGGCGCCTCGGTCGCGATGTCGTACCTGCCGCAGGAGAAGGAGGACGCCGATCGCATCGCCGGGATCCTCCGCGAGGCGGGCGCCACGGTCGTGCAGATCCCCGGCGACCTGCGCGAGCGCGACTACGCGCGCACGCTGGTGACGGAAGCGGTCGAGGGCCTTGGCGGCCTCGACATCGTCGTGAACAACGGCGGCAAGCAGATCTTCAACGAAGATGTCACGACCCTGACCGACGAGCAGTTCGACGACACGTTCAAGACCAACGTCTACGCGATGTTCTGGATCTGCAAAGAGGCCGTGCCGCATCTGAAGCCCGGCTCGACGATCATCAACACGACCTCGATCCAGGCGTACTCGCCGGCGCCGATCCTCGTGGACTACGCCTCGACGAAGGCCACCATCAACACCTTCACCAAGGCCCTCGGCCAGCAGCTCGCCCCCAAGGGCATCCGCGTGAACGCGGTGGCGCCCGGCCCCATCTGGACGCCGCTGCAGGTCACCGACGGCCAGCCCGACGAGAAGGTCGACGAGTTCGGCGAAGAGACCCCTCTCGGCCGCATGGGTCAGCCCGCCGAGCTCGCCCCGGCGTACGTCTACCTCGCCTCGGCGGAGTCGAGCTACGTCATCGGCGAGACGCTCAACGTCAACGGCGGCATGCCCACGCCGTAAGCCTCACCTTCGCGAAGGCCGTCGTCCCGATCGGGGCGGCGGCCTTCGCCGCGTCCGAGACCGTCGTCAGTCGGTGAGCGACTTGCGGTAGAAGATCTCGCCGTCGGCGGTCTCTTCGGAGCGGTGGTAGCCCTCGCGCTCGTACAGGCGCTGGTTGGCCTCGCTCAGGCCGCCGGTGAACAGCTCGGCCTCGGTGGCTCCGGCCTCGCGCCCACGATCTTCGACGGCGGCGAGCAGCAGCGTCCCGAGGCCTTCGCCCTGCTGATCCGGCGCGATGGCCAGGCGGCCGATGAGCAACAGCTCACCGTCGCGGCGCGCGCGCACGGCTCCGACGATGCGGTGATCCGTGACGGCGACGCACCCCAGGTTCTCCACCAGCTCGGCGCGCAGCTCTTCGAGGGTCTGCGTGAGCGGCGGCATGTCGGGGTCGCCGTAGATGAGGGCTTCGCTCGCGAAGGCGGCGCGCTGGATCGTGAGCACTTCGCCGGCGTCGTCGGTGTCGATGGGGCGGATGGTGGGCGAGTCGGCCATCGGAATCCTTTCGGGGGTTTCTCGGAGGGTGGGTTAACTATCATGTGCAGTGCTGCCGTGTCTTTCGGGCGTTCGGCCGCCCCGCGCATGAACGACTTCTTCACCGAGCACGTCCAGACCGACGACATCGCCGCCACCGACGCATGGCTGCGTTCGCAGTACGGTCACGTCGATCTGCAGGCCGACGATGCGGCGTACTCCGAGCACTCGGTCGGCGACGGGTCCTTCGCCCTGCGGCGCATCGAGTGGCGCGCCCGGGTCGACGTCGCCCACGAGTCCGACCGGTTCTACATCTGCTCGTCCACGCCGGGGTACGCGTGGCGGGTGGGGCAGGAACACGGGGAGTACAGCATCGAACCCGGCATCCTGCAGCCGGGCGACGACCTGGTGGCCCGGGCCGACCACACCCGCGTGCAGGTGGTGGCCTTCGACGCCGAGTGGCTCACCCGGACGGCGCGGACCGTCTACGGCGATGAGTCGCTGCGCGTCCGTTTCGCCGCGGCCGGTCCCGTCTCGCGGCGACTGCGCGAATACTGGCAGGCGACGCAGACGTGGGCGCTCACGCAGATCCCCGTGATGTCGGAGCCCCTCGTGCGCGCGCACCTCGGCCGAACGCTCGCGGTGGCCGCGCTGGAGGCGTTCGCGCTCGTGGGCGACCCGCGCGAGAGACGCGCGTCGGCCCTCGAGCAGGCGTCCATCTACTCGAGTGCCGCGTCGTGGATCGACGACCACGCCTCGCTCCCGGTCACGATCGACGATGCCGCGCGCGCGGCGGGGACGTCGGTGTCGGGACTGCGACGCGCCTTCGCTGCGAACGGCCAGGTCTCCGCGACTCCCGAGGGCTACCTCGGCCTCGCGCGCTTGAGCGCCGCTCACGCCGACCTCGTCGATGCCGACCCCGCGACGACCACTGTCGAGGCGACGGCCGCGCGATGGGGTTTCGCCGACGCGGCGTCGTTCGCCGCCGGGTACCGGGCGGTGTACCGCACGGACCCCGAGACGACGCTCCGCCGCTGAGGACTCAGCGATCGCGATCGGTGTACTCGCCGGGGTCGTCGACGTTTTCACGCGACTCGTGCCCGCCGGGCTGCTCCACGTCGGTGTAGGCGCCCGCGTCGTCGGTGCGGGGCCGTGATTCGCTGCCGTCGACGTTCTCGCGGTCGACGTACTCGCCGGGGAGGTCGGCGCTTCCGCGATCGGCGGTGCCGTCCGGCAGCTGTACATCGGTGTACTCGCCCTCACCGGGACCGGTGCCGTGTCCTGAGTCGTGTCCGTTGACGTCGCGCTCGGTCATTGCCGCCTCCTGAGATCGTTGATGACCCCGACGCTAGACCCCGCATTCCGAGCCCGCCGCGGTCTTGACAGGCGGCATCCCGTGATCCGCTTGCCGTGTCAAGGCGGGTGTGCCTTTGCACGGTCACGTGCAGAGTGGAGGTATGCCAGCTCTCGCGATCATCCTCGTCATCGTGGGCCTCGTGCTCCTGTTCTTCGGCCTCTTCGTCGAGGCCGTCAAGTTCCTGCTCTGGATCGGCCTCATCATCCTGATCGTGGGGATCATCGCCGCCGTCCTGCGCTTCGTCCGGCGGAAGGTCTGACTGCCGTCCGCGCGCGACCGTGAGGCCGACGCCCCTGCCCGACCATCACGTCGGGTGGGGGCGTCGGGCTTACGGGTGACAGGCCGTGAAGAGGTCGCGCGCCCGGGCGGGGCGCACCGCGGCGACGGCGTCGAGAGCCGGACCGATCTCGGAGTACTGGAACTCGAATCCCGCCTCCGTCAGCACGCGGGGAACCGCCCACCGGCTCTGCACGTCGCGCCCGAGAACGCGGAGTGGGCGCAGGCGGTCGTCACCGAAGAGATCGTCGACCTCCTCGATCAGGACGGACTGCCGCTCGATCTCGAGATCGCCGAGGGGTGGCTGTTCCTCTACCGCCCCGGGCGTCTGTCGGTGCCCGATCCGCTGGTGTGGCGGCGGGTGTTCGGGATCCTCGATGCGCTGGACGTTTCGCTGAGCGCTGCGGCCGGGAGCCTCCCGGGGACGGGGCCGTTCCCGGCGCTCCCGATGCGGGAGCAGGTGGCGCAGACCACTCGGCACGCGACGGCGACCTACTTCGCGGTCGTCGGCGGTCTCTTCGTCGTCCTGGCGGGCGGGGCGTATCTCCTGTTCGGGCGGTGACGCCTCAGCACCCGTCCGACGCGCGAGCTCTCGCCTGACATGATGAATCCCATGCGACGACAGGCGAGGGCGGCACGCGTCCGCCGCGGCGGTGCTGCGGCATCCGTCGCCACGTTCGTCGCCCTGCTCTCGCACGTCAGCGGCGGGGGAGAGGTCCCCGGTCTGTTCGGCGTCGTCGTCCCGCTCGCCCTGTCGTTCGTGGTGTGCACGGCGCTGGCCGGCCGCCGACTCTCCACGTGGCGCCTCGCGGTGGCCGTCGCGGTCAGCCAGGTGCTCTTCCACTCGCTCTTCGTCCTCGGCAGCTACGACCTCGCCGCGGCGGCGCACGTCCACGGCTCGGCCCTGCCGGTCCTGACGGACGGGTCGGCCCTGCCGGCCATGACCCCGGATGCCGCGATGTGGCTGGGCCATGCCGTCGCCGCCCTCCTCACGACGGTCGCCCTCCACCGGGGCGAGCGGACCCTCGTGGCCCTGCGCGTGCTCGCGGAGCGGAGCGTCGCGTGGCTCCGCGCCCGGGTGCGGATCCTGGCGGGCCCGCCGACGGCACCGTCGGTGCGCCGCACGGCGGCCGTCGTGGTCGCTGCGGTGCTGCCCACCTCGGCTCTGGCCGTCTCGACCGCGCAGCGGCGCGGTCCGCCTCTCGCGGCATCCTGAGTCCCGCCCCGCCCGTCTCCGCGACGGCGGAGCGGTCGACCGCCGCGTCGGGCCTCGCCCCGACGGCGGCGCGATCGTCGGCGCGCCCTGCCGTGCCCGCCCCCCTCTTCTCCGCCCGCACGCCGACCCTCGCCTCGAGTTCGCGATGCCGGGCGACGACCCGCGAGCGCCTTCGCGCTCGGAAAGCGACGTCCGATGTTCCCCTGTCCTCTCCACCCCGTCGCAGCCCCCGCTTCGGCGTGGGTCTCCACCCCGCTGCCCACGAGGAGCGCCGCATGACCGCCGTCGGTTCCGGCCCGGCCGTGGCATCCCCTCCCGAGCCCTCCCCGAGGGCCGCTTCTCGGGGCTGGTTCACCGCCCTCCTCCGACGCCTGCACTTCTTCGCGGGGCTGCTCGTGGGGCCGTTTCTGCTCGTCGCAGCCCTGAGCGGCGCGCTGTACGCGATCACCCCCACCCTCGAGAACGTCCTGTACACGCACGAGCTCACCGCGGAATCGACCGCGCCCGCCGTTGCGCTGGCCGATCAGGTGCGAGCGGCCGAGAGCTACGTCGGGGACGGGGCGACCCCCGTCGCCGTCCGGCCGGCTCCCGAGCCGGGGGCCACCACCCGCGTGATGTTCGCCGACGACACCCTGCCCGAGAGCACGACGCGGGCGATCTTCGTCGACCCCGCCACCACGGCGATCCGCGGCGACCTCCCCGCGTACGGGACGAGCGGGGCGCTCCCGCTCCGGCACTGGATCAGCGATCTGCACCGTTCGCTCCACCTCGGCGATGTCGGACGTTGGTACAGCGAGCTCGCGGCATCCTGGCTCGGGATCGTCGCTCTCGCGGGGCTGGGACTGTGGATCGGGCGCTTCGTGCGCAGCCGTCGCGGGCGTCGCGACCTGTTGCGACCGAATCGCCGGCACACGGGGTACCGGCGCCTGTCGGGCTGGCACTCCGCGGTGGGGATCTGGGTCGTCGTCGGCGCACTGTTCCTCTCGGCGACCGGTATCACGTGGTCGACGTTCGCGGGCGCCAACGTCTCCACCCTGCGGACCCTCGTCGGCGAGGGGACCCCCGCCCTCACGACCACGATCGACGGGACGGCTCCGGCCGGGGGCGAGCACTCGCATCACGGAGGACACTCGGCGACCCGCCCGGCCTCCGACCCGGCGACCTTCGACGCGGTCTGGGCCGCGGCGCGCGAGGTGAACGTGAACTCGGGCGACCTCGAGATCCGTCCGCCCACGACCGAGGGGAAGGCCTGGGTGGTGCAGGAGATCCATCGCAGTTTCCCGACCGAGGTGGATGCCGTGGCGATCGACGCCTCGACCATGCGGGTGACCGACCGGGTCGACTTCGCCGACTTCCCGCTTCTGGCCAAGCTCTCGCGCTGGGGTGTGGACCTGCACATGGGGACGATGTTCGGCCTGGCGAACCAGCTCCTGCTGTTCCTGCTCGCGGTCGGCATCGCCGCGCTCGTCGTGCTCGGCTACGCGATGTGGTGGAAGCGCCGCCCGACCGGGGGCGCCGCCGTGGCTCCGGCCCGGGGCGTGCTGCGTCACGCACCCTGGTGGGGGACCGGGGCGGTCGTGGTAGCGGCAGTCGCGATCGGTCTCGTTCTGCCGCTGGTCGGATACACCCTCGCGGTGTTCGTCGTGATCGACGCGATCCTCGGGTGGAGGGGGCGAAGATCCGTCGCGCGAGGGAGGTGACGAGGCGGCGGCGTCCGTAGCGTGGGAATCCCCCCCCCGGAAGGATTCACCGTGACACTCGCCCGTCGCCTCGCCGCCGCCCTCTCTTTCGTCGCCGTCGCGGCGCTCACCGCCTGCGCGAGCGCCGCGCCGGAGACGCGCTCGAGTCCCCCGGCATCCGTCGATATCCCCCACACCCCGGTCGGGGAGCGGGTGACGTGGATCATCGACACCCTGGAGCGCGAGGCCGACACCACGGCGGGCGAGTGGTCGCGCGTGCTGCATGAGGATTTCCTCGCTCAGGTTCCGGCGGAGCAGGTCGCCGAACTCGTCAACCGGCAACTGCGCCCCGCCGCCCCCTTCACCGTCACGGCGTACCAGGGCACCGAGACGCAGGCCGTGGCCACGCTCGCCGGCGCGCTGGGCGACCCCTTCGACCTGTCGCTCACGATCGACGGGGCGAACCGCATCACGGGGATGGTCTTCGGCCCGGTGGCGAAGCCGTGGACGCCGTCGAGCTCTCTCGGCGAGGTGGAGCAGCGTCTGGCCGGGCTCCCGGGTCAGGTCAGCGCCCTCGTGCTCCGCGGGGACGAAGAGGCCCTCGCCCTCGAGCCCGATCGGTCGGCGCCGTTGGCCTCGATCTTCAAGCTCTACGTCCTTCTCGCGGTGTCGGATGCCGTGGCCTCGGGAGACCTGTCGTGGGACGAGACCCTCGTGCTCCGCGACATCGACCGCAGCCTGCCGTCCGGTGAGCTGCAGGACGCTCCCACGGGGACGGAGGTGTCGGTGCGCGACGCGGCCTCGGCGATGATCCGCATCAGCGACAACACCGCCACCGACCTGCTCATCGCTCGCCTCGGTCGTGAGCGGGTGGAGGCGGCGGTCGTGCGATCGGGACACAGTGACCCGGCGTCGCTGGCGCCGTTCCGCTCGACGAAGGAGCTGTTCACGCTCGGCTGGGGCGACCCCGCGGTGCGCGCCGAGTGGGCGGGGGCCGACGAGGAGGGACGACGCGCCCTGCTCGACCGGATCGCTGCGGCGCCCCTGGCGGTCGACGGTGCCGCGGTCACGACGGCGCAGTGGCAGGACGGCTTCGATTGGTTCGCCGGCGCGAGGGACGTCGCCGCCGTGCATCGCTCTCTCCAGCAGACGCAGGATGCCGAGGTGCTCGGCATCCTGAGTGAGAACCCCGGGCAGGGCCTCGACGTGGGTTCGTGGCCGTACGTCGCCTTCAAGGGCGGGTCGAGCCGTGGCGTGCTGAGTGGCAGCTGGTTCGTGCGTGACGACGCGACGGAGGCGACGGTGGTGCTGCTGATGGCGGACGAAGACCCGCAGGCCGTCGCCGGCGCGATGAGCGACTTCTTCCACCTCGCCGAGGACGCTCTGCGCCTCGCCCACTGACCGCGCGGCCGCCCTCCGCCCCGCCACGGGGCCGAGGGCGGCGACGCGCCGGGTCAGGCGTCGTCGGGGTCGGGCAGGTTCTGCGCGATCTTGCTGGAGGCGGCGGAGTCGCGGCCGACACCGGGCTGGAACGCCGCGATGGGGTCGTCGCCGTCGACGTGTGGCTCGCCACCGTCGGCGGCACGCGGCGGCGACGCGGGGGTACGGACCGCCTCGTCCTCGGCCTGCTCATGCGACTCGTGGTCGGGGCGACCGGTGTCCTCGGTGTGGCGCGAGGTCGAGCCGCCCTCACCGCGGGCGTCGGCGCTTCCGCGCTCGGTCAGGCCGTCGGCGGCGCGCGTGCCCACACCGGGGAGGTCGTTCTGGCTCGACACGCCCTGCAGGCGCGCCTCGTCATCGGAGTCGATGCGGGCGGTGCCCACGGCACCGGAGTCCGCGCCGGCGGCGCCGGCGGGCACGTCGGCGGCGAGGCCGTCGGATGCGGGGACGAGGTTCTCTTCGTCGGCTCCGGGGAGTCGGTCGGCGGGAGTGTCCATGGTGTTCCTTCCGTGGGTGTGCCGCCACGCTAGGTGCGTCGGGGGCGCGAGAGGCCGGGGTTGCGCTCGCGCGGATGGCGGTGTCTCGGCGGACGCATGCCGACCCGGGCGTCGGAGGGGCTGACTAGGCTCGAACCACGCTTCGAAAGGAAACCGCAATGCAGCAGCGCCCTCTCTCCCGCACCGGCCGTCAGGTCTCGGCGATCGGCCTCGGAACCTGGCAGCTCGGCGCCGATTGGGGCGATGTCTCCGAAGACGACGCGCGCGCCGTCCTGGCGGCCTCGGCCGACGCCGGCGTGACCCTCTTCGACACCGCCGACGTCTACGGCGACGGTCGGTCGGAGCAGATCATCGGAAGGTTCCTGAAGGAGCGGGATGCCGATGACATCACCGTCGCGACCAAGATGGGGCGCCGCGAAGAGCAGGTCCCCGAGAACTACGTCATGGAGAACTTCCGCGCCTGGCTCGACCGCTCGCGGCGTCTGCTCGACACCGAGACGCTCGATCTCGTGCAGCTGCACTGCCCGCCGTCGGCGGTCATCGACGACGACGCGACGTGGGACGCCCTCGACCAGCTGGTGGAGGAGGGCGTGATCGCCGCCTACGGCGCCTCGGTCGAGACCATGGACCAGGCCCTGTCCGCGCTGCGACGTCCGAACCTCACGAATCTGCAGATCATCTTCAACCCGTTCCGGCTCAAGCCTCTCGACGAGGTTCTTCCGCTCGCGGCCGAGAAGAACGTCTCGGTCTTCGCCCGCGTGCCCCTCGCCAGCGGCCTGCTGTCGGGAAAGTACACGCGCTCCACGACGTTCGATGAGAACGACCACCGCACGTACAACCGCAACGGCGAGGCTTTCGACAAGGGCGAGACGTTCTCGGGCGTCCCCTTCGACGAGGGAGTGGCCGCGGCCGAGGAGCTCAAGGCGTCGCTGCCCGAGGGGGTGACGCTCCCGGCCGCCACGCTCGCGTGGATCGCGTCGCGCGAGGGGATCACCTCGGTGATCCCGGGTGCCCGCTCCACCGACCAGGCGTCCTCGAACGCTCGCGCGGGGGACCTGCTCGACGGCGGGTTCGACGTCGAGGCCTTCGACACGCTCGTGCGCGAGGTGTACGACCGGCGACTGCGGGCCGAGATCCACCCCCAGTGGTGACCCGCTCATGAGAGAAGCCGGGCCCGTCCTCACGGACGGGCCCGGCTTCTCTCATCGGTCGACGTCAGCTGACGTCGCCGCGCCAGGCGCCGGACTCGGCACCGCGCGACTCGATGTACTTCTTGAAGTTCTCGAGGTCCTTCTTCACGGAGTGGTCGTCGGCACCGAAGGCGGCACCGAGCTTCTCGAGAACGCCGGAGGGCGCCCAGTCGATCTGGACCGTGACGCGCGTCTCGTCGTCGGACAGACGGTGGAAGGTCACGACACCGGCGTGGTTCTCGTCGCCGCCCACGCTGTTCCACGCGACGCGCTCGTCGGGGTGCTGCTCGGTGATCTCGGCGTCGAACTCGCGCTCGGCACCGGCGATCTTGACCTTCCAGTGCGTGAGGGTCTCGTTCTTCTGCGTGATGGACTCCACGAAGCTCATGAAGTGCGGGAACTCCTCGAACTGCGTCCACTGGTTGTACGCGACGCGGACGGGAACGTTGACGTCGATGGTTTCGATGACCTGGGCCATGGTGTCCTCTTTTCGTGTGGTTTCCGGGGCTGCCCCCAGTCTTCGTTCGCCGCCGGTCTCGAGGCCCGGGGGTTGAGGGATCGGCCCTCGTGGCCTATACGCGTGCGTGCCGTCTGCTCCGGCCGCGGCGTCAGGCGCGGCCGCGCAGGATCAGGTGCCAGTACACCCACGGCAGGATGCGTCGATCCGCGAGCCACGACAGTCGCCGCTCGCGGTAGAGCGAGCGCCAGAACGGCACCGTCGGCTGCAGTCGGCCCCTCCGGTCGAATTCTGCGAACACGACGGTGCCGCGCGAGACGGTGAAGGGGACGACGCTGTAACCGTTGTATTTCGCGGAGGGCGTACGCCCCGCCATCGCGGCCTTCATGTTCTTCACGAGCACCTTCGCCTGCTGTCTGATCGCCCCTCCCGAGCGTCGGGTCGCGACGGTCGCTGCGTCGCCCACGGCCCAGATCTGCGGGTGGCGCACGTGCTGGAAGGTCTCGGGATCCACATCGACGAAGCCATGCGGATCGTCGGATGCCGCCAGCCCGCTGCCCGCGATCCACTCCGGCGCCCGCTGCGGGGGGACCGCGTGCAGGACGTCGTACGCCATCGTCTCCTCGGTGTCGCCCCGGCCGATGACGAGCGTGCGGGAGTCGGCATCCACCCGTCGAAGATCCTGGCTGTACCGCACCTCGATGCCGTACTCGTCGAGCTTGCGGCGAAGCTCGTCGTCGATCGCCGGGACCCCGAAGGGGACGGGGTCGGGGCAGACGAACACGACGCGGATATCGTCGCGCACCCCGATCGCCCGCCACCAGTCGCACGCGAGGTACATGGGCTTCTGCGCGGCCGCTCCGCAGGAGGCGGGTTCGGGTGGCTGCGTGAAGACGACCGTCCCGGAGCGCAGGTCGCGCAGCACGGGGGAGGCCTTCGCGGCGAGCCGGTAGTCGTAGTTCGAGATTCCGGTGGGGGCGGCCATGGCCTCGGGGAGACCGGGGACCTGTTCCCAGGCCATGCGCATTCCCGCACAGACGACGAGCTGGTCGTAGTCGATCCGCCCGCCCGAGACGAGGTGCACGCGCCGGGCGTCGGCATCCACCGTGAAGGCCTCATCGCGCAGCCACCGCACCCCCGGAGGGATGACGTCGGCCTGCGGCCGCGCGGCTTCGGACGCGCGCGCGGCGCCTCCGGCGATGTGCGATTGGAGAGGGGCGAAGACGTGGGTCGTGCGCGGCTCGATCACGGTGATCTCGCCGAGGCGCGCGCGGTGCAGGCGCCCGGCGACGGACAGGCCGGCGTTTCCGCCGCCGATCACGACGATGCGCGGGGAGTCGGTCATGGGGGATCCTCTCGTCTCCCTCACGGTGGGGCCTCGAGCGGCTTACGGCCAGCGCCTTGACACCCGCGGTCCGCGGCCGACGTGTCAGGCGAAGGACTCCGGTGGGGCGGCGTCTTCGGCGGGCTCGGGCACGACGTAGAGCCCGGTGGGCGAGTTCGCCGTCGACATGAGGGCCTCGAGCCACGCGCGGTTCAGGGTCGGCGGGCGTCCTCCGTTGAACTTGAAGACCAGGTTCGAGCGCGGGTGGACCCACACCGAGGTGCGGCCGCCTCCCGTGCTGATGTCGTCCTTCCACACGAAGTAGAACGGTTCGCCCCGTCGCAGCTTGTTGCCGACGACGACCTGCAGGTGTGCGAGGAGACGGTCTTCGAATTCGTTGCGAACGCCGCTCTCGTAGATGAACTTGCCCAACGTGGTCCTCTCGCGGGCACCGTGCCCGCTCCGCTTTTCACTGTGCATTCGCTGTGTGTGATCGGGCACGGCCCGGCACGCCGCGCGCAACGACGAGACCGAAGGCGTTACGGCGTCAGAACATGCGCGCGACCTGCGCGGGGTTCTGCCCGTAGTGCTCGCGGTGATAGCGCGCGAAGCGCGAGGCGCTCGAGAAGCCCCACCGCCGGGCCACCTCGGCGACCGATACCGGGACGCCCGCGCGCAACTCCTCGTGCGCGCCGACGACGCGGACCAGGCGCAGATGCTCCATCGGCGTCGTGTCGAGCGCGCGGCGGAACGCGTGCTGGAGCCCGCGGGAGGAGATCCCGGATGCCACGGCGATGTCCTCGAGCAAGAGGGGTTCCTTCGCGTGCGCCTCGATGTGGGCGATCGCGCGGCGCACGGTGCGCGGGGCGGCCCTGCGCTGGTGCGAGCGTTGCAGGGCGTCGACGTAGGGGGTGTGGAACGTCGACAGGGTCGTCAGGAGCGCGTGACGCTGCAACTCGGCCGAGAGGATCGGGTCGTCGTGCGTGGCCTCGAGCGAGGCGGAGACGTGAGCGAAGCTGCGCTCCCACTGCGTCGCGGCGGCGCGGTCGCGTGCGGCCGGGTCGAGGCGCCGCAACACGAGGCGGTCGTCGCCCGAGACGATGCGGGCGAGGCGCTCGGCGTCGCTGCGATCGAACACCAGAGCGCGCACGCGGGCGGCTCCGGTCCAGTGCGCTTCCGCGCCTCCGTCGGCCGCCAGCCACGGGCGACGCGGATCGAGCGAGCGCCCCTCGGCCTCGACGCGGATGTCGTCGCCGATCATCCGGCACGCCATGATCTGCTCGTCCATCCGGACGGAAGAGTGGACAGAGGCAGCCAGCTCGTAGGCCACGACCGAGAACCCGGGGAGTTCGACGGAGTTCCAAGAGAACGACACCCGCTGCGGGTCCACGCGCTCCAGTCGTGCGCTCGGCACGAAGCGCTGCCAGACGCGCTCCACGTCGTCGATCCCGTGCGAGCGGACCGTCAGCCTGTCAGCCATGGTGTTCCTTCCGCCGCGGCGAGGGGCGGCATCCCGTCTCTTCCCCGTACGAAGGCGGGGACGTGCGTGTCAAGGGGCGGGGTGGCGGGCGGTGCGCCCCGTTTGATGAGGGGACCGCTGATCCCGGCGGTGACGTGCGTCCCACGAAAGGACCCCCCATGAGCGACGCTTCGATCGACCCGACCCCCGACGCGACGACCCCGGCCGCCGACGTGGGTATCGCGGGCGTGCAGCCCCTGCGCGACGGCGACACCTCCATCGAGCCCGACCCGACGCTCGACCCCGCGCAGGCGGAGTGGGACGCCACGACGGCCCTCGACGAGGGCGCCGACCCCGACGACATCAACCCGGCGACCGCGACGGGCGCCGACCCGGCGGAGATCCCCGCCGATGACAGCGACATCCCGCTCGAGGACATCCACCCCGAGTCCACCGGCACCGACTCCCAGGGCATGGACCCGGGCGTGGTCGAACTCGGCGAAGAAGGCCAGGGCGATCTCGCTCCCGAAGACCTCTGACCCACCTTCGAATGCCCCGGGCCCGTTCGCGACGCCCGGGGCTTCGCTGTGTCCCTCGCGCACGCGGCGACGGACGGGCGGGGCACTGCGGCACTCTCCGATCGCGCGGGCGCAAAGGCCAGACCCTTGACAAGCAACGTCGTCATCGCGCCCAGGCGCGCGAAAGGGGCGGCCCCGCAGGACCGCCCCTCGAGGTCGCGCCGTTACTGCTCGATCAGCTGAGGCGTGCTCTCGTGCGCCTCGATGACGCCGTCGCGCTCGTCGGTCGAGACGGCGATGCGGCGGGGCTTCGCCTTCTCGCTGACGGGGATCGTCACGCTCAGCACGCCGTTGCGGTACGACGCGCTGATGCCGTCGGTGTCGATGCCCTGGCCGAGGTTGAGCTGGCGGACGAACGACGCCGTCTCGCGCTCACGCGTGATCCACTTGACGCCCTCGCCCGAGCCGAGGGTGCGCTCGGCGCGAATGGTGAGCAGCTGGCCGTCGACGTCGATGTCGACCGAGCCGGGGTCGACACCGGGCAGGTCTGCGGCCAGCACGTAGTGGTCGCCGTCGCGGTAGAGATCCATCGGCATCCGTCGCGGACCACCGCCGCGGCGGGCGTCGAGGAGCGTCGACGCGAGGCGGTCGAGGTCGCGGAAGGGGTCGTAGGTGGCCATGGTCGTTCTCCTTTTCGATCGGTCGGGACTCGGCATCCCGGATGTTCTGTGAAGTTGAGTCGATACGGCTCAACTGCATTCAGATTAGCACTCACCCCATGAGAGTGCCAAGACTCGGGCGCGCCATTGTGGCCCACGCTGCGGCGCCCCACAACCCCCGCGCGTGAAGGGCGGAAACAGACGTTTCGTAGCCCTCACGCGCCACCGGTCACCCGGCCATCCCCCGGCGCCGTGAGGAGAGACATGTACTTCCACCGGCAAGAACTGCAGCACTCCGCCACCCCCGACAAGCCCGACGCGGTCTACGCCCGCAAACTCCAGGAGGTGCTCGGCGGGCAGTACGGCGAGATCTCCGTCGCGATGCAGTACCAGTTCCAGGCCTGGAACATGCACATGCCCGGCAAGTACCGCGACCTGGTATTCGGCATCGGCGCGGAAGAGATGGGCCACGTCGAGATGCTCGCGATCATGATCGCCCAACTGCTCGAGAAGTCGCCGCTCGGTATCACCGAGGAGGCCGTGCAGGACGATCCGACCGTGGCGGCCGTGATCGGCGGCACCGACATCCAGCACGGAATCGTCGCGGGCGCCGGCGCGCGCCCCGTCGATTCCAACGGCAACCCGTGGCAGGGGAGCTTCATCACCGCGAGCGGCAACCTGCTGGCCGACTTCACCGCCAACGCGAACGCCGAGATGCAGGGCCGCGTGCAAGTCGCGCGGCTCTACCACCAGACGGACGACCACGGCGTGAAGGATCTGCTCGCGTTCCTGCTGGCCCGCGACACGATGCACCAGAACCAGTGGGCAGCGGCCGCCGCCGAGTTGCAGGCCGAGGGCTACGAGAAGCTCCCCGTGCCCAGCAACTTCCCCCTCGACAAGGAGGACCGCGATGTGGCGTACCAATACATCAACTTCAGCGACGGCGCCCAGGCCGGCGACGGCACGTGGGCCTCGGGTCCGACTCCCGACGGCAAGGGCGAGTTCACCTACCTGCCCGAGCCTCCCGCGGGCGTGCCCATGCCCCCGCCCACCAAACCCGACGTGCGGTTCTACGGGACGACCGAGTTGCCGAACACGGTCGAGAAGCTCGCCGGGCGCGCGCAGGACGCGCTGCACAAGGAATGAGCGGGACGGATGCCGCGATGCCGGGGCCGTCGGCGGTCTCGGCGCCGCGGAGCGGAGCGAGCTTCCCCGCGATGCGAGCGGTCAAGGTGCCCCGGGCGATCGTGGCGGGGCCGTACGGGCACCCGTTCCACCCGGTGGCGGTGACCATCCCCATCGGCGCCTGGTCGTCGAGCCTGGTGTTCGACCTGCTCGGCCTGGCAGCCGACGACCCGCGCGGATTCGCGCAGGGCTCGCGTTGGCTCATCGCCATCGGGCTCGGGGGAGCCGTGGGCGCCTCGGTGCTCGGGCTGCTCGACATGTCGCGCATCCCGAAGGGCACCCCCGCTCACCGCACGGCGCTCGCGCATCTCGTGCTGAACGTCACGGCGATGGTCCTGTTCTCGCTCGGGCTGATCGTGCGACTGCTCGATCTCGGGCGCGTGCCGGTGGTGGCGTTCCTGCTCAGCGCCATCGCCGCGGCGGGACTGAGCGTCTCAGGCTGGCTCGGTGGCAAGCTCGCCTACCGCTGGGGCGTCCGCGTCGCCGACGAGAACACCCAGCGCGAAGGTTTCGAGACAGCAGCCTGAACCTGTTCATGGGACCCCGGATGCCGTGGCATCCGGGGTCCTTCCCGGTCTGGTCAGCGCGGGCGGCGCAGCGGGATGCGTGACCAGCCCCCGCTCACCGCGCCGGGGTCGTGCTGCGGGGTGAGCACCGCTCCCGTGGTGGTTGCGGCGGGGCGACGGCGCAGCCCCAGGGCGTGCTGCAGGACGCGGATGAAGCGGTCGTACGCGCGGGGCGCGAAGAACTGCAGGGGGCGGGTCACGAACTGGGCGGCTCCCACGCCGACCTCGTACCGGGGTCCGCGCACCACCCGCACGATGGCCCGGGCAACGCGGTCGGCCGACACCACCGGCGGGAGTGGGAAGGGCGTGCGCCCCGTCGAGTTGGCGGCGCGCTGGTAGATGGGGGTGTCGATGCTCGCCGGGAGCACGATCTTCACCCGGATGCCGCGATGCGCGAGCATCTCCTGCCGCAGCGACCTCGTGAATCCCAGTAGTCCGTGCTTGGCGGCGACGTAGGAGGAGACGTACGGGCCCGCCACCTGCGAGTACAGGGAGCCGACGAAGACGATCGTGCCCCGGCCCGCCGCGCGGAAATGGGGGATGACGGCGCGGGCCGCGCGCATGTGCCCGGTGAGGTTCGTCTCGATGATGCGGTCGCGCACCTCGTCCGGGGTGTCCTCGACAGAGCCGTACGAGAAGACCGAGGCGGAGGCGACCCACACGTCGATCCGCCCGAACCGCATCAGAGCGAGGTCCACAGCGCGCCGGGGGCCATCGGCGCGGGCGAGGTCGATCGACGCCGTCTGCACCTCGGCGCCGCGGGCTCGGCACTCCGCCGCGGCCGACGCGAGCGCCTCATCGTCTCGGGCCACCAGCACGAGACGCGCCCCCGCTCGGGCGAAGCGCAATGCGGTGGCGCGACCGATCCCGCGGGATCCTCCGGTGATGACGACGACCTGGGGCATCGGGGCTCCTCGAGGCTTGTGCGGAACGCTGCTGCCCCGGCTCTCGCGACGGTAGGCGGCGACGGGTCGGATGCCGCGGGGGTTGACGGACAGGCGGCAACCACCGGCGCGTGCACGACGGCGGGCCGCGCGGTCGTGCACGCCGTCCCCGGATGTCGGTGCGCGGCGCGTCGTGGAGAATCTCCTTCGCTGTGCACGACGGAGGCCGTCGAACCGCCGCCGCGCGGTAGCGTCGGACGCGTGACGGATGCCGCGACCCCGAGGTCGCCCTTACGGGCCCTATGGGGCGCGACCCACCCCGGGCCCACGCTCGTCGTGACCGTCCTCTCGCTCGCGCTGGGCATCGCCGCGGGGCTCGAACCCTGGCGCCTGGTCCTGCTGGTCGTCGCGGTGTTCGCCGGGCAGGTATCGGTCGGGCTGTCGAACGACGCGATCGACGGAGCACGCGATGCCGCTGTCGGGCGCACCGACAAGCCCATCGCGGGAGGAGCGATCACCCCCGAGCGTGCCCTGTGCGTCGCCGTGGGGGCCCTGGTCGTCGCCCTCGTGCTGTCGGCGCCGCTGGGCGCGGGTCTCGTCGCCGCGCACGCGATCGCGCTCGCCTCGGCCTGGGCCTACAACGCGGGGCTGAAATCGACGCGGTTCTCGATCGTGTCGTTCCTGCTGAGCTTCGGTCTCTTCCCCTCGTTCGCGACCCTCGCCGACCCCGACCCGGCGCTCGCCGCAGCGTGGGCGTCACTCGCGGGAGCCGCGCTCGGCGCCGCCGTGCACCTCACGAACGTCGTGCGCGACCTCGACGACGACCGCCGTACCGGCGTGCGCGGGCTGCCGCACCGTCTCGGCGCCCGCTGGTCGGTGCTGATCGCCGCCGCGGGGATCGTCGTCGGAGCCCTGGCGGTGCTGCTCGGCCCCGCGGGCGGGGTGGGTGCCCTGGGTGCCGTGTTCTTCGCCGCGGTCGTGCTGGTAGCGGTCGTCACGGCGGTGCTCGTGCTCGTGCGGCCCCCGGGCCGCGCGGTGTTCCAGTTGACGATGCTCGCGGCCCTCCTGCTGGCCGCGCAGCTCGTCATCACCTGAGCCCGCTCCCAGGTCCGGGACGCCGCGCCGTCGAGGGGCATCGCGGAGGCCCGGTTGAGCATCCTTCGTCAGGTCCCGGATGCCGCCCGGTCGAGGCGCATCGCGTAGGCCCGGGTGAACAGTGCGCCGCCGGGTCCGCGCAGGGCGGTGCTCAGCGCCGCGGAACGCATCGCGTGCGCCCGCGGCCCGGAAGCCCGTCCGAGCAGGGTGTTGAGGAAGGCGAGGCGCGCGGCGTGGCGGGCGGATGCGAGCCGATCGCGCTCCCAGCGGTTCAGGCCCCCGCCGTCGCCCCCGCGCACCCACGGCGCGAGCAGCGGGGCGAGGGTCAGCGCGTCGAGCAGGCCGAGGTTCATCCCCTGCCCGCCGATCGGGCTCACCTCGTGCGCGGCGTCGCCGACCACGATCACCCGGCCCCGACGCAGCGCGGGCGCCACCGCCCGCCGCACGCCGAAGGTCGAGGCGCCCGCGGTGTCGACCTCGACACCCGTGCGTCGGGCCACGGCGTCGCGCAAGAAGCCCGCGGCATCCGGAATCTCCTCCCGACCCGCCCAGGCGACGAGCCGTCTGCGCTCACCGGGGAGGGGGAACGACTCGACCACCCCGTCGCGCTCGAGGTGCACGCGCGCGACCGGGCCGCCCGGGGCGGTGACGTCGGCCATGACGTAGCGATCGGGGTAGTGGTGGGTGCGCACGGCCCCCTCGCGGTAGACCAGGGCGCGTCCCGCCCACCCGGATGCCACGACCACGACTTTCGCGCGCAGCTCGCCGCCGCCCGCGACCCCCACCCGCACGCCGTCCCCGTCCTGTCGCAGCGACTCCACGGTCACGCCGCGCCGCACCGGCGGGGCGAGGGCCGTCAGCACCTCGATCGTGTCGGACTGCGGCAGCGCCGCGACGTACGGATGCCGCGCGCGCAGCCGGTCGAAGCGGATCGCGGCGAGCAGGTGCCCGTCGGTCCGTGCCTCTCCGCGGGTGATCCGCACCGCGCGGTCGAGGATTCCGTCGGTGGCGCCCGAGGCCTCGAGCAGAGCGAGGGCGGGGGAGTGGATGCCGATCGCCCGCGTGCCCGCGCCGGCCTCGGTGCGGCGCTCGACGAGGGCGACGTCGACCCCGCGCGTGCGCAGGTCGGCGGCCAACGCCAGTCCCACGGGACCCGCGCCGACGACGAGCACCTCAGTCATCTCCGGCCTCTCCGCGCGCCACGGCGAGCACCCGGAACGGCGCCGGGGTCTCGACGCGCCAGGGCGAGCCGAGAGCCGCGGCGAGCTCGGGCGCGCGGTAGCTGCGGCGGATCGAGCGCAGTCCGTCGACCCGCAGGAAGGTCCCCGCGGACAGCGGGGTGACTCCGACCGCGTACAGGGCGTAGGCCATTCGCCCGCGGGCGATGTCGGCGTGCAGCACGGGACCGGTCGACAGGGCGAGCGAGTCGTCGGTGAAGCTGGCCAGCGCCGTCGCATCGAGGTGGTGCAGCACGTGGTTCGAGACGACGAGATCGAATCTCTCTCCGGCGGCGAGCAGGGCCGTCGAGTCCTGCGCGACGAAGCGCACCCCGGGCCGGCTGCGTTCGCGGGCGGCCGAGATCGCGCGCGGGTCGGGGTCGGCTCCGACGCACTCGAGCGTGAAGCCGTCGCGCGCGGCCAAGCCCGCCAGCCGCACGAGCACGTCCCCTCCGCCGCACCCCAGGTCGAGGATGCGCGCGGGGCGGCCGAGCGCGCGCAGCTCGGGACGCACGTGTGAGCGGTAGACGTGCCCCCAGGCCGAGACCATGCGGTTCACCAGGTCGAAACGGCGGTAGGTCGCCGCCAGCGCGCGCGGGTCGCAATCGGGCTCGTCCATGAGCTCGGTGAGAGCAGTGTCCCGCCGCGCCAGTGCGGCGAAGGCGCCGCGCGATCCGCCCGTGCTCACGCCGCCGGGCGGCGCAGCGTCAACCGTGCCGCCTCCACCGTGAGTCCCGGGCCGAACGCGAGAGCGGCGACGCGGTCGCCGTCGCCGCGCGCGGAGTCCGCGAGCAGGTCCCGCAGGATGAACAGCAGCGTCGCGCTCGACATGTTGCCGTGCGCGCGCAGCACCTCTCTCGAGGGGGCCAAGGCTGCGGCATCCAGCGTCAGAGCGCTCTCCACCCGGTCGAGGATGCTGCGCCCGCCGGGATGCACCGCCCACGCGTCGACCTCGTCGAGGTCCCCCAGCACGTCGGCGGCGATCGCCGAGATCTCGCGGCCGATGATGCGCGGAACCTCGGGCGTCAGGGTCATCTCGAAGCCGGAGTCGCCCACGGTCCACGCCATGTCCTCTTCTCCCTCGTCGGTCACGTGCGTCGCGAAACCGTCGAGGTCGAGGCCCTCGTGCCCGTGATCCCCGGATGCCACGACCGCGGCCCCCGCCCCGTCGGCGAACACCGAGGCGGCGACGATCTGGTCGGGGTGGGACGAGGTCTGCCAGTGCAGCGAGCACAATTCGGTGCAGGAGACGAGGACGACGGCGGCAGGGTCGTCACCGACGATGCGCGCCGCGAGACGCAGGGCCGGGATCGCCGCCGCGCAGCCGATGAAGCCGAGGTGGTACCGCTCGACGGTGGGGGAGAGGCCGAGGTCGCGGAGCAGGTGGTAGTCGGGTCCGGGCGCGAACATGCCGGTGCACGAGACGGTCACGACGTGGGTGATGGCATCCGGAGTCCGTCCCGACCCGGCGATCGCTATGCGCGAGGCTTCTGCGGAAAGGGGCGGAGCGGTGCGACGGTACTCGTCGTTGCGCGCTCCGGTCGGGGGCATGAGCAGGGTGTCGCCGTCGCGCACCCCGAGCGCTCCGCCCTCACCGCCCGCGAGCTGCGGAAGCACCACGTGACGGCTGTCGATGGCCGCCGCGTCGAAAGCGGCCCCCACCAGGCGCTGGGCCTTGCGGTCGAATCCGGGCTGAGCGGCGAACAGGTCACGCAGGGTCGACTGGTCGACACGAGTGTCGGGCAGGGCCGTGCCGATCGAGAGGATGCGGGCGGTCATGACTCACTGTAGACACGGTTCTCCCGCCCTTCGGGGGGATGGCGTCGTGTCGACCCGCCGTCTACAGTGACGGGTCTCAGGCCGCGAGCACGCGCGAGACGAGCAGGCCCTCGACGGTCGTCCGGTAGTCGGCGATCATTCGTCCGCGGTCCATCCGTCCTCGGGCGGCGAGGGCGGCGGCCCGGAGCGCTGGGCCGAGGGCGAGGGCGTCTCCCCACGCTTCGACGATCGCGTCGACCTCGCGCGCGGTCACGAGCCCGAACCCCTCGACCAGGCGCGCCGCGTCTCCGACGTCCGTCGTCACCGGGACGGCCCCGGATGCCGCTCCCTCGACGAGGCACAGCGGAGACGCCTCGCCGAAGGCGCTGGTCAGCGCGACGATGTCGGCGATCCGGTAGAGCTCCGGCATGTCCTCGCGAAGCCCGAGGGCGTGCAGCGACACCCCGTCGTCGACACCGCTGTCGGCCAGGAGCGAGATGAACGCGGGGTTGGTGCGGGTCATACCCGACCCGCACACCACGTAGTGCGTGCCCGGCGCGGTCCGCGCGTGCGCCGCGACGGCGCGGAGGAACAGCCCCGGGTCCTTCATGGCGTCGAAGCGCGCCGCCAGCAGGACGACGGGAGCGGAGTCCGGGATGCCGAGCCCCCCGCGGATCCGTCGGCGCTCGGCGCGCGTGCCCGGGCGGAAGCGGCGGGTGTCGATGCCGTTGTCGATGACCCACGCCTCGCCGGCGGAGACGCCGGCGCGCGCGTAGGCGCGGGACGTGGATTCGGCGCACGAGATGGTCGCAGTCACCGCGCCGGAATCAACGGCCTCGACCAGCCACCCCAGCGCGGGGCCGGAATGGGTCGGGTCGGAGCGGTGGAGGCAGGCCGCGACCGGTCGGTCGGGCAGCAGTCCGGCGCGCTCGAGCGCGATCACGAGGCTCAGCGGCTGCTCTTTGAGCGAGAGGATGACATCGGCCTCGTCGAACAGTCGAGCGGCGTGCTCCAGTTCGAGCCGCGAGAACTCCTCGGGAGCCAGCGGTCGATCGCCCGCGACCCGGTCGAAGGTGTCGATGCGCACCCCGCGGTCCTGCAGGCGGCGGAACCGGGAGTCGTCGCGCGCGAACTGGAGAGAAGCATCACGGCGCGCGGCCGAGGTGAGCGACAGGACGCGATGCTCGTGCGAGCCGTCGGAGGCGAGGCCCGCCACGACGTCGGAATGCAGGATCCTCGCCCCTCCGGCGAAGAAGCCTTCGTAGAGCGAGAGCACGCGCACGGGTCGGGTCATCGGGGTCGCTTTCCAGCCGGGATCCTCCACCGCGGATGCGGTCGTCCCATGCTGAGGCCTCGACCCCGTGCGGTGGGTTACACCGCAGAGACCATCGTGTGAACGCCCGGACACGAGCCGACGCGCCGACGTCCGGGGGAAGAAGCCGACGCGCCGGGTGAAGGGGCGGTGGGTCAGGCGCGGGGCGCGACCACCATCGCCTCGCCGGCCGCGGCCGTTCGAGACCACGGCCACCGCTTCGCCGAGCGCGGCGCGGGTGTCTCCTCGATCCAGCGCGGTCCGATGCCGTTGCCCATGGCGGCCGTCATGGCGATGCTCCACACCGAGCCCGTCTGCCGTCCGCTCGGCTGCCCGTAGATCATGGTGTTCCCCTCACTCCCGTCTCCCGACGAGGTCCGGCCGTCTCCCGACGGCTCTTCCTCCGTCATAGACCGCGGTGGGAGGGGTCGGGACCGGCTTGACAGGCGCCACCGGGTGCGCGAGGCCCGGTTCACTCGGGCGGGATCCGGTGGAACACGCGGAGGCGCTCCGGGCAAGCTGTGCGCGCGCTGGGCAGGAATGAGTACGATCGTGGGTCGTGCACTCGTCCTCCGATACTTCGCTTCCCCCCTCGCCGGGGTCGGAGCTCGGTCGCGCCCTTCTCTCCTACGGAGAAGCGCGTCGCGTCGCCGCCGCTGAGGCCCGTCGTGAGCTGTCCCTGAACGAGCTCGACGCGCGCGCCTTGCTCTTCGTGGCGGAGAACCCCGGAGCCCGGCCCACGCACGTCCGCGACCATCTCGGCATCACCTCGGCCGGCGTGACCACGCTCATCGACCGGCTCGTGCAGCGCGGGGCCGTGCGCCGCGATCTCGACGCCGAGGACCGTCGCGTCAACCACATCACCGCGATCGTCGATCTCGACACCCCGCCGTGGTCGCAGCTGCGCGCGTTCGACGCGGCGGTGGAAGAGGCGATCTCCGCACTCGATCCCGACGAAGCACGACACGTCGCGAAATTGCTCACGCACATCACGGCGCACGCCGGCAGCTGAGACCTCGAGGCGGTACCGGCCCCGGCGTGAGCGTGCTCAGATGTTCGCGAGGAACGCTTCCGAACGAGCCTGCAGGAACGAGCAGAGGGCCGAGAGCGTCGCCAGCTCGCCGGCGAGCGCCATCACACGACCCGCGGGAAGCGGCGCGGCGTCTTCGCGGGGCTCGAACGTGACGGCCCATTCCGTGGAGTGGGCCTCGGGGCCGGGGGCGACGAAGAACGTCGTCGACACGCTCTTCAGCTGAGCGGCGATGAGTCCGGCGTCCGCGCCGTCCTCGCTGTCCTGGGGGATGACACGCAGAATCCCGGCGTCGTCGTAGCCGAGCGCCCGGAAGTCGTCGACCCACTCCTGCAGCGTGGTCATCGTCCGAAACGGCATGGGCGGGTTCCCTTCGACAGGCGGACGCCGGATGGCGCCCCTCCCATTATGGGTCGGTGACCCGCGCCTCGGAGCGGGGTCACGAGCTCCGCCCCGAGGCGCCGGACGACCACCCGCCGGGGAACGAAGAGAGGTCGATGCACGGCACGGATGCCGCGGGGGAATGCTCGCCTGCGTCCGTGCGTCCGGTCAATGTGGACGCAGTCCATTTTTCGCATCGGGGATGTCGAATCGCGCCTTGGGGCCGAAAGCGCCGAATTGCGCATTGTTTTTCCTCTGCGCGATAGCGTGGAACGCGGATGGGGGGCATCCACGACATCGCGGTCTCCGGAACTGCACGGCGTGAGAGCGTTCCCATAGTGGCATCCGCCACTGGGCGCAATGGTCTGGCCGCACATCCTCGGACTCTTTAGGAACAAGGCGTGGAGCATACGAACATCGAAACCCGCGACGCCGAGACGGTGGAGCACCTCTGGCAGACCGTGGTTCCCGGAGCGCGCATCTCGCGCGCAGAGGTGATCCAGCCGGCGCTCGCCTGGCACGCGGTATCCGAACCCGGTTTCGCTTTCTGCGACTACACGATCGGTTCGACGATGCTCGTCGAATCCGACCCCCTCGATCAGGTCGTCGTCGGTCGCATCGCCGGACCGCGGGTGTCGGGCACGTACCGCCGCGAACGTATCGACACGGCCGTACCGTTCATGGTGGTGGATCGCCCTCTCGAGATCGCGTTCACGGGGCGTATCGCGGGCACCGCCGTCTCTTTCGCGCGAACCGAGTTCGACGACGCCGCGCGCCGCATGTCCGGCGACGACACCCTGAGGGTCCGGCCCACCGGTTATGCACCGGTGAGTGAGCAGCGTCTGCGCTACTGGTCGCGTACCTGGGAGTACGCGCGCGACGTCCTGCTGCGCTCGCCCGAGCGCACCCCGATCATCGAGCAGCAGGCGCGCACCCTGCTCCTGGAGGCGTCGCTGCTGGCGTTCCCCACGACCTTCACCGAGGCGCTGGCCGCGGGCCGTCCGTCGCGCCCCTTGCCCGCGCCGGTGCGTCGGGCCAAGGCGTACGTCGAGGCCCACGCGGCCGAGCCGGTCGTGCTGTCGGACATCGCCCAGGCGGCGCGGCTGTCTCCGCGCGGCCTGCAGTACGCCTTCCGCGCGGCCACCGGCCGCACGCCGATGCAGTACCTGCGCCGCGTCCGGCTCGATGCCGCGCGCGCGGAGCTGCGCAGCGCGGATCCCTCCGTCGAGACGGTGGCGGCGATCGCCGCGCGCTGGGGGTTCTCGAATCTCGGACGCTTCGCCGCGATGTACCGCGGAGAGTTCGGCGAGACGCCGTCGGCCACGTTGAGGTCGTAGAGCCGAGGGTTCAGGCCACTCGCGCCCGGCGCCCGGTCAGTGCCCGGCGCCGAGCCCTCCGCTGAGACGCGCGTGCAACCGGGCAGCGGTGGCGTTCATGCCCTCGATCTCGACCGTCGTGCCGAGGTGGGTGTACTTCGTCTGCACCGCGTCGAGGGCGGCGACCGTCGAGGCGTCCCACACGTGCGAGCGCGAGAGGTCGATGACCACGTGCCGCGGGTCGTCGTGATAGGCGAATTTCGTGGTCAGGTCGTTGCTCGAGGCGAAGAACAGCTCGCCCTCCACCGTGTAGCGGGCGGTGTCGCCCTCCACCTCGCGCGTCACGAAGGTGAGGCTGGCGACCCGGCGGGCGAACAGGACGGCGGCGGCGACGACGCCCACTCCGACGCCGATCGCGAGGTTGTGCGTCCACACCGTGATCGCGACCGTGAGGATCATCACGATCGTCTCGCTCAGCGGCATCCGACGAAGAGTGGAGGGGCGGATGCTGTGCCAGTCGAAGGTCGCGATCGACACCACGATCATCACGGCCACCAGCACCGCCATCGGGATGACGGCGACGACGTCGCCCAAGGCGAGCACGAGCACGAGCAGGAAGACGCCGGCCAAGAAGGTCGAGATGCGGGTGCGCGCTCCCGACGCCTTGACGTTGATCATCGTCTGGCCGATCATCGCGCAGCCGCCCATGCCGCCGAACAGGCCCGACAGAACGTTCGCGGCGCCCTGTCCGAGCGACTCGCGCGTCTTGGAGGAGGGGGTGTCGGTGATGTCGTCCACGAGGGCGGCGGTCATGAGCGATTCGAGCAGGCCGACGATCGCCATCGCGACGGCGAAGGGCAGGATGATGGCGAGCGTCTCGCCGGTCAGCGGGACGTTCGGCAGGAGAAGGGCGGGCAGGCTCTCGGGCAACGCGCCCTGGTCGCCGACCGTGGGGACCGAGATGCCGAAGACGACCGCGGCGCCGGTCAGCATCACGATCGCCACGAGCGGGGCGGGCACGACCTTGGTGACGCGCGGCAGCAGGTACATGATCGCAAGGCCCGCCGCGGCGATCGGGTAGACGGCCCACGGCACGCCGATCAGCTGCGGCACCTGCGCCGTGAAGATGAGGATCGCGAGCGCGTTGACGAACCCGACCATGACGCTGCGCGGAATGAAGCGCATGAGCTTGGCCACCCCGAGCAGGCCGAGGATCACCTGCAGGATGCCGCCGAGGATCACCGTCGCGAGCAGGTAGTCGACCCCGTGCTCACGGGCGACGGGGGCGATGACGAGGGCGATCGCACCGGTGGCGGCCGAGATCATCGCCGGGCGTCCGCCGAGGAAGGCGATCGCGACGGCCATGACGAAGGACGAGAAGAGCCCCAGGCGAGGGTCGACCCCCGCGATGATCGAGAACGCGATGGCCTCGGGGATGAGGGCGATGGCGACGACGAGGCCGGCGAGCACCTCGCGGGTCAGCAGGCGGGGGGAGCGAAGGGCCTGCAGGACGGTGGGCTCGGTGCGCGGGCGCGCGAGGGCAGAGGTCATGGAGAGTCTCCAGGAGGTAGGGGAGGGGACCCGCGTCGGCGCGGGGAAGAATAGGGGGGTCGCGATCGCGACGGAAGAAACTCTACCGTAACGAGAGGGTTGCGGGATCGGGGAGGCGATGACCGAGGTGCGACCGATGCAGATCGGCGAGCTCGCCGAGCGGACGGGGCTGTCGATCCGCACCCTCCGTCACTACGACGAGATCGGTCTGCTCCGCCCCTCGGCCCGCACCGAGGGGGGCTTCCGCCTCTACACCGCCGCCGACGAGTCGCGACTGCTCCTCGTTCGCCGCATGAAGCCGCTCGGCTACTCCCTCGAGCAGATGGGTGAACTGCTCGCCGTGGTCGACGGTCTCGAGACCGACCCCTCCGACGATGCGCTCCGCGCGCAACTCGCCGACATCCGCGACGAGGCGCACCAGCGGCGGGAGGACCTCCGCCGCAAGGTCGCCGCAGCCGACGAATTCATCGCTCAATTGGAGGCACGATGACCGCGCACGACATCACCCTCGAGGGTCACGGCATCCGTCTGTCTCCCGCTCGAGCCGCCGACGCGGCCGAGGCCTGGCCGCTGACCGACGCCGAGCTGTGGAGCCGCATGACCACGCCCTGGGCCGACTCGGTCGGGGCCTATGCCGCACGCGTCGAGCAGCAGCGCGCGACGCCGGGTCTGTACGCCTTCACGGTCCGGGATGCCCAAACCGACGAGGTCCGCGGCGCGACGACGTTCTACGAGTACGTGCCCGCGCAGGGGCGGGTCGAGATCGGCACGACCTGGTACGGCCGCGCCTTCCAGGGTGGTCGCACCAATCCCGCCGCGAAGCTGCTGCTGCTCGCCCATGCCTTCGAGCAGTGGGAGGTCAATCGCGTGGCGCTGCGGTGCGATGCCCGCAACGAGCGCAGTGCTCGCGCCATCGAGCGACTCGGCGCCACGCGCGAGGGGCGCTTGCGACAGCACCGCATCGCCCCCGACGGGAGCGTCTCGGACACGCTGTACTTCTCGATCCTGCGCGACGAATGGCCTGCCGTGCGCGCGGGTCTCGAGGAGCGCCTGCGCGGCTGAGGCTCAGCCGGTCGCGGCCTCGGCCGCACGGCGGCGGGCGAACTCCCGCGCCTCGGTGAACAGTTCGAGGTCGATCTGCACGTGCCGGCGGGCGAGCTCGGCGGCCTTGTCAGGGGTGGCCTGCACGATCGCGTCGACGATCGCGTCGTGCTCGCGCGCGGCGCGCGTCTCCATGCGACGGTGGCTCCCGCGATCGCCCCACGGGTGGGCCGGGGCCGAGAGTGAGAGGTGCCGCTCGTGCTTGAGCAGGATGTCGCGCAGCGCGGTGTTGTGCGCGGCGTCGATGATGGCGAGGTGCAGCAGGCTGTCGGCGCGCTGTTTGGGATCGCCCGACTCCGCGGCGTGGAAGTCGTCGAGCCGGCCGCGCATCGCGGTGATGTCGGCGTCTGTGCGCCGCTCGGCGGCCAGGCGCGCGAGCGAGGAGTGCAGCATCGAGCTCGCCGTGCACGCGTCGACGAGGTCGCTCCAGCGCTCCTCGAACCACCGGTCGACGCCGACCACGATCGAGGCGGGCCACTCCTCGGCGACGAAGGTGCCTCCGCCTCGGCCGCGACGGCGCTCGATCAGGCCCCGGGTCGACAGATCGTCGAGGGCCGCGCGCACCGTCGTGCGCCCGACGCCCAGGAGGGGGGAGAGGTCGCGCTCGGCGGGAAGACGGGTGCCCGGGAGGAACTCTCCCACCGCCACGGCGGTGATCAGTCGCTCGGTCACGCGCTCCACCAGGGAGGCGTCGTCGGTGTCGGCCATGGGCTCCCGTCGTTTCTCCCATGTTAATTCCGCAGAAAAGGTTTGCCAACGCACCTTTAAGGGGTCCACGATGACTCCATGCAACGCGAGATCACCGTCCCCTTCCGCGACGGCTTCACCTGGGCCCGTCTGACCGAACCGTCCGAGCCCACCGGCGCAACGCCCCTGTTCGTGCTGCACGGCGGGCCGGGGATGGCGCACAACTACGTCTCGAACCTCGACGCCCTCGCCGATCTGACCGGGCGCACGGTCGTGCACTACGACCAGATCGGGTGCGGCAAAAGCTCGCACCACCCCGACGCCCCGGCCTCGCAGTGGGTGCCGCAGCTCTTCGTCGACGAGTTCCACAACCTGCGCGAGGCCCTCGGCTTCGACGAGTACCACGTGCTCGGTCAGTCGTGGGGTGGCATGCTCGGCGCCGAGATCGCCGTGCGTCAGCCCGCGGGGCTGCGGAGCCTCGAGATCTGCAACTCCCCGGCATCCATGGCCCTCTGGCTCGCGGGAGCGGCGCGACTGCGCGCCGAACTCCCCGATGAGGCCCGCGAGGCCCTCGACCGGCACGAGGCCGCCGGCACCCTCGACGACCCCGAGTACGCCGAGGCCACCCGCGTGTTCTACGAGCGTCACGTGTGCCGCGTCACGCCGATGCCGCAGGACTTCGTCGACAGCGAGCAGCAGATGCTCGCCGACCCCACGGTCTACTTCACGATGAACGGCCCGAACGAGTTCCACGTCGTCGGGACGGGCCGCGACTGGACGATCATCGACCGCCTGCCCCAGGTCGCCGTCCCGACGCTCGTCGTCGCCGGCGAGTTCGACGAGGCCACCCCCGAGACGTGGGAGCCCTTCGTCGCGCACATCCCCGGCGCCCGTTCGCACGTGTTCGCCGGAGCGAGCCACTGCACCCACCTCGAGATGCCCGACGCCTTCCGCGCGGTCATCGCCGACTTCCTCGCACCCCTTCCCTGACACCCGCCCCCACCCCACCCGAACCAGGAGACCCGATGTCGCACCCCGCCCCCGAGGCCCAGCAGTCGCTGGAGTCGTTCGGCTACACGCAGGAGCTCAAGCGCTCCATGTCCACCTTCGACCTCGTGGTCTACGGTCTCGTCTTCATGGTGCCCATCGCCCCGTGGGCGATCTTCGGCGTCGTGTTCAACGCCGCGAGCGGCATGGTTCCGCTGGTGTACCTCACCGGCGTGATCGCAATGATCTTCACCGCCCTCGCCTACGCGCAGATGTCGAAGGCGTTCCCGATCGCGGGCTCCGTGTTCTCGTACGTCGGTCGCGGCCTGCACCCCACGGTCGGCTTCTTCGCCGGCTGGGCGATTCTGCTCGACTACCTGCTCGTACCCACGTTGCTCTACGTCTTCGCCGCCTCGTCGATGGCGGGCATCTTCCCCGACGTCCCGCAGTGGATCTGGGCCGTGGCTTTCGTCATCATCAACACCGTCATCAACGTGCTCGGCATCGGCTCGATCAAGATCGCCAACCGCGTCATGCTCGCCATCCAACTCGCCTTCGTCGTCATCTTCGTCGTGATCGCCATGGTCGCCCTGTCGTCCGGCTCGATCCCGGGTGCCGAGTTCACGATGGCTCCGCTGTGGGATGCCGAGAAGGTCAACCCCGCGCTCATCGCCACCGCCCTTTCGATCGCGGTGCTGAGCTTCCTCGGCTTCGACGGCATCTCGACCATGGCCGAGGAGTCGACGGGCGACCGCAAGTCGGGCGGCCGCGCCATGATCATCGCCCTGCTCGTGGTCGCGGTGCTCTTCATCGCGCAGACCTGGTTCGCGAGCGCCCTGGCCGCCGGCACGATCGCCTTCGGCGACGACGAGGTCAACAACGCCTTCTTCCTGCTCGTGGCCCAGGCCGCAGGCAGCGGGTGGGCGACCGCGTTCCTCGCCGTCAACGTCATCGCGGTGGGTATCGCCAACGCGGTCGCGGCCCAGGCGGCGACCTCGCGCCTGCTCTACTCGATGAGCCGCGACCGACGCCTGCCCGCCTTCCTCTCGAAGGTCACCTCGCGCCAGGTGCCGATGGCGGCGATCCTGCTGGTGAGCGCGATCTCGCTCGTGCTGGTGCTGTTCTTCGTCGGCCAGATCGCCGTCATCTCGTCGCTGGTGAACTTTGGCGCCCTGCTCGGCTTCATGCTGCTGCACGTGTCGGTCGCGGCGTACTACCTCGGCAAGAAGAAGTCGAAGAACTACCTGCTGCACCTCGTGGTGCCCCTGGTCGGCTTCCTGATCATCGGATACGTGCTGCTCAACGCCGACATGACCGCCAAGATCGGCGGCATCCTGTGGCTGGTCGTCGGCGGGATCGTCTACCTGATCTTCGCCCGCACGAACGGCGGGGCCCCCGGCACCCTGCCCGAGCACGCCACGGCTACCGCCGGCGAGGGCGGCGGAGAAGTGGCCTCCCGATGACCGCGGAGCACTGGCTCGGCACGGAGCACGGTCGTCCGGGATACGACGCGTCGGTGCCTCCGGCGCTGCGCATCCACCCCGGCACCGGCGAGAGGATCGCGTTCGAGACCGACGACGCGGTGTACGCCGAGCTGCACGAGCACGGCGACCTCGGGGCGCTGAAGGCCCCCATCAACCCGGTGACCGGCCCCGTGTACGTCGAGGGGGCGAAGCCCGGCGACGCCCTCGCGGTGCACGTGCACGAGATCCGCCTGGGCGCGTACGGGTGGTCGCAGAGCCTCCCCGGCGCCGGGGCACTGCAGCACCGCATGCCCGATCACGTCGTCAGCCGGCGCATCCCGATCGACGCCGAGGGTGTGCATCTGACCGGACGTCACGTGGTGCCCGCCCGCCCGATGATCGGGTGCATCGGCACAGCACCGGCGACCGGTCAGAACTCCACCGTCATGCCGACGACCGCCCTCGGCGGCAACATGGACCTCACCGACGTCGCCCCGGGCGTCACGGTGTACCTGCCCGTCGAGGTCGAGGGAGCCTTCCTGTCGATCGGTGACATCCACGCCGTGATGGCCCGGGGCGAGTCGTCGTTCGTCGCGATCGAGGCGGCGGGAGTCGCCGTCGTCTCGGTCGATCTCATCCCGGATGCCGCTCTGCGCGCGCCCCGCGTCGAGACCGACGAGGAGTGGATCTTCGTCGGCCTCGGCGACCCGGTGCAGGAGAGCGTCCGGCGCGGCTACGAGGACGTCTTCGACGAGCTCGTCGACGTGCGTGGATGGGATCGGATGGACGCGTACGCGGTCATGAGCGCCCTCGTGCACAGCGAACTCGGCGGACCGACCGGCTCGGAGGCGCCTGACCCGCTGCATCCGTTCCGCGCCGTCGGGGCGGTGACGCTGCACCGCCTGCCCAAGAGCGTGCTCTGACAAGAGGTCGGTCCGGGTGCGGCGCCGATTCGAGCGGGGCCGGAGCGCCGTGTAGGATCGTCCCTTGGAAGTGTGTCCGAGCGGCCTAAGGAGCATGGCTGGAATCCATGTAGGCGGGGTAACTCGCCTCGCAGGTTCAAATCCTGTCACTTCCGCCACACGAAGAGCGTCACCCGAGAGGGTGGCGCTCTTCGCCTTTCACGCGGCGACTACCGCGACACGCTCTCGCGCTCGACCGCGCCGACGGCGCCGGGCCGCACGACGAGCGAGCGAGGGTACGCCCGCGCGAGCAACCGCCGCAGCGGCGTCGCTCCGCCCTCGAGAGCCGCGCGCACGCCCGCGACGGCGGAGACGAGCGCGGGTCCCCGAGCGGGGTCGAGGCTGTCGCCCGCGTAGCTCACCCGTTCGACCGCGTCACGCAGCAGATCGACGTCGTCGGCCGGCGCGCCCTGCTCCTCGACGAGCAGTGCCGCGAAAGCACGCGGAGACAGAGCGGGCGAGACCGGCATGCCGAGATCCACCGCGTCCTCCAGCATCGCCGTCCACGCCGCCACCGGGTCGCCCGCACGCGCGGCGGCGAGGCGTCGACGACGCAGCACCATCCGGGCCGCGGCCGGGACCCCGGCGAGAAGCAGCAGCGCGAGGACTCCGAGGACCGGGGCGACCCACGCCGTGCTCTGACGCGCGGTCACCGAGCCGCCGCCGGTGGTCTGCGCCCCGGGGTCGTTCTCGGCCGCCGTGGACGGGGCCGACGAGGGCTGGTCGGCCGGGGCCTCGGCATCCTGGCTCGGGGTGTTCGGGGCCGTGTTGTTGCCGCCCGTAGAGCCCGAGGCGAAGTTCGTCGGAACGCCGAGGCTGTTCGTCGGCTCGAACGGCACCCACCCGATGCCCTCGAAGTACACCTCGGGCCACGAGTGCAGCTGGCTCGAGGTGACCGTGTATTCCGTGCCGCCCTGCTGGGGGAGGCTCGAGGCGGTGCCGGGGAGATATCCGATGACGATGCGCGCCGGGATGCCGAGGGTTCGCGCCATGACCGCGAAGGCCGACGCGTAGTGCACGCAGTAACCGGCGCGCACCTGCAGGAACTGCGCCACCGCGTCGAGGCCCGCCCCGTCGAATCCGGCGTCGACCGGGGCGTCGAGGGAGTAGCGGAACTGACTGCTGCGGAACCAGTTCTGCAGTGTCACGAGCTTGTCGTACGGCGTCTGGGCGTTGGCGGTCACCTCGCGGGCGGTGTCGCCGATGACGGCCGGCACGTCGGCGGGAAGAGCGGTCAGGGCGGGATCGAGATCGGTGCCGCCCACCGTCTTGGAACGGATCTGCTCGAGGGTCGGGCGCGGAACGTTCGCCTGCACCTCGTAGACCTGCTCTCGCGTCGACCCTGCGCGCGTGACGACCGTGCGGTTCTGCGGCATCCCGAGCCAGTCGCCGGTGAGGCCCGTGACCGTCGAGGCCGGATAGGGCACCGGCAGCCACGGGCTGTCGAGTTGATCGACGGTGACGGTGGTCGTCCAGTCGGCCAGGGTGATGTCGCCGTCGACGCCGACCCGGTCGAAGACGGTGCCGCTCGAGGGGACCGCGACGGTGTCGAAGCTGTCGGGTTGCCACACGGCGCCGTCGAAGCGCGAGAGCGTGACCGCGCGCAAGTACGGAGCCGTCGGACCCGTGGTGCGGACCGTGAGCACCTCGACGTCGCGGGGCTGGCGCAGGTCGTTTCCGAGTTCGAGGTTGGGGTTGATGGTGGTCCCCAGCCCGCCCGTGCCGCCGCTGGCGAACCGCAGGCCCGGTTGGGGCAGCAGGGGAGTGGCCACCACGGCGACGATCACGGCCACCGCAGCGACGCCGAGGGCCGTCGCCGACACGCCGAACAGGCGGCGGGGCGACGGGTCGAGCGAGCGTCCGTCCCGTCGGGGCGAGGCCGCGGTCCGCGCGCGCGTGTCGATGCGCAACAGGAACAACAGCGCCGCCGCCAACAGCACGAAGCTCGCTATGTCGACGTCGGAGGGGATCGCGATCGTCGGGATGAGAGAGACGGCGACCAGCCCGACCCCGGCGAGCAACGGCATCCGGGCCGTCAGGACGACATGGTCGAGCACGATCGCGAGCGCGCCGATCGCCGCGACCAGCAGGAACGCCAGGCCCTCGTCCGGGGGCACGGGGGCGACGCCGTCGCGGATCTCGGCCGAGGCCTGAGCGATCAGACCCGGAACCGAGGCGAAGGTCGACGGAGTGGGGATCACCAGCAGGATCGCCGTCGTCCGCCCGAAGATCGCCGTGAGCAGAACGATCCAGACGACGAGTTCGGCCACGCTGGCGAGCACCGCCGGCAGGCGCGAGAGCCGCACGATCAGCCCCGCACCGAGAGCGCCCCCGGCCACGAGGACGGCCCCCGCGACCCACGCCCCCGGGGCGATGACCGAGAAGACCGGCAGCATCGCCGCGGCGATCGCAGCGAACAGGCCGACGGTCAGCAGGGTGGCATCGCGGCGCCGACGGGGGGAGCGCAGCACGGTGAGATCAGCGGCCGACACGGGCATACCCCTGTTCCATCGCGTCGTCCCACGCCACGGCCACGTCCCCGGCCGGGAGCAGGTGCGTCGCGCGCCAGCCGGCGCCCTGGAGGGCGTCGAGATCTGCGTGCTCGGCGACGACGATCAGGACGGGAAGCGCCGAGTGCAGGCCCGCCGCGCCCAGCGTCGCGCGGTCCTCGGGCGACAGGATTCCGGTGATCACCACGACCGGACCGAGCAGGGCGGATACGGTCGCCGGCATGACGCGGTGGGAGGGGTCGTCGGCGCGGGCGCGGAGGCTCGCGAACCCGGCGGCCGCCGCTCGAGCCTCGACGGCGTCCCCGCCCTCGACAGGATCGGTGAGGAGAGTTCCGTCGCTGTCGACGACGTCGACCGTGTAGCCCTCGTGCACGAGATGGGCGATGGCCGACACGCACGCGGTCACAGCCGTCTCGAACGCGGGGTCGCTCCCGGGGGCGTGCGCGGCGTGCGGCGACCACCGCGAGAGCGCGCGGTCGATCACGACGGTGGCGGCGGGAGAGGATTCCTGCTCCTCCTGGCGCACCATGAGGGTGTCCCGATGCGCGGTCGCCCGCCAGTGGATGCGCCGCATCGAATCGCCGGGAGCGTAGGGGCGCGCGACGAGGTTGTCGGCGCCCTGACCGAGCTGCAGCGCCGCGCTCTGGCGCATGCCGCCGGCCTCGCCCGAGGCGGAGGGCAGGGGCGCGAGGTCGACGATCGCCGGGGCCACCGTCACCGCGGTCGTGCGGCCGAGGGCGAGTCGCCGCCGCACCAGACCGAACGGGTCGGTCGTGGTCACCTCGAGCGGACCGATCGAGTGGATGCCGCGCGACGCGCCGACCACGTCGTAGCGCACCTCGACCATGCCGGCACCCCTGGACAACGTGGAGGCGAGGGGAGCCGAGGCCCCCTCGGCGCGTCCGGTCAGACCCGCGGGAAGAGTGTCGCTCCACCAGCCCGGGCCGGTGGGGAGCGCGCTCGAGAGGCCCGCGCGGACCACGACCATCGCCGAGCCCCCGACCTCGGGGGTCTCGGGAGTCACGACGCGCGACACCGACCCCGTGCCGCGCGTCACCAGCAGAGCGATCGCGGATGCCGCCAGCAGCGCGACGAGCAGGGTCGCGAAGTACAGCAGCTCCGGGATGCCGGCGCGTTGCGCGATGACGAACCCCGCGACGGCGAGGAGGACCGCCCCCGTGCCCCGGAGGGTGAAGGGCCACAGGCGCTTCACGCCGGCGCTCACGGCCGAGGGGCGAGGGGGACGCGCACGCTCGTCGCGATCCGGTCCAGGGCGTCGGCGACGACCGCGGCTCCGGCGCGGCCGCCCGCGGCGGACCGGTTGGCGATCAGGCGATGGGCGAACACCGGCGACAGCAGAGCGGTGATGTCGTCGGGGATCACGTAGGCGCGGCCGTCGAGGGCGGCGCGGACCTTCGCGGCGCGGACGAGCTGCAGGGTCGCTCGGGGGCTCGCGCCCAGTCGGATGTCGGGATGGCTGCGCGTCGCCTGCGCGAGGGCGACGACGTACTCCTCGAGCGCGGGGGCCACGTGGACGCCCCGGGCCCAGGCGATCATCGCGGTCACCTGGCGCGCGGTCACGACCGGCGCCAACCCGTCGAGGGGGTTCACCGCGTCGCGCTGACGGAGCATGAGCGCCTCGGCCGCGGCATCCGGATATCCCATCGAGATCCGCAGCAGGAAGCGGTCGCGCTGCGCCTCGGGGAGGACATATGTGCCCTCCATCTCGAACGGGTTCTGCGTGGCCACCACGAGGAACGGCGAGGGCAGGACGTGCGTGCGCCCGTCGACGGTGACCTGGCGTTCCTCCATGGCCTCGAGCAGAGACGACTGCGTCTTGGGGGAGGAACGGTTGATCTCGTCGGCGATGACGATGTGAGCGAACACCGCGCCGGGGGTGAACTCGAACTGCCGCTGCACCGGATTGAACACCGACACGCCGGTGATGTCACCGGGCAGAAGATCGGGGGTGAACTGGATGCGACGGACGTCGGCGTCGACCGTGGCGGCGAGCGCCCGGGCGAGCATCGTCTTGCCGACGCCCGGGACGTCTTCGATGAGCAGGTGCCCCTCGGCCAGCAACGCGATCAGGGCGCTGCGGACGGCCTCGGGCTTACCGTCGATCACCTTCGAGACGGATGCCAGGATCTCCCCGGTCAGGCGGGCGAAAGACTCCGCGTCGAGAGCGGTGTCGACCCCGGGGCGGGCGGGGCCGCCGGCGGTGTCGGCGCGGCGTAGCCGCGTGGTCGCCTCGGGCGTGACCGTCTCGTCCATGGCATCCCTTGTGTCGCGGAGGCGGAGGCGCGTCGTCGCCGCCGTGACCCGATCGTAACCCGCGTCGCGGCGGCGGGGGTCGGAATACCGCGGGTGCACAGGCGGCACTCGGCGAGAGCGGAGCGCCCCTAGGATCGGGGAGCGTTGGTCCACCCGAGGAGCCCGCGCATGTCGCACACCACCCCGTCCCTGCCCGCTGCCCCCCACGTGCTCGCCGTCGACATCGGCGGAACGAAGGTCGACGCGGCCCTGGTCTCGGTCTCGGGCGAGGTGGTCCGCGCGAGCGTCACTCGCCGCCCCACCGGTCGCGAGAACGACCGCGACACGATCGCCCGCCACGTTCGCGAGGCCGCCGCCGCGGCGCTGGCCGCCGTCCCGGGCGTCACCGTGACGGCGATCGGCGTCGGCAGCGCGGGCCCGGTCGACCTGCCCTCGCGGTCGGTGTCGCCCCTCAACCTGCCCCTCGCGGCGGGTCTGCCCATCGACGAGGTCCTCGCGGGACTCGTGGACGGCCCGATCCACCTGGCCCTCGACGGCACGTGCATCGCCCTCGCCGAGCACTGGCGCGGTGCCCTGGTCGGCTGCGACGACGCGATGGCGATCGTCGTGTCGACGGGAGTGGGCGGCGGCCTCGTGCTGGGTGGTCGCCCCGTCAGCGGCGCCAGTGGCAACGCGGGGCATCTGGGACAGACCTTCGTCCGCACCATCGAGGGCGAGCAGGTCGTCGCGGCCACCCTCGAAGCCGTGGCCGCGGGGCCGGGCACCGTCGCCTGGGCGAAGAAGCAGGGCTGGCAGGGCGAGACCGGTCTCGATCTCGCCGCCTCCCACGCGGAGGGGAATGCCGTCGCGATCGCCGCTGTGACCCGGTCGGCGACCGCGGTGGGGCAGGCCATCGCCGCGGCGGCCACCCTGTGCGATCTCGAGGCCGTGGCCATCGCCGGGGGCTTCTCGCAGGTGGCCCCCGACTACGTCGACCAGGTGCGCGCGGCCGCCCAGGCCGCGTCGCTGCACGCGTACGCGCGGCGCTGCCGCATCGTCGGCTCGGGCCTCGACGGAGACGGTCCGCTGCTCGGGGCGGCGGCGTTGGCGCTGCAGTCCTGACGGATTCTGCAGACGGTGGCGCGCTGATGGGCGGGCGTAATCTGGACGAGAGGGCCCGCGCCGCGGACCGGCGAACGAGGGCAGGGGTCATGCGTACGGGATCCAACCTGCCCGCCGTCGGGGAGTACAACCAGGCCCTCGTGCTGGATCACATCCGCCGCTCGCCCGAGGGGCTCAGCCGGGTCGAATTATCGGCGCGCACGGGACTCAGCGCCCAGACGCTCAGCAACGTGACCCGTCGCCTGGCCGACGAAGGGCTGATCGTCGAGGCCGGCAAGGTCATCTCGGGTCCGGGCAAGCCCCGCACGCTGCTCAAGCTCGAGCCGCGCTCGCGGTTCGCCGTCGGCGTGCACCTCGACCCGGTGGTCGACACGATCGTGGTGGTCGACATGGCGGGTGAGGTCATCGCGCACGACGAGATCGCCCGTCCGGCGGTGTCGACTCCCGCCGGACTGGTGGATGCCGTGGGTGCCGCTGTCGACGCGATCGTCGAGCGCGCCGGCATCCCCCGCGAGCTCGTCCTCGGGGTCGGTGTGGCCGCCCCGGGGCCTTTCGACGCGCGCGGCGGTCGCCTTCTCGATCCGCCCCTGCTGCCGGAGTGGCACAACGTGAACGTGCGCGAAGACCTGGGCGCCGTCACGGGCCTGCCCGTGATCGTCGAGAAGGACGTGACCGCCGCGATGGTGGGGGAGATGTGGTTCGACCGCTCCGACGCCCTCGGGGACGCGATGTTCCTCTACTACGGCGCGGGTGTCGGTGTGGGTCTCGCGATCGCGGGTGCGCCGGTGCGCGGACGCACCGGCAACGCCGGTGGCATCGCCCACGTGATCGTCGATCCCGATGGTCCGCCCTGCGCGTGCGGCGCTCGCGGGTGCCTCGGGGTGTCGATCGAGCCGCGCGTGCTGCTGGCCGAGGCCGGGTACGCTCCCGCGGCGGCCGGCGACACGCGCCCCGACCTGGACCGGCTCGTCCGCGACGCCCGTGAGGGCGAGGAGGTGCCGGCCGCGGTGCTGCGGCGGGCGGGGGAGCGGATCGCGCGCGCGCTGGTCGTGACCAACAACCTGATCGACGTCGACGAGGTCGTCCTCGGCGGCCCCGTGTGGGAGCGCCTGGCGGGGGTGCTGGGCGATGTCGTCGCCGAGCGCGTCGCCGTCGATGCGGCCTCGACCGCGACGCGCGAGATCGTCGTGCGTCGCTCGCGGGTCGGAACCGACGTCGCGGCCGTGGGGGCCGCCTGCCTCATGCTCGACGGCGCCTTCGCGGCACGGCCGACGCGCATGATGATCGCCCTCTGAGCCCGACGCCTGGGGCGCGGAGCCGCGCGTTTCCCGATCGTTACATGGGCTGCGCCGTTCGGACTTGCCGAGTTAGTCCATTTGATTTATAAAAGGTTCTGGCGACGTGGTGTCTCCACCCGAGCAAGGGAGCTTTCATGAAGAAACTGACGATGGTGACCGGTCTTCTGACCGCCACCGCCCTGACCGCGGCCCTGGCCGGTTGTTCCGCGGGCAGCGGAGACGCCGGCGACGCGAAGACCATCCGCGTCGCGTACCAGACCACGGCGACCTTCAACCAGATGCAGACGCTGATGGAGACCGCGAAGTCGCAGTACGAGGCCGCGCACCCCGGCATGACCGTCGAGCTCGTGCCGATCCAGGCCGAGGGCGCCGACTACTACACGAAGCTCGCGCTGATGAACAAGTCGGCCAGCACCGCCCCCGACGTCCAGTACGAAGACACCTTCAAGATCCAGTCCGACGCCGCGGCGGGGTACCTGCTGCCCCTCGACGACTACCTCGCGAAGTGGAGCGACTGGTCGCAGTTCGCCGACGGCGCCAAGCAGGCCGGCCTCGGCCACGACGGCAAGACCTACGGCGTCTCGCTCGGAACCGACACCCGCGGCCTCTGGTACAACAAGGAGATCTTCGCAAAGGCGGGCATCTCCGTCCCGTGGCAGCCGAAGACCTGGGCCGACGTCCTCTCGGCGGCCGAGAAGGTCAAGGCGGCCGACCCCGACGTCATCCCGATGAACGTGTACTCGGGCAAGACGGCCGGTGAGGCGGCATCCATGCAGGGGCTCGAAATGCTCCTCTACGGCACCGAGGACACCCTCTACGACACCTCCTCGAAGAAGTGGGTCGTCGGCAGCCAGGGCTTCAAGGACTCGCTGAAGTTCGTCTCCGACGTCTACCAGGGCGGACTCGGACCCTCGCTGCAGCAGGCGCTCGACCCCAACATCTTCACCAGCGTGACCGCCGACTGGCTGCCGAAGGGCAAGCTCGCGATCGCCCTCGACGGCTCGTGGCAGTCGGCCGCGTGGGTCGACGGCGGCACCGCCCCGTGGCCCGCGTGGAGCGACACGCTCGGCATCGCCGCGATGCCCACCGAGAACGGCCAGGCGCCCGGTACCACGAGCATGTCGGGCGGGTGGACGCTCGCCATCGGCAAGAACACCAAGAACGCCGACGCCGCCTGGGACTTCCTCTCCACCGCGGTGAATAAGGACAACGCCACGTCCTACGACATCAACAACAGCCAGATCGCCGTCCGCGCCGATGTGGCGCAGTCCACCGAATACCTCGACGCCAACCCGAGCTTCAAGACCTTCTCGAGCTTCGTCGCGACCACGCACTTCCGCCCGGCCACCGAGGACTACGACAAGATCTCGAACCAGATCCAGGTCGCGATGGAAGCGGTCATGACCGGGCAGTCCAGCGTCGACGACGCCGCCGCAGCCTACGACCAGGCCGTCATCGGCATCGTCGGCGAAGACAACACCCAGCAGGGCTGATCGTGACCGCCCTGGCTCAGACCGGGGCGACCGGAACCGACCGGAGGTCGCGCGCCACCACGCGCGGCCTCCGGTCCTCGGCCCGGGCGCTCCCGCTCCTTCCCGCAGCGCTGCTGCTCGCGGTGTTCCTGCTCGGACCGATCCTCGTGTCGCTGTGGGGCTCGCTCACCAATGCGACCCTGTCGGGCTCGACCGCCGTCGCGAGCCAGTTCATCGGCTTCGACAACTACACCCAGCTCTTCAAGGCCCCCGACTTCCCCGTAGCGGTCGTCAACACGATCGTGTTCGTGTTCTTCTCCGCGGTGATCGGTCAGAACATCCTGGGGCTGGCCCTGGCTCTCATGATGCGCTCGGGCAATCGCGTCGTCACCGCGGTGGTCGGCACGATCGTCGTCACCGCGTGGGTCCTGCCCGAGATCGTCGCGGCCTTCGCCGCGTACGCGTTCTTCCGCGACAACGGGACCCTGAACGTGATCCTGGGCATCTTCGGTCTCGACCCCGTCAGCTGGCTCTTCACGATGCCGGTGCTCATGGTCATCTTCGCCAACATCTGGCGCGGGACGGCGTTCTCGATGATGGTCTATTCGGCGGCCCTCGCCGACGTGCCGCCCGAGATCACCGAGGCGGCCGAGGTCGACGGGGCGAGCGGCATCAAGCGCCTCTTCCTCATCACGATCCCCATGATCCGCTCCACCATCGGCACGAACTCGATGATCGTGACGCTGCAGACCCTGTCGGTCTTCACGCTGATCTTCGTCATGACCGGCGGTGGCCCCGGCACCAAGAGCACGACACTGCCGATCCTCGCTTACCAGCAGGGTCTCAAGTTCGGCGAGCTCGGCTACGGCACCGCGATCGCCACGATCATGCTGCTCATCGGCGCGATCTTCTCGTTCTTCTACGTCCGCGCTCTGCGCGAGGAGGTCTCGTCATGACCACCGCCACCCTCCCCGAGGTGACGGGAGCGCGCGTCCGCTCGGCCCGCCGCGCTCCCGCGCGCACGAAGGCGTCGCTGTCGTCGCCGCGCACTCGCGCCCTCCGCGTCGTCGCCAACACGCTCTTGATCGTTGTCGGCATCCTCTTCGTGGTCCCGCTCGTGTGGCTCGTCACGGCCTCGCTCGACGCGCAGCCCACGTTGGCGATCAAGATGCCCGAGGTCGTCACCCTCGACAACTTCGCGGCCGTGATGAAGCCCGACCTGCTCTTCCAGCCCCTGTGGAACAGCGTGCTGCTGGCCGGGTGGACCTCGATCGCCACGGTCGTGCTCGCCTCGCTGGCGGCCTACCCGCTCTCGCGGTACAAGATGCGCGTCGGCAAGCCCTTCCTTTACGCGGTGCTGTTCGGCACGTGCCTTCCGATCACGGCGATCATGGTGCCCGTCTACAGCCTGTTCGTCCAGCTCAACCTGATCGACTCGATCGGCGGCACGATCCTCTTCCTCACCGCGAGCGCCCTGCCGATCGCGATCTGGATGATGAAGAACTTCATGGACGGCGTTCCCGTCGAGCTCGAGCACGCGGCCTGGATGGACGGCGCGGGGTCGATGCGCACGCTCGTGCAGATCGTGCTGCCGCTCATGCGCCCGGGTATCGCGGTGGTGTTCATCTTCACCTTCATCCAGGCGTGGGGGAACTTCTTCGTCCCCTTCGTGCTGCTGCTCAGCCCCGACTACCAGCCGGCCGCCGTCAGCATCTTCAACTTCTTCGGGTCGTTCGGAGCCGTGGCCTACGGCCAGCTCGCGGCCTACTCGATCGTCTACTCCCTCCCTGTGCTCGGCCTGTACGTCCTCGTGCAGCGCGGACTCGGCGGCCCGTCGGCTCTCGCCGGCGCGGTCAAGGGCTGACCCGTCCCCCCAGACAAGGAATCCACCTCATGCACGACCGCACCGCGCTCATCGAGATGCGTATCGAACGCTTCGTCCGCGAGCGTCTCGCCCCCGCCGTCTACCGCGCCCGTCAGCCCCTCCAGATCTCGGCGTGGGAGGCCCCCGGCGAGCCGGTCCCCTTCGACGAGGCTCGGGATGCCGAATACCGCCCCTTCGCCATCGGAACGCCGTGGGGCCGGGCGTGGGGGACCACCTGGTTCGCCGTGTCGGGAGAGGTCCCCGCCCCCTGGCGCGACGTCTCGGGAGTGCTTCCCGCGGGCACCGTCGCCGAGTTCGTCGTCGACCTCGGGTTCACGGCCGGGCAGAGCGGTTTCCAGTGCGAGGCGCTGATCTGGAACCGCGACGGGGCCCCGATCAAGGGCATCTCGCCGTTCAACAACTCCACCGCCGCCGCGATCGACGCCGACGGCCGAATCGACGTCCTCGTCGAGGCCGCATCGAACCCCGACGTGGGGAGCCTCTTCACCTTCGAGCCGACCCCGGTGGGCGACCCCGCAACGGCGGGCGACGCCCCCCTCTACGTGTTGCGCGAGATGTCGATCGGACTCCGCGACGTCGCGGTGTGGGAACTCCTGCAGGACTTCCGCCTGCTCCACGGTCTGCTGGCCGAGCTCGACGCGACCTCGGCGCGCCGCGCGACCCTCCTCGAGGGGATGGATGCCGCGATCGACGCGGTCGATCCCCACGACGTCGCCGGTACCGCGCAGGCCGGTCGCGACGTGCTCGCTCCGTTGCTCGCTGCGCCCGCGGCATCCAGCGCCCATGTCCTTCACGCGGTGGGCCACGCCCACATCGACTCGGCGTGGCTCTGGCCGGTGCGTGAGACCGCCCGCAAGGTGTCGCGCACCTTCAGCAACGTGCTCTCGCTGATGGACGAAGACCCCGAGTTCGTGTTCGCGAGTTCGTCGGCGCAGCAGTTCGCCTGGATGAAGGAGCAGTACCCGGCGCTGTGGGAGCGCCTCAAGGCGCGTGTCGCCGAGGGGCGCTTCGTGCCGGTGGGCGGCATGTGGGTCGAGTCCGACACCAACATGGTGGGCGGCGAAGCGATGGCCCGCCAGTTCGTCGAGGGCAAGTCGTTCTTCCTCGAGGAGTTCGGCATCGACACCGAAGAGGTGTGGCTTCCCGACTCGTTCGGTTACAGCGGCGCTCTCCCGCAGATCATGAAGGCCGCGGGAGCCCGCTGGTTCCTCACGCAGAAGATCTCGTGGAACGAGACCAACCGCATCCCGCACCACACCTTCCGGTGGGAGGGCATCGACGGCTCGCGCATCTTCACCCACTTCCCGCCCGTGGACAAGTACAACTCCGAGGTCACGGCGGCCGATCTCGCCCATGCCGAGCGCAACTTCGCCGACAAGGGCCGGGCGCGCACCTCTCTGCTGCCCTACGGCTTCGGCGACGGCGGCGGCGGTCCCACCCGCGAGATGACCGCGACGATCGCGCGCACCGGCTCGCTCGAGGGCACCCCGGTCGTGAAGCACTCCACCCCGCGGGAGTTCTTCGAGACGGCCGAGGCCGAGTACGCCGACCCGGCCGTGTGGGCGGGGGAGCTGTACCTCGAGTTCCACCGCGGCACCTACACCAGCCAGCTTCGCACCAAGCAGGGCAACCGCCGCAGCGAGCACCTGCTGCGCGAGGCGGAGCTGTGGGCGGCGACCGCCGCGGTGCGAGTGGGCGCGACCTACCCGGCCGAGGCGTTCCGGCGCCTCTGGCGCCTGGTGCTGCTGCAGCAGTTCCACGACATCCTGCCCGGCACCTCGATCGCCTGGGTCCACCGTGACGCGGAGCGCAACTACGAAGCGATCGCGACCGAGCTCGAGCAGATCATCACCGACAGCCTGCGCGCGCTGCTCGGCACCGGCGACCACGCGGTCGTGGCCAACGCGGCCCCGCACCGCCGCGCCGGCGCTCCCGCCCTCGCGATCGCTCCCGCGGCGCCCGCGGGAGATGTCGCCCCTCGGGCAGACGGTGCGGGCTTCGTCCTCGACAACGGCGTCGTGCGCGCGGTCGTCGACGGACGGGGCCTCCTCACATCACTGGTCGACGTGGCCAGCGGCCGTGAGGTCGTGCCGGCGGGGCGCGCTGCGGGGCTGTTCGAGGTGTTCCGCGACACCCCCACCCAGTGGGACGCGTGGGACATCGACGAGACCTACCGGCGCCACGTCACGCCCCTCGACTCCGCCGACGCCGTGGGTGTGGACGGCCACGCTGTCGTCGTCGAGCGCAGCACGGGCGCGTCCACGATCGTCACGCGCATCGCCCTGGCGAACGGCTCCCGCACCGTGCGTCTGTCGCTCGACGTCGACTGGCACGAGCAGCAGAAGTTGCTCAAGCTCGGTGTCCCCGTCGACGTCCACACCGACCGGGCGGCCTCGGAGATCCAGTTCGGGCACATCGTCCGCCCCACCCACACGAACACCTCGTGGGATGCGGCACGCTTCGAGACGGCCGCGCACCGCTGGGTGCGGGTGGCGGAGCCCGGCTTCGGCGTGGCCGTCACCAATGACTCCACCTACGGCCACGACATCACGCGCCACGAGCGCGCCGCCGGCGGCACCTCGTCGCTCGTGCGCCTGTCGATCATCCGCGCGGCGATCTTCCCCGACCCCGGCCAGGACCAGGGCGCTCATCACCTCGAGGTGGGCATCGTCGTGGGGGCCGACGTCATCGACGCCGTCACGGAGGGGTACCGCACGAACCTGCCCGAGCGGACGATTCCGGATGCCGCCGAGACGGCGGTCGCCCCGCTCGTCGCGATCGACCGGCCCGGAGTCGTCGTCGAGGCGGTCAAGCTCGCGCAGGACGGCTCGGGGGATGTGGTCGTGCGCCTCTACGAGGCTCTGGGCGAGCGCACGCACGCGCGTCTCGAGGCCGGTTTCGTGCTCGCGGATGTCGTCGAGACGGACCTGCTCGAACGCGAGGTCGAGGCCACGGCGGTGTCGGGGACGACGGACGGGGTGGTCGAGCTCGACCTGCGTCCGTTCCAGCTGGTGACGCTGCGTCTGAAGCGCTGACACGGCGGATGAGGGACGGCCGGGGCGCGGATGCCCCGGCCGTTCGTCGTCCGCGGCACCGGTGACCACGAGCGCCCGTCCGCGTCGGGTAGGCTGTACACGGCTCTCCGCGTGGCGGTATCCCGGCCAACTCCCCCAGGACGGAAACGTAGCAAGGGTAACCAGGCTCTACCGGGTGCGCGGAGGGTCTTTTCTTTGCCCGGAGCCCGATTTCGGATGCAGTGCCTCAGTGCCGGGCGAAGGGCCCGTCGAGCACCGCCCACTGCAGCAGCATGATGGTCTTGGCATCCTGGATCGATCCGTCTCTGATCTTCGCCAGCGCGACGTCGATGTCGTACTCGAGGATCTCGATCTCCTCGTCCTCGTCGGCCAGGCCGCCGCGATCGCCGTCGCGGTCCGCGCCGTCGTAGGCCGCGGCGAAGAAGTGCAGGCGCTCGGTGACCGATCCCGGGCTCATGTAGACGTCGAACACGTGCTGCACCTCGTCGACCCGCACCCGCGTCTCCTCCTCCGCCTCGCGGCGGATCGCGGTGACCGGGTCGTCGTCGTCGAGCAGGCCGGCGGCGGTCTCGATGAGCATGCCGTCGGGGTGGTCGTTGACGTAGGCGGGGTAGCGGAATTGCCGGGTGAGCAGCACCGTGCGCCGATCGAGGTCGTAGAGGAGGATCGTCGCGCCGTTGCCGCGGTCGTAGGTCTCGCGCGTGAGAGTCGCCCACTCGCCGTCGTCTCCGCGGTAGCGGAACGTCGTCGCCCGCAGCACGTGCCAGCCGGCCGCAAGGAGCTCGACGTCGATCACGTCCACGCGGGGATTGCGGTGAAGGTCCCGGCCGGTGAGATGCAGGCCGGTGCGGCCGCGGTGGTCGGGAACGTCGGTTCCGGGTGTCGAAGTGCTCACGGTCGCGAGCCTAGACGCGGCACGCTCCTGATCACTCGACGCCGAAGCAACCCCGCGGCGGTGTCGGGGGCCCGCAATAGGCTGGCTCCGTGACGCAGAGCATCTACATCACGTCGGCCGAAGGTCATTCGGGCAAGTCCTCCGTGGCTCTGGGCGTGCTCGACGCCCTGAGCCGTGTCACCCCGCGCGCGGGGGTGTTCCGGCCCATCGCGCGCTCCACCGCCGAACGCGACTACGTGCTCGAGATGCTGCTCGACCACGACAGCGTCGACCTCGCCTACGACGACTGCGTGGGCGTGACCTACGACGACGTGCGCGACGACGCCGATGCCGCGCTGGCCCGCATCGTCGAGCGCTACAAGGCCGTCGAGGCCCAGTGCGACGCGGTCGTCATCATCGGCAGCGACTACACCGACGTCGGCAGTCCCGCAGAGCTCGCCTACAACGCCCGCATCGCGGCGAACCTGGGTGCCCCCGTGCTGCTCGTGCTCGGCGGTCGCGCGCAGCAGGGACACAGCGAGACGCTGGGCATGTCGGTCGCGCGCACCCCGAACGAGGTCGGGCAGATCGCCTCGCTCGCCGTCTCCGAGTTGCAGCACGAGCGGGCCGCGCTCTTCGCCGTGATCGCCAACCGCGCCGATCCCGATCACCTCGACGAGATCACGGCATCCGTGCGTCAGGTCGTCGACGCGCTTCCGGTCGGAGCCCCGGCCGAGCGCCGTAGCGTGCCCGTCTGGGCCCTGCCCGAAGACCGTTTCCTCATCGCCCCCTCGGTGCGCGGTGTGCTGCGCTCGGTCGAGGGTGAGCTCATCAAGGGCGACCCGGCGCTGCTGACCCGCGAGGTGCTCGACGTGGTGGTCGCGGGTATGTCGATGGTGAACGTGCTGCCGCGGCTGAAGGAGTCCGCCGTCGTGGTCATCCCGGCCGACCGCAGCGAAGTGCTGATCGCCGCCCTGCTGGCCAACGCCTCGGGCACCTTCCCCTCGCTCGCGGGCATCGTGCTCAACGGCGGGTTCGAATTGCCCGATGCGATCGTGCGCCTGATCGACGGCCTCGGCTCGCCCCTGCCGATCATCGCGACCGACCTCGGCACCTACGACACCGCGGTGCGCATCATGAACACGCGCGGTCGCCTCGCCGCCGACTCGCAGCACCGCTACGACACCGCCCTCGCCCTGTTCGAGCGCCACGTCGACACAGAACTGCTCACGCGAGAGCTGGGCGTCGCCCGCCCGAGCGTGGTCACCCCGCTCATGTTCGAGTACGGCCTGGTCGACCGCGCCCGCAGCGACAAGCGCCGCATCGTGCTGCCCGAGGGAGGCGACGACCGCGTGCTGCGCGCCGCCGCCACCGTACTCTCGCGCGGCATCGCCGACCTGACGATCCTCGGCGAGCCGATCGAGGTGCGCGGGCGCGCGATCGAGCTCGGCATCGACATCCGCGACGCCGAGGTGCTCAGCCCCTTCGACGCCGTGCACGTCGACAAGTTCGCGACCGAGTACGCCCGGCTTCGCGCCCATAAGGGCGTCACCTACGCGCAGGCCGCCGACACCGTGACCGACGTGTCGTACTTCGGCACGCTGATGGTGCACCTGGGCCTGGCCGACGGCATGGTCTCGGGCGCCGCGCACACCACGGCGCACACGATCCGCCCCGCCTTCGAGATCATCAAGACCGCCCCGGGCGTCTCGGTCGTCTCGAGCGTGTTCCTCATGGCCCTCGCCGACCGCGTGCTCGTCTACGGCGACTGCGCCGTCATCCCCGACCCCACGAGCGAACAGCTCGCCGACATCGCAGTGTCGTCGGCGGCCACGGCCGAGCAGTTCGGCATCGCGCCGCGCGTGGCCATGCTGTCCTACTCGACGGGGGAGTCGGGCACCGGAGCAGACGTCGAGAAGGTCCGCACCGCGACCGCCCTGGTGCGCGAGCGTGCGCCCGAGCTGCTGGTCGAAGGGCCGATCCAGTACGACGCCGCGGCCGACGCCGCCGTCGCGCGGGCCAAGATGCCCGACTCCGAGGTCGCCGGTCGCGCGACGGTGTTCGTCTTCCCCGACCTCAACACGGGCAACAACACCTACAAGGCCGTGCAGCGCTCGGCCGGGGCGGTGGCCATCGGCCCCGTGCTGCAGGGCTTGAACAAACCCATCAACGACCTCTCGCGCGGCGCCCTCGTCGACGACATCGTCAACACCATCGCCATCACCGCGATCCAGGCCCAGGGGGGCACCCAGTGAGCGTCGTTCTCGTCGTCAACAGCGGTTCGTCGTCGTTCAAGTACCAGCTCCTCGACATGGCGCGCGAGCGGGTACTGGCATCCGGTCTCGTCGAGCGCATCGGCGAGGGCACGGGCGTGGCGACCCACACCGTCACCGCCGCGACTCTCGCCGCTCCCGACGCCCCGGCGCCCACGGTGACGGATGCCACGTACACGGTCGAGCGCGAGATCCCCGACCACACCGCGGGCTTCGCGGTCATGCTCGACGCCTTCGCCGCGCACGGACCCTCGCTCGACGAGAACGCCCCGATTGCGGTCGGGCACCGTGTCGTGCACGGAGGTGCGCGCTTCTTCGCGCCCACCGTGGTGACGCCCCTCGTCGAGATCAACATCGACGAGCTCTCCGTGCTGGCCCCCCTCCACAACCCCGCGAACCTCGCCGGCATCGTCGCGGCGAAGAAGGCGTTCCCCGACGTCCCGCACGTGGCCGTGTTCGACACCGCCTTCCACCAGTCGCTCGCTCCCGAGGCGTACACCTACGCGATCGACCGCGAGGTCGCCGAGGCGCACCGCATCCGTCGGTACGGCTTCCACGGCACGAGCCACAAGTTCGTCAGCGAGGCCGCGGCCGCCTTCGTGGGGCGCCCGCTCGCCGAGCTGAAGCAGATCGTGTTCCACCTCGGCAACGGCGCCTCGGTCGCGGCGATCGAGGGCGGCCGATCGGTCGACACGTCGATGGGGCTCACCCCGCTCGAGGGCCTCGTCATGGGCACGCGCTCGGGCGACCTCGACCCCGCGGTGCTGCTGCAGCTCGCGCGTCGCGCCGACATGTCCACGGCCGACCTCGACACCCTCCTCAATAAGCGGTCGGGCCTGCTCGGCATCGCGGGGGTGTCCGACATGCGCGACATCCAGCAGCGGCGCGAGGCGGGGGACCCCGCGGCGCGCCTCGCCTTCGACGTCTACATCCACCGCCTGCGCGCGTACGCGGGCGCCTACCTCGCACAGCTGAACGGGGTCGACGTGATCTCGTTCACCGCGGGCGTGGGCGAGAACGCCGCCGCCGTGCGGGCCGAGGCCATGGCGACCCTCGGATTCGCCGGAGTCGAGATCGACGCCGAGCGCAACGCGACGCGCGGGCGCGGCATCCGGCGCATCTCCACCGACGCCTCGCGCGTCGCGGTGCTCGTCGTGCCCACCGACGAAGAGCTCGAGATCGCTCGGCAGACGCTGTCCGTCGCGAGCTGACCACCGTCGACCCTCGACCGCGTTGGATGAGCGGACGCCACGACCCGCCCCGGTGGGGCCCTGCCCGCTACCCTGAGAGCGCCGTGACCCCCCCCGCCCACGCACCGCATCCCGACCTGGAGCCCGCCGTGACCGACAGCCCCGACCTGCCCGACCTCACCGCGTTCGAGGGTGTGCTCTTCGATCTCGACGGCGTGCTCACGCCCACGGCCGAGGTGCACATGCGGGCGTGGAAGACGATGTTCGACGAGCTCTTCGCGGCGTGGAAGATCGAGCCGGCCTACACCGATCGCGACTACTTCGAGTACGTCGACGGCAAGAAGCGGTACGACGGGGTCGCGAGCCTGCTGCGCAGCCGCGACGTCGAGGTGCCGTGGGGCGACCCCTCCGACGACCCGTCCGAAGACACCGTGTGCGGGGTCGGCAACCGCAAGAACCTCGTCTTCTCCGAGATCCTCCGCCGCGAGGGAATCGCCCCCTACCCCGGTTCGGTCGCGCTCCTCGACGTGCTTCAGGCGGCGGGGACCCCCATCGCGGTGGTCTCGAGCTCGAAGAACGCCGTCGAGGTCCTCGAAGCCGCGGGGATCCGCGATCGCTTCCCCGTCGTGATGGACGGCGTCATCGCCGAGCGCGATCACCTCTCGTCGAAGCCCGCCCCCGATGTCTTCGCCGAAGCGGCTCGGCTGCTCGGCGTCGACCCCGCGCGATCCGCCGCCGTCGAAGACGCGCTGAGCGGCGTGCAGTCCGCCGTCGCGGCCGGCTACGGCGTCGTCGTGGGGGTCGACCGGGGCGTCGGAGCCGACGACCTGCGCTCCGCCGGGGCCACCGTGGTCGTCGACGACCTCGCCGCGTTCGTAGACTGAGCCGTCGCCCTCCCGCGACATCCCCGCGCCGTCCCGCACGGCGACACCGCGCACCACCCGCGCGAGCGGCCCCCCGCCGTCTCGCGTCGACGTTCGACCCTGCCACCGGAAGGCACGCCCCCGATGATCGATCGCGATCGCTTCCCCGTCGACGAATGGCGCCTCGTCGAGACCGAGTACTCGATCGACGACGTAGGGGTCACCGAGACCCTCTTCGCCGTCGGCAACGGTTACCTCGGCCTGCGCGGCAACTCGATCGAGGGGCGGTTCGCCCTCGAGCAGGGCACGTTCATCAACGGCTTCCACGAGACGTTCCCCATCCGTCATGCCGAGCAGGCCTATGGCTTCGCCGAGGTCGGGCAGACGATCATCAACGCGCCGGATGCCAAGGTCATGCGCGTCTACGTCGACGACGAGCCGCTCTCGCTCGATGTCGCCGACGTCCGCGAGTACGAGCGCGTGCTCGACATGCGCCAGGGGATCCTGCGCCGCAACATCCTGTGGGTCACCCCCTCGGGCAAGCGCGTCCGCATCGAGGACGAACGCTTCGTCTCGTTCGACGAGAAGCACCTCGCGGTGCTCCGCTTGACGGTCACCGTGCTCGACGCCGACGCTCCCGTCAGCGTCAGCAGCCAGCTGCTGAACCGGCAGGACGGCGAGGGCATCTACGGCGGCTCGCCCATGGCATCCAAGCAGTCCGGTTTCGACCCGCGGAAGACCGAGAAGCTCAGCGACCGCGTGCTGCAGCCGCGCGAGTACTGGCAGGACGGCAACCGCTCGGCCCTCAGCTACGAGGTCAGCGAGTCGAACATGACCCTCGCGGTCATCGCCGACCACCTCGTCGAGACCGAGAACGAGTACACCTCGCGCCAGCTCATCGAGCCCGACATCGCCAAGAACGTCTATCGCGTGCACGCACGGGCCGGCGTCCCGACGACGATCACCAAGCTCGTGAGCTACCACACCTCGCGGGGTGTCCCCACCGGTGAGCTCCTCGACCGCTGCCGTCGCACGCTCGACCGCGCGGTCGAGACGGGCATCGACAAGCTCGTCGAAAAGCAGATCGCCTGGTACGCCGACTTCTGGGACCGCTCCGACGTGCGTATCGGCGGCCACGGCGACCTTCAGCAGGCCACCCGCTGGTGCCTGTTCCAGCTCGCGCAGGCCGCGGCCCGCGCCGACGGACAGGGCGTTCCCGCCAAGGGCGTCACCGGCTCCGGCTACAGCGGCCACTACTTCTGGGACACCGAGGTCTACGTCCTTCCGTTCCTGGCGTACACGTCGCCGCTCTGGGCCCGCAACGCGCTGCGCATGCGCTACCTCATGCTCCCCGCCGCGCGCAAGCGCGCGCACCAGCTCAACGAGGCCGGGGCGCTCTTCCCCTGGCGCACCATCAACGGCGAAGAGGCCTCCGCGTACTACGCCGCCGGCACCGCGCAGTACCACATCAACGCCGACGTCGCCTTCGCCCTGGCCAAGTACGTCCGGGCCACGGGAGACGAGGAGTTCCTCGCCCGCGAGGGCGTGGACATCGCCGTCGACACCGCGCGCCTGTGGTCGACACTCGGGTTCTGGCGCTCGAGCGACGCGGCCGACGAGGGCGAGCACGACTCGTTCCACATCCACGGCGTCACCGGGCCCGACGAGTACACGACCGTCGTGAACGACAACCTCTTCACGAACGTCATGGCGCGCTTCAACCTGCGCTTCGCGGCGCGCACCGTGCGCGATCTCGCCGAGAACAGCCCTGAGGCCTACGCCCAGATGGCCGAACGCATGAATCTCGACCCCTCCGAGCCCGAGCGCTGGGACAAGGCCGCCGAGGCCATGCACATCCCGTTCAGCGAGGCTCTCGGCATCCATCCTCAGGACGCCGTCTTCCTCGAGCGCGAGATCTGGGACCTCGAGAACACCCCGCCCGATCAGCGCCCGCTGCTGCTGCACTTCCACCCGCTGGTGATCTACCGGTACCAGGTGCTCAAGCAGGCCGATGTGGTGCTGGCGCTGTTCCTGCAGGGAAACCACTTCACGGATGCCGAGAAGCTCGCCGACTTCGAGTACTACGACCCCCTGACCACGGGCGATTCGACGCTGTCGGCGGTCGTGCAGTCGATCCTCGCGGCCGAGGTGGGCTACCAGGACCTCGCGCTGGAGTACTTCCGTCAGGCGGCGTTCGTCGACCTCGGCGACCTGCACCACAACGCCTCCGACGGGGTGCACGTCGCCTCGGCTGGTGGCGTGTGGACGGCCCTCGTCAGCGGCTTCGGCGGCATGCGCGATCACTTCGGTCTGCTCACCTTCGACCCGCGTCTGCCCGCCGACTGGCCCGAGCTGTCGTACGTGCTGCACTGGCACGGCACGCGCCTCGACATCACGCTCACCGCGTCGGCGCTCACCCTGCGCGCCGGGGGAGAGGGCGAAGCAGTCACCTTCGCGGTACGCGGAGTGGACTACACCGTCAGCCCGGGCGAGACGGTGCGCGTCGCGCTGCACGGTCAGGGCCCGGTGCGTCCGGGACGCCCGTCGATCCGGCAGCTCGAGGGATCGGTGCGCGAGGACGGCACGCTGCTGTCGGCGTCGGTCCCGATCGTCACCACGGCGATCCCGATCGTCGGCGACGACACCGGCCCGATCGCGGTCGGACTCGACGGCGGCTTCTGAGTCTCCGTGACGCGGCGGCACCCTCCGGGGTGTCGCCGCGTTCGGCGTTTCGGGGGAGCGGCGCGGCGCCGGACTCGGGGGCGCGGCGGATGGCATGAGAACAGGCGGATGCGACGAGAACAGGGCGGCGGCCGAAGAACCGGCCTGTTCTGAGGACCCTCCCTGTTCCGGTGGGTGGCGGGCGGGTCGATCGGGCGCCGAAGCGGCGTGGACGGCGGCGGCGTCGCGGCGTGAGGATCCGGCATCCGGTGCTCCGCACACACCCCTGTGCGGAGGGCGAGCCGCGGCGGGACCGGCCGCGGAGGCGATGTCGGAGGTACGCCGTAGGCTGGGGGAGTGACCACAGCCCTGTACCGCCGCTACCGCCCCGAGGCGTTCGGCGAGATGATCGGGCAGTCGCAGGTGACCGAGCCGCTCATGACCGCCCTGCGCAGCGACCGCGTGGGTCACGCGTACTTGTTCTCCGGTCCGCGCGGCTGCGGAAAGACCACGTCGGCCCGCATCCTCGCCCGCTGCCTCAACTGCGCAGCCGGCCCCACCGACACGCCGTGCGGAACGTGCGACAGCTGCGTCGAGCTGGGGCGCGGCGGCGGGGGCTCGCTCGACGTGGTCGAGATCGACGCGGCCAGCCACAACGGCGTCGACGACGCGCGCGACCTGCGCGAGCGCGCGATCTTCGCCCCCGCGCGCGACCGCTTCAAGATCTTCATCCTCGACGAGGCGCACATGGTCACGCAGCAGGGCTTCAACGCCCTGCTCAAGCTGGTCGAAGAGCCGCCTGCGCACGTGAAGTTCATCTTCGCCACGACCGAGCCCGAGAAGGTGCTCGGCACCATCCGCTCGCGTACGCACCACTACCCGTTCCGGCTCGTGCCGCCGGCCGCGATGCTCGAGTACGTTCAAGAGCTCTGCGAGACCGAGGGCGTGGGCGTCGAAGCCGGCGTGCTGCCCCTCGTCGTGCGCGCCGGCGGAGGGTCGCCACGCGACACCCTCTCGTTGCTCGACCAGCTCATCGCCGGCAGCGACGCCGACGCCGAGGGGCACGTGCTGGTGCGCTACGAGCGCGCGGTCGCCCTGCTCGGCTACACGCACTCCGAGCTGCTCGACGAGGTGGTCGACGCCTTCGCCGCGAACGACGGCGGAGGAGCCTTCGCTGCCGTCGACCGGGTCGTTCAGACCGGTCAAGATCCGCGTCGGTTCGTCGACGACCTGCTCGAGCGGCTTCGCGACCTGATCGTCGTGGCCGCGACCGGTGCCGGGGCCTCGGCGGTGCTGCGCGGAGTGCCCGATGACGAGCTCGAGCGCATGTCGCGCCAGGCGACAGCCTTCGGCGCCGCGCGCCTCTCGCGCACGGCCGACCTGGTCGTCGCGGCGCTCGACGAGATGACCGGGGCCACGTCCCCGCGGCTCCAGTTGGAGCTCCTGGTCGCGCGCGTCCTCACTCACGCCGGGGTCGCCCAGGGCACATCGCCGGCAATGGCGCACGACCTCGAGGCCGCGCGCGGCGGAGCGCCCGCCCCGGCCACGGGTCGTCCGGCATCGCCCTCCGCTGACATCGCCACCCCGGGTGCGGTTCCGACGGCCCCCGCGGTCGCGAGCTCGGGTGGTTCTCGGGTCGCTTCGCCGGGGATCGCGGCGCCGGGCGCGGCGTCGCCGGCGGTGGCATCTCCCGGTGTCGCCTTGCCGGGCGTTGCGTCCCCGGGTGTCGCGTCGCCGGGTGTGGCGTCCCCGGGTGTCGCGTCACAGGGCAGCGGTTCGCGGAGCACTGCTTCGCCGGCGATCGCTTCGCCCACCGCTTCTCCTCGCTCGGGTTCCGCCGCCGTCGCACCGCCGACCGTGGCGTCCCCGGGGCGGATCGCGGCGCCCGAGGTGGCATCCCCCGTGGCATCCCCCGCCGCGGCGGCCCCGTCCGAAGCGGAGTCGCCCGCCGTCGCGCCCTCGAAAGACGCTGCTCCCGGCCGGCCTGACACCTCGGCCGAACCCCTGCCGAGCGATGACGACGCCCCTCCGCCGTTCACCGACGACGACGCTCCTCCGCCCTTCGACGACGACGAGCCGATGTCCGCGCCCGCTGCCGCCGCGGATCCCCGGGGACAGGAGCAGCCCGACCGCGCGTCGATGTCGGGGGCGGCTGCCCCCACGCGAAGCGGTTCCCCCGCGGCCGGTCGTCCCCGCGCTCTCCCCACCGACGAGGCCCATCCCTTCGACACGGCCCCCACTCCCGAGACCGCCGCCGCGGAGCGCGACGCCGACTCCACGGCGGTGCAGACCGCAGCGGACTCCGAGGTGGGCGCGTCGTCTCGCGACGACGCACCGGCTTCCGCGTCCTCGCCGGCCGTCGCATCGGCTGCCGCCGGTCCGACGGCCGACCCTTCGCCGGTCGAGGCTCCGAGCGCCGATAGCCCGGCCGCCGAGGCTCCGGCCGCCGACGCCGCCGACGCCCCGCCCGCCGACGACGCGTCTCCTCTCGAACCGACGGCTCCCACGCCGCCGGCCACCCCGGTCGGTCCGATCGAGCTCGGCCACGTGCGCGACGCGTGGCCCGAAGTGCTCGGTCAGCTCGAGGTCGCGAGCCGGTCGTCGTGGCTTGTCGTCTCCACCGCCGCGGTCGCCGCCTTCGAGGGCGACGTGCTCACCCTGGCGTTCCGCACGGCCAGCGACCTCACGGCCTTCAAGACGCGCACCCCCGAGGGCGGTCCGAGCGAAGACCTCCGCCAGGCCATCCAGGCCGTCCTCGGCGTCCGGGTCAAATACCTCGCCCGCCTCGAGCAGGACGGTTCCGGCGGGCCCGGTGGCTCCGGTCCCGGCGGGTCGTCTCGTGGCCCGGCGGGCTCGGCGCCGACGCACGGTCCCGCCTCGGGAGCGGCGGCGTCCGGTCCCCGTGGCTCGCAGACCTCGGCACCGTACTCGTCGTCGGTCTCCGAATGGGCCGTCGCCCCGATTCCGGCATCCGAGGGTTCCGCGCCGACCGCCCTCCGAGCCCCCATGGCACCGTCTACGGCGCTCGCGGTCGACGACGAGCCCGACGAAGCCACGGCCGTCGCTCCCGCGGCGGTGCACGAGGGCGCCGTCCTGCCGCCGCGCGAGGTCACCCCCTCGGTGCCCGCCCCCGACGAGGTCGACGACGACGACGTCATCCCCCCGGCCGACGAGGTCGAGGCGCCCCTTCCTCCGGTGGTCGTCCCGCGCATGGCCCCGCTCAGCGGGGGAGTCCAGCGGTACGGCGAGGCCGTGGTCCGCCAGATGCTCGGCGCCACCTACGTGCGCGACGAACCCTACGAGCCCCCGACGAGGTTCACCTGATGTACGACGGCATCGTCCAAGACCTGATCGACGAGTTCGGACGCCTCCCCGGCATCGGCCCGAAGTCGGCGCAGCGGATCGCGTTCCACATCCTCCAGTCGCCGTCCTTCGACGTATCGCGCCTGTCGACGCTCCTCGGCGAGATCCGCGACAAGGTGAAGTTCTGCGAGATCTGCGGCAACGTCTCCGAGCAGGATCGCTGCTCGATCTGCCGCGACCCGCGCCGCAACGCGACGCTCATCTGCGTCGTCGAAGACGCCAAGGACGTTGCCGCTATCGAGCGCACCCGCGAGTTCCGCGGGCTGTACCACGTGCTCGGCGGGGCCATCAGCCCCATCGCGGGCATCGGCCCCGACGACCTTCGTGTCACCCAGCTCATGCAGCGACTCGCCGACGGCACCGTTCAAGAGGTCATCCTGGCGACGAACCCCAACCTCGAGGGCGAGGCGACGGCGACCTACCTCAGCCGGTTGCTGCACACCCTCGAGATCCGCGTGACGAGATTGGCATCCGGTCTCCCCGTCGGCGGCGACCTCGAATACGCCGACGAAGTGACTCTCGGCCGCGCCTTCGAAGGGCGCCGCACGCTCTGAGCCGACCACCGCGGCGTGTTCGCGGACCGTCCGTCCTCGGGGTGCGCGCCTCCTGAGGCGCACCCATGTCGCGCGTGTCGCTGATAGCCCCCGCCGGACGACACCATGCTGGATGAACCGGCTGGTGAACGTCGCTTATGAGTTCGCGACGAATCGTTGCGGGGTGGTGAACCGCTCGTTCACCCTCTGCTCGCGCCACGGCCATGCGGGGGGAGGACGTTCTTCTCTGCGGAACAGCGTGGGGGACCCGAAGCCCCGACGCAGAGGTCCGTCAGACAGGGGCCTTCCGTGAGCGAACCGCTCTCCGAATCACGCGCGCGCCGCGGACGCGTGATCTTCGACACCTTCCGCTCGGTGCGCGACCCGCGCCTGAGCGCGTGGCTGCTCTTCCGTTCGTACCTCCTCCCCGAGCTGGCGGCATCTCAACTCGCCCTCATGGAGAGCCCCACGGCCGCGGGTGCTCTCGCCCCGATCGGGGTCTTCGGCGTCTGGCGGCTCCTCGCGACGAACAACCGCGAGCTCGCCCGCTGCGCGACGGTGTTCGCCTCCCCGGTCGTCGCTGTCGACGCGGCCCGGGTCGAACAGTCCCGCGCGGGCCAGATGCAGGTGTCGACGGTCCGCGGCCCCGTGGCGACCAAGCACGCGTGGGTGCTGCGCCGCGGCGATCGGCCGATCGCGACCGCCGCGCGCTGGTACGAGTCCGCCGGCGAGGCGTCGGCGGCGGGCCGCGCGGCCGTCGGGGTGTTCCGGTCCGCCGACGTCGTGGAGGGCGTCAGCATCGGCAGCGCCTCCGGACGTCGGTCGCGCGTGTCGGCGCAGCCCGCGTGATCGCTCGTCGGCGCGCAGGGTTACGGCAGCCGGTCGGCCGGTCTGAGGGAGCCGACTGATGGTCGACGATGCCGCCGGTCTCGTCGCGGGGAGGTTCCGCGTCGAAGGGCTCCTCGGCACCGGGGGAACGGCATCCGTCTTCCGCGCCCGGGATGAGGTGACCGGTCAGACCGTCGCCGTCAAACTGCTGCATCCCCACCTCTCCCAGAGCGACACCGTCCGCGAGGCCTTCCTCCGCGAGGGCAGACGGACGGCGCACGTCTCCCACCCGTCGATCGTCGCCGTCGTCGACATGGGGACCTTTCTCGAGCACGGCATCCCCATCGCCTGGATCGCCCAGCGGATCGTCGAAGGCGTGACCCTCGCGGAGCACGTCCGTGCCACCGGTCCGCTCTCCGCGGTCCACGCCGCGGCGGTGGCCGGGGACATCCTCGATGCGCTGGGTGCCGCTCACGCGGTCGGTCTCGTGCACCGCGATGTGTCGCCCGCGAACGTGCTCGTGCGCGTCGACGACGAGGGCCGCCCCCGATCGACGCTCCTCGATTTCGGCCTCGCCGATGCGGCGGGAGAGACGGCCCACGGCGACGACGTTCTGCGCAGCTCCGTGTCGCCGGTCACCGCGGGGGTGGTCGGAAACGCCGAGTTCGCCTCGCCCGAGCAGCTGAGCGGGCAGCCCGTCGGCCCGCGCGGCGACCTGTACCAGGTCGGCGGGATGCTGTACTTCGCGCTCACCGGTCGCGCCCCGTTCACGGGGAGCGACCGGGCCGCCGTCATCCGGGCCCACCTGCACGCCCCGCCTCCCGTCCCGTCCGTGGCCGTTCGGTCCGTCCCCGGTGCGCTCGATCGCGTGGTCGTGCGATCGATGCTCAAGGAGCCGGCGAACAGATTCGCCGACGCCGCCGAGATGCGCGCGGCGGTTCTCGATGCGGTCACCCCCGTGCGAGCGCCAGCCCCCGGCGATGACGAGGTGTCGTCGACACGGGTCCTGACGGCCGCCCCTCTCGGCGCCGGTCCGACGCCGGCCCCCGCGCCGGTGGACGAGTCGCCGCGACACGGACCCCGGTGGGGAGCGATCGCGGCCATCGTGCTGCTGCTGGCGGGCACGGCGGCCGCCGTCCCCCTCATGGCGAACGCCGGTCGTGCGGCGCCCGCGGCCGAGCCGTCCGCGGCGGCCTCGGCTCCGGTGCCCACCGCGACGACATCGACGCCGCAACCGACCGCGTCGGACCCCGGCACCCCCGCACCGATCGCCACCGCGCTCGTGCCCGCCTTCGGCTCCCTCGACGACACGCGACTCGCGCTCGCGGCGGCGGGGTTCGTCGTCGGCGACATCACCGAGCGCGACGCGCCCCAGTCGGGCGGGACGGTGCTGTCCTCCGACCCGGCCCCCGGGACGGCGGTCGCGCGTGGTTCCGCGGTGCGCCTGGTCGTGGCATCCGGATCCAATCTCGTCCCGGACGTCGTCGGAATGGATGCCGCGGGAGCAGCCTCGTCGATGCGCGCAGCGGGCTTCGTCCCGGCGCAGACGACCGTCGCATCCGACCGACCGACGGGGACCGTCGTCGGCGTCGAACCCGCGGCGGGAAGCGCCGTCCGTCTCGGAAGCGCCGTGACGATTCTCGTGGCCGCAGCCCGGGCGACTCCGACGCAGGCCCCGCCGTCTCCGTCCTCCACGCCGACGCCGGTCCCGACCGCGTCGCCGACGGGCGGACCTCGATGACGCCTCGGCCGGCGTCGTCCCTCGTTCACCTTCGAGCGTCTCTCGTTCACCACCCCGCCAGCCGACGTGGACAGTCGAACCGGGTGCCGTTCACGGCTGGCTCCTAGCCTCGCAATGCCGGCGACCCGAGCCGGTTCCAGGGGAAGCGAGCGAGTCGCGACACCGGCCGGTCGACCGGCGCCCCGCGATCCTCCCCTCGTCGTTCGAGGCTGAGCGACGTGAGGCGCGGCCGACTCCCGGCGCGATCGATGGAGGGCGCATGACGGACACCACGACGGCGGTGCTACCGCCGACGACGGACGCGGCGAAGCCGACACCACGCTCGTTGAAGAGCGCTCCCGTCATCGCCGATCGGGTGTTCCGCACCACCGCGTATGCCGCGGGAACCATCACCGTCGCCGTGATGCTCGCCGTCGGGATCTTCCTCACGGCGCGCGCCGGCGATGCCCTCGCGGTGGCGGGTCCTTCGTTCCTTACGACGCAGGAATGGTCGCCCGAGACTGGCACGTTCGGTGTCGCCGCCGTGCTGTTCGGGACGGTGACGATCGCCCTGGTTGCCATGGCCATCTCTGTGTCGCTGGCGATAGGGACGGCGTTGCTCATCAGCGAGATCGTGCCGCCACGGGCGCGGGGCCTTCTCATCACGATGGTCGACCTGATGGCGGCCGTGCCCAGTGTCGTGTTCGGGCTGTGGGGCGTGTTCTTCCTCCAGGCGGGCGTCATACCGGTCGCCCAGTGGATCTCGACCTACTTCGGCTGGATCCCGATCTTCCGCGTCGCCGACGAGACCGGCGCACGGCTGACGGACGCCGGTGCGTACACCTCCTCGGCGTTCATCGCGGGGATCGTCGTGGCGCTCATGGTCGTGCCGACCCAGACCTCGGTGATGCGCGAGGCGTTCTCGCAGGCGCCGCTCGGCGAGCGGGAGGGGGCCCTCGCGCTCGGTTCGACCCGATGGGGGATGATCCGCGCCGTCGTGCTCCCCTTCGGCCGGGGCGGCATCATCGGCGGCACCATGCTCGGCCTCGGACGCGCCCTCGGCGAGACCATCGCCGTGGTCATGATCATCTCGCCGATCTTCACGATCAACACCGAGCTGCTGAAGACCGGCACCAACTCGGTGTCCGCGCTCATCGCTCTCCGTTACGGGGAGGCGAGCCAGTTCGGCCTGTCCGCCCTCATGGCGGCGGGGCTCGTGCTGTTCATCATCACGTTGATCGTCAACTTCACCGCGTCGACGATCGTCGCGCGCAGCCGGTCCGGAGCGGAGAGCAACTGATGGCGATCCTCACCCCCGAGGCCCCGACGGCCGCGGCCCGAGACGAGTCTCCGCGTCACACCTCGCGCACGTCGATTCCGCATCGCACGGGCGCCGTCGGCGAGCGGCGCGACCTGCGGACGGTCCCTTTCGGCGACCGTTTCGACCTCATCGGCAGCGGGGCGGCGGCCATTGCCGTCTCGACACTGATGTTCGGATGGCTCACCCCCATGACGGGTGTCGTCGGGTGGGTGGTGCTGTCGTTCATCGGCTTCCTCGGCATCTACGCGGTCCTGACCGCGATGCGCGCCGACCGTCTCGCCATCAGCGAGCGGGTCATGACCGCGTTGTTCTACTCCGCGGGCGTGCTCCTGCTCGGGGCGCTGGCCTTCGTGGTGTTCTTCACCCTCGTGCGGGGCTCGTCGGCCCTGTTCCACCTGAATTTCTTCACCGAGACGATGAAGCTCGCCGGTCCCCTCGACCCGCTGACGATGGGCGGCATCGCGCACGCCATCGTCGGAACGCTCATCCAGATCAGCATCGCGCTGACGATCACGATTCCGCTCGGGGTGACCACCGCCGTCTTCCTGAACGAGATCGGCGGACGCTTCGCCCGCTTCGTGCGGACCATCTCGGATGCCATGACGGCTCTGCCCTCGATCGTCGCGGGACTGTTCGTCTACGCCGCCGTCGTGACCCTCATCACGAATCAGCGCTCGGGGTTCGCGGCATCCCTCGCCATCAGTGTGATGATGCTCCCGATCATCATCCGGGCCTCCGACGTGGTGCTGCGCCTGGTGCCCCACAACCTGCGCGAGGCGTCGTACGCGCTCGGCGCGAGCCGGTGGCGCACGGTGTGGAGCGTCGTCCTGCCCACCTCGCGCTCCGGTCTCGTCACGGCCGTGATCCTCGGCACCGCCCGCGGAATCGGCGAGACCTCTCCGGTGCTGCTCACCTCGGGCGTCACCGCGGAGATGAACCTGAACCCCTTCTCGGGTCCGATGATCTCGCTCCCGCTGCAGGTGTTCGACTTCGTGAAGTCCCCGGAGCCAAGCATGATCGCCCGCGGGTTCGGCGCCGCCGCCACCCTCGTGCTGCTCGTCCTGACCCTGTTCATCGTCGCCCGCCTGATCGGTGGACGAGGGCCCGGCCAACTCTCGGACCGTCAGCGCCGTGCCGCCTCCGCCGCGTCGGCTCGGGATCTCGTCCGCATCGAGGGGGAGTCCGCCGTCGCCGCTTCGCGTGCCGGGCGACGCACCATGCCGCCGGGCCGTCCGCCCAAGGACCTCGAGCGTCGCCTCTCGCTGCGCGCGTTCACCGCACGCTTCAACCGATCCACCGAGGAGAACCCGTCGTGAATGTGCGTCCCCGCTTGGCCCGCTTCGCCGCGGTGCTCGCGGTCGTCTCCCTCGTCGCGCTGGCCCCGTCGCCCGCACAGGCCGACGGGTACGTGCCGATCTCCGGATCCGGCTCGACCTGGTCGCAGAACGCGCTCGATCAGTGGCGCAAGAACGTGGCCAGCAACTACGGCATGACGGTGAACTACTCGGGGACGGGGTCGAGCGCCGGGCGCACGGATTTCCGCAACAGCACCGTCGACTTCGCCATCAGCGAGATCCCCTTTCAGGACAACCCCGAGGACGGTTCCGCGCCGGAGACGACGTTCAGCGACGGGACCCCGCTGCAGGGGAAGTTCGCGTACATGCCGATCGTGGCGGGTGGCACCTCGTTGATGTACAACCTCAAGATCGGCGGCAAGCGCGTCACGAACCTGCGACTGTCCGGCGAGGTGATCGCCAAGATCTTCAGCGGTCAGATCGCCAAGTGGAACGACCCGGCGATCCAGTCCGACAACCCCGCCCTCGCGATGCCGGATAAGACCATCACGCCGGTCTATCGTTCGGACGGCTCGGGGACGAGCGCGCAGTTCACCCTGTGGATGTCCAAGCAGTTCGGCAACATCTGGACGCAGGGCATGCGCTCGCAGTTCCCGCAGGTCAACGCCTCGTTCAAGGGACAGAACGGCTCCTTGGGCGTGTCGGGCTACGTGAGCCAGGACTACGGCGAGGGGGCCATCACCTACGTCGAGTATTCGTACGCGATGAAGTCCGGGTTCCCCGTGGTGAAGGTGCTCAACAAGGCCGGGTACTACGTCGAGCCGACATACCAGTCGGTCGCCGTGGCGCTGATGTCCGCCGCGATCAACCCCGACCTCACGCAGAACCTAGACGGCGTGTACAACAGCGGCGATCCTCGGGCGTATCCCATGTCGAGCTACTCGTACATGATCGTCCCCACCCAGACGAACAAGATCTTCACGGCCGAGAAGGGCAAGACCCTTAGTCGTTTCGCGAACTACATGCTGTGCGAGGGCCAGCAGCAGGCTTCCGCCCTCGGGTATTCGCCGTTGCCGATGAACCTCGTCCAGGCGGGTTCCGACGTCTTGAGGTCGATCCCCGGAACAGAGGGGCCGGTCGACTTCAACAAGTGCAACAACCCGACGTTCAAGCCGGGCGACTCCCCGGCGAACAATCAGCTCGCCGCCTCCGCTCCCAACCCTCCCGACTGCGACAAGAAGGGATCCACGCAGTGCGTGGAGGGAACGGGCGGTGCCCAGGAAGCCACACCGGCGACGGGCGCGGGCGGGGCCTCGGGTGGGGCCAACAGCGCTGCCGTGGCGGCGGGCGCCTCGGGTGGCGGCTCGGCCGGCGGGGCTGCGGCGGCCGCGGGTTCAGCCGCTGCCGGTGATGCGGCGGGCGCCCCCGTGTACGACGCGAACGGCGTGCTGGTCTCCGGGGGAGGGGCGGCCGTGAACGCAGCGGTGTCGTCGCCGTTCACGTTGGCGGATGACGGGTGGGGGACCCCGCAGTCCATCATGCTCGTCGCCGGGCTGCTCATGCTCGCGGCCATCCTCATCCCGCCCGTGATCATCCGACGATCCGGCGCGCGAACGAACCGTCGATGACCGAGCGGGCATCCGCCGGAGCCTCGGCGGAAGCGTTCGCGTCTCGAGCCCACCGCATCGGTACCTCGTTGGGGGCGCGTTCATGCCACCGTCACCTCCGCGTTTTTAGCTCATCGCGGGTGGAAAGTCACCCGCAGAATTTAAGGAATCCACCTGTGTCTGACCCCCGCGAGCGCAGCGACGCCGAGGCCTCGACGACCCGGTCACGGACGCGCCGTCCGAGACGCGCGGGCCAGTCCGGTCGAGGCGTGCGTCGGGCGCTCGGCCCGCTCGCGGCGGGTCTGGTGGCGGGCGTCTCCGTCTTCGCGCTGGTCTCGGGAGGCGTGGTGTCGGGCGGCCAGTCCGCCACCGCCGCGACCTCCTCCGCCGTGACGATCACGGCGAAGCAGCAGGACCCTCAGCTCGACACGGCCCCCCTACCCGACCTGTCCGTCTCCGTCTCGCAGACCCGGGGCCTGGTCGCTCAGGGCATCCGTCTCGACTGGACCGGAGGCAAGAAGTCGACGGCGCCGTCGGCGGGGGGCAACGGCGGCGAGAACTTCCTCCAGGTGTTCATGTGCTGGGGCGACGATCCGCAGAACGCCCAGCGTCCCGATCGCACGACGTGTCAGTACGGAGGGGCGGGAAGCGTCGGGGCGACCCGCGACGCGTACCGCAACTATTCCTCGATGGACGAAGTGCCCGCGGCCGATGTGGAATTCACCGCCCCCGGCTCGATCATCTACCCGCCCTACACGTCGATCCCGTTCATCGCTCGCGACGGGACCCGGGTCGACTCGATCATGCGCGACCCGAAGACCGGCGGCAAGACGATCAACTCCGCCGTCGACGTCAACGCCAACCAGTTCTTCACCTCGTACACCACCAACGAGATCCCCTGGGTCGGTTCGGGAGACGACGGGAAGGGCTCCGTCACCTTCGAGGTGCAGACGGCCGTCCAGTCGAACGGACTCGGATGCGGAAACCCGGTGACGACGTCCGGCGCCACCGTCGGAGCGTCGTGCTGGCTCGTCGTCCTTCCGCGCGGAACCTCGGACAACGGGTCGACGAACATCACCCAGTCGGGCCTCTTCGCCGACTCGTGGCAGCACGCGCTCTCGGTGAAGCTCGACTTCGCACCCGTCGGCGCCGGCTGCCCGATCGGTCAGGCCGAGCGACAGGTCGCGGGCAGTGAGCTCGCGGCGCTCGCGGTCGCTTCGTGGCAGCCCGCGGTCTGCAACCAGAAGAACGGTTCGGTCTACTCGCTCATCACGAGCGCCGAGTCGGACGCCCTGCTCTCTGCCGCCAAGAACGCGCAGGCGCCCCTCGCCCTGACGAGCTACGCGCTCACGACCGAGGGCAAGGACCCGCTGGTGTACGCCCCCGTGGCCTTGAGCGGCGTGGCCATCTCGTTGGCGATCGACAGGCTTCCGAACCCCAACGACAAGACCGTCCCCCAGGAGTGGAAGGACAAGGCGCGCACGCCGTTCCGCGGCGTGAACCTCACCCCGCGTCTGCTGGCGAAGCTCCTCAGCTACTCCTACCGTTCGTCGATTCCCACCGGGGCCGACCAGGGATATCTGACGGGGACGAACGAGTACAACATCACTCGCGATGAGGACTTCCTCGCGGTCAACGATCCCGAGTGGAGGGCCCAGGACCTCCAGGGCGCCGCGATCGCCGACGTCATCGTTCCGCAGGGGCGGTCGGATGCCGCTCGCGCGGTGTGGAAATACATCTCCTCCGACCAGGATGCGATGGACTTCCTCGCCAGCAAGCCGGACCCGTGGGGCATGGTCGTCAACCCGTGGTACTCCACGAACGCCGACATCAATCCCAGCAAGGTGGCGTTCTCGCTCGATCGGGACGACTTCCCGAAGGCCGACCCCGTCGAGGTGGTGCCGAAGAATCAGGCCCCCATCAACCTCGTGACCTGGCGCCCCTATGCCAACGACCTCTCCGCGATCGCGTATCTGACGCTCCGCGGAGACGGCCAGGGACCGGGTCAATGGGATCCGAACACCGTCCCGCCGAAGTACGGCAAGAACCCGCGCATGCTGCCCGGAAGCCAGCGCCTACTCGGGCTCACCAGTGCGGCCGCCGCCGCGCGGTTCCAGGTGGTCACGGCATCCCTGCGTAATCCCTCCGGCGGATTCGCCGCTCCCACGAGCGCCTCGATGCGAGCGGCGGCCGATGTGATGACGCCGGCGGGCGCGGGGGATCGAGTCGTCGCCTTCGACCCGAAGTCGTCGGTGGCCTCCGGTTCCCGTGACGCCTACCCGCTCACCATGCCCGTCTACGCGGCCACCAATCCGACGGCCACCGATCCCTCGCTGCGCGCGGCGTACGCGGACCTCGTCCGCTTCGCCGTGGGCACCCAGGCGCAGACCCCCGGGACGGCGGCCGGAGAGCTCCCCGACGGTTACGTCGCGTTGCCCCCGGCCTGGATCGAGCAGGCGCGGGATGCCGCGGACGTGATGCAGAACGGCCCTCGACCCTCGTCGACCGGGGAGTCGTCGTCGACGTCCGGCGCGTACATCCCCTCGCAGCAGACGGCGGTGACCACGGGAGCGGCGTCGTCGAGCGCTGCGAGCGCCGCCGCGGCGGCCGGGGCCGCGCCCTCTTCGACGGACTCCGCGACGACGGCGGCATCCGGTGCGTCCAGCGGGGCGCTCGCCGGGGCGAAGACCCCGGACGACCCCGACGGCGGCGCGCTCGGTGCCGCTCTGCCCCTGAGCGTGCTCGCCGGACTGGCGAGCGCGGCCGGGGTGCCCCTGATCACCCGTCTGAGAAGACGGGTCACCTGAGGCCCGCGCCTGCCGGCTTCTTCGCAGTAACCCATCCTCTGCACCCGAAAAGAACAGGAAGAAATGAAGCTCAAGCGAATCGTCGCGTTCGGCGCGGCCGTTGGCGTCGCCCTTGCCGGCGCTGGCATGGCGTCGGCGGCCAACGCCGACCCGATCTCCGACGGTTACTCGATCGTCGGCTCCGACACCCTGCAGGACGCCGTCAGCGCCCTCGCCAACGGGACCAACATCACCGGTCCCTCGGTGAAGGTGTCGGGCAACGGCAAGTCGCTGGCGTCGTGGGATGCCTTCACGCTGGGCGTCGCCGGAGGCGTCGGCAGCATCCAGACGAAGGCCTTCGGCCCCGTCTTCGACCGTCCGAACGGCTCCGGCGCGGGCCGCAACGCCCTCATCGCGTCGGTCGGCGGCGCGAGCGGCACCGCGTTCACCTTCAACAACGTCAACGTCAAGGACCAGGTCGACTTCGCCCGCAGCTCCTCGGTCGGCGGCACCACCGGAACCCTGCTGACCTACGTGCCCTTCGGTCAGGATGCCATCGGCTACGCGTTCAAGGTCGGTGCTGCGACCGGCAGCGCCAACGCGACCGCGGCGACCGACGCGATCAACGACCTCTCGAAGGACCAGCTGAGCAGCATCTACTCGGCGACCTCGAGCTCGTCCGCGAGCGCGGTCCTCGCCGGCACCGGCTACACCCTGAAGCCGCTGGGTCTGCAGTCCAGCTCCGGCACGTGGACCACCTTCCTCGGCAAGATCGGCCTCAGCACCACCACGCTGGGTTCCGCCGTCGACACGCGCAGCAACTCGATCCCCGAGAACGACGGTCGTGTGCTGACGCCCGCCAGCAATGAGATCCAGATCATCCCGCTCTCGGTCGCCAACTACATCGGTCAGTCGAACGGCGCCTCGCGCATCAACACGTTCTCGGGTGTCTCGGTGGGCGCGATCGCCGGTGTGGCCGCCTTCACGGGCACTGCGCCCAACCTCACCCCCAGCACCAGCTACTACAACAGCGCCGACTGGGGCCGCACGGTCTACATCGTGGTCCCCACGGCCAAGATCACGCCCGACAACGCGGCGTTCGACTCGGGCGTCGCCGCCCTGGTCAACACCTCGTCCACCACGAGCCTCACCTACTGGGGTGGCTCGGGCTCGCCGACGACGACGAAGGCCGTCAAGGCCAAGTTCGGCTTCTCGGCTCCCACCGGCACCGTCCTCACCCGCAACAACTGATCCTCACCCACGAGAAAGAGAACACTCCTCATGAAGATCACCCTTGCGAAGCGCGGAATCCTCGGCCTCGGCGCCGTCGTGACCGCCGCTGCGCTCTCGATCGTCCCCGCCGCTGCGGCGTCGGCGGCGGTCGTCCCGACCGTGGGCTCCGCTCACCCGGTCTACCTGATCTCGGACCTCGACGGTACGCAGATCCCCGCTGGCAAGGTCCTCGGCTGGAACGACTCGGTCCTGGGCTCGCCCGACCCGAGTGACGAGGACTACAACAGCTTCTTCACCGTCCCCGCGAACAGCGGGAGCGTCCGTACGTTCATCTCGCCCCGCGGCCAGGAGGCCAACGTGGCGGCCTGGAACGCGTACGGTCCTCTCGGCCTCACCCCGAGCGGCATCCAGCTGCCCAACCTGATGCCGAGCGCCAACACCAGCACCGGAACGGGCTCTCCCTCGGGCAGCGGCGCCGTCGCCAACGCGGGCGGCGACTACTCGCTGGGTATCGCCTTCTTCAACGGCAACCAGGTCCTCGAGACGGACTTCATCTACATCTCGGTCACGGCCAACGCCAAGCCCGAACTGGCCACGTGGACCTTCGCCACGCCCGCCGCGGCCGCCACCGCCCCCTCCATCACCACGGCATCGCTCAACGCCGCGACGGTGGGTACGGCGTTCTCGCAGACGCTCACCGCCGACGGCACCGCACCCCTCACCTGGTCGGTCACGTCGGGTGGCGCGCTGCCCGCCGGCCTCGCGCTCGACGCCTCCAGCGGCGTCGTCTCGGGCACGCCCGCGACCGCGGGGGCGTACAGCGTCACGATCGTCGCGACCAACAGCGCGGGTTCGAACGAGAAGGCCTTCTCGGGCACGGTGGCGGCTCCCGCTCCGACCGCTCCGACCAAGCCCGAGGGTTCGGCCACGAACAAGGTCGACATCGCCGACCCCGCCAAGGGTGCGAAGACGGTCACGGTTCCTGCCGGTTCCGCCAACGCGAACAAGACGCTCGTCGCCTGGGCATGGTCCGACCCGACCAACCTCGGCCAGGTCACGACCGACGCCAACGGCAACGCGACCGTCGACATCTCGTCGCTGCCCGCCGGTGAGCACACCATCGCGCTCACCGCCCCCGGTGACGCGACATTCGCGGTCCTCGCGTGGGACACGATCACCAAGGTCTCGGCCTCCGGTGACACCACCACCGACACGGTCGACGTGACCGCAGCCGTGACCGCGAGCGACCTGTGGTCGCTCAACGCCGAGGCCACGAAGGTCGACTTCGGCAGCGTCGCGCGCGACAAGACCGCCCAGGCCTCCCTCGGCAAGGTCACCGTGGTCGACGACCGCAACGTCCTCAAGGGCTGGAACCTCGACGCCGCGTGGAGCTCCTTCAAGAACTCCGCGGGTGACGAGATCCCGGCTACCGCTCTCACGCTGGCTCCCAAGGCCTACGCCGGTACGCCGCTCGTCTCGGGCGTGACCCTCGGCACCACGGGCTCGAAGATCGCATCCAGCTCGGCGGTCTCCACGCTCACCTCCGGTGCGCTGTTCGACGCCGACCTCACCTTCAAGGCTCCCAAGGACGCCCAGACCGGTGACTACACCTCGACGCTGACGCTGACGCTCACCTCCAAGTGAGCTGATCTCGGATAGACCCGCTGCACGCCGTGCGGGGAGGCCGTCACCGGTCTCCCCGCACGGTGCGTCGGCGCCCGCGCCGTGACATGTCTCGGCTCGTTCCCCATCAGGCCTCGTTCACCCCCGCGACATGCCTACGTCGCCCCCATCTGCGGAGATATACCGTGCTCTCCACGACCTCGCGGCGCCGCTTCCCGGCTCTGGGCGCCGCTCTTCTCGTCGCTGCGGCGACGATCGCCTTCCTCGTCCCCTCGGCGCCCGCGATGGCCGCCGAGGGCGACGCCACGTCCGCCGCCACCGTCGGTGTCGCGACACGTCCCGCCGGTGAGGACGGCCGCCCCGACGGCCGCTCCCGGTTCACCTTCACCGCAGACCCCGGCCAGAGCATCACCGATCGCGTGCTCGTCGGCAACACCGGCACGGAACGGCAGGACTTCACCGTCTTCGCCACCGACGCCTTCAACGGCGAAGACGGCAGCTTTTCGCTGCTCGCCTCCGCTGATGCGCCCACCTCGGTCGGCGCCTGGCTGCGTTTCGATGACGGCAGTGACCGGGTCCGGTTCTCGCTCGCGCCCGACGAAGTGCGTCTTCTCACGTTCACCATCGCGGTGCCCGCCGATGGGACGCCCGGCGATCACGTCGGTGGTCTCGTGGCATCCGTCGTCGAAGACGGGCAGCAGGTCAACGTCGACCGCCGCGTGGCGACGTCGATCTTCGCGCGCGTGTCGGGGGAACTTCAGCCGCAGCTCACGATCACCAGCTACGACGCGACCCACGAGGGCGACTGGTGGAATCCCGTGGGCGGGGCGGTGAAGGCGCGGTACACCGTCACGAACACGGGCAACGTCGCGTTGGCTGCCAACCTCACGAACGGTGTGAGCACGTGGTTCGGCATTCCCGCCACCGGCCTCCAGGGTGGCAGCATCCCCGTTCTGCTCCCCGGCAACACCTCGACCTACGAGACGACCATCGGCGGTGTCGGGCAGTGGTTCTACCTCGACGCGCGAACGGTGCTGAGCCCGTTCGTCGATTCCCCCGACGTGACGCAGCAGCTCTCGGTCACGCCGGTGTCGCGCGACGCGGTCACGTTCGCGACGCCATGGACGCTTCTGCTCCTTCTCGCGCTCGCCGCGCTCGTCTTCGTGCTCTTGCGGTGGCGTCGCCGGCGTGACGAAGCGCTCGCGCAGCAGTGGGTCGATTACATGGAGCACGCCACCGCGTCCGACGCGAACAGCGCAGCAGACCTGCACGTGGGCGCCCCGTGACGCCCCGTCGACGCGCGTCGCGGCGACTCGTCGTCTCTCTGGCGCTCGCGGCCGTCGCGGCAGTCGGTCTCGCCGTTCCCGCTTTCGCGTCCGACGCCGATTCGGGTACCCCGCTGACCGTCAGCATCACCGACGGATCGACGCCCTCGCCTTCGCCCTCCTCCTCATCGACGACCGGTTCCGGCCCCGCCACGGGCACGTCGTCCGGCGGATCGTCGACGGGTGGCTCGTCGACGGGCGGCTCGCGCGGCACGGGGGGCTCCACTGGCGTGGGCGGGTCGACGGGCGCAGGAACTTCCTCGGATCCGGGGACGACGCCGGCCGGACAGACCAGCCCGGCGAACGAGGTGAGCGTCGGAGGCGGGCTCTTCGTCGGTGGGCTGAACGGCAACGGGATGCCGGCCGTCAATCCCGCAGACGGCACGGTGGACATGTGGTTCACGGTGCGCAACTCGTCGACGAAGCCGGTCGATGCCACGGCCGATTTCTGGATGGAGGGCACGGTCTTCTCCAACCGTCTCGATGCCCGCGACGGCGTTCCCATCACCGCTCTTCAGCCGGGAGAGACGCGGGTCGTCGCGGCGACCCTGAGCGGGGCGGGACAGTGGACGCTCGTCTCGGCCCACGTCACCTTCACCCCGCCCGAGACCGTGGACGCAGCGGCCGCGACCTCGGTCACGCGCGATGCGCTCGTGCTGGTGTTCCCGTGGTTGATCGTGCTCGTCGCGGTCGCGATCGCCCTGGCCCTCGCGATCGTGCGGGTCGTCCGCGCGGCTCTTCCGCCGGTCCCCGCGGCGGCCGTGTCATGACCCTCTTCGAGGAACGACGCACGACGGACGGGGGCGGCTCTCCCGTGTTTCAGCCGGCACCCCCGCGTCCGCCGCGTCCGCCGCGCCGTCCACCGCGTCGGCGACCGGAGTACGCGCCGTTGTCTCCGGTGCAGGTGTTCGTCCGTGGGACGCTGGCTTCGATCGCGGTTCTCGTCCTGGTCTTCCTGATCAACCTCCTCGTGGTCAGCCACGTGAGCCACTTCGCCTCGCAGCAGCATTTGCGGGACACGTATCGCGCGCAGCTGGCGGAGGGCACCGCTCCCGTGAGCGAGGGCGACTTCGAGGATCACCTGCTCGTCGACGGCGCGCCCGTGGCGCTGTTGGCGATCCCTCAGCTCGGCATCGACGAGGTGGTCTCCGAGGGCACCACGTCCGGCGTCCTCAAGCAGGGGCCCGGCCATCGTCGCGACACGGTGCTGCCCGGGCAGGCGGGCGTCAGCGTGATCATGGGGCGCACCGCCGCGTTCGGCGGCCCTTTCGCGCGCCTGCAGACCCTGCAGCCGGGCGAGACGTTCACGGTCCGTACGGGTCAGGGCGAGCAGACGTTCGAGGTCCTCGGCGTCCGATACGCGGGGGATCCGACCCCGCCCGCCCCCGTGAGGGGCGAGAGCCGGCTCATCCTCATGTCCGCGCGCGGCGCGCCTTACCTGCCGACGGGAGTCGCGTACGTGGATGCCAGGAGTACCGGCGATGCGCAGCCCACGGGCGCTCGTCAGACCACGTCGATGGCTCTCGCGCCGCAGGCGAAGCCGATGGCGACGGACATGACGACGGTGTGGGCGCTGGTCTTCGCGCTGCAGTTCCTCGTCGTGGCCGAATTGCTCGCCGTGTGGGCGTATCGGCGTGTGGGCTGGCAGAAGACGTGGGTCGTCTTCACCCCCGTCCTTCTGCTGGCGAGCGTCTTCGTCTCGGACCAGCTCATCCGTCTTCTTCCCAACCTCCTCTGACCGGAGTACCCGAATGTGCCCCATCATCGATCCCGAACCTCGTGACCAGCGCGGTCCCGAAGGCGATTCCTCGTCCTCCGCGTCGGATGCCTCGGACGGCGCCGAAGACGCCTTCCGCACAGACGTGCTGAGCCTCGAGCACCACACGCCGGATCCGTTCATGACCGACGTGGTCTCGGCGGACGAGCTCGACCTGCTCACGCAGACGACCATGGGGGCGGTGCCGACCACGGTCGTCCTTCCGCCCGAGGGTTCGGTCGCCTCGCAGGCCCGCCGCGCACGACGCACGACGCGTCTGTTCGGTCGACCGGTCGCCGCGGGCGCCGACGAAGTCACCGACGTGATCTCGCCGGACGCCGGTGCGTACCCCTCCTTCGCCCCGCCGATGTCGCCCGTTGCCGCCCCCGTGGGCGCGGCTCGGACCACGTCGGCGGGATACACCGTGTCGTCCGCGTCGGTCCGAGCCTCCGCCGTCTCGCTCCTCGGCGGCGCATCGGCGACCCCGGAGCGCCTCGCCGAGGCGGAGCGACTGATCGCCGAGGCGGCGGCGCGGCCCCCGTTGTCGGAGCTCGATGCGCGGTCGATCTCGGCGTGGTTCGGCGATCACCAGGTCCTCCTCGATGTGTCCCTCACGATGCCCGCGGGGCAGGTGACCGCGCTCATCGGTCCCTCGGGCTGCGGCAAGTCGACTTTCCTGCGCATCCTCAACCGCATGCACGAGCTGGTGCCCTCGGCCGCCCTCGCCGGCGAGGTGCTGTTGGACGGCGACGACATCTACGACCCCGGTCACCGGTTGATCGATGCGCGCAAGCACATCGGCATGGTCTTCCAGAAGCCGAACCCCTTCCCGGCGATGTCCATCTACGACAACGTCATCGCGGGTCTGAAGCTCACGGGTCGCCGCGCCGGGCGAGACGAGAAGGACCACCTCGTCGAGACGTCGTTGCAGAGCGCGGGGCTGTGGAAAGAGGTCAAGGACCGCCTGCGCGCACCGGGTGGGGGACTGTCCGGCGGGCAGCAGCAGCGTCTCTGCATCGCTCGATCGCTCGCGATCCGCCCCAAGATCCTGCTCATGGACGAGCCCTGTTCGGCGCTCGACCCCACCTCGACCCGCGTGATCGAGGAGACCATGGGCGAGCTGCAGAAGGAACTGACGATCGTCATCGTCACGCACAACATGCAGCAGGCGCAGCGCGTCTCTCAGCAGTGCGCGTTCTTCCTGGCATCCCAGGGGCAGCCTGGTCACATCGTCGAGCACGGCGACACCGCGGCGATGTTCGAATCGCCCATCGATCCGCGCACCTACGACTACGTCAACGGACGCTTCGGATAGGACGCGGCGCATGACCCTTTTCGATGAGCGGACCGAGGTGTTGCCTCCCGCGCGGATGCCGGAGGTTCCCGAACAGGCTCGTCCCGGTTTGGGGGTTCGTGTGGCGGTCCTCGTCGTCGTCCTCGTCGTCCTGGCGACGACCGCCTTCGCGACGGCGGAGGGGCTCATTCGCTCCGAGCGGGAGCGGGCCATCGTCGCCGAGGCGAGGACCATGCTCGCCCTTCCCGAGAGTCAACGCATCGAGGTCGACATCCCCGGTTCCGTGCTGCTTCAGGAACTCGCCGGACGCTTCGACAGAGTCGGGCTCACGGTCCGCAGCTTCGCCGTCGGGCCGGCCAACTCCGACTTCTTGATGACTCTCGAACGACTCGAGGACGCCGACGGCACTTGGACGGTCGACCACCTCTCCGGGGCGTTGACGCTCTCCGCCGCGCAGGCGACAGCGCTCGTGGTCCCTCCCGAGGCGCAGGGTGCGATGCGGATCGATTTCTCCGGCGGTGACATGGTCTTCGGAATGTCCGTGCCGGGCGGCGCGACTCCTCAATCGGCGAGCCTCGCGATGACGCCGCACTTCGACAAGGGGCGTTTCAGCATGGGGATCACCTCGGTCACGGCGGGTGGCGAAACGACGTCCGCCGCAGAGATGGTGGCGAAGACGGGCGTCGATCTCGCCGCCCTGCAACCCGCCCCCGTGTGTCTTTCCGAGGCGCTGCCCCGTTTCCTCCGGGTGCGCGACGTCGGCGTCACCGACCAGACTTTCCATATCGACGTCGACGTCGACCTGCCCGCGGCCGAGACCGCGACGGGGAGCGAACCCGGCTCCTGTCCCTAAGAACCCCGGATGCCACGGCCCGGTGCCCGCGCGATGCGGGGGCCGTGGCATCCCGGCTCTCGTTCGTGACTAGCGCCGTGCTCGTGCCCGCACGCGTGTGACGCTCGACAGCGTCGCGCGCACCGGCTGGCCGAGGTAGATGCCGAGCGAGGCGCCCACCGCCAGGGCGATGCCGATGGTCGCGGCCCCGGCGAGCGTGGTGACCCCGGTCATGAGCACGGCGGGGTCGTCGCCCGACTCGACGATCCCGAGCAGGCCGCGGAACACCGCTGCACCGGGCACCAGGGGCAGGATCGCGGCGGTCGTGATCGCGACCGAGGGCACGTGCAATCGATAGGCGACGACGATGCCCGCGAAGCTCCCGACGAACGCGCCGACGCCGCTGGCGGCGGCGACCTCGAAGCCGAGGCCCGAGGCCGCGACGTACCCCGCCCATGCGACGAGGCTGAGAGCCGCGCTGACGACGACGATGCGCGCGCCGGCCCCGTTGTAGACGGCGACGGCGATCGCGATGACGGCCGCGCCGACGAACTGCACGCTGATCGGTCCGAGGGGGAGCGCGTTCGAGGGGGGAGACATGCCCATGCCGATCACGCGCACGGTCTCGAGCCCGGCGAGGATGCCGAGCACGACGCCGAGGGTCTGCGTCGTGAGCTCGAGGATGCGCCCGGTCGCCGTCAGGGCGAAGCCGTCGATGGCATCCTGGGCCGCGCCCACCACGGTGAGGCCGGCGAGCATCAGGACGATCCCGGATGCCACGATCACCGACGGCCTGATCTCCGCGGCCGCATCGAGCCCCGTGTACCGCAGCAACGGGGACATGGCGGCGAAGACGGTGAGGACGAATCCGCCGGCGATTTGAGCGAAGAAGTACGGCACGCGCGCCCGCGCCATCACGTACTGCGTCGATGCGGCGAGGGCCGCGGCGATGAACGACAGCACCAGGGCGAGCCAGTTCGCACCGAACATGATCGCGACCCCGGCCGCGAGGGACGCCTGCGAGGCGATGACGATCGCCGGGCGGTAGCGGAACGGCAGTCTGCGGATGGCGCGGCAGCGAACAACCGCGTCGTCGAGTCCGAGACCGCCGGCGATCTCCTGCACCAGAGCCTGCAGACGCTGCAGCTTCGCGTGGTCGGGCACCGAACCGCGCACCACCCGCAACAGGGTGATCGGGTGGGTCGCGCCAGGGCGGCTGTGGGCGATCGTGATCGAGTTGTAGGTGACGTCGACGTGCACCGGATCGAGCCCGTAGGCCGCGCACACCCGCACGATCGTGAGGGTCACCTCGTTGGCGGGAGCACCGACGACGAGCATGGTCTCGCCGATGCGGATGGCGAGGTCGAGGATGCGCGTCGAGAGCGCCTCGTCTATGACCGGGATCATCGTCGTGTCGGGCGACGAGGCCTCATCGACGTGCACCAGACGGCGCAGGGACGACAGCAGTCGCCGCGGGGTGGGGGACAACCGCGGGCCTCCAGGAAACGGGGAAGGGGAGCGTTCGATCCTATCGACGGGCCCTGCGGTTTCACCGGGCGTCGGCGCATGGCAGAGGCGGTATGTACCCGCCTCTAGGATGATCCTCGGGCGCGGCACGAGCGCCGGCGTCGTGACACCCCGACGCACGACCCCTCCGGGAGTTCTCCTCATGGCTCTGATCGTCCAGAAGTACGGCGGCTCGTCGGTCGCCGACGCCGAGAGCATCAAGCGGGTCGCCAAGCGCATCGTCGACACGCGTCGCGCCGGCCACGAGGTCGTCGTCGCGGTCAGCGCCATGGGCGACACGACCGACGAACTGCTCGACCTCGCGGGCCAGGTCGCCCCGATCCCCGCGCCGCGCGAGCTCGACATGCTGCTGTCCAGCGGAGAGCGCATCTCGATGGCACTGCTGGCCATGGCCATCCACTCGATGGGCTTCGAGGCCCGTTCGTTCACCGGCAGCCAGGCGGGGATGATCACGGATGCCACGCACGGCGCCGCCCGCATCGTCGACGTCACGCCCGTCCGACTCCGCGAGGCACTCGACGAGGGCGCGATCGTGATCGTCGCCGGGTTCCAGGGGTTCAACCGCGATACCCGCGACATCACCACGCTCGGTCGCGGCGGATCCGACACCACGGCCGTCGCGCTCGCCGCGGCGCTCAAGGCCGACGTCTGCGAGATCTACAGCGACGTCGACGGCATCTTCACCGCCGACCCCCGCGTCGTGCCTCTCGCGCGCAAGCTCGACCGCGTCGGCAGCGAAGAGATGCTCGAGCTCGCCGCCAACGGCGCGAAGGTCCTCTACATCCGAGCGGTCGAGTACGCCCGGCGCCACGGCGTGCTGATCCACGCGCGCTCCACGTTCAGCTCGAACGAGGGCACCTGGGTGCTCGACGCTTCGAAGACCTCCGCACTCGTCCCCGAAAGAGGAGCCATGGAAGAGCCCATCGTCGCCGGCGTCGCCACCGACCTCAGCCAGGCCAAGATCACCGTCATCGGCGTGCCCGACGTGCCCGGCAAGGCCGCTGACATCTTCAAGATCGTCGCGAAGTCCGGTGCCAACGTCGACATGATCGTGCAGAACGTGTCGGCTGCCGCCACCAGCCGCACCGACATCTCGTTCACCCTGCCCAAGACCGACGCCACCACGGCGCTCAAGGCGCTCGCCGGTGAGCAGGGAGAGGTCGGCTTCGAGAGCCTCGTCCACGACGACCAGATCGGCAAGCTCTCGGTCGTCGGCGCCGGTATGCGCACGCACTCGGGCGTCTCGGCCACGCTGTTCGAGGCGCTGAGCCTGGCGGGAGTCAACATCGAGATGATCTCGACCTCCGAGATCCGCATCTCGGTCGTGGTGCGCGGCGTCGACCTCGCCGAGGCCGCTCGCCTCGTGCACACGGCCTACGGTCTCGACGGCGACGCCGAGGCCACGGTGCACGCGGGTACGGGTCGCTGACCGGTCTCGTGTCCCACGCCGTCGTACGAAACTCCTGAGTATCACGGGCTGCGCCGCGCCACACCCACGCAATTCCGCCATCGTGCGGCGGATTCGCGACGGATTCTCCGGAGTTCGGACCGCTCTCGACGAACCCATCCCACCGCTCGCGCTACCCTGACCCGAACGCCGCCGTCGCGGCATCCATCACCCGAACCCAGAGGTACCTCGCATGACCCGCATCTCCGATTCCGGAATCTCCCTCGCAGTCGTCGGTGCCACCGGCCAGGTCGGCACCGTCATGCTCGAGATCCTCGCCGAGCGCTCGTTCCCGATCCGCGAGCTGCGCCTGTTCGCCACCGCTCGCTCCGCCGGCAGCTCGATCGACTTCGGCGGCCACTCCGTCGTCGTCGAAGACGTCGCCGCCGCTGACCCGGCTGGAGTCGAGGTCGCCCTCTTCTCCGCCGGCGCGACGGGTAGCCGCGCCCACGCGCCGCGCTTCGCCGAGGCGGGCGCTCTCGTCATCGACAACTCCAGCGCCTGGCGCATGGACCCCGAGGTGCCGTTGGTCGTCAGCGAGGTCAACCCGCACGCGATCGACGAGGCCGTCAAGGGCATCGTCGCCAACCCCAACTGCACGACCATGGCCGCCATGCCGGTGCTGAAGGTCCTCGACACCGAGGCGGGCCTCGAGCGCCTCATCGTCAGCACGTACCAGGCCGTCTCGGGCTCCGGCCTCGCCGGCGCCCAGGAGCTGCTCGGTCAGGTCGAGGGAGTCCTCGCTCAGGGAGAGGTCGAGCGTCTGGTCCGAGACGGCTCGGCCCTCGACTTCCCGACTCCCGAGAAGTACGTCGCCCCGATCGCCTTCGACGTCATCCCCTTCGCCGGCAACCTCGTCGACGACGGCCTCAACGAGACCGACGAAGAGAAGAAGCTGCGCAACGAGAGCCGCAAGATCCTCGAGCTGCCCGAGCTCCGCGTCGCGGGCACGTGCGTGCGCGTCCCCGTCTTCACGGGTCACTCGCTCAGCATCAACGCCGAGTTCGCCCGCGACCTCTCGCCCGAGCGCGCGCGCGAGCTCCTCGCCGACGCCCCCGGCGTGCGCCTCGAAGAGGTGCCCACCCCTCTGCAGGCCGCCGGCACTGACCCCAGCTACGTCGGTCGCATCCGCGCCGACCAGTCCGCTCCCGAGGGCAAGGGCCTCGCGCTCTTCATCAGCAACGACAACCTCCGCAAGGGGGCCGCGCTCAACGCCGTGCAGATCGCCGAGCTCGTCGCGCAGAAGCGGCTCGCCGACGCCTGAGACACGGCATCCGGATGCCGTGTGCGAGGTGTCTCGACATCGAACCGACGGTTCTCTCGATGTCGAGACACCTCTCGGCTCGCACCTAGAATCGACGGGTGACTGAAAACGTCGACGTTCTCCTCATCGGTGGCGGCATCATGTCCGCCACTCTCGGAACTCTGCTGAAAGACCTCCAGCCCGATCTCAAGATCGCTGTGCTCGAGCGTCTGAGCGACGTCGCGCAAGAGAGCTCGAACGCCTGGAACAACGCGGGCACGGGGCACGCGGCCCTGTGCGAGCTGAACTACACGCCCGAGGGCAAGGACGGCTCGATCGATCCCGCCAAGGCGGTCACAATCAACGAGCAGTTCCAGCAGAGCCGTCAGCTGTGGGCCTCGCTCGTGGCCGAGGGCGTGCTCGACGAGCCCTCGACGTTCATCAACGCCACGCCGCACATGACCTTCGTCCGCGGCGAGAAGGACGTCGCGTTCCTCCGCAAGCGTTACGAGGTGCTCAAGCAGCAGCCGCTGTTCGCCGGCATCGAGTACAGCGAGGACTCGCGCGTCATCAACCAATGGGCCCCGCTGCTCATGCAGAAGCGCCGCAAGGGCGAGCCCTTCGCGGCCACCCGCGTGCCCGCCGGCACCGATGTCGACTTCGGCTCGCTCACCCGTCAGCTGTTCGCGAACCTCCGCGAGAAGGGCGTCGAGGTCGCCACAAACCACGACGTCAAGAAGCTCAAGAAGAAGAAAGACGGCACGTGGGAGGTCTCGTACCGCCACGTGATCGGGGGAACCCCCGGCTCGATCAACGCGAAGTTCGTCTTCGTCGGCGCGGGCGGCTGGGCTCTCAAGCTCCTCCAGCGCTCCGGCATTCCCGAGATCAAGGGGTACGGCGTTTTCCCCATCGGTGGCCAGTGGCTCAAGACCTCGAACCCCGACATCGTCTCGAAGCACCGCGCGAAGGTGTATTCGCAGGCTTCGGTCGGGGCGCCCCCCATGTCGGTGCCGCACCTCGACACGCGCGTGATCGACGGAGAGTCGTCGCTGCTGTTCGGCCCGTTCGCGACGTTCAGCCCCAAGTTCCTCAAGAACGGCTCGATGCTCGACATCGTCACGCAGGTGCGTCCGCACAACATCGGCCCGATGCTGAAGGTCGCCGTCGACAACCCGAGCCTGATCAAGTACCTCGTCAGCGAGCTGTTGAAGACCCACTCCAAGAAGGTCGACAGCCTTCGCGACTTCATGCCGACCGCCAAGGACGAGGACTGGGAGCTGCTCGACGCCGGTCAGCGCGCGCAGGTCATGAAGCGCGACAAGGACAAGGGCGGTGTGCTGCAGTTCGGCACCGAGGTGGTCACCTCGGCCGATCACACGATCGCCGGGCTCCTCGGCGCCTCGCCGGGAGCCTCGACCGCCGTCTCGATCATGCTCGGCCTGATCAAGACCTGCTTCCCCGAGCGCATGCCCGCCTGGGAGCCGCGCCTGCGCGACCTCATCCCGAGCTACGGCGAGACGCTGAACACGAACCCCGACGCGGCCCGCAGAGAGCTGGATGCCACGGCCCACGCCCTCGCGATCAACCCCTGAGGTCCGCGTGGCGAAACTGTACTTCCGCTATGGAGCGATGAACTCGGGCAAGTCCACGGCCCTGCTGCAGGCGGCGTACAACTACGAGGAGCGCGGACAGCGGGTTCTGCTGGCCAAGCCCGAGATCGACACCAAGGGCGCCGACCAGATCGACAGCCGGCTGGGCGTGAAGCGTCCGGTCGACTTCCTCGTCGCCCCCGGCGATGATCTGCGCGAGGTGTTCCACGCCGCGGCGGGGCACGCGCCGGTGGCCTGCCTGCTGGTCGACGAGGCGCAGTTCTTCACCCCCGCCCAGGTCGACGATCTGTTGCGGATCGCGGTGCTCGATGGCATCCCCGTGCTCGCCTACGGGATCCGCACCGACTTCCGCACCGAGGCTTTTCCGGGATCGGCGCGCCTGATGGAGCTCGCCCACAGCCTCGAAGAGCTCAAGACGATCTGCCGCTGCGGACGCAAGGCGATCTTCAACGCGCGCCTGGTCGGCGGTCGGTTCGTTTTCGATGGGGATCAGGTCGCGATCGACGAGGGGCAGATCGAGGGCGAAGTCACCTACGAGTCGATGTGTGCCGCGTGCTATCTGCGCGAATCCGGCGGACGGCTCGACGGGCGCTGAGAGCCTCCGAGCGATCAGCGTCGTCGCTGCCGGGCGATAGCCTGGAACCATGCGCGTACTCCTGGCCGGCGGAGCCGGTTACATCGGAACTCACACGGCCGTGGCTCTTCTCGAAGCCGGGCACGATGTCGTCCTCCTCGACGACCTGTCGGGAACGCACGCCGTCGCCGCGGAACGGGTCGAGAAGATCACCGGCACGTCCGCGCCCCTCATCGTGGGCGATGCGGCCGACGAGGCCGTCGTTGCCTCCGCCTTCGACGAGCACGGTCCGATCGACGCGATCATCCACCTGGCGGCGTTCAAGGCCGTCGGAGAATCGACGCAGAAGCCGCTGGAGTACTACTCCAACAACCTCGACACGACCTTCGCCCTGCTGCGAGTGGGCATCGCGCGCGGCATCCGGAGCTTCGTCTTCTCGAGCACCGGCACGGTGTACTCCGACCCGGCCGATCTCCCCTTCACCGAGGAGTCGACGACGAGCATCGATCTGTCGAACGCGTACAGCAAGTCCAAGCGCATGAACGAGGTCGTCCTCGCCGACGTGGCGCGGGTGAACCCCGAGCTGAACGTCACCGTGCTGCGCTACTTCAACCCGGTGGGTGCGCATCCCTCCGGCCTGATCGGCGAAGACCCGGCCGGCATCCCGAACAACCTCATGCCCTTCGTCTCGCGCGTCGCGATCGGCACCCTCGATGAGATCGGGGTCTTCGGCGCCGACTACGACACCCCCGACGGTACCGGGCTGCGCGACTACATCCACGTCGTCGACCTCGCCGAGGGGCACGTCGCCGCCCTCGAGCAGGCACAGCCCGGGCACCAGGTGTTCAACCTCGGTACCGGTCGCCCGGTGAGCGTGCTCGAACTGGTCGCGTCGTTCGAGAAAGCCGTCGGACGCGAACTGCCCAAGAAGATCCTCGACCGCCGCCCCGGCGACGTCGCCGCCACGTATTGCGATCCCTCGAAGGCCGGTGAGGTCCTGGGCTGGCGCACGCGCCTCGGGATCGACGACGCCTGCCGCGATTACTGGAACTGGCAGACCACGAACCCGGCGGGATACCGAACGACCGCCGACGCCTGACGATCCGCGCATAGGGTGGTGTGGTCGGGCCACATCGCAACGCCCGCGAGGACGGGGGATGCCATGCCGAACTCCGCCCCACGCGCCTGGCAGGTGGTCCTCGAGCGCATCGAGAGCGACCTGCGCGACGGGCGACTCGCCCCCGGCGACCGGTTGACCCCGGAGCGCGAACTCGCGACGCAGCTCGGGGTGGGCCGCTCGAGCGTCCGCGAAGCGGTGCGGGTGCTCGAGGTGCTCGGGGTTGTTCGCACGGCGACCGGCTCCGGCCCCACCGCCGGCGCGATGATCGTCACGACTCCGCGGGGTGGCCTCGCCGCCTTCCTCCGGCTCCAGGTCGCGGCGAACGGTTTCCCCCTGACCGACGTCGTGCGCACGCGCATCGTGCTCGAGTGCGATGTCGCCGAGCGGTTGGCGCAGGATGACGTCGATCTCGCCGAGGTGGTCGGCATCCTGGATGCGATGGATGCCGACGACCTCGCGCCCGACGAGTTCCTCGCGCTCGACGCGCGCTTCCACCAGGCTTTGTCCGAGGCGTCGGGCAACGCGGTGATCTCGGCCATGATGGCGGGTTTGCGCAGTTCTATCGAGGCGTACACGCGCGCGGGGGCGGCCCGCCTCGACGCGTGGCCGATCGTGGCGGATCGGCTGCGATCGGAGCACCGGCACATCGTCGCGGCGATGTCGGCAGGCGACGCTGCGGCGGCCCGCGAGGCGGTGCGGGCGCACATCACCGACTACTACACCGAAGTGGCGCAGGCGCTGAGCCCGGCCGACGCGGCAGAACCGGCTGTCGCCGACGCTGCTCGCGCCGCGCTGCGCTCCGTCCCGTCCGCGTGAGAGGAACCCCATGAGCGACCGACCCGCGCGCCCGCCGCGCCCGCAGCACGTGCTCCACGTCGTGAGGGCGGAGCGACTGACCCCGCACCTCGTACGCGTGCGCGCTCAGGGGCACGACCTGGCGGCGTTCCGCGAGAGTCCGCACAGCGACAAGTACGTCAAGATCACCTTCGCCAAGCCCGAGCTCGGCCTCGAGCCGCCGTACGACCTCGCGGCGCTGCGTGAGACCCTGGCGCCCGAAGATCTGCCCGTGACCCGCACGTACACCGTTCGCGCGGTCGAGGGTGACGAGCTCGTCATCGACTTCGTCGTGCACGGCGACGAGGGGCTCGCGGGACCGTGGGCCGCGCGCGCACAGCCGGGTGACCGTCTCGTGGTCTCGTCGCCGGGCGGAGGCTACGCGCCCGACCCGTCGGCGGACTGGCATCTGTTCATCGGCGACGAGTCGGCGATCCCCGCGATCGCCGCGGCTCTCGAAGCCCTGTCGCCGGATGCCGTGGGCGCCGCCTTCCTCGAGGTGCAGGCCGCGGACGAGCGGCTCGCGCTGACGGCTCCCGCCGGGGTCGCGATCACCTGGGTCCACCGTGGCGAGGCAGCGGCGGGCGCGACGAACGTCCTGTCGGATGCCGTGGCGTCTTGGCATCCGTTTCCCGGACGAGGACACGTGTTCGCCCACGGGGAGCGCGAGGCGATGAAGCGGATGCGCGATCTCGTCTTCACGCAGTGGGGACTCGGCCGCGAGCAGGTGTCTTTGTCGGGGTACTGGGCGTACGGGCGTACCGAGGACCGGTTCCAGGCGGAGAAGCGCGAACCGATCGGTCAGATCCTCTGACGGCTCGCGCTCCGCAAGCTCAGTTCGCGATTCGTGCGGGTAACGTCGGGATGAGCTTCTCGAGGAACACGGCGGTGTCTTCCCACCCGTGCACGGCCTGGCACTCGACGCCCATCGCGAGGACGGGGTAGTCGTTGCCGTCGGGGTCGAGGCGGTCACCGACGAAGAGCATGTCGTCGAGGGGGATTCCGGTCGCCTCGACGAGCTTGTTCATGCCGTAGGCCTTGTCGATGCCGCGGTGGGTGATGTCGACCGAGGTGGAGCCGCCGGAGCGGACCTCGAGGTCGGGGATGCGGGAGGCGACCGCCTCGCGCAGGCTGTTCTTCTTCTCGCCGGTGGGGTCCCAGGCCATCTTCGCCTCGAGGGGGGCGGACTGCCCGAGTGCCGAGAACGTGATCTGCGAGCCGCGATCCTCGAGGATGTCTCCCCACGGTTCCGACTCCCAGAGGCCGAGGCGCTCCGCCTCTTCGCGAACGGCGGTGAGGGCGCGTTGCTTCTCGTCGTCGGTGAGCGAGTGGGCGTACACGGTCTCGACGCCGGCGGGCGTGAGGAGGTAGTACTGGGTGCCGCAGGTGGGCATCAGGTGAAAGTGCGCGAGCAGCTCGGGGGAGGCCTGGGGCAGACGCTCGACCACCTGGCTGCGGAACTGCTGAAGCTGCCCACCCGAGATGATCGCGACCTCGACCTTTTCGGCGAGGGCGAGCAGCAGGTCGCCGATGCGCGGGTCGATCGCCGACTTCGAAGGGGCGAGGGTGTCGTCGAGGTCGAAGGCGACGAGGCGGGGCGAGGCGTCGGACACGGTGCTCCTGAGCAGTGAGAGGTCGTCGCACGGAGGTGTCGCGTGCGGGCGGAGGGCGGCGGCGTGGGATGCCGCGTACGGGTCGATTCTACCGGGGGTCTCCGTGCCGCTGTTTCGGTGATTCTCGAGGCTTTTCGTGGCGGCCAACGGGCGAGGCGAATCCTGTGGAGGGCGAGACGGGACACGGAGCGATTGCGTGAACGCTCCGCGCCGCGTTCCACGCGAGCCACGTCGGAGCACACACGCAGAGAGGCCCTCCGCCGGGCGGAGGGCCTCTCTGTTGATGCAGTGGTCGGGGTGACAGGATTTGAACCTGCGGCCTCGTCGTCCCGAACGACGCGCGCTACCAAGCTGCGCCACACCCCGTTGCAACTTGAAAAGTCTACCCTGCTCGAGGCCGTGCTTCGAACCACGGAGCGCTTTTCGCCCGAATCACCCGGCGGTGACGGGGGTGTATGGGCGCCGTATTGGGCCGGCGCTCACCCACCCCCGTCGATTACGCCGCGGTGGGCTCTACGCGTCTCTGTGCGCGTCGCCACGCGCAGACCCCCGTCGCGATAGCGAGCGCCGAGAGGCCGCCGGCCATGATGAGGGGCGGAGCGGAGACGCCGGTCAGGGGGAGCGCCGACGGGACCGTCGGCGACGCCGGGGGCTCCGTCGGGCTGACGATGGCGGCGGTCGTGGGCGTGATCGTGGGGATGGGGTCCGACGGCGGCGGGGTGATGGCCAGCTGTTCGGTCTGCGCGGGGGTCGCGAAGCGCTCCATCCAGAAGTAACGTGCCGGGAAGTGCGCGACCGAATCAGTGTCCTGCGACGTTCGCTCTATGCGCCAGACCGCGGTGTAGACGCCCGGGCCGGGGAGCGCCGTGGTGGACGTGCGGTAGAGACCCGCGCCGATCTTCGGATCGGTACGGAGCTCGAGGTGGGCGACCGGGCTGAGATGTGACGGGATTTCGGACGCCTCGGCCGGGAACGCATTCGTCCGGTAGACGTCGGCGGTGGCGCTGACGACGACGAAGGACCCGTCGCCGTAACGCGGCCAGACGCCCTCACGGGCAGACACCGTGACCTCGTCGACGAATCGCCCGCGGGAGTCGATCGTCGCCCTGGTCTCGATCCGGGGTGAAAACTGCACGGGTCGCGGTGAGGTGTCCTGGGCCGTCAGGGTGAACGTGGTCGGATCGGCCGGTCCGGCGGACTCCTGCTGCCCCGGGGTGGAGTAGTACCTGATGGCCGCGGATCGCACGGTGAAGCTACCCGAGGCGCGGGCAACATACGGACGTCCGCCGTCGGACGCTGTCGCCGGCGCGAGGATCGGGTAAGTGACGTGGCCTTGCACCCCCGTCCGCTCGGAGCTGCCGGTGTCGGCGAAGATCGCGTTCTCGAGCCGAAGCGTCCCCGTGGCGGTTGGGTCGACGTCGACGGTGACGGTGCCCCGCGTGGGGTCGTCCTCCTGCGTCGACATCGTCAGTGAGCCTCCGACGCGGGGAACGGGTATTTTCTCCGCCTCTGAGAGATACTGCGTGGTTCGCTCCTGGATCGCCCCGCTGTTCTCGGGGCTCGCGCGTCGCATGATGTAGTCGATTGCCTCGGTCAGCTCGTTGCCGCCGTAGCCCCAGGAGTGCAGTGTCGTGTCGCGATCCGCGATGGCTTTGACCGCCCACCCGACACTGGCGGCTTGAACCGCGTCATCGGTCTGGCCGTAGGTGCCGACGAGGTAGTTGATGGAGACCAACTGCTGCGGGGTCAGTCCGTTCACGTCGCTCGTCGTGCCGTGGTCGGTCGTCGTTCCGGTCGCGACCGGGAGGCCGGGGTGAATGCAATAGGTGTGGACGTCGCCGACGCGCATGGAGCCGTGCCACCCGCTCCGCGAGAGGGATGCCCAGGTGCCGAAGCCCGTGCCGCGATCGGCGGCGTGGGCCGCGGGGACGGACGTGACAGCGAAGAGGACACCCGCCAATGCCAGGGCCGCGGCGAGCCGTCGAGAGGACGGTGGTGGTTGATGCATGGGGAGTCCCTTTCGGTCGAGGAACTCGATCCTGCGGGAACGCCGGCACGGCCCGACGGCAGAAAGGGCCGATCCGTGAACGGATCGACCCTTTCGGAGGTTGTGGAGAAGCTGTCAGCGTGGCAGCAGCGTGAGCAGCGATGCCTCTGGTCGACACGCGAACCGCACGGGGGCGTAGATCGAATGCCCCAGTCCTGCGCTGACGTTCAGGGGGACCGTCCGGCCCTGGTGGGTCCACTCGCTCAGACCACGGGCCTGATCGAGCGGGAGGTCGCAGTTCGCGACCAGGGCCTCGCGTCGGAGGGGCACGCGCACCTGCCCGCCGTGCGTGTGGCCCGCCAGCAGGACATCTGCACCGAAGTCCGTAAAGGTGTCGAGCGTGCGACGGTACGGCGCGTGCATCACGCCGAGCGTGAGATCGGCGGCATCCAGTCGCTCCAGGACGGGAGGGATGAGCTCGGGGTGGTCCCACGTGCGGTGGGCGTCGTTGACGCCGAACGCCGTCACGCGGAGTCCGTTGACCTCGAGCGAGACGGCCGTGTCATCCAGGATGTGCCATCCCAGGTCGTCGGTGAAGAACCGGTCGAGCGCGCCGACGTCGAGGTGCTTGTGCGCCGGCTGGTGGCCGGAGGGACCGAGGAAGTACCGCAGGGGATTGCGAGGTGCCGGCTCCTGGAAGTCGTTCGAGCCGTGCACGACGAGGCCCGGAATACCGCGCAGAGGCGCGAACGCCGTTCGGATTCCGGTGAGGCCGTCGCGGTGGCCGAGGTTGTCGCCCGTGTTCACGACGAGATCGGGAGACAGCTCGGCCAGACGGGCCATCCACTCCTGCTTGCGGTGCTGCCAGGGAGCCATGTGCGCGTCGGAGACGTGCAGGACGCGGATCGGATCGGCCCCCTTGGGGAGGAGGCGCAGCGCGTGGTAGCGCACGGTGAAGAGGTAGCGCTCGATGCCCATTCCCCACACGGCGGCCCCGACAGCGGCCGCCCCCGCGACCCCGAGGGGAGCGAGGGCGGCCGTCACGAGAGGACGCGTCATCAGCACTTCTTCGCGACGATGGACAGGGCGATCGCGGTGCTCTTGTTCGTCGCGGTGTCGGCGGCGGGGTTCGTCGCCGTCACACGGCCCTCATTCGGGGCATTGCCATCGGCCTGGCAGGCGCCGATCGACACGTTGGTGAACCCGGCCGCGTTCAACGCCGCCTGAGCTGCGGGAACGGTCTGTCCGCCGACGTTCGGAACCGTCGCCCCCTGCCCGTTACCGGGGCTGAGGGTGATCTGCGAACCCGCGGGAGCAGTCGCCCCACCCGGATTCTGCGCGGCCACGGTGTCGGGGCCCGAGGGCGAGTCGACGGGGTCGCCGACAGTCACGCGGAAGCCCGCATTCTGGAGGGTCGAGGTTGCCGCGTCGATGCTCTGTCCGACGACGTTCGGAAGGTCGCGCTGTTGCGTACGCAGCAGGTTCGACGCCGGGTCGGGGAATCGGTCGCCGCCGTAGATGTCGTCCGCCGCTCGCTGCACGTCGCGAGCCAGTCGGTAGCGCAGGTCGCTCAGTTGGATGCGGTTCGCGTACTTGCCGAACAGAGTGGTCGTTCCACCGTCCCAGTTGCCGACCCACACCGCGGTGGTGGTGTTCGTGGACGACTCGATCATCCAGGTCTCGTGCGCCTCGTGGGTACCGGTCTTGCCGAGCACCGGAGTGCCGTCGCCGGGGTTGGCAGCCGCACCGGTGCCGTTGCCCGTCATGACGCCCTGCAGAGCGTAGGCGGCGGTCGCAGCGATCTCCGGGGTGAGAGCCGTCTCGCACTTCAGGTCGGGAATGGGGCGATCCGAGCCGTCCGCCGCGGTCACCTTGTCGATGACCTTGGCCGGGCAGCGGCTGCCACCGTTGGCCACGGTCGCGAAGGCGCCGGCCATCGCGATCGGCGAGATGTTGTCGCTACCGATGACTTCGTTCGCGTTCGCCATGGTGATCTCTTTGCCGTCACCGGTGGTGACGCCCATCTTCTTCACGACCTTGGCGATGTCGCAGAGGTCGAGCTCGGCCGCCATGGCGAGGTAGCCGGTGTTCAGGGAGTCGCGCGTGAACATCATCGGCGTGCCGACGTAGCCGCCGCTGTTGCCGAAGTTGTTGATGGTGTAATTGCCCTGGTTGACCCAGTTGCCGGCGCACGAGTTCGTCATGTTCGGCACGGGGCGCAGACGCCCGTTGAGCGTCTCGTTCAGGGAGTGGCCCTTCTCGAGCCAATCGACGAGGGTGAACAGTTTGAAGGTCGATCCAGCGCTGAAGCCGATCGAGCCGCCGTTCGTCGAATCGCCCGCGAAGACGATCGAGTTGTAGGAGGGGTCAGACTCGGCCAGGCTCGGGTCCTGCGTGAATTTCGTGTTCTGCGCGATGGCGAGGAGGCGTCCGGTCTTCGCCTCGAGGCTGACGGCGGTCGCCCCGAACTTGAGCTGGTCCATCGACGCCGGTGCGTTGTCGCTCATGGTCTTTTGTGCGGCATCCTGGACGTTCCAATCCAGCGTGGTCTGGATGGTCAGACCGTCCTGTCGCAGCGCGCGGACGCGGTCGTCGGTCTCCGCGCCGAAGGCGGGGGAGTTGAGGATCGTCGACACGACGTACTGGCAGAAGTACGGGGCGGCCGACGAGGCGCAGCCCTGATCGGTCGGGGTGATCTGCGGCGAGATCGGCTCGATCGCCGCGGCGACGTACTGCTCGTGCGTGATCTTTCCGTCCGCCTCCATACGGCTGAGCACGTAGAGCTGGCGGCCCTTGGTCTCGCTGTATCCGTCTGCGGCGTTGACCAGCTGCTCCTGCGTGATCTCGCCGTTGTCGCGCAGCGTGAAAAGCGCCTGGATCGTGCTCTGGTCGACGTCGTCGATCGAGCCGTCCGGAGCCTTGTTCCAGGCGGTCTCACCGTCGCTTATCGAGCCCTCGGGGCGGTCGATGCGGAAGCGGTTGGGGTTCTGCACCATGCCCGCGAGAACCGCCGCCTGGCCGACGCTCAGGTTGGCGGCCGGAGTGTTGAAGTAGTAGCGCGCCGCGGCGTCGATGCCGTAGGTGGTGCCGCCGAAGTTGGCGATGTTCAGGTAGCCGAGAAGGATCTGGTCCTTCGTGTACTCCTTCTCGAGCTGGATCGCGTACCGCATCTCCTGCAGCTTGCGCTGGTAGCCGGCGGCGCCGTCGGACTGCACGGCTTCGAGGGCACACTTCTGGAGGGCCTCGTCGCGCGTCATCGCGGGCGTGGTGTCGGTCGCCTCGACGGCCTTGGCGTCGCGCTCGCAGCGCTGCACGAGCACGTTCTTGACGTACTGCTGGCTGATCGACGATCCACCCTGCGTCTCGCCGCCCGAGGCGTTGCTGAGCAGGGCGCGGGTCGTTCCGATGAGGTCGACGCCGCCGTGCTGGTAGTAGCGCGGGTCTTCCGACGAGAGGATCGCGTCGTACATGACCGGGTTGACCTGGTCGAAGGTGACGGGGGAGCGGTTCTGGTCGTAGAACTTCGCCAGCACCCGGTCGCCGGCCATCAGCGTCGTCGGCTGCATGAGCTCGTCGGGCTTCAGGTAGCTGGGCATGTTGTCGAAGACGGTGATCGCGCTGGAGGCAGCGGCACCGGAGACGGCGATGGCCGGCGTCACGGCAGCGGTGACCAGGAGTCCGGCGACCGCGCTCAGGCCGACGAGGCCGACGATGCCGCCGAGGGCACCGCTAGCCGTTCGTTTGTTCTCGGGCATAGGCTTGATGCTAAGCGACGTTGCTGGGCGATGCCTCGAAGGCGGGCCCTCGCGCGCGTACGCGTCCATCACCGCGCGCACGACGTTGCGCGCTCCGAGCCACCTCCGGGAGCCCGACATGACCACGTGGGAGTACCTCACCACTCCGCTGCTCATCCACAACACCGCCGCGATCCTCAACAACTGGGGTAAGCAGGGCTGGGAGCTCGTCCAGGTGGTGACCGGTCCGGAAGGCGGGCTCGTCGCCTACTTCAAGCGCCCCACCGGTGGCGGTGCCGCCAACGCCGGGCTCGGTGCCGCCGAGACCGCCGCGCGCCAGTTCGAGGGCCAGCAGTGAGCGTCTCCGAGCGCCTTGCCGCCCTCGGCGTCGACGTGCCGTCGGTCGTTCCACCGGTCGCGTCCTATATCCCGGCGAAGCGCCATGGCGACCTCGTCTACACCTCGGGCCAGCTCCCCATGGTCCAGGGCGCCCTGCCCGCGACCGGCAAGGTCGGCGAGTCCGACGACCTCATCGACCCCGCGGATGCGAAGACCTACGCGCGCCAGTGCGCCCTGAACGCGATCGCCGCGGCTGCGGCTCTCGTCGGCGGCGTCGACAACCTCACCGGTGTGCTCAAGCTCACCGGTTTCGTGGCATCCGTCCCCGAATTCACCGGGCAGCCCGGTGTCATCAACGGCGCGAGCGAGTTCCTCGGCGAGGTCTTCGGTGAGACCGGCGCCCACGCGCGCTCCGCGGTCGGGGTGCCCGTCCTTCCCCTCGACAGCCCCGTCGAGGTCGAGGTGATCTTCACCGTCGCCTGACGACGATCCCGGATGCCGGCACCCGGCCTCCACTCGGAAGGGACGCTCCGGTCGCTCGGGGCGTCCCTTCCGCCGTTATCGGTCGCGGAGGAGTCTCGGCTGATTCAGAAGTCAACGGGAGCAGGATGCCCCCGTGACCTCCTCTTCCGTCGCGGGCGGCCCTTCCTCCCCCGAGAACGCCCTCCTCGCTCCCTCGACCTCCATCCGGCGCGCCGTCGTGGTGGCCGTCTGCACCGTGCTCGTCGTGATCGCGGTTGGATTCCTGCTGCGGTTCGCTCCGCTCGATGTGGCCTTCTCCGACGCGGTGCACCACCGTCACGCGAATGTCCTCACCCAGGTGGCTGAGGCGTTCTACCGCTCGCTCAAGCCGCTGCCCGCCGCGGGCATCATGATCGTCGCCACGGTCGCGGTCGGTCTGCTGGCGCGACGGTGGCAGGTCGCGGTCGCCTTCTTCGGTGGAGTCGCCGTGACCTGGGGCCTCGCGGAGGCCGCGAAGCTCGTCGTCGCCCGACCGCGCCCGGGGATGTCCGAGGCCATGACGCACGCCATCGGCGCGACGGCCGACCCCTCGTTCCCGAGCGGTCACGTGGCGTTCGCGGCATCCTTCGCGGCGGTCCTGATCTGCGCACTGTGGTCGACGCGTTGGCGGGCGCTCGGAATCGTCGTGGGCGTCGTCCTGGTCGCGGGGATGTCGGTGTCGGTCGTCGTCATCGGCGTGCACTACGCGGGCGACGCTCTGGCGTCGATCGTCTGGGTGGCGGGGGTCTATCCCGCCGTGCGGGCCATCGGTGCTGCGGTGATGCCCCGCCTGGACGCATTCGTTTCGCGCCGACTGGGTCCTGCCCGCTCGGGTCGGGGGACGGTGACCGACCGCTGATTGCGTTGGCGAATCGATCCCGGATGCCGCGAGTTCCGGCATCCGGGATCGGACCTCACTTCACCTGGGCGCTGATCACGCTCATGACGGCGGTGTCGGCGAGGGTGGTGGTGTCTCCGACCTCGCGGCCCTCGGCGACGTCGCGGAGCAGGCGGCGCATGATCTTGCCGGAGCGGGTCTTCGGCAGCTCGCCGACGATGTAGACATCGCGTGGACGGGCGATCGGGCCGATCTGCTGTCCGACCCAGGTGCGCAGTTCGTCGCCCAGACCCTCGACGGGGTGCTCCTTCAGGTAGCGGCTCTTGATGATGACGAAAGCGACGACCGCCTGGCCGGTGGTCTCGTCGCTCGCCCCGACGACGGCGGCCTCGGCAACCCCCTCGTGCCCGACGAGGGCGGACTCGATCTCGGCGGTCGAGAGGCGGTGGCCCGAGACGTTCATGACGTCGTCGACGCGGCCGAGCAGCCAGACGTCTCCATCGTCGTCGAGGCGCGCGCCGTCGCCGGCGAAGTAGTACCCCTTGTCGGCGAACTTGTCCCAGTAGGTCTCGCGGTAGCGGTCGGGATCGCCCCAGATGCCGCGCAACATGCTCGGCCACGGTTCGGTGATCACCAGAAGGCCGCCGCTGCCGTTGCCGACCGGTTCGCCCTGCTCGTCGACGACGGCGATCGAGATGCCCGGGATCGGGACCTGGGCCGAGCCGGGCTTCGTCTCGGTGACGCCGGGCAGGGCTGAGATCATCATCGCCCCCGTTTCGGTCTGCCACCACGTGTCGACGATGGGGGCCTTGTCGGCGCCGATGATCTCGCGGTACCAGATCCAGGCTTCGGGGTTGATGGGCTCGCCCACCGAACCGAGCAGGCGGAGCGACGACAGGTCGAACTTCTGCGGCACGTCGCGCCCGATCTTCATGAACGAACGGATCGCGGTCGGCGCCGTGTAGAAGATGGTCACGCCGTGCTTCTCGATGAGCTCCCACCACCTTCCGGGGTGGGGAGTGTCGGGGGTGCCTTCGTAGAGCAGCTGTGTGGCGCCGTTCGCCAAAGGGCCGTAGGTGACGTAGGTGTGCCCGGTGATCCAGCCGATATCGGCGGTGCACCAATACACGTCCGTTTCGGGGTGCACGTCGTGGACGACGCGGTTGGTGAACGCGGCCTGGGTCAGGTACCCGCCCGAGGTGTGCAGGATGCCCTTCGGCTTCCCCGTGGTGCCCGAGGTGTAGAGGATGAAGAGAGGGGTCTCGGCGGGGAAGGCTTCGGCTTCGTGTTCCGCGGAGGCCTTCGGAACCACGTCGTGCCACCAGAGGTCGCGGCCGTCCGCCCAGTCGACCTCGTTGCCGCCGCGCTTGACGACGAGCACATGCTCGACGGTCTCTTGCTGGCCGGAGCCGTTGCGGTCGGCAAGCGCCTGGTCGACCGCCGGCTTCAAAGGCGAGACCTTGCCCTTGCGCCAACCGCCGTCGGCGGTGATGACCAGCTTGGCGCCGGCGTCGTCGATGCGCGCGCGCAGACTGTCGGCCGAGAACCCGCCGAACACGACGGAATGCACGGCGCCGATGCGTGCGACCGCCAGCATGGAGGCGATCGCCTCGGGGATCATCGGGAGATACAGGGCGACGCGGTCGCCGCGCTCGATGCCGAGCTCGGTGAGGACGTTCGCCAGGCGCTTCACCTCGTCGGTGAGTTCGGCGTAGGTGACGTTGCGCTGATCGCCGGGCTCGCCCTCCCAGCGCAGAGCGATGCGGTCGCCGTTGCCGGCCTCGACGTGTCGGTCGAGACAGTTGTAGGCGACGTTGAGCTCGCCGTCGGCGAACCACTCGGCGAACGGGGGAGTGGACCAGTCGAGCACCTGGGTGAAGGGCTTGTGCCAGTGCAGTTCGCGGGCCTGATCGGCCCAGAAACCCTCGCGATCCGCCGCCGCACGCTCGTAGAGGTCGTGCTGGGCGACGGCCTGGGCAGAGAACTCGGCCGACGGCGCGAACCGGCGGGTCTCGTTGAGGAGGTGGTCGATCTGGCTGCTCATCGCGGCGCTCCTTCGCGTTCACGGACCCGCGCACCTGCGCGCGGCGTCCTCACCCCGGTCACGCTAGCGACCCCCTCCGACACCGGCCACCTCCGATAGATGGGATCTCCGTCGGTGGGAAACAGGTGATATATCGCAATGAATAGGTCGGTTGAGTTGGCCGGACTCACTGGCACGCGTACGCTAGCTAGCGCCCGAACATCGCTTCCGGCACTCGCGTCGGGGGGAGCCCCCCAATTTTTCCCCGGCGCGTGGCGGCATCCCTCGCCCCCCACTGTAGGGATGCCGCCCCCTTCTTTTTCCGGCGGAGTCTCTCCCCGACGACGATTCGCGTGACGCTCTCGTCACCCGCTCCTCCCCAGGTGGGGATGTGCGCGTCGACTCCACTGAACGCTCCTCCGAGCCCGCGGATCGATCCGGCCCGACCCTACGGTCGTCGTCGTGACCTCCCTCGCCCCGTCCCGAAGCGGCCTCGACCCCGAGGCGGCCGACGCACCCGACCCGGCAGTGGCGTTCCTACGTCCGTTCCTCGACGACCCTCTCGTGACCGATCTCTTCGTCAACGGCGATCGGGGACTCTTCGTCGATCGTGGCGACGGCATCGAGCAGGTGCCCTCGTGGCGGGCGTCAGAGACGGAGGTCCGTCGCCTCGCTGTCCGCCTGATCTCGCTCGGCGGGCGGCACCTGGACGATGCCACGCCCTGCGTCGACGTTCGGCTCGACCGGGGCGTGCGAGTACACGCCGTGCTCGCCCCCGTGGCCGCGAGCGGCACGAGTATCTCCGTCCGTGTGCCGGCGTTCGCGCGACCCGACCTGCAGGCTCTCCAGCGCGCGGGGATGTTCTCAACGCGCCAGCGGGACAGGCTCGAACGTCTCGTCGATCGGCGTGAGAACGTCCTGATCGCCGGCGCGACGGGCGCGGGCAAGACCACGCTCCTAGCGGCCCTGCTGTCGCGGGTGCCCTCGACCGAGCGCATCATCACGATCGAAGAGGTGGCGGAGTTGCGCCCCGACCACCCGCATCACGTCGCGCTCGAGGCGCGGCAGGCCAACATCGAGGGCGCCGGCGGCATCTCCCTTTCGCGGTTGGTTCGGGAGGCCTTGCGCATGCGTCCCGACCGGCTGGTGCTGGGCGAGTGCCGAGGGGAGGAGATCCGCGAACTCCTCATGGCGTTGAACACCGGGCACGACGGGGGAGCGGGAACGCTCCACGCGAGCAGCCTCGTCGACGTCTCGGCGCGGCTCGAGGCTCTGGCGGCGCTCGCCGGGATGGATGCCGAGACCTGCGCGCGACAGAGTGCCGGGGCCATCGACGCCGTCGTGTACGTCGAACGGATCGCCGGGCGCCGTCGCGTCACCGGATGGGGACGACCCGTCGTGCGCGAGGGACGCCTGCGGATCGAACCGGAGAAGTGGACGTGAGCGCTCGCGCCTCGCGGATGCCGCTTCGTCGCGCGCGACATGATCTTCGGGCCGCTGATCCGATCGAGACGGTTCTCCGCCTCGCCGTCCTCCTTTCCGGGGGAACAGCCCCTTCGCACGCGTGGAGATACCTGGCAGAGGGAGGAGACCCCACGCTGAGCGCGGCAGCCGACGCCGCCACCCGTGGGGCGGATGTCAGTGCCGTCCTCCGGGCGGCGGGTGAGTCATGGGGCGGCATCGCCGCGATCTGGAGCGTGGCCGTGGCAACAGGAGCGCCGCTGTCCGATGCGCTGCGTTCGGTCGTGGGCGCCCTCCGGGACGCGGTGGAGGTCTCGGCCGATATACGCGTCGCTCTCGCGGAGCCGGCCGCCACAGCCCGTCTGCTCGGGTGGCTTCCCCTCGTCGGCATCCCTCTCGGCGGTCTTCTCGGCTTCGACCCGGTCGGTGTCCTGCTCCAGGATCCGCTCGGGCAGGGATGTCTCGCTCTCGGGCTCGGCCTGATGGGCGCAGCGTACGTCTGGATGCGCAGGCTGTCGCGCCGGGCCCAGCCGCCTCCGGTGATCCCGGGACTCGAGGCCGAGCTGTGGGCGGTCGCCCTCTCGGCCGGAGTGTCGATCGACCGGGCCCGCGGACTGATCGAAGGTCTGGACGTCGGCACGATGAACCGCACCGCCGTCGCCGAGACGCTGGACCTGGCCACCCGAGCGGGAGTGCCGGCGGCCGAACTCCTGCGGGGCGACGCTTGGATCGCGCGGTACCGGGCCCGGACCGACGCTCGGGTGGCAGCAGCGAGACTCTCCACGCGCTTGCTCGTGCCGCTCGGGCTCTGCACACTCCCGGCGTTCCTGCTCATCGCCGTCGTCCCTGCCGCGCTCGCCGTCCTCCGCTCCACGGCACTGCCGTGACCTCAATCGTCCACAAAGAAGAAGGAGTAGTTCCATGATCCGATCCCCTCGAACCATCTCGAAGCGCGGCCCCGTCGATCTGCCGCCCTTGACCAGCGCACGCGCGGGCGCCCTGTTCCTCGACGAGCGGGGCGCGGCGACCGCCGAGTACGCCATCGCGACCATGGCGGCCGTCGCCTTCGCGGGCCTGCTCGTGATGATCATGCGCAGTGACGAGGTGCGGGGGATCCTCACCGATCTCGTGCGTCGCGCGCTGACCGTTCAATGAGAAGGCTGGGGGAGCGCGGGGCGGTCACGGCGGAGTTCGCGGTGGCTCTACCCGCCGTTCTGGTCGTCCTCGTCCTCGGGGCCGGTGTCCTCACGTCGTTCGCGACCACGATACGAGTGCAACAGCTCACCACCGAGGCCGCGCGTCTGCTCGGAAGGAACGACGAAGCCGCCCTGCAGCGGCTGGCGGAGATGGGGGCGACGGCGTCGGTGGATCGCGGCGGCGGAGTGGTCTGCGTACGAGCGTCTGCTCGCGTGCCGATGGGCCTGCCCCTCCCTCCGGTTTCGACGCGCGCCTGCGCCCTCGACGGAGGTCGCTGATGCCCGCGAGCGTGTCGACCCTTGGAGTGATCTCGGTGGTCGCCGGTCTCGCGGTCGCCCTGGCCGTCGTCGGCGGTGCCGCGGTCGCCGCCGAACGACTGGCGGGCACCGCGGATGCCGCAGCCCTGGCCGCGGCGGATGCCGCCAGCGGAGCGGTGTCGGGGGTGCCGTGCGACGAGGCTGCACGGGTCGCCTCGGCGGGGGAGGCGACCCTGCGAGAGTGCGATGTCGAGGGGCTGGTCGCCACCATCACCGTCGGCGGGGCGTACGGTGGGATTTCATTCGATGCGCGCTCGCGGGCTGGACCCCCCGAACGGTCGAGCCCGTGAGACCTCCCGGAACCCGAACAGGGAGGCGTGTGTATGGTGTGCATCGACGAAAGGACCCCAGTGGCAAACGGAAAGAAGCTCGTCATCGTCGAGTCCCCGACGAAGATGAAGTCGATCCAGGGATACCTCGGCGACGACTACGAGGTGCTCAGCTCGGTCGGTCACATTCGCGACCTCGCGTCGAAGAAAGAGATCCCGGCCGACAAGAAGGCGGCGTACGGCAAGTACTCCATCGACGTCGAGAACGACTTCGATCCCTTCTACGTGGTCAACGACCGCAAGACCAAGACGGTGGCTGAGCTCAAGCGGGCTCTCAAGGGCGCCGACGAAGTCTTGCTCGCCACTGATGGTGACCGCGAGGGCGAAGCCATCGCGTGGCACCTGCTCGAGGTCCTCAAGCCCAAGGTCCCCGTGCGTCGCATGATCTTCCACGAGATCACCAAGGACGCCATCAAAGAGGCCGCCGAGCACACGCGCGAACTCGACGTCTCGCTCGTCGACGCGCAAGAGACCCGCCGCGTGCTCGACCGGCTCTACGGCTGGGACGTCTCGCCGGTGCTGTGGCGCAAGGTCGGCTCGGGCCGTGAGGGCACGGCGCTCAGCGCTGGCCGCGTGCAGTCCGCGGCCACCCGCATGGTCGTCGAGCGCGAGCGCGAGCGAATGGCTTTCGTCTCGGCTTCGTACTGGGACGTCGAGGCACTCGCCTCGCAGTCCGGCTCTTCGTTCACCACCCGCTTGAACCGTCTCGACGGCGCGCCCATCGCGCGCGGTGGCGACTACGACGACAACGGTCAGCTCAAGAAGGCCGTCGTGGTCCTCGACGAGGCGCAGGCGCGCGCCCTCGCCGACGCGATCACCGCCGCCGGCACGGCGACGGTCGCCAAGGTCGAGGCCAAGCCCGGCACCCGCAGCCCACGTGCCCCCTTCACGACCTCCACGCTGCAGCAGGAGGCCGGCCGCAAGCTCTCCATGAGCGCCAAGCACGCCATGGGCGTCGCCCAGCGACTCTACGAAAAGGGCTTCATCACCTATATGCGTACCGACTCGGTCGCCCTCTCGGGGCAGGCCATTTCGGCAACGCGCGCTCAGGCCGTTGCGCTGTACGGTGACAAGGCCGTTCCCGCGAACCCGCGCGTCTACAAGAGCAAGTCGAAGAACGCGCAAGAGGCGCACGAGGCGATCCGTCCCTCGGGCGAGACCTTCCGCACGCCCGCGTCGCTCGCGTCCTCGCTCGATCGCGACGAGCAGAAGCTGTACGACCTGATCTGGAAGCGCACCGTCGCGAGCCAGATGGCGGATGCCAAGTACGAGACGACGACCGTCACGCTCACGGTGAAGGCCGGTGCCCAGGTCGCCGAATTCACGGCATCCGGAACCGTCTACACATTCAAAGGGTTCCTCGAGGCCTACGAAGAAGGCGCCGACGAGAAGCGCAACGACGACGACGCCGACCAGTCGCTACCGGCGGTCGCCGTGGGCGACACGCTGTCGTTCAGCGATGTCGAGCCCAAGGGGCACAGCACCTCTCCGAAGCCCCGGTATACCGAGGCCAGCCTGGTCAAGGCCCTCGAGGAGAAGGGGATCGGTCGCCCGTCGACCTTCGCCAGCATCATCGGCGTGATTCTCGACCGTGGGTACGTCAGCAAGCGCGGTCAGGCCCTCGTGCCCAGCTGGCTCGCGTTCAGCGTCGTCCGTCTTCTCGAAGAGCACTTCGCCGACCTGGTCGACTACGACTTCACCGCCGCGCTCGAAGACGATCTCGACGCCATCGCGCGTGGCGAGCAGCGCCGCACCGAGTGGTTGAAGTCGTTCTACTTCGGCTCGGAGAAGCAGGTAGGGCTGCGCCACATCGTCGACAACCTCGGCGAGATCGATGCCCGCGAGCTCAACTCGACGCGCATCACCGAGACCGCCACGCTGCGCTTCGGAAAATATGGCCCGTACCTCGAGGTGACCGATCCCACGGCCGCCCCCGACGCCAAGCCGCGCATCGTCAACATCCCCGAGGACCTCGCGCCCGACGAGCTCACGCCCGCGAAGGCGCAGGAACTCATCGACGCCCCCGTCGCAGGCGACCGGGTGCTGGGCGAGAACCCTGAGAACGGCAAGCTCGTCGTCGTGAAGGACGGACGCTTCGGCCCCTACGTGCAGGAGGTCGACGCCGAGGAGCCCGAAGAGGTCGACCAAGCCACGGGCGAGGTCGTCGAGGCCCCCAAGAAGCGCGGAGCCAAGAAGGAAGCGGCCCCGAAGCCCCGGACCGCTTCGCTCTTCCGGTCGATGTCCGTCGACACCGTCGATCTCGATACGGCCCTGCAGCTGCTCTCCCTTCCGCGCGTCGTGGGTACCGATCCCGCCTCGGGCGAGGAGATCACCGCGCAGAACGGTCGCTTCGGTCCGTACCTCAAGAAGGGCACCGACTCCCGATCGCTCGACGACGAGAAGCAGATCTTCGACATCACGCTCGAACAGGCCCTCGCGAAGTACGCCGAGCCGAAGTACGGCGCCCGCCGGGCCTCGAGCGCTCTGAAGGAGTTCGACGCCGACCCGGTCAGCGGCAAGCCCCTCAAGCTCAAGGACGGTCGCTTCGGGCCCTACATCACCGACGGCGAGACCAATGCCACGGTCCCGCGCGGTGAAGACGCGATGGCGATCACGTTCGAACGCGCCGTCGAGCTGATCGCCGACAAGCGCGCCAAGGGTCCCGCGCCGAAAAAGACCGCCGCGCGAAAGGCCCCCGCGAAGACGGCCGCCGCGAAGGCGACAGCAGCCAAGACGACAGCAGCCAAGACCACCGCCGCGAAGGCGACAGCAGCCAAGACGACAGCAGCCAAGACCACCGCGGCGAAGACGACGGCCGCTAAGACGACAGCGGCGAAGACGACGGCCGCGAAGACGACGGTCGCCAAGACCGCGGCCCCCCGGGCGACGACCACGCGCAAGGCCCCGGCGAAGAACTCGTGACCGACGACCGCACCCGGCCGCTGACTCTCCCTCGGGCGTCCGCGGCCGGGGGGCCCGGCCTGTTCGTGACCTTCGAAGGAGGGGACGGCGCGGGCAAGACCACTCAGGCCTCGATGCTCGAGGATTGGCTGCGGTCCGGCGGCCGGAACGTCGTTCGCACTCGCGAGCCCGGTGGCACCGACGTGGGAGTGCGCATCCGCGACATCGTCCTTCACCACCGGGGTCACATCGCCGCCCGGGCCGAAGCGCTGCTGTACGCGGCGGACCGTGCCCATCACGTCGAGACCGTCGTCCAGCCGGCGATCGCGCGTGGCGACGTCGTGATCCAGGACCGGTACCTCGATTCCTCGGTCGCCTACCAGGGCGCCGGTCGTGTTCTGGATGCCGACGACATCCGCGCCCTGTCGCTCTGGGCGATCGGCGGGCTCCTGCCCGATCTCACCGTGCTTCTCGACCTGGACCCCGCCGCGGCGCGCCGTCGGCTGGACGCGGACGACAAGCCCTTCGACCGTCTCGAAGCGGAGAAGAGCGAGTTCCACGCGCGCGTGCGCGCCGGCTTTCTCTCGCTCGCCGCCGCCGAACCCGACCGCTTCCTCGTGCTCGATGCCACGCAACCGCCGGACGTGCTGGCGGGACAGGTGCGCGCGGCGATGCAGGAGCGCCTCGGCTGAGCCGACCACGGTCGATGCACAGCCGACCGCCAGCGGCCGTGTACGACCCCCCGATTAGGCTGGAGCCTATGTCCGTCGCCCTCGATCCGTCCGCGTCCGTCGCCGGTGCGGCGTCGTTCCCCTGGGACGCGGTGTGGGGGCAGGACGAGGCCGTGCAGACGCTGCAGGCTGCGGCATCCGATCCCTCTGCTCTCGCGCACGCGTGGCTCATCACCGGCCCTCCCGGTTCGGGGCGGTCCACCCTGGCCTATGCGTTCGCTGCGGCGCTCATCGCCGATCCGGGTGACCAGAATGCGCAGCGCCAGGTGCTCGCCCGGACTCACCCCGATCTCACCGCCCTGCGCACCGAGCAGGTCGTGATCCGCATCGACGAGGCGCGTCGACTGGTTGAGCGTGCCTCTTTCGCTCCCTCGCTCGGTCGTCACCGCGTCATCGTCGTCGAGGACGCCGACCGAATGGCCGAGCGCACCTCGAACGTGCTGCTCAAGGCCCTCGAGGAGCCGCCCGAGAAGACCGTCTGGGTGCTGTGCGCGCCGAGCGACGCCGACCTCCTGCCGACCATCCGCTCACGCGTGCGCGTCCTGCGTCTGCGCGAGCCGTCGGTCGCCGACGTCGCCGCCCTGATCGTGGAGCGCACGGGAGTGAGCCCCGAGATCGCGGAAGAGTCGGCACGCCACGCGCAGCGCCACATCGGCATGGCTCAGCGCCTCGCGACCGACGACGACGCTCGCGGACGCCGAGCCGAAACCCTCGCGGCGGTGCTCGCCGTCCGCGGGATCGGCGACGCCGTCGACGTGGCCGGACGCATCGTGCGGCTGGCCACGGATGACGCCAAGGCGCTCACCGCCACCCGCGACGAAGAAGAGCGCCGATCGCTCCTGCGCATGCTCGGCGTCGCCGAGGGGGCCGCGGTGCCGCCGTCTGTTCGCGGTCAGGTGAACGCCCTCGAAGACGATCAGAAGCGCCGGGCGACCCGCAGCCTGCGCGACGGTATCGACCGCGTGCTCACCGACCTGCAGTCGCTCTTCCGCGATGTCGTGATGATCCAGTACGGCCGCGACGGCGACTTGGTCAACAGCGAGCGCCTCGACGCGCTCCGCGCCCTCGCGGGGGAGTGGTCTCCCGCGCGCACGCTGGGAGTCCTCGACCGCATCTCGGACACCCGCCGCAACCTCGAGCAGAACGCCGCCCCGCTGCTGGCGTTGGAGAGTCTTATGATCACCGTCGCCAACGGATCCGCTCCGTGAGCGTCCGCCGCCGTCTCGCCGCCGTCATCGCGGGCGTCGCGGGTCTCGCCCTCGCTCTGTCGGGCTGCCTCTACGCCCAGATCCCTCCCATGGCTCCCGCGGTCGGGCCGTCGTTGGCACCGCAGACCGAGGGCATCGACGCGTCGCTCCTTCCCTATTACGGGCAGACGCTCACCTGGACCGACTGCGGCTCGGCCGGCTTCGATTGCACGACGGTCACCGCGCCTCGCGACTACTCCGATCCGTCGGCCGGCGACCTCACTCTCTCGGTGATCCGGCATCGAGCGACCTCGGGCCAGCCGGTGGGCTCTCTGCTGACGAACCCGGGGGGTCCCGGTGTGAGCGGTGTGTCCACCGTGCGCGACTCCCTGTCGCTCGTGGCCGACGAGACCCTGACGAAGACGTACGACATCATCGGCTTCGATCCGCGCGGGGTGGGCCAGTCGGCACCGGTCACCTGCTACGACGCCGCGGGTATGGATTCGTTCCTCTACGACATCCCTCCGGGTACGCGCGGCAGCGACGAGTGGAATGCGGCGCTCGAGAAGCGCCAGGCCGACTTCGCGCAGGCGTGTCAGACCAACAGCGACGGCATCCTTCCCCACGTCTCCACCGAGAACGCCGCACGCGACATGGACCTCCTGCGCGCCGTCCTGGGCGACAAGAAGCTGAACTACCTCGGCTTCTCGTACGGGTCGTTCCTCGGCACGACATACGCGGGGCTCTTCCCTGATCGTGTCGGGCGGATGGTCCTGGACGGGGGAATCGACCCCAGCCTGCCGAGTAGCGCGAGCGGTATCGCTCAGGCGGTCGGGTTCGAGAACGCTCTGCGCGCCTTCATGGCGGACTGCCTGAAGAGCTCGGACTGCCCGTTCACCGGTTCCGTCGACGACGCGATGAACGATCTCTCGGCGTTGCTCAAGCGTGTCGACGCCCGTCCGCTGACGGGTCCCGACGGGAGGCGGCTCGGCGCGGACACCCTCGTGACCTCGATCGTGGCGGCACTGTACAGCGACCAGAACTGGCCGTATCTGCGCATGGCCTTGGCCGGGGTTCAGAACGGCGATGCCTCCGTCGCCTTCCAGCTCGCGGACTTCTACAACGGTCGTGTCGGCGGTCAGTACCAGGACAACACGATGCAAGCGCTGCGCGCGTACAACTGCGTCGACTATCCCGACGAGGGCGACGAGAACAACCCGCAGATCGAGAAAGAGCTCCAGCAGAAGGCGCCGGTGGTCGCCCCCTACTGGCTGGGCCCCGACGCGTGCGCCGCGTGGCCCGCCCCGCCGACGGGCACGCGCCAGGCGATCACCGCCCCCGGCTCGCCGCCCATCGTGGTGCTGGGCACGACGGGAGATCCGGCGACCCCGTTCACCGAGGCGCAGGCTCTCGCCGGTCAGCTCTCGCAGGGCGTGCTCGTGACCTACGTGGGCGAGGGGCACCTCGCCTACAACAAGGGCAACGACTGCGTGAACTCGGCCGTCGACGACTACCTGGTCGACGGCACGGTGCCCGCCGAGGGGTTGCGCTGCGAGTAGCGCCCGCGCCCTGCGGCCCGCGCGCCTAGGCTGAAGACGTCATACCCCGAGGAGACCCCCATGACCGCGCCCATCGCCGAGCTGGCGACCTACATCGACCACACGCTGCTCAAGCCCGAGGCCACACGCGCCGACGTCGAGCGCCTCATCGCCGAAGGCGCCGAGCTCGGCACCTACAGCGTGTGCATCTCGCCCTCGTTCTTGCCGGTGCAGCTGCCGGAGGGTCTCAAGCTCGCCGTCGTGTGCGGCTTCCCGAGCGGAAAGCACCACGCCGAGGTCAAGGCCGCCGAGGCCGCTCTGTCGGTCGCGCAGGGTGCCGACGAGATCGACATGGTCATCGACGTGGGAGCCGCGATCGAGGGTCGCTACGACATTGTCGAGTCCGAGATCCGCGCCGTCCGGGCTGCGGCCCCCGCGCCGACCGTCCTCAAGGTCATCATCGAGTCCGCCGCGCTGAGCGACGAGGCCATCGTCGCCGTCTGCGAGGCGGCGGTGAACGCGGGCACCGATTTCGTCAAGACGTCGACCGGTTTCCACCCCGCCGGTGGCGCGAGCGTCCACGCGGTCGAGCTGATGAAGCGCACGGTCGGCGACCGCGCCGAGGTCAAGGCATCCGGGGGAGTGCGCACGCGCGCGGCCGCCGAAGAGATGATCGCCGCGGGCGCGACGCGTCTGGGGCTGTCGTCGAGTCGTGACATCCTCGCCGACCGCACCGCCGCCGGCGACTACTGAGCTCGTACCTGAGCATGCGCTGGAGCATGTAAGATCGATGATCGTGCACGCTGCAGCGCGCACATGCCGCCTTAGCTCAGACGGCAGAGCGATTCACTCGTAATGAATAGGTCAAGGGTTCGATTCCCTTAGGCGGCTCCGAAGGCCCCCACCCGCTTCCACCGGGTGGGGGCCCTTCTTCGTCGGTGGAGCATTTCGCCGCGTCGTGCACGCGCTCGGTCGTACGCTCGCCCCAGGGGCCGGCATCGAACGGGGGCCATGAACGAACGAACCGCTCTCATCCGTCGCATCCGGGTCTGCCTCGCGATCGTCATCGCGGGACTCGCCGTCAGCGGCCTGACCGCGTTCCCGCTGCGCGAAGAGCTCGCTCTCGGTCGTCAGATCTTGCGCGCGCTCGGGGTCGCGGCCGTCGCTCCGGAGGCGGTCGGCTGGGTGGACCGGGTGGGGGAGGGACTGGAAGCCACGGCCGCGGCGTTCCCGTTCATCGCCTACGGCACCGACTGGTTGGCGTTTGCCCATCTGTTGATCGCCGTCGCGTTCATCGGCCCCTGGCGCGATCCGGTTCGCAACGTGTTCGTCCTCCAGTGGGGGCTCGTCGCGTGCGCGGGGATCATTCCGCTGGCGCTCATCGCGGGGGCGATCCGCGGTCTCCCTCTCGGCTGGCAGCTCATCGACATCTCGTTCGGTGTCGTGGCGGCGGTGCCGTTGGTCATCGCGTTGCGCGCGACTCGCCGCCTCGAGGCCCTCGCGACGATGGCCCGACAGGTTCGCCCCGACCTCGCCCGATAGGCTGAAGCCGCCTCGTTCCGCGTCCGCGTGACGGCTGTCCTCCGCCCGTCGAATCCTGCTGGAGCCCCCGTGTCGAACGCCCTCGATGCCGTCATCGAGATTTTCACGTGGGTGGGTCTGGGCGGCGGTCTCTTGCTCGCCTTCGTCGCGGTCTTCGTGCTTCTGGCCGACGGCACGTGGCTGCCGACTCGCGCCGTGGTCGAGAACGTCGACGGAGGGCGCGTGGTGCGGTGGTTCGACGCCGACGGGGGAGTGAACGAGGCTCCGCTGTCCGCCCACGATGACGCGAAGATCGGGGCTGCCGATATGGCCGACATCTTCTACCGCCGGGGCCGCGTCAACCGGATGCGGCTGACCCGCTCTTCTCCGCTGGTGCATTTCATCTCTCTGCTGGCGGCCGGAGTGCTGACTCTGGGTGCGGTGGCGTTCGTCGTGTCGATCGTGGTGCTCTTCGCGCGCGGATGACGGACTGGCGCGGAAGGCATATTGCTAGATAAGCTAGCTATATGTCCGCTTCGCCTGCATCAACTCGCCGCTCCTCCCGCGGGCGCACCCGCCGATCGACGGACGCCCCGCGCGTCTCACGGTGGCTGAGGGTCGGCATCCCGAGCCTGCTCGTGCTGCTCTGGGTGGTGGGCGGCTCGATCGGCGGTCCCTTCTTCGGAAAGGTCGACCAGGTCGCGACGAACGACCAGTCCTCGTTCCTGCCGCAGTCGGCTGACGCGACGCGAGTGAGCGAGCGTCTGGCCGACTTCACCGGGAGCGACACGATCCCCGCCATCGTGGTCGCCTCGACCGCGGACGGCTCCGCGCTCAGCGATGCGCAGGTGACCGCGCTGCAGACCCTCGCGACGGACCTCGCCGCCGTCGGAGGCGTCTCGGGCGACGCGTCGCCTCCCGTGGTCTCGGAGGACGGTCAGGCCGCGCAGATCTTCGTACCCATCGACAGCTCCGGCGAGGTGCGCGATGTCGTCGAGCAGGTGCGCGAGAAGGTGTCCGTCGAGGTCCCGGCGGGTGTCGAGGCGTGGGTCACGGGCCCGGCCGGGTTCACCGCCGACCTCGTCAAGGGCTTCCTCGGCATCGACGGCCTTCTCCTGATCGTCGCTCTGGTGGCCGTCTTCGTCATCCTCGTCATCGTCTACCGGTCACCGCTGTTGCCGATCCTCGTGCTGCTGACCTCGGTCTTCGCCCTCTGCGTGGCTCTGCTGACCGTGTGGTGGCTCGCTTTCGCCGGCATCGTGGTCCTCAACGGTCAGGTCCAGGGGATCCTCTTCATCCTCGTCATCGGCGCGGCCACCGACTACGCGCTCCTGTACGTCGCGCGCTTCCGCGAGGCCATCGGCGAGGGTCGTCAGCGGTGGGATGCCACGGTCCGGGCGTGGAGGGGAGCATTCGAGCCCATCCTGGCTTCGGGTGGCACCGTGATCGCCGGGCTGCTCTGCCTGTTGCTGTCCGATCTGGCCACCAACCGTGCTCTCGGGCCCATCGCGTCGATCGGGATCGCCTTCGCTGTTCTGTCGGCACTGACCTTCCTTCCCGCTCTGCTGGCGTTGGTCGGCCGTGCGGCGTTCTGGCCGTTCCTCCCCAAACCCGGTCAGTCGGCCCTGCCGGCCGACCTCACGCAGCCCGCGAAGGGGTTCTGGCCGCGCCAGACGCGCTTCGTCGCCCGCCGGGCCCGGCCGGTCTGGATCGTGTGCACGCTCGTGCTCCTGGCCGCGTGCGTCGGTGTCACGCAGCTGCGCGCCGACGGCGTGCCCGCAAGCGACCTCGTGCTGGGGGCGTCCGAGGCGCGCGACGGTCAGGCCGCCCTCGCCGAGCACTTCCCGGGCGGCTCGGGCAGCCCGGCGTACGTGCTCGTCCCCGAACAGGACGCCGCTCTGGCGGCGACCGTCCTCCAGAGCGCGTCCGGAGTCGACGCGGTCGCGGTGCTCAGCGCCGACGCCCCCGGTGGACAGTCGCCGGTGAGCGTGTCAGACGGCGCTCTCCGGACGACGGCGTTCGGTGCGCCCGGGACTCCCGCGCCGGCCCCGACCGTCGCCGACGGCGACGTCCTGCTGGCCGCGACCCTGTCAGATACGGCCGATTCGCCGGCGGCGGACGAGACCGTCCGTCAGCTCCGCGCCGACCTCACCGCCGAACTCGGGGAGGGCACCGCCCTGGTGGGCGGTGTCACCGCCACCGACATCGACTCGATCGACACCTCGATCCGCGATCGGACGCTCATCATCCCGATCGTGCTCGCCGTCATCCTGCTGATCCTCATGGCGCTGCTGCGCTCGATCGTGGCCCCTCTCGTCCTCATCGGGACCGTCATCGTGTCGTTCGGTGCGGCGCTGGGCGTCAGTGCCCTGGTGTTCGACGGCATCCTGGGCTTCCCGGGCGCGGATCCGGCGGTGCCGTTGTACGGCTTCGTCTTCCTCGTCGCCCTGGGCGTGGATTACAACATCTTCCTGATGTCCAGGGTTCGGGAGGAATCCCTCGCGCACGGCACGCGCGCGGGGATCCTGCGTGGTCTCGTCGCCACGGGCGGGGTGATCACCTCGGCGGGGCTCGTGCTGGCGGCGACGTTCGCGGCTCTCGGGGTCATCCCGATCCTCTTCCTCGCGCAGATCGCCTTCATCGTGGCCTTCGGTGTGCTGCTCGACACGTTCGTGGTGCGCTCGCTGCTGGTGCCCGCTCTGGCGTACGACCTCGGCCGACGCATCTGGTGGCCCTCGAAGCTGGGGCGGACGGATGCCGCGGAGCGTAGGCTCGACGCATGACGCGCGCCCTGTTCATCGTCGATGTCCAGAACGACTTCACCGAGCACGGTGCCTTGGGCGTCGCGGGCGGTGACGCGGTCGCCGAGCGCATCTCGGAGTACCTCGCCGCGCACGCCGATGAGTACGCGCTCGTCGTCGCCTCGCGGGACTGGCACCACGGCGACGACGACAACGGCGGCCACTTCTCGGATAGTCCCGACTTCGTCGACACGTGGCCGGTGCACTGCGTGGGCGGCACGTTCGGTGCCGAGTACGACGAGGTCTTCGACACCTCGCGGGTGACGCACCACCTCAAGAAGGGGCAGGGCAAGCCCGCCTACTCGCTCTTCGAGGGCGTCACCGACGCGGGCGAGACCGCGGCCCACCTGCTCGAGGTCCACGGCATCGGGGACATCGACGTGGTGGGCATCGCGACGGACTACTGCGTGCGAGCGTCCGCCCTCGATGCGCTCGGAGCGGGACGCCGCGTGCGCGTGCTCACCGACTTGGTCGCGGGCGTGCATCCCGACTCCAGTGCGGCGGCCCTGGTCGAGATCGAGGCTGCGGGCGCGGAACTCTCCGCCTCGGGCTCCTGAGGCGAGACCGGGTTCAGTCCACCCGAACCGGGTCCACCTCGTCGTCGGCGCGGGGGATCGTAAGAGAGACACTCGTCCCTTCGCCCAGTGCGCTCGTGATGCGCACCGTTCCGCCGTGCGCGCCCACGATGCGCTGCACGCTCGCGAGCCCGATCCCCCGTCCCCCGTCGCCGGCATCCGCGAGCCGGCCCCGGTTGCCCTCCTGCGTGATCGAGGCGAGATCGTCGGGATGGATGCCGCGACCTCGATCGCGCACGCGCACCACGGCCCCCTCGTCGGTTTCGAAGACGTCGATCTCGATGAGGTCGTCGGAGTACTTCGCGGCGTTCTCGAGCACGTTGGCGATCGCGCGTCGGAGCCCGAGCACATCGGCCCGGACGGGAACGGCATCCATCTGCCCGAATACGACCCGACCGGGCGCATCGCCCGGGAGGACGAGTGAGACGGCTCCGCGGGCGATGAGATCGAGACTCGCGCGCCGCCGTCCCCGCTCGGCGGCGGTGTTGACGTCGGCCATGAGGGCTTGAGCCATGGCGACGATGTGGTCACTCGCTTCGCCCGCGAGGTGTAGGAGACGGTGGTCGGGGGGCAGCTCCTCACCGATCAGATCGAGGTAGCCCCGCAGAGCCGTGACCGGCGAGAGCAGGTCGTGCGCGAAGGTGCGCTGCAGTACCTGACGCTCGTCGGCTTCGTGCTTCTCCGTCGTCAGATCGCGCACGATCTTGACGAAACCGAGGACCTGACCCTGGTCGGTGCGGATGGCCGAGATCGTCACCCGCGCCCAGAACTCCGAGCCGTCGCTGCGCACGCGCCAGCCGGTGTCTTCGACGTGGCCGTCGCGTTGGGCGGCCGCGAGCAGTTGGTCGGGCTTGCCGCGCCGTCGATCCTCTTCCCGGTAGAAGCGCGAGAAGTGCGACCCGAGGATATCGTCCTCGCTGTACCCCTTGATGCGTTCCGCCCCGAGGTTCCACCCGCGGACGAAGCCGCCGCTGTCGAGTTTCACGATCGCGAACAGATCGACCTGCTCGTCCCAGTCGCGCGGGATGGAGCGTCGGATGCTCGTCAACGGGTGGGCGGGGTCGTCGCCCGGAGGGGCGGGGGACACAGGGGGCTCATTGGGGACCGAGGTCATGCGGAAGAACCGGCTCGGGTCGCAATGCTTGCTGAAGGCATAGTGCGATCATGCCCCTCGCGACGCGCCCGGGAACAGCGATTGACATTGCCCGATGGGGCTTACGACGAGACGGTGACCAGCGTCCGCTGCCACCCGCTCGAGCCGTTCGGGGCGATCGGAGCCGCATCTTGGACCTGCAGGTTGCCCTGCTTGTCGGTCGCGCGGACGGCGATGTAGTGCGTCCCGGCCTCGGCGGTCCAGTCGAACTTCCACTGCACCCACGACTGGTCGTTGATGGGCGTGGAGAGCTGCGTCTCCTGCCATTCGCCGTTGTCGATGCTGACTTCGACCTTCTGCACGCCGACGGGCTGGGCCCACGCCATGCCGGCGACGACCACGGCACCCGCGGCGACGGGCGAGCCGATCTTGGGCGTGTCCACACGCGACGACATCTTGATCGGCGCCTCGGCCGAGTACCCGCGCGGAGTCCAGTACGCCTCGTCCTTGTCGAAGCGCGTGACGGTCAGCTTGGTGACCCACTTCGTGGCCGAGACGTAGCCGTACAGACCGGGAACGACCATGCGCACGGGGAATCCGTGCTCGAAGGGCAGCGGCTCTCCGTTCATCTTGACCGCGAAGATCGCGTCGAGGTTGTCGTCGGTGAGCGACGAGAGGGGAGTGGATGCCGTGTACCCGTCGACGCTCTCGGAGAGCACCATGTCGGCATCTCCCTGCACGCCGGCCATGCGTAGCACGTCGCGAATGGGGACGCCGGTCCAGATGGCGTTGCCGACCAGGCCACCGCCGACCTCGTTGGAGACGCAGGTGAGGGTCACGCCGTATTCGTCGAGGCCCATGTTGACGAGGTCGTCGAAGCTCAGCTCCACCGGGTTGTCGACCATGCCCTCGATGGAGAGGCGCCAGGTGGTGGGGTCGACGTTGGGGACGGTCAGTGCGGTGTCGACGCGGTAGAAGTCGCCGTTGGGAGTGACGATCGGGGTGAGGCCGTCGATCTCCCAGTTCGCGCCCTCGGGAACGGTCACGGTGGTGCGGGCGGCCGGGATCCGGAGCGCGTCGCGCGCGGCGGCGACCGACGAGGTCGCGGCGTTCAGGACGCGAGCGCCGACACCCACGACGACCGCGCCGACCGCGGTGAGGCCGGTGAACAGCAGGAAGTGGCGGCGATCGGTGCCGGCGGCCTGGGCGTTCTGGGCGACGGCGGCCGAGACCCAGCGTCGCAGACGCACGATCGCCAGCAGCAGCACGAGGATGCCCGCCACCGTGCCGATGACCGGGGGGAGCCACGCGAGAGCGCCGGCCCCGGCGCGCGTGATGATCGCGGCGGTGGCGAGGATGCCGCCGATTCCGAGGAGCACGACGCCGACGAAGCGGAAGCGGTACTCGAGCACGCCCGCGACGGCGGCGGCGACGGCAGCGCCGAGGCCCACGCCCGCGAGCAGGGCGATCTTGTCGCTCTCGCCGAAGAGCGTGATCGCGAGCTCCTTCAGGGGGCGCGGCACGATGTCGACGATGAACGAACCGACGGCGAGGATGGGGCTCGCCGATCGCGCGACGAGAGCCGCGAGTGCCTCCGCGACGGCTAGCAGGGCGGCGGCCGAGACGATGCCGGCCAGGGCGGCCCAGATCCAGGCGTGCGGTCGGCGGACCGTCGTGGTCTCGTCGGTACGGGCCGCGGTGTCGGTCGTCATGGCATTCCTCGTCTCCGCTCCTCGCGCGTGCGCGACGAGCCTCGCCCTCTCTTCGGAGCGGAGGACGGAACGGATGTCGTCAGCGCGGGCTGTGCGGCCCGCTCGTCGTGGCCGGGGACAGGGCGAAGACGGCGACCCCGGTGACGATGAGCGCCAGCGCGACTCCGAGGCCGAGTCCGAGCGTCTCTCCCAGAAGAGGGACGGCGACGACGGCGGTGAGGACCGGGCTGAGGGCCCCGGCCGCGGCGGGCAGGCTGCTGCCGAGGTTCTTGACCGCGATGACGTAGCACGCGGTCGAGAGCAGGCCCGTCCCGACTCCTTGCACGAGGGCATAGCTTCCCACCGTGCTCAGATCTGCGCTGCCGGCGAGCAGCGCGGACGGCAGTACCCCCGTGACGGCGAGCAGAAGAGCGGATGCCACGGACATGACCGAGACGATCACGATCACGCCGAGGGGATCGAGGCGCGTGCGGGCGACGCCGAGGGTGTAGGCGGCCCAGACGAGGCCGGCCGCCAGCAGGACGGCGATGCCGCCGGGTCCGGTCGGTCCGCCGGTGAACAGGGCGCTGGCCGCCACGCCCGCCACGATCGCGGCGAGGGCGAGCACGCGCCGCCGCGACACCGTCCGGCGGACGCGCAGGAACAGCAGGAGGGTGACGAACAGGGGGACGGTTCCCGGCACGAGCAACCCGGTGAGAGCCGCGGAGGTGAGGTGCGCGCCCCAGGCGAACAACAGGAAGTGCGGCAGCCCCGCCAGCAGCACGAGAGCCAGAACCGTCGGGCGCTCGGTACGGAGGGTGCGCAGCGTACGGGGGATCCACGGGCTCAGGACGACCGCGGGTACGGCGAAGCGCACGATCGCGGCATCCGCCATGGTGAGTCCGGCCCCCTCGAGGGCACGAGTGGAGAGGGCGAACGACGACCACAGCACGACGACGGCGGTCAGGGCGGCGACACCGACCAGGGTGCGGCGGGGGACGGCGCGCGGAAGGGAGGGAGCGAACGTCGTCACCCTGCGAGCGTAGAAAGGACGACGCCGCAGGCGATTGCGATGATTGCTCGATAGGTCGCGATTTTGGCAGAATATGCTACATGGTGGACCTCGACCGCATCGACCGTCTCATTCTGCGCGAATTGCAGCAGGACGGGCGCCTCTCGAATCAGGAACTCGCCGATCGCGTCGGCCTCTCGCCGTCCCCGTGTCTGCGGCGTGTGCGCCATCTCGAGCAGGCCGGGGTCATCGAGGGCTACCGCGCCGTCGTGTCGGCGAAATCCGTCGATCTCACCATCACCGCGTTCGTACGGTTGCGACTGGCCTCGCACGAGGGAACCACCGTGGACGCCGTCGAGGAGCGCTTGCGCGCCATTCCGCACATCGTCGAGGCGCACCTGCTCGCCGGCGACTGGGACTACCTCGTGCGGATCGTCACGCCCAGCTTCGAGGAGTACGAACGGCTCCTGCGCGAGCATCTGCGCGCGATCCCCTCGCTGTCGTCGATCGACACGACCTTCGCGTTCGGGGTCACCAAGCCCGTCTCACCCCTGCCCCTGGGAGCGGTGCCGGGGCGCGCGTGAGGCCCGGGTCGATGATCGTGACCCGGGCCCGGGACTCCTCAGCGCGGCGAGCGCTGCTTGAGAACTTTCGCCTGCACCTTGCGGCGGATCTTCTGCACCTTCGGGTCCTTCCAGACCCGGTAGGCGACCGTTCCGGCGGCGGCCGCGCGGCCGATCGCCGTCCGGGCGAGCACCGCTCCCGCGAGTGCGACCGCTCCGGTTCCGATCCAACGTGCGACACCCATAGCGCCTCCTCGATTCGCGTGTGGAATCTCACCTCACACGATCGGAGGGCGGATGCCGTGCCGCTTGCGCCGACGCCCGCGGTGTGCGTCGGTCAGCGCAGCGACTTTCCCGAGAGGGCGGCGAACGGCTCGAGCGCGGCGATCACGTCTTGGCTCAGCGTGGCCTTGCTCGCCTCGACCGCGTCGTCGATCTGGCTCGGGCGCGAGGCGCCGATGATCGCGGTCGTGACGACCGGGTCGCGCAGCACCCACGCCACGGCCAGCTGGGGGATCGACAGTCCGGCTTCGCGAGCGACCCCGTCGATACCTCGGATGCGCTCGAGGTAGTCGTCGGTGAGTGCCGATTCGTCGAGGAAGCGGCTGTCGGCTGCGCGCGAGTCGGCGGGAACCGTGCCGTCGAGGTACTTGGCGGTCAGCAGCCCCTGCGAGAGCGGCGAGAAGACCGCGCTCCCGACCGCGAGTTCGCGCAGCGTCGGGAACAGCTCGGCCTCGGGCGTGCGATCGAACAGCGAATAGCGCGGCTGGTGGATGAACAGGCGGACGCCCTCGGCGGCGAGCAGCTCGTGCGCGCGGCGGGTGAGCGCGGCCGGGTAGTTCGAGATGCCCGCGTACAGCGCCTTGCCGCTGCGCACGATGTCGGCGAGCGCCGTGACCGTCTCTTCGATCGGCGTCTCGGGGTCGACCCGATGCGAGTAGAACACGTCGACGTAGTCGGTGCGCATGCGGGTGAGGCTCTGCTCGAGGGAACGAACGAGGTACTTGCGCGACCCGCCGTCACCGTAGGGGCCGGGCCACATGTCGTAGCCGGCCTTGGTCGAGAGGAACAGCTCGTCGCGGTACGCGCGCAGATCGCTGTCGAGGACCGTGCCGAACGTCGTCTCGGCGGCACCGTAGGGCGGGCCGTAGTTGTTGGCCAGGTCGATGTGCACCACGCCCCGGTCGACGGCGTGACGCAGGATCTCGCGTTGCGAATCGAGGGTGCGTCCGCTGCCAAAGTTCTGCCAGAGCCCGAGCGAGATGCGGGGGAGAGGGATGCCGCTCGCCCCGGCACGCAGGAACGGCACGTCGTCGTAGCGGGTGGAAGACGCCGCGAACGCGGACGTCAGGCGGGGGTCATCGGCGGCGATGGGCATGGTTCTCCTCGGCGGTGAAGGGGGACACCGTCGACTCTGCCACGGATCGCGGCGGAGCTCAGGCGGGAACGCGCGAGAGCTCGTCGCGCAGGATGCCGGCACCCGCCGACAGCGCGCTGAGCTTCTCGAACGCCACCTGGCGCGGCAGGGGCGCCATGCCGCAGTTCGAGCTGGCGATGAGCTTGTCGGCATCCACGAACTGCAGAGCCCGCCGCAGGGTGTCGGCCACCTCGTCGGGGGTCTCCACCTCGTGACGGGCGACGTCGATCGCGCCGAGCATGACCTTCTTGCCGCGGATGAGCTCGATGAGGTCGATCGGTACGTGCGAGTTGTGGCTCTCGAGCGACACGGTGTCGATGCTCGAGCGCTGCAGCAGGGGGAACGATTCCTCGTACTGACGCCACTCGGCGCCGAGGGTGGCCTTCCAATCGGTGTTCGCCTTGATGCCGTAGCCGTAGCAGATGTGGACGACGGTCTCGGCGCGCAGCCCTTCGGCAGCGCGCTCGAGGGTCGCGACGCCCCAGTCCTTCATCTCGTCGAAGAAGACGTTGAACGCGGGCTCGTCGAACTGGATGATGTCGACCCCTGCCGCTTCGAGCTCGCGGGCCTCCTGGTTGAGGATGGTCGCGAACTCCCACGCGAGCTTCTCGCGGCTGCGGTAGTGGTGATCGGCGAGCGTGTCGATCATCGTCATCGGTCCGGGCAGGGCCCATTTGATCGGGCGATCCGTCTGCTGGCGGAGGAACGCGGCATCCTGGACGAAAACCGGCTGGCGACGGCTCACCGTACCCACCACGGTCGGAACGCTCGCGTCGTAGCGGTCGCGAATGCGCACGGTCTCGCGGTTCTCGAAGTCGACACCCTCGAGGTGCTCGATGAAGGTCGTCACGAAGTGCTGGCGGGTCTGTTCGCCGTCGCTCACGATGTCGAGGCCCCGGCGTTCCTGCTCCACGGCGGCGCTGCGCAGCGCGTCGTGCTTGCCCTCGACGAGCGTGTCGCCCTCGAGCTCCCAGGGCGACCAGAGCACCTCGGGCTTGGCGAGCCACGCGGGCTTGGGGAGGCTTCCGACGATCGAGGTGGGGAGGAGGGTGTTCACGGGGCGGGTCTCCGGGGAGGTCATCGGGTCGGGAGGGCGTCGGCGACGAGCCACGCGTCGAGCACGGCGCGGTGGGGCTTCACGAAGTGCTCCTCGGTGTAGCGGCCCTGGGTGATGCCGAGGCGGCTGCGCTCTTCGCGGTCGTACGCGATGTTCGTGCGGGTGAAGTCGTCGTGCGCGAGGGTGGGGCGGTAGACCTCTCCCGCCGGCTCGTGGGCGTTGTAGATCTCGGGACGGTAGATCTTCTGGAAGGTCTCCATCGTGGCCACCGTGCCGGCCAGCTGGAGGTCGGTGTAATCGACCAGAAGATCGCCGCGGAAGTAGAACGCCAGCGGCGCGACACTGCCCCGCGGCATGAAGTAGCGCACCTGCAGGCCCATCTTGCCGAAGTACTCGTCGGTGAGGCTGAAGCTGTCCTGCTCGTACTCGAAGCCGAGCACGGGGTGCTCGACACCGGTGCGGTGGTACTCGCGGCTCGTCGACACGCTGATGCACACGACAGGGGACTGCGTGTAACGCTCGCGGTACGCCTCGGAGTCGAGGAAGTGCTGGAAGAGCTTGCCGTGCAGGATGCCGAAACCCTCGGGCAGCGTGAAGGGCTTGCCCTCGCCGTTGGCCGCCGGCAGCAGCACGCTGAAGTCGTAGTCGCGCAGGTACGACGAGAAGTTGTTGCCGACGATGCCCTGGTGGCGCTCGCCGGTGACCGTGTCGACGAGGTGGATGTCGAGCACCTCGAGCAGGGGGAACTCGCGGTCGTCGCCGGCGTCGTCGTCGAACTGCAGGTGGGCGGAGACGATGTCGAGCTCGACGCGGTACGTGTCCGCGCCGTTGCCGACGAGGTCGTTCACGCGGCGGTCGATCATCGCGAGGGCGTTGCGCAGGTTCTGCTGGCGGTGCTCGCCCCGAGCGAGGTTGGCGAAGTTCGTGGTGATCCGCGAGCTGGCCGAGGGCGCGTAGTCCTCGTCGAAGCGCGTGGTGGAGATGCGGAACGTGATGTCGTTCGCCATGTCGAGCCAATCGGATAGGGCCGGGGTGAGCCGTGCGGTGATCGTGTCCTCATCGTGCGTCTTCGGTCGGCTCATCGGGTAATTCCGTCCCGCTATGCCGAGGTATAGCCTCGACCTATGGCTAAGCGGGCGAGCGGCATCACGCTGCAGCAGATGCAGTACTTCATCGAGGTGGCCGCCGAGGGTTCCATCAGCGCCGCGGCCGACCTGCTCTACGTCGCGCAGCCCACCATGTCGGCCGCGATGCGCGATCTCGAGACGCGGGTGGGCCGCGACCTGCTCACCCGTTCCGCGCGCGGGGTGACGCTCACCGTCGACGGAGTGGAGTTCCTCGGCTACGCCCGCCAGGTGGTCGAGCAGGCGGAGTTGCTCGAGCAGCGTTACCTGGGACGTCCGCCCTCGCGGCGCCTGCTCGGCGTCTCCGCCCAGCACTACTCGTTCGTCGTCGACGCGTTCGTGCGGATGGTGAAGGCGACGGATGCCGCTGAGTACGAGTTCTCTCTGCGCGAGACCCGCACCTTCGACATCATCGAAGACGTCCGGACGTTGCGCAGTGAGCTCGGCATCCTGTTCCGCAACGACTTCAATCGGAACGTCCTCGACAAGCTGCTGCGGGACTCGGGTCTCGCCTTCCACCCGCTCTTCCGCGCCGAGCCGCACATCTTCGTCTCGCGACGCAACCCGCTCGCCCAGCGCGAGCGCGCGACCCTCGACGACCTGGCGGACCTCCCGCGTCTTACCTTCGATCAGGGCGCGAACAACTCGTTCTACTTCGCCGAAGAGATCCTCTCGACCCTTTCGAGCAAGCAGGAGATCCGGGTCTCGGACCGCGCGACGATCTTCAACCTCATGATCGGTCTCGACGGGTACACGATCTCGACGGGCATCATCAGCGACGACCTCGACCCCGAGATCGTCGCCGTCCCCCTCGACGTCGACGAGCGGATCGAGATCGGCTGGATCGGCCGCACCGCGATCCCCCTCACCGAGCAGGCGCAGCGGTACCTCGGCGAAGTGCGCGACGTGGTGGCGGGGTTCGGGGTGGAGCTGATCGACTGACGGCCCGGAAACGCCGAGAGGCGACGACTCCCGAAGGAGCCGCCGCCTCTCGGGACCACTCAGCTCGCGCGAGTCCGCGGGCGACGCATCGCCCATCCGACCGCTCCGGCGACCACCAGCACCGCTCCGAGCAGGGCGATGCCGAACGGAGCCTGAGCCCCGGTCGCGGCGAGGGTGCCCTTGGCGGAGACGCTGATGGGCAGTCGCGTGATCTCCGTGCCGTCGGCGGCCCACACCACGATGTGGTGCTGACCGGTCGGCAGCGTCGCCGGAATGCGCACGTCGAAGCTCACGCGTCCGTTCGCGTCTGCGGCGGGGATCCCCGTGATGCGGATCGGGTCACTTTGCACCTCGGCCGTGACCTGCTCGCCGGCGGCGAGACCGCTGACGCTCACGCGCACCACACCACCACGCTCGACCGCGCTGACCGACGACGTCGCCGTGCGCGGCGTCGCGGTGCCCGCGGTCGCCGAGCCCGTGCCGCCCGCGGTGGGCGAGGTCGTGCCCGACGGGCCGGGGCCCGCGGTTCCGGTCGGCTGGGGACCAGCGGTCCCGGTGGGCTCCGGGCTCGCCGTCCCCGTGGGTTCGGGGCTCGCGGTTCCGGTGGGTTCCGGGCTCGGCGCATCCGTGCGGACGACGGTCACCGTGTAGGTCGTCTTCGTCCGGTGATCCTGCGCGTACGCCTCGAGGGTCAGCGTCGGGCTCCCGTCGCCGATCGTCACCGTGCGTGCCTTCGTGTCATCGATCAGGATGCCGTTCGCGAAAACCAGTCCGCTGGGAACGGCCGGGTCAGCGTCGAACGAGATCTCCGTGCGGGCCTTCGGGACGCTCAGCGTGTACGAGGTGGTCGCCCCGTCGAACGCGGGCGAAAGCGTTCCGCCCTCGATGGCGAGCTTGCTCAGCGCCGAGGCCGTGCCGAAAGAGGTCTGCGTCGCCGTGAAGACGCCGTAGACACCGCCGACGTAGCTCGTCCCGTTGCTCTGGAAGCGCACCGTGACGACGGGGATCTTCTTGCCCGCGGCATCCAGGACGTACTGCCCGTTGGCATCCTTCTTGTAGCGATCCTTCGCCGCGGTGTCCGCGAGGAAGGACGCGGGGATCTCGTCGTACTGCACGTACCACTGGTCCGCACCGGCGGCGTTGGTGATCCTTTCGCTCTTCAGCTTCTGGTCGTTGACGTAGACGTCGAAGGTCCGCCCGTTGTCGCCGCCGTAGTAGCGCACACCGAGGTAGTTCTTCGGTGCTGACGAGTCGACTTCCAGGTCGTACTGGAAGAACGCCGAGGGGCTCATCTGCGCGTCGCGGTAGCCCATGCCCCGCCACACGCCGACCTGCGAGAGGTTGGTCTTGTAGTTCTTCCCCGCCTCGCTGTTGTTGTTGTCGAACGAGACCAGGGAGTCGGTCGTGGTCTCGTCGATGCGGAGCTGCTCCTTGTCCTTGCGGATCATCGCTTGGGCGGCGGCGGAGTCGGGCTCGATGAGGTTCATGTACAGGCCGTAACGGACGTTGTACATGCTGTAGTACGGCTCGAACGTCAGGGCCGCCGCAGCGCTGTCGACGTTCTTCAGGCCGAACCGCATCACCGAACGGTTGTTGTTGTCGGGACCGTTGTTGAGACGCACCAGGTTGGCGGCGATGTTCTTCTTGAAGTCATCGACGTTCGACACCAGCACGTTGTTGCTCACCGACTTGTCGGCCACGCTCATCTGTACGAGGATGCCGGCCTCGTACGATGCGTCGACGTTCGTCGAGCTGAGCGCCGTCGACAGGACGACCGGACCGTATCGGAACGCGACCCAGTTCGGGTTCCCGGCGTCGGAATCGACGGTGACGGAGGCGGGCAGGGTGTAGGCGAGCTTGTCGCCGGCCGACACCGGAACCACGAGGTAACCGTTCTCGCGCTCCCCGTCGAAGGCCTTGCCGTTCACCGTCAGCGTCGCGTTGGGCGACCAGCTCGGCACGCGCAGGCGCAGCGTCGTCCCGTCGACCAGGGCGGTGCCGTCGAGCGCGGCGACCGAGAACTCCGCCACGTCGGTGTTGGGGATGTCGGCCGTCTGCGTGAGCTTGAGATTCTGCTCGGGGGAGCTGAGCTCCGACGAGCGGAACATGTTCACCCACACCGAGGTGCCCTTGTGGAAGTAGATCGAGTCACCGAGCTTCGTGAAGCTCTCGGTCGCGGTGCCGTGGTCGCACCAGAACTCGTCCTCCTTCTTGCCGAAGACCTTGGCGTATCCGGCGGTCTGCGGCTGGAAATAGGTCATCATGCCGGTGTCGGGGTTCTGCGAGGCCAGGATCGTGTTGATGTAGGTGTTCTCGTAGTAGTCCGCGTACTTCACGTCGGGGTTCACCCGGAACAGAGCCCGCGTGAGCTTGAGCATGTTGTACTCGTTGCAGCCCTCGACCGTGGAGTTCTCGCCGTAGCCGCTGGTGTTGCCGTTCGTGGCGAAGTCGTACAGGGTGCCGGGCTCTTGGAAGTGCTCGGAGTAGCTGTTGCCGCCGCCCACGTAGGAGTGGTCCTTGACCACCATGGTCCAGAAGTTGTCCGCTGCCTGACGGTACATCCCGAGGTCGGCCTTCTCGGCGTCGCTCAGTCGCGCGTACAGCGTGGGGTTGTCGGTGAGGACCGTGTAGCGCTTGAGCGCGCCGATCAGCTTCGGGATCGTGGTGTTCGCGTGCTTGCCGGCGAGGACGTCCTGACCCGCGGCGAGCTGACGGAACAGCGCCGTCTCGTCGAAGTACTGGGCGGCCTTCTTGTGATTCTCGTCCATCGAGATGCTGTACAGGTCGTACAGCGCCTCGTTCATCCCGCCGTACTCGGTGTTCAGCAGCTCACCGGGGTTCGCCTGACGCGATCCCCACGTGTTCAACCACGTTCCGAACTTCTCGGCCACGGTGAGCGCCTCGGCGCCGACCGCCTCGGGTGCATACTGGTGCGCCTTGAGGAGTCCTGCCAGCACCTTGTGCAGATTGTAGAACGGCACGATGAGGCCGTCACGACCGCCGGGCAGGTACGACACCGGGAAGGGGGAGACGTAACCGGCGTTGTCGGGGTCCTTCTGCGCGTAGGCGTCCTGAGCGGCCTTCAGCCCGTCGACGGCCGTCGTGAGCTTCTCGAGCAGCTGCGCCTTGCGCGTGGCATCCGTCTCCGTGGCGTATGCCTGTGAGAGCGCGGAGAGGAAGTGGCCGAAGAAGTGGCCCTGGAAGCGTGCGCCGGTGGTGCGCTCCCACCCGCCGTAGGGCTGGGCCGTCGTCGGGATGCCCGAGAGCTGGTCGAACGAGTAGAGGAAGCGCTTCGGGTCGAGGGTCAGCAACCAGTCGACCATCTTGGTGTGGCTGTTCTGCAGGTAGGGGTCCCCGACGAGCACCTCGTTGAGGTCGGTGTCGTCGACGTACAGCGATGCGACCGAACCGTCCGCCGGCACGGTGACCGTGAACGTCTTCGTCTTGGCGGTGCTGCCGCCGTAGGTGGCGCTGGCCGTCAGGGTGACGGTCGCGTCGGCGCCCTGCGGGCGCGTGACCGTGGCCTGTCCGCCCTGGATGGAGATGGTGCCGGTGTTCGAGGAGGTCCACGACAGGTCGGACCCGTTCGCGGTCGACGTCGGCACACCGAAGTCGGTGGTGGCGGTGGCGGGGACCGACACGGAGTCGAGACCCTTCTGCGCGACGGTCGAGGGGTCGAAGGTGGGGTCGTTCCGCTGCTGGAGGGCGACGACGTCCGTCGTGGTGGCGACGGCGTTGTAGAGCGTGTAATCGTCGAGGGCGCCGCGGGTGTACGCGCCGTTGTGGACGACTCCGTTGAATCCGATCGTCTTCTCGACATCCGTGGTACCGAGCACGCCCGAGGCGTTCGGGCCCACCGGGACGATGACCGTCGAGGTCTGCTTCTCGCCGTTGCGGTAGAACGACACGGCCTTGGTGGCCTTGTCGTAGGTGACGACGACGTGCGTCCACGCGTCACTCGGGAAGAACGTGTCCCGCGCTCCGGTGACCGCGACCTTGTAGGGCTGGTTGTTGCCCGGACCCACGGAGAGGGCGAGCGGGGTGTTGGGCCCCTCGGAGGTCAGGTACCACCCGTCGGTGAACCATTCGCGCTTGTTCCACGAGAACACCTGCTCGCCGTTGCCCATGCTGCCGTCGGGCTTGAACCAGAACGAGGCGGTGAGGTTCTCGGGCTGCAGCGAGGGGGAGGTTCCCAGGCCCAGGGCGTCGTCGCCCGAGAGCTTGAGCGCCCGGCCGTCGATCCCCTCGGTGTACTCCGCCGAGCCGCGGATCATGGAGGTGACGTTCTCGTTCGGGCCGCTGTCGGCGATCGAGTCGTCGAAGGCGAGGTCGAGCACTTTCGCGCCGTCGAGCCCGGAGGCCGCCGATGCGGCGAGGGGCGCCGTGAGGGCCACCGCCCCGCTCGCGACCATCAGGGCCACGGCGCCGAGCGCGACCGACTTTCGAATACGGGACATGCTGTTCCTTCCTGCGGCGTCGCAGAACGAGGAAGCCAGGCGTGCGGCGGAAGGCACCAAGGCCTTTCACGAAAGGGGGCCGGACCTCCGGGAGGAGCGTCATTGCGCAGCGACGTCTTCGTCGCCTGCTGCAAATGTTAACGCTCACAGTTTTTGCAGGGCAAGGACTGTTGCAAAAGAGTTACCTGATCGATCGGTTATTCCGCTGCGGACGCCCGCGTCTAGATGAGAAGTGGATGAGAAGGCTCTCCCTCTTCTTTCGTCCGCTCGCGGATTGCGCTTACTGTCTCAGGACGCGACGCTGCCGTCGCGCACCATTCGAAGGAGAATGACCATGCAGCACACATCCCCCCACCCTCGTGCCCTCGTGCAACGGCTCGTCGTCGCCGCGGTGGCGTTGGCCGCCGTCGTCGCCCCGCTGACGGTGACGTCGACCCCGGCGGAAGCCGCGGGTCGTATGACGTACACCCTTTACACCGAGGCGAACCCCACGGCCGACCAGGCCGACGCCTACGACCGCATCAGAGCGGCGATGGATGCCGCGGTCGCTCGCTATAACGAGTTCAGCGACTTCGACCGGCACCTCAACGTCTACTACGTTCCCGGGGTGCCCACCGCCGAGGCGAGCATCGACGGCACCATCCGGTTCGGCGAGAACCGCGGCTTCATGCAGGAGCGCACCGCGCTCCACGAGATCTCGCACACCGTCGGCAACGGCACGGCCGATGCCTGGTACGCGATGTGCCAGAACGGACAGTGGACCGGTACCAACGCCAACGCCAAGCTCGCCGAGTTCGACGGGGCCGGTGCCGTGCTCAACTGCGGCGGCTCGCACATCTGGCCCTACGGCCTGAATTACGACAACGAGATGTCCGACGTGAACGCCGACCGGCACGTCCAGATCATCTGGGCGATGATCGCCGACGGCATGTGAGTGCCGGGTCCGGGGCGCGCGGCGCTGCGCTCACGCGCACCAATCGGGCCGCGTACCCCGGACCTGCGCCACGATCGACCCCGACTCTGCGTCGACGATCCGCGTCGATCGCCCCACGCGATCGGCGCGGGCGGGGTAGCCGTCGATGGACGCGCCCTCCGGCACGCTCCCGACGGCCACGTGCCGCCCGCTCGGAGAGACGCACACTTCCTGCAGGCGCTCGCCGCCGGGCGCGGTAGCGAGAACGGATGCCGAGCCCTCCGGCGACGACCGTGTCACCGCCGTCGCGTCCCAGGTGAGGGAAGCGGTGGGGGAGAGCACGAGGCTCTGCAGGGTCGAGGTGGCGGCGGGGGCGCCCGGCACGACGTCCGCCGATCCGTTGGTCAGATCGAGGACCGAGGTCGCGGCATCCGCCGACACCACGACGGACGTCGTCCCGGGGAGGAGGCCCCGCAGGTCGCCCAGTTGGCCGAGCGCTCGCGGCGGCGCCGCCCCCGTGGCATCCACGAGGACGAGACTGCGGTCGGCGGATTCCGCCACGAGATACGCGGTCCCGGGCACGAAGAACCAGGCGTCGGTTCGCAGGGGCGACCCGTCGATGCCGAGCACTGCGCGCGGCGCGGAGTCCGTGGCGTCGGGGTCCGAGACGAACAGGGTGTTCGTGTACTCGGCCGTTCCGTCGGCGGCGGGGCCGGTGAAGACGTACCCGATGCGACCGGCGTCCGCCGACGCGCGCAGCAGTCGGATGTCGCCCCGACCCGGGGTCGGAAGGGTGCCCTCGACGCCCGCGCCGTCGACCGTCTGCAGGCGGGCACCGCCGTCGCTGTCCAGGACGAGCGCCACGACTCCGTCCGGGGTGTCGGCGTACTCCTGGATGCGCGGCGCCGAGAGCAGCGTGGTCTCGGTCCCGCGCGACAGGTTGTGTCGCACGACGCGGTCGGGGGTGTCGTCCAGCCGATCGAAGAGACCGGCACGTTCGAGGACGGTGACCGTGGCCGGGGGCGTCGTGAAGGCGTAGTCGAGCGTGCTCGTGGCCCCGGTGGCGCGCGATCGCAGCTCGGGGGCGACGATGCGGTATGCCGTGTCGAAGGCGAGAAGTCCGGTGAACCGCACGCGCACCGCGGCGCCGTCGATCTCGATGTCGGCGGGCGCCTCGGGTTCGAGGCGGAGGCCCTCCAGCGAGGAGTCGTCGAGGGGCTGATCTGTACGCAGGGTGAGGGTCAGCTCGCGCTGCGCGACCGCGAGCGACGGGTCACCGGTCACCGCGCGCACGCGGGGTCCTCGGTCGAGGGCGACGGTCGCCATCGTCACGCTCGCACCGGCGAGCACGAGCACGACGACCGACGCGATGAAGGGAAAGCGGCGCGCGCGCCGTCGGGGCTCAGGAGAGGTAGGGGTCATCGGGTTCCGGCACCTCCTGGATCGAGTCGGGGCTGAGCACGGTCGTGCCGTCGTCGTCGGTGAAGGTCCCCGTGACGTGCACCCAGGTGCCGGTCTCGGCGCCTGCGGGCAGAGACGACCTCTCGATCCCGACCGCGAACAACTGGGCGTCGACCGTGCAGCACGTGACGGCGTAGCGGCCGATGCGCGCTCGGCCGGTGGCGGCGTCGAGGAGGACGAAGCCCGTCACATCGGCCTGCTGACCCACCAGATCGGATGCCGTGGACCCGGCGCCGAGGATGGTGGCCCAATCGCGCAACGAGAAGCGCGCCGGGTCGCTTCCCACCAGCACGGGGGCTGCGACATCCCCTCCGCCGCTGGTCGCCGCCGTGCTCGTGAGGGCCCGCTCGGCGCTGAGTACCGCGGGCGGAGCGACGAGAAGGGCGAGGGCCGCGGCGCCCACGAGCACGGCGCTCGTCGCGGTCGCGACGGGACGCCGGCGGGGAGCGCGGTCCTGATCGTGGTCGTGGTCATGGTGATGATCGAGCTGCTCGCTCCGGGTCACCGAGAACCACACGGTGAGGACGAGGAGCACCGCTCCGACGAGCGTCAGGAGGACGGTGAAGACCACGTACCGCGGGTGGATGTACAGGGTGAGGTCGCCGTGGGCGGCGAGGGCGAGGGTGGAGACGACGCCGATCCCGCAGAGGATGAGCCCCGTCCAGCGGGAGAGGAAGTCAGACAACGAGATTCACCGCCAGGCCGATCGTCAGGGCGCCCAGGGCGACGAGCACGGTGAGTCCCGCCAGCGCGCGAATGCGGAAGGTCGTCGACAGCATCGCGAGCATCTTCACGTCGATCATCGGTCCGAACACGAGGAACGCCACGAGCGCGCCCGGCGAGAAGGACGACGCGAGGGACAGGGCGAAGAACGCGTCGACGTTCGAGCAGATCGCGATGACGAAAGCCAGCACCATGAGCGCCAGGATGCCGATCACGGGGTGCCCTCCGATGCCGGTGAGGGCCTCACGCGAGATCGCGACCTGGATGATCCCCGCAATCGCCGCCCCCAGGAACAGCGCCGGCAGCATCGCCGAGACCTCGTCGCGGAACATTCCGGCAGCCCGGGCGAAAGAGGCGCGTTCGCGCGATGAGGGGGCCGCGGCGCACGCTGCCGCCCACGCGGGGGCGAGCAGGCGCTCGGGCTCCGGGTGCAGACTCACCAGCCACCCGACGAGGTTGGCGATGACGAATCCCCCCACCAGACGAGACACCAGGATGCCGTCGTCCCACCCGAACGCCTGATAGGTCGTGACGAGGGTCACCGGGTTCAGGATCGGGGCCGCCAGGAGGAAGGTGACCGAGTCGGCGACGGAGAACCCGCGCAGCATGAGCCCGCGCGCCAGGGGCACGTTGCCGCACTCGCAGACGGGGAGGACCACCCCGAGCAGCGAGAGCACGGCCCGGCGGGCGATCCCGCGGCGGGGGATCACGGCATCCATGATCCTCGTCGGCACCCACAGTTGCACCGCGATCGAGATCACTACACCGAGGAAGACGAAGGGGAGGGATTCGATCACGACGCTCGCGGCGAGAGTGATCCCATCCGACAGTGCACTCGGCAGGGGGGAAGCCGCGCCGAAGGTGAGCAGTCGCACGGCCGCAGCGGCGGCCACCACCGCTGCGATCACAAGGAGCGGGCGTGCGAGCCATTTCCGCGCCGGGCCGGTCGGGACGGTGGGGACCGGCGACCTGCGGTCCCTCACCTGCCCCCGTCGGCCCTCCCTCACGTGAGGCGGCGGCGGCGCAGCGACCGCACGGTGAGTCCCGCCAGGAGGGCTCCGGCGCCCAGCAGGCCCGCCGCGAACGCCACGTCGGTGCCCGTTTTCGCCAGTGACCCGGCGGCAACGACCTCGATGCCGAGGCGACCGAGGCTGCTCCCGTCGGCGCGCGTGACCTCGAGCGTGTGTGCGCCCAGGGCGAAGTCCGCGGGCACGGCGACGCGGAAGACGACGCGACCCGAGGCGTCGGCCGCCGGGATACCGGTGACCGGCAGCGGGGTGCTGCGCAGGATCGCCGAGATCTGCTCGCCGGCCTTCAGCCCCGTGGCGGTGACGGTGAACGACTCGCCCTGAGCGACGCGCGTCGTGTCGGCGGTCGCGGTGGCGGCGGTGGTCCCCGTGCCGCCCGGGGCCGAAGCGCTCGGCGAGGGAGAGGGCGGGGTCGTCGGCTCGGGGGTGGGTGTCGTCGTGCCGGTGGGGGTGATCGTCACCGTCATCGTCACCGTGCGCAGGGACGGCAGCACCTGCTCGTCCGTGCTCATGTCGAGGACGGGTCGGTCGCCGGCGGCCCAGTGCACGCGGCCGATGCGAGTGTCACGGCCGTTCCCACCGACCCCGTCGCCCCACGTGTGGTAGACGTACAGCTCGTTCCCGTCGTCGTCCGTAGTGACCGCGCCGTGGCCGGGACCCTGCGGGTAGGTGAGGTAGTCCCAGACCCCCGCCGGCATCGGCACGCTCTTCATGAGCGGGGTGTTGTACTTGTGCCAGCTGTCGATGTCCATGAGGTCGCTGTCGAGGTCGGCCCAGACCCCGCCGACCACGTAGCGCGGGCTCACGCCGTCGCTCGAGTAGATCAGGTAGATCTTGCCGTCGCGCTCCATGGCGAACGATCCCTCGGCCAGGCGCAGCTCCCACGACAGCGACGGTGAGATCACGGGCTTCGCCTCGCCGATGATCCGGGTCGGGTCCGCGGGATCCACCTTCGCGATCCACGTGAGCGGGTCGCCGAAGCCGGGGGAGGTGTAGCGCTGCGACCACGTGTAGTACGCCTGGCCGTTCGCCTCGAAGTAGGTCATGTCGAGACTGATGTTGCTGTAGCCCTCGCGGCCCAGGGCGGTCCCGTCGGCTGTGAGCACCGGGGCCGGCTTCGACCAGTCCGCGGGGTTCGCGGGATCCCCGCCCTCGCGCATCTGCATGATGTACGACTGCACGGTGCGCCAGTCGGCGCCGTCATTGGCGCGCGGGTCGCCCGAGTTGAAGCAGGGCGAGAACAGGATCGACAGCTTTCCGCCGATCTCGTGGATCTCGGGCGCCCAGTAGCAGCCGGCGATGGTCCGGCCGTCGGCGGTCGTGTCGCGTCGGGTCCACCGGTTGAGCAGGTCGACCTCGTGCTGCGCGCCGCCGGCGGCATCCGAGAGACCGTCGAGGGTGTCGGAGACGCGGATCGGCAGGTGGGCCGAGGCGATGTTGTTGTTGTTCGTGTCATCGGTCGCGATGAACAGGTACTGCGTCTTGCCGTCGCGTTCGTAGCGGTAGATGGTCGGGTCGGCCCGGTTGGCGGCGAAGGGGACGCTGTAGTCCCTCTGGCGGACCGTACCTGTGACGGTGACGGTGCCCTGAGTGGCCGCGCGCGCCGCGGCGAGTTCGTCCGCGTTCCAGTCGACGGGGAGGGTCGCGGTCGATCCGTCGTTGTATGTCAGGCTCGCGCGGGTGCGGTCGAGGTCGGCACCGGCGCCCGCGTCGATCGTGACGGGGGCGACCGAGACGGCCGTGTTGACGACGCGGTTGTACCGGTCGGTGAGGGCCGTGGCGATCGCGCCGCTGACCGGCAGGATGCCACCGGGCTCGGCGTTGGCGACACGGGCGGCGAAGGAGCCCCAGGACGGGTCTGCGACGCTGACGGGGGAGCCGGCGACGACGTCACCGCGGTTGCCCGTGGACACGACGCGGCTGCGCGTGCCGTCGTCCTCGGCGTTGAACGGGTCCGCGACCCGCTCGGTGCGGGCGAGGTCGGTCACGGTCGTGTACCGCGCGGCGCCCGAGGAGTCGTTCCACGACACGAGATAGCGCTTCTGCGCCGAGTCCCAGACAGCGCGAGGTGCGACGACCCCGTCGGTGGTGCCCAGATCGATGGTTCCGAGCTCGTCGAACTGCGAGCCCCGGTCGTCCGCGGCGCGGAACACGAGCGCACCGCTGGATGCCGTGGCATCCGGAGTTCCCGACATCTCGACGCGCGTGGCGATGAAGCCCAGCCGACCGTCGGCGAAGAAGAACGGCGAGGGGGAGTCGATTCCACGTTGCTCGACGTTGTCGACGCCGACGTGCTCGCCGCGGGCGAAGACCACGCCGTAGTTGTTCTGCAGGGGCTGTGCGGTGTCGGCGGACGAGCCCACCGCGAAGTGAATGCTGCGCGCGATCGTGTCCTGGTTCGCGTCGTGGTCGTTCGTGGGTGTGCGGGTGTACGCAACAAGGCTCTGCGCGCTGCTGGCGTCGAGCACCGTCACGGTGAAGGTCTTCGAGAAGGTGACCGCCCCCCAGGTCGCGGAGGCGGTGACCTGCGAGGTGCGGTCGCCCGAGCCGGTGTTCACCAGCGCTCCGTTCGCGACGGCGTCGCCGCTCCAGCGCAGGTCGACGCCCGCGACGCTCGGGAGGGAGGTCCCGGATGCCACGACCGGCGGCACGACGAGCGAGGCGCTCAACCGTGCCGAGAGATCGGTCGCGGAATCGGCCCGCACGGTGACCCGCACGGGCGCACCATCGGCCGTCGCGCCGGCGAAAGCCGCGGTGGGCGTCAGGGTGACGGTGGCGTCGGTGGAACCGGGGGCCGGGCGCGTGACCTGTCCGTCGGCGGAGACGACGGCGGGGGCGCTCGAGACCCAGGTGATGGCCGAGCCACCCGCCCCGGTGCGCGGGAGCGCGAGGTCTGAGGTCACGGCGGAGGTGTCGCCGAGATCGATGGCCCCGGCGTCGCCGCGGGCGATCGCGTCGGCCGCGGGAGCTGCGATCGCGCGGATCTGCTCGGTGTCGAGCGCTGCACGATCCACGCGGATGTCGTCGATGGCGCCGGCGAAGAGCGGATCCCCGGGGTACAGCGATTTGCCGATCAGTCCTGAGAACGCCGAGGTTCCGACGGTGGCGGCTCCGGTGGCGGTCGTCGCGGTGGATGCCACGGCCTCGCCGTCGATATACGTGGTGACGCGCTCCCCCGATTGCAGGGCGACGGCGACGTGGCTCCAGCGCGTCGACGAGGCGGGGCCGTGACCGGTCGCACGCTGCTCCGAACCCGACTTCACAGCGCCGATGAGGTTCCCGCCGCAGCGCGGCGTGGCGAACAGGTACCGCTCGTTCGAGCTGCCGAGGCTGTACGCCCAGGAGCACTCCGGCCCGCCGGACCACTTGATCCAGGCCGAGATCGTCACATCTCCCGTCGCGGTGTCGGTGAGTCCCGGTGCGATCTCGACGAATGCTGCTCCCGAGGTCGACGTGCCGCCCGGCAGTGACAGGGCGTGGTCGGATCCGCCGCGTGGGCCCACGACGATGCTCGCGCCGGTGCCGCGTACGGTTCCGACGTGGGTGCCCGCGGTATCCGGGATCTGCGCTCCCGCGCCCATGGGCCCGGTGGCGAGGCCGTCGAAATCGTAGAGCAGAGCGGCGGTGGGGACCGCGGCCTGAGCGGGGGCGATCCCGGTGACGAGCCCTCCCCCCACCAGGGCGGCGGCGAGGGCGAAGGCGGCGGGACGATGTGAGCGCATGCGGAGGAGCCTTTCGGGCATACAGCGACGCGTCACGTCCGAGCCGCCGTCGAGGCGACCGGGACCGCACGTCATCGTGTCGGTCCGAGCCGGTGGTGCGGTTTCCGGCCTGGTCGCGACCGACAATAAACACTGCAGAGGGTCGAACGCAAGGTGAATGTGAACCCTCACGTCGTGACCTCTTCGTTGCTTGACGGAGCCTCGGGCCCCTTGTAGCGTGCTCATCAGTGTGAGCGCTAACAATGCGCCGACCCGACAGAGCAGCAGAGTTGCTGGCCTTTCGTTTCCGGTGAGGAGCGCCGCATCGCCCGCCCGTCCCCGCACCGAAACGGAGCGTTCTGCCTCATGCGCGTCCCCCGTCTCCTCGCCGCCACCGCCGTCGCTGCGGTCGCGGCGTCGACGTTCGTCACGATCCCCGCGGCTTCCGCCGCGAGCGTCCCCGAACCCGGCTTGCATTACACCTTCGACACCCTCAGCGGCACCCTCGGTGCCGGCGCGGCGATCCCGGACACGGGCACGCGGTCGCCGCGCACGGACGGGGTCGTCAGCAACGGCGGCATCACGATCGTTCCGGGTGTCACCGGTTCCGCCACCGACAAGGCCATTCACCTGTCCGGCGGACGCAACGACGCCGACGCGGTCGCGTCGTACGTTTCGCTGCCGAACGACGTCGTGTCGTCGACCGATACAGCCGTGACCGTCAGCCTGTGGACGAAGTGGGAGGGGGCGGGCAACGGCCCGTGTCAGCTCGCTTTCGGTCTCGGCCGCTCGACGGTGAAGAACGTGCTCGCCTCGACGAGCTGCAACGGCACGTACGGGGCGGTGTCGGACGGATCGGGGGAGCGCCGCGTCGGCAACGGCGGCTCGGCCCTCCCGGTGGGGCAGTGGGCGAACGTCACCCTCGTCTTCCAGCCCGGCCAGCGGTTGTCGTACTACGTCAACGGGCAGCTCGACGGTGCCGACGCCGACCTGACCGGCATCACGCAGACCATCGACGCCGCCCTCGGGCAGAACGGCGTGGGCGGCTACCTGGGGCGCTCGTTCTGGGACGACCCGTTCTACGTCGGAGCGATCGACGACGTTCGGATCTGGAACAGCGCGCTGTCGGCCGACGACATCCGTGCCGTGGGCGCGGACGGGTACCGCGCGGTTCTGGCATCCGATTCCGTCTCGCTCGGGGATACCTCGAGCGTCGATCGTGACCTGCAGCTGCCCACCAGCAGCGCGGCCGGTTCGTCGGTCTCGTGGACGACGAGCAACGCGGCCGTGGTGGCCGCCGACGGCACCGTCACCCGCCCCTCCGCCAGTGACGGCGACAAAACCGTCCAGCTCACCCCCACCTTCACCCTCGGCGGCCAGACACGCGTGGGGTCGCCCATCGCGGTGACCGTGCGCGCCCTCTCGGCGACCGATCAGGACGAGGCCGTCCGCCAGGTGGCCGATGCGCTGCCCGCACGAGCCGGGCTCTCCGGCGATGTGCGCGGCTCGATCACGCTTCCCGAGACCGGTGCCGACCTCAAGAGCACCTTCTCTTCGGCGCTCGCCGACGATGTCGCGATTTCGTGGACGTCGTCGAACACCGCGGTGATCACCGACACCGACACGGGCGCCTCGCCTGACGTCGTGGAGAAGGGGCGCGTGACGCGCGGAGCCGCGAACATGGCCGTGACGCTCACCGCGACCCTGCGCCTGGGCGCGGCCACCCGCACCGTCGAGCTGCCGGTCACCGTGCTGGCCGCCTCCGAGCACACGCGCGACGACGACGAGGCGTACATGTTCGTCTACTTCCGCGACAACTCCATCGACGGCGAGAAGATCCGGTTCGCCGTCTCGGAGGGCAACGACGCGCTCAATTGGCGCACGCTGAACAACGCCAATCCCGTCCTCGAGTCGACCAAGGGCGATATGGGTCTGCGCGACCCGTTCGTGCTGCGCTCGAAGGAGGGGGACCGCTTCTTCCTCATCGCCACCGACCTGTCGGCCGCGCGCAAGGGCTTCCCGACCGACAACGGCAGCCGCTACCTCGAGATCTGGGAGTCGACCGACCTCGTGAACTGGGGCGAACAGCGCCACATCGAGGTCTCGCCGCCGAGCGCCGGGATGACGTGGGCGCCCGAAGCGCACTACGACCCGACGATCGACGCCTACGTCGTGTACTGGTCGTCGCGTCTGTTCCTCGATGACGCGCACACCCAGGAAGACGGCAACGGCCCGCAGATCCTCATGGCCACGACACGCGACTTCGTCAACTTCACCCCGGCCGTCCCGTACATCAAGTCGGGCGACATCGAGGGGCTGCGCAAGACGAACGCGGGTCTCATCGACACCACGATCATGGAGCGTGACGGCACCTACTACCGCTTCACGAAGGGCACCGAGCAGACCGCTTGCCGCCCCGACATCGTCGCCGAGAAGGGCACCGACCTGCGGGCTCCGTCGACCTCGGGGGAGTGGACCAAGTTCGACACCTGCCTCTCGGCGAACGCCGGACTGCCCGAGACCGAGGGGCCTTCGGCTTTCCGCTCCAACCCCGGCGACATCAACGGCGACCGCAACTACGTGCTCGTCGACTGGTACGGCGGCGGCGGATACATCCCGCTCTACACGGAGTCGCTCGAAGACGGCAAGGTCGACTGGAAGGTCCCGGCGAAGTACTCGCTGCCGCCCTCCCCGCGCCACGGTGTCGCCTTCGGCATCACCCGTGAGGAGCGCGATCGCCTCCTGGCGAAGTACAACCCCGAGCAGCTCGTGACCTCCGTCGCACCCCTGTCGTTCGAGGTGGCCCCGGGAACCTCCTCGGTCGCTCTGCCCACGACCGTCACGGCGAACCGGTCCGCCGGAGCGATCCAGGTCGGTGTCACCTGGGAGCAGCAGGACCTCTCGGCCCTGAAGGCCCCGGGCGACAGCGTGGAGATCCGCGGAGCGCTCAACGACGGCTCCGTCACCCCCGCGATCGCCACCGTGACAGTGGTGGGCGGCTCGGTGGCATCCACCTCGGTGTCCATCGGCTATGACTCGCGCGCTCTCTCCGTCGGCGCGACCACCTCGCTCACCGCGTCGGTGGCGCCCGCGAACGCCGACCAGAAGGTCACCTGGACCTCGAGCATCCCCGGGGTGGCGACGGTCGACGGTTCCGGCCGGGTGACGGCGGTGTCGGCCGGTACCTCGACGATCACCGCGAAAACCGCCGACGGCCGTACCGCGACGCTGGCGCTGACCGTGGTCAAGGCCCAGGCCGACCTGCTGCTGCGCTACAGCTTCGACGGACTGGATGCCACGACCGACGGCTCCCGCGTGACCGACGTCTCGGGCAACGGGCACGATGCGACGATCCGCGGCACGGGTGCCACTATCGCGGCGGGCGCACGGGATGTGGCCGGGGATTCCGCCCTGTCGTTCCCGGGCGGTCGGGCCGGATCGAACGCGGCCTACGCGACGATCGCGGGAGACGTGGTGCCCGACGGTACGCGCGATCTCACCGTGTCGACGTGGATGAAGTGGGACGGCGCGGCCGCCTGCGAGTGGCCGCTGTCGCTTGGATCGAGCACGACGAACTACCTCTTCACCAGCGCGGACTGCGGAGGCGTGGCCGCCGCGATCAAGTCCGGCTTCACCGAGAACAAGTCGGGTGCGGCGGCTCTGCCCAAGGACACCTGGGCGCAGGTGACGCTCGTGCTCACCGGTAAGAAGACACTCACCACGTACGTCAACGGGGCCAAGGTCGCCGAGATCGCCACGATCTTCGACGCCTCCGACCTCGAAGCCACCGGTGGAATCGGCGGACTGCTGGCGAAGTCGCAGTACGGGCAGGACAGCCTCTACGGCGGCGACCTCGACGAGGTGCGGGTCTACGACCGGGCCCTGGATGCCACGGAGGTCGGCACCCTGTTCACGAAGGGGACGCTCGTGACCGAGGTGACCCCCTCACCGGAGCCGTCTCCCGACCCGTCGGCTTCGCCGGACCCGTCGGCTTCGCCGGACCCGTCGGCCTCGCCCTCGCCGAGCGGCTCGGCGTCGGGCCAGCCCGCGGCGTCGCAGAGCCCCTCTGCCGGGCCGACGGCCACGGCGAGCTCGTCGCGCGTCGAGCAAGGCGGATCGTTCACCGTCTCGGTCACAGGGCTCGTCGCGGGTGAGCAGGTCGGCGCGGTGCTGCACAGCCGGCCTCTGACGATCACCGGCATCCCGGCAGCGGACGCACGTGGCGCGGTCACGTTCCGCGTGACGGTTCCCGCCGACTTCGAAACCGGGGCCCACACGCTCGTGATCACGCGGGCCGACGGCTCGACGTTGACGAGCCTCGGCGTACAGGTGGTCGGAGCGGGAACCCTCGCGCGTACCGGCTCCGAGCTGCCGTGGGGCCTTGGCCTCGGCGCCCTCGCTCTGATCGCGGCGGGTGCGGGGCTGGTGGTGCTGAGGCGTCGGTCGCGAGTGAACTGACTCCTTGATCGTGGGCCCCGTCATCCCGGCGGGGCCCACGATTGCGCGGGTGGGTGGGTGGGTTACGCTCCACACAGGACTGAGGGCTGGGGGGAACTCATGGTCAGTGCGTCGGAAAATGGAGGGCGCGTCACCGACGTTGCTCGTGTGCGCCTGTCGACGCTGCCGCCCGAGTTCCGGTTTCGCGCGGTCTCGTCGATCGGAATCGTGTTGTGTGGGCTGACCCTCGGCATGCTGACGACCTTCCTTCCGTTGTTCCGGCAGGAGCCGTCGACTCCGCAATGGTTCTGGCTCATGGGCAGCGTGGCGTTCGTCGCGTACGTGCTCTGCATCCAGGGAATTTCGCTTCGCCCCGTCCGGGCCGCCTCTCGTGAACGGCTTCCTCACTCGAGCGAGGCCGCCGTGCTCCTCACGGGTGTGACCATCTCGCCGAGCTCGGATTCGGCGGGTGCGGCCAACCGACCTCGCGCCAAGCCCGCTCGAGGCTGGCTGTGGCTGGGCGAAGGAACGCTGACGGTCGCGACCGTCGACAGGACACTGCGTATCGTTCAGCCGTCCGAAGTGACGCGCGTGGCACGCCTTGACGTCCTCGGCGAATTCTTCTTCGAACCGCAGCTCGGGATGTGGCTGCGGGATGGCACCGTCATCGAAGCCCAGCCCACCCGATTCGGCGTGATGAGCATGTTCCCCTACGGCCGTGCCCGGACGAACGCCCTCGTGCACCGCCTCGAGGACTTCGCCGGCATCGGTGGTCCATCCGCTTGTTCTGATCGGTGAGGTCGAGTGACGGTCGTGGAGGGCGGACTAGTTCGAACGAGGTAGGCGTGCGAACCTTCTCCGTGCAGCGACCGTGGCACTTGTCGCGACGGCCTGTCTTGTGCTCGTGGCCGGATGTTCTCCTTTGTGGTCAGTGCCGAATGACGACCCGTTATGGGTGAAGGTGAGCGACCAGACCATCGACTTTGTGGTGTGGCGAGAACACTCATCGATACTCCTCGCTGCAGGTGCGGGTAGAGCCGACCGGTGGTGAATCATCCGGGATGTCTTCGTTCGTGGCGGGTGGAGATTTCGACGTGAAAAGGGGGCAACGGTTCAGCATCCAGCGGCCACCTGAAGGGGCGGCTTGGCAAGAGCCAGGCCCCGCCGTGGTGACGGACGATGTCAGCGCAGTTTTCGTCTATACCGGCAGCAGTGTGAAGAATCTCGACGGTCTGCGTGTGATTTAGGATTTCGAGCGAGCAGATCCGAAGCCGGCGGGCTTCGATTGGCTGGGGCCGAGCGGGAGGTGGCTCGAGGATCCATGTGGCACCGGTACCTCGCGGTAGGTGGCGGTCGCGTCACCGATCGGTGTGAGTCCAGTCAGGATTCACACCCGCACTTCATTACTCCAAACGGGGGAGCCCACACATGAGTTTCACCGGGATCAGGAGGTCCGTGACAACTGCGATCGTCTGCACAGCCGTGGTGGCTACTTTGACGTCCTGTGCTTTGGACGACAGGTCGGTACGGGACCAGGTTCCGCATTCCACAACCTGGATAATGACTGATCCTGACGTGCCCCGTGGTTTTCAAGATCCGACCGACCCGACCTTGTCGAAGTTTCTGTTGGAGAAAGACGGCATCGCTGAGGTGTGGAATGTGCCGCAGGGTGAGGTCGGTGATTCCGATGCTCCTTGTATCACTCGTTCCGAGGGTCTCTATAGTGGCGACGCCACATGGCAGGTAACGGGCGACGGTGTCCTGCAGCTGACGTTCGGTGAGACCGTCATGTTCTGGGCCGACAGGGGCTTCGGTGGGTCCGTCGACTGGACCGACCTCACCCTGGCTGACTGTGCCGAATTGGGGAGGGATACGTATAGCGGGTGAAATGACGACCGACCTCACCGTGCGATACGCCGGTAAGCCCCTCCGCCGGCTTCTCGACGCGTACGTTCTCGACGCCCTGGGGGTGCTGGACGAGCGCACGGCCCGCGCGAACGAAAAAATGGCTCCGAAGCTCATCGCCGCGTTGAACGTTTCCGCCTCGACCTGGCAGCAGGCCATCGAAGTCTCGATGGAGATGCCGCCGAGTTCGGCACAGGAACTCCGGGTCAGGTGGGAGTAGTACGTGCACGAGGCGCTCGCCGCTGGCGTGACGCCCGACGTGCTCGCGTGGACGCACAAGGTGGTCGACGTGCGGTTTGATCAGGACTGACTTCTCGCCGAAGAGAATCGACGCGAAACGGTCACGACCGCAACCTCCCCGGGAGACCCTCTGTGGGAGCTACCGCGGCGTCCATTGCCACCACCGCGCGTGATGTTCGCCTTCGTCGACGCGGAATTCTTTTCCGCAGACCGTGCATTCGCACTCGTAGGTCACCGGCCACCCCGAAAGACTCTGACCGAGCACTCTCACGTGTCCTCGTTCCTCTTCCCTCGTCGGGTCGAAGGCGAGCAGACGCCGGTAGTCGTCGCACCAGCACTTCCATGCGCGGTAGTTCCGCACTTTATCGAGGGCGTGGACAAGGGCGTCTCGGTTCGGGGAGATCATCCCGCCGAGTTCGATGTTCGCTGTAGCCCTTTCGATCGCGGGAAGCGCGAGACGGAGATGCTCCAAGACGTTCTTGTCGCGCGTCCCGATGATGTCCCACGAGGCCTGCCAGATGCGGTGTGGGTCACCGGAGAGCACGCCGGCGAGGGCGTCGGCCATCTCGTCAGACTATGGCGGCGATCACCCGGTGGGGAATCCACCCTTCGCGCCCGTCGGCGTTCCGACACCACGACCAGCCGCTTTCCGAGTCATCCACGAGAACCTCACCGGTCTCTCCGGACGTCGCTGGTAGCTCAGTGGTGTCGTACGCGGTAATGACGGTTCCGACCGAGCCGTCGATGGCGATGTGCCGCGCCGGCACCCAACCTGCTCCCTGGGGTGCTGTGACGAACACGAATGCAGGCCATTCCGAGTCGCGATCTCCGACTCGAACGATGTCTCCCGCAGCGACCACCAGGGGTGCGCGATCTGGAATTGCATGATCAGCAGTTACCACGTATCTCACGGCTTCGATTGTCTCACCGGCACCGGCACCGGCACCGGCACCGGCACCGGCTCGAATCGTCAGTTGAGGAGGCGTTGCAGCAGTCGCGAAGCGGGGTCCGGAGGATCGGTCTCACCTCGCCGGTTGCTCGCGCGGCCACGTGTCGGCGTCCAGCCCGGAGCCGCTCAGCAGCGCGTGCTGCTCCCCGGGGAGTCCGCGGCTCTCCTTCCACGCCGAGGGGGCGACAGGGGCGGGGGGAGACGGGGCATCAACCAGAGGCTCGGCCGTCCTCGACGGTCCGAGATCTCGACGAGCATCGCCCGAAGGAACGGCGGCGGGGATGCGACTCTTGAGGCAGGAGCACTCGTACACCGCTCTCTGCGAGTTTCGAGTAACGCTGACGTGGTGGGCCCCGTGGGGCTCGAACCCACGACCCGCGGATTAAAAGTCCGATGCTCTACCGACTGAGCTAGAGGCCCTCGTCGTCCAGCCTACCGGCCCCGCGGGGGCGCTCGTGCTCACCGGCGTCGCCGCGTCACGATCCAGAACAGGTAGGCGCCCCCGACGACGGCGGTGAGCAGGCCGACCGGAATCTGCAGAGGTGCCAGGGCGCGCTGGGCGATCACGTCGGCGACGAGGAGCACGGCTGCGCCCGTGACCGTCGAGCCGACCAGGGGGATCCCGCTCGTGCCCATGGTGCGTCGGGCGAGCTGCGGTGCGGCGAGGGCGACGAAACCGATGGGACCGGCGACCGCGGTCGCGGTCCCCGTGAGAAGCGCGGCGACGACGATCAGCACGAGTCGTACTCGCCCGGTGCGCACCCCGAGGGCGACAGCGGTGTCGTCGCCGAGCTCGAGAGCGCGGAAGTCGCGATACACGACGATCAACACGAATGACAGGATGCCGATTGACGCGAGCAGCAGCGCGACATCGTCGAGAGAAGTCGCGGCCAGGCTCCCGTGGAGCCACTGCGTCGCGTTGCGGGCGATGTCGAGCGGGGCTCGGGTCAAGAGGTAATCGTTGACCGCCGACAGCAGGGTCGAAAGCGCGATCCCGGCGAGGATGGTCCGCTCGCGCGAGACGCCCACGCTGCGGGCGATGGCCATGACGACCACGACGGTCAGCAGGCCGCCGATCCACGCTCCGGCGGCGGGAGAGGCCGCGGGCGCGAGAAGAGTGAGCCCGACGAGCGCACCGGTGGCCGACCCGGCGCTGAAACCCACGATGTCGGGGCTCGCGAGCGGGTTGCGGGCGAGCGTCTGGAAGACGGCCCCGGCCAGGCCGAGGGCGGCCCCGATGGCCAGAGCGGCCAGAACGCGCGGGACACGCAGGCCCACGACCACGACGGTCGTCCGGCCATCACCCTCTCCGGTCAGCGCGGATGTCACCTGCGCGATGGACGCCTGGAAGGAGCCGGTCGTGAGCCCGACGACCGCGGCGATCGCCGCGACGACGAGCGTGCCGACCAGGACCAGTGCGTATCGGCGGCGCCGTCGCGAGCGCGCGAGAGTGCGGAGGAGGGTTCCGGTGGTCACGGCATCCGCTTCTTCCGGAGGATGAGCCACAGCAGCAGCGGGGCCCCGAGGAATGCGGCGACGATCCCCGCCTCCACCTCACCGGGAGGGGCGATGACCCGACCGAGCACGTCGCTCGCGAGAGTCAGCGCTGCCCCGGTCACGGCGGCCAGGGGGAGCGACGTCCGAACGGACCCGCCCACGGCGCCGCGAACGGCGTGAGCGACGAGCAGACCGATGAAGGCCAGAGGTCCCGCGGCCGAGGTCGCGGCGGCGCAGAGCAGGGTGATGGCGACGCCCGCGCCGATCATCACCAGCGGGGGAGAGACCCCGAGCGTCCGCGCCAGGTCGGCGCCGAGCTGCAGTTGATCGAGGCCCGGCGACACGACGATGGCGAGCAGCAGGCCCACGACGGCGAAGGGCAGGAGCTGGAGCGCGACGTCCGGGTCGCGGCGCTCGAACGACCCGACCGCCCAGAATCGGAACGACTCGAAGGTGTCGTCATCGGCCAGCGTGATGATGCGGACGATGGCGCCGAGACAGGCGCTGAGCGCCACCCCGGCCAGCACCAGACCGATGGTGTCGTCGCGCCGCTCGCCGCGGACGGCGGTGTGCACCAGCAGAGAGGCTCCCGCCGCGCCCGCGAAGGCGAACCAGACGTATCCGCTCGCCGTCGCGACCCCGAAGAATCCGATCGCGACGACGACGCCGAGCGCGGCGCCCGCGTTCACGCCGAGTAGGCCCGGGTCGGCGAGCGGGTTTCGCGTCGAGGCCCGCATGAGCACGCCGGCCACGCCGAGGCAGGCGCCGGTGAAGACCGCGGTGAGGGTGCGCGGGAGGCGAAGCTGGTGGACGATGACGCCGGTGGCATCCCGGCGATCGGAGAAGAGGGCCGACACGACATCTACGGGGCTGAGGGCGCGAGATCCCACGGCGAGACTCGCGAGGACGAGTCCGACGAGGATGCCGCTGATGACCAGGAAGAACACGACCGCGCGTCGTCCGGACGACCGTCGACTCGAAGCCCGTGTCGCCACGCCCGGGACGGTGGGCGGCTGGGCGACGATCACAGAGGTAAGGATAACCTAACCGGGTGATCGACTTTCGTTTCTCGTCCTCCCGTGCCCGATTCCGTCCTCGACGACTCGTCGGCGTCGGCCTCGCCGCAGCCGTGCTCGTTCTCGCCGGTTGCGCCGGGCCCGTCGCGGGGCCTTCGACGGTGGATGCCGAGGCCGGCTCGACCGGACAGTGGACCGTTTCGCGCGACCTCGAGCCCGGTATGGGCTCCGCGCAAGCCGACGGCGTCTTCCCCCGCGAGGTGACGCACTTCGCCGGGACGACAGAGATCCCGTCCGAGCCGAAGCGCATCGCGGTCGTCTCCACGGGGCAGCTCGACGCGCTCCTGTCTCTGGGGCAGGTGCCGGTGGCGGCGACCCGCGCCGAGAACAGCGGCCTGGTGCCCCAGTACCTGCTCGACGCGTTCCCCGACCGGGTGTCGGCGCTCGACGCCATGTCGGACATCGGCCAGCGGACCGAGCCCGACCTCGAGGCGATCGCGCAGGCCGCGCCCGATCTGATCCTGATCAATTCGACCCGGGGTGCCCAGCTCTACGACGCGCTCGCGGCCATCGCGCCCACCGTGGTGACGAAGGGCAACGGGGTGAACTGGAAGAGTGACTTCCTCCTCATCGCCGACGCCCTGGGTGACGAGGGCGATGCCCGCGGCATCCTCGACGATCTCCATGCGCAGAGCGCCGCTTTCTCGCAGACCCACCCGGCCGGGGAGCCGACGGTGTCGTTCCTGCAGTCGACGGGTGACCGCACGCGCATCATGGGACTGCCGTCTTTCGCCGGGGGCATCGCGGAGGATCTCGGTCTCGGACGCCCGGAGTCGCAGCGGTTCGACGAGACGTCGCAGGAGATCAGTGCCGAGCAGATCGACCTCGCCGATGCGGATCACGTGTTCTACGGCGGCACGGGGCAGGGCGTTTCGTTCATCGAGCAGGCGCCGCTCTGGCAGACCCTTTCCGCCGTCGCCGGCCAGAAGACGACGACCGTCGACTTCGACCCGTGGTTCATGAACGCCGGGCCCGTCGCCGCCCGGCTCGTGCAGGACGAGATCATGCGCACGGTCAGTCCCTGACGAACGAAAGCGAGCGCCGGACCCCCTCGCCTGGGGTCCGGCGCTCGCCGTCAGGATCGGTCGATCATCGACCGTTCGGAAACGCGAAGACTCGCGCGTCCGTGAATTACATGGTCGGGGGCATCAGCACCGAGTCGATGAGGTACACCGTGGCGTTGGCGGTCTGGACGCCACCGCAGATCACGTTGGCGTCGTTGACCTTGATGGAGTCACCCGAGCCGGAGACGGTGACGTCCTGACCCTCGACCGTGGCGTGCGTGCCGTCGATTGCGTCGGGGGCGATCTGGCCGGGGACCACGTGGTACGTGAGGATCTTGGTCAGCGTGGCCGAGTCGGTCTTGAGGCCGTCGATGGTGGCGGCCGGGATCTTGGCGAACGCGTCGTCGACCGGGGCGAAGACCGTGAACTCCGAACCGTTCAGCGTGTCGACGAGGTTGACGTCGGGGTTCAGCTGGCCGCTGACGGCCGCGGTGAGCGTCTTCAGCAGCGGGTTGTTCGAGGCGGCGGTGGCCACCGGGTCAGCAGCCATGCCGGCGACCGAGCCGGAGCCCGACGGAACGGCGGCGGCATAGTCGGCGCAGCCGGGGCCGACGAGGTTGGCGGCGGGGTCCATCGCGCTGGACGACATCGACGGCGAGGCCGACATCGAGGGCATCGAGCTCTCTTCGGTGGTCGAGCCACCCGAGGTGGTGCCACCCGAGCAGGCGGTGAGAGCGAAGGCCGAGCCCAGAACGAGGGCGAGACCAGCGATGACGGGCTTCTTGTTGGTGAGCATGACATTCCTCCGAATCGTCCGGATCGCGTCTGCGACCCGTCAGGGACACCCCGGTGCGAGGGGCGGTTCGCCGTGGAGCGGCTTACACAGGGTCTTCGGGACCCCCTCGGGATCGGATTGCGAAATGTTGCGGATTCGACCTGTCGCTGGCATCCAAAGGGGGCTAAGTACCCGATCAGAAGCAAATAAATATTCTTCAGAATGTTTTCGAACGCACTCCCTAGACGTCCGGCAGGCCGCGGATGCTCAAGATAACGGCTTGCCCAAAGCTGTTCCGCCACGCGCGTACACGCGCGCGAGGGCGCGTGGAACGTAGGCAATGATGGGGTCATGGTGATCGACGGTTTCGACCTTCCCGACGACGGGACGGAGAACGCCGACCACGTGGGTGTCCTCTTGCAGCGCGTCGCCGCCGGCGACCGCGCCGCATTCGCCGAGCTCTACGACTCCCTTTCGGCCCGCGCCTTCGGTCTGATCCTCCGCGTGCTCGTGGACCGTTCGCAGAGCGAGGAGGTGCTCCAGGAGGTCTTCCTCGAGATCTGGCAATCCGCTGGGCGCTTCACTCCGAACAGAGGACAGGGAAGGTCGTGGGTTCTCACGATCGCGCACCGTCGAGCGGTGGACCGCGTGCGGTCGTCGCAGTCGAGTGTTGATCGAGATGTGCGCGCGGGCTTCCGGGATATGGATGTCGCCTACGACGCCGTTTCCGAGAGAGTCGAACTGAAAATGGAAGGGCGGCGCGTCGTCGATGCACTGGCGGCGCTCCCCGACGCGCAGAAAGAAGCGCTCACGCTCGCTTATTTCGGCGGGTACAGCCAAAGTGAGATCGCGACCCTCGTCGGGGCGCCGCTCGGTACGGTCAAGACACGGATGCGTGACGGATTGTCGCGCCTGAGAACGGAGATGGGGGTGGACAAGTGAACGAGAGGGATTTCGCCGACCTCGCCGTCGGACACGCGCTCAATGCGCTTTCCGAGGCTGATGAGCGCGCGTACCAGGAGGCTCTCGCGGGTAACCCGAGCTGGGACCACCACGTGCGCCATGCCGTCGACGCGGTGGCCGCGATCGGCGATTCCGTCGAGCCCGTCGATCCTCCGCCGTCTGTGCGGGCTTCGCTGTTCGCGAGCATCTCCGACCTTCCGCAGGAGTCAGCTACATCCGCTTCCGCCGCCGAACCTGTCGACGACGTCGAGGACTTCGCTGCGGCCGGCCCCGCCGTCACCGAGCCCGAGCGCGAGGCCGTCACGGTCGGCGCGTCCGCGGCATCCGGATGGGGAGCGCGACGCTGGTTCGCGCTGGCCGCGTCGTTCGCCGCCGTCCTCGTGCTCGGCTTCGGCGCCGTCACCGTCAGCCAGCTGTTCGCTCCGCCCGCCGCGGTCGTCGCGTTGCAGCAGATCGAAGACGCGCCCGACGCGCAGTCCGCCTCGGCGACCATGCCCGACGGAACGGTCGCCACGGCACACTGGTCGCCCTCGAGCGGCAAGAGCGTGCTGGTCGCTGACGGCATGCCCGCTCTGCCCGACGGCAAGACCTACGAGCTGTGGTTCGTCCGCGGTGAGGACCAGATCGCGATCCCGGCGGGGATCTTCGAGCCGGATGCCGACGGCAATGCCACCGCTCAGCTCTCGGGTGAGATGCACAGTGGCGACATCATCGCCGTGACGGTCGAACCCGCCGGCGGTTCTCCCGACGGCACGCCGAGCTCGGCCCCCGTGCTCGCGGTCGCCACGGCCTGACCGCCCGCACGCCGTCCACCTCGGGGGCCGGCGCTGCCGGCGGCCTGTGCGCCGCGTGCGGCCCGGGCCTCGAGGGGAACGCTCTAGCCTGGATGTATGAGCGATTCCCCCCGCGAATTCCACAAGCCGGTTCGGCGTCCGGCCGAGCTGTTCGACCGTCTGTTCTCGGCGGAGGACCCGGCCGAGGTGTCGCGGGTCGCGCACAGCACGGCGCAGGCGCTGTTGTCGCGAGTCCGAGCCGACCCGAGCATCGATGTGGTCGAGCGCCTCGTGGCTTTCACCGACGATCACGGGATCGACGACATCGCCGAGCTGTGGTCGCGCTCACCCGCTCGCTCCCTGCCCGGCGCGCTCTGGCGCCTCTATCTTCTGCAGCTGATGATCCACGACGACGCAGCCACCGCCGCCCTGCTCTACGAGCGCGGTCGGGTGGAGATGGCGACGGTGGATGCCGTCGTGGCCGGGGCGCCGGCGCCGGCGGGCCCCGAAGAGCTGGTGCAGCTGATCGACACCATTCTGCGCGGGCTCTTCGAAGGGGACTTCGCCGTGGCCCTCGATCGTGCCGCGGCGTTCTGCCGCGTGCAAGCGGCGGGGTCCACGTACCTCGCCGACGACTATGAGAACACCGAGTCGGAGCGGGCATCGGCCCTGACCACACGCGCGCTACGGCTCGCCACCTACGCGGAAGACCTGTCAGCATCGGCCGCTCTCTGGCGCCGTGACGCGCTGACCTGAGCGGAGAAGATAAGTGCCGGACCGCAGAACGCCTCTCGGCGCATGGCCGCTCATAGCGGCAGAAGATGGAGCCCGGGGTTACTGCGGCCCGGCTAGAAAAGTGTAACAAGCCACGCCCTCGGACATTCCCTCGAACAGCCCGGTTGACAAGACCCGGGCGTGTCGGCGGTGCGGCGTAGGCTCGGCTCATGGCTTGGCGCTGCGCTCTCGTGATCGACCCTGTGGCATCCGATGACGAACGCGCCGACTACCGCGACACGCTGCACGAGATCGATCCGCACGGACCCGCGCTCGGCGTTGGCGAGCTCAGTGCACAGCGCGGAGACGGCGTCTTCGAGAGCCTCGGTGTCGTCGACGGTCACCCTCAAGAGGTCGGGCCGCACCTGACGCGCCTCGCGCACTCCGCGGCACTCTGCGACCTTCCCGCGCCGAACCTCGCCCAGTGGCGCGTCGCGATCGAGCGCGTGGCGCGCGCGGCGGGGGCGGGCGAGAACGTCATGAAGCTGCTGCTCAGCCGCGGCGTCGAACACGGCCCCGCACCGACAGCGTGGATCACGCTCGCCGACGCCCCCAACAACACGAGCGGACGAACGACCGGTGTCGCTGTCGCCACCCTCGATCGCGGCTACGCCCTCGACGTCCCCGCGCGCGCTCCCTGGCTCCTGCTCGGGGCCAAGACGCTGTCGTACGCCGTCAACATGGCCGCCATCCGCGAGGCCAAACGTCGCGGGGCCGACGACGCCGTGTTCGTCACGAGCGACGGCTACCTGCTCGAGGCGCCCACGGCATCCGTCGTCCTGCGCGTCGGGGACCGCTTCGTCACGCCCGAGCCACAGGCCGGCATCCTGCACGGGACGACGCAGCTCAGTCTGTTCGCGTACCTCGAGGGTCGAGGCTTCACCACGGCGTACGAGACGGTGCCGGCGAAAGATCTCATCACCGCGGATGCCGCATGGCTGCTGTCGAGCGTGCGGCTCGCGGCCCCGATCCGATCCGTCGATGGGATCGAGGTGCCGGTGGACCGCGCCTTCACCGACGAACTGAACGCCTACCTGCGCAGCCCGCGCGACTGAGCGGCCCGGGGAACGACGAAGGCCCCGCCGAAGCGGGGCCTTCGCACGGGAGGGCTTATCCGAAGCGGCCCGAGACGTAGTCTTCGGTCGCCTGGACGCTGGGTGCGGTGAAGATCGACGCGGTGTCGTTGTACTCGATGAGCTTGCCGGGCTTGCCGGTGCCGGCGATGTTGAAGAACGCCGTCTTGTCACTCACGCGCGAGGCCTGCTGCATGTTGTGCGTCACGATGACGATCGTGTACTCGCTCTTGAGCTCGCCGATCAGCTCCTCGATCGCGAAGGTCGAGATCGGGTCGAGGGCCGAGCACGGCTCGTCCATCAGCAGGACGTCGGGCGAGACGGCGATGGCGCGCGCGATGCACAGACGCTGCTGCTGACCGCCCGAGAGGCCGCCGCCGGGCTTGTCGAGACGGTCCTTGACCTCGTTCCAGAGGTTGGCGCCCCGCAGTGACTTCTCGACCAGGGCGTCGGCGTCGCTCTTCGGCATCCGCTTGTCGTTGAGCTTCGCGCCGGCCAGCACGTTCTCGCGGATCGACATCGTGGGGAAGGGGTTCGGGCGCTGGAAGACCATGCCGACGTGACGACGCACGAGCACGGGGTCGACGCCCGGGCCGTAGAGGTCGTCGCCGTCGATGAGCACGCGGCCCTCGACCCGACCGCCGGGGATGACCTCGTGCATGCGGTTGAGGGTGCGCAGGAACGTGGACTTGCCGCACCCCGAGGGGCCGATGAAGGCGGTGACCGAGCGGGGCTCGATGTCGATCGAGACGCCCTCGACCGCGAGGAAGTCGCTGTAGTAGACGTTGAGGTCCTGGACCTCGATGCTCTTGGACACGAGTGTGTGCCTTTCTGGGCTCAGCGCGCCTTGGGCGCGAACACCGCCGCCACGATACGGGCGATCAGGTTGAAGATGACGACGAGGACGACGAGAAGGAAGGCCGCACCCCAGGCGTTCGCCTGCGACGCGTCGATGTCCTGCCCGGGGAAGCTGTACGCCGTGTACGCCATGACGGGGAGGGTCTGCATGGGCCCCTCGAAGGGGTTGGCATTGAAGTTGTCGGTGAAGCTGGCGGCGATGAAGATCGGTGCGGTCTCGCCCACCACGCGGGCCACCGCGAGCACGACGCCGGTGATGATTCCCGAGGCCGCCGTCCGCAGCACGACCTTGATGATCGTGGCCGAACGCGGCACGCCCAGGGCGAGCGAGGCCTCGCGCAGGTCGGCCGGGACGAGGCGCAGCATCTCTTCGGTGGAGCGGATGACGATGGGGATCATCAGCACGCAGAGGGCGATGGATGCCGAGAACCCGCTGAACGCCTTGGGTCCGACGACCAGGCTGAACAGCGAGAACGCGAACAGACCCGCGACGATCGAGGGGATGCCGGTCATCACGTCGACGAGGAAGGTGATCGCCCGGCGCAGCGGGTTGTTCGGCTGCGCGTACTCGACGAGGTAGACCGCGGCGAGCACGCCGATCGGCACCGAGATGAGGGCCGCGATCCCGGTGATGATGAGCGTGCCCGTGATGGCCTGCCACGCACCCGCGGTGGCGACGACCTCGAGGGTGTCGGGGTTGAACGCGGTCCCGCCGACCTGCGTGACGAAGTTCCAGTTGACCACCGCGAGGCCCTTGGACACCACGGTCCACAGGGTCGAGATGAGCGGGGCGACCGCCAGCAGGAACGCGACCGTCACGAGGCCGCGGACGACCCGGTCCACGGCCTTTCGGCGGTTCTCGACGATCGAGGAACCGACGCCGATGGCGACCAGGTACAGCACCGCCGAGAGGATCAGCCACGTCGCGAGGGTGAAGCCGCCCAGCAGGAGCTGGATGACCGCGACCACGACGGCCACGCCGACCAGGAGGGCGGGCTCGATGAAGCGGGGCAGCTGGCCACTGGTGAGCGCCAGGGGAGACGAGGACGAGGGGGCCGTGACGGTCATGAGCGCTTGCCCTTCTTGCGACCCTTCGCACCGGGACCCGTCGCCCCGATGATGTAGCGGGCGAGCATGTTCACCGCGAGAGAGACGACGAACAGCATGAGGCCGGTACCGATCAGCGCCGAGCGCTGGAGGTCGGTGGCGATCGGGAAGTTCAGTGCGATGTTGGCCGCGATGGTCTGCGAGTTGTACCCGTCGGTGAGCAGCAGCACCGAGTAGATCAGGCTGGGCGAGACGATCAGCGCGATGGCCATCGTCTCGCCGAGCGCACGGCCGAGACCGAGGAGCGTGGCCGAGACCATGCCGCTGCGGGCGTAGGGGAAGACCGCGAGGCGGATCATCTCCCACCGCGTGGCGCCCAGCGCGAGGGCGGCCTCTTCGTGCAGGCGCGGGGTCTGCAGGAAGATCTCGCGCGTGATCGAGGTGACGATCGGGAGGATCATCACGGCGAGGACGACGCCACCGGTGAACATCGTCGAGCCCGTGGTCGAGACGGGGCCCTGGAAGAGCGGGATCCAGCCGAGGTACTGGTTGAGGAACTCACCGACCGGCACGAGCAGCGGGCGCATGACGATGATGCCCCACAGGCCGAAGACGATCGAGGGGACCGCGGCCAGCAGGTCGACGATGTAGCCGAGGAAACCGGCGATCCGACGCGGGGCGTAGTGCGAGATGAACAGCGCGATGCCGATGGCGACGGGCGTGCCGATGACCATGGCGATGAGCGCGGCCCAGATGCTGCCGAACAGCAGCGGACCGACGTACTCCCAGAAGTTGGTCCAGCTGCCGTTCTGGTAGCCGGCGAGGTCGCCCTCGGTCCAGTTGCCGGTGATCGCGGGGATGCCGCGGATGATGAGGAAGATCGCCACCCCGGCGAGGATGATCATGATCGACACGGCGGCCGTGGTCGACAGTCCCAGGAAGACCGAATCGCCGACGCGGCGCTTGCCGACGATCGACGTCCGAGGCGGGGGAGGGGAGGACGGGGTGGTCTCTGTGTCAGCGACGGTGTCAGTCACGGGGGACCTCACGCTCGGCACGGGTCATGGTTCTCCTCGGTCGGGTGTTCTCTGAGGATGCTGGCTCAGCGGAGCGTTCGAGCTGGTCGACCGCTCCGATCAGCCCGGCCCGGTCCGCACACGACGTGCGGGCCGGGCCGAGTCCGAAGAGATGTTTACTTGATCGACGCGAGGGTCTCGGCAGCAGCCGAGAGCACCGAGTCGGGCAGCGGCGCGGAGCCGGCGTTCTTGGCCGCGACCTGCTGGCCGAGCGTGCTGGTCACGAAGCCGAGGTACGACTTGACGAGCTCGGACTGCTTGGCGTCCTTGAACGTGGTGCAGGTGACGGCGTACGACACGAGCGGGATCGGGTACGTCTCGGCGGTGAGCTTCGAGTAGTCGAACTTCTTCGACAGGTCACCGGCGACACCGTTGCTGGCGTCGACCGCGGCGGCCGCGAAGGTCGCGGTGACGGCCTCGGGGCTGTACGCGATGGCGGTGCCGTCCTGGATGATCGACGCGGCGTTCAGGCTGCCGATGGCGGAGTGGTCGGCGTAGCCGATGGTTCCGGTGCCGGCCTTGACGGCCTCGACGACACCCGAGCCACCCTTCTGCTTCGACACGTTGCCCTCGATGGGCCAGTCCTTGCCCGCGGGCGAGGACCAGACCGATGACTGCGTCGCGGCGAGGTAGTTGGTGAAGTTCTGCGTGGTGCCCGAGCCGTCCGAACGCGCGACGGTGGTGATGGCGCCGGCGGCGAGTGCCGTGCCGTTGTCCTTGGTGATGGCCGGGTCGGACCAGTCGGTGATCTGCAGAGCGAAGATCTTCGCGATCGTCTCGCCCGAGAGCTTCAGGCTCGTGACGCCGGGGATGTTGAAGATGATGGCGACGCCGTCGAGGTAGACGGGGATGTTGACGCCGCCCTCGGTGCAGAGGGCCTTGGACTGGGCCGTCTGGTCCGCGTTCAGCGGCGAGTCGGAGCCGGCGAAGTCGTACGCGCCGCTGAGGAAGTTGGTGACGCCGCCGCCGGAGCCCTGCGACTTGTCGTAGTTGATGGTGACACCCTTGGCCTGGGCGTTGTAGGCGCTGGTCCACGCGGCCTGCGCGTTGGCCTGGGCGCTCGAACCACCCGCGGTGATCGTGCCCGAGAGGTTCGGGTCGACGGTGAACGCGACGTCGGACGAGGTCGACGAGGGGGTCGAGCCCGCGGCGTCGCCGGAGCCCGAGGGGCCGGCGCAGCCGGCGAGGGTCAGGGAGGCCACGGCGGCCACGGTGCCCAGCTGGGCGAGTCGGGAGAGCTTCACGGTGTGAATCCTTCGCATGTCGGGAACAGGAACCCGGTGCAGGGTTCGTCGTGAACGGTAAACAGCGACTGCGAACAGACTGCGTTGCACGGGTGAACGGAAGGTGAACCAGGGCGGCCGTTCCGGGGTGTTTTCCCGGGGGTTGTACTGTTCATCCCCGTGACGACCTCCGCTCCCGACGCTCAGGCCCCGCTCGACCGAACGGCGGCCGCGGCTCCCGCGCGCACCCTCATCGACATCCTCACCGACGTCGCTTCGCGGCATCCGGAGGCCTCCGCGATCGATGACGGATCGGGAGCCCTCAGCTACCGCGAACTGCTCGCACGGGTGTGGCGGACAGCGGCGGCACTGCATGAGGCGGGGGTGCGTCGGGGCGACCGCGTGGGCGTGCGCATGCCCTCCGGGTCGAAGGAACTGTACGTCTCGATCCTCGCGGTCATGGCGGCGGGCGCCGCTTACGTACCGGTCGATGCCGACGACCCCGACGAGCGCGCGCGCCTGGTGTTCGGCGAAGCAGGGGTGCGCGGCATCGTCGCGGGCGAGGGGGAATTCGTCGCGACCGAGGGCGATCTCGTCCGCCTCTACGACGGAGCGGCGCCGCATCCCAGCACGAGTGCCGTCCCCCTCGTCGCCCCGCCCACGATCGACGACGACGCGTGGATCATCTTCACTTCGGGATCGACCGGCGTTCCCAAGGGGGTGGCGGTGTCGCACCGGTCCGCGGCGGCGTTCGTCGAGGCAGAGGGGCGGATCTTCCTGCAGGGCGAGCCGCTCGGCCCGGGCGATCGTGTGCTGGCCGGACTGTCGGTCGCGTTCGACGCCTCGTGCGAGGAGATGTGGCTCGCCTGGGGACACGGAGCGTGTCTCGTGCCGGCTCCCCGTTCTCTCGTACGTTCGGGGGAGGACCTCGCCCCGTGGTTGCTGCGCCAGGGGATCACGGTCGTCTCGACCGTTCCGACCCTCGCCGCGATGTGGCCCGCCGACTCGATCGAGAACGTGCGCCTGCTGATCTTCGGCGGAGAGGCGTGTCCGCCCGAGCTCGCTGCTCGCCTCGTGGCCGAGGGGCGTGAGGTGTGGAACACCTACGGTCCGACCGAGGCCACCGTCGTGGCGTGCGCGGCTCCGCTCGACGGCTCTCTACCCGTGCGCATCGGCTTGCCCCTCGACGGGTGGGCCCTCGCGGTAGTGGATGCCGAGGGACTCCCCGTCGCCGAGGGGGCGGTGGGCGAGCTGATCATCGGCGGTGTCGGCCTCGCCCGGTACCTCGATCCCGCGAAGGACGCCGAGAAGTACGCGCCGATGCCGACCCTCGGGTGGGAGCGGGCATATCGCTCCGGGGACCTCGTGCGCTTCGAGCGCGAGGGACTGGTGTTCCAGGGGCGCGCGGACGATCAGGTCAAGGTGGGCGGCCGCCGGATCGAGCTCGGAGAGGTCGAGTCGGCCCTCCAGGATCTTCCGGACGTGAGCGCGGCGACCGTGGCGGTGCGGACCACCGAAGCGGGGGTGCCGGTCCTCGTCGGCTATCTCGTGATGGAGGTCGGAGCCGAGCTCGATCGCGGCGCGGCCCGTGCGGCTCTCGCGGAACGCCTTCCGGCCGCGACCATCCCCCTCCTGGGCGTGGTGGACTCCCTGCCCGTCCGTACCTCGGGCAAGGTCGACCGCGCGGCCCTTCCGTGGCCTCTGCCGGGGGTGGAAGCCCCCGCGGCCACAGATTTCTCGGTCGACGAGGCTTGGTTGGCCGAACAGTGGCAGGCCGTCCTCGGCATCCCCGTCACCGAGCGCAAGGCCGACTTCTTCGATCTCGGTGGGGGGTCGCTCGCCGCCGCGCAGCTCGTCTCGCGCATCCGGGCACGGGTGCCGGAGTTCTCGGTCGCCGACATCTACGACGTGCCGCGCCTCGGGGCCATGGCCAAGGCGCTCGGTCCCCAGCTTTCCGACGAGACGCCCGCCGTCTTCCACCGCGCCGAACCGACGCCGCGCACCACCCAGTGGGCGCAGACCCTCCTCGGCGCTCCGCTGTTCATCCTCTCGGGTGTGCGGTGGCTGCTGTACCTGCTCACGGCCTCGGCGCTCCTTCGGCTCGCCCCCGGATTCGACGTGCTGCCGTCGGTGCCCTGGCCGGCTCTCGTCGTCGGCCTCCTCGTCTTCGCGACGCCGTTCGGGCGCATGGCCATCTCCGTGGCATCCGCTCGACTCCTTCTCTCGGGCGTGCGCCCCGGCGACTATCCGCGGGGCGGGTGGGTGCACATCCGGCTCTGGCTCGCCGAGCAGATCGCCGATCAGGTGGATGCCGTGGGTCTGGCCGGAGCCCCCTGGGTGTCGTACTACGCCCGAGCACTGGGCGCGCGGATCGGTCGGAACGTCGACCTGCACGCGTTGCCTCCCGTCACGGGGATGCTCGTCGTCGGCGACGGGGCCTCGATCGAGCCCGAGGTCGACCTGACCGGGTACTGGATCGACGGCGACCTCGTTCGCATCGGCGACCTGCGCATCGGCGCCGAGGCCACGGTCGGCGCGCGCTCGACGCTCGCGCCCGGCACCCGCATCGGTCGCCGCGCCGAGATCGCGCCGGGCTCCGCCGTCTTCGGACGCGTCAAGGCGGACCAGTCGTGGGCGGGGTCGCCCGCCGTCCGCGTGGGCGGGACGGCGAAGGGGTGGCCGACGCACCGGCCTCCGGCGCCCACCCGTTGGCTGTGGGCCTATGCGGCATCGGCGGTGGTGCTCGCTCTCCTTCCGCTCGCCTCCTTCGCCGTCGGCGGTCTCGTCGTGGCGCAGGGGATCCGCGGGGCGGAGGATCTCGGCCGCGCGGCGGTGGGCGCCTTCGCCTGGCTCGTACCGGGTGTCGCCATCGCGGGCCTGGTGTTCGCGGCATCCGTGGTCCTTCTCGTGCGCGTGATGTCGATCGGCCTCACCGAGGGCACCCACCCGGTGCGCAGCCGCGTGGCGTGGCAGGCGTGGACGATCGAAAGACTCCTGGATGCCGCCCGCACGGTGCTCTTCCCCCTCTACTCCTCGCTGTTCACCCCCGTGTGGCTGCGGCTGCTGGGTTCGCGCGTCGGGCACGACGTCGAGGCCTCGACGGTTCTTCTGATCCCGTCGATGACGCGTATCGAAGACGGGGCGTTCCTCGCAGACGACACGATGGTCGCGTCGTACGAACTGCGCGCGGGGTGGATGCGCATCGGGCCCGTGCGGATTGGCAAGCGCGCCTTCCTCGGCAACTCCGGAATGGCCGCGCCCGGCCACCGCGTTCCGCGGGACGGGCTGGTCGCCGTGTTGTCTGCGGCCCCGCTGAAGGCCAAGGCGGGATCGTCGTGGTTGGGCTCGCCCGCCGTGCGTCTTCGCCGGCTCTCGGCCGAGGGCGACGAGTCGCGCACCTATCGACCGACCGCGAGCCTGCGTCTGGCGCGGACGCTCTGGGAGCTCTGCCGCTTCGTGCCGGTCGTCGTCACCTGCGCGATCGGCCTCGGGGTCATCTTCGCGCTCGCCGTGCTCTGGGACGCGCTCGGTCCGGTGTGGACGCTGCTGTTGTCGGGCGTCGTGCTGCTCGCGGCGGGCGCCGTGGCCGCGGCGGTCTCGACCGCGGCGAAGTGGGCCATCGTCGGCGTGATCCGCGCGGGCGAGCAGCCGCTGTGGTCCAGTTTCGTCTGGCGCACCGAGGTGTCGGACACCTTCACCGAGATGGTCGCGGCCCCGTGGTTCGCTCGAGCGGCGGCGGGAACCCCGGCGCTCGCCGTCTGGCTGCGCAGCCTCGGCGCGAAGATCGGTCGCGGCGTGTGGTGCGACAGCTACTGGCTGCCAGAACCCGACCTGGTCACGTTGGGCGACGCGTCAACCGTCAACCGCGGATGCGTCGTTCAGACGCACCTGTTCCATGATCGAATCATGAGTATGGATACCGTCGAGCTGGAGCCGGGGTCGACCCTCGGCCCGCACAGCGTCGTCCTCCCCGCCTCCACCCTCGGCGCACACGCGACCGTCGGTCCCGCCTCGCTCGTCATGCGCGGAGAGACCGTCCCGGTCGGCTCGCGGTGGAGCGGCAACCCCATCGGTCCGTGGCGCGCGGTGAAGGTGCGCGCGTACCAGTCGACGACGTGAGCGTGGCCGACCCCTACGCCCCGCAGAGCGGCGACCTCTCGTACGACGTCGAGTCGTACGACCTCGCGATCGGCTACCGCGTTCGCACCAACCGTCTCGACGGCGTCGCCACGATCGTCGCGGTCGCGCGCGAGTCCGTGTCGTCGTTCGCGGTGGACCTCGTCGGTCTTCGCACCTCGCGCGTGCGTGTCGACGGGGCGACCGCACGATTCTCGGCGGGGCCGCGGATCCTGCGTGTGACGCCCCCGCAGGCTCTCTCCGCTGGGGACCGCTTCGAGATCGAGGTGACCTACGCGGGTGCGCCCGCTCCCCGCCGGTCGCGGTGGGGAACCGTCGGCTGGGAGGAGCTGACGGACGGCGCTCTCGTCGCGGGGCAGCCCATCGGCGCACCGACCTGGTTCCCGTGCAACGACCGCCCCGACAACAGGGCGCGCATGCGCCTCGAGATCACGGTCGACGACGGCTACGTCGCCGCCGCCACCGGCGTCGCGGGGTCGAGCACACGGCGGGGTGGTCGGACGACGACGACGTTCGTGTCGGACGTTCCCACGGCGACGTACCTGGCGGCCGTGCACGTCGGTCGGTATCGCACGCGTCAGCTCGGGGGCACCGACGACGCCCTGGTGCCCGCCGTCACGGTCACCGCGCCTCCGGCCCTGACCGCCGCGGTCGATCGTGCCTTCGCTACGGTGCCCGACATGCTGCGCGCCTTCGATCGCTTCTTCGGGCCGTACCCGCAAGAAGCGTGCACCCTCGTGGTGACCGCCGACGAGCTCGAGATCCCCCTCGAGGCGCAGGGGCTCGCCGTGTTCGGGATGAACCACCTCGTTCCCGCGGCGCAGCGTCTGGTGGCGCACGAGCTGGCCCACCAGTGGTTCGGCAACAGCGTGGGCATCGCCCGGTGGAGCGACATCTGGCTCAACGAGGGCTTCGCCTGTTACGCCGAGTGGCTGTGGTCGGAGACCTCGGGCGGGGCTTCCGTCGAGTCGTGCGTCGCGGACTACTACGCGAGACTCGCCGCGAAGCCGCGCGACCTTCTGCTCGTCGATCCCGGGCCCGACGACATGTTCGACGACCGGGTCTACAAGCGCGGGGCCCTCACGCTGCACGCTCTGCGGCGCACGCTCGGCGACGAGGCGTTTTTCGCTCTCCTGCGGTCGTGGACGGCGGACCACCGCCATGCCCTCGTCACCACGGACGATTTCCGCGCCGCGGTCGAGAGAGCCGGGGGACCGGATGCCGCGGCGGTGCTGTCGCGGTGGATCGACGACGTGGCATTGCCCGCGCGACCCTGACGTCCGGCTCGCGTCGTCGTCAGGTCCAGGGGCCCGAGGCGCTCTCAACCGCCACGGCGAGCACGACGTTCGCCGGACCATCGAGGTCCCACCCGCGCCATTCACGCGGGAGGCCCTCCGCGGGGGACGGACCGCGCGAGGCGGACGGGAGGATTCGAGCCACCCACGTGCCCCCGTTCCCCTGGACGTCGACCCGTCGAGCATCGACGGTCAGTCCGCGTCCGTCGGCTTTCAGGACGGCCTCCACGCGCGCCCACGCCCGGGCGGCCGTGGCGCTCGACCCGCTCGCATCGGCCCTCGCCCCCCAAGCACTCGACTCGAGATCGGCCGGCCCTCCGGGCTCGAGCTGCGGAAGCACCCGCTCCAGACCCCCCGCGTCGGCGGGCACCGCGTCCACGCCGACGCGGTCGGGACCCCGCGCCGCCACCGCGACGGCCCACCCCGCGACGTACGACACCGAGACGGCGGCATCCGCCCCCTCCACGTGGATACGGCCATGGTCTCCACCGCACGCCCAGCAGCGTGAACGGAACCGCGCGCCCGGCACGAGCTCGGCCAGCAACGCCCGCGAGACGGCTCGACGCGCAGAATCGGCGGCGACCTCGCGCCAGGCGAGACGGATGCCGGCGGGAAGCGTCACACCTTCGGTTCGTGCGTCTCGATGGCCACGATGCCGGCACCGGGGTGCTCGACGGGGATGTGCACGACCGAGAACGCCGCGGGCTCCAGCGCCGAAGCGCTCCCGAGGTACGAGCCGCCCATCGTTCCGGTCGCGAGCGCGAGCTCGTTCAGGATGTCCGGCAGGACGGGGCGGTGGCTCGACACGACGACCGGCTTGCGCGTGCGTACCCGTTCGCCGATGAGCGACCGGGCATCGGCGCGGCCCTCTTCCCAGGCGTCCTGGCTGACGGCCTCGCTCAGGTGGACGCGCTGGCCGAGCGCCTGGGCGAGGGGAGTGACGGTGCGGACACATCGCTCGGCGGGGCTGGAGTAGACCCGCCGCACACCGAAGGCGAGGAGGGGACCGACGATCGCCTCGGCCTGACGGCGCCCGCGCGGGGTCAGGGGGCGGGCGCTGTCGGAGCCCTCCCACTCCTCGCGGGCCCGCGCCTTGCCGTGGCGCAGCACGACGATCGGGAAGGTGGGCAGGGCGCCCTCTTCGACGATCCGCGTGAACTCGTCGAGGATCTCGATGTCGACGGGGTAGCTGAGGTTCTTGCGGGCCTTCTTCAGGCTCACCCACTCGATCGCCGCGACCTCTTTGTTCGGCACGAACGTCGAGCTGCGTACGGCGGCATCGGTCGCCTCGGCGGCCCAGTAGTGCACGATCTTGGTGCGCGAGCTCGGCATCCGGTATCGCGAGACTCCGACGGGCACCCCCAGCGAGACGCGGATGCCGGTCTCTTCACGGATCTCGCGCACGGCAGTCTCGGCGAGCGTCTCACCGGGGTCGACCTTGCCCTTCGGGAGGGTCAGATCCCGGTACTTCGTGCGGTGGATGAGCAGGATGCGAAGCTTTCCCTCGACCTGCCGCCACACCACACCGCCGGCCGCGTAGACGGCGGTCTCGATCTCGGTCTTCGTCACCGCGCCGTCCGGGCCCGACGCTTGCGCTGGACGAGAGCCATCGTGTGCTCCTGCAAGTCGATGAGGGGCGCACCGGCATCGTCGACGCTGTGCCGCGTCCACTCGCCCTCGGACCCCAGGTGCCACGAGCTCGTCCCGTCGTCCATCGCGAGGGTGAACAGCGTCGTGAGCTCTTGCACCTGCACGGGGTCGACCACGCGGACGAGCGCCTCGACGCGGCGGTCGAGGTTGCGGTGCATCATGTCGGCGCTGCCGATGAACACCTGCGGGTCGCCGTCGTTCTCGAACGTGAAGATGCGGGAGTGCTCGAGGTAGCGGCCGAGGATCGAGCGCACCGTGATGTTCTCGCTCATCCCGGGGACGCCGGGCTTGATCGAGCAGATGCCGCGCACCCACACCTCGACGGGCACGCCCGCCTGGCTCGCGCGGTACAACGCATCGATGATCTCTTCGTCGACCATCGAGTTGACCTTGATCCGCACCCCCGAGGGCTTGCCCTCGAGGGCATTGCGGCGCTCCTTGTCGATGTGGCGGAGCAGCCCTCGGCGCAGGTGCAGAGGCGCGACGAGCAGACGCTTGAACTTCTTCTCGATCGCGTACCCGCTGAGCTCGTTGAACAGGCGGGTGAGGTCACGACCGACCTGATCGTCGACGGTGAACAGGCCGAAGTCCTCGTAGATGCGGCTCGTCTTGGGGTTGTAGTTGCCCGTGCCGACGTGGCTGTAGTGGCGCAAGCGCCCCTCTTCTTCGCGGATGACGAGGGCGAGCTTGCAGTGGGTCTTGAGCCCCACGAGGCCGTAGACCACGTGGACGCCGGCCTTCTCGAGCTTGCGGGCCCAGACGATGTTGTTGGCCTCGTCGAAGCGGGCCTTCACCTCGACGAGCGCGAGCACCTGCTTGCCCGCCTCGGCCGCGTCGATGAGCGCCTGCACGATCGGGCTGTCGCCCGAGGTGCGGTACAGGGTCTGCTTGATGGCGAGCACGTGCGGGTCGCGGGCGGCCTGCTCGAGGAAGGCCTGCACGCTCGTCGCGAACGACTCGTAGGGGTGGTGCACGAGCACGTCGCCCTTGCGGATCGCGCCGAACAGGTCGGCGCGGCCGTTCTGCTCGGGCGGCTGGAAGGCCAGAGCCGTCTTGGGGACGTGCGGCGGGTAACGCAGGTCGGGTCGGTCGATACGCGAGAGGTCGAACAGGCCGCGCAGATCGAGGGCGCCGGGCAGTCGGTACACCTCCTGCTCGGTGATGTCGAGCTCGCTCAGCAGCAGCGAGCGGGTCACGTCGTCCATGTCCTCGGTGATCTCGAGGCGGATGGGCGGGCCGAAGCGGCGACGCAGGAGCTCGGCCTCGAGCGCCTGGATGAGGTTCTCGGTCTCGTCCTCTTCGATCGTCATGTCCTCGTTGCGCGTCAGGCGGAACGCGTGGTGATCGAGGACCTCCATCCCGGGGAACAGGTCGCCGAGGTGGTTCGAGATGAGCTCCTCGAGCGGCAGGTAGCGCACGCCGGGCCCGTCTCCGCCGATCTCGACGAAGCGGGGGAGCATGGGGGGCACCTTGAGGCGAGCGAACTCCTGGCGGCCCGTGCGGGCGTTGCGGATGCGGATCGCGAGGTTCAGCGACAGGCCCGAGATGTAGGGGAACGGGTGCGCGGGGTCGACGGCCAGCGGCATGAGCACCGGGAAGACGTTGCGCTGGAAGTACTCGGTGAGCCGCTCGGCGGTGGGCGCATCGAGCGAGTCCCACGTGACCACCTCGATGCCGGCGTCGGCGAGAGCGGGACGCACCTTCTCGGTCCAGGCGGCCGCGTGGCGCAGCTGCAGGCGGTGCGCTTCGGCCGAGATGTCGGCGAGCACGTCGAGCGGGGCGCGACCGACGTTGGTCGGGACGGCCAGGCCCGTGACGATGCGACGTTTGAGGCCGGCGACGCGCACCATGAAGAACTCGTCGAGGTTGCTGGCGAAGATCGCGAGGAAGTTCGCACGCTCGAGCACGGGGACCGTGGGGTCTTCGGCCAGTTCGAGCACGCGCTGATTGAACGACAGCCAGCTGATCTCGCGGTCGAGGTAGCGGTGGTCGGGAAGCTGGTCGTCCTCGGCCTCGACGGCCTCGTCGAAGTCGTCGTCGTCGGCGTCGCCGAGACCGGCATCCAGCGCGTCGTGTTCCATCATCCCCACATCATTGCAGGGGTCGGTGACACGGGAGTGAACACGCGGTGCGTGTGGCTTTATGCGGAGGGGGATGCCGCGGCGGGGGCGTCGTCTTCGTAGACGTTGAACCGGTAGCCGACGTTGCGCACCGTGCCGATGAGCTGCTCGAGATCGCCGAGCTTCGCGCGCAGGCGTCGCACGTGCACGTCGACCGTGCGCGTGCCGCCGAAGTAGTCGTAGCCCCAGACCTCGCTCAGCAGCTGCTCGCGGGTGAAGACGCGCGAGGGGTGCGTGGCGAAGAAGTGCAGGAGCTGGAACTCCTTGTAGGTGAGGTCGAGGGGCTTGCCGTGCACCTTCGCCGAGTAGGACGACTCGTCGATCGTGATGCCCGAGGTCTGGATGCGCGTGGAGACCTGATCGGCGGCGCGACGACCCATCGCGAGTCGGATGCGCGCATCGATCTCGGCGGGACCGGCCCCGACCAGGACGACGTCGTCGATGCCCCAGTCGGTGGAGACGGCGGTGAGTCCGCCCTCGGTGACGATCAGCACGAGCGGGGCCTCGACGCCGGTGGTCGTCAGGATCTTACTGAGCGACTTCGCGCCGACCAGGTCGAAACGCGCGTCGACGAAGATGACGTCGGCGCTGGGGGCGTTCACCAGCTGCGCGGCCTCGGCGGGGATCTGTCGGACGCGGTGGCTCAGCAGTTCGAGCGCAGGCAGGGCCGCGCCGCCGCCCGGGGCGGAGCTGAGTACCAGAAGCTGTGCCAAGAGGACCTCCCGTGCGGCGTGCCGCGCACCCGATCATCTTAGGGTGACGGGCGCAGCCCCTCGACACCGGCGCTGCGCGTGCGCGTCAGGGGGGTCGTGGGTGATGATGGGGGCATGTCCACGCCCGACCTCGCGCCGCGCCGCACCTTCGGCGGCGTCGTCGCCGTCTGGGTGCTCGCCGCGGTCGCGGGCGTCCTCATCGGTCTGTTCACCCCCGAGCCCTGGCGCGCGCAGTGGATCACCGTGGCCCTGGGCGGCTGCATCATCGTGGCCTTCGCCGTCCAGCTCTGGTACGGCCGCTCGCAAGCTTTCATCCAGCGCATGGCGCTGAGCAGTGTCGGCGCGATGGTGGTGCTCGGCGTCATCACGGCCGGGTTCGGTCTCGCTTCGCTGGTGTCGGGCTAGGATCGAGCTATGGACCTTTTCGCGCTCGAAGCGTTCTTCGTGGGACTTCTCGGCCTCGCCTCGCTGGCGATCGCCTTCGTGTCCGGAACGGTCATCTGGAACCTCTACCGCGGCCAGCGCTGAGCGCGCCGTGATCGAGATCCCGACCGATCTTCCGGCCGACCTCGTCCCGCTCTCGTGGCTGGTCGGCGTCTGGGAAGGCACCGGCGTCATCGACTACGAGGTCGACGGCCGATCCTTCTCGGGTGAGTTCGCCCACCGGGTGAGCTTCAGCCACGATGGCGGTGCGTTCCTGAACTACTCCGCGGACGCGTGGCTCCTCGAGGGAGACGAGCGACGACCGCTCGTCTCCGAGATCGGGTACTGGCGCCTCGCGCGGCCGGTCGGCGACGCCGATGCCGGTCCGGGACTGCTCCCGGCGACCGCGGCGCCGGTGACCCGGACGGCCGATGACGTCGAAGCGCTCCGCAACGCCGACGGCGGCTTCGACATCGAGGTGAGCCTGGCGCACGCCGACGGCATCCTGGAGCTCTACGTCGGGCAGGTGAAGGGCCCGCGCATCGATCTGGCGACGGACGCCGTCGTCCGCACGGCCGGAGCAAAGACCTACTCCGCGGCCACTCGCCTCTACGGTCTCGTCGACAACCACCTGCTGTGGGCGTGGGACATCGCCGCCCTCGGACGCGAGCTCGGCTCGCACGCCTCGGCTCGACTGGCTCGGACGGAGTGAGCATGACCTCGTTCTCGGACGTCCCCGGTGCGGTCGTCGACGACCGGGGCCTCCGCCACGTCGGTGCTCCCGTCGCGGAGCAGCGCCGCTTGGCATCCGGATCCGCCCTCGCCCCGCTCGGTGACCGCCGTGTCATCACGGTCTCCGGCGAGGATCGTCGCAGCTGGCTCGACTCCCTGTCGTCTCAGGCGCTCACGCACCTGGCGCCCGGAGTATCGACCGAGTTCCTCATCCTCGACCCGCAGGGCCGTGTCGAGCACGCCGCCTCAGTGGTCGACGACGGCGAGACCGCGTGGCTCCTCGTCGACGCCTCCGACGCCGAGGCCCTCGCGGCCTGGCTCACGCGCATGCGGTTCCGTCTGCGCGTCGTGGTGACCGATCGTTCGGACGACCTGTTCGTCCTCGGTGGCACGCGCGAGGCCGTCAGCGCGCTCTCGACCGTCGCGCCGGTCTGGGTCGATCCGTGGCCCGACGTCTCTCCCGGCGGCTGGGCGTACGCGCGTGTCGACCCGCACCCGGGTGCCGACCGTGACTGGGTCGAAGCGATCGTGGATGCCGCGGAGTTCGAGCGCGTGATCGCCTCCGCCGCGGCGGGGCAGACGGCCCTGGCCGGTCTCGACGCCGTCGAAGCGCTGCGCGTGGCCGCGTGGCGCCCGCGGGTGTCCGCCGACGCCGACGAGCGACTCCTCCCGCACGAGATGGACTGGCTCCGCACGGCGGTCCACCTGTCGAAGGGCTGCTACCGCGGACAAGAGACGGTCGCCAAGGTGCACAACCTCGGTCACCCGCCGCGCCGCGTCGTGGCCTTGCAGCTCGACGGCAGTGACAACGTCCTCCCCTCTCGCGGAGACCTCGTCCGCGCGGGCGACACCGTGATCGGCGCCATCACCTCGGTCGCCGTGCACCACGAGGAGGGCCCCATCGCCCTCGCCCTCGTCAAGCGCACCGCCCCCGAGGGCGAGCCCCTCGTCGTCGACACCGCTGACGGCCCGCTCGCCGCCGCAGCCGAGACGGTCGTTCCGGCCGATGCCGGGGCCACCGCCTCGGTTCCCCGGCTGCCACGCCTCGGGCGCCGCCGCGCCGCGGAATGAGCACCGACGACTCCTCGACGACCGTCGGGGTCGTCGTCGCCCGTTCGCGTTGGCGCACGACGCTGGGTCGTCGCTTCGTCCGCGTCCGCGAGTCGCTCCCCGCGATCGCCCAGATCGTCGTCGCCGCCACGGCCGCCTTCGCGTTCGCCCACTTCGTCCTCGGGCATCCGGTGCCGCTGCTGGCGGCGACCGTGACGGTGTCGAGCCTGGGCCTCGTCCGCGATGCGCGTCCGTGGCGGGTGGCCGAGACGGTCATGGGCATGCTGGTCGGCATCCTGATCGCCGAGGTCGTGCTGATCGTGGCGGGCGCGGGGTGGTGGCAGATCGCCCTCGCGATGACGGTGACGCTCGTCGTCGCCCGCTTCCTCTCCCCGCAGCCGGGATTCGCGCTCGCCGCGGTGGTGCAGTCGCTCATCGCGCTCGTCCTGGTCTCGGGCGTCCCGTTCCTCCGCTTGGTCGACGGCGCTGTCGGGGGTGTCGCGGCTCTGATCGTGACCGCGCTCATTCCGCGCACTCTGCGTCGCACCGAGTTGCGCGACGCCGACGAGCTGTTCGACGCGATGGACGCGGCCATGGACACGATCGTGCGGGCGCTGCGCAAGGGTGACCGCGCCCGGGCGGAGCGCGGTCTCGAGCGTGCTCGCTCGCTGCAGACCTACGTCGACGCCTGGAGCGGGTCGCTCGAATCCGGTCGCGAGGTCGCGCGCATCTCGCCGTTCCTGCGCCGCCAGCGGACCGAACTCGACCGCCACGAGCGGGTGCGCGGGGCTCTCGACCTCACGACGCGGAATCTGCGCGTGGTCGCTCGGCGCGCGGCGTACCTCTGCGCCGACGGCGAGAGCCGGCCCGTTCCCGCCGACCTTCTGGCCGAGTTGGCCCGAGGGGCGCGGCTCGTGCGCGACGGCCTCGACGACATCTCGCTCGAGCCCGTCGCCCGCGAAGCGATCGGGGCGGTCGCTCGACGCCTCGATCCGGCGGCCCTCCTCCCGGACGGGCGCGTCGGCGAGCTCAACCTGATCGCGGCCCTGCGTCCGCTCGCCGTCGATCTGCTCGTCGCCGCCGGAATGCCCTCGGCCGACGCGCGCGAACTCCTGCCGCGCGTCTGACGCTCAGCGCGGAGCGACGGCCTCCCACGCCACGCCCACCTCGCCGAGTCTCCACCGCTCGCGGCGCAGCAGGGGCCACCCCGCGTCCGCCACGGCCCGCATCGCCGTGCGCCAACGGTGGACCGGCCCGAACGGGGCGACCGCCGCAGCGCGGGTCCACTCCCGATCGAGGGCTGCCACGAACTCATGCACGCGCTCACCCTCGACGTTGCGGTGGATCAGGGCCTTCGGCAGGCGCTCGGCGGCGATCGCGGGGGAGTCGAGCTCGGCGAGACGCAGCGAGATGGTGAGGCTGCGGGGCACGGCATCCGCCCCCACCTCCGCCCAGGTCGCGATCCGACCGATCTCATCGCAGGTGCCCTCGACCAGGATGCCGTCCGGCTGCAGCCGCGCGCACATGCGGCCCCACGCGTCGGCGACGTCGCCCTCGTCGTACTGCCGCAGGACGTTCATGGCGCGGATGACCGCGGGTCGTCGCGACCGCGGCGCAGGAACCTCGAAGCCTCCGCGAGCGAAGGACACCCCCTCGATGCCCGCGGACTGCTCGCGCGCCCGGGCGACGCGGTCGGGGTCGATCTCGAGACCGAGGACCTCGGCATCCGGTCTGTGACTGCGCAGACGAGCGAGAAGCTCGAGGGGTGTCACGGCACTGGCGCCGAAGCCGAGATCGACCACGAGGGGGTCGTCGGCGCGACGGAGGACGGGGTGACGGGCGATCCAGCGATCGATCCGACGGAGCCGATTGACCCCGGTCGTGCCGCGCGTGGGCCGGCCGACGGGGGAGGGGGTCACCAGAACATTTTGCCAGGCCGCGCGGCCCCGGCCCGCGGCGCTCGTCTCGGTAGCATGGAGTCATGCCTCACACGCTGATCCTCCTCCGCCACGGGCAGAGCGAGTGGAACAAGACCAACCAGTTCACCGGCTGGGTCGACGTGCGACTCACCGATCAGGGCAAGGCCGAGGCGAAGCGCGGCGGCGAGCTGCTCGCCGAGTCCGGAGTCCTGCCCGACGTGCTGCACACCTCGGTGCTGAGCCGCGCGATCCAGACGGCCAACCTCGCCCTCGACGCTGCCGACCGCCTCTGGATTCCGGTCAAGCGGTCGTGGCGCCTGAACGAGCGTCACTACGGCGCCCTGCAGGGCAAGGACAAGGCGCAGACCCTCGAGGAGTTCGGCAACGAGCAGTTCATGCTCTGGCGCCGCTCGTTCGACGTCCCGCCGCCGGCGCTTCCCGCCGACGACCAGTACAGCCAGGTGGGCGACCCCCGCTACGACGGCATCGACGGCGAGGTGCCCGACACCGAGTCGCTGAAGATCGTCATCGACCGCATGCTGCCGTACTGGCACAGCGACATCGTCCCCGACCTGCAGGCAGGCAAGACCGTGCTCGTCACGGCGCACGGCAACTCGCTGCGTGGGCTGGTCAAGCACCTCGAGGGCATCAGCGACGCCGACATCGCCGAGCTGAACATCCCCACCGGCATCCCGCTGGTGTACCGCCTCGACGACGACATGAAGCCGCTCGGCCCGGGAGAGTACCTCGACCCCGAGGCCGCGGCCGCTGGTGCCGCCGCCGTCGCCGCCCAGGGCAACAAGCACTGACGTCGGAACAGAAGAGGGGGTGGATGCCGATCGGCATCCACCCCCTCTTCTTGTGTTCTGCGCTCAGACGACCGGGCTCGGCTCGTGAGCGGACTCGTCGTCGGCACCGGCCCAGTCACCCGTCGCGAGGTAGACGACCTTCTTCGCGACCGAGACGGCGTGGTCGGCGAAACGCTCGTGGTACCGGCTGGCGAGGGTGGCGTCGACCGTGGCGGTGGCCTCGCCCTTCCAGGAGTCGCCGAGCACCTTCTCGAAGACGCTGACGTGCAGTTCGTCGATGTCGTCGTCGGCGTCGCGGATGGCCTCGGCGATGCGGAGGTCCTGCGTGCGCAGCAGCTCGGCGAGCTTTCGCGCCACCTCGACGTCGAGCTCGCCCATGCGGGTGAAGGTGCTCTTCAGGCCCTTGGGGACGGCCCGCTCGGGGAAGCGCGAGCGCGCCAGCTGAGCGATGTGCTCGGCCATGTCGCCCATGCGCTCGAGCGAGGCGCTCACTCGGAGAGCGGTGACGACGATGCGCAGATCGCGGGCCACGGGCTGCTGGCGGGCGAGGATCTCGATCGCGAGCTCGTCGAGCTCGAACGCCTTCTCGTCGATGACGGCGTCGGCTTCGATGACCTCTTCGGCAAGGGAGACGTCGCTCGTGCCGAAGGCGCGCGTGGCGCGGTCGATCGCGACGGTCACGAGGTCGGCGATTTCGACCAGTCGGCTCTGAACGTCCTCGAGGGACTGGTGGAATACTTCGCGCATGGCGGGTACCTTCCTCGTCGGCGGCACGGCACATAGGTGTCCCGCAACCCTCGGGGATTCTTCCCAGCGAAGGTTAACGAGTGGTGCTGTGACAGTGAATAGTAGTCTCTGCTGCTTCCCGCACGGGGGTGAACGGCGGGTGACGCCCGAGAGGCGGCTCTACGCTGGGGGCATGGAACAACCGCAGCTCGTGCTGCTCGCGCTCCTCGCAGGACTCCTGATCGGGGCCGCGGTGGTCGGCCTCGTGGTCGCAGCCCTCCGCGCTCGCGATCGTTCCCTCGCACAGACCTCTTCGGAGGTGCCGGAGGGCGTGGAGGCCATGCTGGGGGCGATGGACGACCCCGCATTCGTGTGCGACACCTCATCGACCGTGCTGGCGCTCTCGCCGGCCGCTGAGGTGTTCGGCGTCCACGCCGGCGAGGTGATCTCCAGCGAAGAGCTCAAGCGCGTGGCCCGGGTGGCGCGCGACACCGGCTCGGGCATCGCCGAGAACCTCCGCCTGCGCCGCGGTGCCGCCCCCGCCGAACCGCGCCTCGTGGCCGTGCGGGCCACGCCCATCTCGCGCCGTCTCACCCTCCTCGTGCTGCGCGACATCACCGAGCACGAGCGTGTGGAAGAGATGCGTCGCGATTTCGTGGCCAACACGAGCCACGAACTGAAGACCCCCGTCGGCGCAGTGAGCCTGCTCGCCGAGGCGATCGAGTCCGCTGCCGACGACCCCGCGCAGGTGCGCCACTTCTCGTCACGCCTGCAGGCGGAGGTCACCCGACTGGCCGCGCTCGTCAACCGCATCCTCAGCCTCTCGCGACTGCAGGCCTCCGACGAGTTGCGCGACGTGCGCGACGTCTCGATCGACGAGGTCGTCGCCGCCGCGGTCGAGGGATACGCGATCCAGGCGGATGCCGCTCAGGTCACGGTGGTCCGCGGGGGGACGAAGGGCCTGTGGGTGCGCGGGGAGCCGCAGATCCTCACCGAGGCCGTCGGCAACCTGGTGGCCAACGCCATCGCCTACTCGCCCGAGGGGTCGAAGGTCGGAGTGGGCATCAAGCTCGACGACACGGTCGTCGAGATCGCTGTCACCGACCGCGGGATCGGCATCCCCGAGAGCGACCAGCACCGCGTCTTCGAGCGCTTCTACCGCGCCGACCAGGCCCGCTCGCGCCGGACCGGTGGCACCGGACTCGGTCTGTCGATCGTGAAGCACGCCGTTCAGCGCCACGGGGGAGAGGTGCGGTTGTGGTCTCGACCCGACCGCGGCTCGACCTTCACCATCCGCCTTCCGATGTCAGAGGCTCCCGACCTCGAGAGCGTCCGCCCCAAACCCCGTCGCAAGGGCCGCAAGGGCTCCGTGACCACCCCCGTACCCGCGAAGGGAGACACCGCATGACCCGCGTTCTGATCGTCGAGGACGAGCCCGATCTGGCCGACCCGCTGGCCTATCTGCTGCGCCGGGAGGGGTACGAGGTCGAGATCGCCGAGGACGGTGCCCTCGCCCTGGTCGCCTTCCGCGAGCGCGGGGCCGACATCCTGTTGCTGGATCTCATGCTCCCCGGCATGCCGGGGACCGAGGTGTGCCGTCAGGTACGTCTGAGCTCGCAGGTGCCGATCATCATGCTCACGGCGAAGGACTCCGAGGTCGATATCGTCGTCGGCCTCGAACTCGGCGCCGACGACTACGTCACCAAGCCCTACTCGACCCGCGAACTCCTCGCGCGGATGCGGGCGGTGCTGCGCCGCCGCACGCCGGAGGAGACCGACCTCGACGACCGCGTCCTGTCGGGCGGGCGCGTCGTGCTGGACATCGATCGCCACACGGTCTCCGTGGACGGCGGCGAGATCAACATCCCCCTCAAGGAGTTCGAGCTGCTCGAAGTGCTCATGCGCAACGCCGGCCGCGTGCTCACGCGCGGTCAGCTCATCGACCGCGTGTGGGGGACCGACTACTTCGGCGACACCAAGACCCTCGACGTGCACATCAAGCGCATCCGCTCGCGCATCGAAGAGAATCCGAGCGAGCCGCGCATGCTCGTGACCGTGCGCGGTCTGGGGTACCGCTTCGAGGCCTGACTCCCCGCGAGAACGACGAAGGCGCCGACGGAGACCGTCGGCGCCTTCGTCGTTCGATCAGGACGCGGGAGTCGCGCTCGGAGTCGGCGTGGCCGAGGGCGTCGCCGGGATCGAGAACGTGGCCTCGGGCGTCGGCGCCAGGGGAGCGAGGTACTCGAGCGCACCGTCGAGCACGGGGACCTGGATGAGTGCGCCCTGTCCGTCGCCGGACTGGAAGTAGACGGGCACGGTCGAGCCCGGCATGGCGTCGATGTCGTCGAGGCGGAGCGGCTCGACGTCGTTCGCCAGGTCGCCGAGGCTGAGAGTCCGGTTGGCGGGGACGTTCACCGAGGAGCGCACCGCGGTCGATCCTTCGCCGACCTCGAGGCGCAGCGTGAGCGGCTCGGTGGTGTCGTTGACGATCGCCGCGACGAAGTTGCCGGTCGTGCCGTCGTCGTTGGCGACGATCAGGGCGTTGCGCACGTGCAGCGGGCCGGAATCGGCCGGCACGTTCACGCCGTCCGACGCGGAGTAATCGATGGTGGTCGCCTGCGGGGCGAGGATGTTGCATCCAGTCGTGCCGAGCACGACAGCGGCACCCACGGCGATGGACGCGATCAGGCGCGTTTTCACGGATCCTCCAAGATCGACAGACGGCATCAAGATCATCCTACGGGGTCCGCGGTGTCGAGCCGCCCCCACGCGCGCGAGGAGGGGAAGGCCTCAGGGTGGGCGGAACCTTAGCGTATGCGGGCCTGTGGTATCCTGGATGTTGCCGAAAGGACATAACTCCATGCTTTTTGAGGTTGGCGAGACCGTCGTTTACCCGCACCATGGCGCGGCCACGATCATCGAGGTCAAGGAACGCGTTATCAAGGGTGAGACGAAGAAATACCTGAAGCTCAACGTCACGCAGGGAGACCTCGTCATCGAGGTCCCGGCTGACAACGTCGACCTCGTCGGCGTTCGCGACGTGATCGGCAAAGAGGGTCTCGACCGCGTCTTCGAGGTGCTGCGCGCACCCTTCACCGAGGAGCCGACCAACTGGTCGCGTCGCTACAAGGCGAACCTCGAGAAGCTCGCGTCGGGCGACGTGATCAAGGTGAGCGAGGTCGTCCGCGACCTGTGGCGCCGCGATCAGGACCGCGGTCTGTCCGCCGGCGAGAAGCGCATGCTGGCCAAGGCCCGTCAGATCCTCGTTTCGGAGCTCGCTCTGGCTGAGAAGACCGACGAAGACCGTGCGAGCGTCGTGCTCGACGAGGTCCTCGCGTCCTGACGCCCCGGTGCCGGGACCCCCGCGCCGACGCCCCGTCCCCGTCGTCGAGAACCGAAGACGAGGCCGGGGCTTTCGGCGTTCCGCGGCGAATGTCGGGTCGCGCTAGCGTGAACGGGTGACTCTCACCCCCGTTCCCCGTCTCGCGGTCATCGTCGTCGCCGCCGGCTCCGGCACCCGTCTGAAGGGTGGAGCGCCGAAGGCGTTCGTCGGCATCGACGACCGGTCGATCCTGCACCACGCCTTGCGCGGTGTGTTCGCCGCGACGACCGCGCAGGTGGTCGTCGTCGTGCCCCCGGGGTACGAGGGCGAGGCGTTGACCGACGCGCGGGATGCCGCGGGCGATCGCGCCGACCTCGTCACGGTCGTGGTGGGCGGCGCCACTCGTCAGGAATCGGTCGTCGCGGGCCTCGACGCGCTGTGGGCCGACGTCGAGATCGTCCTGGTGCACGACGCGGCGCGCGCGCTGACGCCCGCCGCCGTCTTCGACCGTGTGGTCGCGGCGATCGACGCCGGAGCCGCGGCGGTCATCCCGACGCTCCCCGTGGTGGACACCATCAAGCGGGTCGATGAGGACGGACGCGTGGTCGGGCCCGTCGACCGCTCGGAGCTCGCCGCCGCTCAGACCCCCCAGGGCTTCCTGCGGACGGTGCTCCGATCGGCGCTCGCGTCGGTCGATGTCGACCACACCGACGACGCGGCGGCCGTCGCCGCAGCGGGGCATTCCGTGGCCACCGTCGAGGGGGACGCCGTGGCGTTCAAGATCACGACCGGCCCCGACCTCGACCGCGCTCGGGCTCTTCTGCAGGCGAGCCCCGCGGCATCCCTCGTCCCGGCACCGGTGCACACGGCGCCGCGCGTGGGGATCGGCACCGACGTGCACGGTTTCGGTGTCGAGGGGACGCTCTGGCTCGCGGGCCTCGAATGGCCGGGGGAGCAAGCGCTCTCGGGCCACTCCGACGGTGACGCCGTCGCCCACGCGATCGTCGACGCGCTCTTGGCGGCCGCCGGGCTCGGTGATATCGGCACGCACTTCGGCACCGACCGGCCCGAATTCGCCGGAGCGCACGCCGCCGCCTTCCTCGCGCACACCGTCGGCCTGCTCGGAGCCGCCGGGTGGCGCATCGGCAACGTGTCGGTGCAGGTGCAGGCGAACCGCCCGCGTTTCGCCTCGCGGCGCGTCGAGGCCGAGCAGGTGCTGTCGGCCGCTCTGGGAGGTGCGGCGGTGTCGGTGAGCGCCACCACGACGGACGGTCTCGGTTTCACGGGACGCGCCGAGGGTGTGGCCGCCTTCGCGACGGCGCTCGTCCTGCCGGCCTAGAGCTCGCGCGACATGAAGGTCGAGAGCGGGTCGGGCACGTAGGGCGCGAACGCCGGGCATTCGACGAAACCCTCGCTGGCGTAGAGGCGTCGTGCGGGCAGGAAGTCGTCGGTGCTTCCGGTCTCGAGCCACAGACTCCGGATGCCGCGCTCCCGCGCATCGTCCATGATGTGCCGCAGGATGGCCCGACCGACCCCCTGGCCGAGGAAGGCCTCCACGACGCGCATCGACTTCAGCTCGGCCCGGCCCTCGTCGAGGTCTTTGCACGCGCCGATGCCGGCGAGCTCGTCGTCCACCCATGCGGACCACACCGTGACGCCGTCGGCGGCGAGACGGTCCACGTCGAGCGCGTGCACGCTCTCGACGGGTGTGTTCTCGAGCATGCCGGCGAGGTGGGCGGCGACAAGGGCGCGCGTGGCGTCTCCGGACAGGTCATCGGGGCGGATCATGAGGGGCACTCCCGCACCCTAACGACCCCATGTTTCCTGCTCGGGTCGCGCGGGAAGGCGGCCGGTAGGCTGGGGCGGTGACTGTTCGGCTCTACGACACGAAGGCGCAGGCTCTGCGCGACTTCGTCCCCCTCGACCCCTCGAACGTCACGGTGTACGTCTGCGGGCCGACCGTGCAGTCGGGTCCCCACATCGGTCACGTCCGCGCGGCTCTCGCGTTCGATCTGCTGCGCCGTTGGCTCGCCCACCGCTACGGTCGCGTCACCTTCGTGCGCAACGTCACCGACATCGACGACAAGGTCCTCGCCAACGCGCGTGACACCGAGCCGTGGTGGGCTCTCGCCTATCGCATGGAGCTCGAGTTCTCGCGGGCCTACGAGGCTGTCGGCATCCTCCCCCCGACGTACGAGCCCCGCGCGACCGCTTCGGTGACGCAGATGCAGGAGCTCATCGCGGAGCTCATCGAGCGCGGTCACGCCTACGCCGCTGCCGGCGACGTGTACTTCGACGTGCGATCGTGGCCCGCCTACGGCGAGCTCACGCGGCAGAGCCTGGATGCCATGGAACCGGCCGCCGACGCCGACCCCCGGGGCAAGAGAGACCCGCACGACTTCGCCCTGTGGAAGGGCGCGAAGCCCGGAGAGCCCGCTTCTGCGACCTGGGCCTCGCCGTGGGGCGCGGGGCGTCCGGGTTGGCACATCGAGTGCTCGGCGATGTCGCGCCGATACCTGGGGCCGGAGTTCGACATCCACGGCGGCGGTCTCGACCTGCGCTTCCCGCACCACGAGAACGAGATCGCCCAGTCGACCGCAGCCGGAGACCCGTTCGCCCGGTACTGGGTGCACAACGGTCTCGTCACCGTCGACGGGCAGAAGATGTCGAAGTCGCTGGGCAACTTCACCCTCGCCTCCGACGTGCTCGACGCCCATGATCCGCTCGTGGTGCGCTACGCCCTCGCCGCGGCGCACTATCGTTCGAACCTCGACCTGACCGAAGCCTCGTGGGCCGAGGCCGAGGCGGCTCTCGGTCGGATCCGGACCTTCCTCGACCGCGCCGATCGCCTCGTGAAACCGGGATGGCCCGAGGCGAAGGAAGGACTCCCGACGGAGTTCGTCGAAGCGATGGACGACGACCTGTCAGTGCCACGGGCGCTGGCGGCGATCCACACGAGCATCCGCTCGGGAAATGCGCTGCTCGACGCCGGCAAGTACGATGAAGCGAAGCAGGACGTCTCGGACGTCGTGCAGATGACGCTCGTCCTGGGGCTCAACCCTCACTCTTCTCAGTGGGGTGGCACCGGCGGGGGAGCGGAGACCGCCGCTCTGGACACCCTCGTCCAGACGATGATCACGCAGCGTGCGCAGGCACGCGCGGACAAGGATTGGGCGGCCGCGGATCGCATTCGAGACGCGATCGCCGCCGCAGGAATCACGCTGGAGGACACTCCGGCCGGAACGCATTGGAGTATCGATGGCTAAGCCTGGACGCCCGGGAGCACGCAACCCCGGCAAGAAGAAGGGCCCTCTGAAGGGGACCGGCGGACACGTCCGCAAGGGGCTCGAGGGTCGCGGACCCACCCCGAAGGCCGAGGACCGCGCCTGGCACCCCGCGGGCAAGCGCAAGGCCGCCCAGGAGCGCTACGCCGCCGCTGGCGGCAAGGCGAAGCCGGGCGTGCGCGCCGTCGGCAGCAACCCGAACCGCAAGAGCCCCAAGGCGGCCGACGACACCGAGACGGTCACCGGTCGCAACTCGGTGCTCGAAGCGCTGCGCGCGAAGATCCCCGCCACGGCGATGTACGTCGCCCAGCGCATCGAGATGGACGATCGCGTCAAAGAGATGCTGTCGATGGCGACCAACCGCGGCATCCCCGTGCTCGAGGTCACTCGCCCCGAGCTGGACCGCATGGCGGGCTTCGACGGCGTGCACCAGGGCGTCGCCCTCAAGGTGCCCCCGTACGCCTACGCCCACCCGCAGGACCTGCTCGAGCAGATCATCGACAAGGGTCAGGTGCCCTTGCTCGTCGCGCTCGACGGCGTCACCGACCCCCGCAACCTCGGCGCGATCATCCGCTCGACGGGCGCGTTCGGCGGTCAGGGGCTGATCATCCCGCAGCGTCGCTCGGCGAGCGTCAACTCCGCCGCGTGGAAGACCAGCGCCGGGGCCGCCGCCCGCATCCCCGTCGCCCTGGCGGCCAATCTCACGGCCACGCTGAAGGAGTTCAAGAAGCAGGGTGTCTTCGTGCTCGGCCTCGACGGCGACGGCGACGTCTCGCTGCCCGCCCTCGAGCTCGCGGATCGCCCCGTCGTGATCGTCGTCGGCTCGGAGGGCAAGGGCCTGTCGCGCCTGGTCACCGAGACCTGCGATCAGGTCGTGTCGATCCCGATCTCGGCCGTGACCGAGTCGCTCAACGCCGGCATCGCGGCATCCGTCGCCCTGTACCAGGTGTCGACGCTGCGCGCGGCTCGGTGAGCTCCACGATCCTGCTCTGAAAGCCCGACGAACACGCCGGGTCGCGTTGCCTGGGCGCTCCGATCACGGCACGCTGGGTGAGGACGTGGTTCCGTCCAGCAGACCGACGAAAGGAACGCCCATGCCCCGCATCGCCGTCATCGGAGGCACCGGCTACGCCGGCAGCCGCATCGTGACCGAAGCCGTGCGTCGCGGCCACACCGTGGTCTCTGTCGCCCGCTCTGTTCCGGCCGAGCGCATCGAGGGAGCGACGTACGTCGAGGGCACCGTGCTCGACGTCCCCGGGCTCGTGGCCGAGCTCGACGGGGTCGACGTGGTCGTGTCGGCCGTGGCTCCGCGCGGTGACATGGAGGGCAAGCTGCGCCCCGCGATCGCCGAGCTCGTGGCCGCGCTCCCCGACGGCGTCCGGATCGGCGTCGTGGGCGGCGCGGGGGGATCGCTGGTCGCCGAGGGCGGACCGCGCCTGATCGACACCGACGACTTCGCGGAAGAGTACAAGCCCGAGGCACGCGAGGCGATCGGCATCCTCGAGGACCTCCAGGCCGACGACACCGGCCGCGACTGGTTCTACGTGCACCCGGCCGGGGGGTTCGGTTCGTGGGCCCCGGGCGAGCGCACCGGGTCGTACCGCGACGGCGGCGACGTGCTCGTCGTCGACGACGAGGGCAACTCGTTCATCGGCGGTGCCGACTTCGCGATCGCGGTCCTCGACGAGATCGAGAACCCGAAGCACACGCGCGAGCGTTTCACCGTGGGGTACTGAGCTCGCGAACACCGAGGTCGTGGCATCCGGAATCGAATCCGGATGCCACGACCTCCGTCATTCCGGGTGCGCGGTGCCCGGCCCGAGAGGCGTCAGACCAGGTCGCGCCAATCCACCGTGTCGGTGTCGGTCGTGGGGACCTCACCGGTCTCGGGAGCGTCGGCGTCGGAGACCGTCGGCAGCGACATCGTGTCGGTGGGCGGGCCCATCACGGTGGCCTCGTCGCGACGGTGACGCAGGACATCGTCGACGTACGAACTCACGACCTCGGCCAGGGGCACCGAACGACCGCGCGCCTGCGACATGTACCAGCGGTGTTCGAGCACCTGGTGGAACACCTCGGCGGGCTCGAGCTTGGCGCGCAGGTCCCACGGGATCGCCATGACGATCGGCTCGAACACCCGCGTCAACCACTCGTGGGCGACCATCTCCTCGTCGGCACCGAGGCGCGAGACACGGGCACGGAACTCGTCCAGATCGTTGAGCAGACGACGCGCCTGGTTCTCCTCGACGTCGAGGCCGGTCAGGCGGAGCAGGCGGCGCTGGTGGTGCCCGGCATCCACGACCTTGGGCTGGATCGACACCTTCGTGCCGTCGCTGGCCGTGCGGATCGACATCTCGCCGATGTCGAAGCCGAGGGCGTTCAACCGATGCACGCGCTCGGTGATGCGCCAGGACTCGTCGACGGCGAAGGACTCCTTGTCGGTGAGTGCTCCCCACAGTGAGTGGTACGACGAGACGAGACCGTCGGCGATGGCCACGGCATCCACTCCGCCCTCGAGGCGGCCCCCGGCTTCGAGATCCATGATCTCGCCGGCGATGTTGATGCGGGCGATGTCGAGATCGTGCGCACGCTGACCCGGAGTCAGGCGGTTGCCGTGCAGCTCACCCGTCTCGGCGTCGACCAGGTAGGCGGCGAACTCACCGGCGTCGCGGCGGAAGAGGGTGTTCGACAGCGAGACGTCGCCCCAGTAGAAGCCGACGTTGTGCAGGCGCACCAGCAGCACGGCCAGGGCGTCGACGAGGCGCGTCGCGGTGTGCGGGCGGAGCACCTGCGTGAACAGGGCGCGGTAGGGGAGCGAGAAGCGAAGGTGCGCCGTGACGAGTGCGGCGGGGAGGGGGCGACCCGAGGCGTCGGTGCGACCGGCGATCACGGCGACGCGGTCGACGCAGGGGGCATCGAGACGGTCGAGGTTGCCGAGCATGTCGTACTCGCGCCGCGCCATCTCTTCGGTCGTCTCTTTGATGGCGACGACCCGACCCGACAGGTTGGCGAAGCGCACGAGGTGACGTGAGATGCCCTTGGGGAGGGCGACGATGTGACTGCTGGGCCAGTCGGCGAGACCGGTCGACCAGGGCAGTTGCAGGAGCCCCGGGTCGACGGTGCTGGCGGTGATGCTGAGCGATTCGGACACGGATGCCTCCGGGAAATGAGGCGGCGCGCCCCCGCCCGAGAAAATCGGGATCGGGGACGCGCCGCGTCGGTGCGTGGGTCAGGCCGAGGCGATGGCCCGGTCGGTCAGGCGCTCGCCCGACTCGAGGTCGAACACGTGGATGTGTCCGGGGACCGGGGCCAGCACGACCGTCTCGCCCGCGTTGGGGTGACGGCGACCGTCGACGCGCGCGACCAGGTCGGTGCGCTTGCCGTTGATCTCGGTGTGACCGTAGAGGTAGCCATCGGCGCCGAGCTCCTCGACGAGGTCGACGACGACCGAGAGGCCGCGGCCGTCGGCGGGAGCGACCTGGATGTCTTCGGGGCGCACGCCGATGGTGACCTCGGAGCCGTTGGCCTTGCCGATGGTGTCGGCCTCGACGGGCACCACCAGGTTGCCGAACTGCACGCCACCCTCGGTCAGGTCGGCGGTGAAGAGGTTCATCGCGGGCGAGCCGATGAAGCCGGCCACGAAGACGTTCTTCGGGGTCTCGTACAGGTCGCGCGGGGTGCCCACCTGCTGGAGCAGGCCGTCCTTCAAGACCGCGATGCGGTCGCCCATCGTGAGCGCCTCGGTCTGGTCGTGCGTGACGTAGACCGTGGTGACGCCGAGGCGACGCTGCAGCGACGCGATCTGGGTGCGGGTCTGGACGCGGAGCTTGGCGTCGAGGTTCGACAGCGGCTCGTCCATGAGGAAGACCTGGGGCTGACGGACGATCGCGCGACCCATGGCGACGCGCTGACGCTGACCACCCGAGAGGGCCTTGGGCTTGCGGGTCAGGTACTGCTCGAGGTCGAGCAGCTTGGCGGCCTCGAGCACGCGGGCGGCGCGCTCTTCTTTACCGACGCCGGCGATCTTGAGGGCGAAGCCCATGTTCTCGGCGACGGTCATGTGCGGGTACAGCGCGTAGTTCTGGAACACCATCGCGATGTCGCGGTCCTTGGGCGGGACGTCGGTGACGTCGCGGTCGCCGATGAGGATGCGGCCGGAGTTGACCTCTTCGAGGCCGGCGAGCATGCGCAGTGACGTGGACTTGCCGCAGCCCGAGGGACCGACGAGGACCAGGAACTCGCCGTCGGCGACGTCGAGGTTCAGCTTGTCGACCGCGGGGCGGGTGCCGCCGGGGTACAGACGGGTTGCGTTGTCGAAGGTGACGGACGCCATGTTTTCTTCTCCTTCACCGGCAGGTACGTGCCGGACGATCCGTAGTGAATGGAATGAACGGGGGCGACCCCGTGCGCCCGACGCTGGGCGTATTCGTCAGTATCGCACGTGTCTGGTCATTTCTCAGCCAGCCTGGCTACCATCGATGCTCGGTCGTCCCACCCGCACGGCCCCCCTGATTTCATGCGGCATCGTCCGTGCCCGGAAGGTTTCATGTCCAACGACCAGTCACCGAATGTGCCAGCAGAACGCGACCGCCGCGAGGCGGTGCGCGAAAAGGCGCAGCAGGTCAAGGCGAAGCAGGCGCGGTGGCGCATCGTGCGCCGCTCGCTGCTGGGCGTGGGCGCCGTCGCCGTGATCGCGGTCGCCGCGGTGGGAGTCTCGTTCGCCCTGAACTCCCGCGAGGCTCGTTCGCAGGCTCTCCCCGATGCGGCGACCGACGACGGCTTCGTGATCACCAGCGCCTCGCAGGTGGCCGACCCCCTCGCCGACCAGACCGTCGACGGCAGCGCCGCCACGATGTCGGCTCAGGCCACTCCTCCCGGAGACGCGCCGGCGCCCACCACCGAGGCGACGCCGGAGCCCACGGGCACGGCCGCTCCCGTCGACATCCGCGTCTACGTCGACTACATGTCGGCCGAGGCCCGCGAGTTCCAGTCCGCGAACGCCAGCCAGCTGTCGAAGTGGGTCGGAGACAAGGCCGCCACCCTCACCTATTACCCCGTGGCGATGTTGACGTCCAAGTCCAACGGCACGAAGTACAGCCTGCGTGCGGCCGGTGCCGCCGCCTGTGTCGCGACCCACTCGTCCGACCGCTTCTTCGCGTTCAATCACGAGCTGCTCACCAACCAGCCCGCGGTCGACTCCGACGGCTACAGCGACCAGCAGCTCGCCGACATGGCGCAGGGCGCGGGGGTGAGCGACATCGGCGCGGTGCGCGAGTGCATCGAAGACGAGACCTACACGGCCTGGGCGAAGGCGGCGACCGATCGTGCCATCAAGGGGCTGCCCGGCACGAAAGGGCAGGCGCTGACGGCGACCCCGACCGTGCTCGTCAACGGCACCGAGTACGTCGGGAACATGGACGACGCGAAGGAGTTCGCCCAGTTCGTGCTCACCGTCGACAGCAACGCGTACTACTCGACCGCCACCCCGACGCCGTCGAGCACGCCCTCGACGACGCCCGCGGGCTGATTCGATCCCTCGGAGAGGCTCGTGGTGTGCGATTCTGGTCATATGAACGAGAAGCTTGAGGACTCCCCGCCGCGGCGGTCCCTGGCGCAGCTGAAGGCCTGGGTGCAGGAGTTCCGCGAGCAGGGACATCTGTTCGCCGGCCAGCTGAAGGTCGTCGAGCAAGAAGACGCCGACAGTCAGGACACCGGTCTCGTGGTGATGAACCTGATGAACGCGCGTGCGTCGATCTACATGCAGCCCCAAGGCTACGACGAGCCGCTGTGGGAGGCGACGCTGACGTCGCGTCCCGAAGACCTGACCCTCACGCCGCACGAGATGGCGAGCCTGGCCGCCGAACTCGTCGTCGCGGGCAACCTCTGCTCGTTCCTGCAGTGGAAGTCCCTCGAGTGGGACCGCGAGAGCGGAACCCACGACGTCTGATGCGGCGGGAGCGACCGGTCCGCCGCTCTAGACTCGTCCATCGAGACGCTTCCCGTCTCACGCCGGCTTGGCGCAATTGGTAGCGCACCGTACTTGTAATACGGGGGTTGCAGGTTCAAGTCCTGTAGCCGGCACGTAATTCCGCGGATCTGGCGCCGATCTGGTCGCCCGCAAGGCCCGAAGCCATCGGAAACCCATCGCTTTCGATCTGGCCCGGCGGCCGCGTGCGCCCGGCGGTATGCTCAGCGGACACGGCAGGGGGCACCATGACCGACAGCAACATCACCACCGAGCAACCGGCGCCGAAGAAGCGCAACCTCACTCCGTGGATCTTCGGAGGCATCGGCGTCCTCGTCGTCGCCGCGGCTATCGCCATCCCCGTCTCGATCAACGTGGCGAACGACGCCGCCGCGAAGGAGGAAGCCGCCCGAGTTGCCGCGGAGGCTCAGGCTGCCGAAGTGCAGCGCCTCGCGACGTTCCGAGGCGAGCTCGCGAGCTGCGGAGTGGCGTCCGCCGGCTCCTCAACAGTCGAAATTCTCGACGGGGGAGAGGCTGTGCAGTTGCAGCGCGTCACGAAGTACGACGGGCCCACGTACGCGCAGCTCTCATGCTTCCTCAAGGGGCTCGACGCGCCGGCCGCCATTGAAGCTGAGATTGGGCAGACGCGGGCTCTCGACGGTCGGCAGAGCGACACGTGGGACGGGTACGTGATCTCGTGGGCTTACCACCCTGACGACGGTGCGAGCATCCTCGTCAAGCATGCGGATTGACCCCATTCCGGACACCTGTGTAGCCGTGCCACGCCTGCGGGCCTCATCCCTGAACCGGTACTCATAGGGGAGGGAAGTGCGCGATCTGACGAGGCGAACGCGACCGTGACGCGCCTCTCGACGGTTGCCTGGTCGAAGGCGTTTCGGTTGCGGCATCCTGCTGTGCCACCGGTGCGAGGTGCCCGCCCTCGTCGTCCCAAAATTCTGCGGCGATGTCGTCTTCGTCGGATCTTCCGTCACCGTCCATGGTCGGACTCTACGCTCAAGTCTCCGCGTGGGATAGACGGTCAGATCTGGTGAGAAGCCCGACGGCCCCTTATCGACGGTTCACAGAGTTTCGCCCTCAATAACGCAGGCAGGGGCCGTGCTTTACGCGCCGGCTCCCACCGCCAAAAGTCTGCGCTCTAGTCGCTCCATGGATGTCGCCATTGCCGCGACGATGCCCAGTTCGTCTATCGGTTGGGCTCCGCTGAGAGCCGCCTCGAGCAGGCGGAGCAGCCGAGACGTTTCCACAAGACCGTCTCGATGGCACTCTTCAAGGTGAAGCCTGACCGACTTCAGGGCTATGGCCGAGTTCGCGCTCATCGAGCCCCCCGCCCGTGGTGCGACCCGGCTGGGTCGACACTCTCTCATTGGTAGCAGGTTTCGATCCACACTTACACGCCCCCTTTGGCGGACACGACCGCTGCGAGGCCGAGACCGAGGGCATGAAGCGCTACTGGAGGTGGCGCGTCACCGAGGATGCGAAGCAGCGCGCGCAGACTCGCTGACCGTGGTGTCGGAGGATAGGCGTAGCCTCGCGCCATGTCCCGCCCCCTGCACCCTGACATGATGCTCGGCATTCGTCTCTCGACGATCTGCTCGCGCAACCGGTATGAGCGCAACACGGCCCCGGTGATCGCCGAGCTGCTCGAGGTGCCGGCGACCGGGGCGACGTTCTCGCGTTTGAGTCGGGCCGGTGGGCCGGGCACTACGACGACGAGCACACTGCCGCGCTCGTGGCAGCAATCTTCGCAGAGGCGCCAGGCGCCGCAGATTGGACCCACATCGGGGGGAAGGGGCTGTACCGCCAGAACTACGCGAAGACCGACATGTCGCATCGGCGGCTGATCTTGCCGCCATTCGTCGTCGCGGCGCTTCGCGAGCGCACGCGCGACAGCGAGTACGTCTTCGCGTCGGTGACCGGCACGCTCCGCAGCCCGAACAACTTCCGGACGCAATGGCGGAAGTTTCGCGAGGCGCACGGCTACGAGGCGTGGGTGACGCCGAAGACGTTCCGCAAGGCCGTGGCGACCCTCGTCGCGACCCGGGCCGACGACGAGACCGCGGCGGGCCAGCTCGGGCACGAGTCGCCGAAGATCACGAAGCGGCACTACATCCGGCGCCTGCACGAGGGGCCGGACGTGCGTGCCATCTTGGAGCTGTTCGCGTCCTGAGTCATCCATTACCCATCGTTTTCGTTGGGACACCGCGGGTTTCGTCGGGTCGCTCCGGGCTATTGCGTCGGTAAGAAACCCCAGACTGTGGGCTCTATCGGGTCATCCCGGGACATGAGGTCGCCCAAACGGAGGTTGCAAATTCAACTCCTGTAGCTGGCACCCCATTCATCCCCTGCGCAGGATCACTCAGATGACGTCGAACGGCGTGTCGTCATCGTCGTAGTTCATCGACGGCGGCGCCCAGGCGGCATGCTGCGCATCCGCCGCGTCCCCTTGCAGCTGTACCGTCACGACGGAGATGGTGACCGCGGTGGTAGGGGTGACGAGAATGCTCAGCTTGCTGCCGTCGTCGGTCGTCACCGTCAGGAAGCCACCACCGGCGTGGACGGCGGCGAGGACCTGGCGACGCAGGTCGTCCGCGTGCTCGAGGGGCGCGAGCGCGTGCGAGACGCCGTCGACGGCGATCCGCAGTCGTTCGATGCTCTGGCCCATGACACGCACGCTAGGCGTGTTCCATCGACGCCGGACGGGGGTTGCCGGAACGGGCGAGCGCGAGGCACACTGCGGGGGTCAACCCCTAACGGACTTTCGTCAGAACGAACATCCGAACGTAAGCTCGGCCCGTGACCGACGCCGACATCGAAGACTCCCCGCCGCGGCGCTCCCGCAAGCAACTCCAGGTCTGGGTGGACGAGTTCGAAGAGAACGAGCACTGCATCGCGGGCAGCATCTCGGTCGCGCCCCAGGAGGATGACGGAGAAGAGGACACCGGACTGGTGATCCTGCGCCTTCGTTACGCATCGTCCTCGGTGTACATGAAGCCGCGCGGCTACGACGACCCGCTCTGGGAGATGACGATCACTCCGCAGCCCCGGGAACTCGGGTTGTCCGTGCAGGGGATCGCCAGCCTCGCCGCCGAACTCGTCGTGGCGAGCAACCTCTGCACGTTCCTCCAGTGGAAGTCGCTCGAGTGGGACCGCGAGAGCGGCCAGCGAGGATCCTCCGCGGGCGCGGCGCCCTCACCGTAGGCGTTCAGTCCGGGGCGGATCGGCCCTTGCCCTTTCCGCGGTCGGCGTGTCAGGCGTTCACGACAGGGCCCGCGCCAGAGCGACGAGGAACACCGCCGCCGCCACGATCATCGCCAGGCCCGCCAGCAGAGCGCCGGCGATGGCCACGGCGCGAAGAGTGCCCCTGCGACGGCTTCCATCCAGGGCGAACAGGAGGGTGCAGACCGAGACGACCAGGACGAGGAGATCGCCGATCAGCCCGGGCGGCGCCCACACCGAGGTCGCCATCGCGACGACCCCCGCGCCCAGCGCGGCGAGGTGCCACGCGTGGTTCCGTGCGGGAGGGGAGTCCTCGGACACGACTCAGCACATCCGCACGCGCAGCCACCGCACGCCGTGGGGTACGAGGGTGACACCGGCACCCAGCCACACGGGGTGCGACGACACCAGGTCGAGCGCCTCCGGCACCAGTCCCGACAGCGTGAGGGCGTCGACCTCGACCGCCGAGTCGGCGACGTTCGCCAGGACAAGGACTGAGAATTCGCGTCCCGGGCGCAGGAAGGAGACGACGGATGCCACGTTCGAGCCGAACGCGATCAGTTCGTTGCCCGCGAATTCCGGCGTCGACCGGCGGACCTCGGTGAGTCGCGAGAGTCGAGAGAAGACGCGACCGGCCGGGGTGCCGGCATCCGCTCGATCCTCGTAGTTCTGCGCCGGGCGGAAGGGCCGGTTGACCCACCGACTGTCGTCGGCCTCGTCCGCTCGTTCGGCGTAGGTGTAATCGTTCAGCTGTGCGACCTCGTCACCGAGGTAGAGCAGGGGGATGCCGCCGGTCGAGAGCGCGAGGGCGTGGGCGAGCACGACCCGGTCCTCACCCCCGGCGTCTCCCGCTTCGACCCCGGCCAGCGAGGCGGTGGTCCCCGTGACGCGAGCGTCTCCCGTGCGCGGGTTCTCTTGGAACGGCACGCCGCGCGCGAACGAGCCCTCGGCCCGGCCCACGTAGAAATCGTTGAGGAATCGGCGGTGCGGGGAGGCGTCGATGCCCAGCTCGGCGGCATCCTCGTCGGCGAAGGTCCAGCCGATGTCGTCGTGGCTGCGCACGTAGTTGACCCACGCAGTGCCGGCGGGGAGGGCGTGGCGGCGCTCGAGCGCCTGCTGCAGAAGGCGGCCGTCGCGGGTGGCGAGAGCCTCCCAGGTGAGGGCCATCTGCAGCGGGTTGTACGAGATCTGGCACTCGTCCGGCGAGATGTACGAGATCACCTCGTCGGGGTGCACGATGGCCTCCGACTTGAACAGCAGACCCGGGGCCGCCATGCGCAGGACCGCGTTGAAGGCCTGCAGCAGCAGGTGCGCCTCGGGGAGGGACTCGCAGGTGGTGCCGAGCTGCTTCCAGATGAAGGCCACGGCATCCATGCGAAGGATCTCGACGCCCTGATTGGCGAGGAAGAGCATCTCGCCCGCCATCGCCTCGAAGACCGCGGGGTTGGCGTAGTTGAGGTCCCACTGGAAGTGGTAGAACGTCGCCCAGATCCAGCGGCCGTCGTCGAGTTGGACGAACGAACCCGGGTGGTCGTCGGGGAAGATCTCGCGCGTGGTCCGCTCGTAGGCGTCGGGCATCTCGCGGTCGGGGAAGATCAGGTAGAAGTCCTCGTACCCCGCCTCGCCCGCGAAGGCCTTCTGCGCCCACTCGTGCTCGTTGCTCGTGTGGTTGAAGATGAAGTCGACCACGAGCGAGATCCCCGCCCGGCGCAGCTCGGTCGCGAGGGCGGCCAGCTCGTCCATCGTTCCCAGCGCGGGATTCACCCGCCGATAGCTGGACACCGCGTAGCCCCCGTCGCTGTTGCCCGCGGGGCTCTCGAACAGCGGCATGAGGTGGAGGTAGGTGAGACCCAGTTCGCGGAAGTACGGGATCGATTCCCGGATGCCGTTGAGCCCGCCCGCGTACCGGTCGACGTAGCAGACGCCCCCGAGCATGCCCTCGCTCTCGAACCAGGCGGGTGGGTTCTCGCGTTCGCGGTCGAGGGCCTTCAGCGTCCGCGGACGCGCGAGCCACGACGTGCGTGCGAGCTCGACGACGGATGCCAGACGCTCGAGGCCGTCGGGATGCTCGCCGTACAGCCGCGTGAACAGATCGTGCAGTCGCGGAAGGTGCTGCTCGGCGTGAGCGAGGAACTCGCGGTCGGTGTCGGCCGCGCGGAGGTCGTCGATCAGGCGCGAGACGTCGTCGGATCCGGGGTGGAGCTGGGTCACGGATCACAGCCTGACGCATCCGGGGGTCGGCGGTCGACAGCGACGTGCCGCCCCCGGCTCGCAGGCAAGGGGAAGGTGGCCCGACCCCGCGTCGTACGATCGACGGTGGCCCCCGCGCGGGGGCGCGAGGGGAGAGCCGTGGCGGAGCGGGGAACGACCGGCGTGGCTGTCGGGGGAGCGGTGCTCATCGGCGCCCTCACCGCGCTGCAGGCGCGCATCAACGGCACCCTCGGGGCGGAGATCGGCGACGGCTTCGTCGCGGCCGCGGTGTCGTTCAGCTCCGGACTCGTGATCCTCGTCGTGCTGTCCGCCCTGATTCCCGGGGGCCGACGCGGATTCGGTCGCCTGGTGGCCGGCATCCGGACCCGATCCATCCCTCCCTGGATGCTGCTCGGGGGTCTGGTCGGGGCGTTCACCGTCGCGAGCCAGGGGCTGACAGTCGCGACCATCGGCGTGGCGCTCTTCACAGTCGGTTTCGTCGCGGGTCAGACCACCGGGGGAATGGTGCTCGACCGCATCGGCTACGGACCCGCCGGGGTCGTACCTGTCACTGTTCGCCGTCTGGTCGGCGCTCTGCTCGCCATCGCCGGAGTCGTCGTGTGCCTGTCGGGAGACGCGCTCGGCGGGGTTCCGCTGTGGATGCTGGTCGTCCCCGCGATCGCGGGCGCAGGTGTGGCCTGGCAGCAGGGCACGAACGGGCGCCTGCGCGTGCGCGTCGAGAGCCCGCTCACCGCGACGCTGGTGAACTTCATCGGCGGGACGGTGGTCCTCGTGATCGCCGCGGGCGTGCACATCGGCTTCGTGGGGGCTCCGCGCACCATCCCGACCGAGCCGTGGCTCTACCTCGGCGGGGCGGTGGGCGTGATCTACATCTTCTTGTCGTCCGTCGTCGTGCGCCGCACGGGGGTGCTGCTCCTCGGCCTCGGGTCGGTGGTCGGTCTTCTCACGACCTCGGTGCTGCTCGACGCGCTCTGGCCGGCTCCGGCCGCGCCCTCCACTCCGGTGGCACTGCTCGCCGCAGCCGTGGCCATCGCCGGGGTGGCCGTCGCCGCCGTGCCGTGGAGGCGCCGCCGGCGCTGACCGGGAAACGACGACGCCGCCGGGGACGGCTGTCCCACGGCGGCGCCGATCGGAAGAAAGTCAGAGACGCGTCTCGTCGACCGCGCGCTTCTTCGAGCCTCCGGGCATGCGCGACAGGTGCTTCGCGGCATCCACGGTCTTGCGTCGAGTGGCGCGGGTGCGCGGGGGCTTTCCGCCCACGTACAGCCAACCGAGGAGGACCTCGCCCTTGGCGAGACCGTGGGCCTTCGCGAGCACCTTGCTCCGGGTGTTGTCGTCGGTGCGCCAGAACACGCCGAAACCCGCCTCGTCGAGCACGAGGCTCAGCATGTGGGCGACACCGGATGCCACGGCCTCCTGCTCCCACGCGGGGATCTTCTTCGAGCTGAGGTCGGCGACGACCGCGATGATCAGCGGAGCGCGGCGGGGCTTCGACGAGTGCCCCTTCTTGCCGTCGGCTTTGTTCAATGCCCGCGCGAGAACGTCGCGATCGGCTCCGCGGATCTCGATGAGACGCCACGGACGCAGGCTTTTGTGGTCGGCGACGCGACCGGCCGCGGCGACGAATGCCTCGAGCTCGGGACCGGTGGGGGCGAGGTCGGTGACCTTCGACCACGACCGGCGGTCGCGCATCGCTTCGAGCGCGCTCATGCCTCGTCGACGGGAGAGTCGTCGGGGGTGAAGTTCAGCGACAGCGAGTTCATGCAGTAGCGGTCACCGGTGGGCGTGCCGAACCCGTCGGGGAAGACGTGACCCAGGTGCGACCCGCAGTTTGCGCAGCGGACCTCGGTGCGCTGCATACCGTGGCTGTTGTCCTCGAGCAGCTCGACGGCCTCGGGACGGACCGACTCGTAGAAGCTCGGCCACCCGCAGTGCGAGTCGAACTTGGTGCCGCTCTGGAACAGCTCGTTTCCACATGCGGCGCAGGTGTAGAAACCGGCGCGGCTCTCATCGAGCAGCTCGCCGGTCCAGGCGCGCTCGGTTCCCGCCTGACGGAGCACCGCGTACTGCTCGGGGCTGAGCTCGGCGCGCCACTGGTCGTCGGATTTGTCGACGGCGTAGGTCATGTTCACTCTCCTTCTTCGCTTCCATTCTCTCGTGCCCGACGACGGTCAGGTCGTGACGGCATAATCTCCCGGGTGACTCAGGATGCCGTGACCGCCGTCGTCGACCGCTACCGGCGGTTCGCGCGAGACGAAGCCCCCGGTCGCTCGGCGGTGTACGAGGCATGGGCCCGCCGCGTCGCGGACGACGCCGCGGTGGCCGGGGTGCTCTCGCGCATCCCCGAGACACGGCGGCAGCCTCCCCTCGTGTTCGCGGTCATGCGTCTGCTCGGAGCGCCGCTCGACGACGTCGACGCGTGGAGCGCGTGGGTCCTCGCCCACACCGACGCGATCGTCGCCGAGTGCGGGCGCCGGAGCGTGCAGACCAACGAGCCTCTCCGCTGCGCCGCCCTGCTGCCGGCGCTTTCGCTGATCGAGGGGCCGATCGCCCTGCTCGAGGTGGGGGCGAGCGCGGGGCTGTGCCTCTTTCCGGACCGGTACTCGTACGGGTATCGCCGCGGCGGTGAGCTCGTCACGCTTGATCCCGCCGACGGGCCGAGCTCCGTCGTGCTCGACAGCGATCTCGACGGACAGCCCGACCTGCGTATGCCCGAGATCGTCTGGCGGGCCGGGATCGACCTCAGCCCCCTCGACGCCCGAAACGAGCAGGACCGCTCCTGGCTCACCGGTCTCGTGTGGCCGGGCGAACAGGGGCGCCTCGAGCGCATCGAGCGAGCCCTCGACATCGCCGCGGCCGCTCCGCCCGTCCTCGTCGCCGGTGACGGGGCCGGGGCGCTTCCCGCGCTCGCCGCGACCGCTCCGGCCGGGGCGACGCTCGTCGTGACGACCCCCGGAGTGCTCGCGCACGTCCCCCGCGTCCATCGCGCCGCGGTGATCGACGCCGCGCGGACGGCGGGCAGGTGGATCACCCTCGACGCGCCCGGGCTGCACGACGGGTGGACGAGACGTCCGGAGCCCGCGCGCGGCGGGTTCGCTCTCGCCCTCGACGGCGAGGTCCTCGCGGAGGTCGATCCGCTCGGGGCGTGGGTGGCGTGGCATCCGGAATCGCGGGCGGCGGCGCAGTAGCGTGACGGCGTGACCCTGTCGGACCGTGACCTCGCCTTCCTCGCTTTCGAGGGGGAGTGGCGACGCCACGCGGGTGCGAAAGAAGAAGCCATCCGCGCGGAGTTCGCGCTGACGCCCGCCCGGTACTACCAACTGCTCGGTCGGCTGATCGACACCCCCGAGGCCCTCGCGCACGACCCCATGCTCGTGCGTCGACTGCGCCGTCGGCGCGACGATGCGGCTGCCCAGCACCGTGCGCGCCTGGGCCGTACGGCGGAACGCTGACGGGTTCGCTCGGACGCGACCGATAGCATCGTCCAATGGCCAGATCGACCTTCCCTCGGGATCGCTTCGACGACCTCCCGGCCGACTCCGGTCGCGTCGGCGCCCACCGCGCCGAGAACCCGCGTCTGCGCGGGTGGATCGTCTTCCTGTGGGCGGCCATCGCCACCCTGGTACTGATCATCGCCGGCATCTTCGCGACGCTCGTGGTCTCGGGCCGTATCTCGCTGGGCCCCGCCGACGCTCCCACCCCGATTGCCTCGGCGGAGCCGACGACCCCGGCCGTGGTCGACACGTCGTACTCGGTCGTCGTGCTCAACGGCACGCCCGACAGCGGTCTCGCCGCCTCCGTCCGCGACCAGATCGTGGCGGCGGGGTGGAGCGGCGACACCGTCGAGACCGGCAACTCCGACAGCACCGACTTCGCCGACACGACCATCTACTACCGTCTCGACAGCGATGAGGCGGCGGCCGAGGGGCTGGCTCAGACGATCGGCGGCGCGCAGGTCGCGCAGAGCGACTTCCTGCAGCCCACCGATGACCCGAACACCCCCGACGACGAGAGCAACGTCAAGCGTCTGATCGTCGTGATCGGTCTCGACCGGGCATCCGGTCAGCCGTCCGCTTCGCCCTCATCCTGACCGCTCACGGGCCGCGTGTTTCCGCGGAGTAACAACTTGGATGCACGCGCGTCAACAATGCTCCCGAACCCCGATTCGGTGGCATCCCCCGTGCTTACGATGACCTCGTCGTTCAGCAACAGGAGATTCGCATGACGCAGGGCACTGTCAAATGGTTCAACGCCGAGAAGGGCTTCGGCTTCATCACGGTCGATGACGGGCAGGACGTTTTCGTCCACTACTCGAGCATCGAGATGTCGGGCTTCCGCGTCCTCGAGGAGGGGCAGGCCGTCGAATTCACCGTCGGCACCGGTCAGAAGGGCCCCCAGGCGGAGTCCGTGCGACTGGCCTGAGCGCTGATCAGAACGCCGCGGCATCCGAGTTCCGGATGCCGCGGCGTTCGGTGTTTCCGGGACGGTCCGCGGCTTGCACTCCCCAGGGGCGAGTGCCAGAATGAGTTAGCACTCGCTTTCGTCGAGTGCCAAAATCTGCAAGTCACCCGTCCGGGAGGGACGACACACTTATGGCAAAGATCATCGCTTTCGACGAAGAGGCCCGGCGCGGTCTCGAGCGCGGCCTCAACACTCTCGCCGACGCCGTCAAGGTGACCCTGGGCCCCCGCGGTCGCAACGTCGTGCTCGAGAAGAAGTGGGGCGCCCCCACGATCACGAACGACGGTGTCTCGATCGCCAAGGAGATCGAGCTCGACGACCCGTACGAGAAGATCGGCGCGGAGCTGGTCAAGGAGGTCGCCAAGAAGACCGACGACGTCGCGGGTGACGGCACCACCACCGCCACCGTTCTCGCCCAGGCGCTCGTGCGCGAGGGCCTGCGCAACGTCGCCGCCGGCGCCGACCCCATCTCGCTCAAGAAGGGCATCGAGAAGGCCGTCAAGGCCGTCACCGACGAGCTGCTCTCTTCCGCCAAGGAGGTCGAGTCCAAGGAGCAGATCGCCGCCACCGCGTCGATCTCCGCCGCCGACCCCGCGATCGGCGAGCTCATCGCCGAGGCCATCGACAAGGTGGGCAAGGAAGGCGTCGTCACCGTCGAGGAGTCCAACACTTTCGGCACCGAGCTCGAGCTCACCGAGGGTATGCGCTTCGACAAGGGATACATCAACCCCTACTTCGTCACCGACCCCGAGCGTCAGGAAGCGGTCTTCGAAGACCCGTACATCCTGATCGCCAACCAGAAGATCTCCAACATCAAGGACCTTCTGCCGATCGTCGACAAGGTGATCCAGGAGGGCAAGGAGCTCCTCATCATCGCCGAGGACGTCGAGGGCGAAGCCCTCGCGACGCTCGTGCTCAACAAGATCCGCGGCATCTTCAAGTCGGTCGCCGTCAAGGCTCCCGGCTTCGGCGACCGCCGCAAGGCTCAGCTGCAGGACATCGCGATCCTCACCGGCGGCCAGGTCATCACCGAAGAGGTGGGCCTCAAGCTCGAGAACGCGACCGTCGACCTGCTCGGCCGTGCTCGCAAGGTCATCATCACCAAGGACGAGACCACGATCGTCGAGGGTGCCGGTGAGTCGGAGCTGATCGAGGGTCGTGTGACCCAGATCCGCCGCGAGATCGAGAACACCGACAGCGACTACGACCGCGAGAAGCTCCAGGAGCGCCTCGCGAAGCTCGCCGGTGGCGTCGCCGTCATCAAGGCCGGAGCCGCGACCGAGGTCGAGCTCAAGGAGCGCAAGCACCGCATCGAAGACGCCGTGCGCAACGCCAAGGCGGCCGTCGAAGAGGGTGTCGTCGCCGGTGGTGGCGTCGCGCTCATCCAGGCCGGCAAGAACGCCCTCGCGAACCTCGAGCTCACGGGTGACGAGGCCACGGGCGCGAACATCGTGCGCGTCGCCATCGAGGCCCCGCTCAAGCAGATCGCGCTCAACGCCGGTCTCGAGCCCGGTGTCGTCGCGAACAAGGTCGCCGAGCTGCCCGTGGGCCACGGCCTCAACGCCGCGACCGGCGAGTACGGTGACCTGTTCGCACAGGGCATCATCGACCCCGCCAAGGTGACCCGATCGGCTCTGCAGAACGCCGCCTCGATCGCAGGGCTCTTCCTCACGACCGAGGTCGTCGTCGCCGACAAGCCGGAGAAGAACCCCGCTCCCGCGGGCGACCCGACCGGTGGCATGGACTTCTGATCCACGCTGACGCCTGAGAACGCCCCCTCCTCCGGGAGGGGGCGTTCTTCGTTCCGGGGCGGGTGCGGGGTGACACCGGAGGGTGAGATTTCTCACATCTGTGACGCGTGTCATGGGACTTTATCTTTTCCCACGACCCCCTCAGGACGGGACGTCTCTGGCTAAAGAGGTCGAGTGGCTCGAGCAGCATGGTTACGAATACGACAAGAGCTCTATGAGAGCCGTTTACACGGGAGATTGGGTAGATGTCAGATCTCGAAACCTCTAAGCACATGTCTCGGTTGCTTCGTTCGAAGTGGGGGACGCGGAGCCCGGGTGCGAGAGTTGGACAGCAGCATTGGTTCCGCTTCATTGGTCATATACGATGCGGCCAAAGTCACGCTCACGCCGGCGAGCGACGGTATCATCGTCGACGCCCGCTCAGCCATTCCGTCACTCGCTGTCTTCGAAGCATCACAGACCGTCCAACCGGAGAATGTCAATTTGGTGCTCACCGAGATAGATGCTTCGGTGCGCGCGGACCTTCCTTCGGCTTTCATTCACGAATTCGACGCATGGGTGGCTCGCGGCGGAGAAACGTCGAGCGTCCCACGTCCTCCACGTACGCCCGGGCCGCGTGTCACCCAGGGCGAGATCGAACATCACATCGCCAACTTCTGGAAGACGAATCTCTCCAACGTGAGCCCGTCGGGCGGCCAGGCCTCTCAGACTCTCGCGCGGATCTACAAAAAGATCGACATCAGCTTTTCCACCGAATCAGCGCATGGTGAGCTGATTGGAGGGATCCTTCTCGCTGAGGGCATCGCGGTTTCGGCCTTCGGAGCATGGCTCAGCGCGGATCACTCGGACGCCGCGGGACTGCTTCGGGTGTGCGAACTCATTGACCACTGGGCCCGCCTCCGCCTGGATCTCGCGTTGCCAAACTCTGACGGCGCCGGGACACGATAAGCAACGCGCTCGTCGCAGGTCCCATCGACACGGCGACCCCGTTCAGCGTAGAAATGAGTCCGGGGACCGAACGCCTGATGCTCCAACGTCTTCCCCGGTCCCGCCATACGATCTGTCGGATCCGGTGCAGGTCCGCCGTGCCTCCGTTCACAATTCAGACGCACCCACAGCCATGCTGGGGTTATGGGATGAGCTACACCCCGAACGGAGTTACACCACGAAAGCTGAGGCGGCTGGACATGCATACTTCTCTCTCGACACGTGGGATGGAGTCAAGAAGGTCCAGGGCATCGACGATGCCGGGATGTTTGAAAGGTACGCCATCCCGTTTCTGGAGGATCAAGTTGCGAGCCGTAAAGACATACACTTCTCACACCCCCGGAGGATGATGGCTCGACTCTCTGGAAAGAGATCACGTGGTTGCGTAAGAACAATTACGACTACGACGAAGACACGATGACGGCCGTATATGTGGGGGAATGAGCCCGTGACTGGTCCCGACGATGCCAGATCTTTGTCTCGCTCGCTGAGGTCAGCGTGGCAGGGGTGCGCAAGCATGAACACCATCCGGTCTACGCATTCAGAGGCGTCTGCTGTCGTCTACGACGCCAGTCGCGTCAGCCTGACCGGGGGCGATGATGGCATCGGCATCCGCACCCGGTCGTCCCTCGTCACCCTCCCCATGTCCCAGCTGAAGGAGGTGGTCGAACGCGACGAGCTACCGGACGCCCTAGGACGAATCGATGTGCAGCTACGAAAGGCGCTACCTCCGCTCTTTCTGGCTGCGTTCGACGACTGGGCCCGGCGAGACTTCGCCCTCGAGCCCATGCCCGACCTGAATCGCGCCCCTTCCGCCCGCCTCACTATCGATCAGATCGAGGCGGGAATGACAAGCTTCTGGGGCGGAGATATCTCCGAGGTCCGCTCAGACGACTCGGGCCAGAACGTGCGGGCCGTCCTCTACCATCGCATTCCGATCGTGCTGTCTGTCGATTTTTCTCACGGTCAGGTGAATGGGAACATCGCCCTCGACGATGGTTATCTTGCTCACTCCTTCGGCACATGGCTTCTCGCAGATCACCCAGACTCGACGGGGCTTTGTCGAGTGAACGAGCTTATTGATAAGTGGGCGCGTCTCAGACTCGGCCTTACGTCGCGGTGATCCTGATATCACATGAGACGGTTAGCTAGTGGCGAAGACCTGCAACCGGGGGCCACGTACATCGACGCTTATCAGCCGCGGGTTTTTAGGATCAGGGTGGGCTGTCCGAGGAGACGCGGACAAAGGCTCAAACCACCGCGCGTCACGGCGCCGTGACGCAGGAGGTTGTTCATGTCTTTCCTCGATGACTCCATCGTCAGCGACGCGATCGTGCGCTACATCGGCGAGGACCGCTCACCCTTCCCTCTCGATGAGATGTCCGCGGTCAGGAAAGCGCATCCGAATGAGGGGCTCGAACTCAGCTCGACGATCGTTCAGACCCTCATACGATCAGAGGCGATCACACCGGAAGAGCTGGCGCCTTTCGATGACGGGTTGAGGGAACGGCTTTATGAACGGCTCAGGGCGCTATTCCCGGGCCTGTCCGAGCAGGCAGTGCGCTCCATCGCGTGGAGGTGGGGGTTCCTCAACCTCAGGTGAGGGTGAAATCACCGCCCGCTGACGCGCAAAAGACCGCCCAAGCCGTCATCGACGGCCACGCGATGGAGCGCCGGTTTCGGGAGTCTGGGGGAGCAGGAGGGCGCGAGCAACCGTGATCACGATCCGGCCTCCGGGGTGAACACCCGCTTGATCAGGCGTCGTTCTCGGGTCGGTAGTGCTCGGGGAGGCGTTCGAGGGGCTGCGTCTCGATGAGTGCGTGCTCCTGGGCGTCGCGACGATCAGCGAGGGGAAGGGAGACACGGAATGTCGCTCCGCCCCCGGGGGTGTCGCGCACATCGACAGTGCCGTGCAGGAGGTCGACGATGGATGCCACGATCGACAGGCCCAGACCCGAGCCGCCGGTCTCTCTGGTGCGCGAGGTGTCGGCGCGCCAGAATCGCTGGAAGATCTGCTCGCGGATCTGCTCGGGCACTCCCTCGCCGTGGTCGATGATCTCGATCCAGCCCATCTCGCTCTCGGCGTCGACGCCGACGCGCAGACCGATGGGAGAGTCCTCGGCCGTGAAGCGTCGGGCATTGCCGAGCAGATTCGCGACGACCTGGCGCACCTTGTTCTCATCGCCCATGACGACGGGGGCGAGACGCGGCACGGGTCGGACCACACCGAGGGGGGCCGTGCCCTGCGCGGGCTCGCCGTCGGAAGAGGGGGATGCCGTGGGCTCTGCGCCGTCCTTCGACCGACGCCGCAACCGGGACAGGGTCGCACCCGCGATCGCCATCGCCGACGTGGTGGGGGCGGTGCGGCGTCGACCGCTGCCGCTCGCGGGTCGTCCGCCGGAGTCCAGCAGCGGGTCGAGGGTGATCGTGGGGAGCACCAACTCGTCGCGCGAGGTGGTGTCGTCGACGGTCACCTCGCGTTGCGGAGAGGTCACGCGCAGGTCCAGGGCGGCATCGCGGGCGATCGGGCGCAGATCGAGGGCGATGATCGTGACGTCTCGACGCTCGTCGAGGCGAGCGAGGGCCAGAAGATCCTCGACCAGGGCGCCCATACGGATCGCCTCCTTCTCGATGCGCTCCATGGACTGCGCGACGTCCTCGTCGGAACGGATCGCACCCATGCGGTACAGCTCCGCGTAACCGCGCATGGTCACGAGGGGAGTGCGGAGTTCGTGGCTGGCGTCGCCGATGAATCGACGCATCTGCCGCACGGTGGCATCCCGTTGCCCGAGGGCTCCATCGATCCGAGCGAGCATCGCGTTGATGGCCGTCTTGAGCCGACCCACCTCGGTGTCGGGGACGATGTCGGTCAAGCGCTGGCTGAAGTCTCCCGCCGCGATGTCCATGGCCGTCGTCTCGACCTGCCGCAGGTTGCGGAAGGCGAGGGTGACGAGCCAGCGCGTGAGCAGAGCGGTCGCGATGAGGATGAGCAGGGCCACGAAGGCGTAGATGCCGATGTAGGCCGCGACGATCCGATCCGTCGGGGCCAGCGGCTGGATCACCATCTGGGTGTAGACGCCGGGATTTCCCGGTACCTGCAGCACCCCGACGCGGGCGAGGAAGTGCTGCCCCGACTCGGGCGACTCGAGGTCGATGCGTCGATCGATCTGGCTGTAGGTCTGCTCGACCGTGAAGGTCGACGCGATGTCGGGGAGGGCGGTCGTCGACGTGCCGTTGTAGAACGCCTCGCGCTGACCGTCGGGACCGTAGACGACCACCATCGACCCGATCTGCGGTGCGTTGTCGACCTGCGAGAAGACGACGCGGCCGTCGACGGGCGCGGTGGTGAAAATGCTGTTCGCGATGCTTCCAGCGGCCTGCTGAGCGAGCTGCTCGTCGAGGTTGTTCACCAGGGTGGTGCGTAGGAACACCATGGTTCCGATGCCCGCGGTGAACAACCCGATGGCGAGGAGCGCGACGGTGACGCCGGTGACCTTGGTACGCAGGCTCAGCCCGCGCCACCAGCGCGTGAGCGAATCGTCGGAATGCGACAGGAGGACGCCTTCTCTCAGGCGGTCTTGCCCGACTTCAGCATGTAGCCGAAGCCGCGCTTGGTCTGGATGAGCGGCTCGGAGGAGTGCGGGTCGATCTTGCGCCGCAGGTACGAGATGTAGCTCTCGACGATGCCCGCGTCGCCGTTGAAGTCGTACTCCCAGACGTGGTCGAGGATTTGCGCCTTCGACAGCACGCGGTTCGGGTTGAGCATGAGGTAGCGCAGGAGCTTGAACTCGGTGGGGCTGAGGTCGATCGAGACGTCGCCGACACTGACGTCGTGCGTGTCCTGATCCATCGTCAGCTCACCCGTGCGGATGATCGACTCCTCGTCGGCCTGCATGGTGCGACGCAGGATCGCCTGGATGCGGGCGACGATCTCGTCGAGGCTGAACGGCTTGGTGACGTAGTCGTCGCCTCCCGCGTTCAGGCCCATGATCTTGTCTTCGGTCTCGTCCTTGGCGGTGAGGAACAGGATCGGAGCGGTGTAGCCGGCGCCGCGCAGACGCTTGGTGACGCTGAACCCGTTCATGTCGGGGAGCATCACGTCGAGCACGATGAGGTCGGGTTCCTCTTCGAGCACGGCCGAGATCGTCTGCGCGCCGTTGGCCACGGCTCGCACCTGGAACCCGGCGAAACGCAGGCTCGTGATGAGCAGGTCGCGGATGTTCGGTTCGTCGTCCACGACGAGGATGCGAGGAGCTGTCATGCCCTCATTATCGTGATCTGACCCAGCAATGTGCTGGATATGGAACGGAAAGCCGCGTGCTGGTATGCGTCAGGCCGCTTCTGCGTCGATTCCGTCGGCATCCAGAATCGTGTAGGCGTACCCCTGCTCGGCCAGGAATCGCTGGCGATTCTGGGCGAAATCCTGGTCCACGGTGTCGCGGGCGATGAGGGTGTAGAAGCTCGCGGTGTGGTTCGACTGCTTCGGACGGAGCAGGCGACCGAGCCGCTGGGCCTCTTCTTGGCGCGAGCCGAACGACCCCGACACCTGGATGGCGACGGACGCCTCGGGAAGGTCGACCGAGAAGTTGGCGACCTTGGACACCACCAGCAGTGGGATCGATCCGTCGCGGAAGCCCTGGAAGAGCTCTTCGCGCTCGGGGATCGGCGTGGCGCCGGTGATCTGCGGGGCGTTCAACGCTTCCGACAACTCGTCGATCTGGTCGAGGTACTGTCCGATCACGAGGACCCTCTCGCCCGGATGCCGTTCGACGAGCCGGCGCGCGACCTCGATCTTGGCGGGGGCGGTGGCCGCGAGACGGTACCGGTCCTCGTCGGCGGCGGCGGCGTATTCGAGCCGCTCGTCGGCGGGGAGGTCGATGCGCACCTCGTAACAGGCCGCGGGGGAGATGAAGCCCTGAGCCTCGATCTCCTTCCAGGGCGCGTCGAAGCGCTTCGGGCCGATGAGGCTGAAGACATCGCCCTCGCGACCGTCCTCGCGCACGAGGGTCGCCGTGAGGCCGAGGCGGCGGCGAGCCTGCAGGTCGGCCGTGAGCTTGAACACGGGAGCCGGGAGCAGGTGCACCTCGTCGTACAGCACGAGGCCCCAGTCGAGGGCATCGAGGAGGGCGAGGTGGGCGTACTGGCCTTTCCGCTTGGCGGTCAGGATCTGGTACGTCGCGATGGTGACCGGCTTGATCTCCTTGACCTGGCCGGAGTATTCGCCGATCTCGTCGGGGGTCAGACTCGTGCGGCGCAACAGCTCGTCGCGCCACTGGCGGGCACTGACGGTGTTGGTGACGAGGATCAGGGTGGTGGTCCGGGTGTCCGCCATGGCTCCCGCACCCACCAGCGTCTTGCCCGCCCCGCACGGGAGCACCACGACACCGGAGCCGCCCTCCGAGAAGGATTCGACCGCCTGACGCTGGTAGGGACGCAGGCTCCACCCGTCTTCGGCCAGATCGATCGGGTGCGGGGTGCCGGGCGTGTACCCGGCGAGGTCTTCGGCGGGCCAGCCGATCTTCAGCAGCTCCTGCTTGATGTGGCCGCGTGCCCACGCGTCGACCAGGAAGCTGTCGTCGCTCGGACGACCGATCAGCAGCGGGGCGATGCGCTTGTTGCGCGACACCTCGCTGAGGACGGCCGCATCGGACGAGCGCAGCACGAGCTCGCCGTCGTCGTTGCGCTCGATGACGAGACGCCCGTAACGGTTGACGGATTCGCGGATGTCGGTGCTGACCGAGGCGGGCACGGGGAAGCGCGACCACCGGTCGAGCGTGTCGAGCATGGACTCGGCGTCGTGACCGGCCGCTCGAGCGTTCCAGAGGCCCAGGCGGGTGATGCGGTACGTGTGGATGTGCTCGGGTGCGCGCTCGAGCTCGGCGAAGACCGCGAGCTCATGCCGCGCCGTCTCTGCCTGGGGGTGCGCGACCTCGAGGAGTACGGTGCGGTCGCTCTGCACGATGAGGGGGCCGTCAGCCATAGCGTTCGAGTCTACCGGGGTCGGGGAGGGCGGGGCGTGCGCGGCCGTCACTCGACGGGCGCGACCCCGTCGATGTGCGACAGGGGCAGGGTGCGCTCGACATCGGCGCCGCGATCGCGACCGCGCAGTCGGCCTCCGCCGAGACCCGTCGCTTCGAGCCGGAAGACGCGCGCCGAACCGTCGGGCAGGCGCACCGTGACGTCGATGACCGAGCGAGCGCGCACCGCCTGGTCGAGCTCGCGCTCGAGCCACGCGGCATCCGAGTCCTCCGCTCCCGTCCGCAGTCGCTCGATGAGGTCGGCGTAGGTGTCGGCGGGGGCGGTGTCGGGCGAGGCGGGGGCGGCCAGCTTCGCGCGTTCGAGTGCGCGGGGGCGTCCGTCGGCGTCGACGGCGACCGCCGGGTAGTGCGCGTCGGTCAGCGCCCAGAACACGACGTCGGCCGAGACGTGCGAGACCAGTTCGTCATCCGCGCGGGTGAGTGCGATCGACCGGAGCGACTGATCGACCTCCATCGACCGCAGGAGCGTCTCGTCGTCGGTCATGACCCGGGTGAGGTGCGAAGCGGCGTCGGTGGTCACGCGCACGCGTCCGTGCTCGGCGGCGGTGCGCTCGATGACGTACGCGAGAGGCTGGGGGAGGCCGGTGAGCGAGATCCCGGTGAGGAATTCGCGCAGCGATTCGGCCGTCTCTCCCGCGGTGATCGCCGCGCCGATGGTGGTGGCGCTGAAGCGATAGCTCGAGGCCTGGGCGCGGGATTCGCGGGCGGCCATCGACCTCAGCCGGACGTCGAGGTGGGGGGCCAGCGGCCCGGGCGCGATCGCCGTGAGGTCGTTCTGCAGGTACACGCGATCGACCTCGGGAGGCAGGAGCTCGCGCAGTGCCGAGGTGTCGACGTCTCCGCCCTCCGCCAGGGGGCGTGCCCACGGCGTCGCGTGACCGGCGGCGTCGAGAAGACCCCACCGCACGAGTCGTTTCATCCAGAGGGCCGCACGGTCGGGTCCCTCGGGGTCGAAGGGCGTCGCCTGTGGCCACTGCTCGGTGGGGATCCACCCGCCGTCCGATGACCGGTAGGCCCGCGGAAGGGCGTCGCGCAGGGCCTCGGCGGTTCGCTGCCAGCGCTCGAGAGTGGGCAGCCGCAGCCACTCGCGCCCGGCCGGGGACACGAGCCACGCGCGGTCGTTCGTGCCGAGCAGGCCCACGTCGGCGGCGAGCCCCACGAGGAGGTCCGCGTCGGCCGCGGTCGTGACGGCACCGGCATCGACGAGGCGACGCCGCTCGGTGGCTCCGAGCGATCCGGAGCCGATGCGCCCGAGCGGGGCATCGAGGGTCTGCATGAGGATGTCGGCGACGGATGCCGCGTTGGTGAACACGGCCTCGGAGGCGGCCCCTGTGTTCTCGGGCGTCGACGTCGCGCGGTGCGAGGCAACGGCATCGGGGATTCCCGAGGGCAGGACCTCGCGCGCCGTCTCGAGCACGGATGGGAAGGGGACTCCGTCTTCTCCGACGAGGGCATGGGATGCCAACTGCTCGCGGACTCCGGCGGGTGCGGGACGCTCCGGATCGAGCAGAGCGGCCGCTTCGTCGCGGTTGAGGACGGGCAGGCCGCGGGCGATCGAGGCCGGGTCGAGGAGCGCCTCGGCGGCGTCGAACATGTCGCGCCAGGTGCTGGAGGGGGAGATGTGGCGTTCGGCGAAGAGGCGGGCGAGGTCGGCGTCGCTGCGCGCGCTCAACGAGACCGCCAGTGCGCGTTGTGCGGAGGTCTCGGGCACGTCGTCAGGCCTTGTTGGCCCGGGCCCTTCGGACGAAGCTCATGATGAGCACAGCGAGCAGGCACGCGAAGGCCACCGGCGGGGCGATGTAGACGAGCAGGCCGACGACGGGCCACACACCCGACCCCATGTCGGCTCTTGAACTCGAGCCGATGATGATGGCGAAGAAGCACACGATCGACAGCGCGAGCAGGCCCAGCGACATGAACGCGAGGATGCGGTCGATGCGGCGGACGGGGACGTCGTCGCCCGGTGTGCTGCCACCGGAGGTGCGGGTGCTCATCGGGCTCAGCCTACTGCCTGGCGGAGGTGCCGTAGGCTGGAAGACCGGGATCCGATCGGCTCCCGCGTTCCGCCGCGCTTGCGCGCACTCATCCAGCGAGGTGTCCATGCCCACCGGCAAGGTCAGGTTCTACGACGACGAGAAGGGCTTCGGCTTCATCGTCACCGATGACGGCCAGGACGTGTTCCTGCACGCCACCGCCCTGCCCGCCGGAGCCCCCGGACCCAAGGCCGGGACGCGCCTCGAGTTCGGCGTGGCCGACGGGAAGCGGGGCCTGCAGGCCCTCTCGGTGCGCGTTCTCGACGCTCCCGTGAGCCTGTCGAAGCGCTCGCGCAAGCCCGCGGATGACATGGCGATCATCGTCGAGGACCTCGTGAAGCTGCTCGACGGCATCGGTGGCGACCTGCGACGCGGTCGCTACCCCAACGGCCCGCACGCCCAGAAGATCGCCGCGGTCCTGCGCAAGGTCGCCGATGACTTCGAAGCCTGAGCAGCCCGTCGATGAGCGTCTGATCGGCGCCCACGACCTGGCCCTCGCCGCCCTTCACGAGATCACCCCCGCCAGCACCGTCGGCCCCGCGGCCGGTTACACGGCCGAGGACGACGGGGCGGTGTCGCTGCGGTTCCACACGCGCCTCGCGGGGTACCCGGGATGGTTCTGGACGGTCAGCGTCGCCGTCGTCGACGACTCCGAGCCGACCGTGCTCGAGGTCGAACTGCTGCCCGGTGACGGCGCGCTACTCGCTCCCGACTGGGTGCCGTGGGCGACGCGACTCGCGGAGTATCAGGCGGCGCAAGTGGCGGCCGCCGTCGACGACGATTCCGAGGACGACGAGGATGCGGACGACGACGACTTGGACGACGAGGACGACTCCGACGACGAGGAACCGAAGGCGCGCTTCCACGCGGGCGACCTCGACGGCGTCGACATCGACGAGCTGGACGCGACGCACACCGACGATTCCGGCGACGGCGACGACGAGTCGGAGGACGACGAGTCCGCCGACGACGAAGACGACGAGGATGCCGACGACGACGAGCGCGAACGCAGTTACTGAACGTCTTCCACGACGAAGGCCGCCCCGCTGGTGCAGGGCGGCCTTCGTCGTTCCGGGGCTCAGTCCCGCGGCAGGCGATCGATCGTGTAGTCGATCGCGCCGATGAGGCGACGCACATCGTCGGGCTCGATCGACACGAAGGTCGCCACGCGCAGCTGGTTGCGTCCGAGCTTGCGATACGGCTCGGTGTCGACGATCCCGTTCGCGCGGAGGCTCTTCGCGATCGCCGCCGCGTCGATGCTGTCGTCGAAGTCGACGGTGACGACCACGGGGGAGCGGTCGGCGGGGTCGCTCACGAAGGGGGCGGCCACCTCGCTCGCGTCGGCCCACTCGTACAGGGCCGTCGACGACTCCGCCGTCCGGGCACCCGCCCACGACAGGCCGCCATTGTCGAGGATCCACCCGAGCTGCTCGTCGAGCAGGAGGAGCGTCGCAAGGGCCGGGGTGTTGAGCGTCTGCTGCAGTCGCGAGTTGTCGAGGGCGTTCTTCAGGCTGAGGAACTCGGGGATGTAGCGGTCGGATGCCGCGATCCGCTCGATCCGTTCGATCGCGGCGGGCGATACGGCCGCGTACCAGAGGCCGCCGTCGGAACCGAGGTTCTTCTGGGGCGCGAAGTAATAAACGTCGGCTTGCGTGACATCGACGTCGATGCCGCCGGCTGCGCTCGTCGCGTCGATGACGGTGAGCGCACCGGCGTCGGCCTTCACGCGCTGGACAGGCGCGGACACCCCCGTCGAGGTCTCGTTGTGCGGCCAGGCGTAGACGTCGACGCCGTCGACGGCCTCGGCGATCGAGCGGGTGCCGGGTGCGGCTTTGCGGACGTCGGGCGCCTGCAACCAGGGAGCGGCGGCGGCTGAGGCGAACTTGCCGCCGAACTCGCCGAAGACGAGGTTCTGGCTGCGCTTCTCGATCAGGCCGAAGGCGGCGGCATCCCAGAAGGCGGTCGATCCGCCGTTGCCGAGGATGATCTCGTAGCCCTCGGGCAGACGGAACAGCTGCGACAGACGCTCGCGTGTGCTGGCGACGAGGTTCTTCACGGGCGCCTGGCGGTGCGAGGTTCCGAGGATCGAGGCTCCGCGGGTGACGAGGGCTTCGAGCTGCGCGCCGCGCACCTTCGAAGGGCCGCACCCGAAGCGACCGTCGGCGGGCAGGAGATCGGTGGGCAGTTCCACGTGCGACATGGGACCGATTCTAGGGTCACCCTCGGATGGGCCCCGCGCTCATGTCGGAGGGGGTCGGTAGGCTGGGATGACCTGCCGCGCGACATCGAGGACACCTGAATGACCGATCTGATCGACACCACCGAGATGTACCTGCGCACGATCCTCGAGCTCGAAGAAGAGAAGATCGTGCCGCTGCGCGCGCGGATCTCCGAGCGCCTGGGCCACTCGGGTCCGACCGTCTCGCAGACCGTGGGACGAATGGAGCGCGACGGTCTCGTCGTGGTCTCCGAAGATCGCCGCCTCGAGCTGACCGACGACGGTCGGCAGAAGGCCGTCGACGTGATGCGCAAGCACCGGCTCGCCGAGCGCCTGCTGAGCGACGTCATCGGTCTCGACTGGGCGTACGTGCACGATGAGGCCTGCCGCTGGGAGCACGTCATGAGCGAGCAGGTGGAGCGTCGCCTCGTCGAACTGCTCGGCCACCCCACCGAGTCGCCGTACGGCAATCCGATTCCCGGTCTCGATCAGCTCGGCGACGCCAACAGCGTCACCTTCGACGACGGCGTGGTCGGCCTCGTCCGCAAGCTCACCGATGCGGGCGGCCCCATCTCGGGCACGGTCCGACGCCTCGCCGAACCCGCGCAGGTCGACCCCGAACTGCTGCAGCAGCTCAAGGCCGCGGGAGTGCTCCCGGGTGCCCGCGGCGACTACCGCTTCAACGAGGGCTACGTGCTCGTGCAGATGGACGGCGTCGACGAAGGGCTCGAGCTGCCCGTCGAGGTCGCCTCGCACATCTTCCTCGTCGCCGAAGACTGAGCGCGACCGCGTTCCAAAGTGCCGCGCCGAGCATCGCCTGAGAGCGGTTACTGAAGCGTGACATGTTCGTTATCTTCGGGTAGCCTCAGAAAGTCCACAGGCGAGAAGCCCGCCGTCGGACCCCTCGCGGTTTGCCTCATCGGTTCGTCGTCCGCGCAGGGCCCAGCCCGCACATCGTGCCCCACATTCGAGTGCTGACGAGCCAGCGTCCCCGAAGACGCAGAGGCGCCGGAGGAACTTTGGCTGAACACAACGAGCCCGCTGCGGACCTACCCGAAGGTGCCGCGACGGGACCCACCCGCAAGAGCACGCGCGCCGCGGTGACCCGTCCGAACGGCCGTGCCCTGCAGACCACGTCCCCCGCGATCGCACCCGTCGCACGCACCGCTCCCGCTCGCAGCGCCTCGTCGCCGCGTCGCGTCGGCAAGCCGTTGCGCAGCGCCGTCATCCTCTCGATGGTCGCCGGGCTCGTCGCCACGGTCGCCATCCCCGCGTACGCGGCGACCATGCCGGCCGCCGAGACCATGACGCTTCAGCAGATGTCGGCCGCCGACAACCAGTCGCTCGTCGTGGCCTCGGACGCCACCGCCGAGACCCTCGACCGCAGCAGCTACTCCGCCACCACCGCCGACGAGATCCAGAAGAAGAAGGATCAAGAAGCCGCCGCCGCCGCCGCCGCGGAGCGCGCGCGTCAGCTGGCTGCCAACGCCACGAAGGCGTCGACGTCGGTGAGCTCGATCGACCTCAACATGACCGCACCCGGGTCCGGCGAGGTGCGCTGGCCGCTGACGAGCTACACGCTCGGCCGCGGCCTGTGGGACTCCGGATACCATCAGGGAGTCGACCTCCTCGCTCCCGGTGGACAGCCCATCTTCGCGGCGGCCGGCGGAGTCGTCAGCGTCTCGCAGGAGAGCTACGGCGGCTACGGTGTCGCGATCGTGATCGAACACGTCATCAACGGTCAGAAGGTCTCGACCACGTACGGCCACATGACGTACGGCAGCCGTCAGGTGCAGGCCGGACAGACCGTCGCCCCGGGCCAGCTGATCGGGCTGGTCGGTTCGACGGGCAGCTCGACCGCCAACCACCTCCACTTCGAGGTGCACATCAACGGCTCGGTCGTCGATCCCTACGCCTGGCTGCAGCAGAACGCCGGCTGATATTCCACACGAGGCGGCGTGCCGGAGGACATCGTTCTCCGACACGCCGCTTTCTGTTTCCCTCCGCGGCTGACCCCGGGCGTGTCGCAGTGGGTTAGCCTGTCAGCGACGTCGGAAGAACCGAAGGGACATACCGATGAACGCCAGTCCGCGCATCCGCACCATGGATGCGCTCGGGCTGCTCGTTCTTCGGCATCGTGTGTTCGGATGCCGCGGTTTCGCCGCGACCTCCCAGGCGCTGTCTGCCTAGACAGCGCCTTTTTTCATACCCTTTCGCACCTTCCGTCGCCGCGAGTCGAACATCCGAGAAGCCGTCTCGGCCATTCGAGAGGACGAGAAATGCGCACACTGGTGCTGAACGCGGGCTACGAGCCCCTCGCGGTCGTGTCGTTCAAGCGAGCCCTCGTGCTTGTGATGAACGACAAGGCCACCGTCGTCGAGAGCATCGTCGAAGACCCGGTCTGGGCCGCCCACGGAACCTACGATCGCCCGGCGGTCATCATCCTGACCCGTTATGTGCGGGTTCCGGGGGCCCGCCAGGTGCCGGTCACGCGTCGAGGGGTCCTGCGCCGCGACGCCCATCGTTGCGGATACTGCGGCAAGGCTGCGTCGACGATCGACCATGTGCTGCCCCGTTCGCGCGGCGGCAAGGACACGTGGGAGAACCTCGTGGCGTGCTGCCTGCTGTGCAACAACGTCAAGGGCGATCGCACTCCGCAGGAGATGCGGTGGGAGCTGCGGCTCGTCCCCGCGCCCCCGAGGGGGTCGTCGTGGACGGTGCGCGGGGTGGACAAGAGCGACCCGCGGTGGGAGCCGTACCTGGCTCTCGCGGCCTGAAAACGACAAGTCGGGCCCGGTGGCAGAGGGCGTCGATAGGGTGAAAGTGTCGGCGCGATCGATTCCGCGGTGACGTGGGGGCGATCTCGAGTCGAGTCGTTCGTGCGGTGCCCGGGCGCCGGTGCGTCGCGGCGCTGTCGTCCGCGACGGGATCAACGCGACGCGAAGGGCAGCACTCGATGACCACCGATTCCCAGGGCCCCGTCTCCGCCGTCGAGCGCATCGGCCTGATGGACTCGCCCCCCGAGGAGCGTTTCGATCGGATCACCCGTCTGGCGCGGGAGGTGTTCGACGTGGACTACGCGTTGGTGAACATCGTCGACGAGGACGAGGTCTACACGAAGTCGCAACCTCCGGAGACGCACTTCGGCCGGTCTCCTCGCGAGGCGGTGTTCTGCGGCGAGACGGTCACGCAGGACGGCATCCTGGAGGTCGATGATGCGACGCTCGACGAGCGGTTCCGCGACATCGCTTCTGTGACCGAGTACGGCATGCGGTTCTACGCAGGCTTTCCGTTGCGCACGGACGATGGCGAGGCGGTCGGAACCCTGTGCCTGCTCGACCCCGACCCGCGTGCGCTCGATCCGGAGCAGCTTCGCTCCCTGGAGCACCTCGGTCGGTGGGCGCAAGCGGAGATCCGCCGGAGCGACTCGGTTCCCCGGGAGGACGACGCGCTCACCGACCGGACGTCGCGAGCGGAAGACCTCACGGCGGATGGCCTGCAACTGGCATCCCTCGCCATCCCGCACGGGGTCGTGAGCGGCGACCGGAGCGGATGGCAGGAGGTGGGCGGACGAGTGGTGGTGACGCTCGCCGATGTGATGGGCAAGGGCGAGGCGGCAGGTGCCGTGGCCGAGACGTTGCTGCGTGCGCTGCAGGAACGACGCGACATGACGCCCGTGCAGGCGATGCTGTCGGTTGAGGACGAGGCCCGCGCCGACGGGCGTTACCGCGACACCTTCGCGACGGTTTTCCATGCGGTGGTGGACGCCGCCTCCGGCGCAGTCGAATACGTCGACGCCGGCCACGGCCTCACTCTGGTGCTGCATCCCGACGGATCTTCGGAGCGTCTGACATCGCGGAACCTCCCGCTCGGGTTGCGCCCCGCCGACGTCGAGTGGGAGGCCGGGCGCGCGAGTGTCAGCCGCGGCGACCTGCTGGTGAGCGTGTCGGACGGTGCTCTGGACGCCTACGACTCCACCCTCGAGAGCCTGCGCTTGATCGGGGACGACCTGCGTGCGGCGAGCGACCCTCACGGTTTCTTCGACGGTTTGGCGCTGAGGGTGTCGACGCACCAGGTCGATGACGACGTCACCGCGGTCGTGCTCTCGGTGAATTGACGTCCGCCCTCGGCGCATCACCCCGGGGAGTCGAACGTGGCCGCCGGGGTGACGGCATCCCGAATCCTTCCCGAGGTCAGCGGGGGATGACGGAGAACAGGAAGCGCTTTCGGACCATGAAGAGGATGAGTCCGATCACCACGCTGTGGATGATTGTGCCCTGCCAAAGGCTTCCCCGGTCGAGGCCGGGGATGTTGGCGACGGCCAGCACGAAGAAGACGTGCACGATGAAGACGTACAGGCTCGCCTGGCCGAGGGGGATCCAGAGCCAGCCCATGCTCTTGAACAGCGGTTTCCACGCCACCGTCAGAACGGCGTAAGAGCACACGATCACGAGGGGGAGGTCGAGAAGGCGCCCCCATTCGAGGAAGATGCGCTGATAACCCGACTCGTAGAGAGACCCGTAGAGGTCCGCGGGGAACGGGACGGGCGTGAATCCATAGGTCTGACCGGCCCAGAGGTACACGAGGAATCCGGCATAGCCCACGACGAATACGCCGATGCCGATCTTGCCGGGGATCGTGGTGAGGGCGCGGATGATCTGGCGCCGGTAGTACCCGATGACCAGACCGTGCGTGAACAGCACCTGCCACAGGGCCAGCGGGAACACCGCGTCGAACTGCGACGGCAGGCTGAGGGCGCCGGGCGCCAGGTAGTGCGTCGCGTAGACCCCCCAGCTGAGGGCGAGGACGAGCCACCACATGCCGCGCTTGATCAGCCACATGAGCGCCGGATAAGCCAGGCTCAAGACGACGAACAGCCCCATGATGTTGAACGGCCACGGGCCCATCTCGAGCAGAAGGAACTGGCGCACCGCGTACCAGGGCGGCGGGTAGTCGAGCAGACGTTCGGCGTTGGGGTAGAGGTCGTAGACGCGGCCGCTGTCGCCAGTGCCGCCCTCGCCCGTGCCGCGGTCGGTGAACGTCGAGATCGCGGTGGTGTCCACGAACGGGATGAAACCGAGGGCGAAGATCGTCAGGATGACGGCCAGGGCGACGAGATACTGCTTGCGCGCACGCCCCCAGGCGGCGAGCGCAGCCGCCCACTCGCCCCCGCGTGTGATGGCGGCGGGGAACACCATCCCCAGCACGATCCCGCTGAGCAGGACGAAGAGCTCGGCGCCGGTGATGGCGCCGATGGCCTTCAACGACGCGTAGGCGAAGGGGCTCGTCACCTCGATGTGGGTGACCACCACGACCACGATGATGAACCCGCGCACCATGTCGATGCGCAGATCGCGGCTGGCGGAGGAGTCGTCGTAGCGCCATTTCGGCAGGGCGCGCCCCACGATCCCGGATGCCAGGAAAGCCACGGCCAGCACCGCTGCGCTGCCGGTGATCCAGTTCATCTCATCGTTCGGCTCGGCGCCGCCCTGGCGGACCTGGACGGTCGCCGCGGAGGCTTGCTCGGGGGTGATGACGGTGGTGACCGGCCCCCAGCTGATCAGTCCCGTGCCGTCGAGGTCGGCCCGAAGCGACCCCGCCAGTTCACCCCGGGCGGTCGCTCGCCAGTCGACGACCTGGCCGCCGGCCTCCGCTTCCGTGCGGACGACTTCGAGCCACGTGACGCCGGTGAGGAGCGGATGGCCGGGGAGCTCGGCGAGGACCTGCCGCCACCAGCCCTGCTTGACCGCGAGCTCGGTGTCGCCCTCACGGGAGAAGTCGTAGAGCGCCCCCGTGTCGAGGAGCATGGGCTTGTTCTCGCCGACGGCGAAGCGGTCGTAGAACGACGACCCCTGCCCGGTGGTGTAGCCCCAACTCTCGTCCAACCGCGCGGCGACCTCCCCCTCCTCTGGTGCCGAGTTGGTCTCGAGCGGCACGTCGCGTCCGGCGGCGGCCGCCGATTCGCCCTTTCCGAAGTAGTAGATCGACAGCCCGACACGGTCGACCGCGCCGGGGTCCGGGAAGTACGGCCCGTAGGGGTCGTCCGACTCGGTGAAGATCCCGTCTCCGTCGGTGTCGAGGGTGACGCGGTCGCCGGCCGTGAGGCTGTCGAGACGACCGTCGGCGCGTTCGAAGGGGTACCCCGCGGCGTAGGAGGGACTCCACACGGTCTCAGCCTGAGAGGAGCCCGCGTGGATCGCCTCGGCCACGCGTTCGAACGCGCGGACGTAGGCGGTCGGCTGCTGGCCCCACGACACCCACGACCCGTTCATCTCGGGGGCGAAGCGCACGAGCTGCACCGCGTCGTCCCGCGAGCGGTAGCCCTCGAGCCGGGAATTCAACTCGGCCGCGTCGGCGTCGGTGAGCCTGTCGAGGGGGACCGAGGGCTCGAGGGTGAGGACGAGGGCGGCGCCCTGGCCGGCGACCTGCGTCGCGGCGCGCTGCCACTCGGTGAGTGCCCGGTCATCGAGCGGATAGGACAGGCGGACGGAATACATGGCCGGCTGCTCGCCCAGGCGCCCGCGGTACCCGTCGGGTCCGTCGTCACCCCAGTTGAGCTCAGCCCCGAACCACACGCCGTCGTCAGTGGGCACGGCGGCGGCGGCCGGGGCCACCACGGTCAGAAGGAGCCCGACGGCGAGCCCCAGAGCCGCCGCGACCCGCTGTCCGACTCGCTTCACGTTCTTCTCGACTCCAGGGTCCACACGTTTCGGCCATCGTCGCGATCGAGGGCGACCTCGTCGACGCTCGCGCGGGCCAGCGCAAGGCCGCGGCCGCTGACCTCGTCCTCGTCGGCCATGCGCACGGCATCCAGATCCAGCAGGGGAGGATCGCCGTCATCGCGGAACGTGGCACGGAGCACCTCGGCATCCGCGAACAGCTCCAGGGTGAAACGGCGTTCGTCGGCAGCCCCGCGAGAGTGCTCGACGATGTTGCCCGCGATTTCGATGACGGCGGTCTCGAAACCGAAACGCGTCGTGTCGGGCAGGTCGCCGACCTCGGGCCACCACTCGGCCAACGCCGCGAAGACCACTTCCAGGCTCGCGGGCGCGACGGCGGCCTCGAGCGAGCGGTGGGCCGTGGAGTCAGTCACGAAGGGCCTCATCGACGCTCGGGCGCGGACGCAGCACGCGGTCGAGGTTGGTCAGGCCGAGCACCATCGTGACCTGCTCCGAGGGAGCAGCCAAGCGCAGGTCGCCCCCTGACTGCCGCGCGGTCTTCAGGCAGGCCACCAGAGCGCCGAGTCCCGACGAGTCGACGAACTCGGTCTGCGACAGATCCACCACGACGATCTCGCCCGCCCCGCGGTCGATCTCGGCGGTCACGGTTTCGCGGAACGACTTCGCCGACACCATGGTGAGCCGGCCGCGGGGGATGACGACCGTGTTGCCGTCGCGGGTGTCGATGTCTACCTGAAGCATGTCAGTAACCCTTCGGTTGGTGGTCGGAGGCGGAGTACAGCACCGCGCGCACGATGATGCTGAAGACGGCGAGGTCGTACAGGACCCAGGCGATGTTGATGAGGGGAGCGATGCCCTCGGCCTGACCCGCGGCGTAGCGGATGGCGACGACCCCGAGAGACGCCACCATCGCGCCCATCACCCACAGCTGCGGCTTGACCAGGTCCCAGCGCGGACGGTTCTCGAGCGACCGCGTCTTCGGCGTCACCGAGAACCCGAGCGAGCGACCGCGGTACACATTGTCGAACGCGCTGGTCACCGCGCGGATCCAGACGGGGAACAGGGCCAGCGAGTACTGCGCGCCGCGCCACGTGGGACGACCGTTGGCGACCACGAGGAACAGCACCTGGTTGATGACGAAGAACGGGATGAAACGGGCGAAGAAATCCACGCTCCACGCCTGCACGGGCATGACCCCGAAGGAGAGGTAGAGCACCGGGGCCGCCACGTAGACGATCGCGGCGAATCCGGACAGGTAGCTCCACATCGTGCCGAAATACATCAGACGCTGACCCCAGTTGAGGCCCTTCTGCACGAGCGGGTTCTCGCGGAACATGACCTGCATGGTGCCCTGCGCCCAGCGCAGGCGCTGGGTGAGCATGGTGGGGAGGTCCTCGGGAGCGAGTCCCTTCGCGAGGACCTCGTCGTGGTAGACGGACTTCCATCCGAGTCCGTGCAGTCGCATCGAGGTCGCCATGTCCTCGGTGACCGAGATCGTGGCCAGGGGCATGATCGCCTGGGCCTCTTCCTCTCGGCCGACGTCGAAGGAGTCCACGAGCATGCTCACCGACTCCACCGCGGCCAGCGGCGACAGGCTGCGCTCCCCGAGGGCGTCGAGGGCGAGGTCGTCGATCGCGGCCAGGGCGGCGGGATCGCCCGTGACCTCGGCCAGCTCGGCGAGTTCGGCGCGCACGCTCGCGATGTCCTGATCGGCGAGATCTCGGCGGACCTCGCCGATGCGTCGCTGGAAGGCGAAGGTGAGATCCGCGAGGGCGTCTCCGCGGGCGATACCGGCTTTCAGGTCGTCGAGGGCGCGCGCGACGGCGTCGAGGGACGCTGTGATGCGCGGGTCGGAGACGTGTTCGCGACGGGCGCGGGCCAAGACCCGGCGGGAGGAGCGGATGCCGCGGTTCACCGCGAGCGTGACCTCGCCGACGTAGCGCGAGACGCCGAGTTGCATCATGGCCTCGCGGCGGAGGATCGCGTTCGATCCGCAGAAGAAGGCGGCGTTCCAGCCATCCTTGGACTGCTGGATCGGTCCGTAGAACAGCGGAGCCTGACTTCCCAGCGGATCGCTCACGGGCACGTTCACAAACCACTGGGGTGTCTGGACCAGCGCGACGCCGTCGTCTTCGAACCAGCCGAGCGTGCGGTCGAGGATGTCGGGGGCGGGTACCTGGTCCGCGTCGAGGATCAGCAGGAACTCGCCCTCGGTGACCATGAGCGCGTTGTTGAGGTTGCCCGCTTTCGCGTGGCGCGGCCGATCGCGCCACGCCTCCGAGCGGGTGACCACGCCGATACCTTCGGCTTCGGCCAGGGCGCGCAGTTCGGGGCGGTCGCCGTCGTCGAGGATCCACGTCTCGTGCGGGTAGCGGATCGCCTTCGCCGCACGGGCGGTGTGCATGACGAGCTCGAGCGGCTCGTTGTAGGTGGTCACGAGGACGTCCACCGTGACGTCGTGCCGGAGTGGGGGAGCGTCGTGGCGCTCGCGCAGGCGCCACGCACCGAGCCCGAACAGGAGGGAGTCGATGAGGCTGTAGGTCTCGGCCAGGACGAGGGGCACTGCGATCCACCAGGACTCCCAGTTCACCGAGGCGAGCCAGCGCCACACGATGTAGTTCAGTCCCGTGGCGGCGGACAGGATCACGATGATGCGCACGAGAGCGAGACGTCGCGCCTTCGTCAGCTCTCGACGCCGAGCCTTTCGTCGCAGTTCGTCGCGACGAATCGTGGTTTCGACGATCACGTTTGGTGAACCTTTCCGTCTACTTTTCATCCTCTTTGAGGAGAAGTTCACCCGCACAGTCCTTGACGCGCATGTGGTCGAAACGAGAGAGTTCGTCTCCTCGGCCGACAGGCATGCTCGGATGACGAGAATGGATGCCATGACACGTGCTCTTCTCGTCATCGACATGCAGCGGGGTTTCGACGACCTCTCGTTCTGGGGGCCGACCGCGAATCCGGACTGCGAGCGCAACGTCGCGACCCTCATCGAGGCCTGGCGCCACGCGGAGGAGCCGATCGTTCTCGTGCGACATGAGTCGGCCTCATCCGGTTCGCCGCTCCACCCGGATGCCGAGGGCAATGCCTTCGTGGATGTGGTCGCGGGGGCTCCGGCTGAGCTCGTGGTCTCGAAAAGCGTCAACTCGGCGTTCTACGGAGATCCCGATCTGAACGCGTGGCTGCAGAAGAGCGGCATCCGAGAACTGGTGATCTGCGGCATCCAGACGAACATGTGCGTCGAGACGACGGCGCGGATGGCGGGCAACCTCGGCTATGACGTGACGGTCGTCCTGGATGCCACGCGCACCTTCGATCTGACCGGGGAGGTCACCGGGCTCGGTACCGTCACCCGTACGGCCGCGGAGCTCATGGCGAACACCGCCATCGTGCTGCAGCAGGGGGGATTCGCGCGGATCGCGGCGACGGCCGATCTGGTCTGAGCGGGGCTGTCGTCGGCAGGACGCGGGGAGCCGGTGTGCTCTTCCGGTCGCGCGGTCGGGGCCGTCCGCGCGATGTCGGAGGTCGATCGTATCTTCGACCCACAGGGATTGAGGTTATCGAACAGATGTTCTAACCTGTGGGAGTGAGGGCGATCGTGAGAGACCAGGTACAGGCCGTACCCGACATCCATGCGCTGCGTGATCGCCTCGAGCGCATGCAGGGGCGACGCATGGACGCACCGGTCCTGCCGACGCACCCGGCCTTCTCGTCGTTGCTGCCCGGTGGGGGATTGCGGTCGGGGTCGGCATACGCGCTGACCCGCTCGGCGTCTCTTCTGCTGGCGCTCATGGCGCGACCCTCGCAGGACGGCGCGTGGTGCGGGGTGATCGGCATGCCCGAGCTCGGAGCCGAGGCTGCCGAGAAATACGGTCTCGACCTCGATCGACTCGTGTTCATCCCCGATCCGGGTCCCCGGTGGCTCGCCGTGACGGCGACGATCACCGAAGTGCTGCCCGTGGTGGCGGTGCGCCCTCCCTCGGGGTCGACGGCCGCCCGCGGAGGTGCCGAGACCACGAGACTGGCCGCGCGGTTGCGCGATCGCGGTTCGGTTCTGCTCGTGCAGGGAGCCTGGCCCCAGGCCGAGGCCGTGATCGATGTCGCCGATCCCCAGTGGTCGGGGCTCGGTTACGGGCACGGGTACCTCGCCGGGCGTGAGTTGACCGTGTCTGTAACCAGCCGACGCTCGCCGAGTGCCCGACGCGCGCGCATGCTCTTACCCGCCGCAGACGGGACGATCGAGTTGTTGGGGGCCCCGACGGAACGACTGGTTCCGCGAGAGCGCGATGCGTTCCCGGTGCGGGCGGTGGGATGATGCAGGCCCCCACGCGCAGCCTCGTGCTGTGGTTTCCCGACTGGCCCATCACGGCGTTCGCGAACGAGGCCGTGAGCCCTCCTCGGCCGGATGCCGCGGTAGCGGTGTTCTCCCACAATGTCGTCGTCGCCTGCTCGTGGGCCGCCCGGGCGCAGGGCGTGCGCCGCGGACAGAAGCGCCGCGACGCGCAGTCACTGTGCCCGGGACTGCAGGTGGTGCCGGCCGACCCCGTGCGAGATGCACGAGCGTTCGCCCCGGTCGTCGCCCGGATCGAGGAGCGCGCTCCCGGCGTGCAGGTCGTACGACCCGGCCTCTGCGCCCTCCGCGCACGAGGGCCGGCGCGCTATTACGGCGGCGAGGTCGAGGCCGCGCGCATGCTGATCCGCCAGCTCGACGACGACGGGTTCGGGGACGTGCGCGCGAGTGTCGCCGACGGGGTGTTCACCGCGGAGCAGGCGGCTCGGACGGCAGCTGATGACGACCCCGTCCGCATCGTCGAGCCCGGTGGCGCCGGGGCCTTCCTCGCGCCCCTGTCGATAGCGACCCTCGACGACGCCGAGTTCGGCAGCCTGCTGTCCCGACTGGGAGTGCACACCCTGGGCGAGCTGGCGGGACTCCAGGTCGAGCGGGTACGGGAACGGTTCGGCGAGAGGGGGGTTCGCCTGCACGCCCTCGCCGGGGGGCTCGATTCCCAGCCGGTTCAGCCGAGGACACCCCCTCCCGAGTTGCACCGCGACGTTGCCTTCGAACCGCCTCTCGAGCTCGCCGACCAGGTCGCCTTCGGCATGCGTGTCGCCGCTGAGGAGTTCATCGCCCAGCTCGGTGTGCACGATCTGGTGTGCACCGAGCTGCGCGTCGTGCTCACGGGTGAACGAGGAGAACGCAGCGAGCGCGTGTGGCTGCACCCCGGTTCGTTCGACGCCTCCGGGGTGGTCGACCGCGTGCGCTGGCAGCTCGCCGAAGACGCGCAGGGCATCTTCGGTAGCGGGGTCGCGGGAGTGCACATCGAGCCAGAGGCCGTCGATGCCGCGGCGCACCACGCCAAGGGACTGTTCGGGGCCGGCCCCGACGAGCGCGTGCACCACGCTCTCTCCCGCGTCCAGGCGATGCTCGGTCACCGCGGTGTGGTGACCCCGACGATCGGCGGGGGACGCTGGCTCGCCGAGCGTCAGGTGCTGGTGCCGTGGGGTGATCGGGCGATCACCGAGAAAGTGCGGACGCGGCCGTGGCCGGGTAGCCTCCCCGACCCTCTGCCCGCCACCGTCTATCCGGAGCCGCGTCTGGTGGGGGTCACCGACATCGCCGGTGCGCCGGTCACGGTGGGCGAGCGCGACGTGCTGAGCGCTCCGCCGGCCGTCCTCGAGACCGCCGGACAACGACGCCGCATCAGCGAGTGGGCGGGTCCGTGGCCGATCAGCGAGCGGGGGTGGGACGCCCTGCGTGCGCGCAAGGCTCACCGGTTCCAGGTGGTCGACGCCGATGGGGGTGCGTGGTTGCTGGTGGTCGAAGAGGGCGAGTGGAGAGCAGAGGGACGCTATGACTGAAGCTCCGCGCACCCCCGACCCGAAGAAGGGGGCGCGCTGATGGGCTGGACCAACCCTCCCGTGAAGTGGTCGGAGCTCGAGCGCTTGCTCAGCGATGCCCGCAGACCCACCGGCGCGCCGCCGAACGGCGACGGTGGCGACAGCCCCGCCTGGTCGCACAAACGCGGAGCCTACGTACCGCCCTCGATCGAGCGGCCCACCGATACGGTGCCCTACGCCGAGCTTCACGCGCACTCGTCGTACTCGTTCCTCGACGGTGCGTCCTCACCAGAAGAACTCGTCGAAGAGGCCGAGCGCTTGGGGCTGCACGCCCTCGCCCTCACCGACCACGACGGCTTCTACGGCATCGTGCGATTCGCCGAGGCGGCCGAACAGCGCGCCGTGAACACCGTCTTCGGCGCGGAGTTGTCGCTCGGGCTCCCCGGCCCCCAGAACGGAGAGGCAGACCCGACCGGCTCGCATCTGCTCGTCCTCGCCCGCCAGGAGGAGGGTTATCACCGCCTCGCCGCCGCCATCACCCACGCGCAGCTGACCGGTGCAGAGAAGGGCCGGCCGGTCTACGACCTCGAAGACCTCGCCGAACGAGCCGGTGGACCGGGCGACCCGCAGTGGGCGGTGCTCACCGGATGCCGCAAGGGGGCGGTGCGCCAGGCGCTCGCCTTCGAGGGGCCGGCCGGAGCCGCGCGTGAACTCGACACCCTCGTCGACCTGTTCGGCGCCGAGGCGGTCTATGTCGAGCTGATGGATCACGGCGATCCGCTCGACTCCCGCCGCAACGACGTCCTGGCCGCGCTCGCCGCCGAGCGAGGGGTGCCGATCCTCGCCACCAACAACGTGCACTACGCCGCTCCGCAGAAGGAGCTGTTGGCCGCCGCCGTCGCCGCGGTGCGGGCGAACCGTGGTCTCGATGAGCTCGACGGCTGGCTCCCCTCCCACGCCGGGGCGCATCTGCGTTCGGGCGCCGAGATGGCGGCGCGGTTCCGGCGGTACCCGGGAGCGGTGGCGCGCACGGTCGAGCTCGCCGACGAGATCGCCTTTCCCTTACGCCGGGCCAAGCCCGCCCTGCCGAAGCAGAAGGTACCCGAGGGGCACACGCCCATGTCGTGGCTGCGGCACCTGGTCTGGGCGGCCGTACCGCGGAAGTACCCGAATCTGTCCGATGACGACCGGCGACGCATCGAACGCGAGCTGGAGGTCATCGAGATGAAGGACTTCCCGGGCTACTTCCTCATCGTCTACGGCATCGTGGCCGAGGCGCGGCGTCGCGGCATCCTGTGTCAGGGGCGCGGTTCGGCCGCCAACAGCGCGGTCTGCTATCTGCTCGACATCACCGCCGTCGACTCGATCTTCTACAAGCTGCCGTTCGAGCGGTTTCTCTCGAGCCTGCGCGACGAAGAGCCCGACATCGACGTCGACTTCGACTCCGACCGTCGCGAAGAGATCATCCAGTGGGTCTACGGCGAGTACGGACGTGAACGAGCGGCGCAGGTCGCGAACGTGATCCAGTACCGCCCGAAGAACGCCGTGCGCGACATGGCCCGTGCGCTCGGGCACTCCCCAGGCCAGCAGGATGCCTGGTCGAAGCAGGTCGAGCGGTGGGGAGCCACCCTCGAGAGCGGAGCCGATCACGACATTCCCGACCAGGTCATCGAGTTCGCGTCGGAGCTGTTGAAGGCGCCGCGACACCTCGGCATCCACTCCGGGGGAATGGTGCTCACCGACCGCCCGGTGGGCGAGGTCGTCCCCATCGAGCACGCGCGGATGGAGAACCGCACGGTGATCCAGTGGGACAAGGACGATGCCGCGTGGATGGGGCTGGTCAAGTTCGACCTCCTGGGCCTCGGCATGCTCGCGGCCCTTCAGTACTGCTTCGACCTGATCCGCGACGCCACGGGGGAGGAGTGGGAACTGTCGACTCTGCCGAAGGAAGAGAAGGCGGTGTACGACATGCTCTGCCGTGCTGATTCGATCGGGGTGTTCCAGGTGGAGTCGCGCGCGCAGATGGGTCTTCTGCCCCGGTTGCAGCCCCGCACGTTCTACGACCTCGTGGTGCAGATCGCCCTCATCCGCCCCGGCCCGATCCAGGGCGGGGCCGTCCACCCGTTCGTGCGCCGCAAGCTCGGCCAGGAGCCGATCACCTATGTGCACCCCAAGCTCGAGCCGGTGCTTTCGCGCACGATGGGCGTGCCGGTGTTCCAAGAACAACTGATGCAGATGGCCGTGGCCATCGGCAACTGCTCCGCCGAAGACGCCGATCTGCTGCGTCGCGCCATGGGATCCAAACGTGGGCTGGAGCGAATCGACTCCCTGCGGGAGACGCTCTACGCGGGCATGGCCGAGAACGGCCTGGTGGGGCAGGTCGCCGACGAGCTCTACGCCAAGATCCAGGCCTTCGCGAACTTCGGTTTCGCGGAGTCGCATTCGCTGTCGTTCGCTCTTCTGGTCTACGCCAGTTCCTGGATCAAGCTGCACTACCCGGCCGCTTTCCTCGCCGGGCTTCTGCGCGCACAACCCATGGGGTTCTACTCTCCCGCCACGCTCACCGCCGATGCCCGCCGGCACGGGGTGCAGGTACGCCGGCCCGATCTGCTGCGCTCGGGGGTCGAGGCGATCCTCGAACCCGTGGACGACACGGATAGCGAGAGGGGATCGGAGCGGACGGATGCCGCGGGGACGGCGAGAGGGGCGGATGCCGCGGGGACGGCGACACGGGCGGATGCCGCGGGAGCGGATGCCGCGAGGGCGGTGTCACAGGGTTCGACGCCGCGGCGGGCGAGAAGGGCGGCGACCGGGCTCGAGGCGTGTGCTCACGCGGTCCAGCCGCCGACGGGGGAGTTCGACCCCGCCGAGGCCGATGAAACGCTCGCCCATCGCCGCGACGAGGGGTTCGCCGTACGTCTCGGGCTGGCCGGGGTCACCGGAATCGGAGCCAAGGTCGCCGCGCGCATCGTCGACGAGCGAGAGAGCGGAGGCGACTACCGCGACCTGCGCGACCTCGTGCGGCGGACGGGATTGGTCACGGCTCAGCTCGAAGCCCTCGCCACGGCGGGAGCGTTCGACTGCTTCGGGCACACGAGGCGCGAGGCGATCTGGTTGTCGGGGTCGGCCGCCCTCGACCGTCCGGAGTTCCTCCCCGACTCCCTGGTGGCCGTCCAACCTCCCCTGTTCACCGACCCGTCGAGCTACGAGATCCTCGCATCCGACCTGTGGGCCACGGGCCTGTCGGCGGACGACCATCCGCTCACCCATTTCCGGGCCGCGCTCGATGCCCGCGGGGTGCTGACCTCGCGCGAGCTCCGCACCTTCGAAACCGACCGGCGCATCGAGGTGGCGGGGCTCGTGACGCACCGACAGCGGCCGGCCACGGCATCCGGGATCACGTTCCTCAACCTCGAAGACGAACACGGCCTGATGAACATCATCTGCTCGGTCGGCGTGTGGAACAGATACCGCCGCGTCGCGCGCGAATCCCCCGCTCTCATCGTGCGCGGGATGCTGGAACGCTCGATCGAGGGAGTGACCAACGTGGTCGCCGACGGATTCACCGATCTGCGCGTGGGAGTGTCCCACGCGTCGCGAGACTTCCGATGACGTCGGACGTCATCACTAGACTCGGGCCATCTCGCCCGGTTCCGCACCTGACAGGGGAAACGACATGACCGACACTCCCACTCCGCCCGACGGGTGGTATCCCGACCCCGCTGGAGGCGGCGGCCTGCGCCGTTGGAACGGCACCGGCTGGACCGACGAGGTGCGCTCCGCCACGGAATCCGCGTCGGTGCACGACGCCGCGCCGCAACCCGGCGACAGCTCGGCGGCCCAGGGCATCGCGGCCACCGAGGGGTCGTCGTATGACATCTCGTCGAGCCTCGACCCGCAGGAGCACTCCGCAGGGACGGCGCACGAGGGGGCGTCGTCCGGCGCTCCGGCGTACGAGGGCACCCCGTCGCACGAAGCCCCGTCGGCGCACGCTGCGGGCGGTGAAGACAGCCACGACACGTTCGGCCGCGACGACGCGCGCGATGCGGCCACTCCGCTCACCGCCTCCGAGCCGGTGGCCCCTGCCCCGCACGACTCTGCCGCGCACGAGTTCGCTTCGCATGAATCCGCTTCGCAGGACTCCGCAGCGTCCGAGTCCGCCCCGCACGGCTCGACGTCGTACGACTCCGCGTCCTCGGCGGCTTCGGATCCGGGGTACTCCGCCGCCGGGGCAGCGACCGGCACGGGCGTGCCGCCCGTGGCTCCGCCCGCCGCCCCCGTCGCCCCGCCCACTACCCCCGTGGCTCCGCCCGCAGCCCCGGCCTACACGTCGGCCCCGGCCTTCCCGGGCGCCCCGGCTTCTTCCTCCGCTCCCTCGTACCCCTCCGCTCCGGCGTACGCCGCCGGCGCGGGCGGGGCCGGCTACGCCGCGGGCACGAACTACCCGAGCGCACCCCCGGTGTCGTACGACACCGCCGCCCCTCGTCGCGACATCAAGACCAACACCGTGTGGGTGTGGCTCATGGTGTTCCTGCCGGTGCTGAGCCTGCTCGGGGTGGTGATCTTCGATTGGTCGTCGTACTTCCGTGACGCCTTCTACGCCGGCGTGTACTCCTACGATTCGGGCCCGGCGTCGATGGCCGGCACCAATGCCGCAACCGCGCTGATCACCGTGGTGACGTCGGTCGTGAGCATCGTCGTCTCGGCGCTCACCGTTCTGTTCGCCTTTCTCGACTGGCGTCAGCTGCGCGCACGAGGTGTCGATCGTCCGTTCCACTGGGCCTTCAGCTTCTTCGTGCTGGTCATCGGGTCGGGCCTGGTGTACATCATCGGCCGCGGTGTGATCCTGCGTCGCCGCACCGGCTCGGGCCTCGGTCCGATCTGGGCCGCGGTCGCGGTCAACGTCGCCGTGGTGATCGGGTTCATCGTCTGGATCGTCGTTCTCATCGCGCAGATGTCGACTCTCATCAACGAGTTCTCCACCAGTTTCGGCTACTGAATCGTCGGGCGGGTGCTCTCGGGTGCCCGCCCGGCCTCATCCGCCATCCGTCGCGCGCCTTGCACCGCGCGCCGCCAGTCGACCGGCCACAACCGATCGATATCAGTCGCCCATCGACGCGCGAACGGTCAGGACCGCGTCGAGGACCGCGTGAGCCGCGTCATCCTTGGATCCCGCGACGGTCGTGATCACGTCGCCCGTGGCATCCACGATGGTGAGGGCGTTCTCAGACGATTCGAACCCGCGCGTCCAGCCGACGGCGTTCGCGGCGAGAAGGTCGACGCCCTTGCGAGCGGCCTTCATCCGCGCGCGCTCGAGCAGCTCGTCGCCGTCGGCTACCGTCTCCGCGGCGAACCCCACGATCGTCTGCCCTGGGCGACGCGTGGTCGCGAGCCCCGCGAGGATGTCGCGGTTCTCGCGAAGCTCGAGCGTGAGGCCGCCGGGGGAGTCCTGCTTCCGGAGCTTGTGTTCCGACACCGCGGCGACGGAGTAATCGGCGACAGCCGCGGCCATGACGATCACGTCGGCGTCGGGGGCAACGGCATCCATCGCCTGTCCCAACTCTTCGGCGGTCCCGGCGGCGATCACTTCGACGCGAGGGTCGGGGCGCACGTCCGCGTCGAGGTGCGCGGCGACGAGCGTCACGTGGGCGCCCCGGTCAGCGGCGGCCCGTGCGATCGCTACGCCCTGCCGACCGCTCGAGCGGTTCCCGAGGAACCGCACGGGATCGATGGGCTCGCGCGTCCCCCCGGCGCTCACGACGATCGAGAGCCCCTCGAGGTCGAGCGGACGCCCGACAAGGGCCAGGGCTGCGGCCACGATCTCTTCGGGCTCCGACATGCGCCCGGGGCCCGAGTCGCCGCCCGTGAGCTCGCCGTCGGCGGGCCCGACCACGTGCACACCGCGGGAGCGCAGGACGTCCATGTTGTGAGCGGTGGCGGGGTGCCGCCACATCTCGGTATGCATGGCCGGCGCGACGACGACCGGAGCGGTCGTCGCGAGGAGGGTCGTGCCGAGCAGGTCGGACGCCAGCCCCGCCGTCATCGCGGCGAGCGTATTCGCGGTGGCGGGGGCGACGATCACCAGGTCGGCGGACTGGCCCAGAGCGACGTGCCGGACACGCGCGACGTCATCGTGCACGGAGGTGGTCACGGGGTTGCGGCTGAGGGCTTCCCACGTGGGTAGGCCGACGAAACGCAGAGCGTCCGCGGTCGGGATCACGTGCACGTCGTGCCCCGCCTTCACGAGCAGGCGCACGAGACTCACGGTCTTGTAGGCGGCGATGCCCCCGGTCACTCCCACGACGACGAACATCGTCCCAGTCTTCCAGGTCGGCGTCCGCGACGGGGTGGTGCGACGAGAACAAGGGGAGCGACGAGAACCGGGGGTTCTCGCGCCGAACGGCCTGTTCCCATCGCGCGGCCTGTTCTGGTGACGGACCCGGGCCGCCGCACGGGCGTCCGCGGCCCGCCCCGTGCGGGCCGCGCGCGGGTAGCGTTGTCGGAATGTGCACGGTCGTGATCGACGTTCCCACGAGTCCCGGTGAGCCCGTGCGGGTGCTCGCCGTCCGCGATGAGGACCGCGACCGCCCCTGGCGGGGCATCGGTGCCTGGTGGCCAGAGCGCGACGGCGTCCTGGGCGTGCGCGATGACCGCGCCGGAGGAGCGTGGCTGGCCCTCGACCCAGCCGCTCACCGGCTCGCGGTTCTGCTCAACCGCGAAGACCTCTCCGACCGTCCCGACGACGGCCTCGTCAGTCGGGGCGGCATCCCTCTCGACGCGGTGGAAGCCGGCATCCCGGATCGTCCTGCCACCCGCGGATTCAACCTCGTCGAGGTGGATGCCGCGGGGGCGCACCTCGTGGAGTGGGACGGCGTGGTCTCGCGTCGCACCGCACTCACCCCGGGCACGCACATGGTCGCCCACCACGCGGTCGACGATCCGGGAACCCCGCGCATCGCGCGGTGGCTCGAGGCGTTCCGCGCGGCCGGCCTGGCGGCCGACTCGGACTGGTGGATGCCGTGGCTCGGCGTGATCGAGGAGGCGACGCACGAGCCCGAGTCGTCGATTCTGCGACGGGATGCCCATGACGGGCTCGTCCTCGAGTCGCTCCTGGTCTGTGCGGTGAGCATCGGGCCCGACGGTGTGGACGTGCGCGAAGCGACCCTCGCCGAGCCGGGGCGCTGGGACGACGCTCTGGTCGCGGCGTTACGGGAGCGCACGCCGCTGACGAGCCCGGCCCGAACCGCCCGGACCGAAGCACCGCAGTAGGCTGGGGTGACCCCGCCTCCGTAGCTCAGGGGATAGAGCGCCGCACTCCTAACGCGGGCGTCGCAGGTTCGAATCCTGTCGGGGGCACTCCATCGCGACGTCTTCGTCGCGTCTTCTTCCGTACCGCCGCACGACGATCTCCGCGCCCGGCTCTGCTCCAGCGCAGGCCGACTTGTGGTGATCCCGATGACGCCTGTCTCGGCGTTGCCTCCCCGCGTACCGCCGTGGCATGATTACTGAACGATCGGTCGGAAAACCTCGCAGCTGAGGTGGACGGACCCCGCCAGAGTCGGCGGGGGAGAGGAAGACGATGGCGGACGCGTTTCTCATCGGCGGTGCACGCACCCCGGTCGGGCGGTACGGCGGGGCGCTGGCATCCGTTCGTCCCGATGATCTCGCGGCCCTCGTCGTGGCCGAGGCGGTGGCCCGCGCGGGCGTTCCCGGCGAGGCGATCGACGAGGTGATCCTCGGTGCCGCGAACCAGGCGGGGGAGGACAACCGCAATGTCGCCCGCATGGCCGTACTGCTCGCGGGGCTTCCCGACAGCGTCCCCGGTCTCACCGTCAATCGCCTCTGCGCGTCGGGCATGAGCGCGATCGCGCTCGCCGCGCAGGCCGTGCGCGCGGGAGATGCCGATCTCATCGTGGCCGGCGGCGTCGAGTCGATGACCCGCGCGCCCTGGGTGCAGGCGAAGCCCGAGAAGGCGTGGGCGAAGCCCGGGGCGGCGTTCGACACGTCGATCGGCTGGCGCTTCACCAACCCGCGTCTCGCCGCGCGCGAGAAGGCCACCTTCTCGATGCCCGAGACGGCCGAAGAAGTCGCTCGCCTCGACGGGATCTCGCGTGCGGATGCCGACGCCTTCGCGCTGCGTAGTCACGAGCGGGCGATCGCCGCCCAGGATGCCGGTCGCTTCGCGGGCGAGATCGTCGCCGTCGACACCGGCCGGGGCATCGTCGACACCGACGAAGGTCCGCGCCGCGACACCTCGATCGACGCGCTGACGAGGCTCAAGCCGGTCGTGAAGGACGGCGAGGTCGTCACCGCGGGCAACTCCAGCTCGCTCAACGACGGGGCCTCGGCCCTCCTCGTCGCGAGCGCCGCAGCCGTCGAGCGCTACGGACTCCGGCCCCGGGCACGGATCGTCGCGCACGCCTCCGCCGCTCTCGCCCCCGAGATCATGGGGCTCGGCCCCGTTCCGGCGACCGAGAAGGCCCTCGCGAAGGCCGGGCTCTCGGCATCCGACCTCGGCGCCGTCGAACTCAACGAGGCCTTCGCCTCGCAGTCGCTCGCGTGCATGCGGCGCCTCGGGCTCGACCCCGAGATCGTCAACGCCGACGGAGGGGCGATCGCGCTGGGGCATCCGCTGGGCTCGAGCGGGTCGCGGCTCCTCGTGACGCTGCTCGGCCGTCTCGAGCGCGAGGGCGCGCGGTACGGCCTCGCGACGATGTGCGTCGGCGTCGGCCAGGGCACGGCGATGATCGTGGAGCGGATCGATGGCTGAGACTCTCCGCGTCGCGGCCGCCGCCGACCGCGTCGTCGCGACCCTCGACCGCCCCGAGGTGCGCAACGCGATCGACCAGGCCATGGTCGACGAGCTGCACGCCCTCTGCGCCGAGCTCGAGGCGGATCCCCGCACGCTCATCGTCACCGGTGCGGGCGGGATCTTCGCCGCGGGAGCCGACATCGCCCAGCTGCGCGAGCGCACCGGAGACGACGCGCGACGCGGCATCAACGCGACGGTGTTCGATCGCATCCGTCACCTCCCGATGCCCGTGATCGCCGCGGTCGACGGCTTCGCTCTCGGCGGGGGCGCCGAGCTCGCCTACGCGGCCGACATCCGCCTCGGCACCCCCCGCGTGCGCTTCGGTAACCCCGAGCCGGGCCTCGGCATCATCGCCGCCGCCGGCGCCTCGTGGCGTCTGCCCGAGATCGTCGGCCACGCCCGCGCGAGCGAGCTGCTGCTCACCGCGCGCGTGATCGACGCCGACGAGGCTCTCGCCTGGGGCCTGCTGTCGAGCGTGCACGAGCCCGACGACCTGCTCGCCGCCGCGCACGCGATCGCCGACCGCATCGCCGCGAACTCGGTGCGCGCGACGATCCTCACCAAGCGCGCGCTGCTCGCGCCCCGCGCCGATCACCCCGCGCTCGACGGCGAGCTGCAGGCCGAGCTCTTCGACAGCGCCGACAAGCGCGCCCGCATGACCGCGTTCCTCGAGAGGAAGAAGAAGTGACCCTTCCCGAGACCACGTCTCGCACCCGCGCCGGCGCCACGGACGCGACTGAAACAGCCACCGCTCCCGCCGGAGCCACGGCATCCGTCCCCGCCGTCATCGGCGTGCTCGGCGGAGGCCGCATGGGCGCCGGGATCGCCCACGCCTTCCTGCTCGCCGGAGCCCGCGTGCACGTCGTCGAGCGCGACGAGGCCGCCGCCGCCCAGGCCCGGTCACGCGTCGACACCGCCCTGGCCCGCTCGGCCGAGCGCGGAACGCAGATCCCGGATGCCGACACCCTCACCACCGGCGTCGACGCGGAAGCATTCGCCGAGGCGGGCCTCGTGATCGAGGCCGTGCCCGAAGATCGCGACCTCAAGCTCGAGGCCCTCGCGCGGATCGAGGGAGCCGTGGACGCCAGCGCGGTCGTGGCATCCAACACCTCTTCCATCTCGATCGATGCGCTGGCCGCCTCGCTCGCCCGGCCCGACAGGTTCCTCGGCCTGCACTTCTTCAACCCCGTGCCCGCCTCCGCCCTCGTCGAGGTGGTGACCGGCGACGCCACCGCCGCCGCGGTCGTCACGCGGGCGACGCAGTGGGTCGAGGCGATCGGCAAGACCGCCGTCGTCGTGCGTGATGCGCCGGGCTTCGCGTCGAGCCGCCTGGGGGTCGCGCTCGGGCTCGAGGCGATCCGCATTCTCGAGGAGGGTGTGGCCACCGCCCACGACATCGACACGGCGATGGAGCTGGGCTACCGGCATCCGATGGGGCCCCTTCGCACGACCGACATCGTCGGTCTCGACGTGCGCCTGGGCATCGCCGAAGAACTCGAGCGCGCGTTCGGCGCGCGCTTCGCCCCGCCCGCTTTGCTGCGCGACCTCGTCGCCCAGGGGCACCTGGGCCGCAAGACCGGCCGCGGATTCTACGAATGGAGCGCCTGATGACCTTCCTCCCCAGCTACGTGAACGGCGCCTGGTGGGCCCCCGAGAGCGACCCCGACGCGGCCATCGTGCGCGACGCCTCGACCGGCGACGAGATCGTGCGCGTCAGCACGCGCGGGCTCGATCTGGCGGGAGCCGTCGCCTTCGCCCGTGAGACGGGGCAGAAGAGCATCGGCGCGCTGAGCTTCCACCAGCGCGCCATGGTGCTGAAGAACCTCGCGATCGCGCTGAACGAGCGCCGCGACGAGCTCTACGCCCTCTCGGAGCGGTCCGGCTCGACCCGTCGCGACTCGCTCAGCGACATCGACGGCGGTATCGGCGTGCTGTTCACCTTCTCGTCGAAGGCACGGCGCGAGCTGCCCGCCGGAAAGGTCGTGCTCGACGGACCGATCGAGCCCCTGTCGAAGGACGGCTCGTTCCTCGGCCGGCACGTCTACACGCGCCTGCCGGGCGTCGCGGTGCAGATCAATGCCTTCAACTTCCCCATGTGGGGTGCTCTCGAGAAGTTCGCGCCGGCGTTCCTCGCCGGGCTCCCCACGATCGTCAAGCCCGCGACCCCGACGGCATATGTCGCCGAGGCGTGGGTGCGGATGGTGGTCGAGACCGGCCTGCTGCCCGAGGGCTCGCTGCAGCTGGTGAGCGGAAGCGTCCCGGGCCTGTTCGACCTGCTCGACCTCGGCGACACCGTCGGGTTCACCGGCAGCGCCTCGACCGCTGGCCGCCTGCGCGCCCAGGCGAAGCCCGGCGTGCGGTTCACGAGCGAGACCGACTCGATCAACGCCTCGATCCTCGGCCCCGACGCCACCCCCGGCACCCCCGAGTTCGACGCCTACGTGAAGCAGCTGCTGGTCGAGCTCACGACCAAGGCGGGTCAGAAGTGCACGGCGATCCGCCGCGCGATCGTGCCGACGGGCAGGACGGATGCCGTGGCCCAGGCCCTGCGCGACAAGATCGCCGAGCGCGTGGTCATCGGTGACCCGCGCGCCGAGGGCGTGACGATGGGTCCGGTCGTCTCGATCGCCCAGCGCGACGAGGTGCTGCGGCAGGTCCGCGCCCTCACCGACGCCGGTGGGCGCTTCGTGGTGGGATCCGCCGAGGCGCCCGAGGGAGCGCCCGCCGACGGCGCGTTCCTGCAGCCCATGCTCCTGGCCTTCGCGGATGCCGCGACCCCGGCCGTCAACGACATCGAGGCGTTCGGCCCGGTCGCGAGCATCGTCGAGTACGCCGACGTCGCCGACGCCGCCACGATCGTGGGCCGCGGGGGAGGGTCGCTCGTCACCAGCGTCGCCACCCACGACCCCGACGTTGCGACCGAGCTGCTCACCCGCATGGGCGCGATGAACGGCCGCGTGCTCTTCCTCGACCGCGACGACGCCCGCACCTCGACCGGCCACGGCGCCCCCGTGCCGCACCTCGTGCACGGCGGACCCGGCCGCGCCGGCGGCGGTGAGGAGCTCGGCGGCATCCGCTCGGTGCTCCACTACATGCAGCGCACCGCGATCCAGGGCTCGCCCCGCATGCTCACTGCGTTGACCGGGGTGTGGCATCCGGGAGCCGAGACCGACTCCGCCGGGACGCACCCGTTCCGCAAACCCCTCTCGGATCTTCGGATCGGGGATGCCGTGGAATCGGCCGAACGCGAGGTCACCCTCGACGACATCGAGGTGTTCGCGACCTTCACCGGCGACACGTTCTACGCGCACATGGACGAGGAGTCCGCGGCGGCGAACCCCTTCTTCCCGGGGCGCGTGGCGCACGGCTACCTTCTCGTGTCGTGGGCGGCAGGCCTCTTCGTGGACCCCGCGCCCGGCCCGGTGCTGGCGAACTCGGGGCTCGAGAACCTGCGTTTCGTCACCCCGGTGTCGCCCGGCGATCGCATCCGCGTCGCCCTGACGGCGAAGCAGATCACCCCGCGCGAGACCGACGAGTACGGCGAGGTGCGATGGGATGCCGTGATCCGCAACCAGAACGACGAGATCGTCGCGCAATACGACGTGCTCACGCTCGTGGCCAAGACGTGGGTTCCCGTGGCGGTGCCCTCATGAGCCTGCGGCCGATGATGCAGCGGGATCAGGCGTCGGCCATGCTCGGCATGGTCGTCGAGCACGACGCGCCGGGGGAGGCGCGGGTGTCGATGACCGTGCGCGATGACATGCTCAACGGTTTCGCGATCACCCACGGCGGACTCGTCTTCACCCTCGCCGACACGGCGTTCGCGATCGCGTGCAACGAAGACGAGCGGGTCACCGTCGCCGCCGGCGCCGACATCACGTTCCTGAAGTCGACGACCGCGGGGCAGACGCTCACCGCGACCGCCGCCCGCCGCGCGCGCAGCGGCCGGACGGGCCTGTACGACATCCGCGTGACCGATGAGACGGGCGACCTCGTCGCCGAGGTGCGAGGCCGCAGCATCACGACGGATCGCCGGCCGCCGGCGATGGCCCCGGCCCCTTCGGCAGACTCAGGGACCTCCGCACCCGAACCCGCACCCGAGCGCGACGAGGCGCTCACGACCACGGAGGTGTCCCGATGACCCTGACCGCCGCATCGCGCCCCGACTTCCTGGCATCCGTCGATCCGACCGCGGTCCCGCTCGAGAGCCTGCGCGCGCTGCAGCTCGAGCGCCTGCAGTGGACCGTGCGCCATGCCTACGAGAACGTCGCGCTCTACCGGCGCAAATTCGACGAGGCCGGCGTTCACCCCGATGACATCCGCAGCCTCGACGACATCCGTCTGCTGCCCTTCACGACCAAGGCCGACCTGCGCGAGACCTACCCCTTCGGCATGTTCGCGGTGCCGATGGCCGACGTCCGCCGCATTCACGCGTCGTCGGGCACGACCGGGCGCCCCACCGTCGTCGGCTACACCGCGGGTGACCTCGACCGGTGGGCCGATCTCGTCGCGCGTTCGCTCCGTGCCGCCGGCATTCGCTCCGGGGATCGCGTGCACAACGCGTACGGCTACGGCCTGTTCACCGGCGGGCTCGGCGCCCACGCGGGGATCGAGCGCCTCGGCGCAACCGTCATCCCCATGTCGGGCGGGCAGACCGCGCGGCAGGCGCAGCTCATCCAGGATTTCGAGCCGGATGCCATCCTGTGCACGCCCAGCTACCTCCTGACGATCGCCGATGCGCTCGAGGCGTCGGGCGTCGACCCGCGCTCGACCTCGCTGAAGGTCGCGGTGCTCGGGGCCGAGCCGTGGACGAACGAGATGCGTCACGAGATCGAGCGCCGTCTCGACCTCGTCGCGGTCGACATCTACGGCCTGAGCGAGGTGATGGGCCCGGGCGTGGCATCCGAGAGCGCCCTCACCAAAGACGGCCCCCACATCTGGGAAGACCACTTCCTCCCCGAGACGATCGACGGCGAGAGCGGAGAGCCCGTCGGCGACGGAGAGCTCGGCGAGCTGGTGTTCACCTCGCTCACCAAGGAGGCGTTCCCGGTCATCCGCTACCGCACCCGCGACCTCACCCGGCTGCAGCCCGGTTCGGCGTTCCCCGCGATGCGGCGCATCGAGAAGATCACCGGCCGGAACGACGACATGATCATCCTGCGCGGCGTGAACCTCTTCCCCACTCAGATCGAAGAGATCGTGCTGGGCATCGAGAAGCTCACCCCGCACTTCGTGCTCGAGCTGCGTCGAGAGGGGCGAATGGATGCCATGACCGTGCGCATCGAGCGGCATCCGGCCCTCGACCGCGAGGTGTGCGAGGCCGCCGGCGTGGTGCTGCAGCAGCGCATCAAGGTGTCGATCGGCACGACCGTCGACGTGCGCGTCGAGGAGCCCGGCGTGCTGCCCCGCAGCGAGGGCAAGTACAAGCGCGTGTACGACCTGCGCTGACATCCCGGCGATCGAGGGCGGCCGCCCCGCTCGCGCGCTGAGGACGCACCGTTTCGTCGAAGACGTACCCGTTCAGTGGCCATTTGGTGCGTCTTCGACGAACGCGTGCGGTCTCGCCGATGCGGCGCGGCCGCGGGGCGTCTCAGGCCTCCGGGCGGGCGAGGGGCGTGTCATCGAGGCCGGCGATCAGGTCGCGCAGGTTGTCGAACACGCGAACGGCTCCGGCATCCTCAAGCTCGGTCGGCGCGAAACCGCCCGTGCGTACGGCGATCGTGGGGATGCCGGCCTTTTCAGCGGCGATTGCGTCCCAGGGGGAGTCCCCGATCATGATGCCGTGCGAACCCGGCGCGCGATCGAGTGCCGTCTGAACGAGGTCGGGCGCGGGCTTGCTCGCCTCGACGTCGTCGGAGGTGGTCCAGGCGTCGGCGAGCTCGCGAGCTTCGACGAGGTCGAGGAAGTGCTCGACATGATCGCTCTTGCCGGAGCTGGCGAGAACGATGTGGAACCCACGCCTCTTCACCTCCGCGAGAAGGTCGTGTGCTCCATCGAAGGGCTTCACCTCGTCGATGAGGGGGTTGAACTCCTCGGTCCACGCCGTCCGTAGAGCCTCGCCGTGCTCGCGCTCGACGTCGTCGCTGGTGAGGGATGCGACGAGCTGGTCCCCGCCCATGCCGATGGCGCGGTGGATCCGCCAGATCGGCAGCACGATGTCGTGCCGCAGGAACGAGCGGTACCACGCGAGGGCGTGCTGGTAGTTGGTGTCGACGAGGGTGCCGTCGACGTCGAAGATCGCGGTGTCTGCCATGTCCTCCACGACACACGTCCGGCGGCGCGGGTGCACGCCCGTTGCAGTCCCTCTCGCCCTCCGCTACAGTTTTACTGAACGATCGGTCTGTAAAAGGAGTCGACGATGACGATGACCGCACCCCCCACGGATGCCGCGTCCGAGCAAGAAGACGGCGAGGCGATGTTCGACGCCCTCATCGAGGCCGACGGACGCATCGAGCCGCGCGACTGGATGCCCGACGGCTACCGCCGCACGCTCATCCGCCAGATCTCGCAGCACGCGCACTCCGAGATCATCGGCATGCAGCCCGAGGGGGCGTGGATCACCCGCGCGCCGAGCCTCAAGCGCAAGTCGATCCTGCTCGCGAAGGTGCAGGACGAGGCCGGGCACGGGCTGTACCTATACTCCGCCGCGCAGACCCTCGGCATCACGCGCGACGAGATGACGCAGCAGCTGGTCGACGGCAAGGCACGGTACTCGTCGATCTTCAACTACCCGACCCCGACGTGGGCCGACATGGGAGCGATCGGCTGGCTCGTCGACGGTGCCGCGATCTGCAACCAGGTGCCGCTATGTCGGGCCTCGTACGGACCGTACGGACGCGCGATGGTGCGCGTCTGCAAAGAAGAGTCGTTCCACCAGCGCCAGGGTTTCGAGATCCTGCTGACGCTCATGCAGGGCACCGACGAGCAGCGGCAGATGGCTCAGGATGCCGTGGACCGGTGGTACTGGCCGAGCCTGATGATGTTCGGACCCCCCGACGACGACTCACCCAACTCGGCGCAGTCGATGGCGTGGAACATCAAGCGCTTCAGCAACGACGATCTGCGCCAGCGCTTCGTGTCGATGCTCGTGCCGCAGGCCGCGGTGCTGGGCGTGACCCTGCCCGACCCCGAGCTGCGTTTCAACGACGAGACCGGTCAGTACGACATGGGCGAGATCGACTGGACCGAGTTCCACGAGGTGCTCGCCGGTCGGGGGCCGCTCAACCGCCAGCGCCTGCAGAACCGCCGCGCCGCGCACGAAGAGGGTGCGTGGGTGCGTGAGGCCGCGGCGGCCTACGCCGCGAAGAAGAGCGCCGCCCGCACCGAGACGGCGGCCGCCTGATGGCCACCCCCGGCGGCAGCCCCGCCGAGACCTGGCCTCTGTGGGAGGTCTTCGTGCGCGCGAACCGCGGTCTGAGCCACGTGCACGTCGGCTCTCTCCACGCTCCCGACGCCGAGCTCGCGGTGCGCAACGCCCGCGACCTCTACACCCGCCGCGGCGAGGGCGTGTCGGTGTGGGTGGTGCCCTCGGATGCCGTGACCACGAGCGACCCGGGAGCGAAGGGCGCGTTCTTCGAGTCGCCCGCGGGCAAGAACTATCGGCACGCGGTGTACTACACCGCCTCCGAGGGGGTGCCGCACCTGTGAGCACCTCGACCGACCACGACGCGGCGCCGGGCGCTGAACCCGTCGAAGGCCCCGACGACCCGCACGGCGACGTTTCGCTCGACGCGCGCGAGCTGTCGGCCGAGTTCGCCGGGGGAGAGGACCGCGCGACCGACCCCGACGTCGCCGCGTATGCCCTGCGCCTCGGCGACGACGCCCTCATCCTGTCGCAGAACCTCTGCGGGTGGATCGCCCGCGCCCCCGAGCTCGAAGAAGACGTCGCCCTCGGCAATATCGCCCTCGATCTGCTCGGCCACGCCCGCTCGCTCCTGCGCTACGCGGGGTCGTACGACGGCCGCAGCGAAGACGATCTCGCGTACTGGCGCGACGAGCCGGCCTTCCGTAGCGCCTGGCTGTTCGAGCTCCCGAACGGCGACTTCGCCCACACGATCGCCCGTCAGCTCCTGGCATCCGCGTATCTGCTCGAGCTGTACCGCGACCTCGCGGCATCCGCCGATCCGGTCATCTCGGCGGTCGCGGCGAAGGCCGAGAAAGAGGTCGACTACCACCGCGACCATGCCGTGCAGTGGACGCTGCGTCTCGCCGGCGGCACCGACGAGTCGCGTCGGCGCTTCCTCCTCGCGCTCGACGACGTGTGGCCCTACCTCGACGAGCTGTTCCACGACGAGCCGCTGCACGAGCGTCTCGAGGGAATCGCCGTGCGCCCCTCGACGCTGCGCGGGCGCGTCGACGACGTGCTCGCGGCGGTCTTGGCTGAAGAGGACGTTCCCGTGCCCTCGATCCCCGGCTCCTCCGCGGGGGGTCGCCGCGGTGCGCACCATCCGTCGTTCGGGCCGTTGCTCGCCGAGATGCAGGTGCTGGCCCGACGGCATCCGGGAGCGACGTGGTGACCGCGACGCTCGCGCACGCTCGCGAGGTCGTCGCTGCCGTCGTCGACCCCGAGGTGCCCGTGCTCACGATCGACGACCTCGGGGTGCTGCGCGACGTGCGCCTCGACGGCGACACGGTGACCGTCACGATCACCCCGACCTACTCGGGGTGCCCCGCGGTCGACGCGATCCGCGACGACATCGTGCTCGCGCTCACCTCGGCCGGTTTCGACCACGCCGTGGTGAAGACGACGCTCACCCCCGCATGGACGACCGACTGGATGAGCGACGACGGCAAGCGCAAGCTCACCGAGTACGGCATCGCCCCGCCGACGGGCCGCGCGCCCGCGGGACCCATCCGCGTGACGCTCAGCGTCGCGTGTCCCCGCTGCGGATCCCTGAACACCCGCGAGGTCTCGCGGTTCGGCTCCACCTCGTGCAAGTCGCACTGGGAGTGCCGCGCGTGTCTCGAACCCTTCGACCACTTCAAGGCCCTCTGATGACGATGACGGATGCCACGCCCCCGGCCCCCGCGCCCGGGAGCCCGCGCGCCCGCGCCCGCTTCCACACCCTGCGTGTCGCCGACGTGCGCCCGCTCACCCCCACCGCGATCGAGGTGACCTTCGCGGTGCCCGACGACCTGGCGGACGCGTTCGACTACGCGCCCGGGCAGTACGTCGCGCTGCGCGCCGGCGTCGGGGGCGAAGAGCTACGCCGCTCGTACTCGATCTGCCGGCCGCCGGGGCGCGGCTCGATCAGCGTCGGTATCAAGCGCGACCCCGACGGCCGCTTCTCGACCTGGGCGCACGAGGGCCTGCGTCCTGGCGACGAGGTCGACGTCATGAGCCCCCAGGGCACCTTCGTCTCGAAGGCCTCGACCACGACGGGCCACGTTGTCGCGATCGCCGCGGGCTCGGGCATCACCCCGATCATGGCGCTCGCCGCAGGCGTCCTCGAGCGCTCTGCCGACAGTCGCATGACGATCGTCTACGCCAATCGGTCCTCGACCGACGTGATGTTCGTCGACGAGCTCGCCGACCTGAAGGACCGCTATCCGTCCCGCCTCACGCTGCACCACGTGCTGTCGCGAGAGCAGCGGGCGGCGCCGGTTTTCTCGGGGCGCATCGACGACGAGCGGCTGCGGCTGATCCTCTCGCGGCTGATCGATCCGGCATCCGTCGACGAGTGGTTCCTGTGCGGCCCTTTCGCCCTCGTCGAGTTGTGCCGCGAGGCGTTGGCCGAGGTCGGGGTGCCGCGCGAGCGCGTGCGTTTCGAGCTGTTCACCGCGGGAGACGGTGACGCCCCCGCGCAGACCGGGGGAGCGCGTCCGGTGCGCGTGCGCCAGGACGAACCCGTCCGTCGCATCGATTTCACGCTCGATGGGCAGTCGGCCTCGGTCGACAGCCCGGTCGCCGCGAACGAGACGATCCTCGCCGCCGCGCTCCGCGTGCGCCCCGACGTGCCGTTCGCGTGCGCGGGTGGGGTGTGCGGCACGTGTCGTGCCCGCGTGATCGAGGGCGCCGTGACGATGACCGAGAACTACGCCCTCGAGCCCGACGAGATTGAGCGCGGGTACGTCCTCACCTGCCAGTCGCACCCGAGCACCGACGCCGTCCGCGTCGACTACGACGGGTGAGCGCGATGATCGACTACCACTTCGACGAGGGCGTCGCCGAGATCGTGCTGAATGCTCCCGCCCGGCGAAACGCCCTCGGCCTCGACGACCTGCACGAGCTCGCCGCCGCGTACGACCGCGCCGAGGCCGACGGCGCCCGCGCCGTGCTGCTGCGCGGAGAGGGTCCGTCGTTCTGCGCCGGCCGAGACATCTCGGGCGTCGACCCCGCGACCGACGACGTCGGCGGCTACCTCGACGACACGCTCACTCCTCTGCTTCAGCGCATGGCGATCTTCCCGGCACCGACCTTCGCCGTCGCGCACGGCGCGTGTCTCGGCGTCGGGCTCGGCCTGCTGATCGCCACCGACGTCGTCTACGTCGCCGACACCGCGAAGATCGGCTCGCCCTTCGCCGCCCTCGGGGCGACCCTCGATTCCGGCGGTCATGCGCTGTTCGTCGAGCGCCTCGGCGCTCACGCCACGCTCGACCTCATCTACACGGGGCGGTTGATGTCGGGTGCCGAGGCCGTTCGTGCCGGTCTCTTCTCGCGCGCTTTTCCGGCGGAGGAGCTGCGGGATGCCGCGTCCTCGGCGGCCCGCTCGGCCGCGACCGGTCCGACACAGGCGTTCCGCGCGAGCAAGCGCATCGTGAGCGCGATCCGTGACGAGCGTCTGGGCCTCTGGGACGCGATGGCGTTCGAGAACCGCGCCCAGGCGGCCCTGGCCGCCACGGACGACTACCGAGAGGGATTCGCCGCCTTCCAGGCGAAGCGCCGACCCCGCTTCACAGGATGACGCTGGGCTCGACGAAAGGCTCACCGCCGATCAGGGACTGTGCGGTCGGAACGCCGATGAGCGACGTCACTCCGACGGCGCACGATCGTGACGGCGGCGCCCGCGACGGCGACCCCCCCCGAACAGCACGAGGGGCCCGCGTGTCGACGAGGGCGGCGTGAAGGGGAGCTGTGCCGGAGTAGTCGTTGTCCGCGGGAGGGGCAACGCTCCCGGGCGGCCTGGGCGGCCCGGGCGGCCCGGGTGCGAACGGCGCAGGCCGCGAAGCGCATCGCCGCGAGCGTCGGATGACGAGTTCCACGTGGCTGGGGCATCAGAGCGTCGGTGCGCAGACCGCTCCTGGTTGAATCGGGGGATGCCGAGCATCGACGACGATGGCGAACTCGCGGCCCTGCGCCGCAGGGCCTACGCCCCCGGAGCGGACATCTCCGCCGACCCCGCCGCCCTGCAGCGCCTCATCGAACTCGAGGGGCGTGAGGACGTCTCGGATTCCGCCACTGCCGCGACGGTTGAGGAGCGTTCCGCGCTCGCGGCGGAGCCTGAGGGACCCGCCCCCGATGACGACGCGGGCGCTGAGCCCTCGCGACCCCGTCTGCCGCGACCCCGCCGTTCCACCGTGATCATGCTGTCGGCCGCTGCCCTGGTCGCCCTGTGCGCCGTGACCGCTCTCGTCGTGGTGCAGCGCGTGCAGACCGACCCGCTGCAGACGGGCGCGACGCAGGTCGCGCGGCTCTCTGCGGATCCCTCGTTCGAGGTGCCGAGCGTGCTGACCCCGGGCGTCACCAGCGGCACCACCGGGTACACCGAGTTCGAGGGCTTCCGCGTCGCCACCTACGCTTCTTTCGACGCGAGTGCCGACGCCGCGAAGTGCATGACGGTGTGGCAACCCGATCTGCTCGACGTCTCCGGCGGCGGGTTCTCGTACGACGGCCGGTACTTCCTGACCTCGTGCGGGGCGGGGATCTTCCCCGCCAACGCCATGCTCCAGCTCAGCGACGACTCGGCTGAGCTCCGCGTGACCGACCTGCCCTCGGGCACGTCCCTGCAGTTCGTCTACGACCGCGAGAACGACGAGATCGTCGTCTTCCGCGGCTGAGCTGAGCAAGGGTTCCGCCCGCACACGGTCGGCGATCGTGCGGCGCACCCCGGGCCTGCGAACGCCCGCGGATACGACGATGCCCCGGCGCGCGGCCGGGGCATCGTTCGAAAGCGTCAGCGCGTCACGCGGCGCTGGTCACCGCGAACTGCACCGACCCCTGCTCGGGGTCGATCTGCGCATCGAGCACGCGGTCGTCGAGGACGGCGGCGGCATCGCTGTCGAGGAAGACACGCGCTCCGGCGTTCTCCACGACGGCGTCGTCGGGCTGGGGGCCGTCCACGACCGAGAGCGCGAACTGCGACTCGGGGGAGCCCGCTCCTTCGATACGGACGCCGCCCTGGGCGGCATCCGGGAACTGGGCGGTGATGGTCTTCACGGCGGTCGTGGCCTCTTCGGTGAGCGTCAGCATGGTGACTCTCCTTCTCTGATCGACGACAGGAGTCAGCCACGATGCCGGGAATCCGAGCCGCACTCAAGCTCAAGCAGTCATTGCCAGGGTTTTCCCACCGGCCTCTCGACCGGACTCAGGGGAGCAGGCCGGCGCGCCGCGCCCGCGTCACCGCCGCGTGACGCGTGGAGGCGTCGAGCTTCGACATCGCCGAGGCGAGATACGACTTGACGGTGGTCTCGCGCAGGTGGAGCGATGCCGCGATCTCGCCGTTCGTCGACCCCACCGCGGCGCACGCGAGTACGTCGATCTCGCGACGGGACAGGTGCACCTCGGAATCGGATGCCGTGTCACCGGCGTCTCCGGTGAGGGCGGCGAGACGCGCTTCGACGTCTTCGAGGCGACGGCGTACCTCGTCGTCGGACACCCTCGCCGCGATGCTGCGCAGTTGGGCGTAGCTCTCTCGGATCTCCTCGCGCGCTCCGGCGCCGAGCCCGGTCTCGGGGCCGGGGGTCGAGGCCAGTCGTCGCTCGACCTCGGCGCGCACACGGAGCTCGGTGCCGAGCTCGCCGGCGACGTCGAAGGCGGGGCGCGCCTCGACGTCTCCGACCGGAGCCTGCGCCCACGATCCGCAGTACAGGACACCGCGAGCCGCTCCGCTGACGAGGACGGGGACGGCGAACAGCGTGGCGATCCCTTCGCCGAGGATGGCGCGGTCGTAGTCGTGGGTGATCGAGCGAGACGTGCGGTAGTCCAGCGTCATGCGCGGACGCCGCTCCACGAGGGCGCGGCCGCCGAGGCCCCGCGACGCGTGCACGACGAGGCCGTCGATGCTGCGCGTGCGGGCACCGACGATCGTGGTGACGTGGACGGCGCCGTCGTGCTCCAAGCCGCCGAACGCGACGGGGAAGTGCGTGCGGCGCGCGAGTTCGGCGACCGCGTGCGACACGAGGGTCGCATCGTCTCGAAGTGTGGAGGGTGCACTCACGCACTACCTACTTCCGGGGGTGACGGCTTCGTCGCCGCGTTTCGTAGCGTCGACCCTATCACCGGGGAAGCAGCGGCCGACCCGGACTTTTCCGCCGTTCGACGCAGCGTTGCGTCGAACTCATGAGGCAAGGAGGCCACATGACGGACCGTCGCATCGACGAAGCCCACAAGGGCGGCGTCGACTACATCGCGGTCGAGGAGTCCGCCCCGTTCCGGGAGTTGAAGAAGCGCCAACGCAGCTTCGTCTTCCCCCTCGCGGTGGCGTTCCTCGTCTGGTACTTCGTCTACGTTCTGCTGTCGTCGTTCGCGCCGGAGTTCATGGCGCAGCCGGTCTCGGGGGCCATCACGGTGGGACTCGTGCTGGGTCTGGGCCAGTTCGTCACCACGTTCGCCATCACCATGGGCTACGTCGCGTACGCCAACCGCCGCCTCGACCCGGGCGCCGAGGCGTTGCGGGTCGAGCTCGAGCGAGCTGACGGGGGCCGCGCATGAGCGACGTCTTCGCCAGCATCGAGGCGGCCGTGCAGACGGTCGAGAACAACCCGGTGCTGAACATCTCGATCTTCGGGGCGTTCGTCGCCGTGACCCTGTTCATCGTCATCCGGGCCAGCCGCAACAGTAAGACCGCGGCCGACTATTACGCCGCGGGCCGCTCGTTCACCGGACCGCAGAACGGGTTCGCGATCGCCGGCGACTACCTGTCAGCGGCCTCCTTCCTCGGCATCGTCGGCGCCATCGCCATCAACGGCTACGACGGCTTCCTCTATTCGATCGGCTTCCTCGTCGCGTGGCTCGTCGCGCTGCTCCTCGTCGCCGAGCTCATGCGCAACACCGGCAAGTTCACGATGGCCGACGTGCTGTCGTTCCGTCTGAAGGAACGGCCGGTGCGCATGGCCGCGGCCATCACCACGCTGGCCGTCTGCTTCTTCTACCTGCTCGCGCAGATGGCCGGAGCCGGTGGCCTGGTGTCGCTGCTGCTGGGGATCACCGAGCGCGTCGGGCAGTCGATCGTCGTCGCGGTGGTCGGCATCCTGATGATCGTCTACGTCCTCATCGGCGGCATGAAGGGCACCACCTGGGTGCAGATCGTCAAGGCGTTCCTGCTGATCGGCGGCGCGATCGTCATGACGGTCTGGGTGCTGGCGATCAACGGCTTCAACCTCAACACGCTGCTCGAGAGCGCGGTGGCGGCCTCTCCCAAGGGTGATGCCGTCCTTGCGCCGGGCCTGCAGTACGGCAAAAACCCCTGGGACTTCATCTCTCTCGCGCTGGCACTGGTGCTCGGTACCGCGGGTCTGCCGCACGTGCTGATGCGCTTCTACACCGTGCCGACCGCGAAAGAGGCGCGTCGCTCGGTCGTGTGGGCCATCTGGCTGATCGGTCTGTTCTACATCCTCACCCTCGTCCTGGGCTACGGCGCCGGCGCGATGGTCGGATCCGAGACGATCCTCGCCGCACCCGGTGGAGTGAACGCGGCGGCGCCGTTGCTCGCCCTGGCTCTCGGCGGGCCGCTCCTGCTCGGGTTCATCTCGGCGGTGGCGTTCGCGACGATCCTGGCGGTGGTGGCCGGCCTCACCATCACGGCCGCCGCCTCGTTCGCGCACGACATCTACGCGAACGTCGTGAAGAAGGGCGACGTCCCGCCCGACGGCGAGGTCAAGGTCGCGCGGCGCACGGTCATCGTGATCGGTGTGCTAGCGATCCTCGGCGGCATCGGCGTGCAGGGGCAGAACGTCGCGTTCCTCGTGGCGCTGGCCTTCGCGGTCGCGGCATCGGCGAACCTGCCGACGATCCTCTTCTCGCTGTTCTGGCGCCGGTTCACCACTCGTGGCGCCGTGTGGAGCATGTACGGCGGTCTGGGGTCGGCCCTCGTGCTGATCTTCCTCTCGCCGGTGTTCTGGGGAACCGCGACGAGCGTGTTCGCCAACACGGGGGTGGCGATCTGGCCGCTCAACAACCCCGGCATCGTGTCGATTCCGCTCGGGTTCTTCCTCGGGTGGCTCGGGTCCGTCACGTCGCGGACGCCGGAAGATCCGCGCAAGGCCGCCGAGATGGATGTCCGCTCCCTCACCGGATACGGCGCCGAGAAGGCGTCGAACCACTGACCGATCGATGCCCGGTCCCGCATCGCGGGGCCGGGCATCGTCGCGCGGCGTCCGAAGCCGTTCACGCCGAGGCGCGCAGGGTCTCGCCGAGGATGACGTCGCTCTCGAGCGAGAGCAGGTATTGCTTCACCTCGGGGTGGCCGCCGTATTCGCCGATCGAGCCGTCGGCGCGGACGACGCGGTGCACCGGGACGACGATCGAGAACGGCGACGATGCGCAGGCCGTTCCCACGGCGCGGGCTGCGCGCGGAACGCCGGCCATCATCGACACCTCGCCGTACGAGGCGACTTCGCCGTAGGGGATCTCGAGGGCGGCCTCGAGCGCGGCGCGGGTGAATCCGCGCGCGAAGCGCCAGTCGAGGGCGATGTCGAAGGCCCGTCGTGCTCCGTCGAAGTACTCCTCGAGCTGCGAGACCAGGGGGTGCTCGGCGGGTCCCACGTGCGCGGGGGCGACCCCGAGACGGTGCGCGATCTCGGCACGCGCGAGCTCAAGACCGTCGTGGGCCACGCTCAGACGCACGAGGGCGTCGTCGACGAAGGTCAGCAGGATCGGCCCGACGGGGCTGTCGTATTCGGTGCTGGTGACTCTGTTCATGCGCTCATCCTCATGACCGTGCCCGGGGCGTGCGCCGCGATCGCGCGCGCATGGGGAGGATCTCGCCGACTCCCCGCCTGGGGAGGAAGAGCCGGTGGCGCGGCGTGTCGCCGATTACCGCGAAACTCGGGCCCGCTGCGCACGATCCCGCACTGCCCGGCTTAGTCTGACAGGTGTGTGGCGAGCTGAGGACGGTGCCGTGATCGGCGCTGACGGAGACGAGACGGTGTCGTCCGTCGATCCCGGCGACCTGCGATTGTCGGAACCCGGCGTCGTGGTTCGCCACGTGGCCGACCCCGAACGCGACCGTATCCGGTCCGAGGCGGCTGCTCTCGGCGGACGATCGACCCTCCTGCGCTTCGACGACGCCCGTGATGCCGGCATCGACATCACGAAGGCGCACCCGGGTTCGCTCCCGCAGTTCATCACGGGTCGCGCGACCATGCTGTCGAACCTCTTCCGCGACGAGGTGGCCCTGCGCACGGCCCGCATGGCCGCCGAGCGCATCACGGCCAAGAACGTCGAGCTGCGCACGGCACGCGGACTCGAGCCCGTGCATCTCGCGGTGGGCCTGTCGGCGTGGAAGATCGGGGGAGTGGAGTGGTCCGCTCCGGTCCTTTTGCGTCCGCTCGCCATCCGCCGCCACCACGGTGACTTCGAGCTGAAGCTGCACGGCGCGTTCGTCATGAACCCCGAGCTCGCTCGCGCGTTCCGCACGCACCTCGGCATCCAGATCGATCCCGCCGCTCTCGCGGGCCTCGCCTACGACCAGGGCGTGTTCAAGCCGCAGCCGGTCATCGACCACATCCGCCGCCTCACCTCGCACGTGCCGACCTTCGTCGTGCACCCGCGCCTGGTGATCTCGTCGTTCGCCGACGTCGGATCGGGCATGGCTCGCGACACGCACGACCTCGACCACACTCTGCTGAACGCCCTCGCCGGTCATCCCGACGACCGCGCGCGCATCACGGTGCGTCGCGACGATCCGCAGGTCGTGAGCCCCGACGAGCGCACTCCCGCCGCCGACACCCTGCTCCTCGACGCGGATGCCGAGCAAGAGCGTGTCCTCGCCCGCATCGCCGCCGGGCAGTCGCTCGCCGTGCACACGCTTCCCGGCACCGGCGGCACGCAGACGGTCATCAACGCGATCGGCCAGCTCGTCCACGACAACAAGCGCGTGCTCGTCGTGAGTGCTCGACGCTCGACGCTCGACGGCATCCGTCACCGTCTGGCCGGGGTCGGTCTCACGGGTCTCGCCGTCTCTCCGAACCACGTGCGTCGCGACCTCATCCGCGCGATCGGCCGCAACGAGAAGGCCGAGCAGCCGAAGGTCGCCGAGATCGACGACGCCCTCGTGCGTCTTCGCACGGTCCTGCGCGACTACCGCTCCGCCGTGACCGAGCCGCACCTGGCGTTGGGCGTCTCGGCGCTCGACATCCTGCGCGCGCTGACGTCGTTGGCATCCACTTCTCCCGCTCCGTCGACCGAGGCCCGCTTCGATCTCGCGACCCTCGAGAGGCTCGCCGGACGACGGGATGCCGCGGCCCGAGCGCTCGCGATGGCCGCGCGCCTCGGCGAGTTCCGCTTCGGCCCCGACGATTCGCCCTGGTACGGCGTCAGCTTCTCGCGGACCGAGGACGCGCGTGCGGCGCACGATCTCGCGGGCAAGCTCCACACCAGCGACGTTCCTCGCCTGCTCGAGCGCGGGTACGAGCTCATCGCGCAGACGCGCATGCGCCCGTTCCAGACGGTGTCCGAGCTCGGGTCGTACCTGAAGCTCCTGCAGGGCATCCGCGAGTCTCTCGATCGCTTCAGCCCGAGTGTCTTCGAGCGTCCGCTCGGCGAGCTCATCGACGCGCACTCGCCGCGCCGCGACGCCTCCGCGATGAGCGGTCCCAACCGTCGCCGCCTCAAGCGACTGTCGAAGGAGTACGTCCGCCCGGGCGTCCACGTGCCCGACATGTACGAGGCGCTCGTGCGCATCCAGCAGCAGCGCACGGAGTGGCAACGCGTCGTCGACGCCGGCGTCACCCCCGAGGTGCCGCTGGGTCTCGCCGACGTCCACGTCGCGTGGCAGCGCACCGACGCCCTGCTCGGCGAACTCGATCAGATCCTCGGACGGCAGGGCTCCGAGCGCCTCGCGACCCTGCCCGTGCAGCGGCTCGTGCGCACGCTCGCCGGCCTCGCCGCGGAGTCGACCTTCTTCGACAACCTCGTCGAGCGCGCTCAACTGCGTTCCGAGCTCGCGCGCCTGGGTCTCGAGCAGCTCCTCGTCGAGCTCTCGGTGCGCCACGTTCCCGAAGAGCGCGTGGGGGCCGAACTCGAGTTCGCGTGGTGGCAGTCGGCCCTCGAGCACCTGCTGCGCACCGACCGGGCCCTCCTCGGCGCCAACACGAGCGTCGTCGATCGTCTCGAGCGCGACTTCCGACTGGTCGACGAGGCCCACGCCGCCGCGGCCGGCCCGCTGCTCGCCGCTCAGCTCGCGACGCAGTGGCGCATCGGCATCGTCGATCACGCCGACGAGGCGTCCGCACTCAAGCGCGTCCTCAAGGACGGCCTGCACACCGCGCAGGAGATGTCGGATGCCGCCCCCACTCTGCTGCGCACGCTCGCGCCGGTGTGGCTCGCGTCGCCGTACGAGGTTCCCGACGTTCCGACCGATCTCGCGTTCGACGTCGTCATCATCGCGGATGCCGCGGCCCTGTGCCTCGCCGAGGCGGCTCCGGCCCTGCGCCGGGCTCGCCAGGTCGTGCTCTTCGGTGACCCGGTGGTGCAGAAGCCCACCCCCTTCCGCGTGAGCGCGTCGATCACCTCCGGCCCCGACGAGGCCGATGAGGTCCCCTTCGACGAGACCTCGGTCTTCGAGCGCATCGCCGAGCTGCTGCCCGTCGAGACGCTCACCCGCAGCTACCGCGCCGGCGGCGAGGATCTCTCGCAGCTGGTGAACGACGCCTTCTACGGGGGAGAGATCGTCTCGCTTCCCTGGGCCGGTTCGTACCTCGGCCGCGGCAGCCTGAGCGTCGATTACGTCGAGGGCGGTGTCGGTGCCCCCGACCCCGTCAGCGGCGCGGTCGAGAGCCCCGATGCCGAGGTCGCCCGCGTCGTCACGCTCGTGGTCGAGCACGCCGTGAACCGCGCGTCCGAATCGCTCATGGTCGTCACCGCCAGCCGCAAGCACGCCGAGCGCGTGCGTGCCTCGGTCGTGGCGGCGCTGGCCGGACGCTCCGACGTCGCCGAGTTCATCTCGAGGGATGCCGCCGAGCCGTTCGCCGTCCTGACGCTCGAGGAGTCCGTGGCCGAGAGTCGGGACCGCGTGGTCTTCTCGCTCGGCTTCGGTCTCACACGCCACGGTCGCGTGCTGAGCGACTTCGGCGACCTGTCGACACCTGATGGGGAGCGACTGCTCACCGTCGGGATGACGCGCGCCCGCCGCTCGATGGTGATCGTGTCGTCGATCCGTCCCTCGGCGTTCGACGACGGCCGCCTCGAGCACGGTGCCGCGACCCTCATGGGTATTCTGGGCAACGTCGCGTCCCGGAGCCGCGAGCCGCGCCTCGAAGACCTCGCCGATCCGCTGACCCGCGCCCTGGCGCGCGAACTGCGCAGACTCGGCATCGAGGTCGACGTCGATTACCGCGGGCTGCTGCCCCTCGTCGCTCGCTACCAGGGCAAGGCGGTGGTGGCCGAGAGCGATCCCGAGACCATCGGCGAGTCCCTCCGCGAGACCCTCCGTCTGCGGCCGCAGATCCTGCGCCGCCTCGGCTGGCACTACGTGCGGGTGCACGCCTTCGACTTGTACAGCGACCCCGCCGGCGTGGCATCCCGCATCGGGGAGCTCCTGGGGATCGCTCCCGACGACGCGGCCGCCCCCGACGCGACCACCGAGTCTCTCGATCTTCCCGACTGAGCGCGCGATGAGCGACACCCCGCCCGACGATGGGCGCGACGCCGCCCCCGAGGCGGACGTGACGACGGGTCAGGGTACCGAGCGTCAGCCGGTCGTCCGCGTGCGCGGCGCTCGACGAGCGCGCCTGCTCGCCGCCCCGGGCACGACCGCCGAACCGGCGCCGGCCGACGACCCCGCGCGCGGCACGGGTGCGCGGCCCGCGGCATCCGGTCCCAATGACGAGCGCATGATGCGCGACGTCCCGCCGCACTACTGACTCGGCGCAGACGAAACGGCGCCCGGACCGGGACGTGATCCCGGTCCGGACGCCGTCACGGTGTGGCGATGCCGGGTCAGAGTTTGTTCTGGCGCTCCAGCAGATCGCGGATCTGCACGAGCAGCTCCTGCTCCGTGGGGAGCTTCGGTTCGTCGGACGCGGGCTGATTCACCCCGGCGCGAGCCGCGGCGATGGCCTTCCACCGGTTCATCGGGTAGACGAACACGAGATAGACCACGATCGCCACGGCGAAGAAGCTGATGATCGCCGAGAGCAGGGTCGGAAGGGGGAAGACCACTTCCTGCCCGTAGATGCCCGTGATCGACGGTCCGATCTCGCCGTTCTCGGCGGGCTTGTAGAACACCTCGATCAGCGGGGTGATGACCGCTGCGACGATGGCGTTGACGACCGCCGTGAACGCCGCGCCGATGACCACCGCGACGGCGAGGTCGATGACGTTCCCGCGGAGGATGAACTCCTTGAATCCCTTGATCATGCGCTGGCTCCTCTTAGGCCGCGCCGACTCGGGCTCAGGAGGCCGAGGACGGGGCGGACGACTTCGATTCCGACTTCGATGATGTCGAAGAACCGGTTGAGCCGCCACCGGACCCGCTGGAGGTGGAATTGCGGGAGTCGGTGCGGTAGAAGCCCGAACCGTTGAACGTCACACCGATCGACCCGTACTGCTTGCGCACCTCGCCACCGCACTCGGGGCATTCGGTGAGGGCGGCGTCCGCGAACGACTGGACCGCGTCGAAACGGTGACCGCACTGCTTGCAGGCGTAGGAGTAGGTGGGCATGAGCGTCCTTCGGGTGATCAGGAGGTGGGGGCGGCGAGCGGCAGCGTGCGCGTGGGGGTGACCACGCCCGTGACGGGCTGGTCGTGCACGTCGCGCGGCACGTCGTCGATGAGTTCGGAGTCGAAGATGACCGCGTACACCGGCGGGCACTTCTCCATCGAGCCGAGGGTCTTGTCGAAGTAGCCGCGCCCCCAGCCGAGGCGCATGCCCTGATGATCCACAGCGGCCGCGGGGATGATCAGCAGGTCGACGTCATTGACGGCGATCGGCCCCAGAACGTCGCCGACCGGTTCGGGAAGGCCGAACAATCCCTCGGTGATCTCGGTGTCGGCAGTGGCCACGCTCCAGTCGAGCAGACCGTCTTCGCGGGTGATCGGGAGCAGGACCCGGATGCCGCGCCCCACCGCCGCGCGGACGAAGGCGTGCGTGCCGGGCTCGGTGGGCGTCGACAGGAAACACGAGATGCTGCGCGCGCCGAGACGGGCGACGAGGGCGTCGAGCTGCTCTGTGACGCCGGCCTCGGCCGCCTCGCGCGCATGGGCGGAGATGGTCTGGCGGCGTTCGCGCAGATCGGCGCGCAGTGCGCGCTTGGCCTGCTCGATACGATCCGGCATGCGATAAGTCTAGGGGCGGGCGCGTTGCCGCCGGGGGCGCACGAGCCCGCTAGGGTATGCCCATGCCTCACAAGCCCTTCAAGGCCGTCATCCCGGCCGCCGGACTCGGTACGCGCTTCCTGCCCGCCACGAAGGCGATGCCCAAAGAGATGCTGCCCGTCGTCGACAAGCCGGCCATCCAGTACGTCGTCGAAGAGGCGACCGGTGCCGGCATCCAAGACGTTCTGATCATCATCGGTCGCAACAAGAACAACATCGCCAACCACTTCGACTCCATGCCCGAGCTCGAGGCCAAGCTGCGCGAGAAGGGCGACGACGACAAGCTCGCCAAGGTCGAGCACTCGTCCGACCTGGCCGACATCCACATGGTGCGCCAGGGCGAGCCGAAGGGGCTGGGTCACGCGGTGCTGCGTGCCCGTAGCCACGTCGGCGACCACCCCTTCGCCGTCCTGCTGGGCGACGATCTCATCGACGAGCGCGACCCTCTGCTCACCAAGATGATGGAGGAGTACGACAAGCGCGGCGGTGCCACCGTCATCGCGCTGATGGAAGTCGATCCCGCCCACATCCACCTCTACGGCGTGGCCGCGGTCGAGGCCACCGACGAAGACGACGTCGTCAAGGTCACGCAGCTCGTCGAGAAGCCCCAGGCCGAAGACGCGCCGTCGAATCTGGCGATCATCGGTCGGTACGTCCTCGGTCCCGATGTCTTCGACATCCTCGAGCGCACCGAGCCCGGCAAGGGCGGCGAGATCCAGCTGACCGACGCCCTCGAAGAGCTGGCGACCGGTGGCGGCGACGGCGGCGGCGTGTACGGCGTCATCTTCCGCGGCCGTCGTTACGACACCGGCGACCGTGTCGACTACATCAAGGCGATCGTGCAGCTGGCCGCCGACCGCGACGACCTCGGCCCCGCCCTCCGCCCCTGGTTCAAGGAGTTCGCGCGGGGTCTCTGACCCGGGCAAGATGCCATGGATCTGTCCGTCCCCCGGCGGCACGGCGACGTGTCGATCCGTCTCATCCGCAATCGCGATGCGCGCGTCCTCCAGCAGCAGCTGATCGACAACCGCTCGTGGTTGAAGCGGTGGGAGGCGACCAGCCCCGACGGTCCCGTGTCGTTCGACATGCGCCTCGGCATCCGGCGTCTTCTGCAGCAGTACCGTGACGGCGTCGGCGTCCCCTTCGTGATGGCGTGGGACGACCACGTCGCCGGGCAGCTGAACGTGTGGGGGGTGTCGCGCGGGTCGCTGGCTTCGGCGACGATCGGCTATTGGGTCGCCGAGGAGTTCGCGGGTCGAAACATCACCACGATCAGCGTGGCGATGGCGACCGACGTGTGCTTCACCGAGCTCAACCTGCACCGCGTCGAGATCTGCATCCGGCCCGAGAACCACGCCAGCCTGCGGGTGGTCGAGAAGCTCGGCTTCCGTTACGAGGGGTTGCGCCGCAAGTACATCCACATCGACGGCGATTGGCGTGACCACTACGCCTTCGCCCTCGTGCGCGAAGAGGTCCCGTACGGGGTGCTGGACCGGTTCGTGCGTGGACAGGTCCCTCCGGACGCTGCTCGCGTTCCTCCCTCGGATCGGGTCTGAGCCGGCCCGGTGCGATCCGCCTCCGGCGTGTGGCGAAAGTCTCGCCGCGACACGCCGGGGGATGCCGAGGTGTGATCTCTCGGTGACCTACCTTTATGGCATGGGTGGGCAGGTTCTCAGCGGCGGCGTGATCGTCTTCGTCGCGGTCGCGCTCTGGCTCGTCTATCTGCTCCCGTCGTGGCAGAGCCGTCATCGGTTCACCTCGGCCGAACGCAATGCCGTTCGTCTCAACCAGGCGCTGCGTGTGCTCGCCGAGACGGCCGAGACGCCCCGCGAGGTCCGGCTGGAACTGACGGCCCGCACCGCGCACCAACAGCAGAAGCTCGCGCGCCAGATCCAGGCAGAGAAGGCCCAGACCGAGCTCGCCGCAGCCAAGGCGCGGCTCGAGGTCGCTCGTCTCGAGAGTGCCCGCGATCGCGATGTCGTCAAAGAGCAGCGCGCGGCGGCCGTGGACCTGGCTCGTGCCGAGCGCGCCGCGGCCGTCGAGGTCGCCCGAGCCGAACGCGCCGCTGCCCTCGAGAAGACCCGCGCAGAGCGTGCCGCCGCCGTCGAGCGGGCGCACGCCGAGCGCGCCGCGGCCGTCGCCCGGCCCGAGGCGCGGCGAGCCCGTGCTCGCCGCCGATTCCGTCTCAGCGTGACCACGATCGCCCTTGCAGGTCTCGTCGCCGCTCTGGTCGGCCTCGTGCAGGTCGTCACCGGGGGAGCGCCGGTGCTGCTGTCTCTCGGGTCGGTCGTCATCGTGGCATCCCTCGTCGTCCTCCGCCGCATCTCGGTCGTGGCCGCCCGCACGGCGCCCGTGTCCGTTGCGACGTCGGTGGCGACGCGCACCGTTGCGACCGAAGTGCAGGACGTCGCCCTCGTGCCCGAGCCGCGCCCCACGTGGACGCCCCGCGAGCTTCCGCGCCCGCTCGTGGCGTCGGCCGGGTCGCGTGCCGCTGCCGTGGTCGACGAGCAGATCGCGCGCGAGGCCCTGCGCGCTGCCGCTCGCGAGGAGGCCGCGCGCGAGCTCGCCGCCGAGCAGGCTCCCACCCCGATCGAGACGGCTCGTCCGGCCGCTGTCGCCCCCGCTCCGTCGCCGTATGCCGCAATGGGGTACGTGGACGATTCCGAGATTCAGGATCACGTTCACCGGCTGCTGGCGCGTCGCGCGTCGGGGGAGTGACGCCGGCCCCTTCGCGGGTGCCGTGCGTGCTCCGTCGATCTCCCTCTCGACCGATGCTGTCAGCGGCATACGCCGCTCGTCGTGTGCTCGACGATGCTGGCGTGCGTCTAGGTGAGCGCGAATGACGTGATAGTGTTTACGAGGTTTCCGGGCCTGTGGCGCAGTTGGTAGCGCGCCTCGTTCGCATCGAGGAGGTCAGGGGTTCGAATCCCCTCAGGTCCACCAGAACACCACGAAGAAGGCCTCCGCGCAGCGGAGGCCTTCTTCGTTTCTCGCCGGGATCCCCGAGAATGTGCGCATGTTCGCGCGGCGTTCAACCTCCTCCGCGGGCGCATGGCCGTATGGAGTGCGGATTCCAGATGCTCGTGACCCCGCGGTTGGATGTCTCCGATTCAGTCGGCCTCGGCCGCGGCGCGTGCCCGGCGCGACGCGACCGTCTTGCGCACGATCGCGATGACCACTGGCAGTACTGAAATCAGCACGATCACGATCATCAGCACATCGATGTTGTCGGCGATGAACGGGATGCCGCCGAGGAGCAGACCGATGAGCGTCATGGCGACGACCCAGAGGGTCGCACCCAGGGTGTTCCACAGCAGGAACCGGCGATAGCGCATGTGCGCGGTTCCGGCTGCCACCGGCACGTACGTCCGCACGATCGGCACGAAGCGTCCGAGCACGAGCGAGCCGCCGCCGTACCGCTCGAAGAAGCTCTCGGCGTCGTGCAGACGCTCGGGGCGCAGCACGCGCGCGCCCTCGCGGAACAGACGGCGTCCGAAGCGGCGGCCCAGCCAGTACCCGGCCTGGTCGCCCAGGATCGCGGCGGGGATGCCGACCAGCAGCACCTGCCAGGGCTGGATGCCGAGAGGGCCGGCCAGCACCGCCGCGGTGACCAGCAGGGAGTCGCCGGGCAGGAACGGGAACAGCACGCCCGACTCGATGAAGATGAGCAGCGCGATGCCCCCGAGCACCCAGGGCCCGAAAGCGTGGAGGATTGACGCCGCGTCGGGCAGGATCCCGGTCGCCATGGCGACGGAGTGGATGTTCACGGCTGGTTCGCTCCCCGATTCGTTCCGGCGCGCGCGGGTTCGCGGGCACCGGGTGCGGGGGCGACGCTAACGCACGCTCTCTAAGGAGTGACCAAGAATCAGCGCGTGAGAGGGGGAAGCGCGCGTGAACGGCGGGCGTCGACGCGCGGCGACGGCGGGCGGCGGTCAGTTGCTCTCGGCCCAGCCGCCGGGGACGGCGATGTTGAACATCCACGCCACGCCCCATGGGTCGGTCAGCTCGCCATAAAGGTCTCCCCACACCTGCTTCTCGAGCGGTTGCACGACCTCGGCGCCCCGCGCGACAAATCGGTCGTAGAAGCCGCGCACACGATCGAGTTCGTCGCTCATGAAGGCGGCATGAACACGGTTCGCGCCCCAGCCTTCGACGGGCTCGCCGAAGGCGTCGGCTCCCATCACGGTGAAGCCGTCGGCGCGCAGTTCGGAGTGCATCACGCCGTCTGCGGGGGCGTCTGCCATGCCGAAGTCGCCGAATGTGCTGATCTTGAGCTCGCCGCCGAAGACCGACTCGTAGAAGGTCATCGCCTCGCGCGCGGCTCCGGCGAACGAGACGTACACGACGAGCGAGGTGGCCATGAGGCGTCCTTCCGGCGGCGGGTGGTGGCCCTCACCCTAGACCCGCGCGTGCCGAACGCGCACGCCCTCCGCCCCGTTCACCGAACGAACCACGCCTCGACGCGATAGCGCCCGACGCCGCCGCCTGCCATGCTCGAGACCATGAAGCCGTCCGCGAACGTCGTCGCGGGCGTCGTGTGCGCGGCGGTGGTTGTGGGACTGGCGGCGTTGACGGTGCCGGCCTTCGCGCCGCTGGGGACGGTCGCCTCGGTGGCCGCGGGCCTCGGATCGTCGCTGGAGTCGACGTTGAGCGACGCGACGACGCCCTCGGCATCCGCCCCGGCCGATCCATACGGGCCCCCCGAGGGGTACGTCGACGTCGGCAACGGTACTTGGATCCCCGGTGGAGGGTTCGGCGACTGTGCGGAGTCCGCCTACATCCACATCGGCAGTCAAGACGGGCAGGACTTCACCGCGAGCCTGTTCGGGAAGCTGGTCGACACGGGCGCCCGGGAGTTCGCGGCGGGGATCCCCGCGTTCTCCACTGATGGGCGGATCGCCACCTACACGGTCGCCCCGGGCGATGTCCCGACGGCGATCGGCGACCGGTTCTGCATCTGGAACGGCCTCTCCCTCACCACGCTCAACGGCGTCCCGGGCAGCACCGCCATCCAACCCGGTCAGGTGCTGGTGCTGGACCCCGCGGCGGTCCCGGGCTTCGTCTTCGAAGATCCCTACGCCGGGTGATCGCCGGCCGTCACCGGCACGTGGCATCCGATCGTCAGGCGCCCTGGAACGTCCGCAGCTGAGCGAGCAGCGTCGGGGCTCCTGCATCGAAGCGCTTGCCGCCGACGAGCACGCCGCCCGCGAAGACGATCGCGCCCCAGAGCAGTCCGATTGCGAGCGAGACCCATCCGGCGCCCGTCACTCCGAAGAAGACGGCCATCACGGAGGGGATCACGGCGGGCAACGCTAGCACGGCGACGAGAGCCCAGCACAGGAAGAACGCCAGGAACATCGTGAACGTCGACCCGGGCACGCGCTTGAAGGGCGAGTCGCCGGGGGCGGGTGTGGGTACGACCAGCAGGGCCGAACTCACGGCACTGACGCCGAGGCCGACCAGCGTGAGGCCCATCGAGCCGCCGATGACCGCGGGGAGCAGCTCCCACTTGCCGACGATCGCAAGCGTCACGACATCGGCGAGCAGCACGAGCGGGATGCTCACGGTCGCCGATCCGAGCATGCGACCGAGACGGTCGGCGCGCCCGCGGATACCGGTCTGCATCACCGTGGCGAAGGCGGTGCCGTCGTACGAAACGTCGGTGTACGCCAGGATGCCGGCGAAGAATCCGACCAGCAGGCCCGAGGCCGCGAAGAACGGCCCGTCGAGATCGCCGCGCGAGTAGACGAGCACGAGGACAGGGGCGAACGGGATCAGCAACAACTGCCGCAGGTACCGGAAGTCGCGCGTCCACGACGTGAGTGAGCGCGCCCAGGTCGCCCCGACGGGGTTCGAGGGCATGACGCCGAACCACCCCAGCGATCCGGACCGGCGACGCGTGGCCACGCGTGCCGGAGGACCGACGAGGGATGCCGCCAGGCTCCGCCGCCAGAGCACCCACAGCAGCGCGAGGGTGGCGGCCGCGATGACGAGCTTGAGGAGCCCCGTGATCCACGCCCCGGCGGCGAGGTCGCCCGGAACGGCCCACGCCGCGGCGACCGGGGTCCACGACAGCGCCGAGACGATGGTCTGCAGCTGCGCCCCCTGCTCGCTCGCCGAGAACAGCAGGTTCGTGACTCCGATGAAGAGCGGACTCGCGAAGATGACGAGGGCGAACCCGACCAGGCCCATGACCTCGCGCGTGCGGCGGCCCCCGCCGATGCCGGCGGCGAGAGCAGCCACCGCGCGCGACGCGACGACGCAGATCACCACGCCGAGGGGGACGCACACGACGGCGGCCGCGGCCGCGGCCGGGTAGCGGGCCCAGACGAGGAACACGGCGAGAGACCCGATGGCGGTGGTGATGCCGGGCACGCCCGTGAGCCCGCCCGCGGTGATCGCGACCATCATCTGCCGGGTCGTCATCGGGAACGGTGCGAGCTTCGCGGGATCGAGGGTGGTGTCGAGCCCCGCGGCGAAGACCGGTCCCACCACCCACCCGAGGGTCAGCACCGCGCCCGCGAAGGTGATGACGGCACGCGCGATGTCGAGGTCGAGCGTCCCGACGAAGAAGAGGCCGACACCCGCGAGGAACAGCATCCACACCGCGCCGATGACGCCGAAGATGAAGCCGACCAACTGCATGGGGCTCCGCGACAGGGTGTTGCCCAGCACGCGGAACCGGATCCTCAGGACTGTCGCAACCACTGCGGCCCCTCCGCGTGGTGACGCCCGCCGACCAACTCGACGAAGCGGTCCTGCAGGGTCGGTCCACCGCGGACCTCGTCGACGGTCCCGGATGCCAGCAATCGGCCCTGCGCGATGATGGCGACGTGGTCGCACATGCGCTGTACGAGGTCCATCGAGTGGCTCGAGACGATGACCGTGCCGCCCGAGGCGGTGTAGCCGCGCAGGATGTCTTCGATGTTGGCCGCCGACACGGGGTCGACGGACTCGAAGGGCTCGTCGAGGACGAGCAGACGTGGGGCGTGCACGAGAGCGCAGGCGAGGGCGACCTTCTTGGTCATGCCCGCGGAATAGTCGACGACGGGCGTGCCCGCGGCCTCGGTGAGGTCCATGATCTGCAGCAGGTCGGCCGTGCGGGCGCCGACCTCCTCACGCGTGAGGCCGAACATCATTCCGGTGTAGGTGACGAGCTGTTCGCCGGTGAGCCGGTCGAACAGACGCACGCCGTCGGCGAGGTTGCCGATGAGCTTCTTCGCCTCGACCGGGTGGGTCCAGACGTCGACTCCGTGGATGGCGACCGTGCCGGCATCCGGCCTCAGAAGTCCCGTCGCCATCGACAGGGTGGTGGTCTTGCCCGCGCCGTTGGGGCCGACCAGGCCGTAGAACGACCCGGTGGGAACGACGAGGTCGAGGCCTTCGACCGCGACCTTCTGACCGAAGCGTTTGACGAGGCCTGTCACCTGCATCGCCGGGCGGGAGTCGGTCGAGGCGCGGGGCGCGACCGCCTCGGGCAGGGCGGACGGCGGGGGGACGTCACGAGGAATGTCGGTCACTCTTCGAACCTATCGGCGCGCAGCGGGGCATTCCCAGCCCCGCTGCGCAACTCTGCGTTCTCAGTACCGGATGGCGTCGATGACCTTGACCCGAACGGCGACGAGGGCGGGGAGCACCCCGGCGATCGCGCCGACGACGGTGGCTGCGACCAGCCCGGTGACGGCGGCGTCGACGGGGAACTCCGGAAAGTCGCGTCCATAGGTCAAGATGGCGGATGGGGGGGGGAATGGACGAGAACAGCAGTTGGTTCGTGGCCGTCGGCGGCGGCGATAAGGCGTATTCCGGTGAGGCGTTGTTGTGGGAGACGCCGACCGGGCGACGGATTGGAAGGGGGCGCGTAGCCGTAGACCTGGGGTCCGGAGACTACACCGGTCGGGTCGTCGCTCATCACCAACCGGATGTCGTCGTGCTCACGCATGACGACGGCGACCACGTCGGGGACTGGGATGCCTTTGCTCGCACCGGTTTAAGGGGGCTGAGAGAGCTATGGGTGCCCGCCGAGTGGGGGACGTTGCTCGCGCTGCTCGAAGTCGCACCTTTGCGCTCAGTGGCGGGAAGCGGCGGAGATGGGTCCGATAGGCGAACGGACCAATCGCTTCGAGATAGCTACCTGGGTGACGGCGATCGCGCGTATCCGAATGAGTGGGCGGCGACCCGGGACGCGCAAAACCGCAAGGAAGCAGTCACGCATCACGCCAGATCGCTGAAGGGGGACGACGGTTTTCTGACTGCCCTCGCGGAACACCTTCGCAAGCAGCGTGATGTGGGGGGCGCACGAGAGGGACGGGCTGAACGATGGCAGGGAACTCCGCGGGTGGTGGGGGAGCGACTGCTGGACAGTGCCGTCAAGATTTCGAACATTCTTCTCGACGCACGTGCATCCGGCGTTTGGATGCGATATTTCTCCGTCGAGAAGGCGATGCGCGACGGCGGGCTGCGTCCAGCATTGGGCCTTGTTCCACGCTTCGCGGTCACCATTGCAAATGCGCACGAGGTGAAGCCGGCGCATCTTTTGCATCGTCCGTCATCGGATACTCTCGCCCGCCTGCTGGCGCTCACGGTGCAGAACCGGCGCGCTCTCGCGCCCGTGCTCTGGTCGGAACGGGGCGGTCCGACTGTCATCGTCTGGAGCGACACATCGGGGCAGTGGATCCGAAAAATCAAAGACTTCCCGGACCTGCTGGAACATGCCATTGTGACCACCGCTCCGCACCACGGATCCGACAATGGCGCTCATGACCGGGTGTGGAAGGCAATCAAAACGATGCTTGCGAGGGACGAGACAGTTGTCGTTTGCGCCGGCGGAGAAGCGAGCCAGGGACTACATCCCGCCTTCCTTCTCGTGCCGCGATTGCGTCGCGCGTGTACGCGCTGCCGGCATGGGAGCCCATCTCCGTCCTTTTCACGGAATGTCGTCGTACGGATAGCGCCGTGGTCGCCGCCGGAGTTCGTCTGCGGGGTGTGTCGGTCATGAGATGACGGATGCCACGCCCCGAGCGTTCTCGCAACGACGGGGGCGTGGCATCCGGTGTCTTATCGGGTCACTCCTTCGGAGGGGAGACCACGTTGGGCTTGGTCGGGTCGAGCGGCGCTCCGGTCCCGACACGGGCGTGGCTGCGCGAGTACGCGAAGTAGATCGCGAAGCCCAGGGCCAACCAGATGAGGAACCGCAACCACGTCTCGACCGACAGGTTGAGCATGAGGTAGGTGCAGATGGCGGCGGAGAGGATCGGCAGGACCGGGCTCCACGGCACGCGGAATCCGCGCGTGAGGTCGGGGCGCTTGCGGCGCAGCACGATCACGCCGATCGAGACGAGCACGAATGCCGACAGGGTGCCGATGTTGACCATCTCTTCGAGAATGCCGACGGGCGTCAGACCCGCGACGAGGGCGACGATCACGGTCACCACGATCGAGATGACCCACGGGGTGCGGAAACGCGGGTGCACCTTGGCGAGAGCGCCGGGGAGCAGCCGGTCGCGCGACATCGCGAAGATGATGCGCGTCGCGCCGATGAGCAGCGTCAGCACCACGGTGGTCAGACCCGCCACGGCGCCGGCGGCGATGACCGTCGCCATCCACGTCTGGCCGCGCGACGCGAACGCCTCGGCGAGGGCGGCCTTCGGGTTGAGCTCGTCGAAGGGCACCATGCCGGTCACGACCACGGCGACGGCGCAGTAGAGGATCGTGCAGATGACGAGCGAGGCGATGATGCCGATCGGCAGGTCGCGCTGCGGGTTCTTGGTCTCTTCGGCCGTCGTCGCCACCACATCGAAACCGATGTAGGCGAAGAACACCAGCGCCGCGCCGGCGAGGATGCCGCCCACGCCGAACGTCGCCGGCTCGAGGCCCGAGAGGAACTGCAACAGCGGCTGGGTGAGGCCGGAGGCCGACTCGGTGGGGGCCGACGGCGGGACGAAGGGGGTGTAGTTGGCCGGATTGATGAAGAGGATGCCGGCCACGATGACGAACAGCACGATGAAGAGCTTCACGGCCACCAGCACGAGGTTGACCCGGAGGGACTCCTTGATGCCGACCGTCATGAGGCCGCCGAGGACCAGGACGAGCAGGATCGCGGGCACGTCGACGACACCGCCGGAGCTCACCGCCTCGGGCAGGACGATGCCGAGCTGCTGAAGGAAGGTGCTGAGGTAGGCGCTCCACCCCTGGGCCACGACGCTCGCGCCGAGGAACATCTCGAGGATGAGATCCCACCCGATGATCCACGCGAAGAGTTCGCCGAGGGAGGCGTACGAGAAGGTGTACGCCGATCCCGAAACGGGGACGGTGGAGGCGAATTCGGCGTAGCACATGGCCGCGAGACCGCACGCGATCGCAGCGATGATGAAGCTGATCACGACGGCGGGTCCGGCGACTTCGTTGGCGGCGCGACCGGTCAGGGTGAAGATGCCCGCGCCGATCACGACGCCGACACCGAAGACGGTCAGGTCGACGGCGCTGAGGGACTTCTTGAGGCGGAACTCCGGCTCATCGGTGTCGGCGATGGATTGCTCCACCGACTTGGTTCGGAAAAGACTCACGCGACGCATCCTCTGTCTCGAGCGATGTCCAGGGAGCGAACACCACCCAGGGAGGATAGTCCCCCGACGGGCGCGTTGCCTATCTTCGGGGAGGGCTCGACAGCCGCGCCCTTATCAGAGATGACTAATGCGGGAAATTCATTGAATGCGGGTGTAAGGTTTTTCGTATTATGGCTATGAAGCACATCACGCACCTCGTCGACGACCTCGACGGCTCTGTTCTCGAAGACGGCCAGGGAAAGCAGATCACCTTCTCCGTCGAAGGTCGCGCTTACGAGATCGACCTCTCCGACCGCAATGCGGACAAGTTCTATTCGGCGATCGCCCCGTTCGTGGATGCCGCTCGTTCGGTGTCCCGTGGCAATTCGGCCGCACGCCGCCCTCGCGCTGCTCGACGCTCGAACGACGTCGATCTCGGTGCCGTTCGGGAATGGGCGCGTGCGAACGGACACACCGTGAGCGATCGCGGTCGTGTTCCGGCCACGATTCTCGACGCCTACGCCGAGGCGAATTCCTGAACCTCGCGTGTTCTCCTCTCGGCCGCTCGTGAATGCGACGGCCGAGAGGAGATCGGCGTTCGCCCCCGCGCCTTGTCGCGTCCTGCGTCACCCGGGCGGAATCGCGGAATCGCGGAAGCGCCGCGCGAAGCGGAGGTGAGGGAAAGCGGGTGAGTCCGCGGGTGAATTCCCGAACCGCAGCCCGGAATGCGCGTCGTCGGCGCCTTATGGTCGCGATGCGGTGAAAAAGCACATTACGCGGACGACCGAAGACCTCGACGGTTCGGTCATCGAAGACGGAACGACGTTGACCTTCTCTCTGGAAGGGCGTTCCTATGACATCGATCTGTCTTGAGACAATGCCGACAACCTGCGCGACGCCTTACGGTCGTATATTCGGCCGCGCGCCCGGTCGGTCCCTCTCCGGCCACTCCGCGACGCACTCCGCGGGGCGGCCCATTCCGACCCGCGATGTGATCGACGCGCGTTCCCGGGCACGGAAGAACGGCTTTCCGATCGATGATCGCGGACGCATTTCCGGCACTGTCCTCGCGGCAGCCGACACCGCGCGATAAACCCCCGAACGCGAAGAACCGGATGCCCCGTCGAGGCGGCATCCGGTTCTTCTTTTCTGCCGATCAGACGAGCGCGGTGCGTCCTGCGCCCGCGGCGAGTCGCTCAGCTGCGAGTCCCTCTGCTGCCGCGAGCGGGGTCACGCCCCGGCCCGCTGCTTCATCGAAGACGCGGCGGAGGGTGTCGCCGATGCCGGCGACGCGCCCCATGATGTCGTCGAGGCTGCCGCGCTCTTTCGCCACCAGGTCGAGGTAGATGACCCCGCCCGCGTTCACGACGAAATCAGGAGCGTAGACGATGCCCCGTGCGGCGAGACGGTCGGCGCCCGAGCGGTCGGCCAGCGGGTTGTTCGCGGGGCCGCAGACGGAGCGGGCGTCGAGGGCGTCGATCACGTCGTCGGTGAGCACCCCGCCGATGCCCGCGGGAACGAAGACGTCGGCGGGAACGAGGTGCGCCTCGCTCGGCTCGACCCACGCCGCGCCGAGTTCGGTCGCGAGAGCGCGCTTGGCGGGGTTGACGTCGGTGACCGTGAGCACGGCACCCTCGCCGGCGAGACGCTCGGCGAGGCGGCTGCCCACCTGGCCCAGCCCGGCGATGGTGACACGGCGCCCGGCGACGTCGCCGGTTCCGACCGCACGCTCCAGGGTCGCGACGAGCGACGCGTACACGCCGAGGCTCGTGGGGCCGGCCGGCTCACCCGAGCCGCCGACCGTGTCAGGGAGTCCGACCACGTGCGCGGTGCGCTCGCTGACGACGAGCATGTCCTCGGTCGTCGAACCCACGTCTTCGGCGGTGCGGTACAGCCCGCCGAGGCTCTCGACGGCGTCGCCGAGGTCGAGGAACGCGGCCCGGCGTCGATCGGCGTCGAGCACGGTGCCCTCGGGCAGACCGATGACCGACTTGCCTCCGCCCGCGTCGAGGCCGGCGGCGGCGTTCTTGAGCGTCATCGCGGCCGAGAGGCGGAGCGCGTCGCCGAGCGCATCGGTCCACGACGGGTATGTCCACAGGCGCGCGCCGCCGAGAGCGGGGCCGAGGACGGAGGAGTGCAGGGCCACGGCGACGAACAGACCGCTGCGTCGCCCCGTGATCACCTCCACGCGTTCGTGGGTGAAATCGGGCAGGGGCAAAGCGGTTGTCATCGCATTCCTTGTCGTCGGCCGCCTTGTGGGCGGCACTGTGCGGTTGCCGCGGCGTTGCGGCATCCGAGATCTATTCTGACCCGTCGGCGGGCCGGGCGCGAGTGGCGGCGTGGGGCTCTGGCGGATCGTGTGCGCTCGCGCCGGCCGGCGGCGGGTCTCGCTCTAGGCTGTCGGGCATGACCGACGCCCTGCCCGCTCGTAGTCGCCTGGTCGCCGCCGCCCTCGAGGAGGCGGGCATCGCCGGGCGCATCGTCGTGCTGCCGGATGCCGCGTCGACGGCCGCGCTCGCCGCCGCCGCCCTCGGTGTCGAGGTCGGCGCGATCGCCAACAGCCTCGTGTTCTGGAGCGAGGACGAACCACTGCTCGTCATGACCAGCGGCGCGCACCGGGTCGACACGGCGGCTCTCGCCGAGCGGCTCGGGCGCGGCGGCATCCGCCGGGCGACTCCCGAGCAGGTGCTCGCCGCGACCGGCCAGCCCATCGGGGGAGTGGCCCCGACCGGACACCCCGCGCCCCTGACCACGGTGGTCGACGAGGACCTCGCCGCGTTCCCCGAGATCTGGGCCGCGGGCGGCACACCGCACACGGTGTTCCCGCTGACGTTCGACGAGCTGGTGCGGCTGACCGGCGGCACGGTGACGCGGGTCGCCTGAGCCGGGGCGCGGCTGCCTGCGGGTCGGCGCGGCGCGGCGTCTCGTCGTGGCCCCGGGGCCGTTTTCGGCGCCCGTGGGCCACGACGGGTGCCCCGTCAGGGGGAGAGGGGCCGCTGCGATTCGGCGGTGTTGCCCGAACGGGACGAACGCGCCATCAGGGGGACGAAACAGGAGGGTCCGGGCGGCGGCGGTTCGGGGCGGCGCCGCCCGGCCGGCTCACACCCCGGGGGCGGGTGTGAGGGCTGTGAGACAGACCACCGCGGCGGCGGCCGACCACGCCTGCGGACGGCAGGCGGCGGGATAGGGAGTCGGCACCGACGAGTGGGTGCGCGGATCACCCGCGTGCAGCTCGGGCACGCGGTGCGCGAAGCCCTCGGCCGCATCGAGCAGTCCGTCGACCACCGCGCGGGCCTCGTCGTGCAGGCCCGCGCGCAGCATGCCGTGCGCGGCGATCGCGGTGTCGTGCACCCAGACGCTGCCCCCGTGGTACGACAGCGGCCAGTACCCGGCGGCGCCGGTCGACATGGTCCGGATGCCGTATCCGCTCGACATGCTCTCGCCGAGCAGCAGCTGGGCGACATGCGCCTCTTCCTCGGCCGACAGGATGCCGGTGCCGAGCAGGTGCCCGATGTTGCTCGTCAGCGTGTCGACCGGGCGCTTGTCGCGGTCCAAAGCGACGGCGGGGTAGCGACCCTCGGGCGTCTCGACCCAGTAGGTCGCAGCGAAACGCTCCTTGAGGTCGGCGGCCCAGGCGCGCCAGAACGCGACGTCATCGGCATCCGCCCCCTCACCGAACTCCTCGAGAAGTTCGGCTCCGGCCAAGGCGGCCTCGTAGGCGTACGCCTGCACCTCGCACAGCGCGATGGGCCCCTCGGCGAGGCTGCCGTCGCGCCACTGGATGGAGTCGCCGGAGTCCTTCCACCCCTGGTTCGACAGGCCCGTGCCCATACGGTCGATGTAGTCGAGGAAGCCGTCGCCGTCGCTGTCGCCACTGTCGCGGATCCAGCCGAGGGCGCCGCGGAGCGTGGGAAGCAGCTCACGCACCTCGGCCTCGGGCATGCCGGCGCGCCGGGCGTCGGCGAGCAGGCAGATCCACAGCGGGGTCGAGTCGACGCTGCCGTAGTACTTCGGCGGCAGCACGATGCCCTCGCCGGGGATCTCGAGCGCGGAGGCCCGCAGCTCGTGCAGGATCTTGCCGGGCTCCTGCGCGGTCTGCGCGTCGTCGTCGGCGCCCTGCAGGCGGGCGAGGACACGCAGGGTGGATGCCGCGATCTCGCGGTCGAGCGGGAGTGCGAGTCGCGCGGCCCAGATCGAGTCGCGACCGAAGAGCGTGAAGAACCACGGCGCCCCCGCGGCGAAGAACTCGTCGTCGGGATGATCGGGGAGCACGAGCCGCAGGGCGTCGAGGTCGTCGAGGGCCGTGCGCAGCCACCGCGACAGGCGCGGGTCGGGGGCATCGGCGGCGACGGCCGCGGTGTCCCATCGCGCGGGCACGGCGGCCGAGCCCACGACGAGCGTGTCGTCGCGCAGCACCAGCGTCCAGCCGATCTCGGCGGAGCCGAAGGGGGCGATCTCGACGTTCCACTCGGCCTCGACGTCGTGATCGGTCGACGCCACGCGAGCACCCGGGGCGACGAGTTCGAGGCCCTGGGCACCGGCATCCACCCGGATCTTCTCTCCCTCGATCACGGTCTCGGTGTGTCGAGCGGAGGCGTGACCCGACTTCACCTCGTGCAGCTGGGCGAACTCGGGTGCGAGCACCAGGCGCAGCGTGGTGCGGATCGTGTAGTCGACGCGCGAGTGCACGGTCCACGACTCGCTCACCACGCCGTCGTCGACGCGGCGGTCGCGCAGCAGTCGCACCTTCGGGTCGGGGGTGGTGTCGTCGAGGGCGCGGAGCAGTCCGCCGAAGACCACGCGCGAGGCGCCGTCGGGGGAGGTCGAGATCCACTCGATCGGCGAGCCGTCGCAGCTCGCGGTGAGCGCACGTACGTGCCGCACGTCTCCGTGGTAGACGCCGTGCACCGCACCCGCACCCATGTCGCCCGTGCCGTCGGACCACACCTGGGTGGGGGCGCGCAGCACGATCAGCGCATCGCTGAGCAGCGGTTGCCGGGGAGGGGAGTCGATCGTCGTCTCGGCAGGCGAGGTGGTGGGGGCGGTGGTCATTCTTTGACGGCTCCTTCGCTGGCGTTCATGATGCGGCGCTGGAAGATGAAGAACACCACGGCGACCGGGATCGTCATGATGGCCGCAGCCGCGAGTTTGAGGGGGAATTGACTGCCCTGGCTGAGCTGACCGCTGGCCAGGGACGCCACGCCCTTGGTCAGGGTGGTGAGCTCGGGCGACTGGGTCGAGATGACGAAGTGGCTCAGCTCGTTCCACGATCCCTGGAATGACAGGATCACGATCGTGATGAGCGCGGGCCGGGCCATCGGCAGCACGACCGACCAGAAGATGCGGAACGTGCCGGCTCCGTCGATGCGCGCCTGCTCCTCGACCGAGGGCGGGATCGACTCGAAGAAGTTCTTCATGATGAACACGCCCGCGGCATCGACCAGCAGCGGCAGGATCATGCCCGCGTACGAGTCGTAGATGCCCAGCTGGTTGATGACGAGGAACTTCGGGATCAGCAGCACCACGGTCGGCACCGCCATCACCGCGATGAGGGCGGCGAACACGATCCCGCGGCCGCGGAACTGCAGGCGGGCGAGCGCGTAGCCGGCGAGGGAGTTGAAGAACACCCGCCCCGCGGTGACGAACACGGTCACCACGACCGAGTTGCCGAACCACACGGGGAAGTCGGAGTTCAGGAACAACCGCTCGTAGGCGGCCCACGTGAACGGCTGCGGCGCGAGCGAGATCGGGTCGGCCGCCGCCGCGGCATCCGTCTTGAACGACGTCGCCACCTGCACGAGGAACGGATAGATGTAGACGACCGCGAGCACGATCAGCAGGACGTACAGACCGATCTGCCAGCGCAGGGCCTTGCCCGACATGCGGTGCTTCGCGGGCTTCGCGGGTCCGTCGATGCGCTGCTCGGCGAGCACGGTGGTCTGGGGAGAGGCCGTGGCGGTCATCGCTGCGCTCCCTTCTGCGCGCGGGGGCGGTCGTTGCCGACGACCGCGGACGCTCCGGCGGTCGGCACCTCGTACTGCCGCAGGCGTCGGCGCGAGACCGGTCGGTCGCGCAGCACGAAGCGCTGCAGGATCGTCAGGGCCACGATGATGACGAACAGCACGAAGGCGATCGCCGCGCCCTGACCCCACTGCTGCGACAGGAACGCCGAGGAGTAGCTGAGGTAGGCGGGCGTCAGCGTGGTCTTTCCCGGGCCGCCCTGGGTGCCCGTGTAGATCTGGTCGAATACCTGCCACGTGCCGATGAGGCCCAGGGTCAGCACCGTGAACAGCACGGGCTTGAGCTGCGGCAGGGTCACGCGCCAGAAGCGCTGCCATCCGTTCGCGCCGTCCATCATCGCGGCCTCCTGCACGTCGGCGCCGATGTTCTGCAGGCCCGCGATGAACAGCAGCATGAACGTGCCCGAGGTGGTGAACACGGCCATGAGGATGAAGGCCGACATCGCGACCGAGGGGCCGGCGAGCCAGTCCCACCACGAGACGCCGAGCATCGTGTTGCCGGTGAGGAAGGCCGGGCCGCTCGTGACGCCGACCGCGCCAAGGAGGTTGTGCACGACGCCCGAGGGATCGCTGAACCAGTTCGGTCCGTTGATGCCGAGCCACGACAGCACCTCGTTGACGGCACCGGATGCCGAGAAGAGGAAGAGCCACAGCACGGTGATGGCCACCGAGCTCGTGACCGAGGGGAAGTAGAAGGCGGTGCGGAAGAGGCCCCGTCCGCGGAGCACCGCGCGGTTGACGAGCACCGCGAGGAAGAGCGACAGGGCCGTCTGCAGCGGCACGACCAGCAGCACGTACCAGGCGTTGTTGCGCAGCGCCGTGCCGAAGTCGCGCTCGGCGAGTCCACCGCCGGTGGTGACCGCGGCGTAGTTGTCGAGGCCGACGAAGCCGACGTTGGACGAGAAGGGGCTGCCGCGCCCGGTCCAGTCGGAGAAGCTCACCCACAGCGCCATGAGCACGGGGACGAGCAGGAACACGCCCAGGATGATCAGCACGGGGGCGGTGAACAGCCAGCCGGCGGCGGCCTCGCCGCGCCGGATCCCCGGGGAGGAGGATCCGGCGCGACGCGGCGCTGAGGTGAGAGCACTCATGGTTACTTGGTGATGGCCTCGAGGTTGGACTGCGCCGTCTTCAGCAGCGCCTGCGGGTCACCCGTCTTCAGCGACTCCAGCTGAGCGTTGAAGTCGGTGATGACGTCGGCGGCGCCGGCCATGTTCGGCGGGAACTGCGCGTACTCGGCACCGGAGAGGAACGCCGTGAGGTCGGGGTTCGCGGTGCTCCACGCGTCGGCGGCCGACTGGATCGAGGGCATCGGGCCGAAGGCCTTCGAGAACGCCAGCTGCTGGTCGGTCGAGGTGAGGAACTCGACGAGCGAGCGTGCCTGCTCCTGGTTTCCGCTGTCGGCGGCCATGCCCCAGCAGTTGGTGAACTGCAGCGTGCCCTTGCCGCCGGGACCCGCGGGCAGCTCGGCGACCTTGTACGTCACGCCGGGGTAGTCGGCCGACATCGCGCCGGTGATCCAGTTGCCCTCGATGACCATCGCGGCCTTCTGGGTACCGAACGCCTCGCCGCCCCAGCCCGCGCCCACATCGGACGCGAAGGCGAAGGTGCCGTCGTTCAGGTGCGTCTTGACGTAGTTCAGCGCCTCGACGTTGGCCGAGCTGTCGGCCGTGGCCTTGCCGTCGGTGACGAGCCCGCCGCCGGCTTCGGCCATGAACGCGCCCACGCGCTGGTACTCGGCACCGAACGCGAGACCGACGCGGCCGTCCGTCGTGAGCTTCTGGGCGACGGATGCCAACTGGTCCCAGGTCGTGGGCAGGTCGGCGTCCGTCAGCCCTGCCGCCGACCACAGGTCGGTGTTGATGATGAGGGCCAGGGTCGAGAAGTCCTTGGGGGCGCAGGAGAACTTCCCGTCGACGGTGAAGTTGTCGACGAGCGAGGGGTAGAAGTCGTCCTTGTTCGCCAGGTCGTCGCCGTAGGCGGCGATCGAGCCGTTCGCGGCGTAGCCGGCGAGGGCCTCGGGGGCGAGGTAGAAGAGGTCCGGCGGCGAGCCGGCGGCGAAGCCCTGCGAGAGCTGCTGGGGGAGGTCGTTGGCGGTCTGGACCTCGGCCTGCACGCCCGACTGCTCGCTCCAGGCGGCGACGGCGTCGGTGACGGCCTTGGTCTCGGCGTCACCCGAGGAGCCGATGAGGATTCTGAGCGTGCCCGAGCCCGAGGCCTGGGACTCGCCGGGGGTGTCGTTGAAGCCCGAGCCGCACGCGGTGAGCGTGAGGGCTCCGGTCGCGAGAAGTGCGCCGGCGGCGAGCCAGTTCCGGGCGGTGTGCCGTGTCATGTGTCTCTCTCCTTCGATGAGGCATGCGACCCCTCCGGGTGCTCGGAGGGCCGTCTCTTTTGATCGTTCAAATGACGGTTCGACTACGGTAAGGAACGGCGGTGTTGCCTGTCAAGCGGTTGCCCGGCCGCTTAGGCTGTCGGTCTGACCGTCGGGGCTGCAGTCGCGTCGTCGCGGAGTGCGCAGGTGTCGGAGGATCGGAAGAACCGGATGCCGCTGAGCATCGGTCATCGGGGTAGGGGGAGACGAGGCATGGCGAAGGCGCCCACCGTCGACGACGTCGCACGCGTCGCCGGCGTCTCGCGGCAGACCGTGTCGAACGTCGTGAACACCCCCGACATCGTGCGCGAGGCCACCCGCGTGCGCGTCGAAGCGGCGATCGCCGAGCTCGGATACCGCCCCCACGCCGCCGCGCGCCGCCTGCGCACGCGTCGGAGCTCCACCATCGGCATCCATCTCGATCCCTACGCCGGGGGGATCTCGGGCGTCGTGCTCGACCGCTTCGTGCACGCCCTCACCGAACGCGCGGGCGAGCGCGACATGCGCGTGCTGCTGTACGCCGCCCGCACCCCCGAAGAAGAGATCGCGCGCCTCGGCGACCTGCTGGAAGGGGGGGAGGTGGATGCCGTCGTCATCACCGGCACCTTCCACGGCGACCCCCGCACGGGATGGCTGCTCGACCGCGCTCTGCCGTTCGTGTCGTTCGGACGCCCGTGGGGCGAAGACGACGTCGAGGCCCCCGCGCACCTCTGGGTCGACGTCGACGGGGCGGCGGGCACGCGCGCCGCGACCGCGCACCTACTCGGGCAGGGTTCTTCGCGGATCGCGTTCCTCGGCTGGCCGGGCGGATCCGGTACCGGCGACGAACGCGAGCGCGGCTGGCGCGAGAGCGCGGCCTCGGGACCGCGGTGGGTCGTCGAAGAGAACGTCTCGGCCGCGCGCGACGTGGTCGCCGCGGGGCTCGCCGCCGACCCGGGAGTGACCGGCATCGTGTGCGCGAGCGACTCCCTCGCCATCGGCGCGCACCTCGCCGTCACCCTCGCCGGCCGCCCCGACATCACGGTCATCGGCTTCGACAACACCCCCGCGGTAGAGGCGCTCGGCCTTTCGAGCGTCGAGCAGTTGCCCGAGAAGGTGGCATCCGGAGCCCTCGACCTGCTCATGGGCGAGAACGGCACGGTCGTGGCCCCCCGCGCCCCGACGGCGGGAGCTGCGCACGTGCTGGTGGAGCCGCGGCTGGTCGTGCGCTGACGGCGTCTGGGGTGGCGGTTTGGGGCAGGTTCACGCTTCGGGGCGCGGAGGAACGCGCCCCAAACGCTAAAACGCGCCCAAACCTGAAGAGCCCCGCACCGCGGCCCCGAACTCGGGTCAGGCGTGACGGCCGATACGGCGGGCGAGCTCGGCGGCGGTTCCGGATGCCGCTGACGCCAGCGCCTCGGCATCGCGCGGCGGTCCGTCGGCCGGCCAGGTGATCGCGACGGCCGCGGCGGGCCACCCGGCGTGATCCAGCACCGCGGCGGCCACGGAGCGGAATCCGGGCGTGACCTCGCCGTTCTCGCTCGCGTGGCCGTCGGCCCGCACGAGCCGGAGCACCTCGCGCAGCTCACGCGGAGTCGCGGGGCCGGCGCCGTGGCGCTGGGTGAGGGCCGTGGCATCCGGGAACAACGCCCGCACCTGCTCTCGGGGGAGCGCCGCGAGCATCGCCCGACCGGTCGCGGTGAGGTGCGCAGGCAGGCGCACGCCGACGTCGGTCACGAGCGCGGGGCGGCGCGGAGCGCGCTCTTCGACGATGTACAGCACGTCGCGTCCGGCCAGCACGGCGAGGTGTGCGGATTCGCCGACCCGGTCGGAGAGCCCGGCCAGCAGCGGCCGGCCGAGGCGGGCGAGGGGCTGCTGCCGGGCGTATCCGCCGCCGAGCTCGAACGCCGCGGTGCCGAGGCCCCACCGTCGATCGCCGGGCAGGTGCACGACGTAGCCGTGCTGCTCGAGGGTCGCGAGCAGGTGATAGACGCTCGAACGGGGAATGGCGAGGGTCGTCGCGATCGACTGCGCAGCCATCGGGCCGGGCTGGCGCGCGAGCAGCGAGAGGATCCGCAGCGTCTGATCGGCGGCGGGAACCTGCGGGCGGGGATTGTCTGGCATGACAGACACAGGATGCCAGAACCCCATCGTTCCGGGACGTTCGGCGCGATGGAATCGGCGTATGAACACGAGCGTCACCGTCGGATCCCAGCCCCTCACCCCCCAGGACGTCGTCGCCGTCGCGCGACACGACGCGCGGGTGACGGTGGACGACGACGCTCTGCAGCGCGTGGCCGACACCCGCGCTCTCATCGAGGCGCTCGCCGACGACCCGCAGCCGCACTACGGCATCTCGACCGGCTTCGGGGCGCTGGCGACGACCTTCATCGCCGAGGACCGGCGCGCCCAGCTGCAGGCGAGCCTCATCCGCTCGCACGCCGCGGGCACCGGCTCGGAGGTCGAGCGCGAGGTGGTTCGCGCCCTCATGCTGCTGCGGCTGCAGACCCTCGCGACCGGCCGAACCGGCGTGCGACCGATCGTCGTGGAGACCTACGCCGCCCTGCTGAACGCCGGGATCACCCCCGTCGTGCGCGAGTACGGCTCGCTCGGCTGCTCGGGCGATCTCGCTCCGCTGTCGCACGTGGCCCTCGCGGTGATGGGCGAGGGGGAGGTGCGCGACGCCGCCGGTGATCTGCGATCCGCCGGCGACGCGCTCGCCGCCGCCGGGATCGCCCCCGTCGCCCTGCGCGAGAAGGAGGGCCTCGCGCTCATCAACGGCACCGACGGCATGCTCGGCATGCTGCTGCTGGCCCTGCACGACATCGAAATGCTGCTCACCACGGCCGACGTCTCGGCGGCGATCTCGATCGAATCGCAGTTGGGAACGGATGCCGTGTTCGCGGCCGACCTGATGGCGCTCCGCCCTCAGCTCGGGCAGGCGACATCCGCGGCGAACCTCCGCGCCTTCCTCGCCGGCTCGCCGATCGTCGCGAGTCACCGCGGGCCCGAGTGCACGCGCGTGCAGGATGCCTACTCCCTGCGCTGCGCGCCCCAGGTGCACGGCGCCGCGCGCGACACGACGACTCACGCGGCGCAGGTCGCCGAGCGCGAGCTGGCATCCGCCGTCGACAATCCCGTCGTCACGGTCGACGGGCGCGTCGAGTCGAACGGCAACTTCCACGGCGCCCCCGTCGCGTACGTGCTCGACTTCCTCGCGATCGCGGTCGCCGACGTGGCCTCGATGTCGGAGCGCCGCACCGACCGCGCTCTCGACGTCGCGCGCAGCAACGGGCTGCCACCCTTCCTCGCCGACGAGGTGGGGGTCGACTCGGGCCTGATGATCGCGCAGTACGCCGCCGCCGGAATCGTGTCGGAGCTCAAGCGACTCGCCGCCCCCGCCTCGGTCGACTCGATCCCCTCGAGCGCGATGCAGGAGGACCACGTGTCGATGGGCTGGGCGGGTGCCCGAAAGCTCCGTCGCTCGATCGATGGATTGGCCCGCGTGCTGGCGATCGAAGTGCTGACCGGATGCCGTGCCCTCGACCTGCGCGCGCCTCTCCAGCCCGCGGCGGCCACGGGCGCCGTGCGCGACCTCGTCCGCACGCGGGTCGACGGTCCCGGCCCCGACCGTTTCGTCTCGCCCGAGATCGAGGCGGTCACCGACCTCGTCGCCTCGGGCGCGGTGGCCCGCGCGGCGCTCGCCCGCACCCCCGCCGGGGCCGTCACGGCCTAGGCCGCGTTCGCCCCCATCCGCCCGATCGAAGGAGATCTCGCCATGACCGACACGATGAACCCCGCGCACGCTGCCACCGCCGGTGACGCCGCCGCTTCGGCATCCGCTCCGCACGGCCCGATCCGCGCGGCGCGCGGCTCCGAGCGCACCGCGAAGAGCTGGGGCGCCGAGGCCGCCAAGCGCATGCTCATGAACAACCTCGACCCTGAGGTCGCCGAGCGTCCCAACGACCTCGTCGTCTACGGCGGCACGGGCAGGGCCGCGCGGTCCTGGGCGGCGTACGACGCAATCGTGCGCACCCTCGACGAGCTCGAGCCCGACGAGACGCTGCTCGTGCAGTCGGGCAAGCCGGTCGGCGTGTTCCGCACGCACGAGTGGGCTCCGCGCGTCCTCATCGCCAACTCGAACCTCGTGGGCGACTGGGCGACCTGGCCCGAGTTCCGCAAGCTCGAAGAGCTCGGGCTCACGATGTACGGCCAGATGACGGCCGGATCGTGGATCTACATCGGCACGCAGGGCATTCTGCAGGGCACGTACGAGACGTTCGCGGCCGTCGCCACCTCGCTCGGCCGCGAGTCGCTCGCCGGCACCCTCACCCTCACCGCCGGGTGCGGCGGCATGGGCGGGGCGCAGCCGCTCGCCGTCACGATGAACGGGGGAGCGGTGCTCATCGTCGACGTCGACCGCACGCGCCTCGACCGTCGCGTCGCCCACGGCTACCTCGACGAGGTCGCTCCCGACCTCGACACGGCCATCGAACGGGTGAGTGCCGCACGCGAGGCCGGTGAGGCGCTGTCGGTCGGCGTCGAGGGCAATGCGGCCGAGGTGTTCCCGGAGCTCTTGGCCCGCGGCATCCGAATCGACATCGTCACCGACCAGACCAGCGCACACGACCCGCTGTCGTACCTGCCGGTCGGCGTTTCGGTCGACCACTGGCAGGCAGAAGCCGCCCGCGATCCCCAGGACTTCACCCGTCGCTCACGCGAGAGCATGGCGGCCCACGTGAAGGCGATGGTGGGGTTCCAGGATGCCGGGGCGGCGGTGTTCGACTACGGCAACTCGATCCGCCGTGAGGCGGAACTCGGCGGGTACGACCGTGCGTTCGCGTTTCCGGGTTTCGTACCCGCGTACATCCGCCCGCTCTTCGCCGAGGGAAAGGGCCCGTTCCGCTGGGTCGCGCTCTCGGGAGACCCGGAAGACATCGCCAAGACCGACCGGGCCGTGGCCGAGCTCTTCCCCGACGATGCAGCCCTGCACCGCTGGCTCGACAAGGCGGGAAAGCAGGTGCAGTTCGAGGGGCTGCCCGCGCGCATCTGCTGGCTCGGCTACCAGGAGCGCCACCTCGCCGGCCTGAAGTTCAACGAGATGGTGGCGTCGGGCGAGCTGTCGGGACCCATCGTGATCGGTCGCGACCACCTCGACGCGGGATCCGTCGCCTCGCCCTACCGCGAGACCGAGGCCATGGCCGACGGCTCGGACGCCATCGCCGACTGGCCACTACTGAACGCCCTGCTGAACACCGCGAGCGGAGCCTCGTGGGTGTCGATCCACCACGGCGGCGGGGTCGGGATCGGCCGCAGCATTCACGCCGGCCAGGTGTGCGTGGCCGACGGCACGGAGCTCGCCGCAGAGAAGCTCGCCCGGGTGCTCGTCAACGACCCCGGTACCGGAGTCATGCGACACGTGGATGCCGGCTACGACCGCGCCCGCGAGGTGGCGGCCGAGCGCGGCCTGACGGTGCCGATGTGGTGAGCGCTTCCGCACTGACCGGTGCCGATGCGGGGAGCGCTTCGAGACAGACCGGTGGGGAGGCGAAGGCCGGGGGAACTGAACGAGCGTTCCTGCTGACGAACATCGGCGAGCTCACGACCAACGTCTTCGTCGCGGGCGACCCGTGCGGAACGCTGCGCGACGCGGCGGTCCTCGTGCGCGCGGGGCGCGTGGAGTGGACGGGGCTCGCGACCGAGGTTCCGGATGCCGCGGCCCTCGCCGACGGCGCGAGGATCGAGGTGATGGATGCCGGCGGTCGCGCCGTGATGCCCGGGTTCGTCGACAGCCACACGCACCTCGTGTTCGGCGGCGATCGGGCCGAGGAGTTCGCAGCGCGCATGGAGGGGAAACGGTACGCGGCGGGAGGGATCCGCACCACCGTCGCCGCGACACGATCGGCCTCCGACGACGAACTCCGCGAGCGCGCGCGCTCCCTCGTCGCCGAGTGTCGAGCCCAGGGAACGACCACGCTCGAGATCAAGACGGGCTACGGCCTCGACGTCGAGACCGAGCTGCGGCTCGCGCGACTCGCCGCGGAGGTCACCGACGAGGTCACGTTCCTCGGCGCTCACGTCGTCGCGCCCGAGTTCGCCGGGCGCGCGGACGAGTACATCGACCTCGTCGCGGGCGAGATGCTCGATGCCGTCTCGCCGCTCGCCCGCTGGGTCGACGTCTTCTGCGAGACCGGCGCGTTCACGGCCACCCAGAGTCGGCGCGTGCTCGAGGCGGGCCGGGCCAAGGGGCTCGGCATCCGGGTGCACGGAAATCAACTCGGCGCCGGAGACGGGGTGGCGCTCGCCGTGTCCCTCGACGCCGCCTCCGTCGATCACTGCACCTTCGTCTCGGACGCGGATGTGGCCGCGCTCGCCGCATCCGAGACCGTCGCGACGCTGCTGCCGGGTGTGGAATTCTCGACGCGCCAGCCGTACCCCGACGCGCGGCGCCTGCTCGACGCGGGAGTGACGGTCGCGCTCGCGAGCGACTGCAACCCGGGGTCGAGCTTCACCAGCTCGATGCCGCTCATGATCGCCCTCGCCGTGCGCGAGATGGGGATGACGCCCGCCGAGGCGGTGTGGGCCGCCACGGCGGGCGGCGCGCGGGCGTTGCGTCGGACCGATGTGGGCGTGATCCGTCCCGGCGCGCGCGCCGACCTCGTGATGCTCGAAGCCCCGACCCGCGTGCACCTCGCCTACCGACCGGGCGTGCCGCTCGTGCGGACCGTCTGGAAGGACGGGGCCGAGGTCTGAGGCAGCGCGGGGGCGGACTACGGGTGGCCGGCCTCAGGGCGTCAGAAGCTCGAACTCGTCGGGAGGGGTGGCGTCGACGTCGTCCCACGTTCCCTCGTGCCACGTGAAGATCGCCACCGCGCACGTGACCATGCGTTCGTCGCGATCGGCGAGACGCGACACGAGAGCGCTCATCCCGGGGTCGTGAGCGACCACCATCACCTCGTCGACCCCCGCGGCGCGCGCGGAGGCGAGCAGCTGCGCGGGCTCGGCGAGGTAGAGCTCCGCGTGCTCGACGACCTCCGCATCGAACGCGCGAGCGAATGCCTCAGCGGTCTGTCGGGCGCGCAGCGCGGTGCTCGAGAGCACGACTTCGGGGCGGACGCCCTTGCGCGCGACGGTCCGGGCCATCGCCGGTGCATCGTGTCGGCCGCGGTCATTGAGGGGACGGTCGTGGTCGTCGAGCCCCTCGTCGGCCCAGTCCGACTTCGCGTGCCGCGCGAGGACCAGTTGGATCATCGTCTTTCCGCCATTCCTGCCAGGAGCTCCAGAACGCACAGCGCGGCCAGTCGCACGGTGCGGGCGTCGGGAGTGTCTGCCGTGGCATCCACTTCGACGATGTCGGCGCTCGTCACGCCCTGGTGTCGGGCGAGCCCGCGTACGAGGGTGCGCAACTCCCAGGCGGCGAGTCCGCCCGGGACGCTCGCGGGGCAGCCCGGGGCGACCGAGCGGTCGCACACGTCCACATCGACGTCGACGTGGATGCCGGATGCCGGGGCCACGGCATCGCCCGGCGATGCGCCCGCGCCGCCGGCGATGCGCAGCGCCGCGGCGACGACCTCGTCGATACCGCGTCGGCGCACCTCGTCGAGCGTGATGACCGTGATGCCCGCATCGAGAGCGCGCTGCGCGTACGCCGCCGAATTCGCGAAGTCGGCGATGCCGATCTGAACGATGCGGCGCGGGTCGAGGCCGTCGGCGATGAGCCGCCGCACGGGGGAGCCGTTCGACTCCCCGTCGCGGAGATCGAAGTGCGCGTCGAGGGTGATCAGACCCCCGACTCCGCGTCCCTGGGCGACACCGTAGGTGGCGGAGTTGTCTCCGCCGAGGGCGATGACCAGACGGGCCGCCGAAAGCGCCGCCACGGCTGCGCGCACGCGCGCCTCGCCGTCACGCCCGTCGGGGTCGTCGACGTCACCGGCGTCCGCGATGGTCAGCGCGGCGGTGAGATCGAGGGGCGGGGGACCGAGCACCGTCGGCGAGAAGCGCCGGAGAGCATCTCGAACGGCCGCCGGTGTCTCGCCCGCGCCGGTCGGGGAAAGGGACGTGCGCCACGCAGGGACCCCGAGCAGAACGGCATCCGGCACCGTTTTCTCATCGGGGGCGGCCCAGTCCCCGGCGCGCGGCCAAAGCGGGTCGACGGACAGGGCGCTCATGCGGCCACGTAGACCCAGGCGCGTATGCCGCTGACGAGGACGACGGAGGCGCGGCGGTAGAGCGAGACCCCGTACTCGTCGGCCGCGTCGAGTTCTTCGGGCGTCACGCCCAGCACGCGTCCGAACACGCGGTCGCGCGGGTCGTCTGTGCGTCGGAGGACCGGATGCCGATCGAGACCGGACAGGCGCGCCACCCCTTCGTCGGCGATGTCGGTCCACTCGAGGCGGTAGCCGGCAAGGGCGTCTTCTGCTCCCTCGACGCGGTGACCGAAGGTGTCGAGCTGCACCTCGGGCAGCTGCAGCGTCCCGTAGGTGAAGAGGGACTCCGTGCCCGAACCGTCGCTCACGCGCACCAGGCTACTCACGTGGCGTCGGCGAGGGGCGGCGCGACGCGAGAGGTTTCGGCCAGCGAGTGCGCGAACCGTCATGATCCCCACACCAGGTGCGCGACCGTGAAGATCACCAGGCCCGCGAGAGCACCGACGATCGTGCCGTTCAGACGGATGTACTGCAGGTCGCGCCCGACCATGAGCTCGATCTTCTCGGTGGTCTCTTCGGCGTCCCAGCGTTCGACGGTGTCGGTGATGATCGACGCGATGTCGTGCCGGTACCGCCCCACGACGAACACCGCCGCATCGGTGACCCAGCCGTCGACCCTCTTCTGCAGGGCCTCGTCGCGTTGCAGGCGGACGCCGACCTCGGCGAGGGCGGCGGAGGCACGGCGACGCAGGGCGCTCTCGGGGTCGGCGAGCGAACGCAGGAGACCCGCCTTGGCGGTGTTCCAGGCGTCGGCCGCCAGCTGCCGCACCCGCGGGCTGTCGAAGACCGCGGCCTTCGCCTCTTCGAGACGCACCATCGTCGCCGGGTCGTGCTGGAGGCTGTCGGCCAGCCGCCCGAGATAGCCGTCGATCGCACCGCGCGCCTGGTGTCGAGGATCGGCGCGCACCGCGTCGACGAACTGCACGGCCTCGCGGTACACGGTGTCGTCGACGAGCCGTGCGGCCATGCTGGGCACCCAGGCCGGGAGTCGACGCGAGACCAGGCCCTGGAACGTGTCGCGGTTGTTGCCGAGCCAGACAGCGATGTTGTCGAGGGCGAGATCCACGGCACCGTGGTGAGCACCCGACCCGACGACGCGTTCGAGCCATCCGCCGATCGAGGGTCCCCAGTCGGGGGAGAGGAGGTGTTCGCGGGCGAGGTCTTCGATGAGACCCTGCACGTCGTCGTCGCTCAGCGCGGTGAGGACGCTCGACGCGAGGGTCGCGCCCTCGGCGGCCACGCGGTCGGCGTGCGCGGGATCGGCGAGCCAGGCCCCGGCCCGGGCCGAGAGGGGCGTGGACTCGAGCTTCGTGCGCACGACGTCGCCCTCGAGGAAGTTCGTCTCGACGAACTCGCCCAGCTGGCGCCCGATCTCGTCTTTTCGTCGCGGGATGATCGCCGTGTGCGGGATGGGCAGGCCCAGCGGGTGCCGGAACAGCGCAGTGACCGCGAACCAGTCGGCCAGGGCGCCCACCATGCCGCCCTCGGCCGCCGCGCGGACGTACTGCAACCACTCGACCTCGCGCTGCAGCGAGAACGACACGGCGAAGACGAGGGCCATCGCGATCAGAGCGCCGAGAGCGACGCCCTTCATCACCCGGAGAGCGCGGCGGCGCTCCTGATCGGCGGGGCTCAGCGCCCGGGTCGGCGTGCGCGCCATCAGTCGGTCACCGGCCCGAGCCAGGCCGTGGCCGCGGTGGAGTGCGCCGATTCGGAGTCGGAGGGGTGGAACATGCCGGCGAGGACGTCGCGGTACAACCTGCTCAACTCGTGGCGGGAGAAATACGCCGAACCGCCGCCGACGAGGATGGCGTCGTCGACGACCTCTTTCGCCATGGCGACGGCGCGGTACTTCACCCCCGACAGCAGGGTGAACCAGCGCGCGCCGTGGTCGACGAGAGTGTCGACGTCGGAGGCGAGCGAGGCCACCTGCGGCGGGAGCGCGTCGTAGGCGAGCGCCATATCGGCGACGCGCCACCGGATGTCGGGGTCGTTCGCGTAGGTGGTTCCGGTCTTCTTGGACCGGCGCGAGGTCGCCGCCTCGACCGCGAGGTCGATGGCGCGCCGCGCGATGCCCGTGTACACGGAAGCCAGCAGGATCTCGAAGACGGCGAAGATGCCGAACACGAGAGGATCGGGTTGGGGGCCCGGGACGATGCGGCGGATGACGCGGTCGGCGGGAGCGTGCGCTCCGCGAAGCTCGGTCGTCCGGCTCTGGGTGCCGCGCATTCCGAGGGTGTCCCAGTCGTCCCGGGCGACGACGTCGTCGCTGCGGTCAAGGAACGCGAACACCATGCGGGGGCCCTCGGGTGCGGTCTCGTCGAGCCCGTGCACACCGAGGTGGTCCCAGACGGGAGACAGCGAGGTGAAGATCTTCGTCCCCGTGAACGTGTAACCGCCCCGCCCGTCGGGGCGCGCCTCGGTGTCGCTCCCGAAGAGGACCAGGTCGTTGCCCGCCTCGCTGATGCCGAAGGCGAACACCTCACCCGCGGCCGCGCCGCGCTGGACGAAGGCGAGATCGTCGAGCCCGCGATCGCTCAGCACCTTCGCGACCCCGGTCCACACGAGGTGCATATTCACCGCCAGGGCCGTGGCCGGCGCCGCGCCGGCGAGGCGCTGCTGCAGAAGCGATGCCTCGGCGAGGTTCAGCCCCGCGCCGCCGAGTTCGGTGGGCACCAGGATGCCGAGATACCCGGCCTCCCGCAGCTCGTCGAGGTCGTCGTGAGGGAACGTGTTCTCGCGGTCGTGCACCACGGCGCGCTCACGGATGCGCGCGAGCAGGTCGTCGGGCAGGTACCGAGCCGGATCGAACGAGGTCATGGCATCCATTCTGCTCGGCCCCACCGACATTGCGGACGGGGTGGCATCGCGCCGCGAAACGCGTATGCGCGGGTCAGCGCAGGGCGTCGAAGAGGGCGGCCACCGCGGCCTCCGGCCGATCGCGATGCGGAGAGTGGCCGGCACCGTCGACGACGCTCATCGTCACGACGGGGTTGCGGACGACCTCGGCCGCGAGCTCGCCCGTGAAGATCGAGTGCACCGCGGGATCGGCTCCGACCACGTGCGTCGGCACCGACAGCGCGGCTGCCGCCGAGCGGACGTCCCACACGGCGTTCTGCAGGCTCGTCTGCTCGACGGCCCAGCGGCTCGCGCGCGTCGTCGCTCGTGCCTTCAACTCGACGTCGAGCGGGTGCCAGTCGGGATGCGCGGCCCGGACGGCATCGATGCTCGGGTCGTCGAACGACTGCTCCTGGCTCGCGCGGACGATCGCGCGGTCCTCTTCCGACAAGAAGATGGCCGGGTCGATGAGCACGAGGCGACGGGTCCAGCCCGGGCTCTCGGCCGCGGCGAGGGTCGATGCGGCGCCGCCGAGGGAGTGCCCGATGACCGCGTCCCACGCCCCGCCGCGCGGGGGCGTCGTCCCGCGCAGATCAGCCGCGTAGGCCGATAGGCGGTAGTCGAGGGTGCGGGGTGCGTCGCCGTGACCGCGGAGGTCGACGGCGACCGCGTGCCACCCCGCTTCGGCCAGCGCGACGCCGTAGCGCCACATGAGGGCTCCGTCGGAGCCGAGTCCGTGGGCGAGCAGAGCCTGCGGACCGCGCGGGTCGCCCCAGGCGAGCTGCGGAAGGGTCACGGGAGAGGGCATGGCATCCATCTTGCTCCGTCCGCGCGCAGCGCCCCCGACCCGTCGTCACAGAACGCCCCCCAGAATGGATGCCATGATCTCGACCGAGATGGCCCAGGCCCTGCGCGAGGCCGGATTGGTGTGGCATCCGCGATCCGGTGACCGCTTCCAGCTCGACGAACCGGAGTTCGAGGCCGACGTCTTCACCGTGAGCGACATGACGGTGGAGCCGCGCGACTACCCCACGGGTCGGATCCTCGCGTTCAACGGCACGACGGAATGGGCGCTCGACTCGGTCGCGACCGAGGACGCGCTGTGGCTGCCGTCGGAGTCGCAGCTGCGCGAGATGCTGCGCTCGACCTTCCGGTCCCTGCGCCGACTTTCCGACACCTACGAAGTCGAGATCTCGATCGGCGGGTCGACGGTGGTGTTCGACCACCCGGCCCCGGCGGATGCGTACGCGCTCGCCGTGCTCGAGCTGCTGCGACGCACGCACTGACCCGCCCGTCGGGGCGTTCAGGCACGGGATGCCGCGCACCCCGGCATCCACTCAGGTGATGGTGTGCACCGGCTCGGTGTCGGGGATGGGGCTCGCGTCGCGGTGGCGGAGATCGGGGAATCCGCGGGCGAAGACCGCGGCGACGACGAAGCCCAGCACCGCGAATCCGGCCGCGGCGACGTACGCGCCGGTCGGGCCGACCCCGTCGACGAGGAAGCCCGCCACGGCCGAGCCCGCGGCGGCGCCGATGAGCTGCCCCGTGCCGATCCAGCCGTAGGCCTCGGCCGTCTCGCTGAAGCGGACGCTCGCCGAGGTCATGGCGAACATCACGGCCAACGCCGGCGCGATGCCGGCACCGGCGACGAGGAGGGTCGCACCGATCCACCACGCGTTGAGCGAGAAGACGGTGAGAGAGAGCCCGAGGGCGACGATCGCGAAACGTCGGGCCATCGCCCAGGGGCCGATGGGGATGTGGCCGAACGACAGGCCACCGGCGAGACTGCCGACGGCGAAGACGGCGAGGATGAGACCCGCCTCGAGCCCGCCGTGATCGAAGGTCGCGACGACGCCCGCCTCGACGGCCGAGCAGGCGCCGATCAGGAGGAACCCGGTGGCGGTCGCGAGGATGACCGGCGGCTTGGTCAGGACGCGACCGAGTCCGCGGCGGCTGCGCGGGATGCGCACGCGACCGACCTCGGGGCTGAGGATGAACCACGTGCCCCCGCCCAGGAGGATGAGCACGACGAGGAGCAGACCCGGGACGGTGCCGACCTGCGTCGCCACCAGGGTGATGAGCACCGGTGCCAGGACCCAGATGATCTCTTGCAGCGAGGCGTCGAGCGAATACAGCGGGGTGAGTCGCTGGGAGTTGACCATCTTGGGGTAGATGGTGCGGACCGCCGACTGCACGGGCGGGGTGGAGACGCCGGCGATGAGGCCGAGCACCATGTAGAGGGGGAGCGGCATCTCGATGAGGGCGAGGGTCGCGATCGCGGCCGCGCACACGAGGAGCGTGACGGTGAGCACGCGACGCATACCCCAGATGCCCATCCAGCGGCTGGTGACGGGGCCGGCGACGGCCTGGCCGATGCTCGTGGCGGCCAGGACGAGGCCGGCGGCGCCGTAGGAGCCGGTGACATGCTCGATGTGCAGGAGCACGGCGAGGCTGGTCATGCCGTTGGGGAAACGCGCCGTCAACTGCGCGGCGATGATGCGCCCCACGCCTGGGGTTCGGAGGAGTTCGCGGTAGCCGGGCACCGGATAACGCTACAGCCGACCTCCGACATGCACCGAGGCCCCGTCCGGTCGCCGCGTCGCGACACGCCGCGACACGCCCACGGACGTTTTCGCTCGCCTGTGCAATGTCGGAACCCCCGTCTAGCGTCCGACCTGTGGACAGACATCGAGCGGAGCCGCGAGAACCGCGGAATCGCGCTTGTTAACAACACCCCGGGAGGGGGTCGATCTGTGGATGAAATCGTGGACAACCTGTGTTGTACATGGGGAGAGACGGTGGAAAATCACACTGATGTAACTACTACCCCTTGTGGTGCCTTCCGATGTCCGTCCCCATATGTAGTATTGAGGTCCCGGCTGGCCCTGCCCGCCCGGACACAGTTTTTCCAGGGGAGAGAGAGAACGACATGGCGATCACGGTCTACACCAAGCCGTCCTGCGTCCAGTGCACCGCGACCTACCGCGCACTCGACTCGAAGGGCATCGAGTACAACGTGCTCGACCTGTCCGAAGACCCGACGGCGCTCGAGCAGGTCAAGTCGCTCGGGTACCTTCAGGCACCCGTCGTCGTCACCGACGAGGACCACTGGTCGGGCTTCCGCCCCGACAAGATCGACGAGCTCGCTTCGCGCCTCGCCTGATCCGGCGACAGGCTCTCAGACCACCGTCATGAGCACTGTCCTGTCGGCGACCGAGGCTCCGCTGCTGGTCTACTTCTCGAGCGTGTCGGGCAATACCGCGCGTTTCATCGAGAAGCTCGGCAAGCGGGCCGTGCGCATTCCGCTGCGGCCGGCCGATCCGCCCCTCCACGTCGACGAACCCTTCGTGCTGGTCACCCCCACTTACGGCGGGGGTGCCGGCCGGGGCGTCGAGAAGGGCGCGGTCCCCAAGCAGGTCATCCGGTTCCTCAACGAGGAGCGGAACCGACGCAACATCCGCGGGGTCATCTCCGCGGGGAACACGAACTTCGGCGATGCCTTCTGCCTCGCCGGCGACATCATCAGCCGCAAGTGCGCCGTGCCGCACCTGTACCGGCTGGAAGTATTCGGCACGCCCGACGACGTCGAGCGGGTCACCGAGGGATTGGAACGATGGTGGAAGTTGAGCTGACCGACGTGGACTTCAAGACCGAGGCGCGATTCGAGGGAATGGATTATCACGCCCTCAACGCGATGCTGAACCTGTACGACGCCGACGGCAAGATCCAGTTCGACGCCGACAAGCGGGCGGCGCGGGAGTACTTCCTGCAGCACGTCAACCAGAACACGGTGTTCTTCCACTCGCTCAAGGAGCGCCTCGACTACCTCGTCGAGAAGGAGTACTACGAGCCCACCGTGCTCGAGAAGTACTCGATGGACTTCATCCAGGAGCTCAACGACCGCGCCTACGGCGCGAAGTTCCGCTTCGAGACCTTCCTCGGCGCCTTCAAGTACTACACGAGCTACACGCTCAAGACCTTCGACGGAAAGCGCTACCTCGAGCGCTTCGAGGACCGCGTCGTCATGACCGCGCTCGCCCTCGCCGACGGCGACCCCCGTTTGGCCGTCCAGCTCGTCGACGAGATCATCTCGGGCCGCTTCCAGCCGGCCACGCCCACGTTCCTCAACGCGGGCAAGGCGCAGCGCGGCGAGCTCGTGTCGTGCTTCCTGCTCCGCATCGAAGACAACATGGAGTCGATCGCCCGCGGCATCAACTCCGCACTGCAGCTGTCCAAGCGCGGCGGCGGCGTGGCCCTGCTGCTGTCGAACATCCGCGAAGCGGGTGCACCCATCAAGCAGATCGAGAACCAGTCGTCGGGCATCATCCCCGTCATGAAGCTCCTCGAAGACAGCTTCAGCTACGCCAACCAGCTCGGAGCGCGTCAGGGCGCCGGCGCGGTGTACCTCAACGCCCACCACCCCGACATCCTCCGCTTCCTCGACACCAAGCGCGAGAACGCCGACGAGAAGATCCGCATCAAGACGCTGTCGCTGGGTGTCGTCATCCCCGACATCACCTTCGAGCTCGCGAAGAACGGCGAGGACATGTACCTCTTCTCGCCGTACGACGTCGAGAAGGTCTACGGCAAGCCGTTCGGCGACATCTCGGTCACCGAGAAGTACCGCGAGATGGTCGACGACCCGCGCATCAAGAAGACGAAGATCAACGCGCGCGAGTTCTTCCAGACCCTCGCCGAGATCCAGTTCGAGTCGGGCTACCCGTACATCATGTTCGAGGACACGGTGAACAAGGCCAACCCGATCGCCGGCCGCATCAACATGTCGAACCTGTGCTCCGAGATCCTGCAGGTCAACACGCCGACCACGTACAACGAGGACCTCTCGTACGACACCATCGGCAAGGACATCTCCTGCAACCTCGGATCGATGAACATCGCCCTCGCGATGGACGGTGGCGACCTCGGCCTCACGGTCGAGACCGCGATCCGGGCCCTCACCGCGGTCAGCGTGCAGAGCCACATCGCCTCGGTGCGCTCGATCGAAGACGGCAACGACCGCTCGCACGCCATCGGCCTCGGCCAGATGAACCTGCACGGTTATCTCGCTCGTGAGCACGTCTACTACGGCTCCGAAGAGGGCATCGACTTCACGAACATCTACTTCTACACGGTGCTGTTCCACGCGCTGCGTGCCTCGAACCGCCTCGCGATCGAGCGCGGCACGGCCTTCGACGGCTTCGAGAACTCCACCTACGCGTCGGGCGAGTTCTTCGACAAGTACACCGACCAGGTGTGGGAGCCGCAGACGGCCAAGGCGAAGGAGCTCTTCGCCGGGGTTCAGATCCCCACGCAGGACGACTGGCGCGAGCTGAAGGCCTCGATCCAGGCGCACGGTATCTACAACCAGAACCTGCAGGCCGTGCCCCCGACCGGTTCGATCTCGTACATCAACAACTCGACGAGCTCGATCCACCCGATCGCCTCGAAGATCGAGATCCGCAAGGAAGGCAAGCTCGGTCGCGTCTACTACCCGGCTCCGTTCATGACGAACGAGAACCTGGAGTACTACCAGGACGCGTACGAGATCGGCTACGAGAAGGTCATCGACACGTACGCCGCCGCGACGCAGCACGTCGACCAGGGCCTGTCGCTGACGTTGTTCTTCAAGGACACCGTCACCACCCGCGACATCAACAAGGCTCAGATCTACGCGTGGCGCAAGGGCATCAAGACCATCTACTACATCCGTCTGCGTCAGCTGGCGCTCGAGGGCACCGACATGACCGAGTGCGTCTCGTGCATGCTCTGACCCGCTGACCACCCATCGATCAAGGACACAGGAACGACATGGCTGAGAAGCTGCAGTTGCTGAACCACGTGCAGGCCATCAACTGGAACCGCATCCAGGACGACAAGGACCTCGAGGTCTGGAACCGTCTCGTGAACAACTTCTGGCTGCCCGAGAAGGTGCCGCTGTCGAACGACATCCAGTCGTGGAACACGCTCACCCCCGAGGAGCAGACGCTCACGATGCGCGTGTTCACGGGGCTCACGCTCCTCGACACGATCCAGGGCACGGTCGGCGCCGTCTCGCTCATCCCCGATGCGATCACCCCGCACGAGGAGGCCGTCTACACGAACATCGCGTTCATGGAGTCGGTGCACGCGAAGAGCTACTCGTCGATCTTCTCGACGCTGTGCTCGACGAAAGAGATCGACGAGGCGTTCCGCTGGTCGACCGAGAACGAGTTCCTTCAGAAGAAGGCGCGCATCGTCATGGACTACTACCGTGGCGACGACCCGCTCAAGCGCAAGGTCGCCTCGACCCTGCTCGAGTCGTTCCTGTTCTACTCGGGCTTCTACCTGCCGATGCACTGGTCGAGCCGCGCCAAGCTCACCAACACCGCAGACCTGATCCGCCTCATCATCCGCGACGAGGCCGTGCACGGGTACTACATCGGCTACAAGTTCCAGCGCGGTCTCGAGACGGTCGACCAGGCTCGTCGCGACGACATCAAGGACTACACGTTCTCGCTGATGTACGAGCTCTACGACAACGAGGTGGGCTACACGCAGAGCCTGTACGACTCGGTCGGACTGAGCGAAGACGTGAAGAAGTTCCTTCACTACAACGCGAACAAGGCGCTGATGAACCTCGGCTACGAGGCCATGTTCCCCGCGTCGGTCACGAACGTGAACCCCGCGATCCTCTCGGCCCTGTCGCCGAACGCCGACGAGAACCACGACTTCTTCAGTGGCTCGGGTTCGTCGTACGTCATCGGCAAGGCCGAGGCGACCGAGGACGACGACTGGGACTTCTGAGTCCGGGCGCCCACGACGAAGCCCGCCCCGCATCGCGCGAGGGCGGGCTTCGTCGTTCCCTCTGTCGTCACCGGCGCTCACCCCGTCCGATGCTCGTACCCTGGACACCATGGCCGACGACGAGCACGACGATCAGGAACAGCGAGCCCTCCGCTCGATCGAGGCCATCAACGCCGGCGCGAACATCGGCGACGAGGCCCTCCAGCTGGCGAACGAGTTCACCGACCGCCACACGTCGCGGTTCACGGCGTGGCTGAAGCGCCGCCGCCGTTAGAGCCACGTCTCAGGCTGGCCACTCCCGCGACTCGAGCCGCTCCAGCAGCACCTCGGCCGCCGAGCCCTCCATGGCGCGGACCCAGCGCTGCGTTTCGGACCCGCTGCCCGACACTGTCCGCCCGCGTTCGCCGCGTTCGAGCCGCACGTCGACGTGGCCCGAGGCGACGCTGACGCCACGCAGCGCCCCCGCGGCCACCATCGCGGCGAGCGGGTCGTGCAGCGCGCAGCGCCGGTCGGGGAAGACCCCGGCGTAGAAGTCGAGGTAGTGCGGCAGCATGCGCGCGAGCGCCTGCGGCACGGCGCCGGGGATCGCTTCGAGACGCACGAGGTCGGCGGCATCCAGCGTTTGCGTCATCGTGACGTCGAGGGGGACGAGGGTGGTGTCCCAGTCCTGCGCGAAGACGAGGGCCGCGGCCTCGGGGTCGTTGTGGATGTTCGCCTCGGCCCACGCGGTGACGTTCCCCGAGTGGGCGAAGGCGCCGCCCATGACGACGAGGCGATCGAACCGGGTGACTCCCGGGGCCTCGGCGTAGGCGGCGAGGTTCGTCAGGGGCCCCAGGGCGAGGACGGTGAGCTCAGGATGCCGCGACGCGAGGTGGTCGATGAGCTCGACCGCCGCGCGGGCATCGTGCGCGCGGGCCGCGGCGCTCAGCGTGATGCCGCCGAGGCCGTCGTCCCCGTGCACGTGCGGCGCACCCCCGGCGTACGCGCGGGCGCGGAAGTCATGGGCGCCGATCGCGACCGGAATGTCGTCCTCGCCGGCGAGCTCCAGCAGCGAGAGGGTGTTGGCGGCCGCGCGGGCGGCATCCGTGTTCCCCGAAACGGTCGTCACGCCCACGACTTCGACCGAGGGTTCGGCCAGCAGGTACGCGAGGGCGAGGGCGTCGTCGATGCCGGTGTCGCAGTCGACGAGGATCGGGCGGCGGTTCATGCGGGGACTCCGTACGTGTCGAGGGCGGCGAGTGCCGGTTGCGAGGCGTCGTCGGCCACGGCGGCCGAGCCCACCGCGCAGGCGCGCGCGAGGGCATCGGCTTCGTCATCGCCGCGAAGAAGCCCGACGACGAGGGCCGCGCAGAAGGCATCTCCCGCACCGACGGTGTTGCGGACGGTGGTCGGCACCCCGGCGGCCGACGCGACGAGCTCGCCCCGGCGGGAGAGCCGCGCGCCCTCGGCGCCGAGCGTGACGCACAGCAGGGCCGCGTCGTGCACCTCGGGCAGCTGCGCGTACTCGGTCTCGTTGACGATCACGAGATCGCACCGCTCGAGGACCTCGGCGGGCAGCGGGCGGGCGGGGGCGGCGTTGACCGCGAGGAACCCGGCGGCACGTGCAGCGGCCGAGACCACGGCATCCGACACCTCCAACTGCAGCAGCACCGCCGCTCCCGGCTCGATGCCGAGCGCGTCCGCGTCGATCGCGGCGTTCGCCCCGGCGCAGACGACGATCGAGTTCTCGCCCGTCGCGTCGACGACGATCAGGGCGGTTCCGGTCGCGGCATCCGCGGTCTGCACGCCCGAGGCGTCGACTCCGATCGAAGCGAAGCGGTCCCGGATGCCGTGTCCATCGGCGTCATCGCCGACGGCGCCGATGAGCCGGACGTCGGCGCCGAGGCGGGCAGCGGCGACCGCCTGATTCGCGCCTTTGCCGCCCGGGCCGCGGTCGAGGACGCCGTCTGCGACGGTTTCGCCGGGGCCGGGGGAGCGCTGGACGCGGGCGGTGAGGTCGACGTTGATGGCGCCGACGACGGTGAGCTGAGCAGTGATGAGGAGGCCTTCCGGTCAGTGCAGCAGGAGCTTCGCGACGATGAGCAGCGCCGAGACGAGAGCGGCGCCCACGGCCGTCATCACGACGACGAGAGGGGAGTAGCCGCGCAGGCGCGCTCCGGCGGTGGCGACGACCACGAGGTAGGCCATGGCGACGCCCACGCCCCACAGCAGGGCCGTGGCGAGGCCCACTCCCAAGGCGGCGAGCAGAACCACCACCAGCAGGGGCAGGAACGTGACCGACACCATCGGCGCGCTCACGCGCATGTGGTGTCGGAAGATTCTCGAGGGACGATCGGGCGAGGTGTCGCCGAGCGTGTACGCGAAGACGTGCGTGGCGAAATACACGACGTTCGTCAGCGCGACCACGAGGATCACGTCGCTCAGGTCGGCTTCGCCGAGGCCGATGAGCGTGGATGCCGAGACCAGGGCGCCGTAGCATCCCGCGCTGATGCGTTCGGCGGTGTCGGTGGAGAGACGGCGCTGTCGATCGGTATCCATGTCGGGCTCAGCTTCTCGCGGATCGGCGCCGCAACCCCGCCGACACGATGGCGACGACGGTTCCGACCGCGACACCGATGACCGTCTCGATCACGCGGTCGCGCAACAGCATCTCGGGGGCGACGGGCGAGGCGAGCGACACCATGAGCAGGGCGAGCGGGGTGATGAACAGCATCGCGATGCCGTAGTTGCGCCCGACGAACAGCTCGGCGCCCGCCTGCAGGGCCACCGCGACCAGCAGGACGACCCACGGCGGGAGGTCGAGGGCCAGAAGACCCGCGGCGATCAGCACGCCCAGCAACGTTCCGACGAGCCGCTGCACACCGCGGATCAGTCGCGCGGTGACGTGCGCCCCGCCGACGGCGGCGACGGCGCCGACCATCGCCCAGTACCAGTGGGTGCCCACCAGGAGGGCTCCGGCCACTCCCGCGAGGAGGGCTGCGACGCCGACGGTCGCCGTCATCTCCCACGCCACCGAGCCGATCGGCGGGCGCGTGCGCGCCGGACGTCGCCACGAACCGCGGCGCGCGAGGATGAAGGCCGTCGTCACGAGCAGGCTCCACAGCACGCTCGCGCCTCCGACGAGGATGACGGTGAGGAACGTCTCGGCGGACGCCGGGAAACTCGCGGTGGCTCCCGCGGCGAAGACGGCGAAGAGGGCGCCGGGCGGATGCCACTGGGCCCGGTACGCGAAGAGGGTGACGACCGCCGCGAGCAGGGCGACGACGGTGACGCTGGCGATGGCCGGGGTCGCGAGCGCGGACAGAGCGGTGCCGACGAGCATGCACGACACGAGGACCGTGCCTGCCACGGCCTGCATGCGCACGCGGGTGCGGGGGAGGTCGGTGCGCCCGTAGAGCGCGGCGAAAGCCCCGAAGCTCGCATACACGCTGAGGTCGAGCCGACCGAGCGCCAGGAGCACGAGGAGCGGGATGCCGACGCTCAGCACGGCGCGGACGGCGACGCGGTGATCGCCGCGGTGCGGCCCCACCCGGATGACCCCGGTCCACACGCGCCCCCGGGATTCCGCCATCCCTTCAGCCTACGCTTCGCGCTGGTGGCCACCGTCCGTCTTGCGGGATGGGCGCCGCGGGGCCGCGACGTATCCGGGAACGGGTGAGGGGCTCACGCGTCTCAAGCGGATGCGCGAGAGGATCCCGCGGCGTCAAGGGAGTGGCATCCCTCCCTCGATCTGATGGGGTGGAGAGATGGATGCCGAACGTGAGAAGCCCCCGATCGAGCCCGGCCCGGAGCCCGACACGTCGACCGCCGCAGAGGGATCGGCGTCGGATCCGACTCTCGACGGGGACGACCAGCCGATCGAGTGACCCTTCGACGTCGAACGGTGCGCCGGTGAGCGGGAGAGCGTTTCCGTAGGGTGGGAAGCCCCCGACCCGAACGAGGAGAGACGTGTTCCGCACGCCCCTGACCCTGTTTCGCACTCTCGCGATCGCCGAGGCGATCTCGTGGACGCTCCTGATCGGCGGGTTGATTCTCCGCGCCGTCGCCGACCTTCCCATCGCGGTGTCGATCGGGGGTGGCATCCACGGCTTCGTGTTCCTCGCCTACGGGGCCACCGCCGTCCTCGTGGCGCTGAACCAGCGCTGGGGCCTCGGGCCGACCGCGCTCGCGGTGGTGAGCGCCGTCATCCCCTACGCCACGATCCCGACCGAGATCTGGCTGCACCGCACCGAACGCCTCCGCGGGGCATGGCGACTCGACGACAGCGGTGACCCGCGCGATCGACGGCCGCTCGACCGGTTGCTGCGGTTCTTCCTCCGCCGGCCCTGGGCACTCGCGCTGGTGCTCGTCGCGGTGGTGGTGGTCGTGTTCGTCGTGCTGCTGATCGTGGGTCCTCCCGGCGGCAAGGGCTGACCCCGAGCGACGAGCTTCAGCGCACGAGGATGCGCACGCTCGCCGGAACGATGCGGCACGTGGCGGTGAAGGTCTCGACCGCCCCGGAGAGGGTGGCCGTGGCGCGGCCGAACCCGAGGAAGGCGACCGTCCCGTCGTGGGCATGGACGCTGGGCGAGCGGTCGGAGAAGTGGCGCATCTCTCCGCCCGCGTGGCTCGCGAACGCGAGGTCGAGTTCGACGGCGACGATCGGTCCCGTCTCGGAACTCACCCGCCAGTCGATCGCGGCCAGCCCGCCGCCGCGGCTCGTCATCGTCAGAGTCGCCGATCCGCATTCCTCGCCGCCGACGAGCTCGGTGCGCAAGGGCTGCGACGCCGGTGTCGAGTCGGCGCCGCACAGACCGATGCCGTGCAGTCGGGCGTAGCCGCGACCGTTGTCCGTGATGCTCGAGCAGTCCGCGAGCAGGGGCGCCGTGAGGGCGTCGGACAGGGGATCGGCGCGCACGGCCGGCGACGCGGGAGCGCCGGCCACGGGCGCTCCCGTCGCCAGCACCGCCGCGAGGGCAGCGCCGAGGGCGAGCAGCGGAGCAGCGGTTCGGATCCGCACGGCGCACCTCCTCGTCGACGTCAGACGGAATCTACGCCGGGAACAGCGCGCTCGCCACGGGTCGACGGGAAGGGGTCAGCGCTTCGTCGACACCGTGACCGTGAACTTCCGGTCGCGAGCGACCTGACGGGTCGGGCCCACGAGCCGCTCGAGCGCCGGGCGGTACTGCAGCGACGAGTTCCACACGGTCCAGAGCTCACCGCCGGGGGCGAGGACCCGGGCCGCATCGGCGAACATCCGGGGCGCGAGACCCTCGTTGATGGCGGAGCCGGCGTGGAACGGCGGGTTCAGAGCGATGAACGACGCCGTGGCATCCGGCTGCGCCCTCAAGACGTCGTCGCGGACGACGCTCACGCGATCGGACACCCCGTTGGCTTCGGCGGTGGCGCGGGCGGACGCGACGGCGATCGCCGATTGATCGCACGCGATGACCCGGAGCGAGGGATGCCGCGTCGCCAGGGCCGCGGCGACCACCCCCGTCCCGCACGCGAGGTCGATCGCCTCGTCGCCGCGCGGTGACGGGAGATGGGCGAGCAGCAGCCGCGTGCCGATGTCGATCGATGGGCCGGCGAACGCTCCGCCGAATGCGCGGACCGCGATGCCGTCGATCTGTGCGCCTTCGGGGATGGGCTCGGCGCCGTCGTGCGGGCCCCGCGCGACGAGGACACGGGACTTCTGCCGCGCATGCGTGACGTCGAGCCGGGTGAAGAACCGCCGCAGCACGTCGTTCATCGACGGGGTCATGTGCTTCAGTCGACCGCCCGCGTACACGACGACCTCGGGGTGCGCATGAAGAGCGATCAGTCCGGCGATGTCCGAGAGGGCCTGGAGCGACCGGGGGAGCCGCAGGAGGACGACCCGCGCTCCGGTGAGAAGGGCTGCGTCGAGCGGGTGCGAGACGAACGAGTCCTCGAGCCCGGTGTCGCGGGCGTTGAGCGCCAGGGCTTCCTCGCCCAGCAGTTCGTCTTGATGGACCCGAATGCCGCGAACCCCGGCATCCGCTGACGTCAGGGTGAGCGCCCCGTACGCGTCGCCGATCACGACGATCTCGTCATCGCCGATGTGGGCTCGTGCGTGCGCTGACTCGTCGAGGATCAGGCGGTCGGCGGCATCGACCGCCAGGAGATCGGGGCCCTCGAGATCGGGGCGGCGACGCAGGGCGTCGAACGAGAAAGGCACCGGTCCACGCTACCCGGGGGTGACGTGGGGCGGTGCCGATCCGAGATGCGGGCTCAGCGGGTGCCGAAGTGGAACGGCAGCGCCAGCGAGGCCGAGACGAGGATGATGCCGAGCGCGAAGAACAGCGCGGGGGCGGCAAGCGAGAACGAGATGCCGGTCAGCAGCATGCCGCCGACGAACAGGATGAGCGAGACGATGAACATGAGGATCCCTTCGGTCGCTCCAGGCTATCGTGCCGAGTCCGCGCGCCGGTTCGCCGGCGGGATGGGTTGCGTCGTTGCGGGAACGGCGTCGCGAACGGCCGGGTGCGGCCGTGGTGTGACTCCCAGGGCGGCGTGCGCCCACAGCGTGCTGCCGGCGACGGCCGCGGGCATGACCGCGACCGCCCCCAGCGGCACGAGAAAGCACAACTGCGTCGCCACCCCGAACCCGAGGGCACGCGCGCGATGGGTGCGCAGCAGTCGGCGGCGGGCCCGTCTGTCGAGGCCACGCGCCGAGAGCGCACGCGAGGTGAGCTCGTCGGCCAGCAGCCAACCGGTCAGGACCACGCCGGTGACGAAACCCAGGACGCCCCCGACGAAGGGGATGAGTCCGATGAGCCACGCGAGCGCAGCCGCGAGGATGCCGCGGAGGATGAGTCGGACGCTGTCGCCGACGGCCCTCCAGAAGCCGTACTCGGTGTCGGGAACCGTGCCGGTCACGCTCCTCTCGGTCGCCCGCCAGATGCGGTCGTAGAAGGGCTCGCCCACGGCGAGGGTGACGGCCGTGAACGACACGATCACCACGAGGACCGCGGCGCCGAACGAGGCCACGCCGATCGCGGTGCGCAGGGCGCCGGCCCAGAACGGCATCCAGGCGTCGGCGAAGGGCGTCCAGTCGTCGACGAGGCCCGGAAGGACGAGACCCCACGTCACGAGGGCGGCGCCGAAAACCAGACCGACCAGGGTCCCTGGAATGAGCCCGAGCGCCATCGCGCCGGGGGTCCGGCGCCATTGACCGAGGCCGCGTGCCAGCAGGGCCGCTCCGGTGAGGAATTCGCGCATGCCGGGATTCTGGCAGACGCCTCCGACATCGGCGGAGGCGGTTGCGTCCGGTCCGTCGGCCCCGTCCCGTCGCGATGTCGGAGAGGGATGCCAGGATGCGGCTATGCGCATCCGCACCACCTCGACACAGCGCACCTACCGGTACGTGCGATTGGGCCTGATCGGCGCGACGGCCCTCCTGGCGATCGGGGTGGGGGTGGAACTGCTGAGCGGCGAGGGATTGCCGTCCGTCAGCGCGGCCTACTACACGCCCGCGGGTCCGATTTTCATCGGCTCGTTGAGCGCGATCGCCCTCGCGCTGCTCGCCCTGTCGGGTCGGAGCCTCGAGCAGGGCCTGCTCGACATCGCCGCGGTACTGGCCCTCGCGATCGCCTACGTGCCGACGACCATCTCTTCGGGTGCCTGTCTCGACGCGGCGCGGTGCGTACCGCCCGCGGTGCGGCCGACCGTGGCGAACAACGCCGTGGCGGTGGCATCCGTGGTCCTGCTCGGGGTGATCGCGGCGACGATCCTCGCCCGGGTGCAGGGCACCGCGAGTGCCGGGGTGGCGGCGACGATCGGGGTGGTCGTGGTGATCGTGGCCGGAGGGGCGATGTGGGCGGTGATCGCGCCCGACGCGTTCTTGGCGGGGGCGCACCAGATCGCGGCGGTCGCCTTCTTCGTGCTGATCGCGGCCGTGGCGGCGGTGGCGGCCTGGAGACCGCGGCGGACCGGGCGCCTTCGCCGCGGGGTGCGCATCGCGTATGCGAGCGTGGCCGTCGGGATCGTGGTGACCCTTGTTCTGCTCGTGGTCGGCGTGATTTCGGGGGTCGAGCGTGCGGGTGTCCCGGTGGTGCTCGTGGGGGAGTCCGTGGCGCTGGCGCTGTTCGCGGTGTTCTGGCTCGTGCAGACGGTGGAGCTGTGGAACGAGGCCGACCCGACGCTGCGGGAATAGACCCGGGACCCTCGCGTTGAACTTGATACGACGGCGCTCAAGAAGCAAACTTGAGCGAACCGCACTCACGTATCTCAGGAGACGGAATTGCCCGAAGACTTCACCCCCGGTGACGGCGCTCAGTCGTTCGACGAGTTCCTCGCCCGCTACCTCGCGGGCGAGCAGGCGCGCGCCGAGCGCTCCATCGACCTCAGCCGGTTCCTCAGCGCCCGCACCCAGGAGGCCCTGCAAGAGGCCGGTCGCTTCGCACTCGGCCGCGGTCAGCGCGAGCTCGACGCCCTGCACGTGCTCCACGTTCTGGTCGGTCGATCGCCCGCGAAAGAGGCCGTCGCCCGACTCGGCGCCGACCCGGCCGCCATCGCCCGCGCCGCCGAGAGCCGCCTCCCCGCAGCGGCGACCCCCGCGAACGTCGACGGCGCCGTCGTCGCCGGCTCCGTGCAGCGCGCGCTCTTCCACGCGTTCCAGGTCGCGCGTGCCGCGGGCTCGACCTACGTCGACCCCGACCACCTCTTTTTCGCGCTCGTGCTCGCGCAGGACGCGCCCGCCGGGCAGATCCTCGCTCAAGCCGGCGTCACCGCCGAGGCCCTCACTCAGGGCGTGCGCGAAACCGTCATGGGCGGCGAGCACGACGAGATGACCGGGGAGTCGGCATCCGTCACCCCGAACCTCGACCGCTTCGGCACCGACCTCACCGCCCGCGCGGCGGCCGGCGAACTCGACCCGGTCATCGGTCGCTCCGACGAGATCGAGCAGACCATCGAGATCCTCAGCCGTCGCAGCAAGAACAACCCGGTGCTGATCGGCGAGGCCGGCGTCGGCAAGACCGCCGTGGTCGAGGGTCTCGCCCGCGCGATCGTCGCGAACGAAGTTCCCGAGCAGCTGCGCGAGACCCGCGTCGTCTCGCTCGACCTCGCCGCGATGCTCGCGGGCGCCCGCTACCGCGGCGACTTCGAAGAGCGCCTCACCCAGACGATGGACGAGATCGCGGCCTCCGACAAGCTCGTCGTCTTCATCGACGAGGTGCATACGCTCGTCGGAGCCGGTGGCAGTGGCGACGGCTCGATGGACGCCGGCAACATCCTCAAGCCCCGCCTCGCCCGCGGCGACGTGCACCTGATCGGTGCGACGACCCTGCGCGAATACCGCACGATCGAGAAGGACCCCGCCCTCGAGCGGCGTCTGCAGCCCGTGCGCGTCGGTGAGCCGTCGATCCCGGATGCCGTGGAGATCCTCCGCGGGCTCCGCTCGGCGTACGAGGAGCACCACGCCGTCACCTACACCGACGACGCCCTGCGCGCCGCGGTGGAGCTCAGCGACCGGTACCTGCCCGACCGCGTGCTGCCCGACAAGGCCATCGACCTGATCGACCAGGCCGGGGCACGACTACGCCTGCGCCTCGGTGTGACGGTCGACACCTCGTCGCTGCTCGAGCGTCTCGCGACGTTGGAGGCCGACAAGAACGCCGCCGTCTCGGCCGAGCACTACGAGGAGGCCTCGCGTCTGCGTGACGAGATGGCCACCGTGCAGCAGCGACTCGACGAGGCGACCACCGGCCCGCGTGCCGCCGCCGTCGTCGACGAGCCCGAGATCGCCGCGGTGATCAGCCGGGCCACCGGCATCCCCGTCGCACGCCTCACCGCCACCGAGCGGGGCCGCCTCGCCGAGCTCGAGGCCGAACTCCACGCCCGCGTCATCGGTCAGGACGACGCGGTCGCCGCCGTCGCCAAGGCCGTTCGCCGCAGCCGCACGGGCATGGGCGACGAGAACCGTCCGGTCGGATCGTTCCTGTTCCTCGGCCCCACAGGCGTCGGCAAGACCGAGCTCGCGAAGGCCCTCGCCGGGTCGCTCTTCGACGACGACGGTGCCGTGATCCGCTTCGACATGAGCGAGTTCGGCGAGCGGCACACGGTATCGCGCCTGATCGGAGCCCCTCCGGGATACGTCGGCTACGACGAGGCCGGGCAGCTCACCGAGCGCGTGCGCCGCAACCCCTACGCGGTCGTGCTGTTCGACGAGATCGAGAAGGCCCACCCCGACGTGTTCACCCTGCTGCTGCAGGTGCTCGACGACGGTCGCTTGACCGATGGGCAAGGGCGCACGGTCGACTTCCGCAACACGGTGATCGTGATGACGTCCAACCTGGGCGCCGAGTTCCTGGCATCCCGGTCGGGGGCCATCGGCTTCACGACCACGGGCCGCGAGTTCGCCGACGCCGACCTGCGCGACCGGGTGATGGGCAAGCTCCGCGAGGCGATGCGGCCGGAATTCCTCAACCGCATCGACGACATCGTGCTGTTCCGCAAGCTCGAGAGGGCGCAGCTGCGCCAGATCGTCGGACTGCTGCTGGGCGCGACCTCGCGTCGGCTCGCCTCTCGCGAGGTGACTCTCGAGGTGACCGATGCCGCGATCGACCGTCTCGCCGAGGTCGGCTACGAGCCCGAGTACGGTGCCCGGCCGCTGCGTCGGGTGATCCAGCGCGAGGTCGATGACCGCATCGCCGACCTGTTCGTCTCTGGTGAGCTGAGCGATGGGGGAGCGGTGACGGTGGATGCCACCGCTATGGGCTTCACCGTCTCGGCCGCCGCGCAGGCGCTCGCCGCGTAGAACGACGAGATGAACGCCCCGGGGCTTCGGCTCCGGGGCGTTCGCCGTGTGCGCGAGGTGAGTGAGAGCTGTGCTAGGACTATGCGTCAGCTGTGAGTCCGCTACCGTGGAAGGTTGAGCCCGCCCATTGGGGGACGCGGGCACCAACACGAAAGAACAGCATGAGCACCTCTGTACCCGCGCCCGCCGCGGCTCCCGATGCACCGACCACCACGCAGAAGAACGGCGTCGGCCTCGCTGCGCTGATCGTCGGCGCGGTCGCGATCGTCTTCGCCATCGTCCCCATCGTCAGCTTCATCGCGTGGCTGCCCGCACTGGCCGCGATCATCCTCGGAATCATCGGTCTCGTCCGCAAGAACCGCGCCCGCGCCTTCGCGTGGACGGGCCTCGCGCTCGGCGTCGTCGCCTGGATCATCGCGATCGTCGTCTCGCTCGCCGCGATCGCCGGCGTCGCCGGAGCGGTCAACGAGAGCCTCGAGAACAGCACCGTCGTGCCGGTCGCCCCGGTCGACGAGGCGGCGGGCTCGAACGACTCGGGCGCCGCCGAGGCGGTCGCCAGCGGAAACCTCGTCTACGAGGTCACCTCCGACGGTGCCACCGTGGCGAACGTCACCTACCTCACGGCCGACTCGTCGGGCAGCTCGACGCAGCAGGCCACCGACGTCGCCGCCCCGTGGAAGACGGAGTTCGCGGTCGACTCGTCCGGAATGTTCAACTTCTCGGTGTTCTCTCTCGTGGCCCAGGCCGACCAGTCCGCGTCGACCGTGTCGTGCAAGATCACCTTCAACGGCGAGGTCATCGCCGAGCAGACCTCGACGGGCCAGTTCGCCATCGTCACCTGCTCGGGCTCGACCGACTGAGCCGCCCCGAAGCCCCCGACCTCGAGGTCGGGGGCTTCGTCGTTCTCGCGGACGCGCACGTGGCGAGGACGTATACGTTCGGCGAGGACGCACCCGGTCGGCCTCGCTCTGAGGCGTCCTCGACGAACGAGTGCGGTTTCGGCGTGTGCCAGCACCTGCGACCCGCGCGCTGCCGCGCCCCGATGTCCGAGGTTGGCGGCAGAGTAGAACCATGAGTCGTATCGGCACGATCTTCAGCCCCTACCCGCATCCGCCCGAGCAACTGCGCGACGCCGCGCGCGCGGCCGAAGACGCCGGTGTCGAAGAACTCTGGCTCTGGGAGGACTGCTTCCGCTCCTCGGCCTGGGCCGCGGCCGCCGCGGCGCTCGCCGTCACGGATCATCTGCGCATCGGCGTCGGTATCGCCCCGCTTCCGCTGCGCAACGTGGCCGCCTCGGCGATGGAGGTCGCCACGATCGAGCGCATGTTCCCCGGTCGCCTTCTTCCCGGCTTCGGTCACGGCGTGCAGGACTGGATGCGACAGGTCGGGGCGAAAGCCGCGTCTCCCTTGACGCTCATGCGTGAGCACCTGCCCGCGCTGCGTTCCCTGCTCGCGGGCGAGACCGTCACCACGGAGGGCCGTTACGTGAGACTCCGCGACGTCTCCCTCGACTGGCCGCCCGCCCAGGCTCCCCTCGTCTACGCCGCCGCCGAAGGGCCCAAGACGCTGACCCTCGCCGGCGCCGTCGCCGACGGGGTGGTGCTCGACAGTCGACACACCGTCGCCGAGATCGCCACTGCCGTGCAGACCGTCCAGGCCGGGCGCGCAGAAGCCGGACGAGAAGGCCGCGCTGACATCGTGGCGTACGTGCTGACCGCGTTCGGTCCCGATGCGCGAGAGCGCGCGACGGCGGTCATGTCCGATCGCGAGGACGCGCCCGACCGCGTGCTCGCGGGATCGGTCGGCGAGGTCGCCGAGGGCGTTGCGCGCTTCCAGGCGGCCGGCGTCGACGACGTCGTGCTGCTGCCGACCGACGACGTCGATCTCGCCGCGTTCTTCTCGGCCGTCGGCCAGGTCGCTCAGGCTGTTCCCCACGCGGGAGGCGTGTCATGACGCGCGGAACCGTTTCGCTGGGCCTCGCCGGTTCCCTGGGTCCCGACGCCGTCGCCCGCATCGCCCCGATCGTGGAAAGTGCCGGGTTCGACACGCTGTGGATCAACGACACCCCCGACGGCGATGCTCTGGCGGCGCTCGCGGCCGCAGCGCGCGTGACCGACCGGCTCCGTCTCGCCACCGGGGTCGTGCCCGTCGATCGCAGGCCCGCCGAGGCGATCGCCGCCGACGTGGCATCCCTGGCTCTTCCCCTCGACCGGCTCACGCTCGGCATCGGCTCGGGCATGGCCAAACAGGGGGCTCTCGCCCGGGTGACCGAGGCCGTTTCGGTGCTGCACGAGGCCGGGGTGCCGCGCGTTCTCGTCGGGGCGTTGGGCCCCAAGATGCGACGAACGGGCGTCGAGCTCGCCGAGGGCGTCTTGCTCAACTGGGTGCCTCCGATAGAGGCCCGCGACCAGGCCGAGGCGCTGCACGCGATCGCGCCGGACGCGCACATCGCCGTCTACGTGCGCACGGCGATCGCCCCCGCGGCGCGCGAACGGCTCGAGGCGGAGACAGCCCGATACGCCTCGTTCCCGAACTACGCCGCGAACTTCGAGCGGATGGGGGTGGATGCCGCAGACACGACGATCCGCGACGTCACCGAGCTGGGGGATGCTCTCGAGGCCTACACCGCGGCCGCCGACGAGGTCGTGCTGCGGGCGATCGTGGCGGAGGACACCGTCGAGGCGTACGTCGACTTCGCGAGGAGGACGGCGCCGTCGCCGCGCTGACCACCACCCGCGATCGGCGCGGTCAGCGCACCAGGCGCACCGTGCGGGGGATCGGGCCGAACGACGACTCCGCGCCGTCGGGCTGGAACCCGTTGCGGCGATAGAACGCGTGAGCGCGCGGGTTGTCCGCCGCGACCCACAGCGACGCCGGCCGGTCCTCGAGGACCGCGTCGAGCAGCGCCTGGCCCGCTCCGCTCCCGTGCGAGGACTCGACGACGTAGAGCATCTGCAGTTCCTCGGGGCGGGCCGCGTCCGCCCCCGGGGTGAGGTGCGTCGCGGCGAAGCCCACGATGGACCCGTCGGCGTCGGCGTCGGCGTCGGCGTCGGCGACGACGACGTTCAGTTCCTGTTCCTCGAGCGAGGTACGCCACATCCCGACCCGTCGTTCGGCATCGAACCACGGGTTCGTGTCGGGATCGTCGACGAACCGTCCGTAGGTCTCGCGCCACGACTGGGCGTGCACGGTCGCGATCGCGACCGCGTCGGCCGGGATCGCGGGTCGGATCCGGAGGGTCGCGCGCGATCGTTCCATGACGCGAGTCTAGGAACACCGCCCGATGGGGTCCGCGCGAGGCGCGCTGGATAGTCTCCCTTCATGACGCTGTCGCTTCCCGACCTTCCCGACCTGCACTGGACCGGCGTCGAGGGCGACGCCCGCGTCGACGCTCGCGGTGCGTTGACGCTGACATCCGGGGGCGGGGTCGACTGGACGAACGACGCGACCGGCGGTCCGGCCCAGCACGCCGCGACCGCCTTGGCCTTCGCGGCGCCCGAGGGAGATTTCACCCTGTCGGCCCGGGTGCGCGTGACGGGGGAGCGCTCGACGTTCGACGCCGGAGCGCTCGCGCTGTGGTCGGGTCCGCAGCGGTGGGCGAAGGTCTGCAACGAGTACTCGCCCCAGGGCGACAGCATGGTTGTAAGCGTCGTCACGAACGGCTTCTCCGACGACGCCAACGGCGCGGTCTTCGCGACGGACGCGGTCTTCCTGCGAATCGCGCGCACCGGGCCGGCCTTCGCATTCCACTACTCGCTCGACGGCGAGTCCTGGCCCTTCCTGCGTCTGTTCCGTCTGGACGCCGACCCCTCGACCATCTCGGTGGGCTTCCTGGCCCAGGCGCCGATGGGAGCCGGTGCGACCGCCGTGTTCGATGAGATCCGGTTCGATCGCTCATCGCCCCGCGACCTGCGCGACCTGAGCTGAGGCCCCACCCTCGCGTACGGATGACAGACTGACCGGATGCCGCGTCGCACAGGTCTCACCGTCCGCTCCGTCGCTCGCGGGGCACTCGCCCTGCTGCTCGTCGGGGCCGGCGTCAGCCACGTCACGTGGGGTCGCCGGGGCTACCGGATCGTCGTTCCCGGGTGGGCGACGCGGATGCTCCGCACCGACAAGGACGCCATCGTCGTGGCATCCGGGGCCGTCGAGGTGATCCTCGGCGTCGCTCTCGTCGCCCTGCCGAAGGAGCGTCCGCGCATCGGTGCGGCCATCGCCGCGTTCTTCGTCGCGGTGTTCCCCGGCAACGTGCACCAGTGGCGGACCGGGCGTTCCGCGCCCGGGCTGAACACCGACCGCTCGCGCTTCCTCCGACTGTTCCTCCAGGTGCCGCTCGTCGCGTGGGCCTGGTGGTCGACGCGCGAGCGCTGACCGCCTCGCGCCTACGCCGCCTCGCCGAGCTCGAGGATGCCGTTCTCGAACGCGGCGCGGGCCAGCACCTTGTAACCGTGGTCGGCGAAGAAGACCGTCAGCCGGTCGTCCTCGATCGCCATGACCGTCCCGGTACCGAACTCGCCGTGTTCGACGGTGGAATCGATGCGGATGCCGCCGGACTCGGCGTCTTCGGCCGCGGGCTCGACCGGCACCACCGCGCCGGCGTCGCACCGGTCGCATGAGGCGCACTGACTCGGCGTCTCGACGCCGAAGTACTCGAGCAGCGCCCGCCGTCGGCAGTGAGTCGTCTCCGCGTATCCGCGCATGATCTCGATGCGAGAGGCCCGGATGCGCTCTTCGGCCTCGTCGCGTTCGCGCACGGCGCTCACCGCGTCGCCCGCCGAGACCTTCGCAAGCGCCGACACTCCGTCGGGGCCCGACACGGCGAGCTCGCAGGCCACGAGCTGATTCAGCACCCGGCCGATCGCCCGGACCGAGCGGCCGCTTTCGTCGGCGATGTCTTTCGCGCGCACTGGCTCGGTCGTCCGCTGCAGCACGTCCCAGACGCCCGCGATGTCGGCGCGTTTGGTGTGGCCGCCCGCGAAGAACGAGCGCAGCGAGAAGTCCTCGGCGCGGTAGTGCAGGATCGCCCGCGCGGGGTGCCCGTCGCGGGCGGCGCGTCCGATCTCCTGCGCGTACGAATCGAGCGACTCCGTGACATCGGCGTGCACGACCAGGCGCACGTCGCTCTTGTCCACTCCCATGCCGAACGCCGAGGTCGCCACCACCACGTCGAGCTCTCCCGCACTCCACGCGGAGTGCACCTCGTCGCGCTTCTTCTGCGCCATGGCTCCGTGGTACGCCGCCGCCCGCAGGCCGAGTTCGCGGAGTTCTTCGGCGTAGGAGTCGGTGCCCTTGCGCGTCGCCACATACAGCAACGCCGGGCCGCCGGCATCCCGGACATCCGCCACGACTGCACGGCGCTTGTCCGCGTCGTGCTCGTGGCGACGGACGGCCATATGGATCTCGGGACGATCCATTCCGCGCACCTCGAGGTGGGGCTCGCGCATGCCGAGGCTCGACACGATGTCGTCGCGGACGGGAGCGGATGCCGTTGCGGTCAGCGCCAGCACCGGGGGATGGCCGAGTGCGTCGATGGCGTCGCCGATGCGCGCGTAATCGGGGCGGAAGTCGTGGCCCCACGCCGAGACGCAGTGGGCTTCGTCGATGACGACGAGGCGCACATCGGCCTTCGCGAGACGATCGAAGACCTCGGCGTTGGCGAGCTGTTCGGGGGCGAGGAAGGCGTAGACGGCGTCGGGTCCCTCGATCGCGGCCCACGCGGCCTTCTTGGCGGCGGCGCCGGTTCGCGAGTTGAGCGCGACCGCGGCGGGGGCATCGGGGGCGGCGTCGATCGAGTCGATCTGATCGCGCTGGAGGGCCAGCAGGGGCGAGATGACCACGGTGGTCCCGCCCAGTTCGCATCCGGCGATCTGGTAGACCGCCGACTTGCCTGCTCCGGTCGGAAACACGACGAGAGTGTCGCGGCCGCTCACCACGGCGTCGATCGCCTCGGCCTGACCCGGCAGCAGGTCGTCCCATCCGAACACCTCACGGGCGGTGCGGGCGGACTGTTCGAGTGTGGCGGGAGCGTTCACGAAGCCTCATTTCTGAAGGAGGTCTCAGCACACCTCAGACCTCCGACATCGCCCCGGGGGTTGCGAGGGCGGCGCGGATCTGTTCTCGCGAGAGAGTGGCCGTGAAACGCGACGCGTCTCCGAAACGCGCCGTGATCCATGCCACCCGCGCGGGACCGGCACAACCGTCCACCCGATGTCGGAGGGGGATGCCAGGATGCCGACATGCTCTTCGGCGACATCGAGACCGCACTCGCGACGGTGACGAACACACGATCGCGCCTGGCGAAGATCGAGGCCCTCGCGGCGCTTCTGCGCGGGCTCGATCCCGGAGAGATCGAGCCCGCGGTGGGACTGCTCACGGCGGCCCCGCGCCAGGGGCGCCTCGGCGTGGGGTGGCGGACCCTCTCCGCCCGCGCCGGTGATCACGCCGACATGTCGAACCTGACCATCGGCGACGTCGACGACGCGTTCAGCGAGCTCACCGGGATCGGTGGCGCGGGTTCCGCGGCTGTCCGAACGCGCCTCCTCGACGACCTCGCTGGACGCGCGACGGCGACGGAGTGGCATCTGCTCGTGCGCATCATGACGGGCGAACTGCGCACGGGCGCCCTCGAGGGAGTACTCCTGGATGCCGTGGCCCGAGCTGCCGAGCGCGACGGTGCCCTGGTGCGTCGTGCCGCCATGCTGTCCGGAGATCTGGGCGGGACGGCCCGCATCGCCCTGACCGGGACCCCCGAAGATCTCGCGGCCGTCGGGCTCGTGGTGGGGCGCGGCGTGCAGCCGATGCTGGCGTCTCCCGCGACGAGCGTCGCCGAGGCGATGGCCGTGACGGGTCGAGCCTCGGTGGAGTACAAACTCGACGGGGCCCGGGTGCAGGTCCATCGCCACGGCGATGAGGTGCGCGTCTTCACCCGCACACTCGCCGACATCACCCACCGGGTGCCCGAGATCGTCGAGGTGGCGCTCTCGCTCCCCGTCCACGACATCATCCTTGACGGCGAGACCCTCTCGCTCGACGAAGACGGCGGGCCTCGCCCCTTCCAGGACACGATGGCCCGCTTCGGCGCCGAGACGGCTCGAGCGATCGCCCTACGCCCCTGGTTCTTCGACCTGATCCATCTCGACGGCCGCGACCTCGTCGACGAACCCCTCGCCGCGCGGCTCGCCGAGCTCGAACGGGTGGCGGGGGAGCACCGCATCCCCGCCGTGCTCACCGACGACGCCGACGTCGCCGACGCCTTCGCGCGCGACGCTCTCGCCGCCGGCCACGAGGGAGTGATGGTGAAGGGGCTCGACGACCCCTACACCGCGGGGCGCCGAGGCAAGAGCTGGCTGAAGGTCAAGCCGGTGCACACCTTCGACCTCGTCGTCCTCGGGGTGGAGTACGGATCGGGCCGACGCTCCGGCTGGCTGTCGAACCTGCATCTCGGAGCGCGGGATCCACAGGGCCGCTTCGGCGAGCCGGGCAGTTTCGTGATGGTCGGCAAGACGTTCAAGGGATTGACGGACGAACTTCTGCAGTGGCAGACGGCGCATTTCGCCGAGAGGCAGACCGCAGACCTCCCGGGCGGCATCCGTGTGACGCCCGACACCGTCGTCGAGATCGCGATCGACGGTGTGCAGCGGTCCGTACGGTATCCGGGCGGCGTGGCGCTGCGCTTCGCCCGGGTGAAGACCTACCGTTCGGACAAGACCGCGGCAGAGGCCGACACCATCGAGACCCTGCGCGCGCTGCTGCCCGGCGGCGGCGAAGCGGCGACGGAAGGATGAAGCGATGAGTCTGGCCCCATGGCTCGACGGTGAGCTCGGCTACCGCAGTTTCGGAACCCCGGGAGCCCCGCGGGCCGTGTTCGTTCTGCGGACGGGCGATATCGCGACCACCGATCCCGATGCCCGCGTCACCTCGGGGTTCGACGTGCGTATCGTCGCGGTCGGCCTCGATGCGCCCGAGCTCGAGGATCCGCCGGTCTTCGGTGGGCAGACCCCGGCCGGACTGACGGTCGAGGCGCTGAAGGCGTTGCTCGAGCGTGAGGCGCCCGGGGCGACCGTGGGAGTCGTCGGCGAGAGGGCCGCCGGGCCGATCGCCCTCTACCTCGCCGCGGCGATGGGTGGTGTCATCGATCGGGTCGCGATCGTCGGCGTCGAGAGCCCCTCCGACCCGCTGAGCCGCGACCTGCGGACACCCCTGCTCGACGACCTGGCGGCCGAGGTTCTCGTCGTCGTGGGCGGTGATGGTCCCGCGGGGCGAAGCGATGCCACGTGGTACGTCGATCGCCTGCGTGCGGGCACCGCCGAGGTCGTCCATCCCGACGAGATCGGCTCGGTCGATGGTCAGGTCACACTGACGTCCGTGTGGTCACGCGTGTTGACGCACGTCGCCCCGGGCGCCGAACGCCGCTGAGGCCCGCCCCTCAGCCGCGCGCGACGGCCTTGACCTGCACGACGTTGGATTCCTCGTCGACCTCGACGTGGTCGGTCTGCGCCTTCAAGAAGTCCGAGAAGCTTCGGAACCCGAGCGCCTTCTCGCTGAACGAGGGGTCGAGGCGCTTCATCAGGTCCTTCACGGCCGAGGCGTGCAGCCACTCGCCGTCGGCGCGCTCCGCCTCGAGCTGCATCGCGCGCTCGAGCAGGTCGACCGCCGGATCCTTCGAGCGCTTGCGTGCCCGCGGCCGCGAGGGAGCGGCATCCTTCTTGGTCTCGGCGAGATTCGGGATGCCGGGGAGCGAGTCGTAGGCGTCGAACCGGTCGCACGCCGCGGCCAGCGACTTCGCCGTGGACCCGGCCACCCCGACCCCGACGACGTAGCGACCGAGCCGCTTGCAACGCTGGGCGAGGGGAACGTAATCGCTGTCTCCGGCGACGATGACCACGTGCGACAGGTCGGGAAGGCGGAACATGTCTTCGACGGCATCCACCGCGAGTCGAATGTCGGCGCCGTTCTTGGCGTAGGCGGCGGCGGGGAATAACTGCACCAGGTCGACGGCGCGCGCGACGAGCTGGGAGCGGTACTCGGCGTTCACCGGCGACGACCAGTCGGCGTATGCCCGGGTGAGCACCAGGGTGCCGAAGGACGCGGCGTAATCGATGACCGCGCCGACGTCGATGGTCGCCTTGGTCAGGCGCTCCGCGATGTCGGGATCGGTCGGGTTCTCGGCGATCTTCTGCCGGTCGCGCGAGTAGGCGTTCCTCCCGTGCACGCGGTCGTACCAGGACATGACGATGTTGTCGAAGTCGAGGTAGACGGCGACGCGGGCGGTCTGGGTGTCGGGCATACGTCCAGTCTGACCCGTCGCGCCCGTGAGCGGGTAGCCCTCGCCCCTCACCGCTCGCCGGGGTAGACCACGCCGATCTGGCGACGCACCTCGTCGAGCACTTCCATGATCGCCACGGTCTCGTCGATCGACAGGATGTCGTGGGAGTCCGCTCCGGCGGCGACGAAACGCTCGGCGGCCTGGGCCTGGAACTGCATGCCGCGCCCCGAGACCTCGGAGGTGAAGTCCTCGATCACGTCTCCGTCGGGCGAGACGACGCGGAACGACGTCGGGGTGTACCAGACGCGGTCGATCTCGATGCGGGCCTCGGTTCCGACGATCTGCGCGACGTTCATTCCCGCTCCGCGCGACGACGACACGCTGGTCGACAGAGCACCGCCCGCGTGGACGAAGCTGGTCGCCACTTCGGCGTCACTGCCCGCATCGGACAGACGAGCCAGGGCGGTGATGCGCTCCGGCAGGCCGAGGACGTCGATCGCGAACGAGATCGGGTAGATGCCCAAATCGAGTAGGGCGCCCCCGCCCAGCGCCAGATCGTTGAGGCGGTGCGTCGGGTCGGTGGAGATCTTCTGGGTGTGGTCGGCGGACACGACGCGGATCTCGCCGAGGGTGCCCGCGGCGAGGATCTCGCGGATGCGCACCATGTGCGGCAGGTACCGGGTCCACATCGCCTCCATCGCGAGGAGGCCCTTCTCGGCCGCCGTGTCGCGGATGGCCGCCGCCTCGGCGGCGTTGAGGGTGAACGGCTTCTCGACGAGCACGTGCTTTCCGTTGTCGAGGGCGAGCAGGGCGTTCTCGAGGTGCCCGGGGTGCGGGGTCGCGATGTAGACGATGTCGACGTCCGGATCGGCGACGAGCTCTTCGTACGAGCCGTGCGCGTGCGCGATGTCGTACTGCTCGGCGAAGGCGCGAGCGCTGTCGATGCGGCGGGAGCCGACGGCGGTGACGTCGAGGCCCGCGGTGCGCAGGTCGGAGGTGAAGGCGTGGGCGATGCCGCCCGTCGCGAGGATGCCCCAGTGCAGTCCGGTCATGCGCTCCACCGTAGCGGCGCCCGCCGACATCGGCGTCGCGCGCGTCTCGAAGGGCCCCCGGATGCCGGCATCCCGTGTCTCGCGATGCCGGCGTCGTCCTAGGCTCGTCGCATGACGGCCGTCGAGCGCTTCCGCGAGCTCCTGTCCATCCCGACGGTGTCGCGTGTCGACCCGACGGAGGTCGACGATTCGGCCTTCGAAGACTTTCACGCGGCGCTCGAACGGCTCTATCCGCTCGTCCACGCGCGTCTCGAGCGTGAGGTGGTCGAGGGACGGTCGCTCCTCTATCGCTGGGCGGGGGAGAGCCCCGTCGAGCCTCTCGTGCTCCTCGCCCATCAGGACGTCGTGCCCGCGGACGGGCAGGAGTGGGGGCATCCGCCTTTCGCGGCCGACCTCGTCGGCGACGGGGAGGAGGCGACGATCCATGCGCGCGGCGCGATCGACGACAAGGGCGCGCTCGTCGCGATCCTCGAGGCGGTCGAGGGGGCGCTGGCCGAGGGGATCACGCCGCGAACCGACGTGTGGCTCGCCTTCGGACACGACGAAGAGACGCGCGGCACCGGGGCCCGGGCGATGGCGGCCCTTCTCGCTGCGCGCGGCATCCGTCCCGCTCTTGTGCTCGACGAAGGGGGAGCGGTCGTCGAGGGGGCCGTCCCGGGCGTCGGTGCGCCCACGGCGATGATCGGTGTCGCCGAGCGCGGCGTCGCCACCTTCGACCTGGTGACCCGAGAGGCCGGCGGGCATGCCTCGACCCCACCCCGCATGCCGGCGACAGCCCGACTGGCCCGCGCGATCGATCGCCTCCGCCGTCGCCCGTTCCCTCGACGACTGGTCCCGCCCGTTCGGGCCATGCTCGCCACGGCCGCGTCGCACACCGGGGAGCCCCTGGCGACGCTCTTCCGCCGCACGTCGGTGTCGGCGCCGGTGGTGACCGCGGCCCTGTCGCTCCTGGGTTCCGAGACCAACGCGCTGGTGCGCACCACGGCCGTCGTCACGCGTCTCGAGGGCTCGGCGGGCGAGAACGTGCTCGCCACCTCGGCGCGCGCGAGCGTGAACGTGCGCCTTCTCACCGGCGACACGCTCGCCGATGTGTCGATCCACCTGCGCCGAGCGGTCGCCGACCCGCTCGTCGACATCGAGCTGCGCCACGGCGACGACCCCTCGCCGGTCTCGCCTTGGCACGGGGCGGCGTGGAGGCGCCTGTCCCGCGCCGTCACCGACACCCTCGGCGCGGGTACCGTTCCCCTGCCGTATCTCCAGCTCGGGGCCAGCGACAGCCGCTTCTACACGGGTCTCACCGACGCGGTGTACCGGTTCGCGCCGTTCCACCTCACGCGGGCCGAACGCGACGCGTTGCACGCTCCCGACGAGCGCATCCGCGTCGAGGTGTGGCTGCGCGGCATCCGGTTCTATCGCGCGCTGATCGAGGGCTGACGCGGGGCCGAGACGCCCGAGAGCGGCGGACTGCGAGGCTGCCGTTCCCCGCCGAATGGGTGATTCTTCTTCCGCGGCGGGTGATTCTGCTGGTGTCGGTTATTCTCGTGTGACCGGTCACGCAACAGTGCGCGACCCGCAATGAGGCGGATGATGAGCGACACCGATACCCCGGAGGCGACGGGGCGTGCCCCGAGCATCCGCGACGTCGCCCGGCTCGCGGGAGTGTCGTATCAAACCGTCTCGCGGGTGATCAACAACAGCACTCAGCTTCGCCCCGAGACCGCGGCCAAGGTGCGATCGGCGATCGCCGAGTTGAAATTCGTCCCCAATCAGGCCGCGCGCGCCCTCGCCACGAGCCGCTCGCGCCTCATCGGTGTGCTGGGACCACGGGCGACGACCCACGGCACCTCGGCGACGGTGCAGGCGATCGAATCGGCGGCGCGCGCCGCCGGATATCGCCTCACCCTCACGAACCTCGCGACCAGCGCCCCCGACGACGTACGCTCCTCGATCGATCACCTCATGCAGCAGTCCATCGAGGGACTCATCGCCGTCGCGCCGCAGACGCGGGTGGTGCCGATCCTCGACGAGCTGAAGCTGCCCGTTCCGGTGCAGATCGTCACCTCGACAGGCACCTCCACGAGCCGCAACGACCAGAGCGCCGGAGCGCGGGCCGCCGTCCGCCACCTCATCGAGCTCGGGCACTCGCGGATCCTCCATATCGCGGGTCCGCGCGACTGGGTCGAGGCCGATCACCGCATGCGCGGGTATCTCGCCGAGATGGATGCCAACGACCTCTCGCCGCGACCTCCGGTCCTGGGCGACTGGACGGCGCAGTTCGGATTCGAGGCGGGCCTCGAGCTGCTGCGGACAGAGGATGCCACCGCGGTCTTCGCGGGCAACGACCACATGGCGCTCGGCTTCATGCATGCCGTCCGGGCCATAGGTCGCTCTGTCCCGGAGGACATCTCGGTGGTCGGTTTCGACGACGTGCCCGAATCCGCCCACCTCTGGCCGCCGCTGACCACCGTCCGGCAGGACTTCGTGGGTATCGGCACGCGGGCCGTCACCGACTTGCTGGCATCGCTGGGGGAGACCGGTGACGACGCACGCGTGGTCGAACCCGACCACCTCCGCCTCATCGTGAGGTCGTCGACGGCCCCGCCGCGGTCCTGATCCGCGACGCGTTCACGTCACGTTTCGGCAACGGCTGGACTTCGAGCGCTCCGGGACTTGACAGTCGTGCCGGGCGTCGAGGTAGCATCACTCACACAATGTGAACGGTCACATGACCGGGTCGCACGGCCGACGGGACTCGCTGCGGAGCGGATCCGTCGAGACGAAGACGTTTCGAACGACGCGGGTTGACCGCCTCGCCGAGGGCCTTTCGTTTCGCCCCCGAGACCGTGCGCCCGACGTACCCCGTCCGCACTGCCCGCGGTGGGCTCCAGGGGGAGCGCCGCGACAAACACCCAATGGAGGGAACCAGAGTGAAGAAGCACAGCATGCTCAAGGCGATCGCGGGAGCAGGCGTCCTCGCGCTCGGCATCGGTCTCGCCGGTTGCGCCGGTGACCGTACCGGCGCCGGCAGCGGAGACTCGCAGGAGGCCGGCGGCACCATCGGTGTGGCCATGCCGACCCAGCAGTCCGAGCGATGGATCGCCGACGGCAACAACGTCAAGTCGCAGCTCGAGGAGCTCGGCTACCAGGTCGACCTGCAGTACGCGAACGACGACATCCCCACCCAGGTCTCGCAGATCGAGAACATGATCACCACGGGCGCCAAGGCCCTGATCGTCGCCTCGATCGACGGCACCACGCTCACCGACGTGCTGCAGCAGGCCAAGGACGCGAACATCCCCGTCATCGCGTACGACCGCCTCATCAACGGCACCGAGAACGTCGATTACTACACGACGTTCGACAACTACAAGGTCGGCGTCCAGCAGGCCACCTCGCTCCTGACCGGCCTCGGCGTCCTGGACGCCTCGGGCAAAGAGACCGGCGCCGCCGGCCCCTTCAACGTCGAGCTGTTCGCCGGGAGCCCCGACGACAACAACGCCACGTTCTTCTGGAACGGCGCGATGGACACCCTCAAGCCCTACATGGACAAGGGTGTGCTGAAGGTTCCCTCCGGCCAGACCGAGTTCGGCCAGGCGGCCATCCTCCGCTGGCTGCCCGAGACGGCGCAGAAGCGCATGGAGAACATCCTCACCGTCATCGGCGGCACCAAGCTCAACGGTGTGCTCTCGCCCTACGACGGTCTGTCGATCGGCATCATCTCGGCCCTCACCTCGGGCGGCTACTCGGCCAGCGACCTCCCCGTCATCACGGGTCAGGACGCCGAGGCCGGCTCGATCAAGTCGATCATCGCGGGTGAGCAGTACTCGACGATCTTCAAGGACACGCGCGAGCTCGCCAAGCAGGCCGTGACCATGGTCGACGACATCCGCAAGGGTGAGAAGCCCGAGGTCAACGATGAGAAGACCTACGACAACGGCAAGAAGGTCGTCCCCTCGTACCTCCTGCAGTCGACGATCGTCACCAAGGACAACTACAAGGAAGTCCTCATCGACAGCGGTTACTACACCGAGGCCGACCTGAAGTAATCCCCCGGAGGGGCTCTCCGCCTCTCCGCCCCGCCTCCGCCGCGGCCCACCGGGCCGCGGCGGAGGCTCCTGCGGGTCCGCGGCATCCCGCGCCCGCCCCACATTCCGACCGGCCACGCGCCGGTTCTGCAAGGAGGACCTCGTGAGCACCATCCTCGAGATGCGCTCGATCACCAAGGAGTTCCCCGGCGTCATCGCGCTCGCCGACGTGTCACTGACCGTCGAGCGCGGGACGGTTCACGCCATCTGCGGCGAGAACGGCGCCGGCAAGTCCACCCTCATGAAGGTGCTCAGCGGTGTGTATCCCGCGGGCGACTACCGCGGCGAGATCGTCTTCGACGGCAACACCGTCGAGTTCAAGGACATCCGCGACAGCGAAGCGGCCGGCATCGTCATCATCCACCAGGAGCTCGCCCTGAGCCCCTATCTCTCGATCGCCGAGAACATCTTCCTCGGCAACGAGATCACGCACCGCGGTCTCATCGACTGGGATGCCACGAACCGCGAAGCGGCCAAGCTCCTCGCCCGCGTGGGCCTGGGCGACAGCCCCGACGTGCCCGTCAACGAGATCGGCGTCGGCAAGCAGCAGCTCGTCGAGATCGCCAAGGCGCTGTCGAAGGACGTCAAGCTCCTCATCCTCGATGAGCCGACCGCGGCACTCAACGACGACGACTCCGAGCACCTGCTGGATCTGATCCGCCACCTGCGCGGCCAGAACATCACCTGCATCATCATCAGCCACAAGCTCAACGAGATCCGCGCGATCGCCGACGAGGTCACGATCATCCGCGACGGTCGCACGATCGAGACGCTCGATGTCGCCACGGGTGGGACGAGCGAAGACCGCATCATCCGTGGGATGGTGGGCCGCGAGCTCGAGAACCGCTACCCCGACCGCGACGTCGAGATCGGCGACGAGGTCCTGCGCATCGAGGACTGGAACGTCAGCCACCCCACCGACGCGAACCGCACCGTCATCCACCAGGCCAACCTGAACGTGCGCGCGGGCGAAGTCGTCGGTATCGCCGGCCTCATGGGCGCCGGACGCACGGAGCTCGCGATGAGCGTTTTCGGCAAGAGCTTCGGTTCGAAGATCTCGGGCAACGTCTACATCCGCGGTCAGAAGGCCGACACCTCGACGGTGCCCGCTGCCATCCGCAGCGGCCTCGCGTACGTGACCGAGGACCGCAAGGGCGCCGGTCTCAACCTGATCGACACGATCAAGCGCAACATCTCGCTCGCCGGGATGCGCAAGCTCGTCAAGGGCGGTTGGGTCGACGGCGACGAGGAGTACCTGGTCGCCAACCGGTACCGCAAGTCGATGAACATCAAGGCGCCCAGCGTCGATGTGGTCGTGGGCAAGCTGTCGGGCGGCAACCAGCAGAAGGTCGTGCTGTCGCAGTGGCTGTACTCCGACCCGGAGGTGCTCATCCTCGACGAGCCGACCCGCGGCATCGACGTCGGCGCCAAGTACGAGATCTACACGATCATCAACTCCCTCGCGGCGCAGGGGAAGGGGGTGCTGGTCATCTCTTCGGAGCTGCCCGAGCTCCTCGGCATCTGCGACCGCATCTACACCCTCAGCGAAGGCCACATCACCGGCCAGCTGCCCATCGAAGAGGCCACTCCCGAGGCACTCATGGTGCTCATGACGAAGGAAAAGGAAGCCGACCATGTCAGCGCTTGACAACACCGTGACCCCCCAGGGGCCCGCCACGCCGAAGGGCCCCGTCGGCGGCGCCGCCGGCAGCGGTGCCGGCGGCATCGTGCAGTTCTTCACGTCGCGTCTGCGCGAGATCGGCATCTTCATCGCGCTGATCGTGATCGTGCTGCTGTTCCAGGCGTTGACCGGCGGCCGTCTGCTCACCGCGGGCAACGTGTCGAACATCATCGTCCAGAACAGCTACATCCTGATCCTCGCGATCGGCATGGTGATGATCATCATCGCCGGCCACATCGACCTGTCGGTCGGATCGGTCGCCGCCTTCGTCGGTGCCGTTTCGGGCGTGTTGATCGTGCAGTGGGGCCTGCCCTGGTGGCTCGGCATCGTCCTCTCGCTGCTCCTCGGTGCCGTGGTCGGCATGTGGCAGGGCTTCTGGGTCGCTTACATCGGCATCCCCGCGTTCATCGTGACCCTCGCGGGCATGCTCCTGTTCCGCGGTCTTACGCAGATGACCCTGGGCAACACGCAGATCACGCCGTTCCCGACCGAGTACCGCGCTCTCGGCGGCGGATACCTGTTCCCCGACCTGTTCCCGGCGGCGACCTCGCCCGCCGAGTGGATCACGGTCGCCCTCGGCGCCCTGACCCTCGTTCTCTTCGTCGTTTCACAGCTGCGCCAGCGCGCGAAGCGCGCCGCGCTCGAGCTGCAGAACGAGCCGCAGGTGGCGTTCCTGGTCAAGGTCATCGGCGGCGGCGCGCTGATCGCCTACCTCACCTACCTGCTCGGTGTGGCTCCCGGATCCCGCGGCACGCCCATCGTGCTCGTCGTCCTGGCGCTGCTCATCATCGGCTACTCCACGGTCATGAGCCGCAGCGTCTTCGGTCGTCACATCTACGCCCTCGGCGGCAACCGCACCGCCGCGAAGCTCTCGGGCATCAACACCCGTCGCGTCGACTTCATGCTCTTCGTGAACATGGGCGTGCTCGCGGCTCTCGCCGGCATCGTCTTCACGGGGCGCCTGAACTCGGCCGGTCCGGGTGCCGGTAACCTCTTCGAGCTCGACGCGATCGCCGCCTCGTTCATCGGTGGAGCGGCCGTTCAGGGTGGTGTCGGCCGCGTGGTCGGCGCGATCGCCGGTGGTCTTGTCATGGGTGTGCTCAACAACGGCATGTCGCTCATGGGCATCTCGACCGATGTGCAGCAGTTCATCAAGGGCCTCGTGCTTCTGCTGGCTGTGGCCTTCGACGTGTGGAACAAGAACCGCACGCGCGGTTGATCCACGCTCTCTCCTCGAACGCCCCGTCGCCTCGTGCGGCGGGGCGTTCGTGCGTGCGGCGCCGGTGCCCGCGTGAGGGGTCAGTTCGTGTCGCCGACGATTGATCTCGGCGACCAGAACCGACCCCTCACGCGGATCTTTCGGGATAACCCGAAAGCGCGCGGGGGCTGACCGGGCGGTGCCCGTGCGTGGCCCACCTCTAGCGTGGAACCCATGACCACGGCATCCGTTCTTCCGCCTTCTCCGCCGACGCCCGCGCCCGCCGGCGGCGCCCCCGTTCCGGGGGTCGACCAGCCCCTCGTGCCGCGGGTGCGGATCGCCTCGCCCGGCCGCATCGCCGGTGCGGTGGTGCACCTCGCCGCGCTCGGCGTCATCGGCCCCGGCATCCTGGGAACCCTGTTCGGGCTCTTCGGCGCCGGCGTGGGACTGCTCGCCGCGCTCTTCATCGGGGTGATCGCCCTGGTCGCCCTCGTCTACGCGCTCTTCGCGATCGCGTGGTTCGAACGGGCCCGTCTCGACGGCCTCTACCGCCTGGGACTGCCGCCGCTGCGCCCCCGCCACAGCCCGCGCGCCGGGTTCGCGGGCGTCGCGCACACCATCTGGTTGCAGGCGATCGATCCGGGTCAGTGGCGCGCGGTGGCATCGTTCACCATCGCGACGATCCTGGGTCTCGCCACTCTCGGCGTCGCCGGCCTCACCTCGTGGGGGCTGGGGCTGATGATCAGCCCGATTTTCGGGTGGTCCCACCCGCGTCTGCTCGGCTTCGTACCCCTGCAGGGCGTCGCAGCTCCTCTCGTGGGCCTGCTCGTCGTCGTCGCCTCGCTCGCGGCGATCGTGGGCCTGGCGGTGCTCCACGGGGTGATTTCGCGGGCGATCCTCGTCCCCTCGCGCGAGGCGCAGCTCGAAGAGCAGGCCCGCACCTCCGATACTCGTCGCGCCGGGGCGGTCCGGGCGGCCGAGGTCGAACGCACGCGTATCGAGCGCGATCTCCACGACGGAGTCCAGCCGCGGCTGGTCTCGATCGGCATGACGCTGGGCCTGGCGCAGACCAAGATCGACGACGACCCCGAGGCGGCGAAGGCCCTCGTCGCCGAGGCGCACGCTTCGACCAAGTCGGCCATCACCGAGTTGCGGCAGTTGGCCCGCGGCATCCATGCTTCGGTCCTCGATGATCGGGGACTCGACGCCGCCCTCTCGGCGCTCGCGTCGCGATCGCACATTCCGGTGACGCTGGACGTGCGGGTGCCGCGGCGGTGTTCGCGTCCGGCCGAGGCCGCGGTGTACTTCGTGATCGCCGAAGCGCTGACGAACGCGGCGAAGCACTCCCGGGCGACCGGATGCCGTGTCCATGTGCGACTGCGCGATGACGGGACCCTCTGGGCCCGGGTCGAGGACGACGGCCTCGGTGGGGCGCGGATCGTGCCCGGTGGTGGCCTGGACGGCATCGTCAACCGGGTGACGGCGGCCGGCGGTATCGCTCGCATCGACAGCCCGCACGGCGGACCGACCGCGGTGGAGGTGAGCGTCCCGTGCGCATCCTGATCTGCGAGGACTCCGTCCTGCTGCGCGAGGGGCTCGTCCGCCTGCTCGCGGACGACGGTCACGAGGTGGTCGCGGCGCTGCCCGATGCCGAGGGCCTCGAGGCCGCGGTCGCGGAGACCACGCCTGACCTGTGCATCCTCGACGTGCGTCTGCCGCCGACCTGGACCGACGAGGGCATCCGTGCCGCGATCGCGCTGAGGTCCCGGCATCCCGGTCTCTCGGTCCTGGTCCTGTCGCAGTACGTCGAGGAGCAGTACGCGAGCGATCTGATCGCCGACGGGCAGGGCTCGCTCGGGTACCTGCTCAAGGACCGGGTCGCCGACGTGCGCGACTTCCTCGACACGGTGGCCCGGATCTCCGGGGGAGCAACCGTGCTCGACCCCGAGGTCGTCGGCCAGCTGCTGGCGCGGCGCCGTCGAGACGAGCGGCTGCAGAGCCTCACCGAGCGCGAGCGCTCCGTGCTGTCGCTGATCGCCGAGGGACGCTCGAATCAGGCGATCGCCCAGGCGCTATTCGTCTCGGAGGCCAGCGTCGAGAAGTACATCACCGCCATCTTCACCAAGCTCGGACTCGAGCAGGACGAGACCGGCAACCGCCGCGTCATCGCCGCCCTCGTGCACCTGGGCCACGACCACACCGGAGCCACCTCATGACCTCGCAGACCCCTCTCACGCCGCCGACCGCGCCCTCTCGTCACGGGGTTCCCTTCTTCGTCTCGCTCGCCACGATCGTCGTCGGAGCATGCGTGCTCGCGGGCACGGTCATCGGGACGGGCGTGACCGCGGCCGCGACGCTGCGCGACAGCGGGTCGGGATACGCGATGAGCGAGACCTCGACCGACGGACTCACCGACCTCGACGTCGATGTGGCGGGCGGTTCGCTTACCATCGCGTACGGCGACGTCTCGGAGGCGCAGCTCGACGTCGGGAGCGGGGCGGACGGGTGGACGTTCGAACGCCAGGGCAGCACCTTGCGGGTGAGCTCTCCGCAGACGAATTTCGTCGGCTGGTCGAACGGCGCCGGATCCGCGACCCTGGTGCTGCCTCGGGCCTCCGCCACGACGAAACTCGACGCGCGGATCCAGGTCGCCGGCGGCGCCCTGTCGGTCGATGCCGACTTCGGGTCGTTGAACGTGCAGCTCGCCGGCGGTGACGTGGATCTCGCCGGAGACGTCCGCACCCTCGACGTGTCGGTCTCGGGTGGGTCGGCGTCGGGGACGCTCACGGGGGTGGGGGACGCGACCTTCGAGGTCGCCGGCGGCAGCCTCGCCTCGACGCTGGCAGGAGACGCCCCCGCGCGCACCAAGGTCACGGTGACGGCCGGCTCCGCCGACATCACCCTGCCCGACGACGAGTACAACGTCACCACCGACAATGGTCTCGGCCGGGTCGACAACCGCCTGCGCACCTCGTCGTCGGCGACGGCGGTCGTGGACATCGAAGCGGCCCTGGGCCAGGTGTCGCTGCGGTCGTGACGCCCGCGCGAGGGGTCAGGATCTGTCGCCGACGGACCGTCCGGGCGACAAATTCCGACCCCTCGCGCCGCTCGTGACGGCGATCGCCGCGAGCACCAGCACGATGCCGATCACCTGAGGCAGCGCAAGCGACTCGCCGCCCACCGCCACCCCGAGCAGTACCCCCGTAACCGGGTTGAGCAGTCCGATGAGCCCCACGGTGCCCGCGGGCAGGTGACGCAGCCCGGTGAACCAGCACACGAACGCCAGCGCCGTCGCGATGACCGCGATGCCGACGTAGGCCAGCAGGCCGGCGGCATCCACTCGGGGTGGGGGTCCCTCGACCGTCGCCGCGACCGCGACGAGGGCGAGACCCCCGGCGGTCAGCTGCCACGAGGTGGTCGCGAGCAGGGGCGTCTCGTCCCTCCAGCGGGTGGTGAGGATCGCCCCCAGCGACGACGCCAGCAGAGCGATGACGGATGCCACGACCCCCGCGACCGGGACCGTTCCGGTGCCGAGCCCCACCACCGCCAGCACTCCGACGAGACCCAGGAGCGCGCCGACGGCCCATCGCGCCGTGGGCCGTTGCGAGAGCAGGGGCCAGGCGAGGCCCGCGAGAGCAAGGGGCGCCAGCGCCATGATCGACGCGGCGATCGAGGACGGCAGCAGTTGCGCCGCGACGTAGACCAGTACGAAGAAGGCCCCGAAGTTCAGCAGGCCCAGAACGGGTGCCTTCCACCACCAGTCGCCGCGCGGACGACGGCGCCCGAGCGCCCAGAGCAACAGGCCCGCGGGGAGGGCCCGCAGTGCGGCTCCCCACAGCGGAGCGTCGGCGGGCAGCAGGTGCCGGGTCACCACGTAGGTCGCGCCCCAGGCCACGGGGGCGACGGCGGTGATCGCGACGAGACGCCACTTATCTTCCATGGAAGACAGTCTAGCTTCCATGGAAGATAGAATGGCGGGATGGATGCCGACCACGTCGACGAGATCGTCCGGCACTGGGCCGCCGAACGCCCCGACGTCGACGCGTCACCCATGCAGGTCATCGGTCGGCTGAGCCGCATCGCCGCTCACCTCGACGCGGAGCTTCTCGAGGTCTTCCGCCGGTTCGGCCTGGGCGAGGGGGAGTTCGACATCCTCGCGACCCTCCGCCGCGGTGGCGAGCCGTTCGCGCGCACCCCGGGTGAGCTGGCGCGTCACACGATGGTGACCACGGGCGCGGTGACGAAACGCGTCGACCGGCTCGTGGCATCCGGTCTCGTGTCCCGGAGCGCCAGCGACGACGACGGGCGCGGACGCGTGATCTCGCTCACCGCGAAAGGCCGCCGGGTCATCGACGAGGCCGTCGTCGCCCACCTGGCGAATGAAGAGCGGCTGTTGTCCGGGCTCGACGCCGATCAGCGGCGCACGCTCGAGGCGCTGCTGCGAGAGTGGGGACGGGCGCTCGGCGTCTGAATCAGGCGCCGCGCCGCCACGTCACGAACGCGGTCCCGGAGGGGGCGGGACGGATCCGGTCGCTGGGAAGCCAGCCGCGTCGCCGATAGAAGGCCTTGGCGCGTTCGTTCCGATCCCAGACCTCAAGGTGCGCCTGCCGGTCGCCGGATTGTGCCACAAACTGCTCGTAGAGGGCGTCGGCGATGCCCGTGCCGAACCTCTCAGGGGCGACGTACAAACTATGCAGTTCGACCTCCGTCCCGTCCGCCTGCCAGCGGAGGCACAAGAAGCCGACCACTGACTCGTCCTCCGCCGCGCAGAAGACGTGCGCATCGCGCTCTTGCAAAAGCCGTCGCCACATCGGCCGTCGATCGAGCTGGGCGTTCTCAGCTTCGAGCGCGTCGCCGTAGTAGGCGGCGCGGGACCGCTCGTGCAGAGCTGCGATGGCATCTGCATCGGCGATCCGCCCC